>QIRE01000009.1_pt1 | contig 377772 bp, 316 predicted proteins | sample 2940141 | NCBI WGS metagenome assembly QIRE01 (sample SAMN09273532, study PRJNA473421) | Gut metagenome, whole genome shotgun sequencing project. | isolation source: gut tissue | host: Folsomia candida VU population | place: Netherlands: Amsterdam | collected 2016-03-06 | reverse complement strand
CCCACGCTCTGCGTGGGAATGCAGCCCGTGACGCTCCGCGTCACTGGACGCGGAGCGTCCCTTGAGGCATTCCCACGCAGAGCGTGGGAACGATCACTAGACGAGGACCTGGGATGAAAACCCTCTGGCAACACTGCCACGTCGCAACCATGGCGCAAGGCGTCTACTCGATCATCGAGGATGCGGCCATCGTGACGTCCGGTGCACACATCGAGTGGATCGGCCCGCGCACTCAATTGCCGTCGGGCGAATACCCGGCGGTCAACGATCTGCAAGGCGCGTGGGTCACCCCCGGCCTGATCGACTGCCACACCCACACCGTGTTCGGCGGCAACCGCAGCGGTGAGTTCGAGAAACGCCTGCAAGGCGTCAGCTACGCCGAGATCGCAGCGGCCGGCGGCGGCATCGCCAGCACCGTGCGCGCCACGCGCGAAGCGTCGGAAGATGAACTGTTCGCCAGCGCCGCCAAACGCCTGAAAAGCCTGATGCGCGACGGTGTGACCACGGTCGAAATGAAATCCGGCTACGGCCTCGACCTGGCCAGCGAGCGCAAGATCCTGCGGGTCATCCGCCGCCTTGCCGACGAATTGCCGATCAGCGTGCGCAGCACCTGTCTGGCGGCTCACGCGTTGCCACCGGAATACAAGGATCGCGCTGACGATTACATCGATCACATCTGCACCGAAATGCTGCCAGCGCTGGCCGCCGAAGGCCTGGTGGATGCGGTGGATGCGTTCTGCGAATACCTGGCGTTCTCCCCGGAGCAAGTCGAGCGGGTGTTCATCGTCGCGCAAAAACTCGGCCTGCCGGTGAAGTTGCACGCCGAACAACTGTCGTCGCTGCACGGCTCCAGCCTGGCTGCGCGTTATCACGCGTTGTCCGCCGATCATCTGGAGTTCATGGACGAAGCCGACGCCATCGCCATGGCCGAATCCGACACCGTCGCGGTGTTGTTGCCGGGTGCGTTCTACTTCCTGCGTGAAACCCAGTTGCCGCCGATGGAAGCCCTGCGCAAGCACAAAGTGAAAATCGCCATTGCCAGCGACCTCAACCCCGGCACCTCGCCGGCGTTGTCGTTGCGGCTGATGCTGAACATGGCCTGCACCTGTTTCCGCATGACACCGGAAGAAGCCCTGGCCGGCGCCACGATTCATGCGGCGCAAGCCTTGGGCATGGCCGATACCCACGGTTCGCTGGAAGTCGGCAAGGTGGCGGATTTCGTCGCCTGGCACATCGACCGGCCGGCGGATCTGGCGTACTGGCTCGGTGGTGAACTGGACAAACGCGTCGTGCGTCACGGCGTTGAATCAAGTCTGTAGGAGAACGGTTGTGGATAAGGTTCTGAACTTCAAACAAGGTCGCGTGCCGCTGCTGATCAGCATGCCCCACGCGGGTGTGCGCCTGACCCCGGTGGTCGAGGCCGGATTGATCCCGGACGCGAAAAGCCTGCCGGACACCGACTGGCATATTCCGCAGCTCTACGATTTTGCCGCCGAGCTGGGCGCCAGCACGCTGGCGGCCGAGTACTCGCGGTTCGTCATCGACTTGAACCGGCCGTCCGACGACAAACCGTTGTACGCGGGCGCCACCACCGGGCTGTACCCGGCGACGCTGTTCGATGGCATTCCGTTGTTCAAGGAAGGCAAGGAACCGTCGAAAGAAGAACGCGCGTCGTACCTGGAACAGATCTGGACGCCGTACCACCGCACCTTGCAGGAAGAGCTGGCGCGGCTGAAGGCCGAGTTCGGTTACGTACTGTTGTTCGATGCGCACTCGATCCGTTCGGTGATCCCGCACCTGTTCGACGGCAAGCTGCCGGACTTCAACCTCGGCACTTTCAACGGCGCCAGCTGCGATCCACAATTGGCCACGCAACTGGAAGCGATCTGCGCACGCCACGGCGATTACAGCCATGTGCTGAACGGACGCTTCAAGGGCGGCCACATCACCCGTCACTACGGCAACCCGGCCGAAAACATCCACGCCGTGCAACTGGAACTGGGCCAGTGCACCTATATGGAAGAGTTCGAACCGTTCCGCTACCGCGCCGATCTGGCGGAGCCGACGCGGGTGGTGCTCAAGGAGTTGCTGCAAGGGCTGCTCGCCTGGGGCGAAAAGCACTACAACTGAGTCTGTTTTGGAGAGCGCCTGTCGCCACCGTGCAAATCCCGGTCGCCACAGGTCGCTTTTCCGTCTCGCCTGCTGCGTAATGTTTCGGCCACGGTGCAAGAAGACACCGATCCGAACAATAACCCGCTGCCGCACGAGACGATCCCACATGAAAAAACTGTTCACTCGTTGTGCGTTAATCCTCACCGGCAGTGCGCTGCTCTGCGCCGGCGCCATGGCCAATGACGACGCTTCCTGCAAGGCCGTGCGCATGGGCGTGGTCAACTGGACCGACGTGATCGCCACCAGCGGCATGGCCGACGTGCTGCTCAACGGCCTTGGTTACGAAAGCAAACAGACCAGCGCCGTGCAGCAAATCATCTTTGCCGGCATCCGCGACAAGCGTCTGGATATCTTCCTCGGCTACTGGAAACCGGCGATGGACAAGAACATCGCGCCGTTCATCGCTGCCAATCAAGTCAAAGTGATGGACAAGCCAAGCCTGGCGGATGCTCAGGCGACGCTGGCAGTGCCGGACTATGTCGCGGCGGCGGGGCTGAAAACCTTTGGTGACATTGCGAAGTTCAAGGATCAGCTCGGCGCCAAGATCTACGGCATTGAGCCCGGCAGCGGCGCCAACACCACGATCAAGACCATGATCGAAACCAACCATTTCGGTCTGAAGGATTTCAAGATCATCGAATCCGGTGAGGCCGGCATGCTCGCCGCCGTGCAGCGGGCGGTGAACCGCAAGGAATTCGTGGTGTTCGTCGGCTGGACCCCGCACCCGATGAACATCAACATGAAAATCACCTACCTGACCGGCAGCGACGATGTCTACGGCCCGAACGAAGGCGCCGCCACCGTTTCCACAGTCACCGCGCCGGACTATGCCGAGCGCTGCCCCAACGTCCATCGACTGCTGGAAAACCTGACCTTCACCGCCGCTCAGGAAAGCCAGTTGATGGTGCCGATCATGGAGCGCAAGACACCCCAGGAAGTGGCGAAGAACTGGCTGCGTGAGCACCCGGAAGATTTGCAGCGCTGGCTGGCGGGTGTCAGCAGTTTCGACGGCAAGGATGGCGTGGCCACGGTTCAGGCCAGCCTGAAAAACTGATGAGCACTTATCTACTTTCTCCGGCGATGGCGGCGTTTGTCGCCAGGACCGAAAGCTTTGCCAGTGATGACAGCAGCCTTGCTGGATTGCGCCGGGGCTATGACGAGATGTGCCGGGCGTTCACTCCACCGCGACCGGCAGGGCTTGAGGTAGAGGACTTTCGATTGGGCGCGGTGCCGGTCCGCACCTATCGCCCACCCGTGGCGTCACCACCCTGTGTGGTGTACCTGCACGGCGGTGGCTGGGTGGTCGGAGGGCTGGATTCCCACGACTTCATCTGTTGCGAACTGGCCGTGGCGCTCGGGGCGATGGTGGTGGCGGTGGATTACCGGCTGGCGCCGGAGCATCCGTTTCCCGCCGGGTTCGACGATTGCCTGAGTGTCTGGCGTGCCCTGCGCGACGGATCGTTCGGCTTCGACCGCGAGCGGATGCTGGTAGCCGGCGATAGCGCCGGTGGCAATCTCGCCGCGGTGTTGTGCCTGGCCTTGCGCGATACCGGCGAGCCTCTGCCCGGCGCTCAGGTGCTGATCTATCCCGGACTGGGCGGCGACGAACATCTGCCGTCACGCAGCGAATGCGCCGATGCGCCACTACTGACCAGCAGCGATGTCGACTGTTATCACGCGTTGTACCTGCGTGGCTCGACGCAACCGAATGCCTGGGCCATGCCGTTGCTCGCCGATGACGTCAGCCGATTGCCCCCGGCCTGGATCGCCGTGGCGCAGTTCGATCCGTTGCGCGACGACGGGGTGCGCTACGCCGAACGACTCGCCGCCGCCGGGGGCGAGGCCGCGTTGTATTACGGTGAAGGGCTGGTGCATGGCTGTCTGCGGGCGCGGCATCAGGTCGCCGAAGTCGATCGTCTCTACGAAAGCCTGCTGGGGTTCATGGCTGACAAATTGTGACAGTGCACGGGCATGCTCATTGACGTAAATCGGGTTTATGATGCCGGACGGCAGAATAATAGAAGTCCCCCCAGGGATGACCTCGACCCCTTACGGAGCACGCAATGCAGACATTGTTTCCGCAGATCAAACCTCACGCACGGCACGATCTGGCCGTCGACGACACCCATACGCTGTACGTCGACGAAAGCGGTTCACCGGAAGGTTTGCCGGTGGTGTTCATTCACGGTGGTCCCGGTGCCGGGTGCGATGCCCAGAGCCGTCGCTACTTCGATCCTAACCTGTATCGCATTGTCACCTTCGACCAGCGCGGTTGCGGTCGCTCCACCCCGCACGCCAGCCTGGAAAACAACACCACCTGGGATCTGGTCGAAGACCTCGAGCGCATTCGCAAACACCTGGGCATCGAGAAATGGGTGCTGTTCGGCGGCTCCTGGGGTTCGACCCTGGCGCTGGCTTATGCGCAGACCCACCCGGAGCGCGTCCATGGTCTGATCCTGCGTGGGATCTTTCTTTGCCGCCCGCAGGAAATCGAATGGTTCTACCAGGCCGGTGCCAGCCGTCTGTTCCCCGATTACTGGCAGGACTACATCGCGCCGATCCCGCTGGACGAACGCGACGACTTGCTCAGCGCTTTCCACAAACGCCTGACCGGCAACGACCAGATCGCCCAGATGCACGCGGCCAAAGCCTGGTCGACCTGGGAAGGGCGCACCGCGACCCTGCGGCCGAACCCGCTGGTGGTCGACCGTTTCTCCGAGCCGCAGCGCGCCTTGTCGATTGCGCGGATCGAATGCCACTACTTCACCAACAACGCTTTCCTTGAGCCGAACCAGTTGATTCGCGACATGGGCAAGATCGCCCATCTGCCGGGTGTGATCATCCACGGCCGCTACGACGTGATCTGCCCGCTCGACAATGCCTGGGAACTGCATCAGGCCTGGCCGAACAGCGAGCTGCAGGTGATCCGCGACGCCGGTCATGCTGCGTCCGAACCGGGCATCACCGATGCGCTGGTACGTGCCGCCAGTAACATGGCCCGGCGCCTGCTCGACCTGCCGCCCGAAGAAGCATGAAGGGTCTTTTGCAGCGCGTGAAAGGCGCGCGGGTCGAAGTGGCGGGAGAGGTGGTCGGCAGCGTCGATCAGGGGTTGCTGGTGCTGGTGGCGGTCGAACCCGACGACACGCAGGCCAGCGCCGACAAACTTCTGCATAAGCTGCTTAACTATCGAGTGTTCAGTGACGCCGAGGGCAAGATGAATCTGTCCTTGGTGGATGTGGGTGGCGGGTTGCTGCTGGTCTCTCAGTTCACCCTGGCTGCCGACACCAAAAGCGGGTTGCGCCCGAGTTTCTCGACCGCTGCCCCTCCGGCCCTGGGCGAGGAATTGTTCGACTATCTATTAAGCAAAGCGAAACAGATGCATGGCACTGTGGCATCAGGTAGATTCGGCGCGGATATGCAGGTGCACCTGGTCAACGATGGCCCGGTAACCTTCCTGTTACAGACATGAAAGTGCTTGAAACAACTTTTTAAGGGCTTTTCGGCTGAAAACAGGGAATTTTCGCGATAAATACTTTGTTACCCCTGATGCGTTGTCACGCGGGCTACTAGATAATCGCGCGCTACGGGGATCAGCGTTCGTTGGTCCATTTTGACTTAGGTAGAGACTTGTCCGGATCCGATTGGGGAATCATTTTGACCCAGCGGAGTCGGAACAATGCTCGCCAACTTGGCAAGGGTGCCCTGCAAGGCCGGTATTTTTGTACCGAAAACCTCACAGGCACTTCATCTGGCCGTTGGTTTATTGATCTGTTTTCGGCGAGGGTTGCTCGTGATTGTTAGTCCCTGTAATGCAGCAAAATTGTCTGCCAAACGCTTGCGCAGCGCTCTGGTAGCGGGCTCGGCACTGCTGTGCCTGCTCAGCGCCGGCCAGCTTTGGGCATTCAATCTTGACGATGTGTCGGCCAAGGCCAAAGAACTGGCCGGGCAGAAATTCGAAGCCCCGCGCAGCAACCTGCCGAACGAATTCCGTGACATGAAATTCGCGGACTACCAGAAGATTCGTTTCCGCACCGAAAAAGCCGAATGGGCCGACCAGAAGACCCCGTTCAAGCTGTCCTTCTATCATCAGGGCATGCACTTCGATACGCCGGTGAAAATCAACGAAATCACCGCGAACACCGTCGAAGAGATCAAATACGATCCGAGCCGTTTCGATTTCGGCGATCTGCAGTTCGATCCAAAGGCCACCGAACAGCTGGGCTATGCCGGTTTCCGTGTGCTGTACCCGATCAACAAGGCTGACAAGCAAGACGAAATCATGACCATGCTGGGCGCGAGCTACTTCCGCGTCGTCGGCAAGGGTCACACCTACGGTCTGTCGGCCCGTGGCCTGGCGATCGATACCGCTCTGCCGTCCGGCGAAGAATTCCCGCGTTTTCGCGAGTTCTGGATTCAGCAGCCGAAGCCGGGTGACAAGCACCTGGTGATCTTCGCCCTGCTCGATTCGCCGCGCGCCACCGGCGCCTACCGTCTGATCCTGCGTCCTGGCAGCGACACCATCGTCGACGTCAAAGGCCAGATGTACCTGCGTGACAAGGTTGGCAAGCTCGGCGTCGCGCCGCTGACCAGCATGTTCCTGTTCGGCGCCAACCAGCCGTCGAAAGTGCTCAACTACCGTCGTGAATTGCACGACTCCAGCGGTCTGTCGATCCATGCCGGCAACGGCGAGTGGATCTGGCGCCCGTTGAACAACCCTAAACATTTGGCTGTCAGCCAGTTCAGCGTCGAAAACCCGCGTGGTTTCGGTCTGCTGCAACGTGGCCGTGACTTCAGCCACTACGAAGACCTCGACGACCGCTACGACAAGCGTCCAAGCGCCTGGATCGAGCCGAAGGGCGACTGGGGCAAAGGCACCGTCGATCTGGTCGAGATCCCGACCGCCGACGAAACCAACGACAACATCGTTGCGTTCTGGAACCCGGAAAAACTGCCGGAGCCAGGCCAGCCGCTGGACTTCGCCTACCGCATGCACTGGACCATGGACGAAGCGGCGATTCACGCGCCGGACAGTGCCTGGGTCAAGCAGACCCTGCGTTCGACCGGTGACGTCAAGCAATCGAACCTGATCCGTCAGCCGGATGGCAGCGTGGCCTATCTGGTCGACTTCGAAGGCCCGTCGCTGTCGGCCCTGGCCCCGGATGCGGACGTTCGCAGCCAGGTCAGCGTCGGCGACAACGCCGAACTGGTCGAGAACAGCGTGCGCTACAACCCTGAAACCAAGGGCTGGCGCCTGACCCTGCGGATGAAGATCAAGGACGCGAGCAAGTCGACCGAGATGCGTGCCGCACTGGTGCAGAACATCGTCCCGGCCGATCTGGCCAAGACCTCGCTGCCGGCTTCCAACTCCTCGGTTGCCAAGGCCGACAAGGTCGCCGCCAAGCAACAGGAGAAAGCCGACAAGGAAGCCAAGGCCGCCGAAGCCAAACAGGCCGACGCCAAGCCAGCGACAGACGCCAAGGACAAGGCCAACAAAGACGCCAAGCAGCCAGCCGCTGCGGACGCGGCCCCAGCCACACCGGAATCGGCACCGACTGAAGAAGTCCTGACCGAGACCTGGAGCTATCAGTTGCCTGCCGATGAGTAACTCTCAAGTACAGCCAGAGACTCTGTCCGAGTACCTGGCGCATCTGCCGATGACCGACGAGCAGCGCGCGGAACTCGCGGGCTGCCAGTCCTTCAGCGAATTGCATGAACGCCTGTCGTCCTCGACGTTCGACGCTCCGACCGAAGCCGCCCAGGCTTCGGTGGGCAAGCGCCTGACCCTCAGCACCGCCGAAGAGCTGGAAGACGCGGAAATGCTGGGCGTGGACGCCAGCGGTCGAGTCCGTCTCAAGGCCACGCCACCGATTCGTCGGACCAAGGTCGTGCCGGAGCCGTGGCGCACCAATATCCTGGTGCGTGGCTGGCGCCGCCTGACCGGCCGGACCAATCCGCCGCAACCGCCGAAAGACGAAAATGTGCTGCCTGCTGCGCGCTGGCGCACCGTCGGTTCGATCCGTCGCTACATTCTGCTGATCCTGATGCTCGGTCAGACCATCGTCGCCGGCTGGTACATGAAAGGCATCATGCCGTACCAGGGCTGGTCGTTCGTCGATCTGGAAGAAGTCCTGCATCAACCGCTGCTGCAAACCGCCACGCAAGTGCTGCCGTATGCGCTGCAGACCAGCATCCTGATCATGTTCGGGATTCTGTTCTGCTGGGTATCGGCCGGTTTCTGGACCGCGCTGATGGGCTTCCTCGAATTGCTCACCGGTCACGATAAATACCGGATCTCCGGTAAAAGCGCTGGCAACGAGCCGATTCCGAAAGATGCGCGCACCGCACTGGTGATGCCGATCTGCAACGAAGACGTGCCTCGGGTATTCGCCGGTCTGCGTGCGACGTTCGAGTCGGTGGCGGCCACGGGTGACCTGGATCGCTTCGACTTCTTTGTGCTCAGCGACAGTAACGACACCGATATCTGCGTTGCCGAGCAACAGGCCTGGCTGGACGTCTGCCGTGAAGCCAAGGGCTTCGGCAAGATCTTCTATCGCCGCCGCCGCCGTCGCGTCAAACGCAAGAGCGGCAACCTCGACGACTTCTGCCGTCGCTGGGGTGGTGACTACAAGTATATGGTCGTGCTCGACGCCGACTCGGTGATGAGCGGCGAGTGCCTGACCAGTCTGGTGCGCCTGATGGAGGCCACTCCGGACGCCGGTATCATCCAGACCGCGCCGCGTGCTTCGGGCATGGACACGCTGTATGCACGCATGCAGCAGTTCGCCACTCGCGTTTACGGTCCGCTGTTCACCGCCGGCCTGCACTTCTGGCAGCTGGGTGAATCCCACTACTGGGGTCACAACGCGATCATCCGCATGAAGCCGTTCATCGACCACTGCGCCCTGGCGCCGTTGCCGGGCAAAGGTGCGTTCTCCGGTGCGATCCTCTCTCACGACTTCGTTGAAGCAGCGCTGATGCGCCGTGCCGGCTGGGGCGTGTGGATTGCCTACGATCTGCCGGGCAGCTACGAAGAACTGCCGCCGAACCTGCTCGACGAACTCAAGCGTGACCGTCGCTGGTGCCACGGCAACCTGATGAACTTCCGCCTGTTCCTGGTAAAAGGCATGCACCCGGTGCACCGTGCGGTGTTCCTGACCGGTGTGATGTCTTACCTGTCGGCGCCGTTGTGGTTCTTCTTCCTGGTGCTGTCCACCGCGCTGCTGGCGGTCAACACGCTGATGGAACCGCAGTATTTCATGGAGCCACGCCAGCTCTATCCGCTGTGGCCGCAATGGCATCCGGATAAAGCGGTCGCGCTGTTCTCGACCACTATCGTGCTGCTGTTCCTGCCGAAGCTGTTGAGCATCATCCTGATCTGGGCCAAGGGCGCGAAAGAGTTCGGCGGCAAGTTCAAGGTGACCCTGTCGATGCTGCTGGAGATGCTGTTCTCCATGCTGCTGGCGCCGGTGCGGATGATTTTCCACACCCGTTTCGTCCTCGCCGCGTTCCTCGGCTGGGCCGCGACCTGGAACTCGCCACAACGTGACGACGACTCCACGCCATGGAGCGAAGCGGTCAAGCGCCACGGTCCGCAGACCCTGCTGGGCTTCTTCTGGGCGCTGCTGGTGATCTGGCTGAACCCGAGCTTCCTGTGGTGGCTGGTGCCGATCGTCGGTTCGCTGATGCTGTCGATTCCGGTGTCGGTGATTTCCAGCCGCGTGGGTCTGGGCCTGAAGTCCCGTGACGAGAGCCTGTTCCTCATCCCCGAGGAATACAATCCGCCACAGGCGCTGCTGGCCACTGATCAGTACACCCACGAAAACCGCTGGCATGCGCTGAACGACGGTTTCGTCCGCGCCGTGGTCGATCCGCAGCAGAACGCCTTGGCGTGCTCGCTGGCGACCTCGCGTCACGGTGAGGCCGAGCCGATCGAGTGGCTGCGTCAGGAGCGTGTGCGTCACGCGATCAAGGTCGGCCCGGCCGGGCTGAACAACCATGATCGCCTGCAACTGCTGAGCGACCCGGTCGCCCTGGCCCGTCTGCACGAGCAGGTGTGGGCCGAAGGTCACGCCGAGTGGCTGGACGCCTGGCGGGCCTCGGTGAAAGCCGACCCCCATGCGCCGTTGCTGCCGCTCAAGCCTGTGAGCTTACAGGCGCAACCGGCCTGATGAAGAACCCCGCGAAAGCGGGGTTTTTTTTGTTCTCGATAAAGGAGCCCCTCGGCCCGGCCCTTGATTGTTAAACAAATCGTCCATTAAACCTTGTGCAAAAAATCGAGTGCGTTAGCATCCGTCCCCGAATTGGCGCACCCGGACAATCTTGTCCACCTCTGTCGGTTTTCGCGCCGCAAACGCAATGGTTTTGGGGACTTGAAGATGAAGAAGTATCTGTCGATGCTGCTGGTCGGCGTCACGGCACTGGTTGCAGTCAATGCGGCGCAGGCCGGCGCAATCGATGACGCGGTCAAGCGCGGCACCTTGAAAGTCGGCATGGACCCGACCTACATGCCGTTCGAAATGACCAACAAGCGCGGCGAGATCATCGGTTTCGAAGTCGACATCCTCAAAGCCATGTCCAAGGCCATGGGCGTCAAGCTGGAGCTGGTTTCGACCGGTTACGACGGGATCATCCCGGCGCTGATGACCGACAAGTTCGACATGATCGGCAGCGGCATGACCCTGACCCAGGAGCGCAACCTGCGCCTGAACTTCAGCGAACCGTTCATCGTGGTCGGCCAGACCCTGCTGATCCGCAAGGAACTGGAAGGCACCATCAAGTCCTATAAAGACCTGAACACCGCCGACTACCGCATCACCTCCAAGCTCGGTACCACCGGTGAAATGGTCGCCAAGAAGCTGATCGCCAAGGCCAAGTACCACGGCTACGACAACGAGCAGGAAGCCGTGCTCGACGTGGTCAACGGCAAGGCCGACGCCTTCATCTACGATGCGCCGTACAACGTGGTCGCGGTGAACAAGGTCGGCGCCGGCAAACTGGTGTTCCTCGACAAGCCGTTCACCTACGAGCCGCTGGCCTTCGGCCTGAAGAAGGGTGACTACGACAGCATCAACTTCATCAACAACTTCCTGCACCAGATCCACGAAGACGGCACCTACGATCGCATCCATGACAAGTGGTTCAAGAGCACCGAGTGGCTCAAGGACATGGAATAACACCCGCTCGCCGATCGTTCCCACGTCGAGGCGTCGAACCGTCCGCGTGGGAATGCCGCCCGGGACGCTCCGCGTCCCTTCGCAAGCGTGACGCAGAGCGTCACAGGATGCATTCCCACGCAGAGCGTGGGAACGAGCGAATCAGAGAAACATTCAATGAAACAGAAAAAAGCCCAATGGCCCTGGCACGTGCTGACCGTGCTGGTGCTGATCGGCCTGGCCGGCGCGCTGTATTACGCCACGTCGCTGATGTCCTACGAATGGCGCTGGAACCGCGTGCCGCAGTACTTCGCCTATCAGGCCGAGGAAACCCAGCGCGCGACCGACATTTCCACCGTCAGCGAACTGGTGCGCAAGGGCGGCAGCGCGCAAGTCACCCTGCGCAACGATGCCGGTGACGAGCAGCACCTGACCGTCGACGAAAACAGCCTGCAATTCGCCCAGGGCGACGATGTGGCTGAAGGCGACGTCGTGGGCGTTACCCGACATTGGGCGGCGGGTCCGCTGCTGTTGGGCCTGTGGACGACGCTTTGGCTGTCGGTGGTGTCCGGCGTGCTGGGGCTGCTGATCGGTCTGGCGACCGGGCTGTGCCGGCTGTCGAGCAACCCGACCCTGCGCGACCTGTCGACGATCTATGTCGAACTGGTGCGCGGCACGCCGCTGCTGGTGCAGATCTTCATTTTCTACTTCTTCATCGGCACGGTGATGAACCTGTCCCGGGAGTTCGCCGGGATCGCCGCGCTGTCGCTGTTCACTGGTGCCTATGTGGCGGAAATCATCCGTTCCGGCGTGCAGTCGATTGCCCGTGGGCAGAATGAAGCGGCGCGTTCGTTGGGTCTGAGCGCTGGCCAGTCGATGCGTCATGTGGTGCTGCCGCAAGCCTTCAAGCGCGTGCTGCCACCGCTGGCGGGGCAGTTCATCAGTCTGGTGAAAGACACTTCGCTGGTGTCGGTGATCGCCATCACCGAGCTGCTGAAAAGCGGTCGCGAAGTGATCACCACCTCGTTTTCGCCGTTCGAAATCCTGTTCTGCGTTGCCGGCCTGTACCTGTTGATCAACCTGCCGCTGTCGAAAATCGCCAGCCGGCTTGAGCGGAGGCTCGCGCAAAGTGATTGAAGTCCGCGATCTGGTAAAAGTCTTCGACACCCGTGGGCAAGTGGTCCGGGCTGTGGATAACGTCACCACTTCCGTCGCCAAGGGCGAGGTGCTGGTGGTGATCGGTCCGTCCGGCTCCGGCAAGTCGACCTTCCTGCGTTGCCTCAATGGTCTTGAGGCATTCGATTCCGGCTCGGTGAGCATCGACGGCCTGCAACTGGCCGACCCGAAAACCGACGTCAACGCCTACCGCCGCGAAGTCGGCATGGTGTTCCAGCACTTCAACCTGTTCCCGCACATGACCGTGCTGGAGAACCTGTGCCTGGCGCAGAAAGTCGTGCGCAAGCGTGGCCAGAAGGAAAGCGAGGCCAAGGCCCTGGCGTTGCTGGAGAAGGTCGGGATTGCTCAGAAGGCCCGCGAATATCCTTCGCGCCTGTCCGGCGGTCAGCAGCAGCGCGTAGCGATTGCCCGGGCACTGGCGATGGACCCCAAGGTCATGCTGTTCGATGAGCCGACCTCGGCCCTCGACCCGGAGATGGTCGGTGAAGTGCTGGATGTGATGAAAAACCTGGCCGTGGAAGGCATGACCATGGTCTGCGTGACCCACGAAATGGGCTTTGCCCGGGAAGTGGCGGATCGGGTGCTGTTCTTCGATCACGGCAAACTGCTGGAAGACGCCTCGCCGGCGGCGTTCTTCGATGCGCCGAAGGATCCGCGGGCCCAGGCTTTCCTGCGCCAGGTTCTCTAAGCGCAGGGCAAAAAAAATCGCAGCCATTGGCTGCGATTTTTTTGTTTGCGCGGTTTAAACCTTGAAGCGTCCCACCAGCGTTTGCAGGTGAGTGCCCAGGCGCGCCAGCTCGACGCTGGAGGCCGCCGTCTCTTCACTCGCCGCCGACGTCTGGTCCGATACATCCCGTACGTTCAGCACGCTACGGTTGATCTCTTCGGCCACGGCACTCTGCTGCTCGGCCGCCGCTGCGATTTGCTGGTTCATCGCCTGAATCGCCGACACGGTGCGCGTGATGTTTTCCAGCGAGCCACCGGCACGACGGGTCAGTTCCACGCTGCTCTGGGTCAGCGTGCGGCTGTTGTCCATGATCGTCGCCACTTGCTGGGTGCCGTTCTGCAGGCCGACGATCAGCTCTTCGATTTCTTCGGTGGACTTCTGGGTGCGTTGCGCGAGGCTGCGCACTTCGTCGGCGACCACCGCGAAACCACGTCCGGCTTCACCGGCGCGGGCCGCTTCGATGGCGGCGTTGAGGGCCAGCAGGTTGGTTTGCTGGGCCACGGACTTGATCACGTCGAGGACGCTGCCGATCTTGTCGCTTTCGCGCTTGAGTTCGCCCATGGCCTCGGTGGAGTGGCCGACTTCAGTGGCCAGGCGTTCGATCTGGGCGATGGCTTCGCCGACCACTTTGTCGCCTTCGCGGGCCTGTTGGTCAGCGGCGACGGCCGCTTCTGAAGCTTCCTCGGCGTTGCGCGCGACTTCCTGCACGGTGGCAGCCATTTCGTTCATGGCGGTGGCGACCTGATCGGTCTCGACTTTCTGATTGTTCACGCCGGCACTGGTCTGCTCGGTCACGGCCGACAGTTCTTCGGCGGCGCTGGCGATCTGAGTGACGCCGTCACTGATCCCGCCGATCAAGTCGCGCAGGCCTTGAGTCATGCTCTGCATCGAACGCTGCAGTTGGCCGAGTTCGTCGCGGCGCTGGGAGATCAGGTTGTGGGTCAGGTCGCCAGCGGCCACGCGCTCGGCGACTTTCAGGGTCTGCTCCAGCGGGATGATGATCTGCCGGGTGATCGCCCAGGCGGCGAGCAGGCCGAAGGCCACGGCCAGCAAGGTGGCGATCAGCAACTGGTTCTTGGCGCTGGCGGCATCGGTATCACGCACGATGGTCTGGGAGTCGGTGAGCTTCTTGCTGATGTCCATCAACAGGTCGCCCTGGGCCGACATGCGGGCCAGCGCCTTGGCGCTGGCAACCTGCGAATCACGGAACTGGCTGACAGCGGCGCGATAGGCTTTCAGCGACTCGGTAGCCTGTTGCAGATTGGCGATGTGCTGTTCCGGCAATTTGGCCGGCAGGGTCTCGAGGTTTTTCAGGGCGTTGTCGATGGCGTCGAGGGCCGGTTGTTCGGCCTCGGCCTTGGCGCTGTAGGTGTAGCCGCGCACCTGGAAGCGGGCCTGCTGGATCAGCTTGCTGAGGTCGATCACCGCGTTGAACTGGGCAACGCTGTCGCCTTGCAGCATGGATTTCTCGACTTCGGCAACCTTGGCCACGGCATTGTCGGCGGTGGCGCCGAGTTTGCTGCGGGCGTCTTCGCGCAGGGCGGTGGCCTGGGTCATGTCGGCGAAGGCGCGTTTGTATTCGGCAACGGCGGCCAGTTGCTGATCGACCATCGCGGCGTCGGCTGGCTGTTCGATCAGGCTGCGAGCGGTTTGCAGGCCGCTGTCGAGTTTGCCGAGCAGGTCGTTGACCGCGCCCGGGCCTTGTTCGCCACGACGCATTTCGTAGTCCAGACGCGACAGGCGCAGGTCCTTGGTCAGCTCGTTGAGGCTCGAGATGAAACCGAGTTTGTCACCGCGGCTGATGATGCCGCTCATGCCGGTCCAACCGGTGAAGGTGATCAACAGGGTCAGCAGCAGCACCAGGCCGAAACCGATGCCCAGCTTGCGTTTGACGCTGACGTTTCCAAGATTCTCGGCTAACCAACGGTACATGCGACGACTCCCCTCGGACCACTAATTGGACTTATGGAGACTGTATCGGCTGGATGATGGCAATCTGTAACGCAATTTGTCTGGCGCCAAATGGCGCCAGAGCGCTTCAGAACAGGCGGGCGAGCAGGGCAGTGACGGCGGTTTCGACGCGCAGGATGCGATCGCCGAGTTGCACCGGTTGCAGGCCGGATTTGCCCAGCAGGTCGATCTCGTAGGGAATCCAGCCACCCTCGGGGCCGATGGCCAGGGTCACCGGTTCGTTCAGGGCACGCGGGCAGGGCGGGAAGTTGCCCGGATGGCCGACCAGGCCGAGGGTGCCGTCGGTGATGGCCGGCAGACGATCTTCGACAAACGGCTTGAAGCGCTTCTCGATGATGATTTCCGGCAGCACGGTATCGCGGGCCTGTTCGAGGCCGAGGATCAAATTCTCGCGAATCGCTTCCGGCTCCAGAAACGGCGTTTGCCAGAAACTCTTCTCGACGCGATAGCTGTTGACCAGAATCACCTTCGACACACCCATGGTCGCCACGGTCTGGAACACCCGACGCAGCATCTTCGGGCGTGGCAGGGCGAGTACCAGGGTCAGCGGCAGCTTGGCCGGCGGTGGCTGATCGAGGGTGACCCGCAGTTCGGCTTCGCCCGCTTCCAGGCGCAGCAGCTCGGCCGAGCCCATCAACCCGTTGATGCGCCCGACCCGCAGGCTGTCGCCGACTTCCGAGCGGTGGACTTCCTGCATGTGGGTCAGGCGCCGATCACGCAGCACGACGCGGTCGGCCGCAATGAAATCGGCCTCTTCGAGCAGCAGCAGGTTCATGGCTGCGTCGCTGGCGGCTGGTCGTTGTGATCGTCGGCGGTTTCTTCCGGGCGCTCGCGCTTGCTGACCAGGCTGCCGAACAGGATGCCGACTTCGAACAGCATCCACATCGGCACGGCCAGCAGGGTCTGGGAGAAGATGTCCGGCGGGGTCAGGATCATGCCGACCACGAAGCAGCCGATGATCACGTACGGGCGGATCTTCTTCAGGTATTTGACGTCGACCACGCCGATCCACACCAGCAGCACCACGGCCACCGGGATTTCGAACGCCACGCCGAAGGCAAAGAACAGCGTCATGACGAAATCGAGGTAACTGGTGATGTCGGTCATCATTTCCACGCCGGCCGGGGTGGCCGAGGCGAAGAACTTGAAGATCAGCGGGAACACGAAGTAATAGGCGAATGCCATACCGGTGTAGAACAGCAGGATGCTGGAAATCAGCAACGGCACCGCGACACGTTTCTCGTGCTTGTACAGGCCCGGCGCGATGAAGCCCCAGATCTGATGCAGGATCACCGGGATCGCGAGGAACAGCGACACCATCATCGTCAGCTTCAGCGGCGTCAGGAACGGCGACGACACGTCGGTGGCGATCATCGTCGCGCCGGCCGGCAAGTAACTGCGCAGCGGCGTCGAGACGAAGGTGTAGATCTGCTGGGTGAAGGCGAACAGCCCGGCGAAGATGATGAAGATCGCCGCGACGCAACGCAGCAGGCGGGTGCGCAACTCGGTGAGGTGCGAAACCAGCGGCATGTGCTGGTCGTTTTCGGGGAGGCTAGGGCCTGTCATCGGTCATTTCCTGTGTCGCGCCGAGCCCGTATTTGCGCAGGGCAAGGCGCGAGGCGCGTAGTTTGGCGTTTCAAATAAGCAACGAGTAACGCAGCCCTGCGCAAATACGGGCCGGCCCTTCGGGTTGTGCCTGAAAGCGGGCCAGGCCGCGTTGTAGTCCTTGGAAAGGTAAAACACATTCCCTGCGGACTACGCCTTGCCTGGCCCGCTTTCAGGCGACAACGCGACACAGGAAATGACCGATGACAGGCCCTTGTCATGGGGCTCGCGGCGGCAATGTTGGGTCGTGAGGGGCCGGCGTGGTTGGCGCGGCGGCTGGAGCAACAGGTTCAATCGGCTTCATGATCGGCGCAGCTTCAGCGGCGGCGGCAGAAACGTGCTCGGCGCTTGCCGGATGTTCCGCAACGGGAGCCACTGGCGTTTGCTCTGCAACCGGCGGCACCGGTGTCGGCTCCTGCTGAACCGGAGGCGTGAAAATCTTCCGCGCCTCCTGCTCCAGCGACAGAATGTGTTCGTTGTGCAGTTGCCGACGGATTTCGTCGGCACCGATTTCACGTTCAACTTCCTGTTTGATCGCGTTGAAGCTGCGCTTCAGCCGCCCGACCCACAGGCCGGCGGTGCGCGCAGCGCCCGGCAAACGCTCGGGGCCCAGCACCAGCAGGGCAACGAGGCCGACGAGCAGCAGTTCAGAGAAGCTGATACCAAACATTAGTCAGTGCTCACACGTCTTTGCGGATCGGCTCTTCGACTTTCTGCGCCTGCACGTCGATGGTGTGCGGCGGGTTGGCCTGAGCGGTGGCTTGCGGCTGAACCGGTGGCACCGGTTGCGCAGGCGTGACGGTCGGATCGGCCGGTTTTTCGTCGTCGTTCATGGCTTTGCGAAAGCCCTTGATCGACTCGCCGACGTCGGTGCCGAGGTTTTTCAGTTTCTTGGTGCCGAACACCAGCACCACGACAACCAGAATGACGATCCAGTGTTTCCAGTCAAAAATGCCCATGTTGCTGTTCCTCTCTAATAGTTGTTCAGGCGGACGGACGCGAGGCTTTCTCGACGTGTCCGGACAGACCGAAGCGACGATCCAGCTCGTCGAGTACAGCCTGCGGATGCTGCCCCAGTTGGGCGAGCATGACCATGCTGTGAAACCACAGGTCGGCGGTCTCGTAGATCACGTCGCTGCAGTCGCCACTGACGGCGGCGTCTTTGGCGGCAATGATCGTTTCGACCGACTCTTCGCCGACCTTTTCCAGAATCTTGTTCAAGCCCTTGTGATACAGACTGGCCACATACGAGCTGTCGGCAGCAGCGCCCTTGCGCTCTTCAAGCACCTGAGCGAGGCGGGTCAGGGTGTCACTCATGTTTGTGTCCTGCGGAATAAATAGCGTGCGGGTCTTTCAGGACCGGGTCGACCGTTTTCCAGTCGCCGTTTTCGAAGACGCGGTAGAAGCAGCTCTGACGGCCGGTATGGCAAGCGATGTCGCCAATCTGTTCGACCATCAGGATGATCACGTCGGCGTCGCAGTCCAGACGCATTTCATGCAGGGTCTGCACATGGCCGGACTCTTCGCCCTTGCGCCACAGCTTGCCACGGGAACGTGACCAGTAGATTGCACGGTTTTCCGCGGCGGTCAGCTCCAGGGCTTCGCGGTTCATCCAGGCCATCATCAGCACGCGTCCGGTCTTGTGATCCTGGGCAATCGCCGGCACCAGGCCATCGGCGTCCCACTTGATCTCGTCCAGCCAGTTTTTCATCTTCGACTCCGACAGCGAACCCACACTTCAATAGTCGGGTTCAGGCGTTGAAACAGTGTGCCAGCCGATCACGGAACTGGCTATCGGCGAACGACCAGATACAAGCCGACTGCCACCATGATTCCGGCGGGCCAATGCCCCAGTTCGTGCAACGGGCCGCCGGCGGCGAGGATCGTGCCGCCCGCCAGATGCGCGCTGCCGAGCAGGCGCAGGAACCAGTCGTCCTTGCGTTTGTGCCACGGCGGCGGTGGATCGTTGGCGTGGGGCTGGGACATGCGTTCGAGCAGGTCGCGGGCCATGTTGGCCAGGTGCGGCAGTTGTTCGAACTGGCTCTGGACGTTGCCGATCAAGGCTTTCGGGCTGACGCGCTCGCGCATCCAGCGTTCGAGGAACGGCTGCGCGGTGTTCCACAGATCCAGGTCCGGGTACAGCTGACGGCCCAGGCCTTCGATGTTCAGCAAGGTCTTTTGCAGCAAAACGAGTTGCGGCTGCACTTCCATGTTGAAGCGGCGCGCGGTCTGGAACAGGCGCATCAGCACCTGGCCAAATGAAATATCTTTTAACGGTTTTTCGAAGATCGGTTCGCACACGGTACGGATTGCCGCTTCGAATTCGTTGAGTTTGGTTTCCGCCGGCACCCAGCCCGAATCGATGTGCAATTGCGCCACACGACGGTAGTCGCGCTTGAAGAAGGCGAACAGGTTGCGTGCCAGATAGTCCTGGTCTTCCGGGGTCAGGCTGCCGACGATGCCGCAGTCGATCGCAATGTACTGCGGGCTCCACGGGTTGACGGTGCTGACGAAGATGTTGCCCGGGTGCATGTCGGCGTGGAAGAAACTGTCGCGGAACACCTGGGTGAAGAAGATCTCCACGCCACGCTCGGCAAGCATTTTCATGTCGGTGCGCTGGTCGGCGAGGGTCGCCAGGTCCGTCACCTGAATCCCGTAGATGCGCTCCATCACCAGCACTTTCGGCCGGCACCAGTCCCAATAGACTTGTGGCACATACAGCAGCGGCGAGCCTTCGAAGTTGCGCTTCAACTGGCTGGCGTTGGCCGCCTCGCGCAACAGGTCGAGTTCGTCGTAGATGGTTTTTTCGTAGTCGCTGACCACTTCCACCGGGTGCAGCAGACGGGCGTCGGCGGAGACCTTTTCGGCCGCGCGGGCGAGGATGAACAGCCACGCCAGATCCTGCGCGATGATCGGCTTCAGGCCCGGGCGGATCACCTTGACCACCACCTCTTCGCCGGTCTTCAACTGCGCGGCATGCACCTGCGCGACCGAGGCCGAGGCCAGCGGCTCGACGTCGAAGCGGCTGAACACCTCGCTGATCTTCTTGCCCAGCTGTTCTTCGATGAGCTTGACCGACAGCTGCGAATCGAACGGCGGCACGCGGTCTTGCAACAGCATCAGCTCATCGGCGATATCTTCCGGCAGCAGGTCGCGGCGGGTCGAGAGGATTTGCCCGAACTTGATGAAGATCGGCCCCAGGTCCTGCAACGCCAGGCGCAGGCGTGCGCCACGGCTCAGGTCCAGCGGCTTGCGCGGGAACCAGCGCCACGGCAAGGCGTAGCGCAGCGCCAACAGGAACCACGGCAATGGCAGATCGAACAGCAGGTCATCGAGGCGGTAGCGGATCACGACGCGCTGGATGCGCAACAGACGGCGGACGGCGAGCAGCTTCATGCGTTATCGCTTGGGTCGAGGGATCGGGAAAGGCGCTCGAAGCGCGCCTCGAGACGTTCCAGATCGAGTTTGATCCGGTCCAGTTCGCTGAAACGGGCTTCGGCTTCGCGTTGCCCGACGAGGGTGCGCGATTCTTCGGCCAGGTATTCGGCGAGGTTCTGGTTGAGGCTGGCAAATCCTTGTTGATACCAGCGGGCGCGGCTGCGCAGGTGACCGCCGACCAGTTGCGTGGCGACCGGTCCCAGCCAGCGCGAGAGTTCGTACTCCCAGTCCAGCTCAAGGTCCTGCAGCACGCCCGCCAGTTCCAGCAGCACGCCGCTGTCGCCGTCGAGTTCGACTTCCGGTGCGTGCAGCACCGCCGTCTTGTCCTTGCTCAGGGCCAGTTTCACCAGGCTCGAGGCCGGGGCGCGCAAGGTGCAGTCGACGCCGGTTTCCCAGTGGGACGCCAGCATCAGGCCTTCGTCGCTCGGCAGGATGAACAGTTGCAGCGCCGGGCTGCGGCAATCCACGGCAATCACTTTGCCGGTCAGATGCGCCAGTCGCGGCAGCGCCGTGCTGTCGAGACGCAGCACGCGGTTCAGGCCGAGTTCGACGCTGGCCAGCAGCCCGGTCAGCAGCATCAGGGTTTGATGCCGCGGTGCAGGGCAACGATGCCTGCGGTCATGTTGTGATAGGTCACACGGTCGAAACCGGCGTCGACCATCATCGACTTCAGGGTTTCCTGATTCGGGTGCATGCGGATCGATTCGGCCAGGTAGCGATAGCTTTCCGAGTCGTTGGTGATCAGCTTGCCCATCAGCGGCATGAAGGCGAACGAGTAGGCGTCGTAGGCCTTGGACATCAGCGCGTTGGTCGGCTTGGAGAACTCCAGCACCAGCAGGCGGCCGCCAGGCTTGAGTACGCGCAGCATGGAGCGCAGGGCGTCTTCCTTGTGCGTCACGTTGCGCAGGCCGAAGGCGATGGTCACGCAGTCGAAATGGTTGTCCGGGAACGGCAGTTTTTCAGCGTCGGCCTGGACGAATTCGACGTTGCCCGACACGCCGACATCCAGCAGGCGGTCACGACCGACCTTGAGCATGGATTCGTTGATGTCCGCGAGAACCACCTGACCGGTCGGGCCGACCAGGTGCGAGAATTTCTTGGTCAGGTCGCCCGTGCCGCCGGCGATGTCCAGTACGCGGTTGCCTGCGCGCACGCCCGACAATTCGATTGCGAAGCGCTTCCACAGACGGTGCATGCCGCCCGACAGAAGGTCGTTCATCAGGTCGTACTTGGCGGCTACGGAGTGGAACACCTCAGCGACTTTTTCCGCTTTCTGGCTTTCCGGAACGTTTTTGAAGCCGAAGTGAGTGGTGGGTTCGGCATCGCTGCCTTTGCGCTGATCAGTCATATCGCTGTCACCAAAAGAGAATGCGCGACATTCTAATCCCCAAGCCATGCTTTGTCTTGGAATGGCTAAAGGTAAGATGGGCAACCTTCGGGACGATTTGCCGCAGTGGCGGTCAAGATTCGTTGCAGGCATTCATAGCCCCATTCAAAAAGCAGGAGTCATTCAATGGCCCATATCAGTGTTGAGCGTGCCCACAGCCTGGGCAAGGAAGTTGCCCGCGAGAAAGCCGACAAGCTGGCGCAGAAACTGTCCGATCAGTATGGCCTCGAGCCGCAGTGGGCGGGTGACACCCTGAACCTCAAGCGTTCGGGCGTGAAAGGCGCGGTGCATGTGGCCGAGGATTCGATCCGGGTCGACGTGGAACTGGGCCTGATGATGTCGGCCATGAGCGGCATGATCAAAGCCGAGATCGAGAAGGCGCTGGACAAGGCGCTGGTCTGAACAGAACAGAGGGGGAGCTTCGGGCTCCTCTTTTTCTTTGTGGTGCACCTGCCTTTTATGTCAGTTGTTAGGGTGCCGTTTCTAATTTTTCTCCCTACTTTGTGCCTGAGCCCGACACACGTCCGGGCAGTTCCTCAAACCTTCTGCGCGTGAGGTGCACCATGGCCAAAGTTATTTTGAAGAAAAAAATCGACGCCTCGACTTCTGCTCTGAGCGACGTCAAATCCTATGCCCGCAAGATCTGGCTGGCAGGCCTGGGTGCCTACACCAAGGTCGGTCAGGAGGGCAGCGAGTACTTTCAGGAGTTGATCAAGGCTGGTCAAACTGTTGAAAAGAAAGGCAAAAAAGTCGTCACCGAAAAACTCGAAGCGGCCAATGCCGAGATCGACGAAGCCAAGAGCGAAGTCAGCTCTTTCAAAGGCCGCGTCGAAGTTCAGCTCGACAAGGTCGAGAAGGCGTTCGACACGCGTGTCGCCAGTGCCTTGAATCGTATCGGCATTCCGTCTAAACATGACGTTGAGGCACTCTCTGCTAAGCTCGATGAGCTGACGGCATTGCTCGAACGCGTCGCGCGTAAATCTTAAGGAGAACGGGATGGCTGGTAAAAAGAACACCGATAAAGAAGGCAGCTCGTGGATCGGGAAAGTCGAAGACTACTCCCGCAAGATCTGGCTGGCTGGTTTAGGCGTGTACTCGAAGATCGACACTGACGGCAGCAAGCTCTTCGATACATTGGTCAAAGACGGCGAGAAAGCCGAGAAGCTCACCAAGGCTGCAGTCGGCAAGACAGTCGATGCTGCCAAGGACTCTGCAAACTCGGCCAAATCGCGTATCAGCGGCGTGAAAGATCGCGCGCTGGGCACGTGGGATCAACTGGAAGGGGCTTTCGACAAGCGCCTGAACAGTGCGATTTCGCGCCTGGGCGTACCGAGCCGCAACGAGGTGAAGGATCTGCACAAGAAGGTCGATACCCTGACCAAGCAGATCGAAAAACTCACCGGTCTGAAAACCCAGCCTGTAGCGGCCAAAACCGCTGCAGCCAAACCGGCGGCAAAACCTGCTGCCAAACCATTGGCCAAGGCTGCTGCTAAACCTGCAGCAAAACCTGCGGCCAAAACCGCAGCCGCCAAGCCCGCAGCGAAAGCCGCGGCCAAACCGGTTGCCGCCAAGGCCGCCGCGAAACCTGCTGCAAAACCAGCGGCCAAGCCAGCAGCGAAAACCGCTGCCGCCAAACCCGCTGCCAAGCCTGCCGCCAAACCGGCTGCGGCGAAAAAACCAGCAGTGAAAAAACCGGCTGCGCCGAAAGCCGCTGCGCCGAAACCGGTGACCACACCGGCAGCACTGGCAAGCACGTCGAACTCCGCCTCGGCTCCAACCCCGGCGCCTGCTCCGACTGTTGCATCGACTCCGTCGACGCCAACCAGCCAGTCCTGATTTTCAGGGCACAAGAAAACGCCCGGCCTGTGAAGGTCGGGCGTTTTTGTATGTCTGATCCAAGAGCCCCCTCACCCCAGCCCTCTCCCGGAGGGAGAGGGGGCCGATTGGGGGATATTCACGAGATTTACCGACGTGCACTAACGCTTGTGAATCCATAATCGCCACGCTGTTTCAGGTCGGCGTATAGCAAAAGACACCTCGGTCAGTCCCCTCTCCCTCGGGGAGAGGGTTAGGGTGAGGGGCTTTTCGGGTTACTCGTGATCTTCGAGGTACTGCAGCGCCATCCGCTCCGTCGCCACCTTCACCGGCGGCAACAGGTGCGGTGCCACCAGCATCATGATCTGGTACACCACCAGCCTCACTTCCCCCTCGCGATCGAGAATCCGCTGATAGTCCAGCGAGAACAGCAAGGTCATGGTGATCTGCTCCACCAGTTGCCCCAGCGCCTGGGTATCGCTGACCAACTGCCCGGACGCCTTCAATCGCGCCAGCAATGACGCCAGCGTGCGCTTCAGGACGTTGAGAAAGTTGCGAATGCCCTTGGCCAGTTTCGGCAGCCGTCCGGCCAGGTTCGACAGGTCCTGGAACAGGAACCGGTACTGCGCCAGCCGCTCGACGATCAAGTGCAGGAACAACCAGTAATCCCCCGGCGCCAGTTCTACATCCGCGGGCGGGTCGAGCAGCGGCGCCAGTTCGTTCTGGAAGCGCTCGAACAACCCGAGAATCAGCGGCTCCTTGCCGTGAAAGTGGTAGTAGAGGTTGCCGGGGCTGATCCCCATTTCATTGGCAACCTCCATGGTGGAGACGTTCGGCTCGCCCTTTTCGTTGAACAACTGCAGGGCACATTCGAGGATCCGTTCGCTTGTTTTCATCCAGTCTTCTTAAAGGGCGGTTGGGGCCGGTCAGCGCACACGCACGTAAGTGCCGGGCGCCGCCTCCATCGGTGGATAGTTCGCGTTGCCAAGGGCCATCTGGGTTTCGCGCAGGGTGCCGGAGCGCTGCTGAACCCATTCCAGCCACTGCGGCCACCAGCTGCCGTCGACTTTTTTCGCGTCGTAGTACCAGGCACGCGGGTCGCTGCTCATCTTGCCGTTTTCGACGAAGTTGGCCTTGGGGTTGCTCGGCGGGTTGAGAATGCTCTGCACATGGCCGCTGTTGGACAGCACGAAGCGCCGCTCGCCACCGAGCAGCAAGGTCGAGCGATACACCGCGCCCCATGGCGTGATGTGGTCGTTCATGCCGGCCACGCTGAAACTGTCGACCGTGACTTTCTGCAGGTCGATCGGCGTGCCGCAGACTTCCAGGCCGCCCGAATGAATCAGCGGGTTGTGCTTGAAGAAATCCAGCAGATCGCCATGAAACGCGGCGGGCAGACGGGTGCTGTCGTTGTTCCAGTAAAGGATGTCGAACGCCGGCGGCTCCTTGCCCAGCAGGTAGTTGTTGACGAAGTAGCTCCAGATCAGATCGTTGGGACGCATCCAGGCGAACACCTTGGCCATGTCGCGACCGTCCAGCACGCCTTTCTGGTAGGAGCGGCGTTTGGCCGCTTCGAGGGTCTGTTCATCGGCGAACAGTGTGGCCGGAGAGTCGATCTGGCTGTCGAGCAGGCTCACCAGATAGGTTGCGCTGGAGACTCGCCGCAGTTGCCGCTTGGCCTGCAAGTGCCCTTGCAGTGCGGCGATGGTCAGCCCGCCGGCGCAGGCGCCCATCAGGTTGACTTCGCGGGCGCCGGTGATCGCCCGGCAGATGTTCATGGCTTCTTCCACGGCTTCGACGTAGGTCGACAGGCCCCATTCGCGATGGCGCACGTCCGGGTTGCGCCAGCTGATCATGAAGGTCTGCAAGCCGTTCTTCAGGGCGTACTGGACGAAGCTGTTGTTCGGGCTCAGGTCGAAAATGTAGTACTTGTTGATTTGTGGCGGCACCACCAGCAGCGGTTTTGAATACTGCTTTTCGCTCATCGGCTTGTACTGGATCAGCTCAAGCATTTCGTTGCGAAACACCACTGAGCCGGTGGTGGTGGCGACGGTCTTGCCGACTTCGAAAGCCTGCTTGGTCACCTGGCGCGGCAGGCCGTCGTTGTGCAGCAGGTCATCGAACAGATGGCTCAGCCCACGCACCAGGCTGTGGCCGCCGGAGTTGAACAGCTCCTTGACCGCCAGCGGATTGAGCAGCGTGTTGGAGGGCGCGACGGCGTCGTTGATCAGGGAAAAAGCGAAGTGCGCACGGGCGCGATCGTCATCGCTCATGCTGCTGTCGTCGATCCAGCTCTTGACCTGTTTCTGCCAGCTCAAATAAGCCTGCAGGCTCCGGCGATAGAACGGGTTGAGGCTCCAGGCCGGGTCGGCGAAGCGGCTGTCATTGGGGTTGGTCGGGTGCAGGGTTTCGCCGAGCAGCACGCGTCCGAGCGCGCCACCGAGTTTCAACGCGTGCCTCGCGCTGTGAATCGGGTTGCGCAGGCCGTGGGCGGCTACGCTGCGCAACGTCGAAATCAGGTCGCGGCCACGCAGGCCGGTCATTGCACTTTGTGCATTGATGAAAACGGCAGGACTGGGCACTACGCCCGTCGCTGGTTTGTCGCGCATGACTCAACACTCCTTCGTCTTCAGGTCAAAAACAAACACACCGAACCAGAACACCATAGACGCTGTTGCGGGTTGTTGCCTGCGCGGCGTCCTGCCACGCACTTTGAAAAGGCTCTGCAAGGAGCTGTCCAGAAAGCCGGACCGGGCCGGTTATCCGCCCAGCGGTGTCGGGTGGGGGTGCATCACTGCACGAAGACGTTCCTCCTGGAGGAACTTCATGATGATCGGCGCCACGGCTTCGGCCCGGGTGATCAGGAACAGATGACCGTCATCGATGATGTGCAACTGGGCGTTGGGAATCCGCCAGGCCAGCATGCGCATGTTGATCAGCGGGATCAGCGGATCGTCGTCACCGGCCAGCACCAGGGTCGGCTGATGGATCTTGTGCAGCCAGTGAATGCTGGTCCAGCCAAGGCCCGCGAACAGTTGCCAGTAGTAGCCGAGCTTGCCCGCCGAACGCACCTTGGCCGCATGGCTGGCGGCGAGTGTCGGGTCGCGGCGGAACGAGCCGCCGTAGATCATCGGGGCGATGCGGATCACATGGGACGGCTGGATGTAGCGCCGTGGACTGGCCATCATCCACAGCACCTTCGGCTTGCCCGGCACCATCACCGCGCCCGCCGCTGTCGCTGCCAGTACCAGCTTCTTGCAGCGCTCGGGATAGTCATAGGCGAACTGCTGCGCCAGCGCGCCACCCCAGGACACGCCGATCACGTTGACCTGTCCGTAGTCGAGGTAGTCGAGCATCCGTGCAGTGAGCTTCGCCAGTCCCGGAAAGCGATACGGCCGTCTCGGCGTCGAAGAACCCCCGACACCGGGCACGTCGAAGGCGATCACTTCCAGGTCCGGATCCAGCGCCGCGACAAAAGGAAACACCAGCTCCAGGTTGGCGCCGATGCCGTTGAAAATCAGCAAGGGCGTCAAGTGAGGCTTGCCGGGGCGAACCGCCGTGCGGATGGTCTGGCCATCCAGCTCGACAGTACGAAAGATGAACGGTTGCGGCATGCTTCAAGGCCCTGTGGGTCGCAATCTCAGTGTTCACCTCACTCCCCGGAGGGAGTGAGGTGTATCGGTTACCGCTCGTGTACGTAAGTGCCCGGCGATGCTTCGCCTGCCGGATACGCTTTGTTGCCCAGTTTCGTCGGTGCCTTTTTCAGCTCGCCCGAACGCGCCGCTTGCCACGCCTGCCAGTGCAGCCACCAGGAGTCGGCATGCTTGGTCGAGTTTTCCTGCCAGTCATCGGCATTGGCGGTCATTTCGTCGCTGGTCATGTAGCGCGATTTCGGGTTGCCCGGCGGGTTCAGAATGCTCTGGATATGCCCGCTGCTCGACAGCACGAATTCCACCTTGCCGCCAAACAGCTGCGCCGACTTGTAGCAGGACTTCCACGGGGTGATGTGGTCGTTGGTGCCGGCCAGCGAGAATATGTCGGCGGTCACCTGCTTGAGGTCGATCGGCGTGCCGCACACTTCCAGTGCATCGGGGCGGATCAGTGGGTTGTTTTTGAACATCTCGATCAGGTCGCCGTGGAACGCCGCCGGCAACCGGGTGGTGTCGTTGTTCCAGAACAGAATGTCGAACACCGGCGGCTCGTTGCCGAGCAGGTAGTTGTTGACCCAGTAGTTCCAGATCAGATCGTTGGGACGCATCCAGGCGAAGACCTTGGCCATGTCTTTGCCTTCGAGCACGCCGGCCTGATACGAATGGCGCTTGGCCATTTCCAGGGTCTGCTCGTCGACAAACAGCGCGACGTCGCTGTCCAGGGTGGTGTCGAGCACGCTGACCAGCAGGGTCAGGGCATTGACCTTGTTTTCGCCAGTGGCGGCATAGTGGCCGAGCAGGGCGGTGCACGTGATGCCGCCAGAGCAGGCGCCGAGCATGTTGACGTCCTTGCTGCCGGTGATCGCGGTGACCACGTCGACCGCTTCCTTCAGGGCTTCGATGTAGGTCGAAAGGCCCCACTCGCGCTGTTCCTTGGTCGGGTTGCGCCAGCTGACGATGAAGGTCTGCACATTGTTGCGCAGGCAGAAGCGCGCCAGGCTCTTGTCCGGGCTCAGGTCGAATACATAGAACTTGTTGATCTGCGGCGGTACGACCAGCAGCGGGCGCTCGTGCACCTGCTCGGTGATCGGCTTGTACTGGATCAGCTCCAGCACGTCGTTGCGAAACACCACTGCGCCTTCGGTCACGCCCAGGGTCTTGCCGACCTCGAACGCGCCCATGTTGACCTGGCTCGGCATGCCGCCGTTGTGTACCAGATCCTTGGCCAGATGCGAGAGGCCGTCGAGCAGGCTCTTGCCGCCGGTCTCGAAGAAACGTTTGACCGCCGCCGGGTTGGCCGCCGTGTTGGTCGGCGCCATGGCTTCGGTCATCAGGTTGATCACGAAGTGCCCGCGCGCAATGTCCTTGGGCGAGAGGCTGCTGTCGTCGATCCAGGCATGGAGTTCCTTGCGCCACGCCAGGTAGGTTTGCAGGTAACGCTTGTACAGCGGGTTCTGACTCCACGCCGGATCGGCAAAGCGACGGTCATCGCCAGCCGGTTGCAGTTCTGATTTGCCGAACAGCACGTTCTTCAATTCGAGGCCGAAATGAGTGACGTGTTTGACACTATGGATCGGTTGTTTGATGGCCTGGGTCAGCACCATTCGAGCAGAGGCCAGCAGATCCTTTCCGCGAAGCCCAACGACAGGATTCAGCCCCAGGGTGTTTTCCGAGGCTTGGTACTTCAAATCATCGTTATTCTTGTTACTCATCTACGACGCTCCATTGTCCTGAGACGAGTACCCGGTTTTCTGCTGTGCAGTTCCACAGCCAATGCCAGGTACTACTGCTCGGGTGACCGTTGATTCTGCATAGCTGCTTTACAGTCGTAGAGCACTGCAGGGAACTTGCCAGCTCCATTGGTTACCCGAGTTTAATTTTTTTCGCAAGCAGCCGATCCCGGGCCGCTTTAGCGGAGCATTCAAACAGATGAATTTAGAAAATGCCCTCTAAACAGTCCGAGGCGCGGACTAGAGCATCAGCTTGACGACGGACTCGTCCGGGTCGCGGGTTTTGCCGGCGGCTTTGAGCTCGGCCAGATAATCCGCCCAGAGTGCGTCATAACGTCGCCCCAGTTCGTAGAGGTAATCCCAGGTGAACAGGCCGCTGTCGTGACCGTCGTCGAAGGTCAGTTTCAGTGCGTACTGACCGGCCGGTTCTACCTTGGACAGGCCGACGTGCAGCTTGCCGAATTGCAGGATCGGTTTGCCGTGGCCCTGGACCTCGGCGGAGGGCGAATGCACGCGCAGGAATTCGGCGGGCAGGGTGTACTCCTCGCCAGACGCGTATTTGAGCGACAGGGTTTTCGAGGCTTTGTGCAGTTTGATGTCGGTGGGGAGTTGGGTCATTGCCGGCGTTCCGTCAGGTGAAAAAAATTGTGGGAGCCGATGGCTCCCACAGTTTCACGACCACTGTCAGTATGGCTTACAGGATATAACGGGACAGATCTTCGTTCTGCGCCAATTCACCCAGGTGGCTGTTGACGTACTCGGCGTCGATCAGGATCGCCTTGTCGTCGTGGGCGCTGGCCAGGTCACCGGCACTGAACGACACCTCTTCCAGCAGGCGCTCGAGCAGCGTGTGCAGGCGACGGGCACCGATGTTCTCGGTCTTCTCGTTGACCTGCCAGGCGATCTCCGCCAGACGCTTGATGCCGTCAGGCTGGAACTGGATGTTCAGGCCTTCGGTCTTCAGCAGCGCGCAGTATTGCTCGGTGAGCGAGGCGTGCGGTTCGCTGAGGATGCGCTCGAAGTCTTCCGGGCTCAGGGCCTTGAGTTCGACGCGGATCGGCAGACGGCCTTGCAGCTCCGGCACCAGGTCGCTCGGCTTGCTCAGGTGGAACGCACCGGAGGCGATGAACAGGATGTGGTCGGTCTTGACCATGCCCAGCTTGGTGTTGACGGTGCAGCCTTCGATCAGCGGCAACAGGTCGCGTTGTACGCCTTCACGGGACACATCGGCGCCGCCGACATTGCCGCGCTTGGCGACCTTGTCGATTTCGTCGATGAACACGATACCGTGCTGCTCGACCGCTTCCAGGGCCTTGGCCTTCAACTCTTCTTCGTTGACCAGGCGACCGGCTTCTTCATCGCGCACCAGCTTCAGCGCTTCCTTGACCTTGAGCTTGCGAGACTTCTTCTTGCCCTTGCCCATGTTGGCGAACAGGGACTGAAGCTGGTTGGTCATCTCTTCCATGCCCGGCGGCGTGGCGATCTCGATGCCGGCCATTTCGGCGACTTCGATCTCGATTTCCTTGTCGTCCAGCTGACCTTCGCGCAGGCGCTTGCGGAACAGCTGGCGGGTGTTGGAATCCGGGCTCGGCGCTTCTTCGTTGCTGAAGCCCATGCGTGCCGGCGGCAGCAGGGCGTCGAGGATACGGTCCTCGGCAGCGTCTTCGGCGCGGTGGCGAACGCGGGTCATTTCCTGCTCGCGCAGCATTTTGATCGCGGCATCGGCCAGATCACGGATGATCGATTCGACGTCGCGGCCGACGTAGCCGACTTCGGTGAACTTGGTCGCTTCGACCTTGATGAACGGCGCATTGGCCAGCTTGGCCAGGCGACGGGCGATCTCGGTTTTACCGACACCGGTCGGGCCGATCATCAGGATGTTCTTCGGGGTCACTTCAACACGCAGCTCTTCAGGCAGCTGCATGCGGCGCCAGCGGTTGCGCAGGGCAATCGCGACGGCGCGCTTGGCATCGTCCTGGCCGATGATATGGCGATTGAGTTCGTGGACGATTTCGCGGGGAGTCATGGACATAATAATTGACGGTCCTCAAGCAGAAACAAGCCGTGGCACAGGGCCGACTCAGGCTTCTTCAGCGAGATCCTGCTCCTCAATGGTCTGAGTGTGGTTGGTGAATACACAGATGTCGGCGGCGATCCCGAGAGCAGTCTCGACGATTTCGCGGGCCGACAGATCAGTCTTTTTCAGCAGTGCGCTGGCAGCAGCCTGGGCGTAACCGCCACCGGAACCCATGGCGATCAGGCCGTTTTCCGGTTCGACCACGTCACCGTTGCCGGTAATGATCAGGGAGGCGTCCTTGTTGGCGACCGCGAGCATGGCTTCGAGGCGGCTCAGGGAACGGTCGGTGCGCCATTCTTTTGCGAGTTCGACGGCGGCGCGGATCAGGTGGCCCTGATGTTTCTCGAGCTGGCCTTCGAAACGTTCGAACAGGGTAAAGGCGTCGGCGGTGGCACCGGCGAAACCGGCGATGACCTGGCCGTGGTACAGGCGACGAACTTTCTTCGCGTTGCCTTTCATCACGGTGTTGCCGAGAGAAACCTGGCCGTCGCCGCCCATGACGACTTTGCCGTGGCGGCGGACTGAAACGATGGTGGTCAAGGGAAGAGTCTCCACACTGCGGGGCGAAAATGCCTTATGCCCATTCATATGGGGGTGGTGGAGAGGATTTCAACTGCGGGAAGGGAGAGGGGACGAGCGGTGCTTTGTACATGATCGTTCCCACGCAGAACGACATGATCGTTCCCACGCTCCGCGTGGGAATGCCTCAATGGACGCTCCGCGTCCCTGCGGCAAGGGACGCGGAGCGTCCCGGGCTGCATTCCCACGCAGAGCGTGGGAACGATCGGTGGGGAGGTATCAGCGGCTCTGGCGTTGTTGTAACAACAGGTTGCTGAACCCTGCGCCCGCCAGTTGTTTCTGGGCGGTGGTCAGTTGTTCGCGGTTGCTGAACGGGCCGACCAGTACGCGATACCAGGTTTCATCCTTCACCGTCCCGGATTCAACCGCTACCGCCTGGCCGAGCAGAATGATCTGCGCGCGCACCTTGTCGGCATCGGCCTCTTTGCGGAACGAACCGGCCTGGAGGAAGAACTTGGTTACCGGCGCAGCCTTGGTCACCGGTGGCGCTGGCGGTGGGGTAATCCCGGCCAGTGCAGCCTGCGCGCGCGCCGTGTCGATCTTCGCCGCTTCCGCCGGGGTCACCGGCGTGGTCGGGATTGCCGGCACCTGTGGCGTCGGCAGGGTTTTCTCCGGCACCGCGTCTGGCGGCACGATCACTTCCGATTCCGGCAGCAGGGTGTAGAAGTCGTACTTCGGCTTCACCGGTTGCGTCGGGCTCGGCGGGGTCTTGTTGGCCTCGGCGATCTTGGTGGCTTTCTGTTGCTGCTGTTGCTCGATCTTCTCGCGCTTGACCGTGTCGCTGCCCTTGCCCGGCTCCAGTTTCATCAGGAACACGATGAACGCGCCGACCGTCAGGCCGATGGCCATCCACAGCCAACCCGGGATCGGTTGCTTTGCAGGAGCTTGGTAACGGCTGGCGCCACGCTTGGGTGCAGGTTTTTTCTTGGCAGCCAACTTACATACGCTCCAGGGTTTCCAGGCCGAGCAGTTCCAGGCCTTGCTTGAGGGTACGGCCGGTCAGCGCGGCAAGGCGCAGACGGCTTTGCATTTGTGCCGGGGTGTCGGCGGCGAGGATCGGGCAGTTCTCGTAGAAGCTGGAGAACAGGCCGGCGACGTCGTACAGGTAGGTGCACAGAGTGTGTGGTGTGCCCTTTTCCGCGACGTTGTTCAGCACTTCACCGAACTGCGCCAGTTTGGCCGCCAGTTCCTGTTCGTGCGCCGCTTCGAGAACGATCTGGCCGTCGACTTCGCTGAAGTCCTTGCCCAGTTTGCGGAACACGCCGGCCACGCGGGTGTAGGCGTACAGCAGGTACGGCGCGGTGTTGCCTTCGAAATTGAGCATCAGGTCGAAGTTGAAGCTGTAGTCGCTGGTGCGGTGCTTCGACAGGTCGGCGTACTTCACCGCGCCGATGCCCACGACTTTGGCGATGTTGCGCAGCTCGTCTTCGGCCAGCTCCGGATTCTTGTCCTTCACCAGGGTGTAGGCGCGTTCCTGAGCTTCGGTCAGCAGATCGATCAGCTTCACGGTGCCGCCATCACGGGTCTTGAACGGACGGCCGTCGGCGCCGTTCATGGTGCCGAAGCCCATGTGTTCCATTTCCATCGGATGGGTCACGAAACCGGCCTTGCGCGCCACGGCGAACACTTGCTGGAAGTGCAGGGCCTGACGCTGGTCGACGAAGTACAGTGCACGGTCGGCCTTCAGCTTGCCGCTGCGGTAGCGCACGGCCGCCAGGTCGGTGGTGGCGTACAGGTAGCCGCCGTCAGCCTTGACGATGATCACCGGCAGCGGCTCGCCTTCGGCGTTCTTGAACTCGTCGAGGAACACGCACTGGGCGCCGTTGCTTTCGACCAGCATGCCGGCGGCCTTCAGGTCGTTGACCACGTTGATCAGGTCGTCGTTGTAGGCGCTTTCGCCCATCACGTCGGCCATGGTCAGTTTGACGTTGAGCAGTTCGTAGATCTTCTGGCAGTGCGACAGCGAGATGTCCTTGAACTTGGTCCACAGCGCCAGGCATTCGGCATCGCCGGCCTGCAGCTTGACTACCAGGCCACGGGCGCGGTCGGCGAATTCCGGGGACTCGTCGAAACGCTGCTTGGCGGCGCGGTAGAAGTTTTCCAGGTCCGACAGCTCGTCGCTGGTGATCGGGTTTTCCTGCAGGTACGCCATCAGCATGCCGAACTGGGTGCCCCAGTCGCCAACGTGGTTCTGACGGATCACGGTATCGCCGAGGAACTCGAGCACACGGGCCACGCCGTCGCCGATGATGGTCGAGCGCAAGTGGCCGACGTGCATCTCTTTGGCCAGGTTTGGCGCCGACAGGTCGACCACGGTGCGTTGCGCCGGGCCCGCCTTGCGCACGCCAACGTGAGCGTCGGCCAGTGCGGCGTCGAGGCGCGAGGCCAGCGCTTGAGTGTTCTGGAAGAAATTGAGGAAGCCAGGACCGGCGATTTCGGCCTTGGTGACGTTCTCGTCAGCCGGCAGGGCGGCGATGATTTTCTCTGCCAGGTCGCGGGGCTTCATGCCCGCAGGCTTGGCCAGCATCATCGCGATGTTGCTGGCGAAGTCGCCGTGGGTCTTGTCCCGGGCGTTCTCCACCTGGATCGCCGGCGTCAGGCCTTCAGGCAACACACCTTCGTTGACGAGTTGGGTGAGGGCTTGTTGGATCAGCTGGCGAATGGTGTCTTTCATGGTCTTCTCTTTCGACCGCAAGCGCGGCGGCGCATCGATGCGCGGGTGGAAAAACTGGGCATTATCCGTTGCGAAGACGGGCTTGCCAACCTTAGCAGGCAGGATGTGGATGTGTGGTGACAATTCGAGCGGTTTTGCCCGGTCAGTACAGATCCACCGGATCGACATCCAGCGACCAGCGCACCGCCCGGCCGCTCGGCATCTGCTCCAGCGCCAGCAGCCAGCTCGACAGCAACCGGTGCAGCGGCGCCCGGGCCGTGGCCTGCAACAGCAGCTGCGCGCGGAAGCGTCCGGCCCGACGTTCCATCGGTGCCGGCACCGGTCCCAGCAGTTCGATGCCACTCAGGTTCTGCTCAGCCAGCAAGCGCTCGGCTTCGCTGCAGGCTTCATCAAGAAAGCCTTCGGCCTGCCCCGGCTTGTGGGCTTCGGCGCGCAACAGCGCCAGATGCGAGAACGGCGGCAGCCCGGCGGCGCGGCGTTCGCTCAGGGCCTGTTCGGCGAAGGCGAAGTAGCCCTGTTCGGTCAGTTGCACCAATAAAGGATGGTCGGCCAGGTGCGTCTGAATGATCACCTTGCCCGGTTCTTCCGCCCGTCCGGCGCGGCCGGCGACCTGCACGATCAACTGCGCCATGCGCTCGCTGGCGCGGAAGTCACCGGAAAACAATCCGCCGTCGGCGTCGAGGATCGACACGAGGGTGACCCGGGGGAAGTGGTGACCCTTGGCCAACATTTGAGTGCCGACCAGAATGCACGGCTGACCTTTCTGGATCGTGGCGAACAACTGATTCATGGCGTCCTTGCGCGACGTGCTGTCGCGGTCGACGCGCAGTACCGGGTAGTCCGGGAACAGAATCGCCAGCCGTTCTTCGGCCCGTTCAGTGCCGGCGCCCACCGGCCGCAGATCGACCTTGTTGCACTTCGGGCACTGGCGCGGCACGCGCTCGACGTAACCGCAGTGGTGGCAGCGCAGTTCGCCATAGCGCTGGTGCACGGTCATCCGCGCATCGCAGCGCTGGCACTCGGACATCCAGCCGCAATCGTGGCACAGCAGGGTCGGCGCAAAACCCCGGCGGTTGAGGAACACCAGTACTTGTTGGCCGGCGGCGAGGGTCTGGCCGATGGCCTGCTGCATCGGCCCGGAAATGCCGCTGTCCAGCGGACGACTTTTCACATCCAGACGCAGGAACCGTGGCTGCTTGGCGCCGCCGGCCCGCTCGTTCAGGCGCAGGAGCCCGTAGCGACCGGTGTAGGCGTTGTGCAGGCTTTCCAGCGACGGCGTCGCGGAGCCGAGGACGATCGGGATGTTTTCCTGCCGCGCCCGCACCAGCGCCAGATCCCGTGCGTGGTAGCGCAGGCCTTCCTGCTGTTTATAGGAACCGTCGTGTTCTTCGTCGATGATGATCAGCCCCGGATTCTTCATCGGAGTGAACAGCGCCGAGCGGGTGCCGATAATAATGTCGGCCTCGCCATCGCGGGCGGCGAGCCAGGCGTCGAGCCGCTCGCGGTCGTTGACCGCCGAGTGCAGCAGGGCGATGCGCGCATTGAAGCGTTGTTCGAAGCGCGCCAGGGTTTGCGGGCCGAGGTTGATCTCCGGGATCAGCACCAGCGCCTGCTTGCCGGCTTCGAGGGTTTCGCGGATCAGCTGCAGATAGACTTCGGTCTTGCCGCTGCCGGTGACACCGGCCAGCAGGAACGCGTGATAACTGTCGAAACCGGCGCGAATCGCTTCATATGCGGCGCGCTGTTCGCTGTTGAGCGGCAACTCCGGCTGGGCCAGCCAGTGCTCGTGGCGTGCGCCGGGGGCATGGCGACGCACTTCGACCTGCACCAGATCCTTGGCCAGCAGCAGATCGAGGCTGTCCTTGTTCAGCATCAGTTTGCTCAGCAACTGATGGGCGACGCCGTGAGGGTGCTGGGCCAAAGTCGCCAGGGCTTCACGCTGGCGCGGCGCGCGGGCGATGCGCGGGTCATCGAGGCTGGCGCCGGGGGCGGCGGACCAGAAGCGTTCCTGGCGGGCCTCGGCCAGTTCGCCCTGGCGCAGCAGCACCGGCAGTGCCCAACTCAAGGTGTCGCCGAGGCTGTGCTGATAATACTGGGCGGTCCACAGGCACAGCTTGAACAGTGCTGGCGGCAGTGGCGCCGTGGCATCGAGCAGGGCCAGCGCCGGTTTGAGCTTCTCCACCGGCACTTCACTGGTGTCAGTGACTTCCACCAGAATCCCGATCATTTCCCGCCGACCGAACGGCACTCGCAGGCGCATGCCCGGTTGCAACTGCGAACGCAGCACGCCGGCCGGGGCCCGATAGTCGAACAGGCGGCGCAGGGGCGAAGGCAGGGCGAGGCGCAGAATGGCGTCGGGCACGCGGAGGATTCTCATAGGCGGGGCGGTGAAGAAGGGCGGGAGCCTAGCAGACGGTCGGTCTCAGTGACAGCTTGCGTGATTAGCATTGTCTGGTAGAATCCGCGGCCTAATTACGTGCGGTATTCAACAATAGTGTTGGGTGGCGGCACGCTAGCCTGAGGAAGACACCATGAAAGCTGATATCCATCCAGAATACCCAGCAGTTGCTGTTACCTGCAGCTGCGGCAACAAGTTCGAAACCCGTTCGACCTTCGGCAAAGCCCTGGCGATCGACGTTTGCAACGAGTGCCACCCGTTCTACACCGGTAAGCAGAAGACTCTGGACACCGGTGGTCGCGTTCAGAAGTTCGCCGACCGTTTCGGTGCTTTCGGCGCGAAAAAGGCCTAAGGCCCTTCATTCTGGAAAGCCTCAAAGGTTTTTCCGGTCTGATGAAAAAGGCGTCCCTTGCGGGCGCCTTTTTTGTGTCCGCGATTTGGCTGTCCGGCGCCCAGGCCTTCTGCCCGGCTCCCGCCGGCCTGACCAGCGTCTCCGTGCAGCGCGTGGTCGACGGCGACACCTTGCGCCTGAACGACGGGCGCAGCGTGCGGATGATCGGGCTCAACACCCCTGAGCTCGGCAAGCAGGGTCGCAGCGACGAACCATTCGCGGTAGCGGCGCGCAAGCGTCTCGAAGCATTGGTCGCAGAGAGCGACGGTCGGGTCGGCCTGCTGCTCGGCGCCGAGTCCAAAGATCATTACGGCCGGACCCTGGCCCATGTTTTCAGTGCCAAGGGAGACAATCTCGAAGCGCAAATGCTCGCCGATGGCCTCGGTTTCCAGGTCGCGGTAGCGCCGAATGTCGATCTTGTTGATTGCCAGCAGGCTGCCGAACGACGTGCACGGCAGGCCGGTCTTGGCCTGTGGAAGCGCTCACCTGTACTGAAAGCGGAGCAGATCGAGCGATCGGGTTTCGCGGTGGTCAGCGGTCGTGTGAGCAAGGTTCAGCGCAATCGCGGCGGAATCTGGATCGAATTGCAGGACAAGCTTGTACTGCGCGTTGCACCCAATCTGCTGGATCGTTTCGATGACGCTTCGTTGCTAGCGCTGAAGGGCAGGCAGATCGAGGCCCGAGGCTGGGTGGTCGACCGTTCGCGACGGGGCGGATTGAAACCGGGTCAGGCCCGCTGGTTGTTGCCGCTGACCGATCCTTCGATGTTGCAATCGTCTCGCTGAAGAAAAATTGTAGACATTTTTTCTGTCGATTGTGAACAGTCAAGCCCTTGTGCGCCGTGGCTCTTGGCCCAAAGTCGTAGGGCAGGGCGCTTGACAGGGGTGACCGGGCAGTCTTGTGGGGACTTTGCGAGGCGCGTATCCTCGCTGACCAGTCTGTCCAACAGTAAAAAGCGGAATGCCAAAATGTCTGATCTGAAAACTGCCGCTCTCGAATATCACGCCCATCCTCGTCCAGGAAAGCTGAGTGTCGAGCTCACCAAGGCCACTGCTACCGCCCGCGACCTGTCGCTGGCCTACAGCCCCGGCGTAGCTGAACCAGTGCGCGAGATCGCTCGCGATCCTGAACTGGCCTACAAGTACACCGGCAAGGGCAACCTGGTTGCAGTCATTTCCGATGGCACCGCGATTCTGGGCCTGGGTAACCTCGGCCCACTGGCTTCCAAGCCAGTGATGGAAGGTAAAGGCGTGCTGTTCAAGCGCTTCGCCGGCATCGACGTGTTCGACATCGAAGTCGATTCCGAAAGCCCGCAAGCCTTCATCGACACCGTAAAACGCATTTCCATCACCTTCGGTGGCATCAACCTGGAAGACATCAAGGCACCTGAGTGCTTTGAGATCGAACGCGCTCTGATCGAGCAGTGCGACATTCCGGTATTCCACGATGACCAGCACGGCACCGCGATCGTGACCGCTGCGGGCATGATCAACGCCCTGGAAATCGCTGGCAAAACCCTCGGCGAAGCCAAGATCGTCTGCCTGGGCGCCGGCGCTGCCGCTATCTCCTGCATGAAATTGCTGGTGAGCATGGGCGCCAAGGTCGAGAACATCTTCATGATCGACCGTACCGGCGTGATCCACGCTGGCCGTGACGACCTGAACCAGTACAAGGCTGTGTTTGCTCACGCTACCGAGAAACGCACGCTGGACGACGCCATCGAAGGCGCTGACGTATTCGTCGGCCTGTCGGGCCCGAACCTGCTGAGCGCCGAGCAACTCAAGCGCATGGCGGCCAACCCGATCGTCTTCGCGTGCTCCAACCCGGATCCGGAAATCTCCCCGGAACTGGCCCACGCCACCCGTAACGACGTGATCATGGCCACCGGCCGTTCGGACTACCCGAACCAGGTCAACAACGTGCTGGGCTTCCCGTTCATCTTCCGTGGTGCCCTGGACGTTCGCGCCAAGCGCATCAACGAAGAAATGAAAGTGGCTGCTGCCAACGCCCTGCGTGAGCTGGCCAAACTGCCGGTTCCACAGGAAGTGTGCGACGCCTACGGCGGCATCAAGCTGGAATTCGGTCGTGAGTACATCATTCCGAAGCCAATGGACAAGCGCCTGATCACCCTGATCTCCGACGCCGTGGCCAAGGCTGCGATCGAGACCGGTGTGGCCACCCTGCCGTATCCGAAGCACTACCCGCTGAAAAGCGTGGATGACGTGTTCAACGGCTAAGCCGTTGTAGCGCTTCAACCGAAAGCCCCGGCTCGTGAGAGTCGGGGCTTTTTTGTGCCTGAGGGTTTTGTGTCGGGTGTCGCCGGTTCATCCAGCACCAATCCTGAAGGCAATAAAAAGCCCCGCACTTCTCACGAAGGCGGGGCTTTTTGGCGGATCAGGATCGGGATCAGAACAAGTCTATCGGCGCCTGTTCATCCGCTGGCAACGGGCTGCCCGGTGCGGTGCCATTGCCGATCTCGTTGACCGACGGCGGCGTGTCTTCGGCCTTGAACAGCTCGAAGTAGGCGCCCGGTGTGCTCGGTGTGGCCGCGCGGCCGCTGACCGGATCCACCCGCAGGCTCAGGATGCCTTCCGGCTCTGGCTGGACATGCGGCGGCTTGTCCTTGAGCGCGGCGCTCATGTAGTTCATCCAGATCGGCAGCGCCACGGTGCCGCCGAACTCCCGGCGACCAAGGCTTTCCGGCTGGTCGAAACCGGTCCAGACCGTGGTCACGTAATCGGCGTTGTAACCGGAGAACCACGCATCCTTGGATTCGTTGGTGGTACCGGTTTTACCCGCGATGTCGCTGCGACCCATGGCCAGTGCACGACGACCGGTGCCGAGCTTGATCACGTCCTGCAGCATGCTGTTGAGGATGTAGGTGGTGCGGCCATCGACGATGCGCTCGGCGACTGCCGGCACTTGCGGCATTGCGGCACTGCCCGGCGCTTCGCCCGGAATCGGCGCTGCGTTGACGGTGATCGATTGGGTCGCCGGTGCCGCGATGCCGTCGGTGGCTGCGCCGCCCTGCGGTACGGTCGGCGGGTTGGCGACGAACAGCGTGTCGCCATTGCGGCTTTCAATCTTGTCGATGATGTACGGGGTGATCTTGAAACCGCCGTTGGCGAAGGTGCTCCAGCCGGTGGCGATTTCCATTGGCGTCAGGGTCGCGGTGCCCAGCGCCAGGGACAGGTTAGGCGGCAGGTCCTGTTTGTTGAAGCCGAAGCGGGTGATGTAGTCGATGGTCTTGCCTACGCCCATCGCCTGCAGCAAACGGATCGAAACCAGGTTGCGCGACTTGTACAGCGCCTCACGCAGACGGATCGGGCCGAGGAAGGTGTTGGTGTCGTTCTTCGGACGCCAGACCTTGTCCAGGTACTCGTCGACGAACACGATCGGTGCGTCGTTGACCAGGCTGGCGGCGGTGTAGCCGTTATCCAGCGCGGCGCTGTAGACGAACGGCTTGAAGCTCGAGCCCGGCTGACGCTTGGCCTGCATTGCGCGGTTGTAGTTGCTCTGCTCGAAGGCGAAACCGCCGACCAGCGAGCGGATCGCACCGTTCTGCGGATCCAGCGACACCAGCGCGCCCTGGGCCTGCGGAATCTGGCTGAACTTCAGCGAATTGTTCGGCTGGCGCTGTACGCGCACCAGATCGCCGACCTGCGCGACATCCGATGGCTGACGCGGCGCGGCGCCCATGCTGTTGGTATTGAGGAACGGACGGGCCCATTTCATGGTGTCCCACGCTACGTGCTCTTCACCGGTGCGGGTCAGCACTTGCAGGCCGTTCTTGTCGACCTGGGTGACGATGGCCGGCTCGAGGCTGCTGATGGTGCGCTGCTTGGTCAGTTCGGTGGCCCAGGCTTCATGGGTCTTGCCCGGCAGACGCGATTCAGGGCCACGGTAGCCGTGACGCTGGTCGTAGGTCATCAAACCTTCGTGCAGCGCGGTGTTGGCCATTTCCTGGAGGTTGCTCGGCACCGTGGTGGTGACGCGGAAACCTTCGGTGTAGGCGTCGCTGCCGTAGCGGCCGACCATTTCGGCGCGGGCCATCTCGGCGATGTACGGCGCGTTCACTTCCGGGGTTGGCACGTGATAGCTGGCGTTCAACGGCTCGTTGATGGCGGCGGTGTAGTCGGCCTCGGTGATCTTGCCGAGCTTGTACATGCGCCCGAGGATCCAGTCACGACGCTCCTTGCTGCGCGCCGGGTTGGCCAGCGGGTTGAAGCGCGACGGGGCTTTTGGCAGGCCGGCGATCATCGCCATCTGCGCCAGGCTGACCTCACGGATCGACTTGCCGTAATACACCTGCGCCGCCGCCTCGATGCCGTAGGCGCGGTTGCCCAGATAAATCTTGTTCACGTACAGCTCGAGGATCTCGTCCTTGGTCAGCTGTCGTTCGATCTGCAGGGCCAGGAGGATTTCCGTGGTCTTGCGCGAGAAGCTGCGTTCGCTGGTCAGGAAGAAGTTCTTCGCCACCTGCATGGTGATGGTGCTGCCGCCGGACTGGATGTGTCCGCTTTTGACCAGTTGGGTCGCGGCACGCATCAGGCTGCTCGGATCGACGCCATAGTGGTTGGCGAAGTTGTCGTCTTCAGCACTTAGTAACGCATTGATGAAATTGGGGGGAATGTCGGCGAAACGGATCGGCGTGCGGCGCATTTCGCCAAATTCTGCGATCAACTTGTTGTCGCTGCTGTACACCCGGAGCGGAATCTGCAACTGAATGCTTCTCAGCGCCTCCACAGATGGCAAACCCGGACTAAGGTAAAGAAACGCGCCGCTGAGACCTAAAAGCAGTCCGCAGAAAACGGCGACGATGGACCAACCGAAGAATTTCAGCAGACGAATCAAGGCTTTTGGACATCCAGGGCAAAGAATGAATTGGGCGACAGGGTTCCGGAAACACACAGAACGGCCCGCGCCGGCAGTAAAAAGCGGAAAAAATCGCTGGGCATTATAAGCACTTTTCCGCTGGGGGCGTCATTTGCGCTTCTGTCAAGACGGGGCGAGGGAACGCAATGCGCATTACAGAGTCCGTAACTCACGGATAGTCATAGGGAATTGGTAGTGCTAGGACTCTTCAACAAAAAGACCAACACGTTACTGGGGATCGACATCAGCTCCACATCGGTGAAGCTGCTGGAGCTGAGCCGTCAGGGTGAGCGCTACCGGGTCGAGGCGTACGCGGTGGAGCCGTTGCCGGCCAACGCCGTGGTCGAGAAGAACATCGCCGAACTCGAAGGCGTCGGGCACGCCTTGTCCCGGGTGCTGGTCAAGGCGCGTACCGGGCTCAAGAGCGTGGCGGTGGCGGTGGCCGGCTCGGCGGTGATCACCAAGGTCATCGAAATGGACGCCGGGCTGTCCGACGACGAGCTGGAAAACCAGCTCAGGATCGAAGCCGATCAATACATCCCCTATCCGCTGGACGAAGTCGCCATCGACTTCGAAGTCCAGGGCGTTTCACCGCGCAACCCCGAACGGGTCAATGTGCTGCTGGCCGCCTGTCGCAAGGAAAACGTCGAAGTCCGCGAGGCGGCACTGGCCCTCGCCGGCCTGACTGCGCGGGTGGTGGATGTCGAGGCGTATGCGCTCGAGCGCTCGTTCGGCCTGCTGGCCATGCAACTGGCGGCTTCCCAGGAGCGCCTGACCGTTGCGGTGGTCGATATCGGCGCCACCATGACCACCCTCAGCGTCCTGCACAACGGCCGGATCATCTACACCCGCGAGCAACTGTTTGGCGGACGCCAGCTGACCGAGGAAATCCAGCGCCGTTATGGCCTGACCATTGAGCAGGCCGGGCTGGCCAAAAAGCAGGGCGGTCTGCCGGACGATTATGTCAGCGAGGTCCTGCAGCCCTTTCGCGAGGCGCTGGTGCAACAGGTCTCGCGTTCCCTGCAATTTTTCTTCGCCTCCGGCCAGTACAACGCGGTCGACCACATTCTGCTGGCCGGTGGCACGGCGTCGGTGCCCGGGCTGGATCGGCTGATCGAAGAGCGCCTGGGCACGCCGACCCAGGTCGCCAACCCGTTTTCCGACATGGCCTTGAGCAGCAAGGTCAACGCCGGGGCCCTGGCCAGTGATGCGCCGGCCCTGATGATTGCCTGCGGGCTCGCGCTCAGGAGTTTCGACTGATGGCGCGGATCAACCTTTTACCCTGGCGTGAGGAGCGCCGCGAAGAACGACGCAAACGCTTCCTGCTGGCCCTGACGGGCGTGGTGGTCGGTTCGGTCGGCGCGGTCTTCATTGCTGCTCAGATTTTCAGCGCCGCCATTGAGCGGCAACAGGTGCGCAACGATTACATCGGCAAACAGATCGCCGTGGTCGATGAGCGGATCAAGCAGATCAGCGAGCTCAAGGCGCGTCGCCAGCAATTGGTGGAGCGGATGCGCATCATCCAGGACCTGCAGGCCAACCGGCAGGTCAGCGGGCGGATTTTCGATCAACTGGCGCGCACCCTGCCTGACGGGGTGTATTTCACCAGCGTGAAAATGGTCGGCAAAACCCTGTCGATCAGCGGTGCGGCGGAGTCGAACAATCGGGTGTCCGACCTGATGCGCAATCTCGATGCATCCGACTGGTTCGATGCGCCGAGCCTGAACGAGGTCAAGGCGACCACGGCCGGGCAACTGGATCAGGCCAACGTCTTTCAACTGACCGTCCGTCAAACCCGGCCCAAGAACCTGGAGGACGATCAATGAAACCGTCCGAATGGTTCGCAAGCCTGCGCAATATCGATTTCAACGACCTGGATACCAGCAACATCGGCTCCTGGCCGCCGGCCGTCAAAGGCCTGGCCGGGGCGCTATTGATGATCCTGGTCCTGGCGCTGGGCTACAACTTTTTCGTCAGTGACATGGAAAACCAGCTTGAGCTCAAGCGTACGGAGGAAGCCACGCTCAAGGAGCAGTTCACCAGCAAGGCACACCTGGCGGCCAATCTCGAGCTGTACACCCAGCAGATGAGGGAAATGGAGAACTCGTTCGGCGTCCTGCTGCGGCAATTGCCCAGCGACACCGAAGTGCCGGGGCTGCTGGAAGACATCACGCGCACCGGTCTGGGCAGCGGTCTTGAATTCGAGGAGATCAAGCTGTTGCCGGAGGTGACGCAGCAGTTCTACATCGAATTGCCGATCCAGATCACCGTCACAGGCGCGTATCACGACCTCGCCACCTTCGTCAGCGGCGTGGCCGGATTGCCACGGATCGTGACCCTGCACGACTTCGAGCTGGCGCCGGCCAACCCGGAAGGCGGGACGAAGTTGCGCATGAGCATCCTCGCCAAGACGTACCGCTACAACGACAAGGGGCTGCAAAAATGAGCCCGATCCGTTTCCTTCTATTGTCGACCTTGACGCTGGGCTTGAGCGGTTGCGGCGGCAACGAGTTCAGCGATCTCGACGCCTACATGAATGAAGTGCGCCTGCGACCGCCGGGCAAGATCGAGCCGACGCCGACCTTCCGTTCCTACCCGACGTTCACCTACAGCGCCGCCAGCCTGCGCAGCCCGTTCTCGCGTCAGGTGCGGGTCGATCTGGCCGGGCAGCAGCATGGTTCGCGCAACGTCAAGCCGGACCCGAACCGGGTCAAGCAGTACCTCGAAGGTTTCAACATCGAGCAATTCGAGATGGTCGGCACGATTGCCAATGCCTCCGGCTCCTTTGCGCTGCTGCGCGGGGCGGGCGGGGTGCATCGGCTGAAAGTCGGCGATTACCTGGGGCGCAATGACGGGCGCATCGTCGCGATCAGCGCCTCCCAGGTCGATGTGGTCGAAATCGTTCCCGATGGCGAAGGCGCCTGGCTGGAGCGGCCGCGCACCATTCCTTTGAAAGAGCACTCATAGTGGAAGTCGAACAATGAACAGGATTTTCTCCACCCTCGGTTTTTCGCTATGGATAGCGCTGCTGTCGCCGATGGTTCAAGCGGCCAATCTGAAGACGCTGGACGTTGCGGCGCTGCCGGGCGATCGCGTCGAGTTGAAGCTGTCGTTCGACGGCCCACCGCCACAGCCCAAGGGCTACACCACCGATTCGCCTGCGCGGATTGCTCTGGATCTGCCGGGAGTGGCCAGCCAGCTCGCGAGCAAGACTCGCGACCTCGGTAGCGGTAATGCGCGCACTGCCACCGTGGTCGAGGCCAACGACCGTACCCGGTTGATCATCAACCTGACGCAGCTGGCGCCGTATGACGCCCGGGTCGAGGGGAACACGCTGTTCGTGGTGGTCGGGCAGGGCAGCAAAGTTACTGCGCCGCGACCTGCCACCAAGGCTCCGCGCGCCACGCCGGTGGCCGCCCCGGCCCGGACGTTTGTGCCGACGGCCAAGGCCATTCGTGGTGTGGATTTCCAGCGTGGCACGGCGGGTGAGGGCAATGTCGTCATCGACCTGTCCGACCCGACCATTGCGCCGGACATCCAGGAACATGACGGCAAGATTATCCTCAATTTTGCCCGCACCCAATTGCCCGAGCCGTTGCGGGTGCGCCTCGACGTCAAGGATTTCGCCACCCCGGTGCAGTTCGTCAATGCCGGCGTCAGCGGAGATCGCGCGACCATCACCGTCGAGCCCAGCGGCACCTTCGACTATTCCACTTACCAGACCGACAACAAGCTGACCGTGAGCATCCGGCCGTTGACCGTCGATGACCTGCAAAAGCGCAACGCCGACCGCAACAGCTACAGCGGTGAAAAGCTTTCGTTGAATTTCCAGGACATCGATGTGCGTTCGGTGCTGCAACTGATCGCCGATTTCACCAACCTCAACCTGGTGGCCAGCGACACGGTGCAGGGCGGGATCACCTTGCGCCTGCAAAACGTGCCATGGGACCAGGCGCTGGATCTGGTGCTCAAGACCAAAGGCCTGGACAAGCGCAAGGTCGGCAACGTGTTGCTGGTGGCGCCGGCGGATGAAATCGCTGCCCGCGAACGGCAGGAACTGGAATCGCAGAAACAGATCGCCGAGCTGGCACCGTTGCGCCGCGAGCTGCTGCAAGTGAATTACGCCAAGGCTGCGGACATCGCCAAGCTGTTCCAGTCGGTCACCAGCGCCGAGGCCAAAGTCGACGAACGGGGTTCGATCACCGTCGATGAGCGCACCAACAACATCATCGCCTACCAGACCCAGGATCGCCTCGACGAGCTGCGGCGGATCGTGGCGCAACTGGATATCCCGGTGCGTCAGGTGATGATCGAGGCGCGGATCGTCGAAGCCAACGTCGATTACGACAAAAGCCTGGGCGTGCGCTGGGGCGGATCGATCCAGAACAAGGGCAACTGGAATACTTCCGGGGTCAGCAACGGCTCGTCGACCACCATCGGCACACCGGGGAGCACCAGCACCAACTCACCGTTCGTCGACATGGGCACGGTCAACAACACGTCCGGGATCGGCATTGCGTTCATCACCGACAACGTCTTGCTGGACCTTGAGTTGACGGCGATGGAGAAGACCGGCAACGGTGAAATCGTCTCGCAGCCCAAGGTCGTGACCTCCGACAAGGAGACCGCGAAGATCCTCAAGGGCACCGAAATTCCGTATCAGGAAGCCAGCTCCAGCGGCGCTACGTCGGTGTCTTTCAAGGAGGCCTCGCTGTCGCTGGAGGTCACGCCGCAGATCACTCCGGACAACCGCATCATCATGGAGGTGAAGGTCACCAAGGACGAACCGGACTACCTGAATAAAGTGCAGGATGTACCGCCGATCAAGAAAAACGAGGTCAATGCCAAGGTGCTGGTGAACGACGGCGAGACCATCGTGATTGGCGGGGTTTTCTCAAATACTCAAAGCAAGGTCGTAGATAAGGTGCCATTTCTTGGCGATGTGCCGTATCTTGGCCGCCTTTTCCGGCGTGATGTGGTTTCGGAGAAAAAATCCGAGCTGCTGGTATTCCTCACTCCGCGTATCATGAATAACCAGGCGATTGCTGTGAGTCGTTGATTCTGTGCGAAATTTGATTCTTGTAGGACCGATGGGGGCTGGAAAAAGCACCATCGGCCGATTACTGGCCAAAGAGCTGCGCCTGCCGTTCAAGGATTCCGACAAGGAAATTGAACTGCGTACGGGCGCCAATATCCCGTGGATCTTCGACAAGGAAGGCGAGCCCGGTTTTCGTGATCGTGAGCAGGCGATGATCGCCGAGCTGTGCGCGTTCGACGGCGTGGTGCTGGCGACGGGCGGCGGCGCGGTGATGCGCGATGCCAACCGCAAGGCCCTGCATGAGGGCGGACGGGTGGTGTATCTGCACGCCTCCGTCGAGCAGCAGGTCGGCCGCACCTCCCGCGACCGCAACCGGCCGCTGCTGCGCACGGCCAATCCCGAGAAAACCTTGCGCGACCTGCTGGCGATCCGTGATCCGCTTTATCGGGAAATCGCCGATCTGGTGGTGGAAACCGACGAGCGGCCACCACGCATGGTCGTGCTCGATATTCTCGACCGCCTGCAGCAGCTTCCGCCCCGTTAAAGCGCCGCCCGAAATGCGCTATCCTCGGCGTCCTGTCGAGGGTTGTGGCCGATCGCATGCAAGCGGCGTCACATCACTCAAGACCGGGGACATCCGATAATTCAAGGCAGGACGCCTGCTTCCATCTTCACTGTGGGGACACATGCAGACACTCAAGGTCGATCTAGGCGAGCGCAGCTACCCGATTCATATTGGCGAAGGACTGTTGGATCAGCCTGAATTGCTGGCTCCGCACATCCACGGGCGGCAAGTGGCAATCATCTCCAACGAGACTGTTGCGCCGCTCTATCTCGAGCGTCTGACCCGCAGCCTGGCGCAATTCTCGGTGGTTTCCGTGGTGCTGCCGGACGGCGAAGCCTTCAAGAACTGGGAAACCCTGCAACTGATATTCGACGGCCTGCTGACTGCTCGGCACGATCGTCGTACCACCGTCATCGCCCTTGGTGGCGGTGTGATCGGCGACATGGCCGGTTTTGCAGCCGCCTGCTACCAGCGCGGTGTCGATTTCATCCAGATTCCTACCACGCTGCTGTCCCAGGTCGATTCGTCGGTGGGCGGCAAGACCGGGATCAACCACCCGTTGGGCAAGAACATGGTCGGCGCCTTCTATCAGCCGAACGTGGTGCTGATCGATACGGCGTCCCTGAAAACCCTGCCAGCGCGCGAGCTGTCGGCAGGTCTGGCGGAAGTCATCAAGTACGGCCTGATCTGCGACGAGCCGTTCCTGACCTGGCTCGAAGACAACGTCGACGCCCTGCGCGCACTGGATCAGAAAGCCCTGACCTATGCCATCGAGCGCTCCTGCGCGGCCAAGGCGGCGGTGGTCGGCGCCGATGAGAAAGAGACCGGTGTGCGCGCCACGCTCAACCTCGGCCACACCTTCGGCCACGCCATCGAAACCCACATGGGCTATGGTGTCTGGTTGCACGGTGAAGCGGTCGCTGCTGGCACGGTAATGGCGATGGAAATGTCCGCGCGCCTCGGCTGGATCAGCGAGCAGGAGCGCGATCGCGGGATTCGTCTGTTCCAGCGTGCTGGCCTGCCGGTGGTGCCGCCTGAAGAAATGAGCGAAGCCGATTTTCTCGAACACATGGCAATTGACAAAAAAGTGATCGACGGTCGTTTGCGCCTGGTGCTGCTGCGCCGGATGGGCGAAGCGGTAGTGACCGACGATTATCCGAAAGAGGTTCTACAGGCCACGCTGGGAGCGGATTACCGCGCTCTGGCTCAGCTTAAAGGTTAATAAGATTCCGATGACTAGTTTGCATGCCGACGAGGCGTTCCTCGGCCATTTCCAGTTAAGTCATGACCCTTTCGCTCCACGGGTCCCGGGCTTCAAATTCTTCCCGGCCCAGCGCAAACCGGTGCTGGGTCAACTGCACCACCTGGCGCGTTACAGCCAGTTGCTGCTGGTGGTCACCGGCCCTCAGGGCAGCGGCAAGACGTTGCTGCGCCAGGCGCTGGTTGCCAGCACCAACAAGCAGTCGGTTCAGAGTGTTGTCGTCTCCGCCCGTGGCGCCGGCGATGCGGCCGGTGTGCTGCGTCAGGTCGCCCAGGCGCTGGACGTGGCCCAGGCCGATGTCGGAGCGATCCTCGATCAGGTCGTACAGTTGGCGCTGACCGGCCAGGAAGTCTATCTGCTGGTGGACGATGCCGAGCAGCTCGACGAGTCCGCCCTCGAAGCCCTGATGGCTTTGGGTGCCGGCGCACCGGAAGGCCGTCCGCATGTGTTCCTGTTCGGTGAGTCGTCGCTGATTGCTCAGCTTGAGGCGCTGCACCTTGAGGAAGAGCGCTTCCACGTCATCGAATTGCAGCCGTACACCGAAGAAGAAACCCGCGAATATCTCGACCAGCGGCTCGAAGGCGCGGGCCGTGGCGTCGAACTTTTCACCGCGGATCAGATCTCTGATATTCACGAAAGCTCCGAGGGTTGGCCGGGCAACATCAACCAGGTCGCTCGCGATGCTCTGATCGAAGTCATGATTGCCAGCCGCTCTGCGGTCAAGCGTCCAAGTATGGGGTTCAACATGCCGAAGAAACACGTATTGGCGATTTCCGCCGTCGTCGTGGTGGCGGTCGCTGCCGCCTGGCTGATGCCTGGCCGCAACAAGGCGCCAACCACTGGCGCGCCAGCCAACGAGCAGGCGCAACTGCCATTGGGCCAGGGTGGCGCACCGAACGTGGAGTTCGCCGGTAACACCCAGCCGATGCCGTTGCCGCTGGTCGGCAATTCGCAACCGGTCATGCGCAAGCCATTGGCCGAAGCGGCGGGCGGGATTACCGAGGGTGACGACGGTGTGCCGCTGGAAGGTTCCAGCAATACGCCACCAACCGTGACCACCACCGCGCCACCGGCCGGTGTGCCTGCCGGTCCTGCGCCGACGCCGGTCCCGGTCCCTGCGGCCAAACCGACACCGGCACCGACTCAGGTTGCCACGGCCAAGCCAGTGCCTGCTCCGGCCGCCCCAGTCGCCAAGCCTGCTCCGGCGCCTGCCAAGCCTGTAGCAGCGGCCAAACCGGCCGAGAAAGCCGCCGAGAAGCCGGTCACCGTCGCCAAAGCCGCTGGCGGCAGCTGGTACGCCGGCCAGGCGCCGGGTAACTACGTGGTGCAGATCCTCGGCACCAGCTCTGAAGCCGCCGCACAAAGCTTCGTCAAGGAGCAGGGCGGCGAGTACCGTTATTTCAAGAAAGTCCTCAACGGCAAGCCGCTCTACGTGATCACCTATGGCAGCTTTGCCAATCGTGATGCGGCCGTTTCTGCCATCAAGGCCTTGCCAGCGAAGGTTCAGGCTGGTAAACCTTGGCCTCGCACTGTCGCCAGCGTCCAACAGGAACTGGCAACAACTCGCTGAAGATTCGGCGGCCTTACCCAGGCCGCCTCTCCAAGCACCTCAAAATCTCTACAAGTGCGCGCCGTCTCTACAGACCGCGTGCCTTGTGGTGTCTGCGTCACAGTAGTCTTTGAGTCGTTGCGGTCAAAATTAAAAAAGTTTTGACTAGCACAGCAGATCGCTTTAAACCTTTCACAAATGCGACATGAATTTGCGACATTTCGTCGTCAAATTTGTGAGCCTCTGTGTCGCTGTGTACAATGACCACCCTTTTGCCCCCGCTAAGCCGGCGTACGTTCGGCGCGAGATGCAAGTGGTTGAATTGAAAAGAAATTTGCCTCGAAAAGAGGCAGCCTGGTGAGAAAGTGTCTATGAAAGCAGGTCTGTACCAACCAGATGAATTCAAGGATAACTGCGGTTTCGGCCTGATAGCCCATATGCAGGGCGAACCCAGTCATACCCTATTGCAAACGGCCATTGAGGCCCTGACCTGCATGACCCACCGCGGTGGGATTAATGCCGACGGCAAGACCGGTGACGGTTGCGGTCTGCTGATTCAAAAGCCTGACGCCTTCCTGCGCGCGATTGCCCAGGAAGCCTTCAGCGTCGAGCTGCCCAAGCAATATGCCGTGGGCATGGTCTTCTTCAACCAGGATCCGGCCAAGGCCGAAGCCGCTCGCGAGAACATGAACCGCGAGATCCTGGCCGAAGGCCTGCAATTGATCGGCTGGCGCAAAGTGCCCATCGACACCAGCGTCCTCGGCCGCCTCGCCCTTGAGCGCCTGCCGCAGATCGAGCAGGTGTACATCGGCGGCGAAGGCCTGAGCGATCAGGACATGGCGGTCAAGCTGTTCAGCGCACGTCGTCGTTCGTCCGTGGCCAACGCCGCTGACACCGACCACTACATCTGCAGCTTTTCCCACAAGACCATCATCTATAAAGGCCTGATGATGCCGGCCGACCTGGCCGCGTTCTATCCGGACCTGGGTGACCAGCGCCTGCAAACCGCGATCTGCGTGTTTCACCAGCGCTTCTCCACCAACACCCTGCCGAAATGGCCGCTGGCTCAGCCATTCCGCTTCCTCGCTCACAACGGCGAGATCAACACCATCACCGGTAACCGCAACTGGGCCCAGGCCCGTCGCACCAAGTTCAGCAACGATCTGATGGATCTGGAAGAACTCGGCCCGCTGGTGAACCGCGTTGGCTCCGACTCTTCGAGCATGGACAACATGCTCGAACTGATGGTCACCGGTGGCATCGACCTGTTCCGTGGCGTGCGGATGATCATTCCGCCTGCGTGGCAGAACGTCGAAACCATGGACCCGGATCTGCGTGCGTTCTACGAGTACAACTCGATGCACATGGAGCCGTGGGACGGCCCGGCCGGCGTGGTGATGACCGATGGTCGTTACGCGGTGTGCCTGCTCGACCGTAACGGTCTGCGCCCGGCGCGCTGGGTCACCACCACCAACGGTTTCATCACTGTCGCTTCGGAAATCGGCGTCTGGAACTACCAGCCGCAGGATGTCATCGCCAAGGGCCGTGTCGGTCCTGGGCAGATCCTCGCCGTGGACACCGAAACCGGTCAGATCCTCGACACCGACGCGATCGACAACCGTCTGAAATCCCGTCATCCGTACAAGCAATGGCTGCGCAAGAATGCCCTGCGCATTCAGGCGACCATGGAAGACAACGATCACGGTTCGGCTTTCTACGACGTCGATCAGCTCAAGCAATACATGAAGATGTATCAGGTCACGTTCGAAGAGCGCGATCAGGTACTGCGTCCGCTCGGCGAGCAAGGCTATGAGGCCGTTGGCTCGATGGGCGACGACACGCCGATGGCCGTGCTGTCCCAGCGCGTGCGCACGCCATATGACTATTTCCGTCAGCAGTTCGCGCAGGTGACCAACCCGCCGATCGACCCGCTGCGTGAAGCGATCGTGATGTCGCTGGAAATCTGCCTCGGTGCCGAGCGCAACATCTTCCAGGAATCGCCGGAACACGCTTCGCGCGTGATCCTCAGCTCGCCGGTCATTTCCCCGGCCAAGTGGCGTTCGCTGATGAACCTCGACCGCCCGGGTTTCGAGCGGCAGATCATCGACCTCAACTACGACGAAAGCGTCGGTCTCGAAGCGGCGATCCGCAACGTCGCCGATCAGGCTGAAGAAGCCGTGCGCGCCGGTCGTACCCAGATCGTTCTGAGCGACCGCCATATCGCGCCGGGCAAGCTGCCGATCCACGCCTCGATGGCCACCGGCGCGGTACACCACCGCCTGACCGAAAAAGGCCTGCGCTGCGATTCCAACATCCTGGTAGAAACCGCAACTGCCCGCGATCCGCATCACTTCGCGGTGTTGATCGGCTTCGGCGCCTCGGCGGTCTATCCGTTCCTGGCCTACGAAGTGCTGGGCGACCTGATCCGTACCGGTGAAGTGCTGGGCGACCTCTACGAGGTGTTCAAGAACTACCGCAAAGGCATCACCAAAGGCCTGCTGAAGATCCTGTCGAAGATGGGCATCTCGACCATTGCGTCCTATCGCGGTGCGCAGTTGTTCGAAGCCATTGGTCTGTCCGAAGAAGTTTGCGAGCTGAGCTTCCGTGGCGTGCCGAGCCGCATCAAGGGTGCGCGTTTCGTCGACATCGAAGCCGAGCAGAAAGCACTGGCCACCGAAGCCTGGAGTCCGCGCAAGCCGATCCAGCAGGGCGGCCTGCTGAAGTTCGTCCACGGTGGCGAATACCACGCGTACAACCCGGACGTGGTCAACACCCTGCAAGCCGCCGTGCAGCAGGGCGACTACGCCAAGTTCAAGGAATACACCTCGCTGGTGGACAACCGTCCGGTGTCGATGATCCGTGACCTGTTCAAGGTCAAGACCCTCGACAAGCCGCTGGACATCAGTGAAGTCGAACCGCTGGAGTCGGTGCTCAAGCGCTTCGACTCCGCCGGTATCTCGCTGGGCGCCCTGTCGCCGGAAGCTCACGAAGCCCTGGCCGAAGCCATGAACCGCCTGGGTGCGCGTTCCAACTCCGGCGAAGGCGGCGAAGACCCGGCACGTTACGGCACCATCAAGAGCTCGAAAATCAAGCAGGTTGCGACCGGCCGTTTCGGCGTGACCCCGGAATACCTGGTCAACGCCGAAGTGCTGCAGATCAAGGTCGCCCAGGGCGCCAAGCCGGGTGAGGGCGGGCAACTGCCGGGCGGTAAAGTGAACGGGCTGATCGCCAAACTGCGTTACGCAGTGCCGGGCGTGACCCTGATTTCGCCACCGCCGCACCACGATATCTATTCGATCGAAGACTTGTCGCAGCTGATTTTCGACCTGAAACAGGTCAACCCGAAGGCGCTGGTTTCGGTGAAGCTTGTGGCCGAAGCGGGCGTCGGTACCATCGCCGCCGGTGTGGCCAAGGCCTATGCGGACTTGATCACCATCTCCGGCTACGACGGAGGCACCGGTGCTTCGCCGCTGACCTCGATCAAATACGCTGGCGCACCGTGGGAACTCGGCCTGGCCGAAACCCACCAGACCCTGCGCGGCAACGACCTGCGCGGCAAGGTTCGGGTGCAGACCGACGGCGGCCTGAAAACCGGCCTCGACGTAATCAAGGCGGCCATCCTCGGCGCCGAAAGCTTCGGCTTCGGTACCGCGCCGATGATCGCGCTGGGCTGCAAATACCTGCGTATCTGCCACCTGAACAACTGCGCCACTGGCGTCGCGACTCAGAACGAGAAGCTGCGCAAGGATCACTACATCGGCACCGTCGACATGGTGGTGAACTTCTTCACCTACGTCGCCGAAGAAACCCGTGAGTGGCTGGCCAAGCTCGGCGTGCGTTCCCTCGAAGAGCTGATCGGCCGCACCGATCTGCTGGAAGTCCTCGAAGGCCAGACCGCCAAGCAGCATCACCTGGATCTGACCCCGCTGCTGGGCAGCGATCACATCCCGGCGGACAAGCCGCAGTTCTGTGGCGTCGAGCGCAACCCGCCATTCGACCAGGGCCTGCTGGCCGAGAAAATGGTCGAGATGGCGACGTCGGCGATCAACGACCTCAGCGGCGCCGAGTTCGAACTGGACATCTGCAACTGCGACCGTTCGATCGGCGCGCGGATCTCCGGCGAAATCGCCCGCAAGCATGGCAATCAGGGCATGGCCAAGGCGCCAGTCACCTTCCGCTTCAAGGGCACTGCGGGTCAGAGCTTCGGCGTGTGGAACGCCGGCGGTCTGAACATGTACCTGGAAGGCGACGCCAACGACTACGTCGGCAAAGGCATGACCGGCGGCAAACTGGTCATCGTGCCGCCGAAGGGCAGCGCTTATCAGACTCAGAACAGCGCCATCATCGGCAACACCTGCCTGTACGGCGCGACCGGCGGCAAGTTGTTCGCTGCCGGCACCGCAGGCGAGCGTTTCGCCGTGCGCAACTCCGGTGCCCACACGGTCGTGGAAGGCACTGGCGATCACTGCTGCGAGTACATGACCGGTGGTTTCGTCTGCGTCCTGGGCAAGACCGGTTACAACTTCGGCTCAGGCATGACCGGCGGTTTCGCCTACGTGCTCGACCAGGACAACACCTTCGTTGACCGGGTCAACCACGAACTGGTGGAAATCCAGCGGATCAGCGGCGAGGCGATGGAAGCCTATCGCAGCCACCTGCAGAACGTGCTGAACGAGTATGTCGCGGAAACCGACAGCGAGTGGGGTCGTGAACTCGCCGAGAACCTCGATGACTACCTGCGTCGTTTCTGGCTGGTCAAGCCGAAGGCTGCCAACCTGAAGTCGTTGCTTTCCAGCACCCGTGCCAACCCGCAGTGATATGCGCCTGAAGAGTTTGATGAGGTTTTAACAATGGCTGAACGTCTGAATAACGACTTCCAGTTCATCGACGTCGGGCGCAAAGATCCGAAGAAGAAACTGTTGCGTCAACGCAAGAAAGAGTTCGTGGAAATCTACGAACCGTTCAAACCCCAGCAGTCGGCCGACCAGGCCCACCGCTGCCTGGGTTGCGGCAACCCGTATTGCGAATGGAAGTGCCCGGTGCACAACTTCATTCCGAACTGGCTGAAACTGGTGGCCGAGGGCAACATCCTTCAGGCCGCCGAGCTGTCGCACCAGACCAACACCCTGCCGGAAGTCTGCGGCCGGGTGTGCCCGCAGGATCGTCTGTGCGAGGGTGCCTGCACCCTCAACGACGGCTTCGGCGCGGTGACAATCGGTTCGGTCGAGAAGTACATCACCGACACCGCGTTCGCCATGGGCTGGCGCCCGGACATGTCCAAGGTCAAACCGACCGGCAAGCGTGTCGCGATCATCGGTGCAGGCCCGGCGGGCCTCGGTTGTGCCGACGTGCTGGTGCGCGGCGGCGTGACTCCGGTGGTGTTCGACAAGAACCCGGAAATCGGCGGTCTGCTGACCTTCGGCATCCCCGAGTTCAAGCTTGAGAAGACCGTGCTGAGCAATCGTCGCGAAGTCTTCACCGGCATGGGCATCGAGTTCCGCCTCAACACCGAGGTCGGCAAGGACGTGACCATGGAGCAACTGCTCGCCGAATACGATGCCGTGTTCATGGGCATGGGCACCTACACCTACATGAAGGGCGGTTTTGCCGGTGAGGATCTGCCGGGCGTTTATGACGCGCTGGATTTCCTGATTGCCAACGTCAATCGCAATCTGGGCTTTGAAAAGTCGCCGGAAGATTTCGTCGACATGAAAGGCAAGAAGGTTGTGGTTCTGGGCGGTGGCGACACGGCGATGGACTGCAACCGCACGTCGATCCGCCAGGGCGCCAAGTCGGTGACCTGTGCTTATCGTCGTGACGAAGCGAACATGCCGGGCTCGCGCAAAGAGGTGAAGAACGCCAAGGAAGAAGGCGTGAAATTCCTCTACAACCGCCAGCCGATCGCCATCGTCGGCGAAGACAAGGTCGAAGGCGTGAAAGTGGTCGAGACCCGTCTCGGCGAGCCGGACGCCCGTGGCCGTCGCAGCCCAGAACCGATCCCGGGTTCCGAAGAGATCATCCCGGCCGACGCCGTGGTCATCGCATTCGGTTTCCGTCCGAGCCCGGCGCCGTGGTTCGAGCAGTTCGAGATCCAGACCGACAGCCAGGGCCGCGTCGTTGCGCCTGAGCAAGGTCAATACAAGCACCAGACCAGCAACCCGAAAATTTTCGCCGGTGGCGACATGGTGCGCGGTTCCGACCTGGTGGTGACGGCGATCTTCGAAGGTCGCAATGCGGCGGAAGGGATCCTGGATTACCTGGGCGTCTAAACCCGGTTCGAAACTGCACCGCAATACCTGTGGGAGCTGGCTTGCCAGCTCCCACATTGTTTTCAGGGTGTTGCTGAAATCCACGAAATCATTGCGACAAATTGACCCGATAGACAAAAGGCTGACCTGCAACCGTGCCTTTTGCGTCGCGCTCTGAGAAAATGCCCGCACTTTTTTTCCGGATGCCGACATGACTGCCCTGAAGAACGACCGTTTCCTCCGCGCCCTGCTCAAGCAACCCGTAGACGTCACCCCTGTGTGGATGATGCGCCAGGCCGGCCGCTACCTGCCGGAATACCGCGCCAGCCGCGCCCAGGCCGGTGATTTCATGAGCCTGTGCATGAATCCGGAATTCGCCTGCGAAGTCACGCTGCAACCTCTCGACCGCTATCCGCAACTGGACGCGGCGATCCTGTTCTCCGACATCCTCACCATTCCCGATGCCATGGGCCAGGGCCTGTACTTCGAGACCGGTGAAGGTCCGCGCTTCAAGAAAGTCGTCAGCACCCTGGCCGACATCGAAGCCCTGCCGATCCCGGATCCGCACAAAGACCTTGGGTACGTGATGGACGCGGTCAGCACCATCCGCCGCGAACTGAACGGCCGCGTGCCGCTGATCGGTTTCTCCGGCAGCCCATGGACCCTCGCCACTTACATGGTCGAAGGCGGCTCGTCGAAAGACTTCCGCAAGACCAAGGCGATGCTCTACGACAACCCGCAAGCCATGCACCTGTTGCTGGACAAGCTGGCGCAGTCGGTGACCTCGTACCTGAACGGCCAGATCCAGGCCGGTGCGCAAGCGGTGCAGATCTTCGATACCTGGGGCGGCAACCTGTCGGCGGCGGCGTATCAGGAATTCTCCCTGGCCTACATGAAGAAAATCGTCAGCGGCCTGATCCGCGAGCACGACGGTCGCAAGGTGCCGGTGATCCTGTTCACCAAGAACGGCGGCCTGTGGCTGGAAAGCATCGCCGACGCTGGCGCCGACGCACTGGGCCTGGACTGGACCTGCGACATCGGCAACGCCCGCGCCCGCGTTGGCGACAAGGTCGCACTGCAAGGCAACATGGACCCGACCGTGCTGTACGCCAAGCCGGAAGCGATCCGCACCGAAGTCGGGCGCATCCTCGCCAGCTACGGCAAGGGTAGCGGCCACGTGTTCAACCTCGGCCACGGCATCACGCCTGAAGTCGATCCGGAACACGCTGGCGCGTTCCTGCGCGCGGTGCACGAGTTGTCGGCGCAGTACCACGAGTGATCGTGCCTCAATAAAAAACGCCCGGCTTATGCCGGGCGTTTTTTTATGGGCGTGAATCAGGCTTTGACGCCGCCCAGCGGTGGCAGCTTCGCCAGCTTCAACGCCACCAACAGCGCCACCAGCAACAATGCGCCAATGAACAGGCCTATCCCGTTCCATCCCGCCATGTGCCAGAACACTCCGCCCGCCGTCCCGGCGATGCTCGACCCGGCGTAATAGCTGAACAGGTACAACGACGACGCCTGGCCCTTGGCCTTGAGCGCCCGACGGCCGATCCAGCTGCTGGCCACCGAGTGTGCGGCGAAGAAGCCGAAGGTGAAGATCAGCATGCCGATGATCACCAGAGGCAGCGGTGTAAACATCGTCAGGGCGAGGCCGGCGAACATCAGGGCGATGGTTGCCCACAGGACTTTGCGGCGGCCCAGTTTGTCGGCCAGCGAGCCGATTTTCGCCGAACTGTAGATACCTGACAGATAGACCACCGACAACAACCCCACAAACACCTGATCCAGGTGATACGGTTCGGCCAGCAGGCGGTAGCCGATGTAGTTGAACAGGGTGACGAACGCGCCCATCAGCACGAACGCCTCAAGGAACAGCAGCGGCAGGCCTGCATCGCGAAAGTGCATGGTGAAGCCGTCGAGCAGGCTGCGCGGATGCAGCGAGCGGGAGCGGAAGTTGCGCGACTCCGGCAGGATCTTCCAGAACACCGCTGCCGCGATCAGCGCCAGACCGCCGATCACCAGCATCGCCGTGTGCCAGCTGACGAAGTCGATCAGTACGCCGGTGATCAAGCGCCCGCTCATCCCGCCAATCGCGTTGCCGCCGATGTACAGGCCCATCGCCAGACCGATGTGCTGCGGATGGATTTCCTCGCTGAGGTAAGTCATTGCAACCGCCGCCAGACCGCTCAACGACAACCCGATCAGCGCCCGCATGATCAGCACGCCGTGCCAGCTCGGCATCATCGAACTGGCGATGGTGCACAGGGCTGCGGCAAACAGAGCGGCGACCATCACCGGTTTGCGCCCGACCCGATCGGAAATCGGCCCGGTGATCAGCAGACCGAAGGCCAACATGCCGGTGGCCACCGACAGGATCAGGCTGCTCTGCGCCGCGTTGATCGAATATTCCTGGGACAGCAGCGGCATCATCGGCTGCACGCAGTACAGCAGGGCAAACGTCGCGAAGCCGCCGCTGAACAGCGCGAGCACCGTGCGCATGAACGCGGGCATGCCTTTCTCGATGTAGATCTCTTGCAGTTCGGTCATCACATCGTCCGCCGCAGCGGTCGGGACTTCATGGGCCAGTGGAGCGACGGCGGTTTTCACATCAGACCTCGGAGGGCGCGGCAGGCAGGCAATGAAAAAATCATATAGCTGGCTAATGTTTCTATCCAATATATTGTTCGACCTGTTTGATAGCTTTAACGACCTAATGGGGTTTCCATGGAATTGCGTCACTTGCGCTACTTCATCGCCGTCGCCGAAGAACTGCACTTCGGCCGCGCCGCACAGGTGCTGGGCATCTCCCAGCCACCGCTGAGCCAGCAGATTCAGGCGCTGGAGCAGGAAGTCGGCGCACGGCTGTTCGAGCGTACCAATCGTCGGGTCGAGCTCAGCGAGGCCGGACGATTGTTTCTGGAAGAGGCGCGGTTGGTGCTGGCCCAGGTCGACAAAGCGGCGGACGTGGCGCGGCGGGCGCAGCTCGGAGAGCTGGGGGAGCTGAAGATCGGCTTCACTTCGTCGGCGCCGTTCAACTCGACGATTCCCCAGGCGATTTTTTCCTTCCGCCAGCGCTTCCCGGCCGTGCACCTGAATCTGCGGGAGATGAGTAGCACCATGGTGGCCGACGCATTGGTGGACGAATCGATCGAGGTCGGCATCATGCGCCCGCTGGGTTTGCCGGATTCGCTGAGCGTGGTTGAGCTGATGCGCGAGCCATTGGTGGCCGTGCTTAGTTCCAAACATCCGCTGGCGCAGGGCTCTGAAGAGGGGCTGTTCCTCTCGGCGCTGGCCCTAGAACCGTTCGTGTTCTTCCCGCGCAGCTACGGCAGCGGTTTGTATTCCCAATTGATCAGCCTGGCCCGTGACGCCGGTTTCAGCCCGCACTTTGCACAGGAGGCGGGGGAGGCGATGACGATCATCGGCCTGGTGGCGGCGGGCCTGGGCGTGTCGGTCATGCCGGCCTCGTATCAGCGGATGCGCATCGACGGCGTGGTCTATCGGCCGTTGCTCGATCCCGAAGCGGTGACGGCGGTGTGGCTGGTGCAGCGCAAGGATCAGAAATCGCCGATGGCCAAGGCGTTCGTCGAGCTGCTCACGCGCAAGGTCGAAGCCGGTTGATCAGGGCAGTCGCACCAGATCACCCTTCAACGCCACCCGCGTCACGAACACCCCGGCCCGACATTCGTAAGTGTTCAGATCCTTGCGCACATGCTGGTCGTAGTAGCTGACGATATTGGTCACCGCGTTGGCTCCGACGCGCTTGGCCTGGGCCTGCAGCGCAATCAGGTTCGACTGCAGAACCCACTCGCAGGAATCGTGATCGCTCTTGTTGAAACCGTTGGTCTTCAGATCGCTGACGACCCCGCGCTGCAACATCCGTTGAGTCCCCAGTGGTCCATTGCCGATCAGGTAAAACTTCACACTGCCATCCAGCCGCCCGGCGCGAATCGCATCCGACAGCACGGTTTCGAACGGCATGTACATCAGGTTGGTGGCATGGCTGGCACTGGGGAGCAGGCTGAAAAGGGCGGCGGCGATCAGGGCTTTCGCTTGCATGGTCATCTCCTTGACGTAACGCGCAGCAAATTACGGGTATGACGAGTGTAGACGCCGTATATCGGACAGAGAGAAGTCCATGTAGAGTGCGTGTAGCTCAACGGCTACACTTGCAGCCATGACTGAGATACTTCGAAGCTCCACATTCTCGAGCTGGCTTGTGAAGCTGGCTGATAGTCGCGCCAGGATGCGTATTCAGGTGCGAATTGATCGCATGGCTGATGGGAATTTCGGTGATGTCAAAGCCATTGGCGAAGGGATCAGCGAAGCCCGAATTGACTATGGCCCGGGATATCGGGTCTATTTCATGCAGCAAGGTCGTCAGCTGGTCATCCTCCTTTGTGGTGGAGACAAGAGCAGTCAATCTCGAGACATCAAGCAAGCCAGGCTCATAGCGGAATCCTGGCAGGAGCAAAACCCATGACCGAACAATTCACTCGTTGGGACTCAGCCGAGTACCTCAAGACAGAAGAGGACATGGCCAACTATCTGGACGCCTGTATGGAAGAGGCGGGTGACGACCCGGCTTTTATTGCCAAGGCACTTGGCACTATCGCTCGGGCGCGTGGCATGACGCAGGTTGCGCGCGATGCTGGGCTATCAAGGGAAAGTCTTTATCGCGCACTGTCAGGCGAGGTAAATCCTGAGTTTGGGACGATCCTCAAAGTCATGAAGGCGCTGGGGCTGAAGTTGCATGCCAGCACATGATCTGAACTGAAAAGGGCGCCGAAAGGCGCCCTTTGTCGTTTCCGGCGGTTACTGAACCGTCGCCAGATCACCCTTCAACGCAACGCCGGCCATGATCGCGCCCGCGTGGCATTCGTAGTTCTTCGCATCCTTGCGCTCGTTGCTCTTGTAGAAGCTGACGATGTTGGTCACGGCGTTGGCGCCGGCGCTTTTCGCGGCCTGGTGCAGGCTGATGATCGCCGATTGCACGACCCATTCGCAGGCCACTTCATCGGACTTGTTGAAGGCGTTGGTCTTCTTGTTGGTCACCGCGCCGCTGCTGACCACGGTGACTTTGCCGGCCGGGGCGTTGCCCGCCAGATAGAACTTCACGCTGCCGTCGATCTTGCCGGTGCGGGTTGCCTCGGCGACCGCCTTGTCGAACGGCAGGTACACCGCCGTGTCACGGGCCTGGCTGACGGCGGGCAAGGCGCAGAGCAGCAGGGTGGCGGCCGCGAGTTTGTTCAAACGCATGGAGGTCTCCTTGACCTGAATTAATTCGGTTGCGTCCAGCGGCGGAAGATCAGCGAGGTGTTGACCCCGCCAAACGCGAAGTTGTTGTTCATCACGTAATCGTGGTGCATCTGGCGGAATTCGCCGCGCAGGTAATCGAGCTTGCCGCAGTGCGGGTCGACTTCGTCGAGGTTGAGCGTGTGCACGTACAAGTCGCGGTTGAGCATTTCGATGCTGAACCAGGACTCCAGCGCACCGCAGGCACCCAGGGTGTGGCCGAGGAAGCTCTTCTGCGAGCTGATCGGCATGCGCTCGCCGAACAGGCTGCTGGTGGCCAGGGTTTCGGCGATGTCGCCCTGCTCGGTGGCCGTGCCGTGACCGTTCACGTAACCGATGGCGTCAGGCGTCAGGCCCGCGTCTTCCAGTGCCAGCTCCATCGCACGACGCATGGTGACTTGCTCGGGACGAGTGGTGTGCTGGCCGTCGGCGTTGCTGCCGAAACCGACGATTTCGGCGTGAATGCGCGCACCGCGAGCCAGGGCGTGTTCCAGTTCTTCAAGCACCAGCATGCCGCCGCCTTCGCCGATCACCAGACCGTCGCGGCCCTTGTCATACGGACGTGGCGAAGTTTGCGGCGCATCGTTTTTCAAACTGGTGGCGTACAACGCGTCGAACACCATGGCTTCGGTCGGGCAGAGTTCTTCGGCGCCACCGGCGAGCATCAGCGGCAAACGACCGAATTTGATCGCCTCGTAGGCATAACCGACGCCCTGGCTGCCACTGGTGCAGGCGCTGGACGTCGGGATCAGGCGACCGGTGAGGCCGAAGAAGATGCTGATGTTCGCCGCCGTGGTGTGCGGCATCATCCGCACGTAGGAGTTGGCGTTGAGGCCTTCGGCCACCGAATTCAGCAGCATGTTGCCGAACGCCTTGATCTCGTCGGTGCTGCCGGTGGACGAGCCACAGGCCACGCCCATACGGCCGTCCTTGATCGATTCGTCGCCGAGCAGGCCGGCATCGGCCAAGGCTTTTTCAGCCGCGCCGACCGCCAGCCGCGAGACCCGGCCCATGCTGCGCAGTTGTTTGCGGGTCCAGTGCGCCGGCACCAGAAAATCGTCGATGGGCCCGGCCAGTCGGGTGTTGAGTTCGCTGAAACGATCCCACTCGTCCATCCGGCGGATACCGCTGCGGTTGGCGGCGAAGTTGCCGGCGATGGTGTCCCAGTCGCTGCCCAGCGAGGTGATGCCGGCCATGCCGGTGACGACAACGCGCTTCATCAGCACAAGCCTCCGTTGACTGCCAGCACCTGGCGGGTGATGTACGACGCTTCCGCCGACATCAGGAAATTCACCGCACCGGCCACTTCTTCCGGCGTGCCCATGCGTTGTGCCGGGATCATTTTCATCAGTTCTTCCACCGGCACGTTTTCATCGAGCATGGCCGTATCGATCAGGCCGGGAGCAACACAGTTCACCGTGATTTTGCGCTTGGCCAGTTCGATCGCCAACGCCTTTGCGGCACCGATCACACCCGCTTTCGAGGCGCTGTAGTTGACCTGGCCACGGTTGCCGATCAGCCCCGAGACCGAGGTGATACAAACGATGCGACCGGCGGCGCGGCGGCGGATCATCGGCATCATCACCGGGTGCAGGACGTTGTAGAAGCCGTCGAGGTTGGTGCGCAGCACCACGTCCCAGTCGTCATCGCTGAGGGCCGGAAACGCGCCATCGCGGGTCAGCCCGGCATTGAGCACCACGCCGTAATAGGCGCCGTGGGCTTCGACATCGGCTTCGAGGATGGCTTTGCAGGTTTCGCGGTCGGCGACGTCGAATTGCAGGATGCGCGCATGGCGACCGAGCGCTTCGACTTCGGATTTCACCGCTTGCGCCTCGGCCACGCCGCTGCGGCAATGCAGGACGATATCGTGGCCAGCCTGGGCCAGACGCAGGGCAATCGCGCGGCCGATACCGCGACTGGAGCCGGTGACCAGTACGAATTCAGTCATCGTTCGACTCCTTCAATTGTTCAAGATATTGCGCCGCGTGCGGCGGGCGGAACACGTTCAGCCGGGCGCTGGCTTCGATGCCGGGCGCATTGATGTGGCATTCGAACACGCCCATGCCGTTGTCGTCTTCCAGCGAGCGGATGCCATGGATAGTCAGTTCACAACCGACCGGAAACGCCTCGACATTGCATTCGAACTTGCGGGTGCCGAGCAGAAAGCCCAGCTCCACCGCATTGCCCTTCTGCCGTGCATGGCAGCCAGCGAATGCAGCGACGCTCTGTGCCATCAACTCGACGCCGACCCACGCCGGCAGGCTGCCGTCGGGCAGGTTGAACAAACCATCGGGTTTGACCGTCAGGGTGGTGTGGATCTGCTCGTCGTCGAAGCTGAGGATCCGGTCGATCAGAATCATGTCGCCAGCGTGGGGCAGCAGTTCGGCGAGCGGCCAGTCATTCATGGGGCGTCTCCGATAATCAGGCTGACGTTATTGCCACCGAAGGCAAACGAGTTGCTCATCAGGTAGCGGGGTGCAATGGACGCCAGGCGCTCGCTCGCGGTCACCCACTTCAGCGCTGGCAGGTCCGGATCGGCCTGGCCGTCCCAGACGTGCGGCGGCAAGGCGTAGTCGGGGTTGTCGGCGCTCAGGCTCAGCCAGCAGAACGCGGCTTCCAGTGCGCCGGCAGCACCGAGGGTGTGGCCGGTCATCGGCTTGGTCGAGGAACACGCCACACCCTGCGGGAACAGCGTGGAAACGGCCAGGCTTTCCATGGCGTCGTTGTGCTGGGTGGCGGTGCCGTGCAGGTTCAGATAACTGATTTGCGTGGCTTGCAGCTGCGCGCGATCCAGCGCCTGTTGCATGGCTTGCAACGCGCCGCGGCCAGACGGCTCCGGCGCGGAAATATGGTGCGCATCGGAGCTGGCGCCAGCGCCCAGCAGGGCAATGGCCGGGCCGTCGCCGCGCTGTTTGCTCATCACGAACAGCACTGCGGCCTCGCCGATGTTGATGCCGTTGCGGTTGGCCGAGAACGGATTGCAGCGCTCGTCGGACACCGCTTCCAGCGACGAGAAACCGTTGAGGGTCAGCTTGCACAGGCTGTCGACACCGCCGCACAGCACCGCGTCGCACAGCCCTAGATCCAGCAGGCGCCGGGCGCTCATCAAGGCCCGGGCGCTGGAGGTGCACGCGGTGGAAATCACGTAGGTCGGGCCGCTCAGTTGCAGCCAGTCGGCGAGGAACGTCGCCGGGGCGCCGAGTTCCTGTTGCCGATAGTCGTAATCGGCCGGGAACTGTTGTTCGCGAATGTAATGCGCCAGACCCTGGCTGGCCTCGTCGATGCCCGAAGTGCTGGTGCCGAGCACCACGCTGACGCGGTCGGGGCCATAGGTCTGAATGGCGGCGTCGATGTCGTCGCGAATCTGCAACGCGGCTTCCAGCAGCAACTGATTGTTGCGGCTCTTGTGCGCCGCCATCTGCGGCGGAACAGGCGCCAGGTCACCGTGCACTGCGGCCACCGGCAACTCGCGTTCCGGCACCCAGCCCGACTCGTGGCGCATGCCCGAGCAATCGCCGGCGAACAGGTTGCGTGCGATCTGTTGCTTGTCACGGCCCAGGGCGCAGATCACGCCGAGGGCGTTGAGGTAGGCGGTCATGGCGTCGATTCACCTAAAGGAGAAACCCGATACTGCGGGCCTTGGGGCAGGTTCAATTCGAAGCTCAACGGTTGTGCGTAACGGATGTCCCAACGCGCCGGCAAGGAACGTTGCCCGCCGTGTTGCTGCGCGGTGGGGTAATTGCGCGACAGTTCGCCGGACGGTGTCAGGGCGAACAGTAGCGCGGCGAACAACTCCCGGGCTTCCGGATTCGGCGGCAGCAGGCCGTCAGCCTGCCAGCGTCCGTCGATCAGTTGCTGACGGGCCTGGGGGATGCCCAGCGGATCCATCATCGACCAGCGAATGCCCGGGCCCTCGCGCTGGATCACCAGCAACCAGTCCTGACGCTGTTCGGCTTGCTGGCGCTCGATGTGCAATTGCAGCGGCAAGGGCAGCGTAGGGTTATCCACAGGCAGCGGCGCCTGGCTGGCGCAAGCGGTCAGCAGCAGGACGCAGGCGAGCAGCAGAACACGCAGCATCAGACGGTCTCTTCCAGCGGTTTGCGCGCCACGACGTTGACCAGGGTTTCTTCACGCTGGCCAAACGGCTTCGGTTTGCGCAGGCCAAAACGTTCCAGCAGACCAAAATCCTTTGAGCGGCTCCACCACAGGTACGGGTAGGAAACATTCCGCTCGGCGAACTCGAATCCCTGCTGGCGAATCATCTCCAGATACTGCGCCGCACTCTTTTGCACGTGCATCGGATGGCGGAACAACCAACGGATGACCCATGTATCAATGTAAGCCTCGGTGGACTCGGCGAACAGCAGATAACCGCCCGGCTTGAGCACCCGGTAGAACTCGGCCAGGGCTTTTTCCTGCTCCACCAGATGGTGGAAGGTCTGGTGACAGAACAGCAGATCGACGCTCGCATCCGGGACATTCAGTGTCGCGCAGTCGCTGCCGATCAGCTCGACGGCGAAGCCCTGGCGCGCCGCTTCCTCAGCGCTCAATTCCAGGCTGTGCGGGTCGGCATCGACGCCGATCAAACGCTGTGGCGCGAAGGTCTGGCGCAGATGGCCGAAGGATTTGCCCTGGCCGCAGCCTGCATCCAGCAGCACCGGGTTGGCCGGCAGCGGTTCGCTGAACAAGCCGCGCAAATCATTGATCGCCACGCGCAGCACATGGTGCTGCCAGGTGTGGCTGCGCAGGAACCAGAAGCCGAAACGGGTTTCCTCGACGTAGCTGTCGCTCAAGTAATTCATGTGTCGTCCCTTGCACAGAGTTCGGAAATCGTCTTCAGCCGGCGGCGCGCTTCGCTGACGAACGGGTTGCGTTCGTCCCAGGCGTAGCCGGCGAGGATCGAGCAGATCATGCGACGGATTTCGGGGGAGCCTTGCTCGTGGAAAATCACGTCCTGGAAGGTGCCGGCGTACCAGCCCTCGACATAGCAGCGGAAGGTATCGACGCCGCGCTTGAGCGGTTCGGCGAACTCGCTTTGCCAATCCACGGTTTCGCCCTGCAACTGCCGGTGCAGCACGCCGGCGGCCATGCTTGCCGAGCGCATGGCGATGGTCACGCCCGAGGAGAACACCGGGTCGAGAAACTCCGCCGCGTTGCCCAGCAGGGCAAAACCCGGGCCGTGCAGGGTTTTGACGTTGGCCGCATAACCGCCGAGGGTACGCGCCGGGGTATCCCACACAGCGTTGTTCAGTACCTTGGCCAGGCTCGGGGTTTCCGCGATGAAACCGCGCAGGCAGGCGTCGAGGTCGGCATCGCGCCCTGCGAAATGTTCGGCTGCCGCGACCACGCCGATCGAGCAGCGACCGTTACTGAACGGAATCGTCCAGAACCAGATGTCGCGGTGCTGCGGATGAGTGGTGATGAGGATTTTTTCGCGGTCGAAGGCCGGGTGGTCGATGTGATCTTCGACGTGGGTGAACACGGCCTGGCGCACCGGGAAATTCGATGGAGCTTCCAGATCCAGCAGGCGTGACAGCACGCGGCCGTAGCCGCTGGCATCGAGGACGAAACCGGCCTCGACACGGTACTCGCTGCCGTCTTCGCGACGCACATCGAGTTGTGGATGCGGACGCTCGAAGTCGACGCTGACAATGGCGTCGCCATAACGGATTTCCACGCCTTGCAACGCCGCTTGATCGGCCAGCAGTTTGTCGAAGTCGGCGCGTTGTACCTGGAAGGTAGTCGGTTTGCCGCCGCTGAACGTATCGCCGAAATCAAACGCGCTGTAGCGCTCGCCCCAGGCGAATGCCGCGCCGGTCTTGCGCTGGAATCCGGCCGCGTTCACCGCTTCGAGCATCCCCGCTTCTTCGACGAAATCCAGGCAATGGCTGAGCAGGCTTTCGCCGATGGAAAACCGCGGGAAATGCTGGCGCTCGATGACCAGCACGTCGTGGCCCTTGCGCTTGAGCAACGCGGCGGCAATGGCGCCGGAGGGGCCGGCGCCGATGATCACGACCTGACGGGATTCCATTTCAACGATTGGCACGCGAGCTCCTGGGTACGGCAATAGGGTTCAGTGACGCCCGGTGCAGGCCGATGAAGGCCGGCAGCAGCGTCGCGATCAGGCCCATCAGCATCAGCGCAAAGTACAGCGCCGGGCTGATGAGTTGTTGTTGCAACAGCAAGTTGAGAAAGACGATTTCGCTCAAGCCGCGAATGTTCAGCAGCACGCTTTCGCGCCAGCGGCTGGCGCCTTCGAACGATGCGCCGGCCCAGCCGAGGCCCAACCAGTTGCCCAGCAGTTTGCTGGCAATCGGCAACAGCAGCAGCGCCATCCATTGCACAGCGCCGAGGCTGGCGAGGGCGCTGTGCACATCGATCTGCACGATGCCGAAGGTGAGGATCAGCGGAATCGCAATCCACGTCTGCAAACGGTTCATCCAGCGTGCCGGCAGAGGCAGCACCAACGGCACCTTCAGCGCGGCCATGCACAGCAGATAGCCGATGCCGAAAATCAGCGCATTGAGCTTGTAGTGTTCGGCCAGCACCAACAGCGCAAAGAAACCCAGACTGTAAGTCAGTGGCCGGCGGATGCCGAACACACGCAACAGCAATGGCACGCAGGCCAGCCCCAGCGGCAGCAACAGGCTGCTCAGGTGCAGACTGCCCTGGGCGAGGCCGAACAGGGTCCAGCAAGTCAGGTCGATCAGGATCGCAGTCTGCACCAGACGCCGGGTGGCGGCGGGCGGATAGTCGATATGGCGCAGGTACAGGTACAGCACCGGGATCGCGGTGATGGCGAACACCAGACCGATGGCCAGCGAGTTGATCCACGGTTGCGCCGGCAGCAGCCAGTACGCCGTCGCCAACCCGCAGGCGAACGGCACGGCAAAACTCGGCAGGGCAATTTTCACGCTCTGACGATCCAGGTGCAGGTCGATCACGTCGCTGAGAATGTGCCCGAGCAACAGCGCAAAACTCAGGCTGTAGAGGTTCTTCAGCCAGGCCGGCGCGATCAGTTCGGCACCGCTGAGCTGCCAGCCCGGTTCGATCCAGACGTACATCAACAGCGGCAGCACGAAACTGGCCAGCAGCAACTGGCTGACGATCGGAATCAATCCGAAATATCGACCGACACGGGTGGCCACGGCGAACAACGCCAGGGCCATGACCCAGAAGACAGCGACCATCATGCTGCCGGCTCCGCGACTGTCGCAGCGTGAGCATGACGCCCGGCCCACGGCGCCAGCATGAAACTGAACGCCAGCCCGAGGCTCACCGACAACCCGAAGTTGCTCACCGCCGGCGTACTCGACACTGCCAGCAGGCCGAACGACAGCCAGGTCGTCAGCGCCGCCAGCAAAGTGCCAAGCAGGCTGACCGCCGCGCCGCCGACCTGCTCGCGCATGAGAATCGCGTAATCGACACTGATCGCCGTCACCAGCAACAGACCGAACAGGCTGAACAGGGTCAGCGGCTGACCGAGCCAGCCGAGGCTGGCCAGGCTGCACAGCGCCGCGAGCAGTGGCAGGGAAACAATGCGCAACGCGCCACCGAGACCGAACGGCAGGATCAGCACCAGCACGATCAGCACGCAGGAAGCGAGTTTCAGTTCGGCGGCGCTGATCTGGGTTTCGGCAAACACCCGGTTCAGGTCACCGAGGCGATCCACCAGTTCCACGCCGGGCAAATCCAGTGCCTGCACCCGCAGCAGCGCCGGATTGTTCAGGCCTTGCAGGCTGACCATCGCGGCCACACCTTCTTCGGTCGGACCGAGCCACAAGGTGCGGTAGGGCTCGCCGAGCGGGCCGACGAGTGCGGCGTCGATGTCTTCAGCGGGCAGGGCCTGCAATTGCGTCAGTTCGGTTTGTAACGCTGCCAGTGGTACGCCGACTTCATGCAGCGGCTGCCAGAATTGCGGCAACTTGTTCAGCGCTTCGCGAACCTGTTGCTGCTGGCTCGGCGGGCTGACCAATTGGTTGAGCGCCAGATAACCCTGCAACTTGTCGAGGTTGACCAGTTGATCCAGCCGCTCGCTCAGGGCTGCCTGGCGTTCCAGCAGTTGCTGCTGGTTTTCTGCGCGCACCAGGAAAAACTGGCTGGTCGGCTGATAACCGGTGATGCGGGCGATGGTCTGCGCCTCATCGGTCAGGTGCTGCGGCGCGCCGACCCATTGGCGGATGTCGTTCTTGCTTTGCAGCTGTACCAGGCCACCGGCGCAGAACGCGATCAGCAGTGCCGCCAGAATCGGTGTGCGCACGTGTTCCAGCAGCGTTTCCCGAAGACTGACCATGCGCTCGGCCAGACGCAGCGGCCATTGCGCCGGGCGCAACTCGACGTTGCTCAACAGCGCCGGCAGCAGGCACACCGCGGACAGGTAAGCGCCGAGCAGGCCAGCAGCGGAGAACACGGCGATCTGGGTCAGGGCCGGGAACGGTGTCCAGGCCAGCGCCAGATAGCCGATGGCGCTGGTGATCAGGCTCAGGGTCAGGCCCGACACGGTCAGGCGCAAGGCTGGCCAGCTGCGCCACGGTTTGAGGCTCCAGCTCTTGGACAGATAGTGCAGCGGGTAATCCACCGCGACGCCGATCAGGCTCGAACCGAGCACCAGCGTCATGACATGCAGGTGCCCGAACAACGCCACGCAAGCCACCGCGCCGAACAGCATGCCCACCAGCACCGGAATGAACGCCAGCAAGACTCGCCAGCGGCGGAAGGCGAGTAGCAGCAACAAAAGAATGCCGAGGGTGGCGCCGCCGCCGACCCAGGAAATTTCCCGGGTCGCTTGTTGCTGACCATTGGCCGCGTAGAGCAATCCGCTGGCAGCCAGCAGTTGCACATCGGATTTCGCCGCTTGCTCGCGGCTGTGTTGCAGCAGCGCGGCGACTTGCAGCGGCAGGTTCATGTCGAAGGCGTTGCCGGTGGTGCGCGCGCGCAACAGTACCCAGCTCTTGCCGTCGGCATCGGCAATCAATGCGCCGCTGCCGATGTCCAGTTGCACCGCGCCGTGCTGCGGCTGGTTGTTCTGGATGCGTCCGGTCAGGCCCAGCCAGTCGTCCTGGCTCGGCACCAGACTGAAACCGGTGAACGGATCGAATAGCGCCTGCACCCGTTGCTGGATGAAGGCGTCTGGGTGTTCGATGAGCAACTGCCGATCATCGGCCGAGAGCATCGCCAGTCGCCCTTGCAGCAATTGTGCGCGCAGGGCGGGCAGATCGGCCTGCAGGTTCCACTGGACCTTTTCGAACAAGCCGCTGGCCTGCCATTGCTCGCCCAAAGTCTGGGCCATGGCCACGGCTTGCTGGCGATCGGTGTGACCGACCAATACCAGCATTTCCCGGTTGAGCGGTTCCTGCATGCGTTGTTCGGCACGCTGCTCTACGGCGTCCGGATGGGTGCCGGGCACCAGCTCCATCAGGTTCGCCGACAGCGGTGCGCCGTTGCGCCACTGCCAGGCGCCCAGTGCGACGACGGCCAGCAGCAGGATCAGGAACAGCCAGGGCAGCCTGCGTTCACTCGGCAAAGTCATGTTGCTCCGCGTCGCTCAACGGTTGGCCGGCGGTACTGTCCTGCATGCGCAGCACAGTGCTGTCGCCCTGGGTTTCCAGCAGTTCGATGGTACTCACCAGTGTGCCGCCGGTGATGTTGATCTGGTTGAACACTTGCTTGAGCAGCACCGAACGCGGGGTGAGCGTCAGTTGCCATTTCTGCGCGTCGCCGTTCAGGGCCAGTTCGAAATCCCGTTGCAGACCGCTGCTGTCGCCTTGCAGCACGGCGAGGAACAAACGGTTCTGTTCGGCGCCGGCGCTCTTGCCGGGCAACAGTTGCCAACCGTTGAGGTCACGACGGGCAATGCCTTTGGCGCTGATGCGGTAATCCTGCTGCAGCGGGGTTTTCAGCAGCCAGAGCAGGCCGTGGTTTTTGGCGAGGACAAAGCTGCCCTTGCTGATCAGCGGCTGGGGCAGGGCGCGCAGGTGCTTTTCCTGGATGAACTGGCCGTGGATCACGTCCGGTTTCGCCAGTTGATCGCTCAACTGTTGCAGGTCGAAGGCGTTGGCCAGCGTCGACAGACCCAGCAGCGCCAAGGCTCCGAGGGATTTCACAAACACATTCATCGCAGCATCCTTTCCACGGCATCGGTGAAGACTTTCGGCGACGCCAGTTGCATCTCGCGGCTGCTCACCTCGACGGCGACCTGCACCGAACTTGCACGGGTCAGGCGTTCGCCGGTCTGGGCGTCGGTGATCAGGTAGTGAATCTTCAGGCGGTTTTCCCATTCCACCAGGCTGGCGCGCACGTTCAGCCGCTGACCGAACACCGCGCCGCGCACGTAGCGCAATTGCAGGTCGATCACCGGCCAGGCGTAGCCCGAGTCGACCATCTGGTTGTAGTTGTGGCCGATCTTGTCGAGCAACGCGCAGCGTGCCACTTCCAGGTATTTCACGTAATGGCCGTGCCAGACGACGTGCATGGTGTCGATGTCAAAGAACGGCACGAGGATTTCCGTATCGGCGTGAAGCACTCCGGCGCTACGCATGCAGCCTCCAGTGTTGTTCGGCGATACGTTGCAGGCACAGGCGCAGTTCGCCTTCCAGGGCGCGGTCTTCGATCACCGGCGGGAAGTCCTGGGCCAGTTGCTCGTGCATGGCAGCCAGCGACGGCGGCAGTGGTCGTGCGTCCTCATCACGGCTGCGCAGCCACACGCCCTGATTGGCCGCGAGCAGCGTGGCGGCGGCGACCTGTTCGGTCAGCTCCAGCACGCGAATGGCGTCGCGGGCGGCGATGGTGCCCATGCTCACCTTGTCCTGGTTGTGGCATTCGGTGGAGCGCGAGAAGACGCTGGCCGGCATGGTGTTTTTCAAGGCTTCGGCAGTCCAGGCGCTGGCGCCGATCTGCACAGCCTTGAAGCCGTGGTTGAGCATCGCCCGATCCGCGCTGGCGCCGGACAGGTTGCTCGGCAAACCGTGGTTATAACGCTCGTCCACCAGCAGCGCGAGTTGTCGGTCGAGCAGGTCGGCGACGTTGGCCACGAGGTTTTTCAGGCTGTCCATGGCGAACGCGATATGCCCGCCGTAGAAGTGCCCGCCGTGCAGCACGCGCTCGGCTTCGGCGTCGATGATCGGGTTGTCGTTGGCGCTGTTCAGTTCGGTCTCGATGAACGAACGCAGCCAGTTCAGGCTGTCGGCCAATACGCCGAGCACATGCGGTGCGCAACGCAGCGAGTAGCGATCCTGCAGGCGATGCAGCGGCGCGGTCGGTGCGTCGATCGCCAGATCCTTGCGCAGCCACGCGGCGACCTGCATCTGCCCCGGATGCGGCTTGGCGGCGAACAGGCGCTCATCGAAGTGCTCCGGATTGCCTTGCAGCGCCACCACGTTCAACGCGGTGATGCGTGTCGCCAGTTGCAGCAGGTAATCGGCGCGGGCATAGGCCAGGCAGGCAAGACCGGTCATCACGGCGGTGCCGTTCATCAGTGCCAGCGCTTCTTTCGGGCGCAGCACCAGCGGCGTCCAGCCGAGTTCGCGGTGCACGTCGGCAGCCTGGCGGCGTTCGCCACGGAACATCACTTCACGCTCGCCGGACAGGGTCGCGGCGACGTAGGACAGCGGCGTCAGATCGCCGCTGGCACCCACCGAACCTTCTTCGGGGATCAGCGGCAGGATGTCGTGTTCGAGGAAGGCATGCAGACGTTCCAGCAGCTCGATGCGCACCCCGGACACGCCGTGGCACAGCGACTGCAAACGCGCCGCCAGCACCGCGCGGGTGGCCTGGGCGTCGAGCAGTTTGCCCAGTCCGCAACCGTGGAAGGTGTAGAGATGACGCGGCAGCGCCTCGACGTGATGCAGCGGCACCGCGACCACGCAGGAGTCGCCGTAACCGGTGGTCACGCCGTAGATCACGCCTTCCTTGTCCAGCAGCGAATCAAGGAACCGCGCGCCTTTGGCGATGCGTTCGCGGTAGTCGGCGTCGCTCTGCAACTGCACGGGCGCCTGACGGTTGGCCAGGGCCAGCACGTCTTCGATGCGCAAAGGGCGTTCGCCGAAGGTTACCGGCTCATGGGTTGGCGTCGTCATCGGTCTTCCAGAAAGGGTAAAAGTTGAACCATTGCTTGGGGGCTTCGAGGCAATAGTGACTCAGGCGTTCGGCATAGCGGGTCGCCCACTGATGAATGACCTGTTCGCGATCGCGGCGTGTCCACGTCACGGCATCGGCGAACGGTTCGAGGGTCAGGCGATAGTGGCCGTCAGGTTGCTTGAGGCACATCAGCAGATTGACTGGGCATTTCAGCAAGCCGGCCAGCAGCCACGGGCCTTGCGGAAATCGCGCCGGATGGCCGAGGAAGTCCACGGTCACGCTGCGCCCGCCATGCAGCGGCACGCGGTCACCGGCAATCGCCAGCCATTCGCCGCGTTCCAGGCGTTCGTGCAGTTGCAGCATGATCACCGGGTCCAGCTCGCTGACCTGGATCAGTCGCAGATTGGTCGCCCCGGCCTCGCCCAGCAAGCGATTGAATTGTTCGGCGTGCTTGGTGTGCACCAGAACGTTCATGGTGACCTTTTCGCCGATCTCCGCCAGCGCCCGGCACACTTCGAGGTTGCCCAGATGCGCGCCCACCAGCATTTGCCCGCGACTGCCGCGCAACTGATCGCGCAACAGCGCCGGGTCGATGATTTCGATCTGCTCGATGCGCAGCTTGCGGTTCCACACGTCGAGCTTGTCGAGGAGCGAATCGGCGAACGCCATGAACTGGCCGAACACCCGCCACAGGCTTGGGCGCAATTCGTGGCGGCCGCTCCAGTCGGCGAGGCGTTGCTGATACTGCCAGGCACTGCGCCGGGCTGTGCGGCCGAACAGGAAAAAGTACAGGACGATGCCGTACAGCAACGGGCTCAGCAGGCGTCGGCCAAGAACCTTGGCGGCGAACGCGGTGAATTTCATCAGCAGAAAGCTGCCGCGCTCTTCGCGGTCGGCCCAGTGCTTCTTGTCGGTCTCGACCGTCATGCGCGCCACCGTCGCCAGAGGATCGCGGGCGAGCGCAGCAACATGCCGAAGAACAGGCGCGTGTGCATGCTCGAAATCAACACGTTGTCGTGGAACATCCGAAAGTGCGACACGCCGTCCAGCGGGTAGTGCACGCTGGTTTGCAGCCAGCGCATCGGCTGGTTGCGCCATGACAGGCGCACGAGGATGTCCGAGTCGAAATCCATGCGCTTGCCGATCCGTGCCGAGTCGATCAGTGCCAGTGTCGGCTCCAGCGGATAGACACGGAAACCACACATCGAATCGCGGATCTGCAGCGACAGGCTGTTGATCCACACCATCACGTGAGTGAGGTAACGGGCGTACAGGCGCCCCTTGGGCACGCTGGCGTCATAGAGCGGATAACCGCAGATCAGCGCACGCGGATGGGCGCGGGATTCTTCGACGAAGCGGCTGACGTCCTGCAAGTCGTGCTGACCGTCGGCATCGACCTGCAAGGCATGAGTGAAACCCAGTCGCGCGGCTTCACGCAGTCCGGTCATCACCGCGCCGCCCTTGCCCTGGTTGGTGGTGAGTCGCACCAGATACACCCGCTCGCGTTCGGCCAGAACATCCAGCACGGCTGCGCAGGATTTGCTGCTGGCGTCGTCCACCAGAATGCACGGCAAGCCTTGGGCGAGCAGGGCCTCGACCACCGTGGTGATCGCGGTTTCGTGGTTGTAGACCGGGATGACCGCGCAAGAGTTATGCATCGCCAGCCCCCAGCAGAATCCGGCCGCTGGAGCAGGTCGCGGTGTCGTTGCGATAGGCGAAATACAGCTTGCCGCGTTCGGCGTCGAAGCGCAGGTGCAACTGGATTTCATCGCCGGGGCGCACCAGTTGCTGGAACTTCAGCACTTCCATCCCGGCGAATGCACCGGACAGGTTTAACAGGTGTCGACCGAGGTTCAACGCCCATTCGACCTGCACCACACCGGGCAATACCGGGGCCTTGGGGAAGTGACCGCTGAAGTAGGCAAGATCCGGCGGCACGCTCAGTTGCAGGCTCCATTCGCCCTCGGTTTCGGTCTGCTCCAGAACTTCCGGTGCCTTCGGACGCGGTGCCAGCAGCAAGGCTTCGACGTCAGCCTGAGGCAACTTGCCTTGAGTGTTCAGCGGCAGTTGTCGCAGCAAGCGCCAGCGCCGGGGCAGGGCGAGGGCTTCGCAATGCTCGCCGAGGTGACGGCGCAGGGTTTCGGTGAGGCTGCGCCGGCCGTGTTCGCGCAGGGCAAACAGACCGGATTCGCTGAGCACCAGCAAGGCACCGAGAGACGCACGGTTTTCCTGCACCACACCGAGTCGCGCTTCGGCGACCCATTCATGGGTGACCAGCGCCTGTTCCAGCATCGGCAGGGAGATACGCTTTTCTTCCAGTTTGACGATCCGGTCCAGTCGCCCGAGCAGTTCGAAACGACCATCGGCCTCGATGCGCGCGGCATCGGCGGTGTGTTCGATATGTCCGGAGGGCAAATACGGCGAGGCGATCAGCAACGCGCCGTCGCCGTCCTGGCTCAGCTCGACCCCGGCGAACGGCTGCCACAGCGACTCGCCCTGACGCCAGGCGATACCGCCGGTCTCCGAGCTGCCGAGGATTTCTGTCGGCCACTGTTGCAAACGCTGGTACAGGCTTTGCGCAGCATCCGCAGGCAACGCGCCGCCGGAGGAAAACACCCGGCGCACGGCGCTCAGGGCCGGCCAGTCGAGGTTATCGCCCATGCGCTTGAGCAGCGCGGGGCTGGCGACCCAGGCGAAGGCCGGGTGCTCGCGACTGGCGCGCTGCATGTCTTCGGGAAAGGCCAGTTGCTTGCGCAGAAACGGGCGTCCGGCACACAGCGGCCACAGCACACGGAACAGCAGACCGTAAATGTGTTGGGTGGCGACGCTGCCGATGATGCTGGCCTCACCGAGATCCGCGCCCCACAGTTGCTCGAGGGCTTCGACTTCGTTGGCCAGTTGCCGCAGGGATTTGTCGATGCGCTTGGGTTCGCCGCTGGAGCCGGAGGTGCACAGGCTCAGGCGGCACTGGTCGAGATCCAGTTCGGCGCCGGTCAGTGCGGTGTGCTGCCAATCGCTCAGGTGCGCGTCATCCGCGTGATCGGTCAGCCACAGGTCGACTTCATGCGACCAGCGCTGGCGAGTCTGTGCTTGCAGATCCGAAGGCAGCAATACGCTGACGCCGGCGCGCCAGGCACCGAGCAGGGCGACGGCCAGTTCCGCGGCATCTTCCAGGTGCACGGCCATTCGCTGCACACCTTTGGCTTGCAGGCCCGCAGCCAGGCTCAGGGCCTGTTCGCGCAGGTGTGCGTGATCGAGTGCCGGCGCGACGGTGATGGCGCGCTGCGGCAGATCCTTGAGCAACAGTTGCTCAAGTTTTATCCAGTTCATGGGCGACCTCTTACCCGTTGTCGTATCAGCCATTCAATGGCAAACATCAGGCCGATCAATCCGTAGGAGATCAGGCCGGTGTACAACATCCACCAGTGCAGCGGCGCCCAAAGGGTCAGCAGGGCCGCGCACAAGCCGTTACAGAAAAAGAACACGCTCCAGGCCACGGTGACCTGGCGGGTGTAGCGGATCGCTTCGGGTGGCAGCTGCGGTTCACGCAAGCGCGCCAGGCGCTCGACCATCGGCGGGCCGTATTTCAGGCTCAGGCTGAACAGCATCAACATGAAGCCGCTGATCAGCACCGGGTACCAGCGCAGTAACAGCGGGCTGTCGAACAGCGCCAGCAGCAGGCAGAACACGATCGCCACGCAGGCCATCCACAGGCTGCCGGGCTTGCGCTCGCCGGTCAGCGCACGGGCCAGCCACAGGCTGCCCAGCAGCAGGCCGAACTGCCACGGCGCAAAGTGCTCCATGCCGAAATACACCGCAAAGGGGTACAACAGGCCCGCCAGCAGCAGGCCGAGGCCGATCAATCGGCTCATGCGGCCGGTTGAACCAGACGGTAGACCGCCTCGACCACGTCGCCGACGGTGCGCACCGACTTGAATTCCTCGGCGGCGATTTTCTTGCCGGTCTGACGCTTGATGTGGTCGATCAGGTCGACCGCGTCGATGCTGTCGATTTCCAGGTCCTGATACAGGTTCGATTCCAGGCTCACACGGGCCGGGTCCAGTTCGAACAGCTCGACCAGGGCATCGCGCAGGGTGTTGAAAATGTCGTCACGAGTTTGCATGGTCCGGTCTCAAGCTGCCTGTTTTGCCGTGACGAACGCCGCAAGGCTCGCCACGTTGGTGAAATGGTTGCGGGTGTCCTTGGCGTCGGCATCGATCTTGATGCCGTACTTTTTCTGGATGGCCAGGCCAAGTTCCAGGGCGTCGACCGAATCCAGGCCCAGGCCTTCGCCAAACAGCGTCTGGTCGTCGCCAATATCGTCGACGCTGATGTCTTCGAGGCCCAGGGCGTCGATGATCAGCAGTTTTATCTCACGGTGCAGATCGCTCATCTTCGGCGAGCTCCTTGATAAAAAAATGGTGCAGAAAGTCGTTGAGCTTGCGCGAGGCCTGCGGTGCAGGGCCTTGTGCGGCAAAGGTCTGTGGGTCTATATCGGCCCCGACGCGAAAACTGAAGTGAACACGGCGGCAGGGGATGCGATACCACGGCTCGGCCTTGGTCAGCGTAGTCGGGCTGACCTTGATGATCACCGGGGTGAGAATTTTCGCACCCCGCAGTGCGATGGCCGCCGCGCCCCGATGGAAGGCCGGTGCCTGTCCGGGCTGGGTGCGGGTGCCCTCCGGGAAAATGATCAGGGTCTGCCCGTCTCGCAGCGCATCGGCGGCGGCATCGAGCATGTCCATGCTGCCGTCGTTGCTGATGTATTCGGTGCTGCGCAGCGGGCCACGGGTGAAAGGGTTTTCCCACAGGCTTTTCTTCACCACGCAATTGGCGTGGCGCACCAGACCGATCAGGAACACCACGTCGATCAGCGACGGGTGGTTGGCGATGATCATTTGCCCCGGACGGCCAAGGCGTTCGGCACCCTGGATGTCGTAGGTCAGCACCCCGGTGCGGGCCATGAACCGGACGAAAAACCAGAACAGCCGACTGACGGTCTGCCGCGCCCGCTCCCGATGGGTCTTCGCATCGCCCGGCAGGCAGCCCAGCAGCGGAAACACCAGCAGGCGCAGGCACAGCCCGCCCAGCCCGAACAGGGCGAAGCTGATGGCGGTGGCCAGCAGACGCCAGTAATAGGCGTCGCGGTTTTTTTCGGTTACGGGTTGCGTTGCCAGGTCCATACACGATTTTTCCAGGCATGTTGGCAAAGGGTTTGCTGGCCGAGCAGGGTTTGCAGCAGATTCAGCGCGTGGGGCCATTGCGCTTTGGACAGTGCTTCGGGGGCGCTGTTCAGGGTCAGCCGCCAGTCGGTACCGGGGGTCAGCAGCAAGCCCACCGCATACGGAAACGGCACGTCATCGATCCATGCCGAATAGGCGGCGGGCGGTTGTTCTTCGGTGATCACCAACAGTACCGCTGGAGCGCCTTCGTCCAGCAGGGCGGCGGCCTCCAGCATGCCGTGTTCGAGGCCGTCGCCGGCGGCGGCGAGGGCGGTCATCTCGCTGGTTTCGCCGCGCATGATCGACCACAGGCCGATGATCGCGTTGTGCACGGAGAGGCTGAACTGGGTCGGTGACAGCGGTTGTTCGTTGGCCAGGTCGCTGAGGATGTCGAACGTACGCGGGGTTTCACCGTGGCGGGAGACGAAGACCAGCGGCAGGTTTTCCCGACCGTCGGCCAGTGGCCAGCCGACACTGAAGGCCATCCGCGCCAGGCGGCTGAGACGGCGGCGCTGCATGGCGGGAAGGAACGACACATCGGGCGCGGCATCGCTGCTTGGGAGCACGACCGGCTGTCGGCTCCAGGCTTGCCAGGCGTCCACACTGTCGAGCCCGGGAGCCCAGGCGCGCCATTGGGCGATGTTGAAGTTGATCACGGACATTCATCCCGCCCCTGCGGGCTGTTTTTGACGCGGTTCTGCCAAAGCCACAGAGGTGCTGACCTTGCCGAAAGTGGCGTGGCGCTTGGCGCCGGGTGGCGCGCATTATCCCGGTGCGACGAGTGTGTAGCAAATGCTGGTTACATTTTGCGCGCTGAAATGGACCGAAGGGTACATGGCAAAAAATGTCACTTGGCCATTATCCGGATTGCGACGGGATTGTCTGTCGGGCATATCGGCGGTCAATGGCGGCATTTTCGCCGTGCCCATTGAGATATTTGCGCCTGACCCTGTAGTCCGTGTCCGTGAAGGTAGCGAAGCGGGGCCGGGCACCACTACACTCGGTCATTCTTTGATACACGGAGGTTTTGTCATGCGGCGCGTGGTGTTCAATCAGAAAGGTGGCGTGGGCAAATCCAGCATCGCCTGCAATCTGGCGGCGGTCAGCGCCAGCGAGGGTTATCGCACGCTGTTGGTGGACCTCGATGCCCAGGCCAACTCCACTCAGTATCTGACCGGGCTCACCGGTGACGACATTCCGATGGGCATCGCCGACTTCTTCAAGCAGACCCTGTCTTCGGGTCCGTTCTCCAAGAAGAACAAAGCGGATATCTACGAAACCCCGTTCGACAACCTGCACATCATCACCGCCACGGCAGAACTGGCCGACTTGCAGCCCAAGCTCGAGGCCAAGCACAAGATCAACAAACTGCGGAAGTTGCTCGATGAGTTGAGCGAGGACTACGATCGCATCTACCTCGATACGCCGCCGGCCCTGAATTTCTATGCGGTTTCGGCGCTGATTGCTGCTGATCGGGTGTTGATTCCCTTCGATTGCGATAGCTTTTCCCGTCAGGCCCTGTACGGGCTGATGTCGGAGATCGAAGAGTTGAAGGACGACCATAACGAAGGCCTGGAAGTCGAAGGCATCGTGGTCAACCAGTTCCAGGCCCGGGCCAGCCTGCCGCAGCAGATTCTCGATGAATTGATCGCTGAGGGTTTGCCGGTGCTGCCGGTTTACCTTGCCAGCTCAGTGCGCATGCGCGAATCGCATCAGGCCAGCACGCCGCTGATCCATCTCGACCCGCGACACAAGTTGACCCAGCAGTTCGTCGAACTGCACAACCTGCTCGAAGACGCCTGAAAAAAACAATGTGGGAGCAAGCTCCCACATTGGAGGGTGTCGTTTTAGATGCCCTGGCTGCGCAGCCACGCCATCAGTTGCTGCAGCGGAAACGCCCCGCTTTGCCGCGCCACCTCACGACCGTTCCTGAACAGAATCAGGCTCGGAATCGAGCGGATCCCCAACTGCGCCGACAACTGCTGATTAGCCTCGCTGTCCAGCTTGGCCAGCCGGCACTTGCCTGCCAATTGCGCAGCGGCTTGCTCGAACACCGGTGCAAACGACTTGCACGGCCCGCACCAGTCCGCCCACACGTCCACCAGCAACGGCAGATCGCCCTTGATCTGGCTGGCGTAGTCGCCTTGCTTGAGTTCGAACGGCTTGTTCAACAGCACCTCTGACTTGCAGCGTCCGCATTTCGGGTGGTCGTTGAGGCGCTCGGCGGGAATGCGGTTGAGGCCGTTGCAGGAGGGGCAGGGGATGAGGAGTGGGTCGGTCATGATTGGCTCAATGAACAAAACGGGATCGTACGACTGATCTGGAGCCGTACGGATCGATTATCAAGGTTCAGTCGTTCCCGCTCACGACGAACAACTGATCTCCAAATGCTTGCCCCACTCCGGCGGTCGCTCGGCATAGCTCTCCATTCCAGGCTGTTCCTCGAATGGATTGCTCAACACGGATTGCAAGCGTCGCACTTCTGAATAATCACCCTGTTCCGCCGCATCGATCGCCTTCTGCGCCAGGTAATTGCGCAGGATGTACAGCGGATTCACCGCATGCATCCGCGCGCGGCGTTGTTCCTGATCGGTCGCGCCATCGCGTGCAACACGGTCGACGTAACGCTCGCCCCAGGCGTCGAAGCCTCGGATATCCACAAAGTCATCGCGCAACCGGGCAACAGCCTTATCTGCTGACTCCTCACCCAGACGACGGAAGAACAAGGTGTAGTCGACACCGCTGTTCTGCATCAATTGCAGCAGTTGCTCCAGCAGTTGCTGGTCTTCGTCCTCGGCCGTGGTGAAGCCCAGACGGCGGCGCATCAGGTCGAGGTAATGGGCCTGGAACAGCGGCAGGTACAGGCCAAGGGTTTCGCGCAGGGCTTCGACGCTGATGAACGGCGTCAGGGCCTGGGCCAGGGCGCTGAGGTTCCACTGGCCGACGGGCACCTGATTGCTGAACGAGTAGCGGCCCTGATCATCGGAGTGGTTGCAGATGAAGTTCGCGTCGAAGTCGTCGAGGAAGGCGAACGGGCCGAAGTCGAAGGTGATGCCGAGGATCGACATGTTGTCGGTGTTCATCACCCCGTGGCAGAAACCGTAGGCCTGCCACTTGGCGATCAGTTCGGCGTTGCGCTCGACAATTTCGCGGAACATCGCCAGATACGGTTCCGGCTGTTCCAGGCATTCGGGGAAGTGCATCGCCAGCACGTGTTCGCCGAGCAGTTTCTGCTGCTCGGGACGCTTGGTGTAATAGAAATATTCGAAGTGGCCGAAACGCACGTGGCTCGGCGCTAGGCGCAGGACCATCGCGGCGCGTTCCTGTTTCTCGCGCCACACCGGGGTGTCGGAACCGATCACGCACGCGGCGCGTGAGGACGGGATGTTCAGCGCATACAGCGCTTCGGACGCGAGAAACTCACGAATCGACGAACGCAGCACCGCACGACCGTCGCCCATGCGCGAAAACGGCGTCTGCCCGGCGCCCTTGAGGTGCAAGTCCCAATGCTCGCCGGCCGCGTTGTAGACCTCGCCCAGCAGCAGACCGCGACCATCGCCCAGTTGCGGGGTATAGCCGCCGAATTGATGCCCGGAATAGACCATCGCCCGCGGCTCGGCATCGGCCCACAACTTGTGGCCGCCGAACAGTTCAGCGAATTCCTGAGTGTCGGCCGTCGCCGGATCCAGATCCAGCAGCGCCAGGGCCGCCGGGCTGGCGACCACCAGTCGCGGGTTGTCGATCGGTTCGGGCAGCACATGGGCCGAAAACGCGTCGCCCAGGCGGGCGAAACGGTTGTCGAAGGTCAGTTCGTCGAGGGCTTTCAAGGGCCGGCTCCAGCAGAATGTCCGAGCATTCTGCTGGGATTAGCCGGGTTAGTCGAGTTTGGCGGGTGGCGGCTCTTGCAGCGGTTTTTGCTCGCCGCTGACGGGCACGATGGTTTTGCTGTCGTCTTCGACCGGCACCAGTTTGTACTCCTGGCCGTGGAGGTTCTTCAGGTAAACCTCCATCTGCCGGAACGAGATGTTGATGTGCTGCTTCTTGAACTCGCGGTTGATGAAGCGGTTGACCTCGTCGATCACCGGGTTGCGGTCACCGAGGTCGCGCACGTGCATGCGCAGTTCGTGGTCGAGGGTGCTTTCGCCGAAGTTGAGGAAGTACACGTGCGGCTCGGGTTCCTTCAGCACGCGCGGGTTTTCCCGGGCGGCCTTGAGCAGCAGTTCCTTGACCAGATCCAGATCGGAGCCGTAATCGACGCCGAGTTTCAGCGTCACCCGGGTGATGGTATCGGTCAGCGACCAGTTGATCAGTTGCCCGGTGATGAACGTCTTGTTCGGGACAATGATGTCCTTGCGGTCGAAGTCGGTGATGGTCGTGGCACGGATGCGGATCTTGCTCACCGTGCCCGACAGATTGCCGATGGTGATGGTGTCGCCGATCCGCACCGGACGTTCGAACAGGATCATGATGCCGGAGATGAAGTTCGCGAAGATCTCCTGCATACCGAAGCCGAGGCCGACCGACAGCGCCGCCACCAGCCATTGCAACTTGTCCCAGCTCACGCCGAGGGTCGACAGGGTCGAGACGAAACCGACCCCGGCGATCACGTACGACAGCAGCGTCGTGGTCGCGTAGGCACTGCCCTGGGCCAGATTGAGTTTCGACAGCACGAACACTTCAAGCAGACCCGGCAAGTTGCGGGCGAGCGCAAAGGTGATGCCGATGATGATCAGCGCGCCCAGCATGTCGCCGATGCTGATCGGCACCATGCTCATGTTGGCGCCGGTGCCGCTGGTGTATTCGTAGAGGGTGATGTTGTCGAGGTACGAGAACACCGTGATCAGGTCGGCCCAGACCCAGTACAGCGCGGCGATGAAACCGCCGAGCAGCGCCAGGCGAATCAGGCGCAGGGACTGTTCGTTGACCTTTTCGATGTCCAGGGTCGGTTCTTCGATCACCGCTTCGCCGTCGCCGGCTTCTTTCGCTGCCTGACGTTTGGCCAGGGCCCGCTGGTAGGCCAGACGCCGTGCCGCGACCGCCAGACCACGGACGAAGGTGGCTTCGATCACCAGCCAGAACATCAGCAGGTACAGGGTGTTGATCAAGCGGTCGCTGAGTTTCAGCGCGGTGTAGTAGTAGCCGAAGCACACCGCGACGAACAGGGCGATCGGCAGGAGGGTGAACATCACACCCACGGCCTTGCGGAACAGCGAGGCGTTTTCGTGGGCCGGGCTGCTGATCAGCAGTCGACTGAGCAGCCACCCCATCAGGGCGTAGCAGGTCAGCACCACCGGCATGCCGATGACGTCATCGGCCAGCGCCGCCGGTTGCAGCTCGGCAACCGCCACCACCGCCACAAGTGCCATCACCACCAGACCGAGGCGACGCACCCAGCCCTGAAGGAATTCGACCTGCGGCTTCTCCCAGCGGAAATGCAGCTCGGCCACACCGCCCGGCGCGAGGATCCGGTAAGCGGTGTAGAACACCAGCCATGCCTGGCCCATTTGCAGCAGGGCCGCACCCATGTTGGCGTTCTGGCCCCGGGCGTCGATCTGCAGCGCCAGCCCGCACAACGCCAGGCCCAGCGCCACCGGCATCGCCAGCAGGATGTTGATCAGAATTGCCTGCGGCGTGTGCCACTGGCTGTCACGTTTGAAGTGACCGATGTCCTGGTGGACCTTGTTCAGTCGCGAATACAGCTGTTTGCGGCGCCACAGCAGCGCGCCGATCAGCAGCGCCAGCGGCAGGAACAGCAGCGGGCGCTGAGTGAGGCCGTCGGTCAGTTCGCTCAGGCTCGAGGCCAGCGGCAGGGTGTCGATCTGGCGTTTCAGGCGTTCCGGCACGCCGCGAATCCACTCGTTGTCCAGCGGCTTGTTGCTGGGGATCCAGAACATCTGCTCGTCGAGGGTCGCGCGCAGGCTTTGCGCGGTGCTCAGCAGTTGCTTCTGGTTCAGTTGCAGGGTGATCGACTCATTGAGCATCGCGCTCAGTTCGCGACTCAGCCGCTCCAGCAGATCGACGCGGGTGTTGGCCAGCTCCAGCAGGCTCTTGCGCAGCTGTGGCGTGACTTGCTCCGGCGGTTGGGTGGACAGCAGGTTGTCGACGTAAGTCGCCGGATTGCTCAACTGTTCGCGCTGTTGGTTGATTTCGAACTGGTACAGGCGAATGTCGGCGATCTGATCCGCCAGGTCGCGGTCGACCTTGAGGCGTGGCAGTGCCTGTTTCTGTTTATAGAGAATCTTCGACAGCAGCAGGCTGCCCTTGAGCACGTTGATCTGCTCGTCGAGGGCCGAATCGCTCTGGGTCACGCTGTCCAGCTGCTGCTTGGTCTGCAGGTTCTGCTGGGTGAGCTCGTTGAGGCGGTCGGTGCTTTTGAGCAGATAGTCGGAGAGCTTGAGGTTGGCCGCGCTTTCAGTGGCGAGCAGGGTGCTGCTGCCCGACTTCTGAGCCTCGATCGACTGCTGCGTCACGGTTTCCTGAGACAAGGTCAGACGTTTCTGGTTGATCAGGGTTTGCAGTTCCTGGATCTCATGGTCCAGGCGGTCGGACTTTTCCGTGAGCAGGTCATGCTGGCTGTTGCCCAGATCCTGCAACTGGTTGTTGCCGGCCAGTTCCTGACGGCGCAGCGGGATCAGTGCATTGAGCGCGGATAGCTCGGCGTTGAGCAGGTCGCGTTGCTCGGCGCTCAGGGTCTTGCCGCTGTCCTTGCCGGTCTTGAGGATGTTGTTGATCTGCTGGATGCGCGTCTGGCTGCTGGCGATTTCTGCCTGGGCGCGTTCCGGGCGAGTCTGCGCAGTGATGATCAGGCTGTTGGCGTCGGCCAGGGCTTTTTGCAGATCGCTTTGCTGGGTCGAGCGCTCGGTGAGTATCTGCTCCAGCTGCTGGATGTTCTCTTTGGTGAAGCGCTGCGCCACTGGCACCACAGGGGTGGCCTTGAGTCGCGTCAGTTCGCGCGCGTTCTCGATGGTCTGCTTCGGCGCAGTGGCCAACTGCTGCTTGAGGTCGCTCAGCTTCTGCTCGTAGTCACGCCGGTTGTTGAGCTGGTTCAGCGTGTTTTGCAGGAGCGTTTGCAGGGCCTTTTTGTCGGCCTCGGGCAGTTTGCTGTCGGTGAGCTTGTCCAGGTTGGCCTGCACGGCGTCACTGGATGGCGGTTCTGCGGCGTGCAGCGGGCCGACAGTAAGACTCAGGCCCAGCAGGGCCGCGAGGAAAAAGGAGCGCAGGGTAGGCATAGAGACCGGTCAAGCAAGTGAGAGTGGAGGCAGTTTAGAGGAAGAGCCCGGGGCCCGGGCGACTTCCTTCGGGGAATCTGACGCCCACTTTGGCGATCTTGTTCCCGTCCATGACCGCAACCGTCCAGTGGGTGTTGTTCCATTCCACCTGGTCGCCCACGATCGGCGCACCGCCGACTTTCTGGGCAATGAAGTGGCCCAGGGTCATGTCCGGATCGATGCCTTCGGCCGGTAGGCCGTACAGGGCCGCAACCGCTTTGAGCTGGGCGTCTCCTTCGAGTACGAAGTCGCCGAAGAAACGCAGATCGAGGCCCCGTTGCGGTGCCTGGCTGAACAGTTTTCCGAGGGCCGGCAAGTTGTGTTCATGGCCGATAACGCACAGCAAATCATCGACTTCCAGCACCGTACTACCCGACGGATGGAGCAGTTGCTGACCGCGAAACAGGGCGGCGATACGGGTGCCTTCGGGCATTTTCAGCTCCCGCAGGGGCGAACCGATGCACCATTTCTCCGCGCCGAGCTTGTAAACGAACAGCTCCCACTCGCTGGTGATATGCACTTCCAGGGCCGAACGGGAGATCGGCGCAGGCTCCGGCGGCACCGTCACCTTGAGCAGTCTGGCCACCCACGGCAGGCTCGTGCCCTGCACCAGCAGCGACACCAGCACGATGAAGAACGCGAGGTTGAAGTACAGCTGCGCATTCGGCAGCCCGGCCATCAGCGGGAACACCGCCAGAATGATCGGTACCGCGCCACGCAGGCCGACCCAGGAAATGAACGCCTTTTCGCGACCATGGAACGCCTTGAACGGCAGCAACCCGACCACCACCGACAGCGGCCGTGCGAACAGGATCATCCACAGCGCCAGGCCCAGAGCAGGCAGGGCGATCGGCAGCAAGTCGTGCGGAGTAACCAGCAAGCCCAGCACCAGGAACATGCCGATCTGCGCCAGCCACGCCATGCCGTCGAGCATGTGCAGGATGCCGTGGCGGCTGCGCACCGGACGGTTGCCGATCACCAGGCCGCACAGGTAAACGGCAAGGAAGCCGCTGCCGTGCAGGGCGTTGGTCAGGGCGAACACCACCAGACCGCCAGCGATTACCAGGATCGGATAGAGGCCGGTGGCGAGGTTGATCCGGTTGACCAGTTGCAGCATCAGCCAGCCGCCGCCGAGGCCGATCACGCCACCGATGCCGAACTCGCGGATCAGGTGGGTCAGCAGGCTCCAGTGCAGGCCGGTCTGGCCGCTGGCGAGCATGTCGATCAGGGTCACGGTGAGGAACACCGCCATCGGGTCGTTGCTGCCGGATTCGATTTCCAGGCTGGCGGTCACCCGTTCGTTCAGGCCCTTGCCGCCGAGCAGCGAGAACACCGCTGCGGCGTCCGTCGAGCCGACGATGGCGCCAATCAACAGGCCTTGAATCAGGTTCAGGTCGAACAGCCACGCGGCGGCCATGCCGGTGAGGCCGGTGGTTATCAGAACGCCGACCGTGGCCAGCGACAAGGCCGGCCACAAGGCCACGCGGAAACTGGACACCCGGGTTCGCAAGCCGCCGTCGAGGAGGATCACCGCCAGTGCGAGGTTGCCGACCAGATAGGCCGTCGGGTAGTTATCGAAAATGATGCCGCCGCCATCGACCCCGGCAGTCATGCCGACTGCGAGGATAATCACCAGAATCGGGATGCCGAGACGCGACGAAAGGGAACTGACAAGAATGCTCGCACCTACCAGCAACGCGCCGATCAAGAACAGGCTGTTGATGGTCGTCGCATTCAAAGGCAGTACTCCAGAAGCGGAAAGACGGGCACAAACTGACCATGCAGTCTGCGTGCCAGCGATTCTAACCTGTTGAAATGTGATGCTGTCAAAAAGCTTTTGTACTAGATGAGGCGATCGTTCCCACGCTCTGCGTGGGAACGCCTCAATGGACGCTCTGCGTCAGCTTTTGGGACGCGGAGCGTCCCGGGCTGCATTCCCACGCAGAGCGTGGGAACGATCAACACAGACGGCTCGACGTGGGAACGATCAACGCCGAGGGTTAGAGGCTGAACCGCCCAACCATATTGTTCAGATCCAGCGCCAGGCGCGACAGCTCGTTGCTCGCCGCACTGGTCTGATTCGCGCCGGTCGCCGATTGCACCGACAGATCGCGGATGTTGACCAGGTTGCGATCCACTTCACGTGCAACCTGTGCCTGTTCTTCGGCAGCGCTGGCGATTACCAGGTTGCGCTCGTTGATTTCGACGATGGCCGTGTTGATGGTGTCCAGCGACAGACCAGCGCCACGGGCGATGTTCAGGGTCGATTCGGCGCGCTCGGTGCTGTTGCGCATCGAATCCACGGCGTGTTCGGTGCCGCTCTGGATGCTGCCGATCATGCGCTCGATTTCGCTGGTCGACTGTTGGGTGCGGTGCGCGAGGGCACGGACTTCGTCCGCCACCACGGCAAAACCGCGACCGGCTTCACCGGCACGGGCCGCTTCGATGGCAGCGTTCAGTGCCAGCAGGTTGGTCTGGTCAGCCAGGCCGCGGATCACGTCCAGCACCTTGCCGATGTCACGGGATTCGTTGGCCAGATCACCGATCAGGGTCGCGGTGCTCTGCACGTCGGCGCTCATGCGCTCGATGGCGCTGACGGTTTCCTGCACCAGATCGCGACCGTCGCCGGCGGAAGTGGTGGCGTTCTTCGAGGCTTCGGAGGTGCTGACGGCGTTGCGTGCGACTTCTTCAACCGCGCTGGTCATCTCGTTGACTGCGGTGGCAGCCTGTTCGATTTCGTTGTTCTGTTGGGTCAGGCCACGGGCGCTTTCGTCGGTGACGCTGTTCAGCTCTTCGGCGGCGGAGGCCAGTTGGGTGGCCGAGCCGGAAATCCGCTGCAGCGTGTCGCGCAGCTTCGATTGCATCTTGGCCATGGCCGCCAGCAGGCGACCGGCTTCGTCGGTGCCGTCAACGTGGATCGGCTGGGTCAGGTTGCCTTCGGCGATGGTTTCCGCCGCATCCAGCGCTTTGGAGATCGGCTTGGTGATGCTCAGGGTCAGCAGCCAGGCGAAGAGGAAGGTCAGGCCGGTCGCGATCACCAGCAGCGTCACCACCAGGCTGAAAGCCGAAGAAAACTGCTCGGCGGCTTGCTGGTTGGTGGTGCTGATCTGCTCGCCGTTGATTTGCATCAGACGGTTGAGCACAGAGTTCATCGCTTCGGAGTTGTCGAGCAACTGGGTGTTCAGCAGGTTGCGCAGCTCATCCACCTGATTGTTGCGCGACAGGGTTTTCATCCGGTCTTCGATCTGGCGGTATTGACCCAGCAACTGCACGTATTGGTCATAGGCCGCACGCTCGGCCGGACTGCCGATCAACGGCTCGTAATCGGTCTGGGCCTTGCGGATCTGCTGGTTGCGCATCTCCAGCAGTTCGATGGTTTTCTGCTGGATGTCCGGCTCGCGGTTCACCAGCAAACGGTACGACAGCACTCGCAGACGCAGGGTCAGCTGAGTGAACTCGTCGAGATTCTTGATGCTCGGCACGCTGGTGGTGGTGATGTTTTCGGCGGCGCCGCGGATCTTGCTCATCTGGTTCAGGGCGAACACACCGAGAATGAGCATCAGGCCGCCGATCAGGGCGAAACCGGTGAACGCCCGGGGGGCGATATTCATATTGCGAAGGGACATGGGGCGTATACCAGGAAGGGCCGCATCCATGCGGGCTGAGACTGCTGTTGGATGACTTATCGGTCATACGACTAAAGTCTTGAGCCCGTGCGCGTATTTGTCGCACTGAAGGCCGGGCGACGAAGTGCAGGAACCAGATCGGCAGATCACAGTCTCTAACACTCGCAGGAACGGTCGGCCACCAGGAAAATCAAGGCCTTGCGCCGGTTTAACCCTGGCATCCACGACGACTTTTCTTTATCGTACGCGCCCTTTGAAAATGCCCTGGAAGATCAAAATGTTGGAAGCATCCCTCAGCCAATTGGAACAGCTCGTCAGCGACCTGGTGCAACAGAACCAGACCCTCTCGGAAACCAACCAGACCCTGTCCACGGAACTGGCCCAGGCCAAGGATGAAAACGAAAGCCTGCAACTGAGCCTGATGGAACAGGAAGAAAAGCACGGCGCCACTGCCGCTCGCATCCAGGCCCTGGTTGATCGCGTCAACGCAGGCCCTGTCAGCGCATGAACCACGGCACAGCAGGGGTAAAAGTCGTCTCCATCATGGGGGAGGACTATTCGATCAAGGCACCGGCCGGGGAAGAACAGACCCTGCTGGACGCCGCATTGATGCTCAAGGCCGCACTGGCCGACACCAAACGCAAATACCCGACGCTGATCGGCGACCGCCTGCTGGTGCTGGCGGCGATGAATCTGTGCTCGCAGCAGATTGAAATGAAGAAGCAGCACCAGCAGGAACTCGAGCGTTACCAAGAGCAAGTCAGCGCCACGGTCGAGACCATCGCCAAGACCATCAATCAGGGTTGATGGGGTTGCGCACAACCAAGGAATAAGATTGTCGATTGCGTTGTATACAATCGGCACGGCTGTTGCAGTGTTTCAGCCTCTTATTCTTTGGGGGTGCTCCATGCAGTTCTGGCGTCGCAGTATTCAATGGCAGTTGATCCTCGGCATGGGCACCGCCCTGCTGGTCAGCATCCTGATCGTGGTTGGCATTTATACCCTGGTGGTCAACCGCCTCGCCCAGAGCTATCTGGTCGAGCAGGCGTTGCCGTCGAGCATCGAAGCGACGCGCAACGACATCGAGCGAATCCTCGTTCAACCCCTCACCGCCGCCAAAGACATCGCCAGCAACACAATGGTCCGCGACTGGCTGGCCACAGGTGAAGACTCCGCCAAAACGGCAGGCTTCGCGCAATATCTGGAAGGCATCCGCGCCGAACACAAGGCGTTTACCGCGCTGATCATCGGCACCGAATCCAATCACTACATCACCGAAAAAGGCCTGGATCGCACCCTCAGCCGCGCCAAACCGGCCGATGCGTGGTTCTACTCATTCCTGGACAGCAATCAGCCCCGAACCCTGAACATCGACAACGACGGGGCCACCGGAGAGTTGGCGCTGTTCATCGACCTGAAGGTCGAGCAGGCCGGCAAAGTGGTCGGCGTTGCGGGGCTAGGTCTGAGCATGAAAGAGCTGTCCGAGCTGATCCACAATTTCAGCTTCGGCGAGCGCGGGAAGGTCTATCTCGTGCGTTCCGACGGTTTGATCCAGGTCCATCCCGAGGCGCAATTCAGCGGCAAGCGCACGCTTACGGAGCAGATCGGCGCAAGCGCGGCACAAGCGGTCATGGGCCATAAAGTGGCCGCCAACAGCAGCTTCCAGCGCGACGGCGAAGACTTCCTCGCCTTCAGCCTGCCTTTGCGTGACCTTGGCTGGACCCTGGTGGCCGAAGTGCCGCAGTCACAGATCTACGCCGAAGCCCGCCGGGCGATGTGGATGAGCAGTGGCATCGGTCTGGCGGTGGCGCTGGTTTGCCTGGCGCTGGTGATCTGGCTGGCTCAGGGATTGGTGCGACCGATTCGTCAGGTAACAGCTGCGCTGGTAGCAATCGGTAGCGGTGGTGGAGATTTGACCCATCGGTTAGATTCCAGCCGCGCCGATGAGCTGGGCGACCTCGCTCGGGGCTTCAACCGTTTCCTCGACAGCCAGCGCGGGATGATCGCCGAGGTGTTGACCACCAGTGAGCGTTTGCGTGTCGCTGTGGGTCAGGTGGCCAGGGTTGTGGATAACACCGCCGAGCGCTCCGGTCGTCAGCAGGAAATGACCGACATGGTTGCCACCGCCGTCCACGAAATGGGCCTGACCGTGCAGGAAATCGCCCAGAACGCCGGCAACGCCGCGCTCGCCTCGCAAACCGCTCGCGATGAAGCGATGCAGGCGCGCGAAGTGGTCGGCGGCTCGATTCGCCATATAGAAAGCATGTCCGATGAAATCGGCGTCGCGGCCGGCGCGGTGGGTGAGCTGGCGCATCAGGTGGCGTCGATCGATCAGGTGCTGGCGGTGATTCGCGGCGTTTCCGAGCAGACCAATCTGTTGGCATTGAACGCGGCGATTGAAGCGGCGCGGGCCGGGGACATGGGGCGTGGTTTTGCGGTGGTGGCCGATGAAGTGCGCACCTTGGCGCGCCGCACTCAGGCATCCACTGACGAGATCCAGCAGATGATCGGCAGTCTCAAACAGGGGGCGGAGAATGCCGTGTCTTCAATGCGTACGGGACAGGCGGCAACCGGCACCGGCGTAGAGTCGAGCCAGCGTACGGGTGCGTCTTTGACCGCGATTACCGGGCAGGTCGAGCGCATCAGCGACATGAACCATCAGGTGGCGACGGCGACTGAGGAGCAGTCGGCGGTGACCGAGGAGATCAACCGCAACGTGCAGGGGATTTCCGATCTGGCGCGGGCGACGGCGGGGGAGGTTCGGGCTTGTCGTGAGGATTGTCAGATGCTGCAGCGGCTGGCGGATGATCTGGCGCGGCAGATGGGTGGGTTCAAGTTGAGTTGAGTGCCAAGAGCCAAAGAGCCCCTCACCCTAACCCTCTCCCGGAGGTAGAGGGGACTGATTGGGGAATATTGAAGAGGTTCACCGACTTGAAGGATCGGCGTTGAATCCATAATCGACTCGGTCGTTCAGGTCGATGTACCTCGCAAAACTATGCGGTCGGCCCCCTCTCCCTCCGGGAGAGGGCTGGGGTGAGGGGAAGGGGCCCAGCTCGGTTAATGATCAGAACCACGCATCCTGCATCCCCAGACACGTATCATCCCGCACCTCCAGCAACGCCAGCTCATGATGGCAACCCGGCACTTCCCACGTCAGGAAATACCGCGCCGCCTGCAATTTGCCCTTATAGAAGTCGGCATCCGCCGCATTCCCCTTGGCCAAACCTTCCTCCGCCCGAATCGCCTGCTCCAGCCAGCGCCAGCCAATCACCGTGTGCCCGAACACTTTCAGGTACAGCGCCGAATTCGCCAGGCTGCTGTTGACCTTGCCCTGGGCCAGATCCGTCAGCAGGCCGATGGTCACGCTCTGCAGGCGTGCGACCAGTTTCTCCAGCGGCTCACGCAATGCGGTCAACGATTCGTACGCCACCGCGCGTTCGGCGGTGTCGGTAATCAGGCGGATCAGTTGCTTGAGCCCGGCGCCACCGTTCTGCGCCAGTTTGCGTCCCAGCAAGTCCAGCGACTGAATGCCGTGGGTGCCTTCGTGGATCGGGTTCAGTCGGTTGTCGCGGTAATACTGCTCCACCGGGTATTCGCGGGTGTAACCGTGGCCGCCGAGAATCTGGATCGCCAGTTCGTTGGCCTTGAGGCAGAACTCCGATGGCCAGGATTTGACGATCGGCGTCAGCAAGTCCAGCAGCTCATGCGCCTGTTTGCGCTCGGCTTCGGTTTCCAGCGTGGTGGTGTCATCAAACAGCCGCGCCGCGTACAGACCGAGATCGAACGCACCTTCAACGTAGGACTTTTGCGTCAGCAGCATGCGTCTGACATCCGCGTGCTGAATGATCGCCACCGGCGCCGTCGTCGGGTCCTTGCTGTCCGGCACCCGGCCCTGCGGACGTTCGCGAGCGTATTCCAGCGAGTACAAATAGCCGGCGTAACCGAGCATCACCGCGCCCATGCCGACGCCAATCCGCGCCTCGTTCATCATCTGGAACATGTAGCTCAAGCCGTGATGCGGCTTGCCCACCAGATAGCCGACACACTCGCCGTTATCGCCGAAATTCAGTGCCGTGGACGTGGTGCCGCGCCAGCCCATCTTGTGGAACAGCCCGGCCAGCAACACGTCGTTGCGTTTGCCGAGACTGCCGTCATCGTTGACCAGAAACTTGGGCACGATGAACAGCGAAATCCCCTTCACCCCGGCCGGCGCGTCCGGCAATTTGGCCAGCACCATGTGCACGATGTTCTCCGAAAGCGGGTGATCGCCGCCGGAGATGAAGATCTTGTTGCCCTTCAGGCGATAAGTGCCGTCGGACGCTGGTTCGGCGCGGGTACGAATATCCGACAGCGACGAACCGGCATGGGGTTCGGTCAGGGCCATGGTGCCGAAGAACCGGCCGTCGATCATCGGTTGCAGGAAGCGCTGCTTCTGCTCTTCGGTGCCGAAGCTTTCGATCAGGTTGGCCGCGCCCATGGTCAGGAACGGGTACGAGGTCGACGCCGCGTTGGCCGACTGAAAGTGGGCGAAGCAGGCCTGGGACAGCAGTGTAGGAAGTTGCATGCCGCCGGCGTCGAAACTGCGCGCCGCGTTGAGGAATCCGGCTTCGAGGAAGGCATCCACCGCCGGTTTCACTTCGGGAATCAGAATCGCCTGACCGTTCTCGTAGCGCGGCTCGTTCTCGTCGCCCTTGCGGTTGTGCGGTGCGAAGTACTTCTCGGCGATGTTGCGCGCCGTGCCGATGGCGGCATCGAAGGTTTCGCGGTTGTGTTCGGCAAACCGCTCGCGCCGGGTCAGGCCCTCGGCATCGAGGACTTCGTACAGCTCGAAAGCCAGATTGCGGGAACTGAGCAGCGTCTCGGACATGGCGGCCTACCTTTTTTTGGAATGGACCGAGTCTAGGCGTGCGAATAAAGGCTGAACAGGAAGATTGATAACGGTGATGGAGAGGCCAAAAAAATGGGCGCCGGTGAGGGCGCCCATTTTCAGGTTGCTGTGCTGATCGTTCCCACGCTCTGCGTGGGAATGCCTCAAGGGACGCTCCGCGTTCCAGCCGCGCTGCCAACTTCAAGCCTGGCACCGATGGGACGCGGAGCGTCCAGGGCTGCATTCCCACGCGGAGCGTGGGAACGATCGCGCGGGGGTTAGCCGATGGTCATCAGGCTGGCGTTGCCGCCCGCCGCTGCGGTGTTGACGCTCAACGCGCGCTCGATCACCAGGCGCTCCAGCGCAATGTTGGTCTCGCCCTGGGACAGGCCCTGAACCCCGATGATGGCGCCGGCACGCTTGGCGATCTGCTGGCAGACCGCGCGCAACTGGTCGGAGTGGCCGTGATGCAGAACTGCATCGAACACCACGTCGTCCTTGTTCCAGTCGGAAACCAGTTTGATCCGCGCCTGAATCTCCTTCGGCAGGCGTGCGAACAATGCCTTGTTGGTGTCGGATTCCGGCCAGACCGCCGAACCGCCCACTGCCAGTACTGCCGCGAGTTGGGTCAGCAGGTCACCTTCGATGTCCGCCAGGCACAGCACGTGCTCGCGCGGCAGGATCGCGTAGCTGTTCTTCTCGCCGGTCGGGCCGGCCAGTACGCGGGTGATACCGCTTTGCGACTGGGCTGCGTATTGCACGCACAGAGTGCTCAGGTCGGCGAACTTGTTGCTGTCGGCCCAGGCTTTCAGGGCGACCAGCGGTTTGCTCAGGGCATCGCGCAGACGAACGTCCGGTGCCACGGCCGCATCACCGCGAGCGAAGGATTGTTCGATGGCATCGGTAGGACGCGTCGACAGCAAGCGGTACAGGTACAGCGGGCCACCGGCCTTCGGACCGGTACCCGACAGGCCTTCGCCGCCGAACGGCTGGACGCCGACCACGGCACCCACGATGTTGCGGTTGACGTAGACGTTACCGGCGTTGACGTTGTCGATCACCTTGGCGATGGTCTCGTCGATGCGGGTGTGCACGCCGAGGGTCAGGCCGTAACCGGACGCATTGATCTGGGCGATCAACTGGTCGATTTCTTTACGCTTGTAGCGCACCACGTGCAGCACCGGGCCGAAGATCTCGCGTTGCAGCTCGTCGAAGCTTTCCAGTTCGATCAGGGTCGGCATGACGAAGGTGCCGCGTTTGACTTCCTCGGCATCGGCGATGGCTACTTGGTACACGTTGCGACCTTTGTCGCGCATGCCCTGGATGTGCTTCTCGATGCCGGCCTTGGCTTCGGCGTCGATCACCGGGCCGATGTCCACGGACAGGCGCTCCGGGTTGCCGAGACGGCTTTCAGCCATCGCGCCCTTGAGCATTTCGATGACGCGATCAGCGGAATCTTCCTGCAAGCACAGGACGCGCAGGGCCGAGCAGCGCTGGCCGGCGCTGTCGAAGGCCGACGACACCACATCGATCACTACCTGTTCGGTCAGTGCCGAAGAGTCGACGATCATCGCGTTCTGGCCGCCGGTTTCGGCGATCAGCGGAATCGGACGGCCCTGGTTGTCAAGGCGACCGGCGATGTTGCGCTGCAGCAGACGCGCGACTTCGGTGGAACCGGTGAACATCACGCCTTTGACGCGCTCATCGCCCACCAGACCAGCGCCGACGGTTTCACCGCGCCCCGGCAGCAGTTGCAGCACGCCTTCCGGGATCCCGGCTTCGAGCAGCAGGCGTACGGCTTGTGCAGCCACCAGCGGAGTTTGTTCGGCCGGTTTGGCCAGGACCGGGTTGCCGGCGGCCAGTGCGGCGGCGACTTGACCGCTGAAGATCGCCAGCGGGAAGTTCCACGGGCTGATGCAGACCACCGGGCCCAGTGGGCGGTGGGCGTCGTTGCTGAAATCGTTGCGTGCCTGCACTGCGTAATAACGCAGGAAGTCGACGGCTTCGCGGACTTCGGCGATGGCGTTGGCGAAGGTCTTGCCGGCTTCGCGAGCCAGCAGGCCCATCAGCGGCTGAATCTCGCCTTCCATCAAGTCGGCGGCGCGTTCCAGAATCGCGGCGCGTTCGGCCGGCGGGGTGGCCTGCCAGATCGGTGCAGCGTTCAGGGCGCATTGAATGGCGTTGTCGACGTCTTCGACAGTGGCTTCCTGCACGTGGCCGACCACGTCACGCAGATCGGACGGGTTCAGGACTGGTGCCGGCGCTTCGTTGCTGGAGGCGCAACCGAGCATCGGTGCGGCTTTCCAGTGGTTGTGCGCGGTCGCCAGCAGGGCGCAGGACAGCGATGCCAGGCGATGTTCGTTGGCCATGTCGATGCCGCTGGAGTTGGCGCGCTCGGAACCATAAAGGTCACGCGGCAGCGGAATGCGTGGGTGCGGCAGGCCGAAACCACCTTCCACGGTCGCCATCTGCTCGATCTGCGCAACGGGATCGGCCACCAGTTCCTGAATCGAAATCGACTGGTCGGCGATGCGGTTGACGAACGAGGTGTTGGCGCCGTTTTCCAGCAGACGACGTACGAGGTACGCCAGCAGGGTTTCGTGGGTGCCGACCGGAGCGTACACGCGGCACGGACGGTTCAGCTTGCCTTCGGAAACCTTGCCTACAACCTGCTCGTAGAGCGGTTCGCCCATGCCGTGCAGGCACTGGAATTCGTACTGGCCCGGGTAATAGTTCTGACCGGCAATGTGATAAATCGCCGACAGGGTGTGGGCGTTGTGCGTGGCGAACTGCGGGTAGATGACTTCCGGTACCGACAGCAGTTTGCGGGCGCAAGCGATGTAGGAAACGTCGGTGTACACCTTGCGGGTGTACACCGGATAGCCTTCCAGGCCTTCGACCTGGGCGCGCTTGATTTCGCTGTCCCAGTACGCGCCTTTCACCAGACGGATCATCAGGCGATGACGGCTGCGGCGAGCCAGGTCGATCACGTAGTCGATCACGTACGGGCAACGCTTCTGGTAGGCCTGGATCACGAAGCCGATGCCGTTCCAGCCCGTCAGTTGCGGCTCGAAGCACAGGCGCTCGAGCAGATCCAGCGACAGCTCCAGGCGGTCGGCTTCTTCGGCGTCGATGTTCAGGCCGATGTCGTATTGCTTGGCCAGCAGGGTCAGCGACAGCAGGCGCGGATACAGCTCATCCATCACGCGCTCGTACTGGGCGCGGCTGTAACGCGGGTGCAGGGCCGACAGTTTGATCGAGATGCCCGGGCCTTCATAAATCCCACGGCCGTGAGAGGCTTTGCCGATCGAATGAATGGCTTGTTCGTACGAGGCCAGGTACTTCTGGGCGTCGTGTTCGGTCAGCGCTGCTTCACCAAGCATGTCGTAGGAATAGCGGAAACCCTTGGCTTCGAACTTGCTCGCGTTGGCCAGGGCTTCGGCGATGGTTTCGCCGGTCACGAACTGCTCGCCCATCAGGCGCATGGCCATGTCGACGCCCTTGCGGATCATCGGCTCGCCGCTCTTGCCGATGATGCGGCTCAGGGACGAAGTCAGGCCGGCTTCGTTGTGAGTGGAAACCAGTTTGCCGGTCAGCAGCAGACCCCAGGTCGCTGCGTTGACGAACAGCGACGGACTGTTGCCCAGGTGCGGCTGCCAGTTGCCGGTGCTGATCTTGTCGCGGATCAGTGCATCGCGAGTGCCCTTGTCCGGGATACGCAGCAGCGCTTCGGCCAGGCACATCAGCGCCACGCCTTCCTGGGACGACAGGGAAAATTCCTGCAGCAGGCCCTGAACAATGCCTGCACGACCGCCGGCACTCTTCTGGTTACGCAGTTTTTCCGCGATGGTTGCGGCGAGTTTGTTGGTGGCTTCGGCCATCGGCGCCGGCAGACGAGCCTGCTCGATCAGCATCGGCACCACTTCCGGCTCAGGGCGACGGTAAGCGGCGGTGATCGAGGCGCGCAGCACCGATTGCGGCAGGATGCTTTCGGCAAATTCGAGGAAACATTGGTGAGCGTGATCGGTGTGGACTTCGCCTGCCTCGTCGGCATCCTTGGCGGTCAAACCGTTCAGCTCGGTCAGGGTTGCACCACCCTCGAGTTTTTCCAGGTAATTGAAAATTGCCTGCTTGATCAGCCAGTGCGGTGTGCGATCAATCGAGGTTGCGGCGGCCTTCAGGCGCTCGCGGGTCGGGTCATCGAGTTTGACCCCAAGGGTGGTGGTAGCCATATTTTTATCCTCATAGGTGCCGCAGTTGCGCGACAACAGCTGGCGGCAAGATTAGCCGTGAGCTTGCAGAGGTGCAACCGGGTGCAACCCTTTTTTTGTCGGAATATTCGGCAACTTGTCAGGAATAAATTTCAGCTTCGCGATGACCGCTCTAGATAGGTGCTTTCAAGGCAGATGGAGGGCTGTCACTGCGCCGGAACAGTGCAAAATAGGCGGTTTACAGTCGAAAAAACGACGTAGGTGCAACTAATTCTCAAGAAACTGGTTGCACCTGTTTTGCTTTGTTGCATAGGATTCGCGCCCAAGGTGCAACCGGGGAGCCCGGTGTACCGGCCAATGGCTTTCCTGGGGAAACATTGGTCATAAATGCGCGGCCGTGCGAATCGTCTGTCAGACGTCAGTCTGCAAACGGTGCAACCGCCGCCGCTACATAAAAACAAAGCCAGGGCACGTACGTAATGAGCGCAAGCAATCCAACCCTGATCACGTTCGTGATCTACATCGCAGCAATGGTGCTGATCGGCTTCATGGCCTATCGCTCCACCAACAACCTTTCCGACTACATTCTGGGCGGCCGCAGCCTGGGCAGCGTGGTGACCGCATTGTCCGCCGGCGCTTCCGACATGAGCGGCTGGTTGCTGATGGGCCTGCCGGGCGCCATCTACATGTCCGGCCTGTCCGAAAGCTGGATCGCCATCGGCCTGATCGTCGGTGCCTACCTGAACTGGCTGTTCGTCGCTGGTCGTCTGCGTGTTCAAACCGAACACAACGGTGATGCGCTGACCCTGCCGGACTACTTTGCCAGCCGTTTCGAAGACAAAAGCGGCCTGCTGCGGATCATTTCGGCGGTGGTGATTCTGGTGTTCTTCACCATCTACTGCGCTTCCGGCATCGTGGCCGGCGCCCGTCTGTTCGAAAGCACCTTCGGCATGTCCTACGAGACCGCGCTGTGGGCCGGTGCTGCGGCGACGATTGCCTACACCTTCGTCGGCGGTTTCCTCGCGGTCAGCTGGACCGACACCGTGCAAGCCACCCTGATGATCTTCGCGCTGATCCTGACGCCGATCATCGTGCTGCTGGCCACCGGCGGCGTGGACACCACGTTCCTGGCCATCGAAGCCAACGATCCTGGCAACTTCGACATGCTCAAAGGCACCACTTTCATCGGCATCATCTCGCTGATGGGCTGGGGCCTGGGTTACTTCGGTCAGCCGCACATCCTGGCGCGCTTCATGGCCGCTGACTCGGTGAAATCCATCGCCAATGCCCGCCGCATCTCCATGACCTGGATGATCCTGTGCCTGGGCGGCACCGTGGCTGTGGGCTTCTTCGGTATCGCTTACTTCTCGGCCAACCCGGACGTGGCAATGCCCGTGAGCGAGAACCACGAGCGTGTGTTCATCGAACTGGCGAAAATCCTCTTCAACCCGTGGATTGCCGGTGTCCTGCTGTCGGCCATTCTGGCGGCGGTGATGAGCACCCTGAGCTGCCAGTTGCTGGTGTGCTCCAGCGCCTTGACCGAAGACTTCTACAAAACCTTCCTGCGTAAATCCGCCTCGCAAGTCGAGCTGGTATGGGTCGGCCGCGCCATGGTGTTGCTGGTTGCACTGATCGCTATCGCGATGGCCGCCAACCCGGAAAACCGCGTGCTGGGCCTGGTGTCCTACGCCTGGGCCGGTTTCGGTGCAGCGTTCGGTCCAGTCGTACTGATCTCGGTGATCTGGAAAAAGATGACCCGCAACGGCGCATTGGCCGGCATCCTGGTCGGCGCGATCACCGTGATCGTGTGGAAGCATTTCGAGGTGCTGGGCCTGTACGAAATCATCCCGGGCTTCATCTTCGCCAGCCTGGCGATCTACTTCGTCAGCCTGCTGGGCCAGCCGAGCACCGGCATGGTTCAGCGCTTTGAAGCGGCCGAGAAGGATTTCCATCTGAACAAGTGATGGGAATGAGCTGAGGCTCACAAGAAAACGGCCCGTTTCCTACCAGGAAACGGGCCGTTTTTTATTGTCTGCGATTTATCTGAAGGAAAAGTCTGTAGTCGAATACGCCGATTATTGAAGGGGAGATCGAAATTTGAAGTAGGGAAAGTCTGATTTTCCGGTCACCCAACCTGCACCCCTTGCCCCTCATGCAGAATCGCCCTCCCTCAATCTGCAGAGAGACATCGGATGTTCGCGCCTGCCAATCAACCGCGTTTCACGTTGACCGTCGAAGGCGCCCAGTTTGACCTCAAAGTCCTTGAGTTCACGGGCAAGGAAGCCATCAGCCAACCCTATCGATTCGAGGTGGAGTTGGTCAGTGAGCGGCCGGATCTGGATCTGGAAAGCCTGCTGCATTGTCAGGCGTTTCTGAGTTTTGATGCCCAAGGTAACGGTGTTCACGGGCAGATTTATCAGATTGGTCAGTGGGATTCCGGAAAACGTCTGACCCGCTACCACTTGAGCCTTGTTCCGCGTCTGATGTATCTCGGTCATCGGATCAATCAACGGATTTTCCAGCATCAGACGGTTCCGCAGATTGTCGCGCAGATCCTCAAGGATCATGCAATCCTGCGCGACGCCTTCGAGTTCCGACTGGGGAGTGACTACCCCGCGCGCGAATATTGCGTGCAGTACGCCGAGAGTGATTTGGCGTTTATCCAGCGCCTTTGTGCTGAGGTGGGCATTCATTTCCACTTTCAACACAGTTCCAGCGGACATTTTCTGGTATTCGGCGATGACCAGACCGTGTTTCCACGACTGGCCGAGCCCGTCTTGTATCTGCCCGGCAGCGGCATGATCGGGACGGCGTCGGCGATCCAGCGCTTCAACGTTCGCCTGGAAACGCGGACCAGTGTTGTCACTCGGCGCGACTACAACTTCGAGAAACCGCTGCTGCACATGCAAAGCGGCATCGACAGTGAACAGCGCCCGGTGCTGGAGGACTATCACTTTCCCGGCCAGTTCAGTGATCGCGAGAGCGGCAGGCAACTGGTTCAGCGCGCACTTGAGCGACATGTCGCCGATTATCGGCAGGTCGAGGGGCGCAGCGATGCATCCGCACTGGCCTGCGGACACTTCCTGCAACTGGCCGAACACCCACGCCAGGATTGGAATGACCTCTGGTTGCTGACAGCCATCGAGCACTATGGCCGACAGCCGCAAGTGCTGGAGGAATTGGTGACCAGTGATGGGGAGGATGCTCAAGGTTACCGTAATGCCTTTCTTGCAACGCCGTGGGATGTGTTTTTCCGTCCAGCTCTTGGGCCAGACAAACCACGAATGCTTGGCTATCAACCGGCCGTGGTCACCGGCCCCAAAGACAGTGAAATCCATTGCGACGAGTACGGCCGGGTCAAGGTGCAACTGGCCTGGGATCGCGACGGCGAACTCAACGAACATTCCAGTTGCTGGCTGCGGGTCGCCAGCGGTTGGGCCCACGACCGTTATGGCAGCGTGCTGATTCCACGGGTCGGCATGGAAGTGCTGGTGGGTTTCATCGATTCCGATGCCGACAAGCCGCTGGTCATGGGTTGCCTGCCGAACGCGGCGACGCCGGTGCCGCTGGACCTGCCGGCCGACAAGACCCGCAGTATTTTCCGCAGCCAGAGCAGTCCCGGTGGCGGCGGTTACAACGAATTGCGCATCGAGGATCGCAAAGGCGCCGAGGAAATCTACCTGCGCGCCCAGCGAAACTGGACGCAGCATGTGTTGAATGATCAGCAAGTTCAGGTCGACAACCAGCGCAGCGTCGTTGTCACGGGCCTCGCCAAGCATGAGCTGAAGGCCGATGAGCAGCACATCACCCACGGTCAGCGTCAGACCGAGGTAAAGCAGGATGATCACCTCACGGTGACCGGCGACCGTAATATCCGCGTGAACAACCAGACGTTCAGCGCCAATGCGCAATTTCACGTCAGCGCCGGCCAGCAAGTGGTGATTGACGGCGGCGCGAGCGCAACGATTCAGGCGGGTGGGCAGTGGATCAACATCGGTCCCGGCGGGATCTTCAGCAGTGTGCCGATTATGGTGGGTGGTGCGCCGATGGCGGCGATGAGTGCAGCACCAACAGTGCCGGGGTTGCCGGAAAAACTGGTGGCGGCACCGGCTGCGATTCTGACGGCCGCGCAAATCATGAGCCTTAAGGGAGACGCGCCGTTCTGCGAAGAATGCGAGCGCTGCAAGGGCGGTGTCTGTGCAGCTTGATCGATGGTTGAAGGATGAGCCGCTGAAAGCGACGGAGCAGTTGTTTGCGATTTTCAGTCGTGCGAGTGCGGTGGACCCGCTGAAAACCTGGCCGTCGAATGCGCAGATGCCGAAGCCGGTCTGGGCGGGAACGATCTATGCCGAGTGGGATGCGGTGATGCCCTACGTGGGAATCGTCGACGCAGGCAGTGAGTTTCTGGATTGGGTGGCGACCACGGAGTCTCGGGACTGGGGCTGGCTGGCAGTGTCCTCGGCGGGGCTTGAGGCGGTGGTCGAGCATTTTCGCAGTTTGACTCAGGTACTGATGCCGGACGGGAAAGCGGTGTTCTTTCGGTTTTGGGATGGGCGGTATTTGTTGCCGATCCTTGAGTCGCCCGAGGTGGAGGCCGGGCAACTTCTACCGGTCCTCTCGCGAGGGTTGGTCAACGGTCAGGCCGTCGAGATCGGGGGCAGGGGACAGGCCTCGGGGCGGGAATTTCCTTGGTGGTCGGTGCCGGAAAAACTGCTGACGCAATTCGGTGGTGATGCCCGGATCAACAATGCCTTGCAGTGGTTGAGCGAGGAACATCCGGCATTGTTCGAGGCATTCCCCGCCGATGTCCTGCGCTGCAAGGTTGTCAGGTTTTTTGCGGTTTCGGCGTCGGACGAATCTTCGGATTCGGCGTTGCTGGACTACTTATGGGACGAGTCAGAGTGAAATTTCCGGGCAATGGCTTCGGACGTTTCCCGCGAGTTGTGGCGGTTTGCGTGAACTGGTGGGGGCGGTGGTGCGGGGATAGTCTTTTGGCTGTCACTGCGAGAGTAGTGACAGGGTGTAGGAACCCTTGGAAAACTCACCGTGCATTAGCTCTGTTCTTTGATTGCGGCACTTTAACGTGCCCATGAAATTGTTCGCGGCGGCTGTGCGCGGGAACGCTTCGGCGTGGCTGAGTTTGGTGGGTTCCTCAGTTTCCTACTCTCGCGTACAGCTGCCACCCAAACCTGTAGGAAGGTCGTTGGCAGCCTCACTTAACCTGCCGAGGTGCAAAAAATATGTCGACGTTAAAACCCGATCCACCGTACGAACCCTTCATCCCCCACCCCAACAACCGCCTCATGGCGCTGACCAGCAACTGCAACGACATGCCCACCCTGTTCATCGACACCCACGCCCCGCTCGACGTCCTGATGGACGCCGCCAACTACCGCATCCGCGCGGTCATCCAGGTTCTGGAAAACATGTGCATGCGCGGCTCGGTCGAGTGCGACTCGGTCATCCTCAGCGACTTCGCCCAGCTCTGCGTGATTCCGTTGCGCGATGGCTGTGATGTGTTGGATGTGATTGGCAAGCGCCTACGCGCCATACCGTCCTGACTCGATCGTTCCCACGCTCTGCGTGGGAACAAACGCCCACTCAGCCCCCAACCCCTGACTTGCCGCCCGGTAAAAGGTAAACTTCACGGCCCTCGCAGGAGCAGCCATGAATTATCGTCACGCCTTCCATGCCGGCAATCACGCCGATGTGTTCAAACACCTGACCTTGACCCGCCTCATCGCCCTGATGTCGCGCAAGGAGCAGCCGTTTGCCTATCTCGACAGCCACGCCGGCATCGGTCTGTATGACCTGCAGGGCGATCAGGCCAACCGTACCGGCGAGTACCTGGAAGGCATCGCGCGCTTGTGGGACCAGCCGGATCTGCCGGCGCTGACCGCCGATTACATGAAAGTGCTGCACGAGATGAACCCGGACGGCCAGTTGCGCTATTACCCGGGGTCGCCGGAGCTGGCGCGGCGTCTGACCCGGCCGCAGGATCGGGTGATGCTCAATGAGAAGCACCCCGAAGACGGCGTCCTGCTCAAGGACAACATGGCCGGCGATCGTCGGGTGAAAGTGCATCTGGGCGAGGGCTGGCATGTCGCCCGCGCGATGTTGCCGGTGCAGGAGAAACGCGCGGTGATGCTGATTGATCCGCCGTTCGAACAGCTCGATGAAATGCAGCGCTGTGCAGCCTCGATGAAAGAGGCCATTGGCCGGATGCGCCAAACCGTGGCGGCGATCTGGTATCCGGTGAAGGATCAGCGCGCACTGCGTCGTTTCTATCAGGATCTGGCCGGCACCGGTGCGCCGAAGTTGCTGCGGGTCGAACTGCTGGTGCATCCGCTGGATACGCCGAACAGTCTGAACGGCTCTGGCCTGGCGATCGCCAATCCGCCGTGGGGGCTGGAGGAAGAATTGCGTGAGCTGCTGCCGTGGCTGTCCAAGAAACTGGGCCAGACCCAGGGTGGGTGGCAGATGGATTGGTTGATCGCCGAGAGCTGATCAACCGTCAATGATCGTTCCCACGTCGAGGCGTCGAACCGTCCACGTGGGAACGCCTCAATGGACGCTCTGCGTCCGCTGTTGGGACGCGGAGCGTGGGAACGATCGGGTGATCAGGCGATCAGACGACGCGGTCAGTTACCCGCCAGGCTCGGTGGCATGCAAACGCCAGTGCCGCCAATCCCGCAGTAGCCTTCCGGATTTTTCGCCAGATACTGCTGGTGATAAGTCTCGGCGAAGTAAACGGTCGGGGCCTGTTCAATCTCGGTGCTGATTTCACCCAGGCCCGCCTTCGACAGCTCAGCCTGATAAACGGCTTTGCTCTTCAACGCCGCATCCAGTTGCTCCGGATGGGTCGCGTAGATCACCGAACGGTACTGGGTGCCGATGTCATTGCCCTGACGCATGCCCTGCGTCGGGTTGTGCAGTTCCCAGAACATTGCCAGCAGCTCTTCGTAGCTGACTTTGTCTTTGTCGAAAACGACCAACACCACTTCCGAATGACCGGTCAGGCCCGAGCAGACTTCTTCGTAGGTCGGGTTCGGCGTGAAGCCGCCGGCGTAACCGACCACGGTGCTGACCACGCCTTCACGCTGCCAGAAGCGGCGTTCCGCACCCCAGAAACAGCCCAGTCCGAAAATCGCGAAATCGACGTCCTGAAAGAACGGACCAAGCAGTGGCGTGTCTTTGAAGACAAAATGGTTTTCAGGCAGGGTCATCGCGGTTTCGCGGCCAGGCAGAGCTTGTTCTTTAGTCGGTAGCACGTTTTTGTTCACCAGAATTTCCGAGCGCAGAACCATGATCGTTCCTCTCAGTCAGGATGGGATGTCAATTACACAGACCACCAGTGTGCCCAATGATGCCCAGTTAATCACTAGTCAAAATGTGCGGGTACTGCGGTTGTGGTTTACAGCGGGAGAGGGCCGCGCGGGTAGCGCTTGAGCGCCTGGATCAGCTCGGCGCCCGGAATCGGCCGGTCGAACAGGTAGCCCTGGCCGACGTCGCAGCGGTGCCGGCGCAGGAACGCCAGCTGCTCGGCGGTCTCGATGCCTTCGGCCACGACCTTGAGTTTCAGGTTGTGGGCCATGGCGATCACGGCGGAGGTGATTTCCATGTCGTCCTGGTTGTCCGGGATTTCGTGGATGAAGCTGCGATCGATCTTGATGATGTCGATCGGGAATTTTTTCAGGTAACTGAGCGACGAGTAACCGGTGCCGAAGTCGTCCATGGCCAGGGTCAGGCCCAGGCGCTTGAGCTGGTCGAGCTGCAAGTGGGTGTCTTCGGTGGCTTCCAGCAGCAGGCCTTCGGTCAGTTCCAGCTCCAGCAGATTGGCCGGCAGCGCTTCTTCCTTGAGGATGTTGGCGATGGAGGCCACCAGATCCGGGTCGGAGAACTGCTTGGGCGACAGGTTGATCGCCACTTGCAGGTTGCCCATGCCCGCAGCGGTCAGCGCCTTGCTCATGCGGCAGGCCTGGCGGGCGATCCACTTGCCGATCGGAATGATCAGGCCGGTTTCCTCGGCCACGCTGATGAACTGGTCCGGGCGGATCATGCCGCGTTCCGGGTGGTTCCAGCGCAGCAGCGCTTCCATGCCCAGCAACCGGCCGCTGCGCAGGCACAGCTTCGGCTGGTAGAACACGTCCAGCTCGTTCTGGGTCAGGGCGCGGCGCAGGTTGTTCTCGACGAACAGCTTGTAGCTGGCCTCGGCGTTCAGCGCCTCGGTGAACACCTGCACTTGATGTTTGCCGTTGGCCTTGGCCTTGTGCAGGGCGAGGCCGGCGTTGCGCATCAGGGTCTGCGGGTCGCGGCCGTGCAGCGGCGCGCAGGCCAGGCCCACGGAACCGGTGACGCTGATCAACTGGTTGTCGACGAACATCGGTTTGTCGAGGGTCAGCAACAACTGGCTGGCGATCTGTTGGCCGGCCTCAAGGTCGGTGTTGTCGAGCAACACCGCGAATTCGTTACTGGCGAACCGCGCCAGACTGCCGCTCGGGCTCAGGCTGTTGCGCAGACGCCGGGCCAGGCTGATCAACAATTTGTCGCCGGTCTGGTGGCCGAGGCTGTCGTTGATCCGCTTGAAGTTGTCGATGTCCACCAGCAGCAGGCTGATCGGGGTATCGCTGTCTCGGGCGAAGCGCTCATCCAGATTGCGGATAAATGCAGGCCGGTTGCCGAGGTTGGTCAGGTTGTCGGTGTAGGCCAGACGCTCGATGCGCTGCTGCGCCAGTTTGGTCTGGGTGATGTCTTCGTAGATGCCGATGTAGTGCGTCAGCTCACGGTTGTCGCCGTAGACCTTGGAAATCGACAACTGGCCCCAGTAGGGTTCGAGGTTTTTGCGGCGGCTCTTGAATTCGCCCTGCCAGCTGTTGCTCTTGGCCAGCGCCGAGGGTGCGTCGAACAACAGCTCGCTGAGGTTTTCCAGGGCCGGCAGCTCTGACAGGCGCTGGCCGTGGACTTCCTCGGTGGTGTACTGGGTGATGGCGGTGAAGCTCGGGTTGACGTATTCGACCACGCCGTCGCAATTGACCAGCAAAAAGGCGTTGGCACTTTGCTCGACCGCACGCTGGAACAGATGCAGGGCGCTGGTGGCGGTACGGCGGTTGTGATTGTTGATGACCTGGGCGAACTGGTCGGCCAGTTCACCGGCAAAGGCGATTTCGTCGGACTGCCAGGCGCGGGTGACGCCGGTCTGCTCCAGGCACAGCACGCCGACCACTTGGCCGTCGACACGGATGCTGGCGTCGAGCATGGCGTTGACGTCACGCGGACGCAGGGCTTCGGCCATTTCCCGGGTACGTGGGTCGCGCATCGCGTTGTGCGCGTCGATGGCGCGGCTGCCGTGCAGGGCGTCCATGTAATCGGGGAAGCCGCTGACGTCGATCACCTCTGGCAGGATGTATTCCTGGGTGGCGCGGTGATAGGCGGAAATCGGCACCAGCTTCTGGCCTTCGAGGTTCCACAGGCTGGCGCAGTCGATTTCATAGATATCGCAGGCGCAGCGGGTAATCAGCTCGGCGGCTTCTTGCAGGGAGTTCTGGCTGCTGTAGCGCTGGCGGGCCAGCAACAGGATCAGGTCCTGCTGGGCGCGCACCCGCTCCAGATGCTGCAGCTGTTCCTGCTGGGCACGCTGATTGAGCTCAAGGGCGATTTGCAGGCGCGAGTTCTGGGTTTCCAGGTCGACGGACGGCAATGCTGGCGCTTCGTCGAACACGTCATCGACCGCCAGCAGGTAACCGCGCAGCAAGTGGCGGTTGTGCTGTTTGTAGGCTTCACCGAGTTCGAGAATACTCAGCGCCCCGGCGGCGGTGTGCAGGGTATAGCGCACCAGATAATGCGGGCTGTCGCGCAGTTGTTGCTGGATCGCATCGTGCAACTGATAGCGCGCTTCGGGCTCCATCAGGCTGGCGTAGGGTGAACCGACCAAAGCGCAGAGTTCGACGGCAGGCTGGCCGAACTGGCGTTCGCAGTTGGGATCGAGAAACAGCATCGCCCAGCTGGCTTCATTCAGGCGCTCGAAACGCAGCATGCCGAGCCGCGAGGGCACAGGCAACTGCGTCACTACCTCGGCCGCCATACGGCTGGCGGCATCGGGTTGGCTCTTCATGAAGGGAACTCGCTTGGAAATTTGCTGAACGCGCCGGGCTCTCGCCCTCTTTACTGTTGCCTGCGGCAAGGTTGCATCATTGCGGCACCGACTGACAAGAGACATGAAGGCCAAGTGCTATAAGAATATGTCGGCTGCGCTGAACATTTCTCCAGCGGGCGCTGGAAAGTAATGCAGCGGCGCGCTGAGAGCGCCGTTCCAGAGCCTTCTGGCATCCGGAGCGGCGGCATTTTTCCATTCAGCGCAGTGGAATGTCGATTGATTGCAAGTGTTTGCCATCCCGGTCGTGGTAGTTGACCCGGATGTGTTCGACCTCGACCACCATGTGGGCAAAATTGTCCTGGCTGACGACTTGGCTGGTCAGCGTGTGCCGGTATTCTCCCGCGTCTGTGCGAGCCAGCGGCTGATCGAGAATGAACGTCGATGCCCTGGCATAGGGCAGCAGTTTGCTGTTGCTCAGCGGCGAGGACACGACGGTGTGTACTTCAAAGTCCTGGTCTTCGCTGTGGGTCAGGCGACTGGTCAGCGAACCATGCACATCGCCGGAAATGAACACGACGTTTTTGAGCCGATGCTGGCGGATGGTCTCCAGCAGGCGCAGGCGCTGTTCGGGAAAGCCCGCCCAGGCATCATTGCCATTGATTTTGCGGTCGGGGTAGAACATGACGCTGGTGACCACGAACTTGATCCGCGCCGGGCTCTCGACCAACCACTTGCACAAGGCCTGTTCCTGTTCTTCATCGAGGATGCGGCGGTTCTCGGTCGACAAGTTGCGACGAGTTCGACTGTCCGTCACAAACCATTCGATATCGCCGTCGCTGAATTGATACCAGTAGTGCTTCAGTGTCGTGCGATCAATTGTGCCGTTAGTTGTTGTCGCGCAGCTCGGGCTATGACTTGCTTGATAAATATCGTAAGCCGCTATTGCATTGCGATACAGGGTTTTATCAGACTTGCTGGCATTCATTGGCCAGCTGTCTTCTATTTCGTGATCATCAAGGATCATGTAAGTCGAAGTGCCGGACATCAGTCGTCGGATATTGGGCAGGGAAAACGCCACACGATACTTTTCAATGAACTCGTTGTAGTCGCGATCCGGTGCGAACAGGTTCAGATCGTCCGCGTAGATCTGATCGCCACACATCATGATTGCACTGATCGCCGGTTGTGCCCCCTCGATCAACTGGCTGATGGACGCGAAGATCCGGTCGCCCAGATGCGGGAGCGACGGGATGCCGGCGGTCAGGCGCAGATAGCGGCAGGAACCGAGGATGTAGGCGCGAGGCTGCAAAGGCCGATGGCTGCGGGTGCGCAGGTGATACGTCTCCCGTGGCCATTGCAGCGGCAACTCCGCCACGCTGTGGATGGTGTGGACGGGGCTCATCGGGCTGAACCAGCCGGTCTGGTATTCGTAGTCGGTGTCGGCTTGCAAATGATCGAGTACCAGCACTTCAGTCATGTCGCGGGTTGAATCCAGTTTGACAAACTGGCCCGGTTGCCATTGTTTCGAATCCAATATTCGATAGCGAATACCGGCAAATACGGCCGTGTTATGTTGCAGTCCGCCGCGAATGAAGATCCGCGCCTGATTAGTTGTTGTGTGGCCAACGATCGGGCCGACAGTAGGTTTCAGCATGTTCGAATCCATTCGAATAAGTATTGGTAATGAATAAAGTTATCCAGCTTTATAGGCGTAACTTTAATGCGCAAAGGTTAGTTGTCTGTTGCTGAAAAATATCGATAGGAAGTGGACTTGAGTCGTGGCTTATATCAGCGCAAATTGTGGGAAAAGTGCGGGCGGCAGTTATTTAAGGCAAAAAAAAGCCCCGCCAAACTGACGGGGTTGAGGTACGAGCGTGTGGCGCTCGAAAACGTGGAACCCGGTTGGCCCTCCGTTGCCGGAGGGCCAAGCGGTTTACAGCAGGATGGTGCGGATGTCCGCCAGCAGGCTGCTCAGACGCTGGGTGAAGCGTGCGGCAGCGGCGCCATTGATCACACGGTGATCGTAGGACAGCGACAGTGGCAGCATCAGTTTCGGCTGGAAGGCTTTGCCGTCCCAGACTGGCTGGATGGTTGCCTTGGAAACACCGAGGATCGCCACTTCCGGCGCGTTGACGATCGGCGTGAAGCCGGTGCCGCCAATGTGGCCGAGGCTGGAAATGGTGAAGCAGGCGCCCTGCATGTCGTCAGCGGTGAGCTTCTTGTCGCGGGCCTTGGCGGCCAGCGCAGCGGCTTCGGCTGCCAGTTGCAGCAGGCTCTTCTGGTCGACGTTCTTGATGACCGGTACCAGCAGGCCATCCGGGGTGTCGACGGCGAAGCCGATGTTCACGTACTTCTTGCGGATGATCGCCTTGCCGCTTGGAGCCAGCGAACTGTTGAAGTCCGGCAGTTCCTTGAGCATGTGTGCGCAGGACTTGAGCAGCAGCGGCAGGATGGTCAGCTTGACGCCAGCCTTCTCTGCAACGGCTTTCTGAGCGATACGGAACGCTTCCAGCTCGGTGATATCAGCCGAATCGAACTGAGTCACGTGCGGGATGTTCAGCCAGCTGCGGTGCAGGCTCGACGCGCCGATCTGCATCAGACGAGTCATCGGCACTTCTTCGATTTCGCCGAAACGGCTGAAGTCGACGACCGGAATCGGCGGGATGCCCGCGCCACCGGTTGCGCCAGCGGCAGCGGCCGGAGCTTCCTTGGCCTTCTGCATCATGGCTTTGACGTAAGTCTGCACGTCTTCTTTCAGGATGCGACCGTGCGGACCGCTGGCGCCGACAGCGCTCAGCTCGACGCCGAACTCGCGAGCCAGTTGGCGCACGGCAGGGCCGGCGTGAACTTTCGCACCAGGCTTGGCTGGAGCAGCAACTGGAACGGCAGCAGGTGCAGGTGCAGCGGCAGCCGGAGCAGCAGCGGCTGGCGCAGGAGCGCTCGGAGCGGCAGCGGCAGGTGCCGGGGCAGCAGCCGGAGCGGCGCCTTTGACTTTCAGCTTGAGGATCAGGTCGCCAGTGCCGACTTCGTCGTCCAGCTTGATGGAAATGCTTTCCACCACGCCAGCGGCAGGCGACGGGATTTCCATGCTCGCCTTGTCGGATTCCAGAGTGATCAGCGACTGGTCGGCTTCAACGCTGTCGCCAGCCTTGACCAACACTTCGATGATCTTGGCCTTGCCGGCCGAACCGATGTCCGGAACGTGGATGTCCTGAACGCTGTCGGCAACCGGTGCGGCAGGTGCAGCGGCCGGAGCCGGCGCAGCGGCAGCGGCTGGAGCAGCAGCCTGGGCCGGAGCGGCCGCAGCAGGGGCCGCAGCACCCGCCACTTCCAGATCCAGGATCAGGTCGCCAGTGCCGACTTCGTCGTTCAACTTGACGCTGATGGCCTTGACCACGCCAGCGGCAGGCGACGGGATTTCCATGCTCGCCTTGTCGGATTCCAGGGTGATCAGCGACTGATCAGCCTCGACCTTGTCGCCGACCTTGACCTGGATCTCGATGATCTGGGCCTTGCCCGACGAACCGATGTCCGGCACGTGCACTTGCTGAACCGAAGCGGCAGCAGGGGCAGCGGCTGGCGCGGCAGCAGCAGGAGCGGCAGCCGGTTTGGCTTCAGCCTTGGCAGCAGGAGCAGCGGCAGGCGCTGGGGCCGCAGCAGCGGCGCCCTCGACTTCCAGCTCCAGCAGTTCGTCGCCTTCTTTCAGGCGATCGCCCAGCTTCACTTTCAGGCTCTTGATGACGCCGGCCTTCGGGGCCGGCACTTCCATGCTGGCCTTGTCCGATTCCAGAGTCAGGATGCTCTGATCGGCTTCGATACGGTCGCCGACCTTCACAAACAGTTCGATTACTTCACCTTCACCGCTGCCGATGTCAGGTACGCGAATGAGTTCGCTCACAGAGTTTCTCCTCAGCAGTCCAGTGGGTTGCGTTTTTCCGGGTCGATACCGAACTTGGTGATGGCCTCGGCCACGACTTTAGGTTCGATATCACCACGGTCAGCCAGTGCTTCCAGGGCTGCCAACACCACGAAATGACGGTCGACTTCGAAGAAATGACGCAGTTTCTTGCGGCTGTCGCTGCGGCCGAAACCGTCGGTGCCCAGGACTTTGAATTCCTTGGACGGTACCCACTGACGGATCTGCTCGGCGAACAGTTTCATGTAGTCGGTAGAGGCGATGACCGGACCCTTACGGCCGCTCAGGCACTCTTCGACGTAGCTGCGCTTAGGCTTCTGGCCTGGTTTCAGACGGTTGCTGCGCTCTACGGCCAGGCCGTCGCGACGCAGTTCGTTGAAGCTGGTGACGCTCCACACGTCGGCACCGACGTTGAACTCTTCACGCAGGATCTTCGCCGCTTCACGGACTTCACGCAGGATGGTGCCGGAGCCCATCAGCTGTACGTGGTGCGCCGCTTCGCGGGTGTCTTCTTCCAGCAGGTACATGCCTTTCTTGATGCCTTCTTCGGCACCGGCCGGCATGGCTGGCTGCTGGTAGGACTCGTTCATCACGGTGATGTAATAGAAGATGTCCTGTTGCTCTTCGGTCATCTTCTTCATGCCGTCCTGAATGATCACCGCCAGCTCGTAGCCGTAGGTCGGATCGTAGGTGCGGCAGTTCGGGATGGTGGCAGCCAGCAGGTGGCTGTGACCGTCTTCGTGCTGCAGGCCTTCACCGTTCAGGGTGGTACGGCCGGCGGTGCCGCCGATCAGGAAGCCACGGGTACGGCTGTCGCCGGCAGCCCAGGCCAGATCGCCGATACGCTGGAAGCCGAACATCGAGTAGAAGATGTAGAACGGCAGCATTGGCTGGTTGTGGCTGGAGTACGAAGTACCGGCCGCGATGAAGGAACTCATGGCGCCCGCTTCGTTGATGCCTTCTTCAAGGATCTGACCTTTCTGGTCTTCCTTGTAGAACATCACCTGGTCTTTATCGACTGGCTCGTAGAGCTGGCCGACGGACGAGTAGATGCCCAGCTGACGGAACATGCCTTCCATACCGAAGGTACGGGCTTCGTCCGGGATGATCGGAACGATGCGCGGGCCGATTTCCTTGTCCTTGACCAGTTGCGCGAGGATCCGCACGAACGCCATGGTGGTGGAAATTTCACGGTCGCCGGAACCGTCGAGGATTGCCTTGAGGGTATCCAGATCCGGGGTCGGTACGCTGAAGCTCTGTGCGCGACGCTGAGGGACGAAACCGCCCAGTGCAGTGCGACGCTCGGCCAGGTAACGGGCTTCGGCGCTGTTTGGCTCCGGCTTGAAGAACGGCAGGTTTTCCAGCTCTTCGTCTTTCACCGGGATGTCGAAGCGGTCGCGGAACAGCTTCAGGCTGTCGACGTCGACTTTCTTGGTGTTGTGCGCGGTGTTTTTCGCTTCGCCCGCACCGGTGCCGTAACCCTTGATGGTCTTGGCCAGGATGACGGTCGGTTGTTCTTTGTGGTTGACCGCTTCGTGGTACGCCGCGTAGACCTTGTACGGGTCGTGGCCGCCACGGTTGAGTTTCCAGATCTCGTCGTCGGACAGGTCTGCAACCATCGCCTTGAGTTCAGGCGTGTTGAAGAAGTGTTCGCGAACGAACGCGCCGTCTTTGGCTTTGTAGTTCTGGTACTCGCCGTCGATGACTTCGTCCATGCGACGTTGCAGGATGCCGTCGACGTCCTTGGCCAGCAGTGGGTCCCAGAAACGGCCCCAGATGACTTTGGTCACGTTCCACTGAGCACCGCGGAACACGCCTTCGAGTTCCTGGATGATCTTGCCGTTGCCGCGAACCGGGCCGTCGAGGCGCTGCAGGTTGCAGTTGATGACGAAGATCAGGTTGTCCAGCTTCTCGCGGCCGGCCAGGGAGATCGCGCCCAGGGATTCCGGCTCGTCGCACTCGCCGTCGCCCAGGAAGCACCAGACTTTCTGTTTGCCCGGCTGGATGAAGCCGCGGTGTTCCAGGTACTTCATGAAGCGAGCCTGGTAGATCGCCTGGATCGGGCCCAGACCCATCGATACAGTCGGGAACTGCCAGAAGTCAGGCATCAGCCAAGGGTGCGGATAGGACGACAGGCCCTGACCGTCGACTTCCTGGCGGAAGTTGTTCATCTGGTCTTCGGTGATGCGGCCTTCCATGAACGCGCGGGCGTAGACGCCTGGCGAGGTGTGGCCCTGGAAGTAGATCAGGTCGCCGCCGTGTTCGTCGGTCGGGGCCTGGAAGAAGTAGTTGAAGCCGATGTCGTACAGGGTCGCGCTGGAGGCGAAGCTGGAGATGTGACCGCCCAGGTCAGAATCTTTCAGGTTCGTACGCATTACCATGGCCATCGCGTTCCAGCGTACCAGCGAGCGAATGCGGCGTTCCATGAACAGGTCGCCAGGCATGCGTGCTTCGTGGGTAACGGGAATCGTGTTGCGGTAAGGCGTGGTGATGGCGTAAGGCAGTTGCGAGCCGCTGCGGGTCGCGAGTTCGCCCATACGGGTCATCAGATAGTGAGCACGGTCTTCGCCTTCTTTGTCGAGAACCGATTCCAGGGCGTCCAGCCATTCCTGGGTTTCGACGGGATCGAGGTCTTGCATGGCTTGCTCCAGGGCGGAAAGGCTTCCAGAATCGGTTGCCTGAGTTTGCGACTGGCCTTGTGGGCAGACGATTTAAAATTCTTGGATTGCCGACAGGTTGTTCCGGCGGCGTGTAGTTTTACTACAAATCATCCGGCATTTCAGCCTTTCGAATGTATAGACGAGTAGTAAAACTACAGATGAAAGGCTTGTGGCCTCCGACTGCGTTGTGAGAATAATCGTTAAGGTTGCTCTTTAGCCATCCGAAAAAGGTGAAAGTTTGATGCTGGCTGCCAAAGAAAAAGAAATTTCAGCTATTTCTCACTTTTGTTCGACAGTCCTTCGCGTAGCGGTTTTTCAATCATCACTACAAGCGGCCATTTACACGCCGATCAAGGATAGACCATGACCCTGCCCGCGCTTGCCGAACTGCCCGCCATTCTCCTGCCGTTGGTCAGCCGATCCGAGCAGTCGTTCCGTACGGCCGTCGCTCAGCTTCAAGACGATCTTGGCTTCTCCACCTGGACCCCGGAGCGCTGGGCGCAGTTCGCCCGTGTCACCGCCGCCAGCGATTTCGTGATTGAACAGAGCGTTCGTGACCCTTTGATGTTGCTGTCGCTGGTGCAGTCCGGCGAGCTCGATCGGCCGTTCGCCCCCGGCGAGTTGTGTGGGCAGATTGCGGCGGCGGTCAGCACCGCGCAGAGCGAGGATGAGCTGGGTCGCGTCCTGCGTCGTCAGCGCGCCCGGCATCAGGTGCGGATCATCTGGCGCGACCTGACTCGCCAGGCCGATCTGGTGCAGACCTGCCGCGACCTCTCGGACATGGCCGACGCCAGCATCGACCAGGCCTATCAATGGCTGTACAGCCGCCATTGCGAACAATTCGGCACGCCGACCGGCCGGCGCAGCGGCGAACCGCAGCAAATGGTCATCCTCGGCATGGGCAAGCTCGGCGCGGTCGAGCTGAACCTCTCCTCGGACATCGACCTGATCTTCGCCTACCCCGAGGGCGGCGAAACCGTCGGCGTGAAGCGCGCACTGGATAACCAGGAGTTCTTCATTCGTCTTGGCCAGCGCCTGATCAAGGCCCTCGACCCGATGACCGTCGACGGCTTTGTGTTCCGCGTCGACATGCGCCTGCGCCCGTACGGCTCGTCCGGCGCGCTGGTGCTGAGCTTCAATGCGCTGGAGCAGTATTACCAGGATCAGGGCCGTGACTGGGAGCGCTACGCGATGATCAAGTCGCGGGTGGTGGCCGGCGATCAGGTGGCCGGGGCGCAGTTGCAGGAAATGCTGCGGCCGTTCGTTTACCGGCGCTATCTGGATTTCTCGGCGATCGAAGCGCTGCGCACCATGAAGCAACTGATCCAGCAGGAAGTCCGGCGCAAGGGCATGGCCGACAACATCAAGCTTGGCTCCGGTGGTATCCGTGAAGTCGAATTCATCGCCCAGGCCTTTCAGTTGATTCATGGCGGTCGCGATCTGAGCCTGCAACAGCGGCCTCTATTAAAGGTGTTGAGCACGCTGGAAGGGCAGGGTTATCTGCCGCCGGCAGTGATCAGCGAATTGCGTGAAGGTTACGAATTCCTGCGCTACACCGAACACGCGATCCAGGCGATTGCCGATCGGCAGACCCAGATGCTGCCGGACAGCCCGCAGGATCAGGCGCGCATTGCGTTCATGCTCGGTTTCGCCGACTGGGACGCCTTCCATGAAAAGCTGATGTTCTGGCGTGGCCGGGTGGCCTGGCACTTTGCGCAAGTGATCGCTGACCCTGATGAAGAAGAGGGCGCCGATTGCGAAGTGGTGGTCGGCGGTGAATGGCTGCCACTGTGGGAAGAGGCGCAGGACGAAGAAGCCGCTTGCCGTCAGTTGGAAGAAGGCGGTTTCGCCGACGCCACCAAAGCCTTGAAAGCGCTGGCCGGTCTGCGCAGCAGTCCGCAGCTGCGGGCGATGCAGCGTCTGGGACGCGAACGCCTCGACGCCTTTATTCCACGTCTGCTCGCTCAGGCAGTGGAGCATGACAATCCGGATCTGGTGCTTGAACGGGTTCTGCCGCTGGTCGAAGCGGTGGCCCGGCGTTCGGCTTATTTAGTGTTGCTGACGGAAAACCCCGGCGCGCTGCGTCGCTTGCTGACCCTGTGCGCCGCGAGTCCGTGGATCGCCGAGCAGATCACCCGTTTCCCGCTGCTGCTCGATGAGTTGCTCAACGAAGGTCGCCTGTTCAAGCCGCCCTTGGCGCCGGAACTGGCCGCCGAATTGCGCGAGCGCCTGACCCGGATCCCCGAGGACGACCTCGAACAGCAGATGGAAGCCCTGCGCCATTTCAAACTGGCGCATCGCTTGCGCGTCGCCGCGTCGGAAATCGCCGGCAGCCTGCCGTTGATGAAAGTCAGCGATTACCTGACCTGGCTCGCCGAGGCGATTCTGGAACAAGTGCTGGCCCTGGCCTGGCGCCAGACCGTGGCCAAGTACGGCACGCCGCTGCGCACCGACGGCACGTTGTGCGATCCCGGCTTCATCATTGTCGGTTATGGGAAAGTCGGCGGGATCGAGTTGGGGCATGGTTCGGACCTGGATCTGGTGTTCATCCATGACGGCGATCCACAGGCAGAAACCGACGGGGCGAAGCCTATTGATGGTGCGCAGTTCTTTACCCGGCTCGGCCAGCGGATCATTCACTTGCTGACGGCCCAGACCAACTCCGGCCAGTTGTATGAAGTGGACATGCGTCTGCGGCCGTCCGGTGCGTCGGGGCTGTTGGTCAGTTCGCTGGGGGCATTTGCCCGCTATCAAGAAAATGAAGCCTGGACGTGGGAGCATCAGGCTCTGGTGCGGGCGCGGGTGCTGGTGGGCAGTCAGGATGTCGGCCAGGCGTTCGAGAAAGTACGGGCTCAGGTGCTGGGCAAGGCGCGGGATCTGGCGAAACTGCAACAGGAAGTGAGCGAGATGCGCGCCAAGATGCGCGATAACCTCGGCAGCAAGAGCACCGCCGCCGGTACCGCGGCGAATGCCTTCGACGCCACGGCGCCGTTCGACCTCAAGCAGGACGCCGGAGGTATCGTCGATATTGAATTTATGGTGCAATACGCGGCCCTGGCGTGGTCGCAGACCCACCCGCCGTTGCTGCGCTGGACGGACAATATCCGCATTCTGGAAGAGCTGGAACACGAGGGGCTGATGCCCGTCGAAGACGCCAGCCTGTTGCGCGAGGCCTATAAGGCCTATCGCTCCGCCGCCCACCGGCAGGCCTTGCAGAAGGATGCCGGGGTGATACCGGGCGATCAGTTCGCGGACGAACGGCGGCAGGTGATGCGGATCTGGCGCGAGCTGGGGCTAAGCTGATTCTCGAGACGGGGAGGCGTAAAGCCTCCCCGGTTCGTTTTTGGAAACCACATGAATATTCTGATCGTTGGGCCCAGTTGGGTCGGTGACATGGTGATGGCGCAGACACTGTTTCAGTGTCTCAAGCAACGCCACCCGCAGTGCGAAATCGACGTGCTGGCCCCCGAGTGGAGCCGGCCGATCCTTGAGCGCATGCCCGAAGTGCGCAAGGCCTTGAGCTTTCCGCTCGGCCACGGCGCGCTGGAGTTGGCGACCCGTCGGCGGATCGGCAAATCCCTGGCCGGCCAGTACGACCAGGCGATCCTGCTGCCGAACTCGCTGAAGTCGGCGCTGGTGCCGTTCTTCGCCGGCATCCCGAAGCGTACTGGCTGGCGCGGCGAATTCCGCTACGGCCTGCTCAATGACGTGCGCACACTGGATAAAGAACGTTATCCGCTGATGATCGAACGTTTCATGGCGTTGGCCTACGAGCCGAACGCCGAGCTGCCGAAACCGTATCCGCGCCCGAGCCTGCAGATCGACCCGGTGACCCGCGAGGCGGCGCTGGCCAAGTTCGGTCTGACCCTCGATCGCCCGGTGCTGGTGTTGTGCCCCGGTGCCGAATTCGGCGAAGCCAAACGCTGGCCGTCCGAGCATTACGCCAAGGTCGCCGAGGCGCGCATCCGCGAAGGCTGGCAAGTCTGGCTGTTCGGCTCGAAGAACGATCACGCGGTGGGCGAAGACATCCGCGCACGGCTGATTCCGGGCCTGCGTGAAGAGTCCGTGAACCTTAGTGGCGGTACTTCGCTGGCCGAGGCCATCGACCTGATGTCCTGCGCTGACTCTGTGGTTTCCAACGATTCCGGTCTGATGCACGTTGCTGCAGCGCTGAACCGTCCGTTGGTGGCCGTCTATGGCTCGACTTCGCCGGGCTTCACCCCGCCGCTGGCCGAGCATGTGGAAATCGTCCGTCTGGGCCTCGATTGCAGCCCTTGCTTTGATCGCACTTGCCGTTTCGGCCATTACAACTGCCTGCGCCAGCTGATGCCGGACGCGGTCAACGATGCCTTGCAGCGTTTGCAGGGCTCTGTGGTCGAGGTCCATTAAGTTGCGGGTATTGCTGATCAAGACTTCTTCGCTGGGCGACGTGATTCATGCGTTGCCGGCGTTGACCGACGCCGCCCGGGCGATTCCCGGGATCAAATTCGACTGGGTGGTGGAAGAAGGCTTTGCCGAAATCCCGACCTGGCACCCGGCCGTGGGCAAGGTCATTCCCGTGGCGATTCGCCGCTGGCGCAAGAATCTCTGGAAAACCATCACCAGCGGCGAGTGGAAACGCTTCAAGCAATCCGTTCGGGCGAACAAATATGACCTGGTGATCGATGCTCAAGGCCTGCTGAAAAGCGCCTGGCTGACTCGCTACGTCAAAGCCCCGGTGGCCGGTCTCGACAAGGGCTCGGCCCGCGAGCCGATCGCTGCGCGCTTTTATGACCGCAAACTGGCGGTGGCCCGTGGGCAGCACGCCGTTGAGCGCGTGCGCCAGTTGTTTGCAATCGCCTTGGGTTATGACTTGCCCAAGGGGCTGGGCGATTACGGCCTCAACGTCGAGCGTCTGGTGGAACTGCCACGCAAGAATGCTTACGTGGTGTTTTTGCACGGCACCACCTGGGACACCAAACACTGGCCGGAAAGCTATTGGCGTGAGCTGACCGAGCGGGTCGGCTACCTCGGCGTCGGGATCAAGCTGCCGTGGGGCAACCCGCTGGAGAAGGCCCGGGCCGAGCGCATCGCTGCCGGTTTCAAACACGCCGAAGTGCTGCCGAAGCTGAACCTGGCCGGGGTCGGCAAGGTGCTGGCCGGTGCCCAGGCCTGCGTCGCGGTGGACACCGGTCTCGGCCATCTCGCTGCGGCACTGGACGTGCCGACGATTTCGCTGTTCGGCCCGACCAATCCGGGCCTGACCGGTGCCTACGGCAAGCTGCAGATTCACCTCGGCAGCGATTTCCCGTGCGCGCCGTGCCTGCAAAAGAAATGTACGTATCAACCGACCGCGCAGGATGCCCGTCAGTTTGACCTGAAACGCGAGTTGCCTTTGTGCTTCACGCGTCTGAATCCCGAGCGTGTCGCCAGCCGACTGAGCACGTTGTTGATGGCTGAGGAGCTGCGTTGATGCAATTGGCATTTGTCCTTTACAAGTATTTCCCGTTCGGTGGTTTGCAGCGCGACTTCATGCGCATCGCCCTCGAATGCCAGAAGCGTGGCCACAAGATTCGCGTCTACACCCTGATCTGGGAAGGCGACGTGCCGCCCGGTTTCGAAGTGCTGGTGGCGCCGGTCAAGGCGTTCTTCAACCATCGCCGCAACGAGAAACTCAGCGCGTGGATGGAAGCGGACCTGGCCAAGCGCCCGGTGGATCGCCTGATCGGCTTCAACAAGATGCCGGGGCTGGACGTCTACTACGCCGCCGACGGCTGCTTCGAGGACAAGGCGCAGAACCTGCGCAATTCGCTGTATCGCCGCTGGGGCCGCTATCGCCACTTCGCCGAGTACGAGCGCGCGGTGTTCGCCAAAGACGCGAAGACTGAAGTGTTGATGATCTCCGAAGTGCAGCAGCCGCTGTTCATCAAGCATTACGACACGCCGCTCGAGCGCTTCCACCTGCTGCCGCCGGGCATCGCCCAGGATCGTCGGCGTCCGGCGGATGCCGACGAAATTCGCGCCGGTTTCCGCGCCGAATTCAACCTCAAGGACGACGAACTGTTGCTGGTGCAGATCGGCTCCGGGTTCAAGACCAAGGGCGTCGATCGCAGCCTGAAGGCGCTGGCCGCATTGCCCGCCGAACTGAAGAAACGCACCCGGCTGTTTGTAATCGGCCAGGATGACCCCAAATTGTTCCAGATGCAGAGTGCAACATTGGGTCTGGGCGACAACGTGACGTTCCTCAAGGGGCGCAGCGATATCCCGCGTTTCCTGCTCGGCGCCGATCTGTTGATCCACCCGGCGTACAACGAGAACACCGGTACGGTATTGCTTGAAGCGCTGGTCGCCGGGTTGCCGGTGCTGGTCAGCGCGGTCTGCGGCTACGCCCATTACATTGCCGAGGCCGATGCCGGGCGCGTGCTGGACGAGCCGTTCGATCAGGCGCAACTGACGCAATACCTGACTGACATGTTGAACGACGACGCTGCACGGGCGGCCTGGAGCCGCAACGGTCTGGCTTTCGCCGAGACGGCCGACCTCTACAGCATGCCGCAGCACGCGGCCGATGTGATTCTGGCGGAGCACGCATAAATGAAGTTGATGCTGGCTGAACCGTTCAAGAGCCTCTGGGCCGGCCGCGATGCGTTCGCGGAAGTCGAGGGCTTGCAGGGCGAGGTGTACCGCGAGCTGGAAGCCCGCAGGACTTTGCGCACGGAAGTCGACGGCAACGGATTTTTCGTCAAGATCCACCGAGGCATTGGCTGGGGCGAGATTTTCAAGAACCTGCTGACTGCCAAGCTGCCGGTGCTTGGCGCGGGCCAGGAATGGAAGGCTATCCAGCGTCTGCAGGAAGTCGGTGTGCCGACCATGACCGCCGTCGCGTACGGTGAGAAGGGCAGCAACCCGGCGGACCAGCATTCGTTCATCGTCACCGAAGAACTGGCGCCGACCATCAGCCTCGAAGACTTCAGCATCGACTGGGTCAAGCAACCGCCGCAGCCAAAGCTCAAGCGCGCGCTGATCGCCGAAGTTGCACGCATGACGGGCATGATGCATCGCGCCGGGGTCAACCACCGCGACTGCTACATCTGCCACTTCCTGCTGCACACCGACAAACCGGTCACCCCGGAAGATTTCAAACTCTCGGTGATCGACCTGCACCGGGCCCAGACTCGCCCGGCGATCACTCAGCGCTGGCGCAACAAGGATCTGGCGGCGCTGTATTTTTCCGCGCTGGACATCGGCCTGACCCGTCGCGACAAGCTGCGCTTTCTCAAGGGTTACTTCCAGCAACCGCTGCGCCAGATCCTGGCGGAAGAAGCACCGTTGCTGAGCTGGCTCGAAGGCAAGGCCAACAAACTCTACGAGCGCAAGTTGCGCTACGGGGATGCGCTCTGATGGCGGGTTGGAATCTTGAACCCGGGTACAGCGACCTCGCAGCGGATTTTGGCAGCCTTGAAGCGGTATTCGCGCTTGAAGGCGAGCGTCTGACCCGCGACCCGCTGTCCGAAGTCATCCGCGTGCAGCGCAACGGTGTCAATTACTACGTCAAACGCTACGTCGGCGCCGGCAAGGGCTTGCGCCGTTACCTCGGCAAGCCGCGGGTGAAAATGGAGTGGCAGAACCTCAAGCGTTTCGCCAAGTGGGGCATTCCCACCGCCGAAGTGGTGGCCTGGGGCCTGGAGCGCAATGGCATGGCCTACGATCGCGGGGCGATGATCACCCGCGAACTGCCGCGTACCGAGGACCTCTCGGCACTGGCCGAGCGCAACGACCCCAAGCTGAAGAGTCATAGCTGGGTTGACGGCATCAGTCGGCAGTTGGCCGTTTACACCCGGACAATGCACGACCATCGCTTCACCCATAACGATCTGAAGTGGCGCAACCTGCTGATCGACGATCAGGCGCGGCTGTTTCTGATCGACTGCCCGAACGGCGATTTCTGGCGCGGTTTCTGGCTCAAATACCGGATTACCAAGGACCTGGCCTGTCTCGACAAGGTTGCCAAATATCACCTGTCGAACACCCAGCGCCTGCGCTTCTACCTGCAATACCGCCAGCGTGACCGGCTCAATGCCGCCGACAAGAAACGGATTCGCCACGTGGTGAGATTTTTCGAGGGACGCGAATGACTGATTTTCTGGCCGCTGAAGACCGTGCGCTACTGGAGCGCCACGGCCTCGGCACGTTCGACGCGTTGTGGGACAAGCAACTCGATGCGGTGGATGAACCGAACACCGACGGCGGCGGCTGGAGCAGTGTGTTCCGGCTCGAACTCGAAGGCCACGGTTATTACCTCAAGCGTCAGAGCAACTACCTGACCCGCACCCTGCACGCGCCGTTTGGCGAGCCGACGTTCGCCCGGGAGTTTCGCAACATCAGTCGTTACAACCAGCTCGGCATTCCGGCGCTGCAAGCGGCGTTTTTCGGCCAGCGTAAAATCAACGGCGAAGTGCGCGCGATCCTGCTGACCCGAGCCCTCGACGGTTGGGATGATCTGGATTCGTTGCTGCAGCGCTGGTCTAGCCTGGAAGTCACGCAGCATTCGGCGATTCTCAAGGCCTGCGGCCAGCTGGCGCGGCGCCTGCACGGTGTACGTCAGGTGCACGGCTGCTTCTATCCCAAGCACATTTTCCTGCGTGCCGGGGGTACCGGGTATCAGGCGCAACTGATCGACCTGGAAAAGACCCGGCCCCTGCTGTTCGGCCAGCGTGATCGGGTCAAGGATCTTGAGCCGCTGCTGCGTCGTGCACCGGAGTGGAGTGATGCCCAGTTGCGCGAGTTGCTGGCGGCGTATCTCGATCAGTCGGTCGACAGTTCACTGGTCGATAGCTGGGTCACGCGGCTGACCGCGCGGCGCAGTCGCAAGGAGACGCGCTGATGCAGTTGTCCGACCTGAAAAACGCCGGGCGTACACCGAGCCTGCCGCTGACGGTTTCGTTGGCCGATGCGGCGGGTGCCGCCGATTTGCAGTTGCTCAGCCTGTTGCGGGTGTTGCCGGGGCAGCGCTATGTCGGTGCCGGCGTGTGGCGCGGGCGTCCGGTGTTGGCCAAATTGCTGGTTGGCAGCAAGGCTGCACGGCATTTTCAGCGTGAACTGGAAGGGGTGAAACTGCTCGCCGCCCAAGGCATGACTACGCCGTTGCTGCTGGCCGATGGCCTGAAGGACGGCGAGGGCGGCTGGTTGTTGTTCGAGTTTCTCGAAGGCGCCGAAAGCCTCGGTGATGCCTGGAACAAGGTCGAGTCCTTGCCGGTGCTGGCCGACGAACAGTCGGCGGTGCTGGCCGAGGCCCTCGGCGCCATTGGCCAGTTGCACGGCAAAGGCCTGTGGCAGGAAGACCTGCACCTGGACAACCTGCTGCGCCACGGCGGTCAGTTGTACCTGATCGATGGCGCCGGCATTTGTGCGGAAAACGCTGGCCAGCCATTGTCCCGGCAGAAAGTGCTGGAAAACCTCGGGGTGTTTTTCGCCCAGTTGCCCAAGTCGCTCGAGCCGTTCACCGAAGAATTGCTGGTGTATTACCTGCTGAGCAACAGCGAGCACGCGCTGCCGCTGGAAGCCTTGCAGAAGCAGATCGACAAGGTGCGCGCCTGGCGGTTGAAGGATTTCCTGATCAAAGTCGGTCGTGAATGCACGTTGTTCAGCGTGCGACGCGGAGCCTTTGGCCTGCGTTCGATCCGTCGCGAGGAAGAACCCGCGATGCTGCCGGTGCTGGAGCAGGCCGATGCCTTGCTCGATCAGGGGCACCTGTACAAGACCGGCGGCGCGGCCAGCGTCGGCAAGGTCGAAGTCGCCGGGCGTCCGCTGGTGATCAAACGTTACAACATCAAGAATTTTGCCCATTGGCTCAAGCGCTTCTGGCGCCCGAGCCGTGCCTGGCATTCGTGGCGCGAAGGCAATCGCCTGGCGTTTCTCGGCATTGCTACGCCCAAACCGCTGGCGGTGCTGGAAACACGCTTCTTCTGGTTGCGCAGCAAGGCGTACCTGATCACCGAGTACCTGGCCGGGCCGGACATCATCGAGTGTTTTGCACCGTACGTTGAAAGCGGCGAAGCGCCGGAAGCCGAGTTGCAGGCGCTGGATCAGTTGTTTGCGCGGTTGATTGCCGAGCGCATCAGTCACGGCGATTTCAAGGGCCACAACCTGTTCTGGCACGAGGACCGCTGGGCGCTGATCGATCTGGATTCGATGTGCCAGCACGGCTCGGCGGGCAGCTTTGCTCCGGCTTATGCCAAGGATCGTGCGCGGTTCATGCGCAACTGGCCTGAGAGCAGTGCGCTGTATCAGGTGATTGATCAGCGTTTGCCCAAGGATGCATCGGGCGCTGCGTGATTATTTTCGCCAGCGCGTAAGAGGTTTCTGCAGTTGAATTCGGGTAAGGCATGTGGCGACAAATCCTTGTGACTTGTCCTACGGCCTTCCCGGAACCCATGAACTGCCCCGCATAAAGCCCCGATGCTAGTTTGCCCCGACGTTCCCGGAGGGCAAACCTTGACCATCAAAACGGCTATCACCATTGGCGCATTTTCCCTGGCGCTATCCGGCTGCGGCACCGCCGTCACCGTGTTGCAGGACGACGAGGACGCCACGCGCGGCCTGCGCAAACAGAAAACCTACTGCCAGTCCATTCCGCGCATCTACAGCGGCCTCGCCCACGACTTCTGCCTGCTGCACGCGCCGCCCGACCCCACCGGCATTCTGGTGCCGGTTGTCCTGCTCGACCTGACCCTGTCCGGCGTCTTCGACACGGCTTGTCTGCCTTATACGATCTATCGTCAGGCGGTGGACGGGAATATCAGTGTTTATTGGCGGCCGAGCCGTGGGTAAATACTTTGCCCTCGACCAGTAAGTACAGCAATTTCATCGTTTATGTCGATGAGAGTGGTGATCATGGGATGCAAACACTGGATCGCAACTATCCAGTCTTTGTGCTCGCGTTTTGTGCCTTTCATAAGAGGCATTACTGCGAGAAGGTCATTCCGGCACTGCAGAATTTCAAGTTCACCCATATGGGGCACGATCTGATTGGTCTGCATGAACTCGAAATTCGTAAAGAAAAAGGAGCGTTTTCTGGCCTCTTCATGTCCAGAGAGCACAAGAATGCTTTTCTTGAGGAACTGACTTGCATCATTGAAGCTAGCAACTTCGTTCTGATCAGTTGCGTGGTAGACAAGGCCTCTCTTCGTGAGAAACAAGGCACAGGGCATAATCCGTATCACCTCGCTCTCGGCTTTTGTCTGGAAACGCTCTATGAATTTTTGCAGGAGAAGAATCAACAAGGGGCACTGACGCATGTGATTTTCGAGCGCCGAGGAAAGCGAGAGGATAACGAGCTTGAGTTGGAGTTTCGCAGGATGTGTGGTGGGGCGAATCGATGGGGTATTCAACTGCCGTTTGACATCGTTTTTGCAACCAAGCAGGTGAACTCCACCGGCTTGCAGCTAGCCGATCTTGTTGCGAGGCCCATTGGCATGAGCTTTTTGAGGGCGGGTCAGGGAAACCGTGCTTTTGACGTGCTCAAGCGCAAATTCTATTGCAGCGGAGGGCGGAGCAAAGTTGGAGAGGGTTTCGAGAATTGGGGTTTGAAGCTTTTCCCATCCCCAGAAAGCGAAAAGCCCCGATGATCTCACCGAGGCATTAGCGCCGACCGGGATCTCCCAGTCCATTTGCGCTGGAGTCTATGTCGATGCTACTCGAGTGTCAACGCACTGGCCGGCCAGTTCCGCTAGAGGTTTGTCGGCGCTTTTAAGCTATAATCCCGCCCTTTAGCTGTCTCTCGCCCGGTGCGAGGGCACATCATTTTTCAAGGCGCATCGCGCCTGAATGCAGACTAAAGAGGCTAGACCCCTGTGGCATTGACGATTCTTGGCCTGTCCGGCGCCCTTAGCCATGATCCTTCAGCAGCCTTGTACATCGACGGCAAGCTGGTCGCGGCGGCTGAGGAAGAGCGCTTCGTACGCGATAAACATGCAAAGAACCGCATGCCCTACGAATCGGCGAAGTTCTGCCTGGAGCAGGCTGGCATCAAGCCGTCCGACGTTGACGTGGTAGCGATTCCGTTCGCCCCGATCAGCATTTTCGGCAAGGCCCGCTGGCAGTACGCCAAGCGTTACTGGTACGCCCCGGACCGTGCACTCGACGCGATCCTGATGGGCAACCGTCGCTACAAACGCTATCGCAACAAGATCGTCTGGTGCCTGGAGCAACTGGGCTTCGATCCGAAGAAAATCAAGATCGAACCGGTTGAACACCACCTGGCCCACGCCTCCAGCGCCTACCACTGCTCGGGTTTCAAAGAGAAAACCGCGATCCTCGGCATCGACGGCAAGGGTGAGTACGCCACGACCTTCTTCGGTTATGGCGAAAACGGCAAGATCCACAAGATCAAGGAATTCTTCGATCCGGACTCCCTCGGCGGCCTGTACGGTGCGATCACCGAGTTCCTCGGTTTCGACATGCTGGACGGTGAGTTCAAGGTCATGGGCATGGCGCCGTACGGCGACGCCAGCAAATACGATTTCTCGCGCCTGGCCTCGTTCGAGAACGGCGAGCTGGTGATCAACACCGACTACGCCAACGTGATCGGCCTGCGTCGCTATAAAGAGAAGGGCAAGGGTTACTACTTCTCGCCGAAGCTGATCGAGTGGCTGGGTCCGAAGCGCGAAGGCGACATCGCCGACGAGCCGTACATCCACTACGCCGCCAGCATTCAAGCGCTGTTCGAAAAAATTGCGCTGCAGATGATCGACTACTACCTGGGCGACGTGCTCAAGGAAACCGGCAAACTGGCTTACGCCGGTGGCTGTGCGTTGAACGTCAAGCTCAACCAGAAAATCATCGCCCGCGACGACGTCAAGGAACTGTTCGTGCAGCCTGCATCCGGCGACGCCGGCACCGCAGTCGGCGCAGCGGCCTATGTGTCCAACGCCCGTGGCGTACCGGTCGAGAAGATGGAACACGTCTACCTCGGCCCGTCGTACAGCAACGAAGACGTGATCGCCGCGTGCGCCCGTCACGAGAACAAGCCGACCTGGCGCAAGCTCGACAACATGCCGGAGCAGATCGCCAAAATCATGGTCGATGGCAACCCGGTGGCCTGGTTCCAGGGCCGCATGGAGTTCGGTCCGCGTGCACTGGGTGGTCGTTCGATCATCGGTTGCCCGAGCGTCGCTGGCGTGGCTGACCGCATCAACCACCAGATCAAGTTCCGCGAGCGCTGGAGGCCTTTCTGCCCGTCGATGCTCGACACCGTTGCGCCACAGATGATCAAGATCGATCACCCGGCGCCGTTCATGACCTTCACCTTCGAAGTGGCGGAAGAGTGGAAGACCCGCGTGCCGGAAGTCGTCCACGAAGACGGTACGTCCCGGGCCCAGGTGCTCAAGCGCGAATACAACCCGCGCTACTACGACATGATGAAGGCGCTGGAAGTGCTGACCGGCAACGGCGTGTCCCTGAACACCTCGCTCAACCGCCGTGGTGAACCGATGATCTGCTCGCCGACCGATGCCCTGAACATGTTCTTCGGCTCCGATCTGCAGTACCTGATCATGGAAGACATCCTGGTGGTCAAAGAAGGCGCAAACGCTTATGACACGCTCGGCTGAACGCCATGTGCTGCAGTTCTGCCACGGCTATGACGGGCCGTTCCTGGACTGCGCGCGGCAGTACGCCAGCCTGTTCGCGGGCACCGGTTATCGGGTCACCACGGTCTTTCTGACCGGGGCGGCCGATAGCGAGGTGGCTGCGGCCTGCGCCTCCGACGAAGTGTTGTTCATGGAATACAGCTCCAAGGCCATTCGTGGCCTGAAGCTGGGCGCCATCGGCGATCTGCGCAAGATCGCCGCTTCACGCAATTTCAGTTTCTGCATCGCCCATCGCTTCAAGCCGATCTACATCGCCTTGCTCGGCACTTCGCTGCCGGTGATTGGCGTGCACCACGCGTTTGGCGATTACAAACGCGGCACGCGCAAGCTGTTCGCGCACATTTTCCGCAAGCGCCTGAGCCTGCTCGGCGTGTCCGACGCGGTGCGCGACGACATGCGCCGCTGCCTGCCGAAATGGCCGGCGACGCGCATCCAGACCCTCTACAACCGCATCGATGTTTCGGCGTTGCAGATGAGTCAGGTGTCCGCCCGTGAAGCCCGCGAGACCCTCGGTCTTTCAGCGGATGCGTTCATTATCGGCAACGTCGGTCGCCTGCACCCGGACAAGGATCAGGCCACGCTGCTGCACGGTTTTGCCGCGGCGCTGCCCGGTCTGCCGGCCAACAGCCAACTGGTGATTCTCGGCAAGGGGCGTCTTGAGGATGATCTGAAGGCGCTGGCCCGCGAACTGGGCGTCGGTGATCGCGTGCTGTTTCTCGGTCAGGTGCCGGACGCGCGCAATTATTTCCGTGCATTCGATGTGTTTGCCCTGAGTTCCGACCACGAACCGTTCGGCATGGTGCTGCTGGAGGCCATGGCCGCTGGCGTGCCGTTGTTGGCGACTGCGTGCGGCGGGGCGAAGGAAGTGGTCGAAGGCGTGGGCATTCTGTTCCCGCTGGGTGATGCCGAACATCTGGCTCAGGGCCTGAAACATCTGGCCGGCATGGACGAGCAGCAACGCCGTCAATGCGCCGAGATGATGTTCGATCGCCTGCGCGAGCGCTTCTCCGACCGCGCCGTACGCGACACCTTCTGGCATTTGCCGCAAGTTACCGATCTGGCACCGAGGGGCTGATGCTCAACCGATTTCAAGGCTGGCGCGAACGTGGCTGGTCGCCCGTTGACGCCTCAACTTATGCACAGGCCTGGCAGCGTTTTGGCGGCAGCGTCGCGACTCATCCGCTGGTCGTCGAGCGTCTGGCGGATCTGGCCGGCATCCCGGTGCGCTATCTGGCCTGGGAGCAGCAGGGCGAAGTCAAAGCGGCGATCCCGACCTGGGGCCGCGATCTGGCCTTGTCCAAGGACGTGCTCAAGCGCAACGGCAAGAAAGGCCTGTTCGACCTCGGCAACGCCGAGCTGATCCTGCCGGCCGCCGCCGATGCCCAGGCCCCGCTGCGCCATCGCGGGCGATACCTGTCGGCGCTCAACGAAAACCGCTTCAGCGGTCTCAAGTTGCAGACCGAACAACTGGCCATGGCCCGCACCCCGGAAGAACTGTCGAAGAAGTTTCGCTACAACCAGCGTCGTGAGTTGCGCCTGCTTGAAGAGGCGGGCGGTGTCGTACGGCCGGTCAGCGAGTTCACGAGTGCGGAACTGGCAGCCATTTATTGCGACCTGTTCCAGCGTCGCTGGGGATTCCCGGCCACTGGCGCGGCACGCATGGCCGAGGTCATCGAGTTGTTGCGCGAGCTGTTGATCGGTTCGGTGATCTTCCTCAACGATGCGCCGATCGCCATTCAACTGGTGTATCGCGTCGAAGCGCCGGAGTGGATCAGCGTCGAGTACATCAACGGCGGCGTCGACCCCGAAACCCGTGAATTCAGCCCCGGCAGTGTCTTGAGCTTCCTCAATACGCAATCGGCGTGGGAGCACGCCCGGGCGCTGAACAAGCCGCTACGCTTTTCCTTCGGTCGTGCCGACCGTGAATACAAGGATCGCTGGTGCAATCCTGTGCCGGTCTTCACCGTATGAGTCAGCCCATGAGCCGCAAACAGCAACTGCTCAAGCGTCACCGGCGCAATAAACGCATCGGCCTGTTGATCGCGCTGATCGTGTTGATCGCCCTCGGTGTGCTGGTGGCCTGGTGGTTGCCGCTGGTGCTGGCGGTGGTTGGCTGGATCGCTCACGAAGCGTGGTTCGCCGATCATTTGTTCTACTCGCCGAAAGACGACTACCAATACAGCTTTCCGCCGTTCACACCGCAGCCGAAAGTGCATTTGAGCGGTGAGCAGTTGCGCCTCGACGAGGGCGTGATGCTGGTGGACGACGCCACGCTGATCCTCGCCGTGCGGGTGAAAAGCACCTGGCTGGGACGTTTCTTCGATCCACGCGTGGAGCTTGCGGGCGGAGCGAATCCGGATGCACAGACCTTCGAACGTGGCGTCAACGGCCTGCGTTATCTGAACCTCAGCGGTCAGGCGCAGACCTTGTCGCAAGGCCTGTTGCGCCTGCGCGGACGTTTCTGCCGGGTGACCGGCGAGCCGGTGCTATGGGCGCTGGAACAACCGGATTACCGCCATCAGCGGGTGATGGTGATCGCGCCGCACGCCGACGATGCCGAGTTGGCCGCTTACGGTTTGTACAGTCAGGCCGATGAGGCCTGGATCGTTACCCTGACCGCTGGCGAGATCGAAGCCGAACACTATCAGCAGATGGGCCTGAACAAGGTCGAGGCGGCGCGACTCAAGGGCCGCTTGCGGGCCTGGGACAGCCTCGCCGTGCCGCGCTGGGCCGGTGTGCCGCAGGAACACTGCGTGCAGCTCGGGTATTTCTGCCTGCAACTGGCGGCGATGCAGGCTGCGCCGAATCAACCGGTGGGTTCGCGGGAAGCCGATCTGAGCGACACGCGAATTTTTCGTCAGTTGAATCCGTTTGCCTTGCCCGGCGATGCCGACGGCGCGCCGACCTGGAACAATCTGCTGGCCGACCTGCGTGACGTCCTGTCTCGTGCGCGTCCGGATGTGATCGTGCTGCCGCACCCGACGCTGGATCCGCATCCCGACCATATCTGCGCCCAGGAGGCCGTACTGGAAGCCTTGCGCGGTCTCGATTACCAACCGACCCTGCTCGGTTACGCCAACCACCTGCACGACAACGATCGCTGGCCGATGGGCGACAGCGGGCAGGGCATCGCCTTGCCGCCGACGTTCGATGCAAACGTGGCGATGCAGCCGCTGTGCCTGCCGCTGCCGATCGAGCTGCAACGTGACAAGGCCATGGCGCTGGGCATGATGCATGACCTGCAGCCGCCGGCACCGGCCAAGCGGCGCCTGCGCCGGCTGTTTCAGCGAATGCTGGCCGGCCGAACGCCGTCGGTCTATGGCGAGAACGAATTTTTCCGCAAAGCGGTCAGGCGCCAGGAGTTGTTCTGGGTGCTGAAGCAGAGCGAAACAGGCGCGACGGGTTCGCAACGGGGAGAGTCATGAGTCAACGCGCAAAGGTTCTGCAGCTGCAGCCCGACTACAACGTCAAATCCCATGATTTCGCCGACCTCGCCGAACAGATCGTCAAGGCTTTGCCGACGGATCGTTATGAGGTGACAGCAGCATTCCTGCGCGGCAAGCCCGGGCCGGGTGAGGCCGTCAGCCGGGCCGACCGTTCGGTGTATTTCGAGTTTTCCGACAAGTCCCTCAAAGGCATGCGCCTGCGGGCGATGTGGCAGCTGTACAAGTTCTGCCGGCGGGAAAAGTTTGATGTGGTGATCTGCAACCGGTTCAAACCGGTGAACATGATGCTGACGCTCAACCGCTGGTTGAAAGTGCCGTTGTGCATCGGCATTTCCCACGGTTTTGGCGAGTACGACCGCTTCTATCGCCGTCGTCAGACCCAGCGTCTGATCGATCGCCACTGGCGCTTTGTCGGTGTGTCGCCGGCGGTCAAGCAGTACCTGCTGGACTGCGATTGCGGTTTCACCGATCAGAATACGTACGCGATCACCAACGCCATCGACATCGAGCAGGCCGAAGGTTTGCAGCACAGCCGCGAGCGGGCCCGTGAGCTGCTCGGTATCGACCCGAAGGTGCGCCTGATCGGTGCGCTGGGCCGGCTGGTGTCGGTCAAGGGCCACACTTACCTGTTGCAGGCTTTCGCCCAACTGAAAGACAAATACCCGAACACCCAACTGGCAATCATCGGTGCCGGGCGCCTGCAAGCGCCGCTGGCGGCCGAGATCGAACAGTTGGGTCTGAGCGGTCGCGCGCACCTGCTGGGCTTCAAGGAAAACGCCCTGCAATACGTACGAGCGTTCGATATCTGGACCATGCCGTCGCTGGCCGAAGGCCTGGGCCTGGCCTTGCTGGAAGGCATGAGCGGGCATCTGCCGGTGATCGCATCGAACGTGCCGGCCATGTTGCCGCTGATCGAAGGTGCCGGTGGCCTGTCGATCACCCCCAAGGACGTGACGAGCCTGGTCACTGCACTGGATGCTTACCTCGGGCTGTCGGATGACGAGCTCAAGGCCAAGGGCGAGCAGGCCTATCGCTATTTACAGGAACAACACGACATCGAGGTCTTCCGTCAGGAATACCTGACCCTGATCGACTCCGGCCTGGCGCAGGCCCGCAAGGAACAGCCATGAGTGAGGTCACCGCCCTGAGCGATGCACAACCCATCGTCACCGTGATCATCGCGTCCTACAACCACGGACCGTACATCGAGGAAAGCATCCTCAGCGTCATCAACCAGAGCTACAAGAACATTGAGCTGCTGGTGGTCGACGACGGCTCGAAGGATGACAGCGTGGAGCGCATCAATGCCTTGCAGGCCAGGCACGGCTTCGACTTCCGCGTGCAGCAGAACCAGGGCCTGACCAATACGCTGAACGGCGCGATTGCGCGGGCCAGGGGCAGCCTGATCGTACCGTTCGGCTCCGACGACATCATGTACCCGGACCGTATCGCCACCCAGGTCGCGTACATGGACGGCAAGCCGGAAGTGGGTATCTGCGCCGGCAACATCGAGTTGATGGACGCCGACGGCAACCTCTACCCGGAAAAGCGCCAGCGCCGGGACGTGCCGTTCCGTCGCCTGGATTTTGATGACATGTTCCTGGAGCGCAAGCCGTATCCGCCGGCGCCGACCCTGATGATCCGCCGCGAGGCACTGGACAAGGTGGGTGGGTTCGATCCGACGATTCGTCTCGAGGATCTGTACATCGAGCTGAAAGTCACCCACGCCGGGTATTTCATCGACGGCCTGAACGTGGTGATGGCGCGCTATCGCAAACACGCCACGAACTCGTACAAGAACCACCGTTTCATGATCGAAAACATCCTGCGTACCTACGCGCTGTTCAGCGATCACCCGCTGTACGACGAGGTGCGCTACAAGTCGCTCAACTCGATGTTCCTGAAAACCGCCAACCGTGACCGCAAACTGGCGCGGGAGCTGCTGGCACAGATTCCGCTCAAGGCCTGGAACAAGAAAACCTGGCGCGGTCTGGGCCGGCTGCTGTTTTCACCGCTGGAAAAGGACTGAACCATGGGCTGGCTTCAGCGCTGGCGTGAGCAGCGCGCCAAACGGGCGATTCGCAAGCTGCCGAAGATCGAACGCGGCGCGGCGCGGTTCGCCCGGGCTTACCCTGACTACAGCTTTGGCCGGGGCAGTTATGGTCTGCCGATCGTTCATGACTGGAAGGAAGGCTCGACGCTGAAGATCGGTGCCTACTGTTCGATTGCCGTAGGTGTGCAGATCTTTCTTGGCGGGCATCACCGGGCGGACTGGGTGACCACGTTTCCCTTTCCGGCGATGCTGCCGGAGGCCGCTGGCATCTGCGATTACAGCGGTACTCACGGGGACGTGATAATCGGCAACGATGTCTGGCTGTGCTCCAACTGCACAATCCTGTCGGGTGTCACGATCGGCAGTGGCGCGATCATCGCTGCCGGTGCACTGGTCACACGGGATGTCGAACCCTATGCGGTCATGGGCGGCAATCCGGCGAAGTTCCTGCGCTGGCGGTTTCCCGAGGAGCAGCGTCAGGAGTTGTTACAGAGTGCCTGGTGGGATTGGCCGGAAGCCGAACTGCGCGGGCTGGTCGACAAGCTCTGCAGCGATGACATCGAGGCTTTCCTGAGTTATGCCCGTCAACGTCAGCCGGTGTAGCCGCTCAGTGGTCCTGAACGGCTTTGTCGGCCAGTTTTTTCGGCGCCTGCTTCTGGCGTAACCATTGCAGAAACTTCCTGCCTGCTTCGATGCCCGGTTTCTCGATGTACAGAAATGTCAGGCTGGCGATCACGATCAGCAGACAACTGCACACGGCCATCAACAGCAGATAGAGGATCGGGTTCTGTGGATTGAAGGGAACCAGGTGTGGCAGTTGCTGCACCATCATCCAGAGCACATAGCCGTGCAGCAGATAGGTGCTGTAGCTGATCTCTCCCAGCCAGCGGACGCTACGCAGGCGCAAGGCGCCAAATAGCGCGTTGCCCGATGCCACGATGACGAAAAACACGCCCAGCAACAGCAGCGGCATCAGGCTGAAGGCGCGTTTGTATTGCGTCATCACGAGAACAAGGGCCAGCAGGGCAATGAAGGTGGCGAACCGTGTCTGGCTCCATGCCACCAGATGGGGACGTCTCACCCAGTAAGCCGCGGCGATCCCCCCCAGGAAACTCGCCAGAAAGTGCTTTTTCAGCGAATGCTCCCAGCCGACCACCTGATAAAGGGCATAAATCCCGATCAGACACAGGACCACCTGCAGCCAGTGCTTGCGGTAGATGAATATCAGCCCCAGAAGTGGCAGCGCCAGGTAGAAAAACACCTCATAGGCCAGCGTCCAGGTCACGTTGGAAATCAACATGCCGCTATGGGGGTACTGATTGATGTCGGGGCGGTCGAACGTCAGCCAGGCCAGTATCTGCCCGGCCAGCTGCGTGCCGGAGTCTTTCAGTTCCCAGCCTTGCAGGTGGAAGACGGTGACAAACACGATCAGCATCAGCGGCAGGTAAAGCGGATAAAGCCGAAACACCCGTGAGACCGCAAATGCCTGCCAGTCATGGTCGCGACCCTGTTTGAGCAGGCGGCTCCAGAACAGGAAGCCGGTGATCATGAAAAACAGCGCGACACTGGCCTGGCCCAATTGGGAATAGAGATTGCTGGGCGGAAAGTCGATGACGCCAGTACGCAGGTAGAACCAGGTAATGATTGCGTGATGAATGAACACGCCAAAAGCCAGATAGCCGCGCAAGCCGTCAATGCTGTTATAGCGGCTTTCGCCGCTATGACGCAGGTGCTGGGCGGCTTTGGGTATCAGACGCAGGAACATTACCGACGTCGCGATAGCGAGCAGATACGCTATCGCGGCAAAGACTGGGTTTGTATCCGTCATGATCAGTGGGCCCGAGCCGGGCGACCTCCCTGTTGCACTTGCCGGTGCAGATTGTCGACGGCAGCCTTGGAGGCCGTCACCGAATACCCCTGGAGCAGGGCATCGAAGTGATCCTCGAACAGCCAGCGCTTGTCTTCCGTGTAGCGTTGCATGTGGCGCAAATTGCGCTGGCGCAATGAAAGGCTCAAGGGTGATGGATAGATGCGCAGGTCGGCCAGATCGATCAGCCCGAACTCACCGTCCTCCAGCACCAGCACGTTACCCAGATGCAGTGAGCGGAAATAGACACCCTGCTCATGAAGCCGGGCCATGAACTTGCCGAAACGTTCGACCAGCGCCTGTCGCACCGCTGGTGCGGGGATGCCCTGCAGCACCTGACGCAAGGTGTGGCCCGGCAACGGAGCGTAGTGCACCGCGCTGCTGCCATCGTCCAGGCGATACAGATTCAGCACCTGCGGGGTCGGGATGCCCATCCGGCGCAATTGTTCGCTATTGATGGCGAAGCGTTCGGAGTACGGGTTGAAGTTGCCGGAGGTGTACCAGCGGCGGCGACGGAACAGCTTGAGGAAGCTGCCATCGGTCAGGCGCAGGACCTTTGGACCCAGGCCGTCCTCTTCGATCACCTGAGCATCGGCGCAGCGTTGTTGCAGGCCGGAGACCGACAGTTTCTGCACCGGTATTGCCAACAGGCGTCGGGCCCGCTGATTGATGCTGATCGCAGCAATCAGCGCCAGCGGAATCCACAGCAGGAACCAGTGTTCCTTGGGGCGCGAAATGATGCCGCCACCTTCTGTCAGCCCCGCACCGATGCCGAACACCAGCCAGGTGGAAGCGATGATCAGCAAGGGTTGTACGCGTTGACGCCAACTGCTCAGCAAGCTCCAGCCCTGGAAGAACAGCCACGGCAGCAGGCCCAGGATGCCGACGTAATAAAGCACGCCGAGGACGAAGCTGTGCGGTTCCTGAAAGCTGTAGCCAACGCCCGGGTCAATCGCCAGATCGGCGTTGTAGCCATGACCGATCCAGGGGTGATCGGCAATTTTTTGCAGGGCAATCTGCCAGATTTCGAAACGGTAGGAGTCGCCGCGCTCGGTGATCATCTTCGAGAACAGGGCGACCACGGCGATGCCGACGGCCGCCAGCGACCCCAGCATCACCAGCGAACGCCGGTTCCAGCAGATGAAGGCCAGCCACAAGGCCGCCATGGTCAAGGCGACCAGCGGCGTTCTGGAACCGGTCGAGATCACCGCCGCGAACATGATCAGCATCGCCGGCAGGCTGAGCCAGAGCAGGCGGCCATGTTTGCAGGACATGCTGACGCTGAGCCAGTAGGCACAGAAAAAACCGAACAGATGGGAGCTGAGCAGCGGGTTGTCGAACGCCCCGCCGCCGACCAGACGCGCACCTGGCTGGTAATGATGGATAAAGGGGATCAGGAAACAGATCGTGGCGATCAAGGCAACCACGGCCGCGACGAACAGCATCGGCGAAATAATGTCACTGCGGTAGCGCACCACCAGGTAGCAACCGACGAACAGCAGCAAGGTATGCAGCGGGGGTTTGAGCATGCCGCCGAACGATTCGCCATCGGGCGGACCCCAGCACAGACTGAGCAACGCCCAGGCGATGAACGCAAGCACCGCAAGAACCACCGGTTCGCCCAGCAGCTCTTTCAACTCCCGCGGGCGCAGGCACAGGGCGATCAGTGCAGGAATGCTGAACAGACCATAAAACAGTTTGTGATGCAGGCTGCGACCCGGCAGGAAGAACAGCGCGCACAAGAGCAGGAAGAAGCCGACGGGAAGTATCCACAGGCTGATGAAATCGAAGATTCGATTGGACGTACTGCTGAAGCCGCGAAGTTGCATGCTGTGAGATTCAATCCTGAAGTTGATCGGCCATTTCATTGATGGCTATTTGATGCTGAAAAAGATGCCTAACAATAACAGCCTTTGCCCGATTGCCAGAACCCTGAAGAAGCTGTGCTAAAGTCAGCGTCCTTTTTATCGACTCTCGCGTGATATGACCGACTCCAGTCTCGCCGCAAGCCCTTCGAGCTTGAAAATCTACTTCCGCCTGCTCGGCTACGTCCGGCCGTATATCAGTCTGTTCCTGATCAGCATCGTCGGTTTTCTGATTTTCGCATCGACCCAGCCGATGCTCGGTTACATTCTCAAGTATTTCGTCGACGGTCTGTCCAATCCCGAGGCAGTGCTGTTTCCCACCGTGCCGTACCTGCGCGACCTGCAACTGTTGCAGGCCGTACCGTTGCTGATCATCCTGATCGCTGCGTGGCAGGGCCTGGGATCCTATCTGGGCAACTACTTCCTGGCCAAGGTCTCCCTGGGCCTAGTGCACGATCTGCGGGTGCAGCTGTTCAACAACCTGCTGGTGCTGCCGAACCGGTATTTCGACAAGCATAACTCCGGCCATCTGATTTCGCGTATCACCTTCAACGTGACCATGGTCACGGGGGCGGCAACAGATGCGATCAAGGTCGTAATCCGTGAAGGCATGACGGTGATCTTCCTGTTCGCCTCCCTGTTGTTCATGAACTGGAAGCTGACGCTGGTGATGGTCGCCATCCTGCCGCTGATCGCCGTGATGGTGCGTACCGCGAGCAAGAAATTCCGCAAGCAGAGCAAGAAGATCCAGGCGGCCATGGGCGACGTGACACACGTGGCCTCGGAAACCATCCAGGGTTATCGCGTGGTGCGCAGCTTCGGCGGCGAAACCTACGAAGAAAAACGCTTCCTCAACGCCAGTCAGAGCAATACCGACAAACAACTGCGCATGACCCGCACCGGCGCGATCTACACGCCGATGCTGCAACTGGTGATCTACAGCGCCATGGCGGTGTTGATGTTCCTGGTGTTGTTCCTGCGCGGTGACGCTTCGGCGGGTGACATGGTGGCCTACATCACCCTGGCCGGCTTGCTGCCAAAGCCGATTCGCCAGTTGTCCGAAGTCAGCTCGACCATCCAGAAGGGCGTTGCCGGTGCCGAAAGCATTTTCGAGCAGCTGGACGTCGAGCCGGAAGTCGATACCGGCACGATCGAACGCGATGCGGTCAGCGGTCGTCTCGATGTGCGTAACCTGAGCTTCACCTACCCGGGGACCGAACGTCAGGTACTCGACAACATCAGCTTCTCGGTCGAGCCGGGGCAGATGGTGGCGCTGGTGGGGCGCTCCGGCAGCGGCAAGTCGACGCTGGCCAACCTGATCCCGCGCTTCTATCACCACGACAAGGGTGAAATCCTGATCGATGGCGTGGAAGTCGAGCAGTACAAGTTGCTCAACCTGCGCCGCCACATCGCCCAGGTGACCCAGCACGTCACGCTGTTCAGCGACACCGTGGCCAACAACATTGCCTATGGCGACCTGGCCGGGGCACCGCGTGAAGACATCGAGAAAGCGGCGCGTGATGCGTACGCGATGGATTTCATCGCGCAACTGCCGGAAGGCCTGGACACCCAGGTCGGCGAGAACGGCGTGCTGCTTTCCGGCGGTCAGCGCCAGCGCCTGGCGATTGCCCGTGCCTTGCTCAAGAACGCGCCGCTGCTGATCCTCGACGAGGCCACCTCGGCTCTCGACACCGAATCCGAGCGGCACATTCAGGCGGCTCTGGACCAGGTGATGAAAGGCCGCACCACGCTGGTGATCGCTCACCGTCTGTCGACTATCGAGAAGGCCGATCTGATTCTGGTCATGGATCAGGGCCGGATCGTCGAGCGCGGGACTCACGGCGACCTGCTGGCGCAGAACGGCTACTACGCGCGTCTGAACGCCATGGGCCTCGATGCGCCGGCCGAAGACATCGCCTGATCCAGCCTTGTGAAGGTCGGGCGCGCAATGCGCCCGGCCATTTGTATCCGAATCTTTACCCTTCTTGACCAAACCTGCATAAAACCCGGCATCGCGCTTGTTAAGGTTCCTGACTGAACTCTGACTTCCAACGAAGGGGCTATCCCCGTCGCGCGGGTACTCTCATGCTGCAACGCTATCTGTGGAAACTGTTGCCCAAGTCGCAGCGAACCTTCCTGCTTGGGCGCCTGTCGGTGGTCGACCGGCAAGTGGTGAACAAGTCGATGTCGGCCAACCTGCGCTTTCCCAAAGCCTTCGAGCAGCATTCCTGTCTGTTCATTCATGTGCCCAAATGCGCCGGCAGCAGCGTGTGCGCGGCGATGTTCGACGGCTGGCGGCCGGGCCATCTGCCGTTGTACTGGTATGAAGAACAGTTTCCCGCGCAGTTTGCGGCTGCCTACAAGTTCGCTTTCGTGCGTGATCCGCTGGAGCGTGCCTATTCGGCCTACGCGTTCCTGCGGGGCAACGAACTGAGCGAGCGTGATCACGCAGCGCAGCAAATGGTCAGGCATTACCGCGACTTCGACGATTTTGTTGCACGCTGGCTACATGCCGACACCATTGCGCGACAATTGCACTTTGCCGCGCAAACCGACTTTCTCACCGATTCGCTGGGGCGCCTGGCGCTGGATTTCGTCGGCTATCAGGAGCATCTGGAGCGGGACTTCCGCCTGGTGTGCGAACACCTGGGGCTGACGAGTCAATTGCAGCACGTCAACGTTTCCCGGCAGCGGCGTCCGTCGCCGGCGCGTGATTTCTGCACGCAGCGCACCCGACGACTGGTTCGGCGGGTCTATGAACGTGACTACGAGATGCTCGGCTATGAATGAAGCACTGTCCGTTTCCCTGTTGCCACCGGCCATCCGCCCCTATGCCCTGGCACTGCCCGCTCAGGCTCGCGCCGAGCAGAAGTCGCAGCAACCGCGCTGCCTGTGGCTGACCGGGTTGTCCGGGGCCGGCAAATCGACGCTGGCCAATGCACTGGAGCTGCATCTGCATCAGTTCGGGCTGCATACGTTCCTGCTCGATGGCGACAACCTGCGCGGCGGTCTTTGTCGCGATCTGGGGATGACCGAGGCCTGTCGGCGCGAGAACATCCGGCGCACCGCCGAAGTGGCGCGGTTGATGGTGGACGCCGGGTTGATCGTGATCGTGGCCGCCATTTCACCGTTTCGTGCCGAGCGGGATACGGCACGCCGGCTGTTTGCCGAAGGCGATTTCATTGAAGTGCATGTCAGCACCTCGCTGGAGGTCTGCGCCCGACGTGACCCGAAGGGGTTATACCGGGCGGCGCGAGAAGGGCGGATCAAGGACTTCACCGGGATCGACAGCCCATACGAGGCGCCGCTGGCGGCCGAGTGCCGGATCGATACCGATGAGGTGGAACTGGCCGATGCCTGCCATCGACTGGCCGCGTTTTTGTGCAAAAAATGAGCAAAAAAGCCTGTCGTTTCATCCTGTTGCAGCCACCGCACAAGCCTTCGCCAACCCTGTGTTAATATCGCGCCCCTGTTCATTTTGTATGTGGGTTGCTCCATGAAGTTGTCCATGCCGCGATTCGATCAAGCCCCTGTCTTGGTGGTCGGCGATGTCATGCTCGACCGTTACTGGCATGGTGGTACCTCACGGATTTCCCCTGAGGCGCCGGTTCCGGTTGTAAAGGTCGAGCAAATCGAAGACCGCCCGGGCGGTGCCGCCAACGTTGCCTTGAACATTGCCGCGCTGGGCGCGCCGGCGTCGCTGGTCGGTGTGACCGGTGACGACGAAGCCGCCGACAGCCTGAGCAACAGCCTCAAGGGTGCGGGCGTGCGGGCCTTGTTCCAGCGCATTGCGCACCAGCCGACCATCGTCAAGCTGCGGGTCATGAGCCGGCACCAGCAATTGCTGCGTATCGACTTCGAAGAGCCGTTCGCCACTGACGCCCTGGCCCTTGCTTCCCAGGTCGACGACCTGCTGGAAGGCATCAAGGTGCTGGTGTTGTCCGACTACGGCAAAGGCGCCCTGAAAAACCATCAGGCGTTGATCCAGGCCGCCCGTGCCAAAGGCATTCCGGTGCTGGCCGACCCGAAGGGCAAGGATTTCTCGATCTACCGTGGCGCGAGCCTGATCACCCCGAATCTCAGCGAGTTCGAAGCTATCGTCGGCGGTTGCGCCGATGAGCACGAACTGGTGAGCAAGGGCGCAACGCTGATGCACGACCTCGAGCTCGGCGCACTGCTGGTGACCCGCGGCGAGCACGGCATGACCCTGCTGCGTCCGGATCATCCGGCGCTGCACCTGCCGGCCCGGGCCCGTGAAGTGTTCGACGTGACCGGTGCCGGCGACACGGTGATTTCCACCCTGGCGGCCGCGATTGCCGCTGGCGAAGAACTGCCGCACGCGGTGGCGCTGGCCAACCTGGCGGCCGGCATCGTGGTCGGCAAGCTGGGTACGGCGGCGATCAGCGCTCCGGAACTGCGCCGCGCGATTCAGCGCGAGGAAGGTTCCGAGCGGGGTGTGCTGGGCCTGGAGCAACTGCTGCTGGCGGTTGCCGATGCCCGGGCGCACAACGAGCGGATCGTGTTCACCAACGGCTGTTTCGACATCCTCCATGCCGGCCACGTGACCTACCTCGAGCAGGCGCGGGCCCAGGGCGATCGCCTGATCGTTGCGATCAACGATGACGCTTCGGTCAGCCGCCTGAAAGGCCCGGGCCGGCCGATCAACAGCGTCGATCGGCGCATGGCGGTTCTCGCCGGTCTCGGTGCGGTGGACTGGGTGATCAGCTTCGCCGAAGGCACCCCGGAAAACCTGCTGCGCGAGGTCAAGCCGGACGTGTTGGTGAAGGGCGGCGACTATGGCATCGACCAGGTTGTCGGCGCCGACATCGTCAAGGCCTACGGTGGCACCGTTAAAGTGCTGGGGCTGGTGGAAAACAGCTCGACCACGGCGATTGTGGAAAAAATCCGCAAGTCCGAGTGATGCAAGCATAAAGACCGCGCCTGCGACGACTCTCTGGAGTCACTCGCAGGCGCGGTCTTTTGCCGTTCAGGAGTTCACTTTCTTGCGCGGCACGATCTTCTTCAGCAGTTGTTTCGCCTTGCCGCGCAATCGCGCCAGCCCCGTGTCCTTGGGCGGGGGCGTCAAACCTTGCTGCCGCAGCCAGTCCTTCCAGCGAATCCGCTCCTCGCGCACCAGCCAGCCGTCCTGTCGGGCGAAGCTCTCCGCCAGATACAGACCGCGAGTGCCCGCCGGGTACAGCTGACCTTTCTTCAGCGTATACAACTCAGGGAGCGGTTCGCCGTCCTGCAACGGCATCAAGTACAGATCGGGGCGTTTGCGGTCGAGCCGGGCGACCAGTTGATCGCCTTCCAGCCGTTCATCGACATGGAACAGGCTCAGACTCTTGGCTTCCTTGGGCACGTCCAGCCGCAGGTCGTAGATCAATTGCAGGGACGCGGTCGGCAAGTGCACGTAGGCCTGTGGCCGTTCGAGCAATTGCAGGTTGGCGCAGCGCACCGGCCGGGCCGAACCGGACAGCGGCGTCAGGCGAAAGGGCAGGGCCTCGCGATAATGCAGCGCCGATGCGTACGGCGCTGGCAGCCAGGTGTCGTTGAAGCGCCCGCCGAGCCAGCCTTCCGGGGTTTCCAGCAAGCATTCCTCGGCGATCTCCTGGATCGCCGTGTGCAGCGGAATGTTCAGTTCATGCGCCGGCACGTAGCCGGAAATCAGCTTGAGCACGACATCGCCGCGATCCTGTCGCCGCTGGCGCACCAGCACCCAGTAATCACGATTCTGCCAGTGCAGGGTCAGGCGCACCGAGACGCCGAGGTTGGCCAGCTCCAGCGCAAAGCGTTCGGCATCCGCCACGCTGACCGGTTTGCGTCGTTGCAGGGTCTGGGCGAAATTCAGCGGCATGCCGACGCTCTGGTAGGTCAGGCCTTCGGGCGTCGCTTCGACGAACAGCGGCAGCGTCTTGAAGTTGCTCGGGTTCTTTCTGATGAGCGTACGCGGCATGTCGGCTCCTGCTTAAGGCCGCGGGGCGGCGTCATTGACCACGAAGGACCTGGGCAACGGTCGCAACGTTATGGGCGAGGTGCAGCGGATTGATCGTCCCGACAATGGCGCTGGCCACACCGGGCTGGGCGAACAGCAACTCGAAGCTGGCGCGCACCGGGTCCACGCCGGGACTCAGGCACACGTGACCGCTGGCCAGCGCCTTCTTCACCAGAATGGCTTTGCCGTGGGCAGCAGCATAGTCAATGACTGCCTTCTCGTTTTGCTCGTTCAGATTGTAGGTGACCATCGCGCAATCGCCTTGCTCCAGTGCTTTCAGGCCACCGTCGACGGTTTTGCCGGAAAAGCCGAAGCCGCGAATCTTGCCCTCGGCCTTCAGCGCCGCGAGGGTCGCGTAGACTTCGCTGTCATTGAGAATCGCCAGATCGTTGCCATCGGAGTGCACCAGCACCAGGTCGATAAAATCGGTTTCCAGACGTTGCAGGCTGCGCTCCACCGACATCCGCGTGTGAGCGGCGCTGAAGTCGTGGGTCGACTGGCCATCGACAAATTCTTCGCCGACCTTGCTGACGATCACCCAATCCTCGCGCTCGCCGCGCAACAGCGGGCCGAGGCGCTCTTCGCTGCGGCCATAGGCCGGTGCGGTGTCGATCAGGTTGATGCCCAGCTCCCGCGCCTGTTTGAGCAGCATGCGCGCGGCGTCGTCGTCGGGGATCTGAAAGCCGTTGGGGTATTTCACCCCTTGGTCGCGACCGAGTTTGACGGTGCCCAGGCCCAGCGGCGAAACCTTCAGGCCGGTGCTGCCCAACGGGCGGTGCAAATCGTGCAGGGTCGGCAGACTCATGGCAGCAGTTGCTCCCAGGCCGGAACGCCCATCGGTGGTTTCGGCAGCTCGGGCAGCGGAGCCGGGTGGCTCGGCTGGATGCCGTCACGTTCGAGGGACGCGATCACCCGGTCGGCGAAGTCCGGCGCGAGTGCGAGTTTGGTTGGCCAGCCGACCAGCAGACGACCTTCTTCCGCAAGGAAGGCGTTGTCCGGGCGGGTCAGGCCGGTTTGCAGCGGTTCGGCGCGGTCGACGCGCAGGGTCGCCCACTGCGTGGTGCTGAGATCGATCCACGGCAGCAACTGTGCAATTTCCTTTTGCGCAGTGGCGATCTGCTCGGCCGGCTCGCGGGCAACGCCTTCACTTTCGGCAATGTCGCCACCCATGTACCAGACCCACTGACCATTCGCTGCCGGATGGGTCGTGACGGTGATGCGCGGCTTGGTGCCGCCTCCGAGGCAGTGAGCGTACAGCGGCTTCAGGCCGGGGCCCTTGGCGATGATCATGTGCAACGGCCGGCGTTGCATGGCCGGATGAGTCAGGCCGAGGGTTTCCAGCAGCGCTGCGGTGCCGGCACCGGCACTGATGACAATGCGCTGGGCACGAATCTCTCGGCCATCAACTTTCAAGCCAACCAACACGCCGCTTTCCAGCAACGGTTCGATGTTCTGGCCGGCGAGCAGACCGTCGCCCGCCAGGTCGGCCAGGCGCTGGATCACGCTCGGCACATCGACCACCAGCTCGGCGAGGCGGTAAACCTTGCCCTTGAAGCGCTTGTCCTGCAGGGCCGGCGGTAATTGGTCGCCCTTGACCTGATCGACCCGGCCACGCACCGCTTTACTGGCGAAGAAACTGGTGAGGTTGCCGGCCAGGGTGCCCGGCGACCACAGGTAATGGGCTTCGGACAGCAGGCGCACGCCGCTCAGGTCCAGTTCGCCGTCACCGGCCAGGGCTTCACGCCAGCGGCGCGGCATGTCGGCGATGGCTTCCGAGGCGCCGGTCAGCGCACCGTGCAGTGCGTACTTGGCGCCGCCGTGGATGATGCCCTGGGACTTCACGCTCTGCCCGCCGCCGAGGCTGGCGCTTTCCACCAGCACGGTCGAAAAACCCTGGCGGCGCAGGCGCGCGTTCAGCCAGAGACCGGCGACACCCGCGCCGACAATCAGCACGTCGGTGGAAATTGGAGATGGCATGCAACGACCTCAGTGTTCAAGACGAGGGCGCAGTATACAGACTCGGGGAAAAGGGGATTTGTTGCTGATCAACAGAGGGAAGGCACCCGCCACTGTGGGAGCACGCTGGCTCCCACAGGGATCTGGATCGGCTTATCAGTGGCCGGCGGTTTTCGAGAACAGCTGGATCACCACCACGCCGAGCACGATCAAGCCCATCCCGAGCATCGCCGGGATATCCAGCTTCTGCCCGTAGATGAACAGCGCCGCGATGCTGACCATCACGATGCCCATGCCGGCCCACACCGCGTAGGCCACGCCCACCGGCACGCTGCGCACTACCAGCGTCAGCATCCAGAACGCGATGCCGTAGCCGACGATGACCAGCACCAGTGGCAATGGTGTGCTGAAGCCTTTGACGGCTTTCATCGAAACGGTCGCGATCACTTCGGCGCAAATGGCGATGGCCAGGTAGACGTAAGCGTTCATGTTCAAATCCTCGTGTGAAGCGTTGCTTTCTGAGGCGGCATTCTAGTGACTCCCCAGATGGGGTAAAGTCATTACCTATCTGTTTACAAGATGGGTTGGCCGATGAGCATGCAGTGGAATCTGGATCAGTTACGCGTCTTCGTCGCGGTCGCCGAACAACGCTCGTTCTCCGCTGTGGCGCGCCAGCAGCGCAAGGCGCAGTCGGCGATCAGCAGCGCGATTGCCATGCTGGAGGACGACCTTGGTGTCAGTCTGTTCGAGCGTAGCAGCGGTCGCCAGCCGAGTCTTACCGAAGCGGGTGAAGCCTTGCTCGAAGAGGCGCGGGAAGTCCTGCGTCAGTGCGAGCGCCTGAACGGCCGGGCCATGGCCATGTTGCGCGGTCAGGAGGCGCAATTGCGGGTCGCCCAGGATGAGGCGATGCCGTATCAGGCACTGGTGGAGAGCTTCGGCGCACTGGCCGAGCAGTTTCCGAGTCTGGAGGTGCAACTGACCAGCGCGGCCCAGGGCGAGGTTTCGCGCAAACTGGTGGAGCGCCGGGCCGATCTCGGGCTGTTGTTCTATCACGATGAAATTCCCGAGGCACTGGAGCGCCGGGTGCTGGGCAGCGTGGAGATGGTCACGGTGTGTGGCGTCAATCACCCGCTGGCGGCGCAATCCCGGGTTAATTGCCAGCAACTGGCGCAGCATCGGCAACTGTTGATGTCGACCCAGACCAGCGTTTACCCCGGCAGCGAACCGGCCAGCCCGCAGGTGTGGCGCGCCGACAGTTTCTACGTGATGGCCGAATGGCTGGTGCGCGACCTCGGCTGGGCCTGGCTGCCGCGCCACGTGGTGCAGTATTCGGCGTATCAAGGGCTGATGGTGGAACTCGACAGTGAATGGACGCCGCCGGCGCTGGTGGTGGAACTGGTCTGGCGCCGTGACGAACCGCTGGGGCCGGCGGCGCGTTGGCTGGCGGAGCGATTTGCCATACACCTGCGGGCGATCGGCGGCAAAAGCCGATAAACTCCGCCGCCATGAATAGAACTCTCTACACCGCGCTGTTTTACCTGGGGCTGCCATTGGTGGCGATTCGGCTATGGCTGCGTTCGCGCAAGGCGCCGGCGTATGCCAAGCGGATTGGCGAACGTTTCTCCTACGGGATGCCGACGCTGCAACCCGGCGGCATCTGGGTCCACGCAGTGTCGGTGGGCGAAAGCATCGCGGCCGCGCCGATGATCCGCGCGCTGCTGCAACGTTATCCACAGCTGCCGATCACCGTGACCTGCATGACGCCGACCGGGTCGGAGCGCATCCATGCGATGTTCGCCGACGAACCGCGCATCCAGCACTGCTACCTGCCTTACGATTTGCCGTGCGCGGCGGCGCGTTTTCTCGATCGTGTGCAGCCGAAGCTTGCCGTGATCATGGAAACTGAACTCTGGCCCAACCACATTCACCAATGCGCCAAACGCGGGATCCCGGTGGCGTTGGCCAACGGACGCTTGTCCGAGCGTTCGGCCAAAGGCTATGGCCGGTTCAGCAAACTGACCGCACCGATGCTCGCCGAAATGAGCCTGTTCGCCGTGCAGACCGAAGCTGAAGCGCAGCGCTTCCGCGATTTGGGCGCACGCCCTGAGACAGTCGAAGTCACCGGCTCGATCAAGTTCGACCTGACCATCGACCCGCAGCTGTTGCAACGCGCCGCTGAACTGCGCGGCCAATGGCAGGCGCAGGAGCGTCCGGTGTGGATCGCCGCCAGCACCCATGAAGGCGAAGACGAGGTGGTGTTGAACGCCCATCGCCGTTTACTGGCCAACCATCCCGATGCGTTGCTGATTCTGGTGCCGCGCCATCCGGAGCGTTTCAACTCGGTGTTCGAACTGTGCCAGCGCGAAGGTTTTGCCACGGTGCGTCGTTCGACCGGCGTCAACGTCGACGCCACAACGTCGGTGCTGCTCGGCGACACCATGGGCGAGTTGCTGTTTCTCTACGCCCTGGCCGACAGCGCGTTTGTCGGCGGCAGCCTGGTGCCCAACGGCGGACACAACCTGCTGGAACCGGCAGCGCTGGCGAAACCGGTGATCAGCGGCCCGCACCTGTTCAACTTCCTCGACATCGCCGCACAACTGCGCAGCGCCGGGGCGTTGGCCGAAGTGGATGACGCCGAAGGTCTGGCGACAGAAGTGCAGCGCCTGTTCGAACTGCCGCGCGACGCACAGCGCATGGCCGAAGCCGGATTGAGCGTGATGCGCCGCAATCAGGGCGCGTTGCAGCGCTTGCTTGATGGCCTGGGAAGGTTGATCGACCGCCCATAAAAAAACGCAGCCTCAGGGCTGCGTTTTTTGTTTAAGGCCGGGCCTTGAGCTGTGCTTCCGCAGCCTTGGCCAGATCCGGCGGCAGGAAATCCTTGTCCGGGTTGTAGTCGGCCTTCAGATAACGTGTCAGGTCCTGCAAGTCGCCCGGGTTCAAGGTGCCCGCGGCCTGCTTCAGGCGCAGGTTGTCGAGGATGTAGTCGTAACGGGTGTTGTTGTAGTTGCGCACCGAGGTGTAGAGCTGGCGCTGGGCGTCGAGCACGTCGACGATGTTGCGCGTCCCCACCTGATAACCGATTTCCGTGGCTTCCACCGCGCTCTGGTTGGAGATGATCGACTGGCGGCGCGCCTGCACCTGCTCGACGTCGGTGTTCACCGCGCGATGCAGGTTGCGGGTGTTCTCCACGATCTGCCGGCGCAGGCTTTCGCGCTGCTGCTCGCTCTGATCCAGTTGCGCGTAAGACTGGCGCACCTGGGAGCTGGTCAGTCCGCCGCTGTAGATCGGGATGTTCAGTTGCAGGCCCACGGTGCTCTGCTCGACGTTGCCACTGTACGGCGTACCGAAGGCATTCGGGTTGGCGAACCCGAGGGCGTCGTTGTCGCCTTTTTCGTATTTGGCCACGGCGTCGAGGGTCGGCAAGTGGCCGGCCTTGCGCTGCTTCAGGGTCTGTTCGGCGGAGCTCACCGCATAGTTGCTGGCCAGCAGGTTGAGGTTCTGTTTCGCGGCGGTGTCGACCCAGGCCTTGGCGTCGTTCGGCGCCGGCGGCAGGATCGGCAGGGTGTGGACGATGCCCTGGATCGAGTTGTACTGGCGGTTGGTCAGGGTGATCAGCGCTTCGAACGCATCATCGACCTGACGCTGGGCGACGATCCGGTTGGCGCGTGCGGTGTCGTAACTGGCTTGCGATTGCAGCACGTCGGTCTTGTCCGACAGGCCCACGTCGAAGCGCTCGTTGGACTGGTCGAGCTGGCGCTTGAACGCGGCTTCTTCGGCTTTGGTCGAGGCCAGGTTGTCCTGGCTGCGCAGCACGTTGAAATAGCTTTCGGCCGATTGCAGGATCAGGTTCTGCTCAGTGGCCGAGAGTTGCAGCGCGGCTTGCTCGTTGACGTCCTTGGCGGCCTGGTACTGGAACCAGCGATCGGCGCGGAACAGCGGCTGTGCCAGCGTCGCCTGATAGGAATGCGCGCTGCGGTTGGCGGTGGCCGAAGGCTGGTCGATCGAGGTGCGCACATTGGCGGTTTCGGCGCCGCCGGAGAGGTTCGGCAGCAACCCGGCGCGGGCCTGTGGCACCACTTCTTTCTGGGCGCCGTACTGGGCGCGGGCGGCGGCCAGATCGGCGTTGTTGTCGACCGCTTCCTGATAGACGCTGACCAGATCGGTCTTGGTCGACAAGGGCGCTTCTGCTGCCCAGACCATTGCGTTGGACGCACAAGACACGGCAACAGCCAGTGAGAGTTTGCGCAGCATGAGGCGATCCCTAGCGTGAATATTATGGAAATAATCCGGGCGCCAAAGGTAGGGCGCGGGCACTGCATCGTCAAGGCCTGGCGCCAAGGCGCAGCAGGGCAAGGCGAGTGTAGTTGTGCATTGAGGCGCTCACAATCCTGTCGGCCGCCGCAATTGCGCCATTCATCATGGTGTTTGCCACGGTGTTGGCGTTCTTTGCCGGTTGTGTCTAGACTGGCCGGGTTCTTGTCGGGGTGCCTTGCTATGAGGCTGAGATCGAATAATTTCGGATCCCGTTGAACCTGATCAGGTTAGCGCCTGCGTAGGGAACAAGATTTCTCGTCACCCGGCGAGTCCTCTTGTGCTTCGTCCGGGAAATTGTTCGACAATCGAACGCTCGACGACGATGCACAGCACCAGTCCTGGTGCGTCCGTGCCTTTCAGGTTCTGCTCCGACAATCCACTGCCTGGATGCTGTCTGGAGAGCCCGTGATGACTACAAAATCTAAAAACGCGATCAACCTGAGTGACTCGGCCAAGGTCGATGAACAGTCGGTTCAACCGTTCACCCGTTCGCAAAAAGTCTACGTTCAGGGCTCCCGCCCGGACATCCGCGTGCCGATGCGCGAAATCACCCTCGATGTGACCCCGACCGATTTCGGCGGCGAAATCAACGCGCCCGTTACCGTCTACGACACCTCCGGCCCGTACACCGATCCGAACGTGGTGATCGATGTGCGCAAAGGCCTGGGCGATGTGCGTTCGGCGTGGATCGACGACCGTGGCGACACCGAACGCCTGCCGGGCCTGAGCTCGAACTTCGGCCAGCAACGCCTTGCCGACGCCGAACTGACCAAACTGCGTTTCGCCCACGTCAACAACCCGCGCCGGGCCAAGGCCGGGGCCAACGTCAGCCAGATGCACTACGCCCGCCAAGGCATCATCACCGCCGAGATGGAATACGTCGCCATCCGCGAAAACATGAAGCTGCAAGAGGCCCGCGCCGCCGGCCTGTTGAAGCAGCAGCACGCCGGTCACAGCTTCGGTGCGAGCATCCCGAAAGAAATCACCCCTGAGTTCGTGCGTGAAGAAATCGCCCGTGGCCGCGCGATCATCCCGGCCAACATCAACCACGTCGAACTGGAACCGATGATCATCGGCCGTAACTTCCTGGTGAAGATCAACGGCAACATCGGCAACAGCGCACTGGGTTCGTCCATCGAAGAAGAAGTGGCGAAACTGACCTGGGGCATTCGCTGGGGTTCGGACACCGTCATGGACTTGTCCACCGGCAAACACATTCACGAAACCCGCGAGTGGATCATCCGTAACTCGCCGGTTCCGATCGGCACCGTGCCGATTTATCAGGCACTGGAAAAAGTTAACGGCGTGGCCGAAGACCTGACCTGGGAGCTGTTTCGTGACACGCTGATCGAACAGGCGGAGCAGGGCGTCGACTACTTCACCATCCACGCTGGCGTGCTGTTGCGCTACGTGCCGCTGACCGCCAAGCGTGTGACCGGCATCGTTTCCCGTGGCGGTTCGATCATGGCCAAGTGGTGCCTGGCGCACCACAAAGAGAACTTCCTCTACACCCACTTCGACGAAATCTGCGAAATCATGAAGGCCTACGACGTCAGCTTCTCGCTGGGCGACGGCCTGCGTCCGGGCTCGATTGCCGACGCCAACGACGAAGCGCAATTCGGCGAACTGGAGACTCTCGGCGAGCTGACCAAGATCGCCTGGAAGCACGACGTGCAATGCATGATCGAAGGGCCGGGCCACGTGCCGATGCAGCTGATCAAAGAGAACATGGACAAGCAGCTGGAGTGCTGCGACGAGGCACCGTTCTACACCCTCGGCCCGCTGACCACCGACATTGCGCCGGGCTACGACCACATCACCTCCGGTATCGGTGCGGCGATGATCGGCTGGTTCGGTTGCGCGATGCTCTGCTACGTGACGCCGAAGGAGCACTTGGGTCTGCCGAACAAGGATGACGTGAAAACCGGGATCATCACCTACAAGATCGCCGCTCACGCCGCGGACTTGGCCAAGGGGCATCCGGGCGCGCAGATCCGCGACAACGCCTTGAGCAAGGCGCGGTTCGAATTCCGTTGGGAAGACCAGTTCAACCTTGGTCTGGACCCGGACACCGCCCGTTCGTATCACGATGAAACCCTGCCGAAGGACTCGGCGAAGGTCGCGCATTTCTGTTCGATGTGCGGGCCGAAATTCTGCTCGATGAAGATCACTCAGGAAGTCCGCGAATACGCGGCCAACCAGCGGATCGACGCGGTCGACGTGGACGTCGCCCAGGGCCTGGCGGAACAGGCCGAGCGGTTCAAGAAGGAAGGCAGTCAGCTGTACAAGAAGGTTTGATCTGACCTGAGTCGGGCGGCGTTCGCGCCGCCGCGATGACGATCAAAAAAACAACAAATGTCCCTCTGAGATAACACCCTTGAGCATTCAACCCGGTACTTATTCCCCCGACCTCGCCGTGCCCGCCGACAAGCGTGTATTCGGCGGTCGCGATCTGTTTTCCCTGTGGTTCTCCCTCGGCATCGGCCTGATGGTATTGCAGACCGGTGCGTTGCTGGCGCCAGGGCTGGGCCTGTCGGGATCGCTGCTGGCGATCTTCCTCGGCACGCTGGTCGGCGTCCTGTTGCTGGCCGCCGTTGGCGTGATCGGCAGCGACACCGGCCTGTCGTCGATGGCCGCGCTGAAACTCAGCCTCGGCCGCCAGGGCGCGAGCCTGCCGGCGCTGCTCAATCTGCTGCAACTGATCGGTTGGGGTTCATTCGAAATCATCGTCATGCGTGACGCTGCCAGTCTGCTCGGCACCCGTGCGTTCAGCGAAGGCTCGCTGTGGGCCAGTCCGATGTTGTGGACCTTGTGCTTCGGTGCGCTGGCGACGCTGCTCGCCGTCAGCGGTCCGCTGACGTTCGTGCGCAAGATCCTGCGCAAATGGGGTATCTGGCTGATTCTGGCCGCGTGCATCTGGCTGACCTGGAACCTGTTCGCCAAGGCCGATCTGGGCGCCTTGTGGGCACAGGCCGGGGATGGTTCTATGCCGTTCGCCGTGGGCTTTGACATTGCCATCGCGATGCCGCTGTCATGGCTGCCGCTGATTGCCGACTACTCGCGTTTCGGCAAGAAGGCGAAGAACGTGTTCGGTGGTACGGCGATCGGTTTCTTCATCGGCAACTTCTGGCTGATGAGCCTGGGCGTTGCCTACACCCTGGCCTTTGCGCCGAGCGGTGAAGTCAACGCGTTGCTGCTGGCGCTGGCCGGCGCCGGTCTGGGGATTCCGTTGCTGCTGATCCTGTTGGACGAGTCGGAAAACGCCTTTGCCGACATTCACTCGGCAGCGGTTTCCAGCGGGATTCTGTTGCGTCTGAAAGTCGAGCATCTGGCTTTGGCTATCGGCGTGATCTGCACCCTGATCGCCTTGCTCGCGCCCCTGGCGCAATACCAGAACTTCCTGCTGTTGATCGGCTCGGTGTTCGCGCCGCTGTTCGGCGTGGTGCTGGTGGATCACTTCATCCTGCGCAAGCGCAGTGGCCAGGTGGCTTCGGCCGCGTTGCGCTGGCCGGCGCTGTTGGCCTGGCTGGGTGGCATCAGCACCTATCACCTGCTGGCCAATCTGTATCCGGATGTCGGCGCAACCCTGCCGGCGCTGGTCCTGGCAGGGCTGCTGCAGCTGGTGCTCGGTCGGGCTTTCAGTTACGGCCGGGAAACAGCTCGGGCTTGATGATGCCGTTCAGTCGCGGGTAAGGGATCTTCAGTTCGACGTGGCCCAGCGCATAAGGCGCGATGGTGGTCACGTCGTACTTGAGGATCACGCCGCCGTAAGTCAGCGCCACGTGCGGGGTTTTGACGAACGGCCAGTTCTTCACGTACTCCGGTTCCTGATCCAGCTTGGTGCTGATCAGCCAGCTGTTATGCGCGACTTGCGCCGCCTTCCAGAAGGCCTCTTCCTGACCTGGCACCAACATGTCCGACAGGCTCAGCACCTTGTGCTGTTGGCGCGAATAGTTGATGAAGCCACGACCCGGTGTGCCATGGGCGCCGCCGGTATCCAGGTAGCTCGACACTTCGACAATCACCAGACCGTCATGCTGCTCGCGTACTTTCGCCTGCAAATAGCTGCTGTTGCGCGGGCCGGCAGTGCGCAGGAACTGCTCGCGATAGGCGGCCAGGGTTGGCGCCACCGGTGCATCCGGCGCTGTGCGGGTGAATTGCAGCAGGCGTTTTTCGATGATGCCATCCAGTGCAGGCTCTGCCGGGAAGTGCAGAGTGTCGATGTTCACCAGTGGGCAGTCAGGGTTGGAGCAACCGGGTTTCAGCGTTTCCGAGGCGTCGCGGGTGGTTTCCAGCGGCGTCCGGTAGTTGGGCTGGAACAGGCTGGCGCAAGCGCCCAGGGTCAGGGCGATGGCGGCCACGGAGGCAATTTTGAAAAGCGACATGGGCGTCCTTTCTGAAACAGGGGAAGGCAAAAAGTTACCGCTTCGACTCTCTACGAAGCAGTCAGTTCGCCACTAAGCTAATTAGAGTGGGTTTCACCTCCACCGTCCATCCCGCTGACGGTAAAGGGGCTGCATCAAACGTCACGGGCGCGTTAGGATGGCGCGAAGTCGAGGTTGCAGGTAGCAAAAATGAACCTCGTATAGGATTTGCAGTAAACGAGGATGCTCATGACCGATTTTGCCAAAGCCATTCCGTCCGCTATCGACATCGTGCGACGCGAGCAATGCTACAAGGGCTTCTACAAGCTCGATCGCGTGCATTTGCGCCATGAATTGTTCGCCGGTGGCATGAGCCGCGAGATCAATCGTGAAGTGTTCGTGCGACACGACGCCGTGTGCCTGCTGCCCTACGATCCGCAGCGCGATGAAGTGGTGCTGATCGAGCAGTTTCGCGTCGGCGCCATGGGCAAGACCACCAATCCCTGGCTGGTGGAGCTGGTCGCCGGTCTGATCGACAAGGAAGAAGTGCCGGAAGAAGTTGCTCGCCGCGAAGCGCAGGAGGAAGCTGGACTGGACATCAAGGCCCTGTGGCCGATGATGCAATATTTCCCGTCGCCGGGGGGCAGCAACGAGTTCGTGCATTTGTACTTGGGGCGTTGCAGCACCGAAGGCGTTGGCGGCCTGCACGGGCTGGAGGAAGAGGCAGAAGATATCCGCGTCACGGTCTGGGCCTTCGAAGATGCCCTGCAGGCTGTACGCGACGGACGGATTGCCAATGCGGCGAGCATCATCGCCTTGCAGTGGCTGGCGCTCAATCGCGCCGAAGTGAGGGGGCTATGGTCGTAAACAAACTGCGCGATCGCTATCGTGTCGACCTCGTGGGCCTGCAAGCCGCCTGCGAGGCCAACTACGCGCGCCTGATGCGACTGTTGCCGGACATGCGCCGCGAACCTGAAGCGCGGCGCATCGCCGTGACCCAGGGCGACCAGATGCTCGGCGTGCTGGCCATCGAAGTGTTGCAGGCCTGTCCGTACACCACGACCCTGCAAGTGCGTCAGGAACACAGCCTGCCCTGGCTGCCGGTGCCGCAACTGGAAGTGCAGGTCTATCACGACGCGCGCATGGCCGAAGTGATCAGCGCCGAACATGCACGACGCTTTCGCGGCATCTATCCTTACCCCAACGCGGCCATGCATCAGCCGGACGAAAAGGCCCAGCTCAATCTGTTCCTCGGAGAATGGCTGAGTCATTGTCTGGCCTGCGGTCACGAGTACGCTGCCGTTCGATAGCTTCGATAGCTGTGATAACAGCGGCAAGTTGTGAACTGCGTCCGGTTCGGCGGTTTCTTCCCGGGGGCTTCCCCCAGCATAATTGCGAACCTTTCCGACCCGGCGATCCAGCCTTGGGAGAACGCCTTGCCGAGCGTATCGACTCTGACCACCGCCGATGCGGCGTTGCTGGTGCAACTGTCCGACAGTCATTTGTTCGCCGAAGCGGACGGTGCGCTGCTGGGCATGAAGACCCGCGAGAGCCTGCAGAAAGTCATCGAACTGGTGCTCGAGCAGCAGCCGCAGATCGACCTGATCGTTGCCAGCGGTGATCTGTCCCAGGACGGCACGCTGGAGTCCTACCAGCAATTTCGTCAGATGACGGCGCAGATCGACGCGCCGGCCCGCTGGATCCCCGGCAACCACGACGAACCGCAGATCATGCAGATGGCCGCGGTACAAAGTGCATTGCTGGAGCCGGTGGTGGATGTCGGCAATTGGCGCGTGACCCTGCTCGACTCGGCGGTGCCGGGCTCGGTGCCGGGGTATTTGCAGGATGACCAACTGCAATTGCTGGCGCGTTCGCTGAGCGAGGCGCCGGATCGGCATCATCTGGTGTGTTTCCACCATCACCCGGTGTCGATCGGTTGTGCCTGGATGGAGCCGATCGGCTTGCGCAATCCCGAAGCGTTTTTCGACGTGCTCGACCGTTTTCCGCAGGCCCGCGCCGTGTTGTGGGGACATGTGCATCAGGAGATCGACCGCGAACGCAACGGCGTGCGACTGATCGCCTCGCCGTCGACCTGCATTCAGTTCGAGCCGGGCAGTGTCGACTTCAAGGTCGGCGAACAGTCACCGGGCTATCGCTGGTTGCGGCTGTTGCCGGACGGGCGGATCGAGACGGGCGTGGAGCGTGTCACCGATTTCCAGTTCACCGTCGATTACGGCTCCAACGGCTACTGATTCAGGGGCGCGGCGCTGATTTCCTCGGGTGCTGGCCCAACACCCCCTGACTCCCTGTAAACTCCGCTTTCTTTAGCCGACACCCAGGGAGCTCAAATGTCCGGTTCGATCCTCTATATCCACGGTTTCAACAGCGCACCGGCCTCGAAGAAGGCCTGTCAGCTGGTCGAGGTGATGGAGCGGCTGGGTTTGAGCGATCAACTGCGTGTCCCGGCGCTGCATCACCACCCGCGTGAAGCCATCGGTCAGCTGAAGCAGGCAATCGCCGAACTCGGCCGGCCGTTGCTGGTGGGAAGCTCGCTCGGCGGCTACTATGCGACTCACCTGGCCGAGCGCCATGGCCTGAAAGCCCTGCTGGTCAACCCGGCCGTCAGTCCGCACCGGATGTTCGACGGATACCTGGGGACGCAGAAAAACCTGTACACCGACGAAACATGGGAATTGACCCACGACCATGTGACGGCCCTGGCCGAACTGGAAGTGCCGGCACCGCAGGATTCGCAGCGGTATCAGGTGTGGTTGCAGACCGGGGACGAAACGCTGGACTATCGCCATGCCCAGCAGTATTACCGGGCCTGTGCCTTGCGCATTCAGGCCGGCGGCGACCATAGTTTCCAGGGGTTTGCCGGGCAATTGCCGGCGTTGCTGAGTTTTGCCGGCATTGGCGCCGATTTGTTTCAGGCAATCGATTTCACCGCGCTGTGAGCGGTTGCCCCATTAATTCCTTATTCACCGAACACTGACGACGAGACCTTATGGCCACTCCCAGCGCTAGCTCCTATAACGCCGACGCCATCGAAGTCCTCTCGGGCCTCGACCCGGTGCGCAAACGCCCCGGCATGTACACCGACACCAGTCGGCCGAACCACCTTGCCCAGGAAGTCATCGACAACAGTGTCGACGAAGCCCTGGCCGGCCACGCCAAATCGATCCAGGTCATCCTCCACGCCGACCACTCGCTGGAAGTCTGCGATGACGGTCGTGGCATGCCGGTCGACATTCACCCGGAAGAGGGTGTGTCGGGCGTTGAGCTGATCCTCACCAAGCTCCATGCGGGCGGCAAGTTTTCCAACAAGAACTACCAGTTCTCCGGCGGTCTGCACGGGGTGGGTATTTCCGTGGTCAACGCTTTGTCGACCCAGGTGCGGGTGCGGGTCAAGCGTGACGGCAACGAATACGAGATGACCTTCGCCGACGGCTACAAGGCCACCGATCTTCAGGTGATCGGCACCGTCGGCAAGCGCAATACCGGGACCAGCGTGTACTTCGCACCGGACCCGAAATACTTCGATTCGCCAAAATTCTCCATCAGCCGTCTCAAGCACGTGCTCAAGGCCAAGGCCGTGCTGTGCCCGGGTCTGCTGATCAGCTTCGAAGACAAAGGCACCGGCGAAAAGGTCGAGTGGCATTACGAAGATGGCCTGCGTTCCTACCTGGTAGACGCGGTCAGTGAATTCGAGCGTCTGCCGGACGCGCCGTTCTGCGGCAACCTGGCAGGCACCAAGGAAGCGGTCGAATGGGCCCTGCTTTGGCTGCCGGAAGGCGGCACCTCGGTCACCGAAAGCTACGTCAACCTGATCCCGACGGAGCAGGGCGGCACCCACGTCAACGGTCTGCGTCAGGGCCTGCTCGACGCGATGCGCGAGTTCTGCGAATTCCGCAGCCTGCTGCCGCGCGGCGTGAAGCTGGCGCCGGAAGACGTCTGGGAACGCATCGCCTTCGTGCTGTCGATGAAGATGCAGGAGCCGCAATTCTCCGGCCAGACCAAGGAGCGTCTGTCGTCCCGTGAAGCGGCGGCGTTTGTCTCCGGCGTGGTCAAGGACGCGTTCAGCCTGTGGCTCAATGCCAACCCGGAAACCGGTCTGGCGTTGGCGGAGCTGGCAATCAGCAACGCCGGCCGTCGCCTGAAAGCCAGCAAGAAAGTCGAGCGCAAGCGCATCACCCAGGGGCCGGCACTGCCGGGCAAACTGGCCGATTGTGCCGGGCAGGACCCGATGCGTTCCGAGCTGTTCCTGGTGGAAGGTGATTCCGCCGGCGGTTCGGCCAAGCAGGCGCGGGACAAGGAATTCCAGGCGATCCTGCCGTTGCGCGGCAAGATCCTCAACACCTGGGAAGTCGACGGCAGCGAAGTGCTGGCTAGCCAGGAGGTGCACAACATCGCCGTGGCCATCGGCGTCGATCCGGGCGCCGAGGACATGAGCCAGCTTCGCTACGGCAAGATCTGCATCCTCGCCGACGCCGACTCCGACGGTCTGCACATTGCCACGTTGTTGTGCGCCTTGTTCGTCCAGCATTTCCGCCCGCTGGTGGATGCCGGTCACGTCTACGTCGCGATGCCGCCGCTGTACCGTATCGACCTGGGTAAAGAGATTTTCTACGCCCTGGACGATGCCGAGCGCGACGGGATCCTCGACCGTCTGGTGGCCGAGAAGAAGCGCGGCAAGCCGCAGGTCACCCGATTCAAGGGTCTGGGTGAAATGAACCCGCCGCAACTGCGTGAAACCACCATGGACCCGAACACCCGGCGTCTGGTGCAGTTGACCCTCGGGGACGACTTCGCCGAAACCTCGGAAATGATGGACATGCTGCTGGCGAAGAAACGCGCCGGTGACCGCAAGACCTGGCTCGAGTCCAAGGGCAACCTCGCCGAGGTCCTGGCCTGATGCGGTTTGGCTGGGCCTTGGCGGGTGCGTTGCTGCTGGGGTCGATGACGGCGTCGGCGGAGCCAGTGCAAGAACTGCGCGTGCTCGCCGAACACCCGGTCGAAGGCATGCGCGGCGGCAATCTGTCGGGGCTGGCCCTGTGCGGCAACGAGCTGTGGACGGTGTCGGATCGCGATGATGATCAGATCTACCGTCTCGATACTCGCGATCCCGTCTGGCAGGCGACTGCCGTGCGCATCGATCCGCCGCCAGTCCCCGACAGCGGTTTGCCGTGGGGCATCAAGTCTCGGACCTGGGCGGCGTCGTTCGTTCGCGGCGGAGACCTGGATTTCGAAGGGATCACCTGCGACAGCGCCGGCAATCGCTACATTGTCAGCGAAGGCCACGCAGCCGTATTGCAAGTGCCGCCGCAGGGGCCGTCGTCGTGGCTGAAAATTTCGCCGATGATGGTGCGCGAAGCGCGGGCCAGTGGCCTGCTGCTGCAATTCAATGCGATTTTCGAAGGCTTGGCGATCAATCCGGCGGGCGATCAGATGTGGCTGGCCGCCGAACGGCAAAGCCGTGGTTTGTTGCTGATCAAGCGCCAACAGACGGTGTGGGACTGTGACGGTCGCTGCGTGTTGCTGAGCGAAGGCGGGATGGAAATGCAGCCGCCGCAGTTTCCCAAGGCCAGACCGGTCAATCGGGATTTTTCCGACCTGTCATTGTTCAACGGCAAACTGTTTACCCTTGAGCGCAACGCCTACCAGATCTGTCGTCGCGATGCGCAGACGGCCAAGGTCGAGCTTTGCTGGTCGTACGCGGCCGAGCTGTTGCAGGGCAATCGTCGTTACGCGCAGAACTTCGGGCTGGAAGAGGCGCTGGTCGTCGATGCTCAAGGCGCCTGGATCGGCGTCGACAACAATTTTGGTCCTCGCGCCGATGGCGAGGTCCGCCCGATTGTCTGGCGCTTTGCCGCGCCTGAGGGTGGCTGGAGCGCCAAGCCATGAGTCAGCAACCGCCGGGCAAGCGCGCCGGGCGTGTGCTGATGATTCTGGCCTGGTGCGCGGCGCTGTTTCTGGCCACGCGGTTTTTCGGCCAGTGGGAAGACCGGCAGCGTAATCCCAATGCAGAGGTGACTTCGCAGCAGGGCAACGGCTATATCGAAGTGAAACTGATCGGCAACGCACAGGGACATTTTGTCGTCAGCGGCCTGATCAACGGTCGGCCGGTGGAGTTCATGCTCGACACCGGCGCGACCGATGTGGCAATCCCGGCGGAGGTGGCGAAAAGCCTGAAGCTGGAAGAAGGTTTCGGTGTGACCCTGAGCACGGCCAACGGCCTGAGCCAGGGCTATCGCACCCGTATCGACCGCCTGCAACTGGGCGACATCGTGCTGCGGGACGTCCGCGCACTGGTGGCGCCCGGTCTGCATGGTGATCAGGTGCTGCTCGGCATGAGCGCCCTGAACAAACTTGAATTTACTCAGCGCGGCGGCACCATGCTGTTGCGCCAGACAACGAACCGATGAGGCCCGCATGAGCGACAACCTTGCAGACAGCTTAGATGGCGTAGAACGCCGGTCGCTGGCTGACTTCACCGAAAATGCCTACCTCAACTACTCCATGTACGTGATCATGGACCGTGCCTTGCCGCATATCGGCGACGGTCTGAAACCGGTACAGCGGCGTATCGTCTACGCCATGAGCGAGCTGGGGCTGGATGCCGATTCCAAGCACAAGAAGTCGGCGCGTACCGTCGGCGACGTGCTCGGCAAGTTCCACCCCCACGGCGACTCGGCGTGCTACGAAGCGATGGTGCTGATGGCCCAGCCGTTCAGCTATCGCTACACGCTGGTGGACGGCCAGGGTAACTGGGGTGCGCCGGACGATCCGAAATCCTTCGCCGCCATGCGATACACCGAAGCGCGACTGTCGCGTTATTCCGAAGTGCTGCTCAGCGAGCTGGGCCAGGGCACCGCAGACTGGGGCCCGAACTTCGACGGCACCCTTCAGGAACCGCTGGTTCTCCCTGCGCGACTTCCGAACATCCTGCTCAACGGCACCACCGGTATCGCCGTGGGCATGGCCACCGACGTGCCGCCGCACAACCTGCGCGAAGTCGCCACGGCGTGCGTGCGTCTGCTCGATGAGCCGAAAGCCACGGTCGAACAGCTCTGCGAACACATTCAGGGCCCGGACTACCCGACCGAAGCGGAAATCATCACCCCGCGTGCCGACCTGCTGAAAATGTACGAAACCGGCAAGGGCTCGGTGCGCATGCGCGCCGTGTACCACGTCGAGGACGGCGACATCATCGTCACCGCGCTGCCGCACCAGGTCTCCGGGGCCAAGGTGCTGGAACAGATCGCCGCGCTGATGCAGGCCAAACCGTCGAAAGCGCCGCAGATCGCCGACCTGCGTGACGAGTCCGACCACGAAAACCCGTGCCGCATCGTGATCATCCCGGTCAACAGCCGTGTCGATCACGAAGCGCTGATGCAGCACCTGTTCGCCAGCACCGAGCTGGAGTCGACTTACCGGGTCAACGTCAACATCATCGGTCTGGACGGCAAGCCGCAGCTGAAAAACCTCCGTGCGTTGCTGGTGGAGTGGCTGGAATTCCGCGTGCTGACCGTGCGTCGCCGCCTGCAGTTCCGCCTCGACAAGGTCGAGCGTCGCCTGCACCTGTTGGACGGTTTGCTGATCGCTTACCTCAACCTGGATGAAGTGATCCATATCATCCGCACCGAGGAGCACCCGAAAGCCAAGCTGATCGAGCGTTTTGCCCTCAGCGAAATCCAGGCCGACTACATCCTCGATACCCGTCTGCGCCAGTTGGCGCGACTGGAAGAAATGAAGTTGCGCGACGAGCAGGACGAACTGCTCAAGGAACAGGCCAAGCTGCAAGCCCTGCTGGGCAGCGAAGCCAAGCTGAAGAAACTGGTGCGCACCGAGCTGTTGAAAGACGCCGAAACCTACGGCGATGACCGTCGGTCGCCAATCGTCGAGCGCACGGAAGCCAAGGCGCTGACCGAGCACGATCTGCTGCCGAACGAGAAAGTCACCGTTGTGCTGTCGGAAAAAGGCTGGATTCGTTCGGCCAAGGGCCACGAGATCGACGCCACCGGCCTGTCGTACAAGGCCGGCGACGGCTTCAAGACCTCGGCGGCGGGGCGCTCAAACCAGTCAGCCGTGGTCATCGACTCCACCGGTCGCAGTTATTCGGTGGCCGCGCACACCTTGCCGTCGGCACGGGGCCAGGGCGAGCCGTTGACCGGTCGTCTGACGCCGCCGCCTGGCGCTACGTTCGAATGCGTGCTAATGCCGGAAGACGATGCGCTGTACGTGATCGCCTCTGACGCCGGCTACGGTTTTGTGGTGAAAGGCGAAGATCTGCAAGCCAAGAACAAGGCCGGCAAGGCCCTGTTGAGCCTGCCGAACAACGCCAAGGTGATCGCGCCGCGTCCGGTGGCCGATCGCGAGCAGAACTGGCTGGCTTCGGTGACGACCGAGGGTCGCCTGCTGATCTTCAAAATCAGCGATCTGCCACAATTAGGGAAGGGCAAAGGCAACAAGATCATCGGCATTTCCGGTGAACGAGTGGCCAGTCGCGAAGAATATGTCACGGACATCGCCGTTCTTCCGGAAGGCGCCACGCTGGTGCTGCAGGCCGGAAAACGTACCTTGTCGCTGAAAGCCGACGACCTCGAACACTACAAGGGTGAGCGTGGTCGCCGTGGCAATAAACTGCCACGGGGCTTCCAGCGAGTGGATGCGCTGCTCGTCGAAAACCTCAATTAAGCGGCCAGGAAGCGTTCGCACTCATTTCTCCTTCGGGGAAAATGACTGAGAACGCCTCTCTAGAGCGCCCGATCTTCGATTTAACCCGTAGATCGGCGCTTTGGCGCTGGAGTCGGAACGCATATTCACGGATGATATGGCCTTTCCAAGCGCCGGCGTGGCCGAGCGTTCTTCATATTTTTTGAGTATTTTCACTGTGGTCAGCCTTGTGGCGGCCACCTGGACGGGATGATGACTTCTCTGCGCCCCCTTATTTTCCTGCTCGCCGGCGTTCTTGGCCTGGCGGGTTGCAGCGTTCACCAGCCGGTGTCGCTGTATCAGCTGGACAGCGGAAGTCCGGCTCAGCCTGCGCAAAGCGCGGGCATGGCAGTTTTGCTGGGCCCTGTGGTGGTTGCCGACTACCTGCAACGTGAAACCCTGTTGCAGCGTCAACCGGACGGCAGCCTGCAGGCATCGATCGACGGCCGCTGGGCCGGCAGCCTGTCTTCGGACATCGATCAGTTGCTGTTGCGTCAGGTCGCCGGCCATCTGGACAGCCAGCGTGTGGTATTGGCGCCGGCCACTCTGGGTTTCACCCCGGATGTGCAGGTGCTGTTGACCATCACGCGTCTGGATTCCGGCGTGTCGCAGCCGGCGATTCTCGATGCTCAATGGCGTCTGATCGACCGTCGTGGCCAGGTGCGTGACAACCGCATCGTCCATCTGCAAGAGCAGCACAGTGGCGGCACGGCTTCGCAGGTTCAGGCGCAAGGCATCTTGCTGCAACGCCTGGCCGAGCAGCTCTCGGTAGCGCTCAAGCCGTTGGCCAACCAGCCACCGGTTGCCGAAGCGCCGCGCAAACCGGCACCGAAACCGGCTGCTCCGGCGGCAGAAGCCGAGAAGCAACCGAAGATTCCGATGGCTTCGCCGATTCGCACCGATATGGAAGTGTTTCGCTTCTAAGGCTGGAACGAGTCAGAACAGAGCCCGCCTTGTGCGGGCTTTGTCGTTTCTGGGCGTTGGTGGTACATGCATTGATGCCTGTCTCGAAAAGCCCCCCCTTCACCCTAACCCTCTCCCGGAGGGAGAGGGGACTGACCGAGGTGTCTTGCGTCATTCATCGACCTGCGAAGTCTTGGCGATTATGGATTTGGCGCAGAGCGGTCTCACAATTATGGATTCGGCACAGCATGTTCAGGTCGGTGTAGATCCCGAATATCCTCCTATCAGTCCCCTCTCCCTTTGGGAGAGGGTTAGGGTGAGGGGACTCCAAAGCCTGGCGAGATCACGAAAACGCCACACACAAAAAAGCCCGCAGACAATCACTCGTCTGCGGGCTTCTTCACATCAAGGCCTCAGGCCCGGCGCTCATGCATCCGCGCCAGCTGCCGCTCGAGCATCGACGGATAAGGCTCCATCAACCGCTCCACACAGCAAGCCCCTTCAGGGCTGGCAATCGGCCGGATTCGTGCGCGTTGACGGATCAATGCGTCATCACCGATCTTGCGCTCCACCAGCAACAGGTTGCGACTGTGTTGCGACAGCGCCAGGGCGTCCTGGGCGGAGTCGGTCAGCAGCAGGTCGATCTGGCTCAGGCCGAACAGTTCGTCGCCGAGGGTCAGGCCCAACTGCAATTGCAGGGTGATGCCGCTGTCGGCGACTTCGATCTGCAACTGGTGGCCCAGCGCTCGCAGCAGCTCGCCGCAGCAGATGGCGTTGGTCAGGTAATCGTCGCCACTGTCTTCGGTGTGGAACAGCATCAGCGTGCTGCCGTCGTTCAGGGTTTCGATTTCACCCTGATACAGCGAAGCAGCTTGCTCCAGGCAGTCACGATAGCGCTCCTGCAACTCTTCCAGACGTGCCCGCGGCAGGCGGCGAAGTTGCTCCTGCGAACCCAGTTGCACTGCCAGCACCGCGGTGTGCTGCGGCACGCTCGGGGTTGGCTTGCGAACGGCAGGTTGCGCGGGTTCGTTCAGCGATTCGTCACGCAGATCGGCAAACGGGTCTTCGTCATCGTCGTCTTCAACGGTGCTGACCACATGGCGCGGCGCAGGCTTCTGCGCGGCCATCGGGCGGCTCTCGTCAAAGCTCGGATCGCGCAGGTTGCGCACTTCGAATTCCGGCTCGACGTCATCGTCCTCGAACTCGGGTTCCGGCTCAGGCTCGGGAATGGTTGGTTCCGGGGCGTAACTGGCGTGCAGTTGACGGGCCAGATCGCCGATCTCGTCCTGACGCTCGATCCCCGGCGTGTATTCGTCGATCCGGCGCAGCCACACGCGCAATTGCAGCAGCGGCGTGGAAATGTGCCGGCCAAGGCGCAGACTCAGGGCCAGGGACAGTGCCAGCAGGATCGCACTCAGGATGCCCATGCTTTGCAGGCTGATGGTCATCGGCTGCTGGAACTGATCCATGTCCAGACTGATGCGCAGTTGCCCGGCGGTCACGTCCTGGAAGGTGATCTTGCTCTCGTACATGCCTTCGGCTTCGCCCAGCAGGCTGTGCTTGGGCCGCTGACCGGACTCGGCGAGGATGCGGTTGTCCACGCTGTAGATGGCGGCGTGGGCCACCAGCTTGTTCTTGGTCAGGTTGTTGAGCAGCACGTTGAGGCTGAGGATGTCGTTGGACACCAGCAGCTCGGTCGCGGAGGTGGCGGTCTGCGTGGTCAGGCTTTCGCCCAGCGCATCGGCCTGCTCGTGCATGGCCTGCTTGAACTGCAAGCCCATCACGCAGGCATAGATCACCAGGGCCAGGGCGACCAGGATCACGTTATGGCTGGCAATGCGTAATGCAATCGGTACACGGCGGTGGCGCAGTGCACGGAAGATCAGCAGAAAGAAGTTATCGGTTTTAACTGGCGTGGGCCGGTTCACTGAGCTCGGCTCTTTTGTCCGTGAAGTTGACGCGCAGTATAGCGACAGGCCCTAGACCGGCAAAGCGCTGGCGGTGCCCGATGGTCACTGAAAGTGGGTAGAATGCGGTTTTTTTCCAGTTGCGGGGGTGCGCGTTGCGCGAAATCGTCCTGATTAACATCACGGGAGTCGACCGTCCCGGTCTGACGGCGGCCATTACCGGTGTTCTGGCCCAGGGTGGTGTGAACATCCTCGATATCGGTCAGGCGGTGATCCACGACATGCTGTCGTTCGGCATCCTCGTGGAAATCCCCGACTCCGAGCAAGGCAAGTCGGTGCTCAAGGACATCCTGTTCAAGGGTTACGAGCTCGACCAGCAGGTGCGCTTCACCCCGGTGTCTGAAGAGGATTACCAGCAATGGGTGGGCAATCAGGGCAAGAAACGCCACATCGTCACCCTGCTGACCCGCAAGGTCACTGCCGGCCAGTTGCAGGCCGTGAGCTCGATCACCGCCAAATATGGCCTGAACATCGACCATATCGACCGTCTGTCGGGTCGCATGCCGCTGGACACGCCGGCGGACAAGGGCAAGGGCTGCATCGAGTTCTCCGTGCGCGGCGAAGCTGCCGATCCGCAGGCCCTGCGCGCCGAATTCCTCCGCGTGGCCCAGGAGCTGAACGTCGACATCGCATTCCAGGAAGATTCGCTGTTCCGTCGCAACCGTCGTCTGGCGGTGTTCGACATGGATTCGACCCTGATCGAAGCCGAAGTCATCGATGAACTGGCCAAGGCGGCCGGCGTTGGCGACCAGGTGTCGGAAATCACCGAGCGGGCAATGGCCGGTGAGCTGGACTTCCGCGCCAGCTTCAAGGAGCGTCTGGCGCTGCTGAAAGGTCTGGATGTCAGCGTGCTCGATTCGATTGGCGCCTCGCTACGCCTGACCGAAGGCGCCGAAACCCTGTTCGCCGAACTCAAGCGCCTGGGCTACAAGACCGCCATCCTGTCCGGCGGCTTCACCTACTTCGCCAAGCAATTGCAGGCCAAGCTTGGCATCGACTACGTGTTCGCCAACGAACTGGAAGTGGTCGACGGCAAATGCACCGGCGTGGCGATCGAGCCGATCGTCGATGCCCAGCGCAAGGCTGATCTGCTGAAACAGCTGGCTGAAAAAGAAGGTTTGCGTCTGGAGCAGACCATCGCGGTGGGCGACGGTGCCAACGACCTACCAATGCTGGCGATTGCCGGTCTGGGTGTGGCGTTCCGCGCCAAGCCGCTGGTCAAGCAGTCGGCGAAACAGGCGATTTCCACTCTCGGCTTGGATGGCGTGCTGTACCTGCTGGGCTTCCGGGATCGCGACGGGCAGCTCTGACAACGGCACAGGATCGCAGCCCCCGGCTGCGATCCTGGCTCAAAGGGATTTCCACAATGAGTCGAAATCCTCCTCGCTGCCGCCATTCTGCGCGGTGTCCAGCGAGCGATAGGCAAACTGATTGAAACTGTGGGTGCTCGCCACCCGCCGATCCAGCCCGGCGCGGTGCTCTTCGCCCTGGGTGTTGATCATGACTTTACTGCCTTCCTGAAACGGCAGTCGTGGCGCCAGTAGCGTCGCGGGCAAGTCGATGGCGCTGATTTCCGGCAACAACAAACCCCGCAGGTAATGGCTGTGATCGTCCCGCGTGCGCACCAGTTGCAAGCCGCAGGGCTGGGCGTGTGGCGCCACCAGTTCGATGCCCATTTGCGTCCCGGCGCCGCGCACCTGGCGGATCCAGCGCACCACGGCAATGCTCCAGCCCTGATTCGTGGTGTCCTGGATGCCGACCATCTCCCCGGTCTGCAATTCGGCGGGCACTTCTTTTGGCCACGCCAGGCAATAACCGCCGGGGCTGTGGTTGATGACGGGCAACGCATAGGTCGGGTAATGCGGCGGGCTGTCAGCGTCGCCTTCGTCGTCGGCCAGCGGTTCGTAGCGGATTTCTTCGTAAGGCAAAAACTCGTCGGACTTGCTCTGTGGGGCTGCATCGAATGCCTGACTCCAGCTGTCCTTTTCCCCTTGGGCCACCGCGCGGCTGAAGTTTGCGGCGCGTGAACCGGGATGCCGGAGCAGTTCGCTGAAGGTGCGTTCGCCACCCAGATAGAAGTGCAGGGCGCTCATGCCCACACATACGGTCAGGTTGCCCTGGCCGACGGTGCGCTGGAAGCTGCGCTCGGCGGCTTCGCTCCAGGTGGCATGCAGATGTTGCAGGGTGTCGAGCGTCAGGCCGGCCGGCACTGGCAGCGGCGTCGAGGTGTCATGATGCAGCAGGTGAGCCTCGATGGCATTTACCAGCGCCTGCGGATCGAATCCCAGCAGTCCCGGCTGTTGTTCGCTGCGAAATTTGCTGCGATAGCGCGGACCGGCGTCGATCTCCGCAGAAATGGCAAACAGCCCTTCGCCCGAGGCACCGGGATGGAGTTTCAACCAGGCACTCCACGGCTCAAGCACCTGCGCGAGTTGGGCGATCGGGTTCTGGCGCAGTTGATTGCAGCGGGCGCTGCCCAGCAGCAGGGCGGCGATGTAGGTCTGTTCGACGCTCAGTTCCCCGGCGAGGCTGGCCAGGTCATCACGGACCCGACGGTGTTGCAGCTGCAAGTCGCAGGCGCAGCGAAACAATTGGTGCAATTCAAACCACAGCTGTTCCGGCGCCGGGCTGTACAACTGCGTGGCGCGCACCAGTTGCCCTTTCAGCGCATGGGTGGCGCGTTGCAGCGCCTCGCTCAGCAGAGTCGCCCGATCCTTTGTGTATTTGGGCGCGATCCGCAGAACGATCTGTTTGTAACCGATGGCCAGTTGGCTTTGCAGCGCCTGGCACAGGTTGCTGATCTTGCGTGAACGCTCATCGAGCATGATCGCCTGATGCAGAAAGTGCCGCTCAAGGTGCTGGCAGACGAAGTACACCTCGGGCCGCAGCAGTTCCAGCAGATGCAGACGATTGTCACTGGGCGTCAGCAATTGATTGAGTTCGCCAAGGCCCTGATAAAGCTGGCGCGCGGTTTCGCCGATGTTGGCTTTCGGCAGGCCGGCGATCCAGCGCTTGAGATCGCGCGGAGTCGCTTCACAGAACGACAGGCGCAACTGAGTCGGCGTCGGGGCGCTCAGTGGTGGTTGGGATCGAGGCTCACTCATGCCGTGACCCGCTCCGGCGGCGAATAGGACGATGCCAAAAACTCTAGCAGTTGTGGTCTGTTTCGCAGGCGTTTGTCAGGCTTTTTTACCGTTGGTCTGCTGGCTTGGTGCCATTTCGGCAGGCGCTACTAGGCTCTTTGGCGTGCGATCGGAAACGCACGGTTGCACGGCTTGCCGCACACGTCGGGCAGGTCTCTGAACAACTTCAAGGAGATGAGGTTCATGTCTAAATACGCAGTGGCAAATCAATGGGGCGGTAATTCGGCACCCTGGCATCCGGGTGGAACCTGGGTACTGGGCGCGCGGGACAACCAGAAAGTCGTCGCGATCGAGATCAAGTCCGGCGACGGCGGCAAAAGCTTCACCGGCACCATGACCTACGCCGGCGAAGGCCCTATTGGCTTCAAGGCTCAGCGCACTGGCCAGAACCAGTACAACGTCGAGAACCAGTGGGGTGGCAACGATGCCCCGTGGCACCCAGGTGGCAAATGGGTGATCGGCGGTCGGGATAACCAGAACGTTATCGCGTTGAGTGTCACGTCGAGTGACGGCGGGAAAAACCTCAGCGGCACCAATACCTACGCCAACGAAGGGCCGATCGGCTTCCGTGGGCAGATAGAGTAACGGCGCCAGCCAGGTCGTGTCCGCCCCTTCGCAGACGTGCGAAAGGGCGGATCAACAGGTTCAGGCGTTCGGCAATGCCAGGGCCTGGCCCATCTGCACCGGCGAGCCGGCTTTCATTTCTTCAACCCATTTCACCTGATCCGGGCCAAACAGCACGATCGCGGTCGAACCCAGCTTGAAGCGACCCAGTTCCGCACCTTTTTCCAGATGAATCGGTGCACGGGCGGCTTCGTCGTAGCGGAAGGTTTTCAGTTCGCGCTTCGGTGGAGTCACCAGACCGGCCCACACGGTTTCAATCGACGCCACGATCATCGCGCCCACCAGCACCACGGCCATCGGCCCGCGCTCGGTGTCGAAGATGCACGCTACGCGCTCGTTGCGGGCGAACAGCTCAGGGACGTTTTCAGCGGTGGTCTTGTTGACCGAGAAGATCCGGCCCGGGATGTAGACCATTTCGCGCAGGGTGCCGGCCAGCGGCATGTGCACGCGGTGGTAGTCCTTCGGCGACAGGTAAACGGTAGCGAATTCGCCGCCCATGAACGGCGCAGCGTTGGCCGCGTCGCCACCCAGCAGCTCCAGCACGCTGAAGCTGTGGCCCTTGGCCTGGAAGATGCGACCGTGTTCGATCGGGCCGAGCTGGCTGATCGCACCGTCGGCCGGGCTGAGGATCGCGCCCGGTGTCTCGTCTAGCGGGCGGGCGCCGTCTTTCAGCGCACGGGTGAAGAAGGCGTTGAAGTGCTCGTAAGCGGTCACGTCCTCAACCAGCGCCAGCGACATGTCCACCTGATAACGCTTGGCGAACCAGGTGGTGAAGGCATTCTTGAACCAGCGCACGCGGCACTCGGCAATGCAGCCGGCCAGGCGCGACAGCAAGTGGTGAGGCAGCAGGTATTGGCTGATGATAAACAAACGCTCTTTCATGACTGTCCTTAAAAATCCTTAAAGCTCGACGGGGGTGTCGGGGTGGTTGCCCCATTCGCCCCAGGAACCGGCGTAGCCCTTGACCCGCGGATAACCGAGGGATTTGGCCACCAGATAAGTGAAACCGGACCGGTGATGGGTCTGGCAGTGAGTAATGATTTCTTTGTCTTTCGTGATCCCGAGGCTTTCGAGGATCTGCGGCATGTCGGTGCGGATGCGCAGCTGGCGCGCCTGATCCATGCCTGCCGTCCATTCGAAGTTGACTGCGCCGGGGATGTGCCCACCCTTGGCCGCCAGCACTTTCTCGCCGGAGTATTCCAGTGGCCCGCGAGCATCCCAGATCGCCAGGTCGGCGGCACCGAGGCGGCTTTGCAGGTATTCGCGGGTGGCGGTCGGTTCGTCGTGCAGGGTCAGGGCTACCGGACCGCCGACGACAGGAGGGATCTGGATCGACATCGGCGAGCCTTCCGCCAGCCACGCCGGCAGGCCGCCGTCGAGGTAGTGGTACTTGTCGTGACCGATCACGTCGAGCAGCCAGATGAAACGTCCGGCCCAGCCACCGCCTTCGTCGTCATAGACCACGTAGACCGCGTCCTTGTGATGACCCAGTTCACCGAACAGCTCTTCGAGTTTTTCTTTTGTCGGCAACAGGCCCGGAGCCGGTGCCTGGCCCAGCTGGGTGCGCTTCGGATCGACGAAGCGTGCGCCGGGAATGTGACCCTCGGCATAGCGGGCGGCACTGGTCAGATCCACCAGAATCAGGTTGCGGGCTTCGAGGCGAGGGAGCAGGTCGCTCGGCTCGATCACCAGCGCCAGGCCAGAGAAGTCAGACATGTGAGGTCTCCAGAGCACAAAGGGGAAGGATTGTAGCTGTCATTGGCCGCGCTGGCTAAAGCTGTGCAGGGCTTTCTCGATGCACTGCGCGGTTTTGCCGAAGGCTTGCACGGTGATGTCGGCGAACGGCCCGCCACCTTGGTCGGCCACCACGATCATGATGACGCGGCCGTTGTGGACCAGCGAGCGCAGGAACAGGTGTTCGCCTCGGAACAGCGTGCGCAGCGAGGGCGGCAGCAGGGCGGAAAACTGGGCGTTGTTGTCCGGGGTGATCCGCACTTGTGCCTGCTGCGCGAGCAAGCGTTGCAACACGGTGCTTTGACTGACGACGAAGTTGAGCGCAGCGGCTTCCTTCGGCAGACCGGAAATCTGATGCACGCGCAGACTGGACTGCGTGCGGTCGGCCATCAGGATCATCACCCGGCGCATGCCGCTGGCCACCAGCGCGTCGCGAGCGGCAATGGTCAAGTGCATGGCATTGGTGAAACGGCTCGGCTCGGCCAGCAGTTCGGCGCATTGCCGGCGCCACTTGGCGAGGTCGTCGGCATTGGGTGCGGCGGCCGGCAGCATTCCGGCGGGCAGGCGATGGGTGCCCCACGGCCACAACAGGGAAACCGCCGGGTGCCACAGATCCGGCATCGAATGCCGGCGTGCGCTGTTGGCGGCCTGCTGGTGCAACTGTTGTTGCACCTCGTCCATCGAGATTTGCAGATAGAGGCTGGTCAGGTATTGCCAGCGCTCGCTGTGCGGACTGTCCCAGGCCTGTTGTGCCGACAGCGCCAGGCCGTTGGCCAGCAGCACGGTGTTGGCCGGCTGATTGAGCCAGTGGCGCAGGGTCGGGTCGTCATCGAGGCGATTCTGCTGGCGTAGCGGGTGATCGACATCGCGGGCGATGCGCAAAACCTTGACCAGTTCGCGCTGCTCGGTGAGCAGCAATCGATAACCCTGCTGCACCCAGATCGGCAATCGCCAGACTTCGACCAGCGCCTCACCGATCTTCAGCAGACGCACGCCGAACAATTGCTTTTCCACGTCGCGGGCCGATTCGCCCTTGTGGATAACCCGCACTTCCCACTCTTCGAGCAGTTGGGGAAAGGTCAGCGCCAACGGCCACAGCGGCGACAGAAATAACAGACTGCCCCAATGAATGTCCTGCCACAGCCGCGCCAGGCGACTGGCAAAAAAGCCGTTGGCCTGTTGCGTGGCGTGCTGGCTGATCATCTGTATCTGGCGCAAGGCCTGGGGAATTTGTGCCTGCGGTTCGGCGGGCAGGCGAGCCAGCAGTTCTTCGGTGCGGGCGAGGCCAAGGCGATTGATCGCGACCTCAAGGTTTTCCGCCGGTGCAGTCATGCTGCCCTGGGTGTGGCGATTGGCTTCGCGAATGATGCTCAGCGCCAGCGCCGGGCTGTCCTGCATCAGGTCGGCGATGTCGCGCAGCGAGCTGCGATTATCGCGGATGGCGCGGCAGACACGATCGTGGGCTTCTTGCGGCACCGGCAGGCGCACGCCGTCGAGCAGCTTCACCCAGCCATCGAGTGTGGTGGGTTTTACGTGTGGGACGTTCGTTTCATTAGCCATGTCTGGACGAGATCTTCACTGACTGTAGACGCGCCCGGCATGGGCTAAATTGGCTTTTCGCCTGAACTGGCTATAGTCTGGCGCAGTTTTGCCGATAAGTAGAAGAAGAGATTTTTTAACTTCCGAATATGACCTTGAACCCGACTTAAATAAGTACTTTCTACCTATGGCTAAAATTATCGGCATCATCGTCGTATTCGCGAGCGTGCTCGGCGGATACGTGCTCTCCCACGGCAAGATTGCCGCCCTGATCCAGCCTTTCGAGGTGATGATCATCGGTGGTGCGGCACTCGGAGCATTCCTCCAGGCCAACCCCGGTTACATGACGATGCACGTGCTCAAGAAATCCCTGAGCATGTTCAGCTCGCGTTTCAGCCACACGTTCTATCTGGAAGTGCTGGGCCTGATCTACGAGATCCTCAACAAGAGCCGCCGTGAAGGCATGATGGCCATCGAGGGCGACATCGAAGATGCCGCTGCGAGCCCGATCTTCGCCAAGTACCCGGCGGTATTGAAAGACGAACGCATGACCGCGTTCATCTGCGATTACCTGCGCATCATGTCGTCCGGCAACATGGCGCCGCACGAGCTGGAAGGCTTGTTCGACATGGAACTGTACAGCCTCAAGGAAGACCTCGAGCATCCGTCCCACGCGGTGAACGGCATTGCCGACGCCATGCCGGGTTTCGGTATCGTCGCGGCGGTACTGGGTATCGTGGTGACCATGGCCTCGTTGGGTGAAGGCGATCAGAAGTCCATCGGTCTGCACGTAGGTGCGGCACTCGTGGGTACCTTCTTCGGTATTCTCGCGGCATACGGTTTCTTCGGCCCGCTGGCGCACTCCCTGGCGCACGATGCCAAGGAAGAGCTGAACGTCTACGAAGCCATCAAGGCCTCGCTGGTGGCTTCGGCGTCCGGCATGCCGCCATCGCTGGCTGTCGAGTTCGGTCGCAAGGTTCTGTACCCGGCTCACCGTCCAAGCTTTGCCGAGCTGGAACAAGCCGTTCGCGGTCGTTAAGTCATGGAAAATAACCAGCCGATAATCATCAAGCGCGTCAAGCGCATCGCCGGCGGGCATCACGGCGGGGCGTGGAAGATCGCCTTCGCCGACTTCGCGACGGCGATGATGGCGTTCTTCCTGGTGTTGTGGCTGCTGTCCACCGCGACCCCGGAACAGAAGATCGCCATCGCCGGTTACTTCAAGGACCCGGTCGGTTTCTCCGAGAGCGGCACGCCGTACATCATCGACCTGGGCGGTACGCCGACCCTGGCGCCGGAAAACACCCTCAACCCTGAAGTGAAGTCTCAGCCGCAGCCGGACAAGGTCACGGTCGACACCGAGCAGGTTGAAGGCATGGCCGAACAGGTCGAGAAGGAGCGCTTGGAACTGTTGCTGCAAGAACTGCAGAACAAGGTCGACGAGAATCCGCAGCTGCAGAAGTTCAAGGATCAGATCCTGTTCGAGATCACGCCGAACGGCTTGCGCATCCAGATCATGGACGCCGAGAACCGTCCGATGTTCGACTCCGGTTCTGCACGCCTGAAGCCGTACTTCGAAGACATCCTGCTGGCCATGGCCGACACCATCAAAGCGGTGCCGAACAAGATCAGCATCAGCGGCCACACCGACGCCAAGCCGTACACCGGCACCGGTGACTTCGGTAACTGGGAGCTCTCGGCCAACCGTGCCAACGCCGCCCGGCGTGCGCTGGTGGCGGGTAGTTATCCGGACGGGCAAGTGGCGCGGGTCGTGGGTTACGCCTCGTCGGCGCTGTTCGACAAGGAGAACCCGTTCAACCCGGTCAACCGTCGCATCGACATCGTGGTGCTGACCAAGAAGGCCCAGGCGGCCATCGAAGGTTCGCAAGGTACCGAACCGTCGAAACCGGCAGATCAAGGTCAGAACGGTGCGGCCCCGGCCACACCGGTCGACCCGAACGCCTTGCCGGCGGATCAGCAACCAGTGCCGGCGCACGAACTGCGCGAACGGTTGAACCTGTTTGACGACGCGGCGCCGAAGCCAGCCGCGCCGGCTGGCGCGGCGCCAGCCCCGGCGCCCGCTGCACCCGCCACTGCACCGGCGCCCGCGCCCAAGCAGTGACCCACAAAAAAGCCGACAGTGATGTCGGCTTTTTTGTATCCGGCGACGACTGGGCGCTTTTTTGATCAGCCTCTCACGGATAATCCCCGATCAGCGCACACGGGTGTTTTGCTTTAAATGGCCAGCAATGAATTCAAATCCTTCTGAACCACAGGGAGTCGTGACGATGGAAAATCAGACAATCTTTTTGCTGCAACAGCAATTTGACGAATTAGCGCAACGGGTGCCTGGCGAGGGTATCGAGTTCTGGTTCGCTCGCGAACTGCAGGAGCCTTTGGGTTATGCACGTTGGGAAAACTTTCTCACCGTTGTCCAGCGTGCAATAGCCTCGTGTGAAGCCACCGGTGTGGATGCTCTCGATCATTTTCGTGGCGTTACGAAAATGATCGAGATTGGCAAAGGTGGGCAACGAGCTACCGACGATTTCATGCTTACGCGCTATGCCTGTTACTTGATTGCGCAGAATGGCGATCCGCGTAAACGGCCCATTGCCTTTGCTCAGAGCTATTTCGCGCTACAAACGCGCAAGCAAGAGTTGATTGAAGACCGGATGCGCCTGCTGGCCCGCTTTGATGCTCGTGATCGCTTGCGCGAGTCGGAAAAAGAACTGTCGCAGAATATTTACGAACGTGGCGTGGATGATGAGGGGTTTGCTCGTATCCGCTCCCGGGGAGATGCAGCGCTTTTCGGTGGGAAAACGACTCAAGCGATGAAAGATCGCTACGGCATCATCAAGAGTCGGCCACTTGCTGATTTTCTGCCTACATTGACTATTGCTGCGAAAAATCTTGCCACTGAGATGACCAATCACAATGTGCTTCGGGTTGATTTACAGGGTGAGTCGGCTATTGCGAGCGAGCATGTCCAGAACAATTTGAGCGTGCGCGACATGCTGGACCAGCGTGGTATCAAACCCGAGGAACTCCCTGCGGAAGAGGATATTCGCAAGCTTGAACGTCGGGTTAAATCACAGGAAAGGAGCATCGCCAAGCAGGCGCCGAAGCTACCGGCTGACTGATATTGAGGTGGTCGCTGGAGTGGATCCACAAACAAAAGCCGCAGATGACTGCGGCTTTTGTTTGGCTGGGACATTCCCAAAGTCAGCGTTGCTGGCGATCTTGTTCAGTAACCGTTTTCAGGCAGGCTGGCGATGATCGAGCGGTAGCTGTTCATTCGCTGCTGTTGCACGCGGCCATCTTCCAGGGCCTTGAGCAGGGCGCATCCTGGCTCGCGGTCGTGCTTGCAGTCGCGGAAGCGGCAGGTGCCGAGCAGGTCGTCGAACTCGATGAAGCCAGCCTCGACGTCGGCTCGGCTGACGTGGCCCAGGCCGAATTCGCGGATACCCGGGGAGTCGATCAGCTCACCGCCACCAGGGAAGTGGAACAGGCGCGCGGTGGTCGTGGTGTGGGTGCCCTGGCCGGACAGTTCGGACAACGGGCCGACGCGGGTTTCCACCTCGGGCAGCAGGCTGTTGACCAAGGATGACTTGCCGACACCGGACTGACCGACGAATACGCTGATGCGCCCGTCGAGCTGTTTCTGCAATTGCTCCATGCCGTTGCCGTGGTGCGCCGACACTTCCAGTACCGGATAACCCAGCGTGCGGTACACCGCCAGCAGAGCATTCAGCGCCGGGGCGTTCTGTTCGTCGATCAGGTCGAATTTGTTCAGCAGCAGCAACGGGCGGATACCGGCGTGCTCGGCCGCGACCAGATAGCGGTCGATCAGGTTCGCATGGGGCTCGGGCAGCGGGGCGAAGACGATGACGATCATGTCGACGTTGGCGGCCACCGGTTTGAGCTGGCCACGGCTGTCCGGGCGGCACAGTTCGGTGGTGCGCGGCAGTTGCGCGACGATCACACCGATGCCCTGGTTGCCGGCGCGCCACACGACCTGATCACCGGTCACCAGTGCGGGCAGGTTGGCTCGCAGGTGGCAGCGGAAAACCTGGCCGGCCAGTTCGCCGTCAACGGCCTCGACTTCGACCTGCACACCGAAGTGGGCGATCACCAGGCCGTGCTGTTCCGGGCCCAGATCGCCGCCTTCGAGCGCCTCGACAGCCGAGGACTCGCGTTTGGCGGCGCGGGCGGCGCGCTCGCCCTGAATCTTTTCGATGCGCCAGTTTTGACGACGATTGAGTTGGCGTTTGGCCATGGGTGTTCCGTCTGAAGAATGCAGCGATTAGGTAAAACGGCCGCGAGTTTAGCACGCCCGGGCACCGCCCTAGGCTAAACTGCGCAGCATTGCCTAGGAGCCGAAATATGCAAAACCCGCAGAATCTGATCTGGATCGACCTGGAAATGACCGGTCTGGATCCGGAAAACGACGTCATCATCGAAATGGCCACCATCGTCACCGACAGTGACCTGAATACTTTGGCCGAAGGCCCGGTGATCGCCATACACCACAGCGACGAAGTGCTGGCCCGCATGGACGAGTGGAACACCCGCACCCACGGCAACTCCGGCCTGACCCAGCGCGTGCGCGACAGTCGCGTGAGCATGGCCGAGGCTGAAGCCGAAACCATCGCCTTCCTCGAGCAGTGGGTGCCGAAGGGCAAGTCGCCGATCTGTGGCAACAGCATCTGCCAGGATCGTCGCTTCCTCTATACCCACATGAAGTCGCTGGAAAGCTACTTTCACTATCGCAACCTCGACGTTTCCACGCTCAAGGAACTGGCCGCGCGCTGGGCGCCGGACGTGCGCGACAGCTTCAAAAAGGGCAGCACTCACCTGGCGCTGGACGACATCCGTGAATCCATCGCCGAGCTGCAGCACTACCGCAAGCATTTCATCAAGTTCTGAGATCGGCGACCCACGCCGAGGCGCCCTCTTTTGGTGCCCCGGCGAAGTGAGTAGACTGCGCGCCTTCCTGCCAGGATCGCCACCATGTTGCTGATGCTCTACCTCGTCGCCATTACTGCCGAAGCCATGACCGGCGCCCTGTCTGCGGGCCGTCGCGGCATGGACTGGTTCGGCGTGGTGCTGATCGCCTGCGTCACGGCATTGGGCGGCGGTTCGGTGCGCGACGTGCTGCTCGGGCACTACCCGCTGACTTGGGTCAAACACCCGGAATACCTGGTGCTGACCACGGTCGCGGCGATGATCACCGTGTTTACGGCACGCTGGATGCGCCATCTGCGCTCGCTGTTTCTGGTGCTCGACGCGGTCGGTCTGGTGGCGTTCACTCTGATTGGCTGCATGACCGCGCTGGAAATGGGTCACGGCATGCTGGTGGCTTCGGTCAGTGGCGTGATAACCGGGGTGTTCGGCGGCATCCTGCGCGACATCTTCTGCAACGACATCCCGCTGATCTTTCGCCGCGAACTCTACGCCAGCGTCTCGTTCGCCGCGGCGTGGTGCTACATGCTGTGCCTGTTCCTGAACGTGCCGAGCGAGCAGGCGATTCTGATCACCCTGTTCGGTGGCTTTCTATTGCGGCTGTTGGCGATTCGCTTCCATTGGGAAATGCCGAAGTTCGTCTATAACGACGCGCCTTGACGGTCGGCGTGCTGTTTCAGCGCCCACTCCACATGTTCACGCACCAGTTCTGACGGGTATTCGCGCCGCGCCTTGAGCGCTTCCAGCACCGGAATGCTCGACGGTGCGTTACCCAGTCCCACCGCCAGATTGCGCAGCCAGCGCTCATAGCCGGCGCGACGCAGCGGCGAACCCTCGGTGCTGCTGAGGAATTTGTCTTCATCCCACAGAAACAGCTCGGCCAGTTCGGCGTTGTCCAGATTGTGCCGTGGCTTGAAATCGCTTTCGCCGGACGGGCGGGCGAAGCGGTTCCACGGGCAGCAGATCTGGCAGTCGTCGCAGCCGAACACCCGATTGCCAATCAACGGTCGCAGGTCTTCGGGGATGGCGTTCTTCAGTTCGATGGTCAGGTAGGAAATGCAGCGTCGCGCATCCAGCACATACGGCCCGACGAAAGCGTTGGTCGGGCAGATGTCGAGGCACGCGGTGCAGCGCCCGCAGTGTTCGGTGCTGTGGGGTTCGTCCACCGGCAACGGCAGGTCGACGAACAGTTCGCTGAGAAAGAAGTAACTGCCGGCCTTGCGGTTCAGCACCAGGGTGTTTTTGCCGATCCAGCCCAGGCCGGCCTGTTCGGCGATGGCTTTTTCCAGCACCGGGGCGCTGTCGACGAAGGCGCGGAAGCCGAACGGGCCGATTTCGGATTGAATCTTGTCCGCCAGTTGTTGCACGCGTTTACGGATCAATTTGTGATAATCGCGGCCCAAGGCATAACGCGAGATGTAGGCCTTTTCCGGTTTGGCCAGCAATTGCGCCATTTGCGTGTCGCCCGGCAGGTAGTCCATGCGCAAGGACACCACGCGCAAGGTGCCCGGCACCAGCTCTTCGGGGTGCGAGCGTTTGCTGCCGTGGGCGCCCATGTAGTCCATTTCGCCGTGGTAGCCGGCCTCAAGCCAGCGTTGCAGGTGCTGCTCGTGCTCGGCCAGGTCCAGACCGCTGATGCCGACTTGCTGGAAGCCCAGCTCGCGACCCCAGTCCTTGATGGATTGGGCGAGGGCGGGAAGATCTGTGGTGATGGCGGACATGAGGCGAGAGAAACCGGAGCTGAGGTGCGTATAATTCTGCCAGACATCGGAGCCCGAAGACGCATGCCGCACACTAAAGATCAATTACCCGACGCGCTGTACTGCGCCGCGCAAGTGCGGGCACTCGACGCACGGCTGATTGCCGCCGGCACGCCGGGCTTCGAATTGATGCAGCGTGCCGCCCATGCCACCTGGCGTGCACTGGTGCGCCAATGGCTAGCCGCGAATGAATTGACGGTGCTGGCCGGGCACGGCAACAACGCCGGCGATGGTTATCTGGTGGCTGCGCTGGCCCGGCGTGCGGGGTGGACGGTGCAGGTGCTGGCCGTCGGCGATCCGCAACGCTTGCAGGGCGATGCGGCCCTGGCGCATGCCGAAGCAGTGGCTGAAGGCGTTGCGATTGCTGTTTGGAATGTTTCCAGTGAATTGCGCGGAATTCTTGTCGACGCGCTGCTTGGCACCGGTCTGAGCGGTGATGTGCGTGAGCCGTATGCATCTGCCATCGCAGCCATCAATGCCAGCGGCCTGCCGGTGGTGGCGGTCGATATCCCTTCCGGTTTGTGTGCCGATACCGGCCATGTGCTGGGCAGCGCGGTGCGCGCTGACCTGACCGTGACCTTCATCGGGCTGAAACTCGGCCTGTTTACCGGGGACGCGGCGGATCACGTCGGCGACCTGCTGTTTAACGATCTGCAAGCGCCTGCCGAAACCTACAGTGACATTGCCGTCGCCGCCCGCCGGCTCAATGCCGGTAATCTGCCGCGCCTGCCTGCTCGATTGCCGGCTGCGCACAAGGGGCGTTTTGGCCATGTCCTGCTGATCGGTGGCGATCACGGCTTTGGCGGCGCGATTCTTCTCAGCACCGAAAGTGCGTTGCGCAGCGGAGCCGGAATGGTGTCACTGGCGACCCGCCCGGAACATGTCCCGGCAGCGTTGAGCCGGGTTCCGGAAGCCATGGCGTTGGGCACTTCGTCGGCCAATCAACTGATGGGGCTGCTGGAAAAGGTGTCCGTGCTGGTAGTAGGTCCGGGGCTTGGGCAAGCGAGTTGGGGCAGGGCACTGCTGTCGGCCGCCGCCAATGCGCCGCTGCCGCAAGTGTGGGATGCCGACGCGTTGAATCTGCTGGCGTCCGGATTTGTCACTCTGCCCAAAGATTGTGTGATCACGCCGCATCCGGGTGAAGCGGCGCGTTTGCTGGGGATCAGCACCGCCGAGGTGCAGGCCGATCGTCCTGCGGCAGTACTGGCCTTGAGCAAAAAATATACAGCGGTGGTGGTGCTCAAGGGCGCCGGCAGTCTGATCGCTCATCCCGACGGGCGTCTGGCGTTGTGTCATCAAGGCCATCCGGCCATGGCCGCCGCCGGGCTCGGCGATGTACTGGCCGGTCTGGTCGGTGCGTTGCTGGCTCAGGGCATGAATGCGTTCGACGCGACGTGCCTGGCGGTCTGGCTGCACGCCAACGCCGGGGCGCAACAAGGTAAATTCGGCCGTGGGCTGGCGGCCAGTGATCTGATTCCAGCCATTCGTCAGTTGTTGGAGGAGCATGCACCGTGTCTGAAGTAACCCTGTACCTGGCCGATGAACAGGCGATGAGCGACTTTGGCGCACGGATCGCCCGCGTGACCGGGGGGCATGGCCTGATCTTCCTCGAAGGCAACCTCGGCATGGGTAAAACCACGCTGTCGCGGGGCATCATTCGCGGGCTGGGGCACGTCGGTGCGGTGAAAAGCCCGACCTTCACGCTGGTCGAGCCCTACGAAATCGGTGACATCCGCGCCTTCCACTTCGATCTGTATCGTCTGGTCGATCCGGAAGAGTTGGAGTTTCTCGGCATTCGCGACTATTTCGAAGACGACGCCCTGTGCCTGATCGAGTGGCCCGATAAAGGTGCAGGCTTTTTGCCAAAGCCTGACCTGACCATTACCATTAGCCCGCAAGACAGCGGGCGTTCGCTGACTATTTTGTCCCAGGGCTCGCGTGGCGAGGCCTGGTGTGCCGCTTTGGCATTGGAAACCAATTAAATGATGGGGTTAGGTATGCGCTTTCGCGCGTTGGTGGCTGCCGCTGGACTGATGTTGATGGCAGTAACCGTCAACGCTGTGGCCGACACGAAGGTCAACAGCGTGCGCCTGTGGCGGGCGCCGGACAACACGCGTCTGGTGTTCGACCTGACCGGTCCGGTGCAGCACAGCGTTTTCACCCTGACGTCGCCGGACCGTCTGGTCATCGACATCAATGGCGCCACCCTCGGCGCACCGTTGAAAGTCTCCACCGCCAATACGCCGATCACTGCGATGCGTTCGGCCCAGCGTACGCCGACCGACCTGCGGGTGGTCATCGACCTGAAAAAAGCCGTCACCCCGAAGAGTTTCTCGCTGGCGCCAAACGCGCAGTATGGCAACCGTCTGGTGGTCGACCTGTTCGATAACCCGGCCGACGCCGCGCCGCCACCACCCACACCTGCGCCGACACCGACAGTTGCGACCGTTCCGGCCGTGCCGGTCACCCCGACAGAACCGGCGATCAAACTGCCTCCGGCCCCGGCCGGCAAGCGCGACATCATTGTGGTAATCGACGCCGGCCACGGTGGCGAAGACCCGGGTGCGTCCGGCTCGCGCGGTCAGCGCGAGAAAGACGTGGTATTGCAGATCGCCCGTGAGTTGCAGCGTCAGGTCAACGGCATGAAAGGTTTCCGCGCCGAACTGACCCGTACCGGCGACTACTTCATCCCGCTGCGTGGCCGTACCGAAATCGCCCGCAAGAAAGGCGCCGATCTGTTCGTCTCGATCCACGCCGACGCCGCGCCGTCTGCGGCGGCCTTCGGTGCTTCGGTGTTTGCCTTGTCCGACCGTGGCGCCACCTCGGAAACCGCCCGCTGGCTGGCAGACAGTGAAAACCGTTCTGACTTGATCGGTGGTGCCGGCAACGTCAGCCTCGATGACAAGGACCGGATGCTTGCCGGCGTGCTGCTCGACCTGTCGATGACCGCCTCGCTGACCTCCAGCCTCAACGTCGGCCAGAAAGTCCTGACCAACATTGGTCGCGTCACGCCGTTGCACAAGCAACGCGTGGAGCAGGCCGGGTTCATGGTGCTGAAGTCGCCAGACATCCCGTCGATCCTGGTGGAAACCGGCTTTATCTCCAACGCCAACGAAGCGAACAAGCTCTCGGCCTCGAGCCACCAGCAGGCGCTGGCGCGTTCGATCAGCAGCGGCGTGCGCCAGTTCTTCCAGCAGAACCCGCCACCGGGCACTTACATTGCCTGGCTGCGTGACTCAGGCAAGATCGCCCAGGGGCCACGTGATCACCGCGTCAACCCGGGCGAAACCCTGGCGATGATTGCCGTGCGTTATCAGGTGTCGCCAGCCACTTTGCGCAGTGCCAATAACCTCAGCAGCGATGAGCTGAAGGTCGGTCAGCACCTGACCATTCCCGGCACCGAACTGGCGTCCAAAGAATGAATCAGGTTCTGAACGCGGCCCGTATCGAACTGCTCAGCCCACGGCTGGCGAACCAGATCGCCGCTGGTGAGGTGGTTGAGCGCCCGGCCTCGGTGATCAAGGAATTGCTGGAAAACAGCCTCGACTCCGGCGCCAGGCGCATCGACGTCGATGTCGAGCAGGGCGGCGTCAAGCTGCTGCGGGTGCGTGACGATGGCAGCGGCATTTCCGCCGATGACCTGCCGCTGGCGCTGGCCCGTCACGCCACCAGCAAGATCCGCAACCTTGAAGACCTCGAACAGGTGATGAGCCTGGGTTTCCGGGGCGAGGCACTGGCGTCGATCAGCTCCGTGGCGCGCCTGACCCTGACGTCGCGTACCCGCGATGCCGATCAGGCCTGGCAGGTTGAGACCGAAGGTCGCGACATGGCACCCCGCGTGCAGCCGGCGGCGCATCCGGTCGGCACCTCGGTGGAAGTCCGTGACCTGTTCTTCAACACCCCGGCACGGCGCAAATTCCTCAAGACCGAAAAAACCGAATTCGATCATCTGCAAGAAGTGATCAAGCGCCTGGCGCTGGCGCGTTTCGACGTGGCCTTCCATTTGCGCCACAACGGCAAGACCATCCTCAGCCTGCACGAGGCTCACGATGACGCGGCCCGCGCCCGGCGTGTGGCGGCGATCTGCGGTTCGGGCTTCCTTGAACAGGCCTTGCCGATCGAGATCGAGCGCAATGGCTTGCATCTGTGGGGTTGGGTCGGTCTGCCGACGTTCAACCGCAGTCAGGCGGACTTGCAGTATTTCTTCGTCAACGGCCGTGCGGTGCGCGACAAACTGGTGGCCCACGCGGTGCGTCAGGCCTATCGCGATGTGCTGTTCAACGGCCGGCATCCGACGTTCGCGCTGTTTTTCGAGGTCGATCCGGCAGCGGTCGACGTCAACGTGCACCCGACCAAACACGAAGTGCGCTTCCGTGACGGGCGCATGGTGCATGACTTCCTGTATGGCACCTTGCACCGTGCCCTCGGCGATGTGCGGCCGGAAGATCAGTTGGCCGGTTCAGTCACTACCGCGATCGTCCGGCCAACCGGCCTCGAAGCCGGTGAGTTTGGCCCGCAAGGTGAAATGCGTCTGGCCGCCAATGCGCTGCTGGAGCAGCCGCAGGCACAACCGACTTTCAATACCTCGTCGGGCGCCAGCACTGGTGGCGCTTATCAGTATCAATACACGCCGCGTCCGCAATCTGCGGTGCCGCCGGCCGCTGAAGCTCAGGCTGCGTACCGCGAGTTTTTCGCGCCGCTGCCCGAGGCGAATGCCAATGCGCTACCGGCCGGTCAGGAAGACATTCCGCCACTTGGCTATGCGCTGGCGCAGCTCAAGGGCATCTATATTCTGTCCGAGAACGCCCAGGGCCTGGTTTTGGTGGATATGCACGCCGCTCACGAGCGGATCATGTATGAGCGCCTGAAGATCGCCATGGCCAGCGAAGGCCTGAGCGGTCAGCCGTTGCTGGTGCCGGAGTCGCTGGCGGTCAGTCAGCGCGAGGCCGATTGCGCCGAAGAGCATGCGGCGTGGTTCCAGCGTCTCGGGTTCGAATTGCAGCGTCTGGGCCCGGAAACCCTGGCGATCCGCCAGATTCCGGCCCTGCTCAAACAGGCCGAGGCCAACCGTCTGGTGGGCGACGTACTGTCGGACTTGATGGAATACGGCACCAGTGACCGGATCCAGGCGCACCTGAATGAACTGCTCGGCACCATGGCCTGCCACGGCGCGATCCGCGCCAACCGCCGCCTGGCCTTGCCGGAAATGAACGGTCTGCTGCGCGACATGGAAAACACCGAGCGCAGCGGTCAATGCAACCATGGCCGACCGACCTGGACCCAACTGGGCCTGGACGATCTGGACAAACTGTTTCTGCGCGGTCGTTGATGAGCCAGCTTCCTCCAGCGATTTTCCTGATGGGCCCGACCGCTGCGGGCAAGACCGACCTGGCCATCGAGCTGACCAAGGTGCTGCCGTGCGAGTTGATCAGCGTCGATTCGGCGCTGGTCTATCGCGGCATGGACATCGGCACGGCCAAACCGTCCAAAGAACTGCTCGCCGAACATCCTCATCGGCTGATCGACATCCTCGACCCGGCCGAGAGTTATTCGGCGGCCGATTTCCGCCGCGATGCCCTGCAAGCCATGGCCGAAATCACCGCACGCGGAAAAATTCCGCTGCTGGTAGGCGGCACGATGCTCTATTACAAGGCTTTGGTCGAAGGTCTGGCGGATATGCCGGCGGCGGATCCCGAGGTTCGTGCGCAGATCGAGGAGGAGGCTGCACGCCTTGGCTGGCAAGCCTTGCACGATCAGTTGGCAGTGGTCGATCCGGAATCGGCGGCGCGTATTCACCCGAATGATCCTCAGCGCCTGAGTCGTGCGCTGGAAGTCTATCGGGTCAGCGGTCAGAGCATGACTGAACTGCGGCTGAAACAATCTGAACAAAGTACCCAAGCTGCGGCATCGGGACTGCAACAATTGCCCTATACTGTCGCGAACTTGGCCATTGCTCCGGCAAATCGTCAGGTACTGCACGACCGCATTAAACAAAGATTCACAAATATGCTGGAACAGGGATTCATCGACGAGGTCGTAGCCCTGCGTAATAGAAGTGACCTGCATGCCGGGTTGCCGTCTATACGTGCGGTAGGCTATCGCCAAGTCTGGGATTACCTGGATGGCAAGCTGACGTCGGCTGAAATGCAGGAGCGGGGCATCATTGCCACGCGCCAATTGGCCAAACGCCAGTTTACCTGGCTGCGCAGCTGGGACGATTTACACTGGCTCGACAGTCTGGATTGCGACAATCTGCCACGCGCCTTGAAATACCTTGGGACCATCTCCATATTGAGCTGAGTCCTTGCAATTGCCGTCTATCCTTGGGGGTGTGGCGGCAAAAGCCATCTGATTACCTATTTTTTATATTGAATCCTTAAAGGAGTGCGGCACATGTCAAAAGGGCATTCGCTACAAGACCCTTACTTGAATACTTTACGTAAAGAGAAAGTTGGGGTTTCCATCTACCTGGTCAACGGTATCAAACTGCAAGGCACGATCGAGTCGTTCGACCAGTTCGTTATCCTGCTGAAGAACACCGTCAGCCAGATGGTTTACAAACACGCTATCTCTACAGTCGTGCCGGTTCGTCCAATTCGTCTGCCAAGCGCAACCGAATCCGAAGCAGGTGACGCTGAGCCAGGTAACGCCTGATAGGAGTCTCCTTTGTTCTTTGAGCGCCACGGTGGTGGTGAGCGAGTCATCCTCGTTCACTTGGATGGACAGGACCCTGAGGCGCGCGAAGATCCGCAGGAGTTTCAGGAGTTGGCAAATTCGGCCGGCGCCGAGACCGTTGCGTTTTTTAACGTGCCGCGTCATCGGCCAACGGCCAAATTCCTGATTGGCAGCGGCAAGGTCGAGGAACTGCGCGACCTGGTCCACGCCGAAGAAGCCGATCTGGTGATCTTCAATCACGTCCTCACGCCCAGTCAGGAACGTAACCTCGAACGTGTTTTCGAGTGTCGCGTGATCGACCGTACCGGTCTGATTCTCGATATTTTCGCCCAGCGCGCCCGCACCCATGAAGGCAAGCTCCAGGTCGAACTGGCCCAGCTTGACCACATGAGCACCCGGCTGGTTCGCGGCTGGACTCACCTTGAGCGTCAGGGTGGCGGTATCGGCATGCGCGGTCCGGGTGAAACCCAGCTCGAAACCGACCGGCGACTGCTGCGGGTTCGCCTGCGCCAGATCAAGGGGCGGCTGGAAAAAGTGCGCAGCCAGCGCGAACAGTCGCGTCGCGGCCGCTCGCGTGCGGATATACCAACCGTGTCTCTGGTGGGCTATACCAACGCCGGCAAATCCACGCTCTTCAATAACGTGACGAAATCCGACGTGTACGCGGCGGACCAGTTGTTCGCCACGCTGGACCCGACCCTGCGCCGTCTGGAGCTGGACGACCTGGGGCCGATTGTCCTGGCCGACACCGTGGGTTTCATTCGTCATTTGCCGCACAAGCTGGTCGAGGCATTTCGGTCTACGCTCGAAGAGTCGAGCAATTCCGACCTGCTGTTGCACGTGATCGATGCGGCCGAACCGGATCGCATGTTGCAGATCGAGCAGGTGATGGTGGTGCTGGGCGAGATTGGTGCCCAGGACTTGCCGATCCTCGAGGTCTATAACAAACTCGATTTGCTTGAAGGCGTTGAGCCACAAATCCAGCGCGACGAAAACGGCAGGCCTCAACGGGTCTGGCTGTCGGCGCGGGATGGCACTGGTCTGGAATTGCTTGAGCAAGCCATTGCCGAATTGCTGGGCAGTGATTTGTTTGTCGGAACCTTGCGTTTGCCCCAGCGGTTTGCGCGTCTGCGTGCACAGTTCTTCGAGCTGGGCGCGGTACAGAAAGAAGAATACGACGAAGAAGGTGTCAGCTTGCTGGCCATTCGATTGCCACGCTCGGAGCTCAATCGACTGGTCAGTCGTGAAGGCGTTGTGCCGACGGAGTTCATCGAGCAACACACTTTGCAATAAAAGCCTGAAAAAGCGGTTGTGCCGCAACGGCAGGCATTCTGTAGCATTGGTCGGCGCGCCGTGGGTGCGTCTTTGCTTTATCAGATGGAGAGCGCTATGGCTTGGAATGAGCCGGGTGGCAACTCGAACAATCAGGATCCTTGGGGTGGCAAGCGCCGCAATAACGGCGACCGCAAGGGACCACCAGATCTCGACGAGGCCTTCCGAAAGCTGCAGGAAAGCCTGAACGGGTTGTTCGGTGGTGGTAAGAAACGGGGTGACGATGGCGGTGGTTCGGGCAAGAGTGGCGGCTTCGGCGGCCTGCTCGGCATCGGCCTCGTCGTGCTGGCGGCCGTGTGGCTGTACAGCGCGGTGTACGTGGTGGACGAGCAGGAGCAAGCCGTGGTGCTGCGCTTCGGCAAGTACTACGAGACCGTCGGCCCGGGCCTGAACATCTATTTCCCGCCGATCGACAAGAAGTACATGGAAAACGTCACGCGTGAGCGTGCCTACACCAAGCAGGGCCAGATGCTGACCGAAGACGAAAACATCGTCGAAGTGCCGCTGACCGTGCAGTACAAGATCAGCAACCTGCAGGACTTCGTGCTGAACGTCGACCAGCCGGAAATCAGCCTGCAACATGCGACCGACAGTGCGCTGCGCCATGTGGTGGGTTCCACTGCGATGGACCAGGTGCTGACCGAAGGTCGTGAGCTGATGGCCAGCGAGATCAAGGAGCGTCTGCAACGTTTCCTCGATACCTATCGCACCGGTATCACCGTCACCCAGGTCAACGTACAGAGCGCAGCCGCGCCGCGTGAAGTGCAGGAAGCCTTCGATGACGTGATCCGCGCCCGTGAAGACGAGCAGCGTTCGCGCAACCAGGCTGAAACCTACGCCAACGGCGTGGTGCCGGAAGCCCGTGGTCAGGCCCAGCGCATCCTCGAAGATGCCAACGGCTACCGCGACGAAACGGTCTCGCGCGCCAAGGGTGAGGCTGATCGCTTCACCAAGCTGGTTGCCGAGTATCGCAAGGCGCCCGAGGTCACGCGTCAGCGTCTGTACCTGGACACCATGCAGGAAGTCTTCAGCAGCACCAGCAAGGTACTCGTGACCGGCAACAAGAACGGCCAGAGCAACCTGCTTTACCTGCCGCTGGACAAAATGATTCAGAACAGTTCGGGCAGCAATGCACCGGTCACCGGCTCGGCTGCCGCCAGCAACAACACGGACGTCACGCCGCATGTCACTGACCTGCCGCAGTCGCGCACAAGGGAGACCCGCTGATGAGCAATAAATCGCTGATCGCCCTGATCGTTGGCGTTGTTGTGGTACTGGTTGGCTGGAACTGCTTCTACATCGTGGCTCAGACCGAGCGTGCGGTGTTGCTGCAGTTCGGTCGTGTGGTTCAGGCCGATGTTCAGCCTGGTCTGCATGTGAAGGTGCCTTACGTTAACCAGGTGCGTAAATTCGACGCACGTCTGATGACGCTGGATGCACCGACACAACGCTTCCTGACGCTGGAAAAGAAAGCCGTGATGGTCGATGCCTACGCCAAGTGGCGCGTGAAGGATGCCGAGCGCTTCTACACCGCGACTTCCGGCCTCAAGCAGATCGCCGACGAGCGTCTGTCCCGTCGTCTGGAATCGGGCCTGCGTGACCAGTTCGGTAAACGTACCCTGCACGAAGTGGTGTCCGGTGAGCGCGATGCGCTGATGGCCGATATCACGGCGTCATTGAACAAGATGGCGGAAAAAGAGCTGGGTATCGAAGTGGTCGATGTCCGGGTCAAGGCCATCGATCTGCCGAAAGAAGTGAACCGCAGTGTGTTCGAACGTATGAGCACCGAGCGTGAGCGTGAAGCTCGCGAGCACCGCGCCAAGGGTAACGAGCTGGCCGAAGGCATCCGTGCCGACGCCGATCGTCAACGCCGCGTGCTGCTGGCTGAAGCCTATCGTGAATCCGAAGAGATTCGCGGTGACGGTGACGCCCAGGCCGCTGCGATCTACTCCAAGGCCTACGGCCAGGATCAGGAGTTCTACGGTTTCTACCGTAGCCTGCGTGCCTACCGTGAAAGCTTCGCGAACAAATCCGACGTCCTGGTCCTCGACCCAAGCAGCGACTTCTTCCGTTACCTGGAAAAGTCCAAGCCTTGATACGACGTTGACCTGAATCATTCCGCCCGGCGGCTAAAACCTCGGGCGGGGTGATCCTTTGGGAAAACGTGTGTATGATGCGGCAGCCGGGAAATTCCCGGCTTTTTTGCGTCTGCACGTTTGATTGCTGTTTTTGTTGCAGAAGATCGGGTTGAATGACCCGACAGTTTTTCGAGGAAAGTGATGGGCGAAGCCGGTAACAGGCCTTTCGCCGCGTCGTTCATGCGCGTGCGTTTTGAACGGGCCGGTCATTTTCTGCTTCACTCAAGGCTCGCCCTCGGGCTGGCCGCCCGGATCTAAGGGGAATGGCGTAATGGCAACGGTAGACCGCTGGCTGCTGCCAGATGGCATCGAAGAAGTACTGCCACCGGAAGCGGCGCGCATTGAAGTCGCGCGTCGTCAGGTGTTGGATCTGTTCCAGAGCTGGGGTTACGAGTTTGTCGTGACTCCCCATATCGAGTACCTGGAATCCCTGCTGACCGGCGCGGGCCAGGACCTGGATCTGCGTACCTTCAAGGTCATCGACCCGCAATCGGGCCGGCAGATGGGGTTCCGTGCCGACATCACGCCGCAAGTGGCGCGCATCGATGCGCACACCCTGCGTCGTGAAGGCCCGAGCCGTCTGTGCTACGCCGGCAGCGTGCTGCATGCCCAGCCGCGTGCCTTGTCGTCCTCGCGCAGCCCGATCCAGTTGGGCGCCGAGTTGTACGGCGATGCGAGCCCGAGCAGCGACGTTGAAGTCATCAGCCTGATGCTGGCCATGCTGCAACTGGCCGATGTGCCGGACGTGCACATGGACCTGGGGCATGTCGGCATCTACCGCGGTCTGGCCCAGGCGGCCGGTCTGTCGGGTGAGGTCGAGCAGCAGTTGTTCGATGCGTTGCAACGCAAGGCTATCGACGAGGTCATTACCTTGACCGAAGGCCTGCCGGCCGATCTGTCCGGCATGCTGCGTGCGCTGGTCGACCTGTGCGGCGGCCGTGAAGTATTGAGCGCTGCCCGTGAGCGTCTGGCCAATGCGCCGGCGCCGGTACTGGCCGCGCTGGAAGATTTGCTGGCGATCGCCGAGCGGCTGTCGGCGCGCTTCCCGGAGCTGCCGCTGTACTTCGATCTGGGCGAGTTGCGCGGTTACCACTACCACACGGGTGTGGTGTTTGCGGTGTTCGTACCGGGTGTTGGCCAGTCCATCGCTCAGGGCGGTCGTTACGACGACATCGGCGCCGACTTCGGTCGCGCCCGTCCGGCCACCGGCTTTTCCACCGATTTGAAAACCCTGGTGACCCTGGGGCGTGCTGAGATCGAGCTACCGTCTGGCGGTATCTGGATGCCTGACAGTACGGATGCGGCACTCTGGCAGCAGGTTTGCCAGTTGCGCAGTGAGGGTCAGCGTGTCGTTCAGGCGTTGCCTGGACAACCTTTGGCCGCCGCCCGTGATGCGGACTGCGACCGGCAATTGATCCAGCAGAACGGGCTTTGGCAAGTATCGCCACTGGCTTCTTGAGTTTTCCTGCCGGCCACCGCCGGCACCAAGTTTGCGCGAATGAGGACAAGTGTTATGGGTAAGAATGTCGTAGTCCTGGGCACCCAATGGGGTGATGAGGGCAAAGGCAAGATCGTTGATCTGCTGACCGAACATGCTGCCGCCGTAGTGCGCTACCAAGGTGGCCACAACGCTGGCCACACGCTGGTGATCGACGGTGAAAAAACCGTCCTGCACCTGATCCCGTCGGGCGTGCTGCGCGAAGGCGTGCAGTGCCTGATCGGCAACGGCGTGGTGGTTGCACCCGACGCCCTGCTGCGCGAGATCACCAAGCTGGAAGAGAAAGGCGTACCGGTGCGCGAGCGCCTGCGTATCAGCCCGTCCTGCCCGCTGATCCTGTCCTTCCACGTGGCGCTGGACCAGGCCCGTGAAAAGGCCCGTGGCGAGCTGAAGATCGGTACGACCGGTCGCGGCATCGGCCCGGCTTACGAAGACAAGGTTGCACGTCGTGGCCTGCGTGTTGGCGATCTGCTCAACATGCCGCGCTTTGAAGACAAGCTGCGTGAACTGGTGGACTACCACAACTTCATGCTGGTCGGTTACTACAAAGAGCCTGCCATCGAGTTCGAAAAGACCCTGGCCGAGTGCAAGGAATACGCTGAGCTGCTCAAGCCGCTGATGCTGGACGTCACTGCCGAGCTGCACGACCTGCGTCGCGCCGGCAAAGACATCATGTTCGAAGGCGCCCAAGGTTCGTTGCTCGACATCGACCACGGTACCTACCCGTACGTGACCAGCTCCAACACCACCGCTGGTGGCGTGGCGACCGGTTCGGGCGTTGGCCCGATGTTCCTGGACTACATCCTGGGCATCACCAAGGCTTACACCACTCGCGTAGGTTCGGGTCCATTCCCGACTGAGCTGTTCGACGAAGTGGGCGCACACCTGGCCAAACAAGGTCACGAGTTCGGTGCTACCACCGGCCGTGCCCGTCGTTGCGGCTGGTTCGACGCCGTTATCCTGCGTCGCGCTATCGATGTGAACAGCATCTCGGGCATCTGCCTGACCAAGCTGGACGTACTCGACGGCCTGGAAACCATCAACATCTGCACCGGCTACAAAGACGCGCAAGGCAACGCTGTTGCGCCGACTGACGCTGACAGCTACGTGGGCCTGCAGCCTGTGTACGAAGAAGTGCCGGGCTGGACCGAATCGACCGTGGGCGCCAAGACCCTGGAAGAGCTGCCGGCCAACGCTCGTGCCTACATCAAGCGCGTTGAAGAGTTGATCGGCGCGCCGATCGACATTATTTCGACGGGCCCGGACCGCAACGAAACCATCGTTCTGCGTCATCCGTTCGCTTGATAAGTCGTTGATGTAAAAACACAAAGGCCCCTTCATCGGGGCCTTTGTCGTTTATGCCTGTTGGACGGCATGACCTTTGCTGTGAATCTGTCTACAAGAGTGCCATCAAATTAATGGCGTCAGAAGTAGAGGGATTCACAGTGTCGGCCGTTCTCTCACTGTTACAAAGCCGTTTGTTGCGGCCCGTATTCGTTACCCTTGGTATCGCCCTTTTGGTGCAAGTGTTGGTGGCCGTCGCCCTGACGCGGAGCACCGTCACCGCGCTGGAGGCCGATCTCGGTGCTCGCCTGGGCGTCGACAGCCAGAAGCTGTCCGGTGAGTTGGAGCAGGCCGGGCGGGAAGTCACGTCGAGCCTCGATACGCTATCCACCAATACTCGTCAGCGGCTGACTGCCGGCCTGTCCTCGCGTCTGAAGGACGAGCAGGCACAACTGCGTGCGACCCTGGAAAAAGACCTGAAGGACTCGGCCAACGACATGGCCCAGTTGCTCGCGTCCGTAGCGCCTCGCGCCATGTGGGACAGCGACGTGCCGACCCTGTCCGAATTCGCCCGCCGAGCCCAGCGCAATCCCAACGTGCTGTTCGTGGTTTACGACGACGCCACCGGCCAGCATCTGACCCGCTATCTCAACCGCGAAAACCCGATCAACAAGGCCCTTTTGGAAAAAGGCCAGGGTGAGCGGGCGCTGGATAAAGTGCTGGATGCGGCGAAGAACGATCCCTCGGTCTATTACCTCGAAGCGTCGATCAATCCCAACGGAGTCGAAATCGGCAAGGTGCTGATGGGCGTCTCGACGGCCTCGGTGGATACCGATCTGGCGGCGCTCGATCAACGCTTCTCGGCGCTGATCGCCAGCAGCGATCAACTGGTCGGCGACAGCCTCAAGGGCGCGGCCGCCGACAGCGCCACGGCCATGCGCGCGCGCTTGCAATCGGCGCAGTCCACCGCTGCGGAGATGAAAGCCAACACCACCAGCACCGTGCAGGACGCCGCCGCGACGCTGCGTTGGCGCATCGGCATGGGTCTGGCGCTGGTTGGTGCCGGCGTGCTGTTGCTGCTGGCCGTGGTACTTGGTCACCGTGTGGTCAACCGCTTGAAGATGCTCAACGCCGCCATGGATGATCTCGCGGCGGGTGAGGGCGATCTGACCAAGCGTGTGCAGATCAACAGCAAAGACGAAATCGGCGACATGGCTTCGGCGGTCAACCGCTTTGTGGATAAGTTGCAACCGATCGTGCGCGAGGCCGGGGATGTGGCTCAGCGTACCGGTGTGGAAATCGGCGCGATGACGTTGCGCAATGCCGGTGCCGACGCGGCGGCCGGGATGCAGCGTGATGAAGTCGCCGAAAGTCTGCGGGCACTGTCGCAAATGGCCGATGAGGCGCAGTCGGAAAGCCATGCGATGCAGGCGGCGCTGAAGCAGGTGGTGGATATTCGTCAGGCTACCGACGAGAACACCCGCACGTCGGCCAAGGTCGGCAGCCTGATCGAGGCGCTGGCAGGGCAGGTTGATACCGGCGCGAAAGTCATCGAGCGCCTGGCGCAGCAAAGTGAGCAGATCGAAGTGGTGTTGACCGTGATTCACGGCATCGCCGAGCAGACCAACCTGCTGGCGCTCAACGCCGCCATCGAAGCGGCCAGGGCTGGTGAAACGGGGCGAGGGTTTGCGGTGGTGGCGGATGAAGTCCGTGCGCTGGCGAGCAAGACCCAAAGCTCCACTGGCGACATCCAGGCGCACATCGTGGCCTTGCAGCAGGGCGCTCGTGAGGCGGTTGAGGCGATCGGGCAGGCCGGGCGCCAGGCCAGCGAAGGTTTGCTGGTGCTGCGTGACAGCGCGCGACTGCAGCAGTCGGTGCAGGCGTCGGTCGAGCAGGTGCATGCGGCGATTGGTCTGGCGACTCAGGCCGCGGCGCATCAGGCGCAAGGCGCGCAGGCTGTGCGTGGGCGCGTCGAGACGATTCATGCCCAGGCCGAGAAAGCCGCTCAGGCGGTGGTCGAAACAACGGCCAGCGGCAAGGTGTTGGACGGGCTGGCGGCGCAGCTCAAGGCCAGTCTGGGTCAGTTCCGGGCTTGATATATTGCGGGCAAAAAAATCGCAGCTTCGGCTGCGATTTTTTTATCGGCTCAAATACATCCGGGTTGTCAGCAGGTAGACGGGCAAGCCCGACACCACAATCAACAACGCTGCATAAGGCGCTGCCGCGGCAAATTCGACGTTCGCGGTGTGTGCCCAGACTTCGGTCGCCAAGGTGTTGAGCCCTGTGGGGCTCAGCAGCAACGTCGCCGTCAGTTCCTTCATGGCATCCAGAAACACCAGCGCAAACGCCGCGCCCAGTGCCGGGAAGATGATCGGTAAAGTCACGCGGCAGAACGCGGTGAACGAAGACGCGCCCAGTGTGCGGGCGGCCTCTTCTAGTTGTGGTGCTGCCTTGTTCAGCGCCGTGCGGATCGGCGCTTGAGCCAGCGGCAGAAACAGCAGCGCATAAGCGATCAGCAACAGCGCGGAAGTCTGGTACAGCGCCGGCACATAATGCAGGGCGAAATACACCAGTGTCAGGGCGATCACCAGCCCCGGCAGCGCGTGCAGCAGATAAGGCAGACGCTCGGCCCAGATCGCCAATTGGCCTTTGTAACGTACGACCAGCAACCCGACCGGCACCGCCAGCACCAGACACAATCCTGCGCCACCCAGAGACAGCGCCAATGAAGACAGCAAAGCTTCAGTGATCGCTGCAACCGGAAACGCCGCTGACGATCCCACGGCGAGCCAGTACGCCAGCATCCCCAGTGGAATCCCGCTGCCGACAATCGCCAGCATCAGGCAGTACAGCTGACCCGCAGCGGCCCACGGTCCCAATTGCACTTGCTCGGCGCGACGCGCAGCCCCTTGGCCGGTACGCACATGACGGCCCTTGCCGCGCACTCGCAGTTCCAGCCACAACAGCATCAAACACAACGCCAGCAGCACCGCTGACAGCATCGCCGCGTTGGCATTGCTGAATTCCAGTTCGAATTGCTGATAGATCGCGGTGGTGAAGGTTTGCAGACCAATGATCGACAGTGCGCCGAATTCCACCAACATGTGCAGCGCAATCAATAATGAGCCCGCCAGCAAAGACGGCCAGAGCAGCGGCAGGGTGACGCGGAAAAACACGCCCCAGCGATTCTGCCCCAGCGTTCGGGCGGACTCTTCAAGGGACGGATCGAGATTGCGCAGCGTGGCTGCGACCGGCAGGAAGATCAGCGGGTATTTAGACAGGCTCATCACCAGAATCGCCCCGCCGAGCCCTTCGAACTGCGCGCTGAGTGAAACCCAGGTAAAGCTGCTGACGAAGGCCGGCACCGCGAACGGCAAGCATAGAATCACGCCCCACAGGCGCCGGCCCGGCAGATTGCTGCGCTCCAGCAGCCAGGCCAGCGACAGGCCGATCACGCCACAAGTTACGGTTACGCCAACCATCAGCGCTAGCGTGTTGCGCAGCAGGCCGAACACGTAGGGGCGCCACAGCAAGTGCAGCGCTTCGCTCCAGCCGGCCTGCCAGGCTTTGAGCCCGACGTAGGCCAGCGGCAGCAGACTCATGACCACCAGCAGCAACACCGGCAGCACCAGCCAGATCGATGGCCGCTTGCGGCGTGGCACGTAACCCCCGCGAGCGGCGGAGGCGGATAGCGATGCGGTCATCAGTTCAGGCCAACTTCGCGTTCCAGGTCCAGCGCTTCTTCGGCATTGCCCAGGTCGGCGGGCGTGACGTCCGGCGCTTCCAGTTCACTGAAAGGCTTGAGGCCGCGATCCGACTCCATGCCTTTGTGCAGTGGATACTCGGCAGTCGTCTGGGTGATCACACGCTGGCCTTCTTCGCTGGCCATGTACGCGAGGAATTGCTGGGCTTCTTTTGGATGCTTGCTGGATTTCAGCACGGCTGCGCTGGAGACGGTAATCAAACCGCCCACATCGCCGCCGGTGAAGTAATGCAGTTTGGAGTCGAGCTTGCCTTTCTCCCGTTGCAGGGCGAACCAATAGTAGTTGTTCACCAGTACGGTGGCGACTTCGCCGTTTTCCACAGCCTTGAGGGCGACCATGTTGTTGCTGTAGGTCTTGCCGAAGGCGCGCAGGCCGGTCAGCCATTCTTCGGCGGCTTCGCGACCGTGCTTTTTGATGATGGCGACGGCCTGTTCCTGAAACGCACCGCTGGTGGGCACGAAACCGACCTTGCCTTGCCATTGCGGATCGGCGAAATCCAGGACCGATTTCGGCAGGTCCTTTTCATCGACCAGTTTCGGGTTGAAGGCCACCACGCGAACCCGGGCGGTGACGCCGATCCAGGTGCCGTTGCCGGCGACGTATTCTTTTGGCAGAACGGCCAGGGTTGCATCGTCGGCCTTGGCCAGCAGGCCTTGTTCGCCGAGGTTGTTCAGCGGTGGGGATTCTTCGGTGTAGATGACGTCGGCGGGGGAGCGGTCGCCTTCTTCGATGATCTGGCTGGCGAGCTGGTTGCTGCTGCCCTTGCGTACATTGACGTGAATGCCGGTCTTGGCTTCGAAGGCTTTGGCGATCGCATCGCCGACTTCCTTGTGTTGACCGTTGTAGAGCGTCAGGGAAACCGCGTCGGCAGCCTGGGTGAGGGGAGTGGCGAGTGCCAGGCCGAGCAGGGTGAAGGTCAAGCCGCGGCGCAGGGTATTTCGAAACATCATTCGCAGGGTTCCTCACTGTCGCATTGCAAAAACTTGCAACAATGATAAACGATATCGTTTCTCAAATGCTCCTTGCGGGGAGAGGGTGTGTCTGGTAGGTACTGTGTCTCGGGCTTTTCCAAACCCCGGAAACGCAAAAACCCGCTTTCGCGGGTTTTTGTGAGATTCAAGATCGTAACCTTGAATTTGAATTGGTGCCCAGAAGAAGACTCGAACTTCCACGACCGTAAGGTCACCAGCACCTGAAGCTGGCGTGTCTACCAATTTCACCATCTGGGCTTCATCTTCAGCGTTGCCGCTGTTGATGTGGCGCACTATACGGAGCGTCTTTTGATCTGTAAACCCCTGATTTGATTTTAATAAATCAGTTTTAAGAAAATGACGGCTTAGAATGCAAAAAACCCGCTTTCGCGGGTTTTTGTGTGAGTCTTGAAACTGATCTAGTCTCAAACTCGAAATTGGTGCCCAGAAGAAGACTCGAACTTCCACGACCGTAAGGTCACCAGCACCTGAAGCTGGCGTGTCTACCAATTTCACCATCTGGGCATCTCGGCAACGTGTGTACGTCGTCGATGGCGCGCACTATACGGAGCGTCTTTTTAACTGTAAACCCCTGCCAGCAAAAAAAATGGTTTTTTTTACCAGCGGTGTTCAAAACGCCTTTCAGACGTCGATACAAGGCTCAAGACGCGCCTTATAGAGTCGGAAATTTCCCGTTTGATGGCGCCTATGCCAAACTAACCCGCATATAGACAAGGTGAAAACTCTCTAATGGCCGATTGGCAGTCCCTCGATCCCGAGGCCGCTCGTGAAGCGGAAAAATATGAAAACCCTATTCCCAGCCGCGAACTGATCCTTCAGCACCTTGCTGATCGGGGTTCGCCTGCTGCCCGCGAGCAACTGGTCGAAGAATTTGGTCTGACCACAGAAGACCAGATCGAAGCCCTGCGCCGCCGCCTGCGCGCCATGGAGCGCGACGCTCAACTGATCTACACCCGTCGTGGCACTTATGCGCCGGTGGACAAGCTCGACCTGATCCTCGGTCGCATCAGCGGTCACCGCGACGGCTTCGGCTTCCTGGTGCCGGATGACGGTTCCGACGACCTGTTCATGAGCCCGGCGCAAATGCGTCTGGTGTTCGATGGCGACCGTGCCCTGGCCCGTGTTTCCGGTCTGGACCGTCGCGGTCGCCGCGAAGGCGTGATCGTCGAAGTGGTGTCCCGTGCCCACGAAAGCATCGTCGGCCGCTATTTCGAAGAAGGCGGTATCGGCTTTGTTGTCGCGGACAACCCGAAGATCCAGCAGGAAGTGCTGGTCACCCCGGGCCGCAACGCCAATGCCCAGATCGGTCAGTTCGTCGAGGTGAAAATCACCCACTGGCCGACTCCGCGCTTCCAGCCGCAAGGCGATGTGGTCGAAGTCGTCGGCAACTACATGGCGCCGGGCATGGAAATCGATGTCGCCCTGCGCACCTACGACATTCCGCACGTCTGGCCTGAGGCCGTTCTGAAGGAAGCCGGCAAGCTCAAGCCGGAAGTCGAAGAGAAAGACAAAGAGAAACGCGTCGACCTGCGTCATCTGCCGTTCGTCACCATCGACGGCGAAGATGCCCGCGACTTCGACGACGCGGTCTACTGCGAATCCAAGCCAGGCAAGCTGCGCCTGTTCTCCGGCGGCTGGAAGTTGTACGTGGCGATTGCCGACGTTTCCAGCTACGTGAAGATCGGCTCGGCCCTGGACAACGAAGCCCAGGTGCGCGGCAATTCGGTGTACTTCCCCGAGCGCGTGGTGCCGATGCTGCCGGAGCAGCTGTCCAACGGCCTGTGCTCGCTGAACCCGCACGTCGATCGTCTGGCCATGGTTTGTGAGATGACCATCTCCAAATCCGGCGAAATGACCGACTACTGCTTCTATGAGGCGGTGATCCACTCCCACGCCCGCCTGACCTACAACAAGGTCAGCGCGATGCTGGAAACGCCGAAAGCGACTGAAGGTCGCAAGCTTCGCGGCGAATACACCGACGTCCTGCCGCACCTGAAACAGCTCTACGCGCTGTACAAGGTATTGCTGGCTGCCCGTCACGTCCGTGGCGCGATCGATTTCGAAACGCAGGAAACCCGGATCATCTTCGGTTCCGAGCGCAAGATTGCCGAAATCCGCCCGACCACTCGCAACGACGCGCACAAGCTGATCGAGGAATGCATGCTGGCGGCCAACGTGGCCACCGCCGAATTCCTGAAAAAGCACGAAATCCCTGCGTTGTACCGTGTCCACGACGGTCCGCCACCGGAGCGTCTGGAAAAACTGCGTGCATTCCTCGGCGAGCTTGGTCTGTCCCTGCACAAAGGCAAGGACGGCCCGTCGCCGAAGGACTATCAGGCCCTGTTGGCCAGCATCAAGGACCGTCCGGATTTCCACCTGATCCAGACCGTGATGCTGCGCTCCCTGAGCCAGGCGGTGTACAGCGCCGAGAACGACGGCCACTTCGGCCTGAATTACGAAGCCTATACCCACTTCACCTCGCCGATCCGCCGTTACCCGGACTTGCTCACGCACCGGGCGATCCGCAGCGTGATCCATTCGAAACAGGACACCCCGCACGTTCGCCGTGCCGGCGCGATGACCATTCCGAAGGCGCGCATCTATCCGTACGACGAGGCGGCCCTGGAACAGCTCGGCGAGCAGTGCTCTATGAGCGAGCGCCGTGCCGACGAAGCAACCCGCGATGTGGTGAACTGGCTCAAGTGCGAGTTCATGAAGGATCGCGTGGGCGAGTCGTTCCCGGGCGTGATCACTGCCGTGACCGGTTTTGGCCTGTTCGTCGAGCTGACCGATATCTACGTCGAAGGTCTGGTGCACGTTACGGCGCTGCCGGGCGATTACTACCACTTCGACCCTGTGCATCACCGCCTGGCGGGCGAGCGCACCGGTCGCAGCTTCCGTCTTGGCGATACCGTTGAAGTGCGGGTCATGCGCGTCGATCTCGACGAGCGCAAGATCGACTTCGAGATGGCCGAAAAAACCATCAGCGCGCCAATCGGCCGCAAGAAGCGTGGCACCGAAACGGCTGCTCCAGCGGCCAAGGCTGTGGAAGAAAAGGCTCCGGCAAAAACCGCCAGCCGTCGTCCGGCCAAGGAAAAGGTGGCCGAGGCTTATCGCCCGAGCGATGCCGTGGCGAAAAACGCCGAACTGCGCAAAAGCCGTGAAATGAAGAAGGCCTTGCTGGCCGACGCCAAAAACGGTGGTAAAGCGGCGTCCGGGGGAAAGACCGGGCGGTCGGCGCCTGAAAAGGCCTCCGGCGGCAAACCAGCCAAACCGAGCAAACACCGCAAGGGCCCGCCAAAAGCGGGTTCCGCTCCAGCCAGAAGCGGCGGGGCACGTAAACCGAAGGCGAAGTCATGAGTCAGTTGGAAAAAATCTACGGCGTTCACGCGGTAGAAGCGTTGCTGCGTCACCACCCTAAGCGCGTCAAGCAGATCTGGCTGGCCGAAAGCCGCAACGATCCGCGGGTGCAGACGTTGATCGAGCTGGCCAACGAAAACCGGGTCCAGATCGGTCAGGCCGAGCGCCGTGAAATGGATGCCTGGGTCGAAGGCGTGCATCAGGGTGTGGTGGCGGACGTCAGTCCAAGCCAGGTCTGGGGCGAAGCGATGCTCGACGAGCTGCTTGATCGCACCGAAGGTGCGCCGCTGTTGCTGGTGCTCGACGGCGTGACCGATCCGCACAACCTCGGCGCCTGCCTGCGTTCGGCGGACGCTGCCGGTGCGCTGGCGGTCATCGTGCCGAAAGACAAATCGGCCACCCTGACGCCCGTCGTGCGTAAAGTGGCCTGCGGTGCGGCGGAAGTGATTCCGCTGGTGGCCGTCACCAACCTTGCGCGCACCCTGGAAAAGCTCCAGCAGCGCGGGCTGTGGGTTGTCGGCACGGCGGGTGAGGCCGAGGTCAGCATCTACGACCAGGATCTGACCGGCCCGACCATCCTGATCATGGGCGCCGAAGGTAAAGGCATGCGTCGCCTGACCCGTGAGCATTGCGACTACCTGGTGAACCTGCCGATGGCCGGTAGCGTCAGCAGTCTCAACGTGTCGGTTGCGACGGGCGTGTGCCTGTTCGAGGCCCAGCGCCAGCGCGGGGCCAAGGCCAAGGCGGCTGCCAAGAAGCCTTAAGTCTTACGCCGTCCAAAATGTGGGAGCGAGTCTGTTCGCGAAAGCGGAGTTACATTCGGCATCATTGTTGAGTGTTTCACCCAATCGCGAGCAGACTGCGCTCCCGCAGCGTTTTATGGCAGGGCGAAGTTTTGGTGGCTGTTCAAATAATCACCAATTGCCTTGCACCTCTTCTGTCCCTTCTCTACAATTGCGCCCCTTGCTGTGACGGCAGGCACGCATGTGCCCCGCGCCGGCAAGTCCATAAGTGTCATTCACTCCTTGTCTGACCGTTTTTGAGCGGCAGGCTACAACCCGTAAGGAGCATTCATGCGTCATTACGAAATCATCTTTCTGGTCCACCCTGACCAGAGCGAGCAAGTCGGCGGCATGGTTGAGCGTTACACCAAGCTGATCGAAGAAGACGGCGGCAAAATCCACCGTCTGGAAGACTGGGGCCGTCGTCAACTGGCCTACGCAATCAACAATGTTCACAAGGCTCACTACGTGATGCTGAACGTTGAGTGCACTGGCAAGGCCCTGGCCGAGCTGGAAGACAACTTCCGCTACAACGATGCAGTGATCCGTAACCTGGTCATCCGTCGCGACGAAGCCGTTACCGGCCAGTCCGAGATGCTCAAGGCTGAAGAAAACCGCAGTGAGCGCCGTGAGCGTCGCGAACGTCCTGAGCACGATGGCAGCGCCGATGGCGATGACAGCGATAGCGACAGCGACAACAGCGATAACGCTGACGAGTAATCCACGGACCTTTTAAGGAGCCTATCAAATGGCACGTTTCTTCCGTCGTCGTAAATTCTGCCGCTTCACCGCTGAAGACGTGAAGGAGATCGATTACAAAGATCTCAACACTCTGAAAGCCTACGTATCCGAGACCGGCAAAATCGTTCCAAGCCGCATCACCGGTACCAAAGCTCGTTATCAGCGTCAGCTGGCCACCGCTATCAAGCGCGCCCGCTTCCTGGCCCTGCTGGCCTACACCGACAGCCACGGCCGCTGAGACCGGGTAGTCGACAAGTAAGTAAGGGATCGAATGCATGCGTGCCTTAGCTGAATTCATCATGCGGGGGCGTATGCAGGCCACGCTGGTCGTGGCCGGATCTGCGGCATTGCCGCTGTTGTTCTGGTTGAGTGCCGCTGCAGGTTGCCTTGTGCTCCTGCGGCGCGGTTCGGACGCCTTGAGCGTCCTGGGTGTGGGAGTGTTGTCAGCGTTAGTGAGCTGGCACTACCTGAAAGACCCGACGGCACTGATTGTGTTGCTCGGGACCTGCGGTCTGGCGCTGGTTTTACGCGCCGGCCACACCTGGAATCGCGCGCTGCTGGTCAGCGTGGCCGTGGGATTGTTGATTGCCGTGAGCCTGGGGACTGTATTCAGTTCCTTCACCGAGACTCTGGCGCAGACGTTTGAACAAGTCTTGCCGCTGGCGATGGGTGAGGTCTACGAGAAATTCTCGGCAGACCAGAAAGCGATTCTCACTGCATTGGCGGTCCCACTGTCGATCATTTCGACAGCGGTGTCGTTGCAGGTTTTTAGCGTGCTGTGCCTGATTCTTGGGCGCTACTGGCAGGCGTTGTTGTATAACCCCGGCGGTTTCGGTCGCGAGTTTCGCGCCATCCGACTGCCGAAAAGCGTTGCGCTGTCGCTTCTGGCCGTCATGTGTGTGGCACCGTTCTTCGGTCTGCATGCCTTGGTCCTGTTGCCGTTGTGCAGCGTGCCGCTGTTCTTCGCAGGTCTGGCCTTGGTTCACGGGCTGGTGGCGCAGAAGCGGTTGGCCGGTTTCTGGCTGGTGGGGATATACGTGACGCTCGTGCCTTTCATGCACTTGCTCGGTCCGTTACTGGTGGTCTTGGCCATCGTCGACAGCCTGATTGATTTTCGCGGTCGTCACGTGTCGAAAGACACCGATAGCGCGAACGGTGAAGGTTAAAAGTTAAGAGGATTTTCACATGCAACTGATCCTTCTGGAAAAAGTCACCAACCTGGGCAACCTGGGTGACAAAGTGAACGTTAAGGCCGGTTACGGTCGTAACTACCTGCTGCCTTACGGCAAGGCTACCGCCGCGACCCCAGCAAACATTGCTGCGTTCGAAGAGCGTCGTGCCGAGCTGGAAAAAGCTGCTGCAGACCGTAAAGCATCGGCTGAAAGCCGTGCTGCCCAACTGGCCGAGCTGGAAGTGACCATCACTGCCACCGCTGGCGACGAAGGCAAGCTGTTCGGTTCGATCGGTACTCACGACATCGCTGACGCACTGACCGCCTCCGGCGTTGAAGTTGCGAAAAGCGAAGTTCGTCTGCCGAACGGCACCATCCGCAACGTGGGTGAATTCGACGTGGCTGTGCACCTGCACGCCGAAGTTGAAGCCACCGTACGCGTTGTCGTGGTAGCAGCTTAAGCAACACCTGATCGGCTGGCGGCTTGTCCGTCAGACGGTTAACATCGGGCACGATCCTGTTTACAGGTCGTGCCCTTTGTCTTTCTGTAATCCCTGCTTTTCCTGAATAAAAAGTGGCCATGAACGAAATCTCCGCTCCCGAGCAATACGATCTGCAAACCGCATCCCTGAAGGTGCCGCCGCATTCCATCGAGGCCGAACAGGCTGTACTCGGTGGTCTGATGCTGGACAACAACGCCTGGGAACGCGTGCTTGATCAAGTCTCCGACGGCGATTTCTACCGGCATGACCACCGTCTGATCTTCCGTGCGATCGCCAAGCTCGCCGATCAGAACTCGCCGATCGACGTCGTGACCCTTTCCGAGCAACTGGACAAGGAAGGTCAGACTTCGCAAGTCGGGGGTCTTGGGTATCTGGTCGAACTGGCGAAAAACACACCGTCCGTCGCCAACATCAAGGCTTATGCGCAAATCGTCCGCCAGCGTGCGACGTTGCGCCAGTTGATCGGTATCAGCAACGACATCGCCGACGCCGCCTTCAACCCTGAAGGCCGTACCGCCGAAGAGATCCTCGACGAAGCCGAGCGGCAGATCTTTGCAATTGCCGAGGCGCGGCCGAAGACCGGCGGCCCGGTGGGCGTCAACGAATTGCTGACCAAGGCCATCGACCGCATCGACACCCTGTTCAACACCGCCGACGCGATCACCGGCCTGTCCACTGGCTACACCGACCTCGACGAGAAGACCAGCGGCCTGCAACCGTCCGACCTGATCATCGTCGCCGGCCGTCCGTCGATGGGTAAGACCACCTTCGCGATGAACCTGGTGGAAAACGCCGTTCTACGCAGTGAAAAGGCGGTTCTGGTGTACTCCCTCGAGATGCCAGGTGAATCGCTGATCATGCGTATGCTTTCGTCCCTCGGTCGTATCGACCAGACCAAGGTGCGTTCCGGTCAGTTGGAAGACGACGACTGGCCACGCCTGACCTCGGCGGTCAACCTGCTCAACGACCGCAAGCTGTTCATCGATGACACCGCCGGCATCAGTCCGTCGGAGATGCGCGCCCGGACCCGGCGTCTGGTACGCGAGCACGGCGATGTCGGCCTGATCATGATCGACTACCTGCAGCTGATGCAGATTCCCGGCTCCAGCGGTGACAACCGGACCAACGAGATTTCCGAGATCTCCCGATCCCTGAAAGCCCTGGCCAAGGAATTCAACTGCCCGGTGGTTGCCCTGTCGCAGCTCAACCGTTCCCTGGAACAACGTCCCAACAAGCGTCCGGTGAACTCCGACTTGCGGGAATCCGGAGCGATCGAGCAGGACGCCGACGTCATTATGTTCGTGTACCGGGACGAGGTTTATCACCCGGAAACCGAACACAAGGGCATCGCCGAAATCATCATCGGCAAACAGCGTAACGGCCCGATCGGCTTCATCCGCCTGGCCTTCATCGGCAAATACACACGCTTCGAAAACCTTGCGCCGGGCAGCTATAACTTCGACGACGACGAGTAAGCGCTCCGTCGTCTGAGTGCTCCTGATATTTCCGACCACAGCCGTCGGAATTGGTTATTTTTTGTGCTATATTTCGCGCCCGCGATTTTTCACCTCAACACCGGTCATCGACATGCAAGCAGCCAAGCCGTTATTTGACTATCCAAAATACTGGGCCGAATGTTTCGGGCCGGCGCCATTCCTGCCGATGAGCAGGGAGGAGATGGATCAGCTCGGCTGGGATTCCTGCGACATCATCATTGTGACGGGAGATGCCTACGTCGATCACCCGTCGTTCGGCATGGCGATCATCGGCCGGCTGCTGGAGTCGCAAGGCTTCCGCGTCGGGATCATTGCCCAGCCGAACTGGCAGTCCAAAGACGACTTCATGAAGCTCGGCGAGCCGAACCTGTTCTTCGGCGTCGCGGCCGGCAACATGGACTCGATGATCAACCGCTACACCGCGGACAAGAAAATCCGTTCCGACGACGCCTACACCCCGGGTGGCATGGCGGGCAAACGTCCGGATCGCGCGAGCCTGGTCTACAGCCAGCGCTGCAAGGAAGCCTACAAGCACGTGCCGATCGTGCTCGGCGGCATCGAAGCCTCCCTGCGCCGCATCGCCCACTACGACTACTGGCAGGATCGCGTGCGCAACTCGATCCTGATCGACGCCAGCGCCGACATCCTGCTGTACGGCAACGCCGAGCGCGCGATTGTCGAAGTCGCCCAGCGTCTGTCCTACGGTCACAAGATCGAAGACATCACCGATGTCCGTGGCACCGCGTTCATCCGTCGCGACACCCCTGCGGGCTGGTACGAAGTCGACTCCACGCGCATCGACCGTCCGGGCAAGATCGACAAGATCATCAACCCGTACGTCAACACCCAGGACACTCAGGCTTGCGCCATCGAGCAAGAGAAGGGGCCGGTTGAAGATCCGGAAGAAGCCAAGGTCGTGCAGATCCTGGCCAGCCCGAAGATGACGCGCGACAAGACCGTGATCCGCCTGCCGTCGATGGAGAAAGTGCGTGGTGATGCGGTCCTGTACGCCCACGCCAACCGCGTGCTGCACCTGGAAACCAACCCGGGCAACGCCCGTGCCTTGGTGCAGAAACACGGCGAAGTCGACGTCTGGTTCAACCCGCCGCCGATTCCGATGACCACCGAAGAAATGGACTACGTGTTCGGCATGCCTTACGCACGTATCCCGCATCCTGCGTACGGCAAAGAAAAGATCCCGGCCTACGACATGATCCGCTTCTCGGTGAACATCATGCGTGGCTGCTTCGGCGGCTGCACCTTCTGCTCGATCACCGAGCACGAAGGCCGGATCATCCAGAACCGCTCCGAAGAGTCGATCATTCGCGAAATCGAAGAGATCCGCGACAAGGTGCCGGGTTTCACCGGCGTCATTTCCGACCTCGGCGGCCCGACCGCGAACATGTACCGCATCGCCTGCAAGAGCCCGGAAATCGAATCCGCGTGCCGCAAGCCGTCCTGCGTGTTCCCGGGCATCTGCCCGAACCTGAACACCGACCACTCGTCGCTGATCCAGCTGTATCGCAGTGCCCGTGCGTTGCCGGGTGTGAAGAAGATCCTGATCGCCTCCGGCCTGCGTTATGACCTCGCGGTCGAGTCGCCGGAGTACGTCAAAGAGCTGGTGACCCACCACGTCGGCGGTTACCTGAAGATCGCCCCGGAACACACCGAGGAAGGTCCGCTCAACCAGATGATGAAGCCGGGGATCGGCACGTACGATCGCTTCAAGCGTATGTTCGAGAAGTACACCAAGGAAGCGGGGAAAGAGCAGTACCTGATTCCGTACTTCATCGCCGCGCACCCGGGCACCACCGACGAAGACATGATGAACCTCGCCTTGTGGCTCAAGGGCAACGGCTTCCGTGCCGACCAGGTGCAGGCGTTCTACCCTTCGCCGATGGCCACCGCCACCGCGATGTACCACTCGGGCAAGAACCCGCTGCGCAAGGTCACCTACAAGAGCGACGGCGTGACCATCGTCAAGAGCGAGGAGCAGCGTCGTCTGCACAAGGCGTTCCTGCGTTATCACGACCCGAAAGGCTGGCCGATGCTGCGTGAAGCGCTGATCCGCATGGGCCGCGCCGACCTGATCGGGCCGGGCAAGAACCAGTTGATCCCGACGCATCAGCCGGCCACCGACAGCTACCAGAGTGCCCGTCGCAAGAACTCGACGCCGTCCGGCAGCCATAAAGTGGCGAAGGACGTAAAAGAGAAGACCACCAAGATCCTCACCCAGCACACCGGTCTGCCACCCCGCGCCAGCGACGGCGGTAATCCGTGGGACAAGCGTGAGCAGGCCAAGGCTGCGGCATTCGCCCGCAACCAGCAGGCCGCCAAGGAGCGCAAGGAAGCCGCGAAAGGCAAAGGGCCGAAACCGGCACGCAAGCCGGTCGTACCGCGCTAAAGAGAACGCCAACCTTCGGGTTGGCGTTTTTGCATTTCGCTGATCGTTCCCACGCAGAGCGTGGGAACGATCACGGGAGAGGGTCAGGGGGAGGGGTTCTTCGCAACATTTGCGTGCAACTGTGCCAAACCATTTCACCGCATCGCCCGATTTTGGTGCTGTACTGCCTTGAGCATTCCGGGAAAGCGCCCAAGCCTCTGCATGGCATAAGTCTTGCGCGCTTTCGAATACGCTTAGGCTCGCAGGAGGCACGCCGTGTCGATTCATGTCGCATTGCATCACGTCACGCATTACCGCTACGACCGCGCTGTCGAACTCGGCCCGCAGATCGTGCGTCTGCGCCCGGCTGCCCACAGCCGCACGCGGATTCTGTCGTATGCGCTGAAAGTCTCGCCCGAGCAGCACTTCATCAACTGGCAGCAGGACCCTCAGGGCAACTACCTCGCACGACTGGTGTTCCCCGAGAAAACCGCCGAGCTGCGGATCGAGGTCGACCTGCTGGCCGAGATGGCGGTGTTCAACCCGTTCGACTTTTTCCTCGAGCCCTACGCCGAGAAAATCCCTTTTGCCTACGCCGCCGATGAACGCAAGGAACTGGCGCCGTACCTCGAAACCCTGCCGCTGACGCCAAAACTCAAGGCCTATCTGGACGCCATCGACCGCACGCCGCTGCCGGCGGTGGATTTCCTCGTGGCGCTCAACCAGCGCCTGAGCGAGGACATCAATTACCTGATCCGCATGGAACCGGGCGTGCAAACCCCGGAGCACACCCTCGAACACGCCTCCGGCTCCTGCCGCGATTCGGCATGGCTGCTGGTGCAACTGCTGCGCAATCTCGGGCTGGCGGCGCGTTTCGTCTCCGGTTACCTGATACAACTGACCGCCGACGTGAAAAGCCTCGACGGCCCGTCCGGCACCGAAGTGGACTTCACCGATCTGCATGCCTGGTGCGAGGTGTACTTGCCCGGCGCCGGCTGGATCGGCCTCGATGCGACATCGGGGCTGTTCGCCGGTGAAGGGCATATCCCGTTGGCCTGCAGTCCTGATCCGTCCTCGGCGGCGCCGATCAGTGGTCTGGTAGAGCCTTGCGAATGTGAGTTCAGCCACGAAATGTCCGTGGAGCGGATCTGGGAAGCGCCTCGGGTCACCAAGCCCTACACCGATGACCAATGGCTGGCAATCCAGGCGCTGGGCCGGCAGATCGATGCCGACCTGTTGGAAGGCGATGTGCGTCTGACCATGGGCGGCGAACCGACCTTCGTGTCCATCGACGACCCGGATGGCGCCGAATGGAACACTGCCGCGCTGGGCCCGGACAAGCGTCGGCTCTCCGCCGAACTGTTCCAGCGCATGCGCAAACACTACGCGCCAAAAGGGCTGGTGCATTTCGGTCAGGGCAAGTGGTATCCGGGCGAGCAACTGCCGCGCTGGTCGCTGAATTGCTATTGGCGCCGCGACGGCCTGCCAATCTGGCACAACACCGCGTTGATCGCCGATGAGCAACAGGATTACGGCGCCGATGGCGCATTGGCCGGGCGCTTTCTGGCGAGTGTCGCCGAACGCCTGAAACTGCCGACACGTTTTGTGTTTCCGGCCTACGAAGACAATTTCTATTACCTCTGGCGCGAGGGTGCCTTGCCGAGCAACGTCAGCGCCGAAGACTCGCGTCTGGAGGAACCGCTGGAACGTGCGCGACTGCGCAAGGTGTTCAGTCAGGGGCTGGACAAGGTCATCGGTCAGGTGCTGCCGCTGGCGCGCACCGCCAAGGGCGATCAATGGCAGAGCGGGCGCTGGTATCTGCGGGATGAGCATTGCCGGCTGGTGCCGGGGGATTCACCGCTCGGTTATCGCCTGCCATTGGGTTCGCAGCCTTGGGTGAAGGCGGCGGAGTATCCGTTCATTCATCCGAACGACCCGAATCAGGACTTCCCCGAACTGCCCGACACTGCGCAACTCAATCGCCATGATGCGCCGGCTGCGGCGGATGAACGGGCGCCAAAGATCGACGAATCCGCCGACTGGCTGACCCGCACCGCGTTCTGCGCCGAGGCACGGGAAGGCCGGTTGTATCTGTTCATGCCGCCGCTGGAGCGGGTCGAGGATTATCTGGAGCTGGTGGCCGCCATCGAAGCCACTGCCGAGGAACTGCACTGTCCGGTGCTGCTGGAAGGCTACGAGCCGCCGAGCGATCCGCGCCTGAGCAACTTCCGCATTACGCCGGATCCCGGCGTGATCGAGGTCAACGTCCAGCCGTCCGCGACGTGGGACGAGTTGGTCGAGCGTACGGAGTTCCTGTACGAGGAGGCGCGCCAGACCCGACTGTCCACCGAGAAATTCATGATCGACGGGCGACACACCGGCACCGGTGGCGGTAACCATTTCGTACTCGGCGGAGCAACGCCGGCGGACTCCCCGTTCCTGCGCCGCCCGGATCTGCTGCGCAGCCTGATCAGCTATTGGCACAACCATCCGTCGCTGTCCTACCTGTTTTCCGGTCTGTTCATCGGTCCGACCTCTCAAGCACCGCGAGTCGATGAAGCGCGCAACGATTCGCTGTACGAGCTGGAAATCGCCTTCGCGCAGATGCCGGCGCCGGGAGAAGCGTGCGCGCCATGGCTGGTGGATCGCTTGCTGCGCAATCTGCTGATCGACGTCACCGGCAACACCCACCGCGCCGAGTTCTGTATCGACAAGCTGTATTCACCGGACGGCGCCACCGGGCGTCTCGGTCTGCTGGAGTTGCGTGCATTCGAAATGCCGCCCCATGCGCGCATGAGCCTGGCTCAGCAGCTGTTGCTGCGGGCACTGGTGGCGCGGTTCTGGCGCGAGCCCTATGCACCGCCGAAGCTGGCGCGCTGGGGCACCGAGTTGCATGACCGCTTCCTGCTGCCGCACTTCATCGAGCAGGACTTTGCCGACGTCATCGTCGAACTCAACAATGCCGGTTATCCGCTGCGTGCCGAATGGTTTGCGGCGCATCTGGAGTTTCGCTTTCCCAAGGTCGGCGATTACGCCGTCAACGGCATCGAGCTGGAGTTGCGTCAGGCCCTTGAGCCCTGGCATGTGCTGGGCGAGGAGGGCGCGGCGGGCGGCACGGTGCGTTACGTCGATTCATCGCTGGAGCGTCTGCAGGTCAAGCTCACGGGGCTGCCGCCGCAGCGTTATCTGCTGACCTGCAATGGCATCCCGGTACCGCTGCAACCGACCGGGCGGGTCGGCGAGTTTGTCGCCGGTGTGCGTTTCCGTGCGTGGCAACCGGCCAACTGCCTGCAACCGACGATCCCGGTGCATGCGCCGCTGGTGTTCGACCTGCTCGACACCTGGATGCAGCGCTCGCTGGGCGGTTGTCAGTACCACGTCGCGCATCCGGGCGGGCGTAATTACGAGACGTTGCCGGTCAACGCCAACGAAGCGGAGAGCCGGCGCATGGCGCGTTTCTTCCGCATCGGGCACACGCCGGGGAAACTTCCTATACCCATTGTCGAAACGAACGACGAGCTACCGATGACTCTCGATTTGCGACGCTTTTAGATCGTACGCGACGCCCGGATTTTTCGTATATCCGGGCGTCATGTGCCTGCGTTAGTCTGACCGTTCCTTGCTGGCTGCCGAGCTTTCCATGCCTGACCTGCTTGACCGCTACCCGCTGACGGCGGGCACTTACCACGAACTGCTCGATGCTGGCGGGGCGGTGCGTCCGCACTGGCAGCGGCTGTTCGACCAATTGCAGCGCAGCACCCCGACGCAACTGGTGCAGCGTCAGGCATTGCTGACCCGGCAGATTCAGGAAAACGGCGTCACCTACAACGTCTATGCCGACCCCAAGGGCGCGGATCGTCCGTGGGAACTCGACCTGCTGCCCCACGTGATCGCCGCTGACGAGTGGCAACAGCTGTCGGCCGGGATCGCCCAGCGCGCGCGCCTGCTCAATGCGGTGCTGGCGGATCTGTACGGTCCGCAGCGGCTGATCAGCGAAGGGTTGCTGCCGGCGGAGCTGGTGTTCGGCCACAACAACTTCCTCTGGCCCTGTCAGGGTATCTCGCCACCGGACGGGGCCTTTCTGCATCTGTATGCCGTGGATCTGGCGCGCACGCCGGACGGGCGCTGGTGGGTGACGGCGGATCGTACCCAGGCGCCGTCCGGTGCCGGCTATGCGCTGGAAAACCGCACCATCGTGTCCCGGGCCTTCCCCGAGCTGTACCGGGACTTGAAAGTGCAGCATCTGGCCGGATTCTTCCGTACCTTGCAGGAAACCCTGGCCCGTCAGGCACCCTGCGACGATGACGCGCCGCTGGTGGTGTTGCTGACCCCGGGGCGTTTCAACGAAAGCTATTTCGAACATCTTTATCTCGCGCGCCAGCTCGGCTATCCGCTGGTGGAGGGCGGTGACCTGACGGTGCGCGATGCCACGGTCTACCTGAAAACCCTCAGTGGCCTGCGTCGGGTTCACGCGATCATGCGTCGGCTCGACGATGACTTCTGCGATCCGCTGGAACTGCGCACGGATTCGGCGCTGGGCGTTCCCGGGCTGCTTGAGGCCGTGCGTCAGGGCCGGGTGTTGGTGGCCAACGCGCTGGGCAGCGGCGTGCTGGAGTCGCCGGGGCTGCTGGGTTTCTTGCCGAAGATCAATCAGTACCTGTTCGGCGAAGAACTGATCCTGCCCTCCATCGCCACCTGGTGGTGTGGGGAGGCGCCGGTGCTGGCCCAGGCGTTGGAAAAATTGCCGGAGCTGCTGATCAAACCGGCTTTCCCATCCCAGAGTTTTGCGCCCGTTTTCGGACGTGATTTGAGCGAAAAACAGCGCCAGAGTCTCGCCGAGCGCATGCAGGCCCGGCCTTATGCCTATGTCGCGCAAGAACTTGCGCAACTGTCCCACGCGCCGATCTGGCAGCCCGAGGACGGCCAGTTGCAACCGCGAGCCATCGGCATGCGCATGTATGCGGTGGCCAGTCGCGACGGCTATCGAGTGCTGCCCGGTGGCCTGACCCGGGTGGCGGCCGAAGCCGATGCCGAAGTGGTGTCGATGCAGCGCGGTGGTGCGAGCAAGGACACCTGGGTGCTGGGTGATCGGCCGCCAAGCGGTGAACAATGGAAGGCGCAGCGCAACATCGGTGTGCCTGATCTGGTGCGGCGCGATCCCTATCTGCCGTCGCGGGTGGTGGAAAACCTGTTCTGGTTCGGTCGTTACTGCGAGCGTTGCGACGACAGCGCGCGGTTGTTGCGGATCATGCTGGCGCGTTACGTCGACGGTGACGATCCACAAGCCTTGCAGGCTGCCGTGGAGCTCGGTGAGCGGCTGATGCTGCTGCCAGACGAAGGCGAGTTGCCGGAGCGCCTGCTCGCGGCTTTGCTCGGCGAGGACTGGTCGTTCAGCTTGCGTTCCAACCTGCAACGCTTGCAGTGGGCGGCGTCGCAGGTGCGCGGCAAGCTCTCGCGGGAGAACTGGCAGGCGCTGGTGGAGTTGCAGCGCGAGGCGACGGAACTGGACACCGACGAGCCGGACTTCGGCGAGCTGCTGGATTTTCTCAACCGGCTGGTGATGTCGCTGGCGGCGCTGTCCGGGTTTGCCCTCGACGACATGACCCGTGACGAAGGCTGGCGCTTCCTGATGATCGGCCGGCGCATCGAGCGTCTGCAATTTCTCAGTAGCAGTCTCGCGGGTTTCCTGCGCGGCGCCGGGGCGTTCGATCAAGCGGGGCTTGAGTGGCTGCTGGAACTGGGCAACAGCAGCATCACCTATCGCTCGCGTTATCTGGCGGTAGCGCAGTTGATCCCGGTGCTCGACCTGTTGCTGCTGGACGAGCAGAACCCCCATGCGGTGTTGTTCCAGTTGAAACTGGTGACGCGCACCCTCAAGCGTCTGAACGATGATTTCGGTGTGCCGAGGGAGGCCGGGCTGCCAGAACTGGTCGAGCGTCTGGCGCGCTTCGACCTAGGGTGTCTGGAAAATCCCCTGTTCGGCGAATCCAGCGTACGTGCGGCCCTCGACGGGCTGGCGGATCTGCTGCAAGACATTGCCGACGCCAGCGGTCAGGTGTCCGATCGTCTGGCCCTGCGCCATTTCGCCCATGTCGATGATGTCAGCCAGCGTACGGTGTCCGTCTGATGAATGCCCATTACCAGATCCTCCACGACACCTGCTATCACTACGACAGCCCGGTCTCGCTGGCACAGCAGCTCGCGCACCTGTGGCCCCGGGAATGTGCCTGGCAGCGCTGCACCGAGCAACAATTGCTGATCAGTCCGGAGCCGACCGCACGTCGTGACGAACAGGATGTGTTCGGCAATCCGCTGACGCGCCTGGCGTTCGAACGGCCTCATGATGAATTGCAGGTCAACGCACGGCTGACGGTCGAGGTGGTGGCGCGGCCGGCGCTGGATTTCAATCTGTCACCGGCCTGGGAATTGACGCGCAATGCGCTGACCTACAGCAGTCAGCCGTTGTCCGCTGAGCTGCTGGAGGCTTGTCGCTACCGGTTTCAGTCACCCTACGTTCACTTGAAACGCAGTTTCGTCGAGTTCTCCGAAAGCTGTTTTCCGCCTGGGCGACCGTTGCTGCTGGGCGTGCAGGCGTTGATGGAAAAGATCTTCGACGAGTTCACCTTCGATGCCGAGGCGACGCAAGTCGCGACTCCGCTGGTCGAGGTGCTGGAGCGGCGGCGCGGAGTCTGTCAGGACTTTGCCCACCTGATGCTGGCCTGCGTGCGTTCCCGAGGATTGGCGGCGCGCTACATCAGCGGCTATCTGCTGACACGGCCACCACCGGGGCAACCGCGATTGATCGGCGCCGATGCGTCCCATGCCTGGGTGTCGGTGTTTTGCCCGGTGTTGGGTTGGGTGGATTTCGATCCGACCAACAATGTGCAACCGGCACTGGAGCACATCACCCTGGCCTGGGGCCGGGATTTCTCCGATGTGTCGCCGTTGCGCGGGGTGATTCTGGGAGGGGGGAGCCATGATCCCGAGGTCAGGGTCACGGTGATGCCACTGAATGAGTGATGAGGCACACTGCAGGAGCGGGCAAGCCCGATCCTGCAGGTTTTGCGTTCAGTGGTCCTGCGGTGTTGCTCAGGCGTCGGGCGCCGGGTCTTTCGGTGCATCAACATCATCATCGGTCGCCACTTCACCGTCAGGGTTCAGTGCCGCTTCTTCAGCCATCTGTTTCTTGCGCTGAAGCTTTTCCTCTTTCTTCTGTTCCTTGGCCAGGTCACGTTGACGCTTGGCGAAGGAGTAATTGGGTTTGGCCATGGGCGATCCTCTTGGGTCGAAGGTGAGGTTGAGCGGCGCGTATTCTGCCCTGTATCGGTGCCCGGGGGTTAACCGGGTTTCTGGTCGACCCACTTTGGCGTGACGGTCGGCTGCCACTGGTCGAGAGCATCGAGCAGCGTTTGCGGCGATTCGCTCACTTGCAGCATGTCACGGTGCGGTGCGCGAACGAAGCCTTCGCCGACGATGTGATCGAGAAATGCGGTGAGTTTGCTGTAGAAACCGTTCACTTCCAGCAGGCCCAGCGGCTTGCCGTGGTAGCCGAGCTGGCCCCAGGTCCAGACTTCGAACAGCTCTTCCAGGGTGCCGAGGCCACCCGGCAAGGCGATGAACGCATCGCTGAGCTCGGCCATGCGCGCCTTGCGGGCGTGCATGCCGTCGACCACTTCCAGGCGCGACAGGCTCTTGTGACCGATTTCCTTGTCCATCAAGCTCTGCGGAATGATGCCGATCACTTCACCGCCGGCCGCCAGTGCGGCGTCCGCGACAATCCCCATCAGGCCGACGGCGCCACCGCCGTAAACCAGAGTCAGTTTGCGCTCGGCAATGGCTTTGCCGAGGGCAATGGCGGCTTCGGTGTACGCCGGGGTGGTGCCGGCGTTGGCACCGCAAAATACACAAACGGATGTGAGAGACATGCCTTCCTCCTGGGTCAATCCGTCACAGGGTAATGGCTGGCACGCCTTGATCCAAGGGCTAGACTTCGCGTTTCGGGGTTTCATAGGTGCCGCTGGCGCCACAGGCGTAGGCGGCGAGCAGGCTGCACAACAGACTGTTGAAGGACATGACTGATGCTCCAGATGAGAGTTGAGCCCTGAAGATACGGCCCGGCCAAACGTCTGGCTGTTAGATTGTTTCGATGAGTGTCATAGCCTGAAAGTTGTATACAATTTTTGACTCAAGTCATAGGAACTTGCGAAGATTTCAGGCAGTCTTTCCCCCATTCGTGTTTTTGTTAACCCTGCCTTGGAGATTCACCATGTTTTCCAAAGTTGTTGCGGTATCCCTGCTGGCGCTGGCCAGCAGCCAATTGATGGCTGCCGAGTGCAAAACCACCGTTGACTCCACCGACCAGATGTCCTTCACCACCAAGGAGATCGTGATCGACAAGAGCTGCAAGACTTTCACCGTCGAACTGACCCATTCCGGCAGCCTGCCGAAGAACGTCATGGGCCACAACCTGGTGGTCAGCAAGACCGCTGACATGCAGCCGATTGCCACTGACGGCCTGGCCGCGGGCATCGACAAGAACTACCTGAAGGACGGTGACGAGCGCGTCATCGCCCACACCAAGATCATTGGCGCCGGCGAGAAAGATTCGCTGACCATCGACGTATCGAAACTGGCAGCCGGCACCGATTACGGTTTCTTCTGCTCGTTCCCGGGCCACATCTCGATGATGAAAGGCACCGTGACCCTGAAGTAAGTTTCAGAGCCACCTGTCAGCAAAAAGCCGCTGTAGTTCGCTACAGTGGCTTTTTTTATGTCTGAACCGTTTGTCGGGTTCTGCTCTGAACCTGTTAGTTCTGACAGTAGACGCAGGTTTGCTTCGAGGCTCAAATCTCCGGACGTCGTGCTTGTCGTGCGACATGAGAAAGAAGGAGATGGTCATGACCGATAACGTTCAGCTGAAAATTACCAAAGTCACGGATTTGAAGGACAATTTGATCGAACAGGAGGGTAAAACCTCTGATCGGACACTGATTGTCTATGGCGAAGCCTATCGTCTAGCGGAAGTAACCATCGAAGATGATTTTCTCCCCCGTGGGAAAGTGACCACGGATCCAGCAGGGAAATGGAAGGTAACGCTGGAAGAACTGCCGGAGGGTGAGCGTTACTTTCAGGCGGAGGTTGACGGAAAGCGTTCGCAGAGCTGGATTGTATATATCGTGTGACAGAGTTCAGCGGTGGCTTTTGTAATCGAAGCGAGCTTTCTGACCTGTGCTGAGTGAGGCGCTTTGAACAAGCGCCTCACTTTTACACATGACATCAAGGCGCAAACGGCATGACGCGTTTGTGATGGGTCTTTTTGTACGTGTTGACGATGATGTCGAACGCTTCCTGACGCACCGGCTCGCCGTGCAGAAAGGCGTCGATCTCGGCGTAGGTCACGCCGTGGGAGGCTTCGTCCGGTTTGCCCGGCGACAGGTCTTCCAGGTCCGCCGTCGGCACTTTTTCCACCAGCGATTCCGGTGCGCCGAAGCTGCGGGCGATGGCCCGGACCTGATTTTTCACCAGACCGCTGAGCGGGGCCAGGTCGCAGGCGCCGTCACCGAACTTGGTGAAGAAACCCATCACCGCTTCCGCCGCGTGATCGGTGCCGATCACCAGGCCATGAGCCGCGCCGGCGATGGTGTACTGGGCGACCATGCGCATCCGCGCCTTGGTGTTGCCGAGCACGAAATCCACCGACACCGCGTGCTTGCCTTCGAAGGCTGCGACTTCGCTGGCCAGGGATTTGACCGCCGGGCCGATGTTGACGGTGTGGCGTTCGTCCGGGGCGATGAAGTCCACCGAAGCCTGGGCGTCGTGTTCATCGAACTGCACGTCGTACGGCAGGCGCACGGCGATGAACTTGTAGCCGTTGTCGCCGGTGCGCTCGCGCAGTTCACGCATGGCGCGCTGGGCCAGCAGGCCTGCGGTCAGCGAGTCGACGCCGCCGCTGATGCCCAGCACCAGGGTCTTGAGCCCGGAATTGGTCAGGCAGTCCTGGATGAAGGTGATGCGTCGGGCGACTTCCGCTTCGAGGGCCTGGTAATCGGCGAACGGCGGCTGAACGTTGAGCTGTTCAGCAATCTCACGCTGTACGGCTTGCATGAATTCACTCCTTGCTAGAAAGGCTGGAAACGGCAGGAACCTGGAAAACGTGTCGCAAATAGGCGACGAAATTCGGGTCTTTGCAGTGGGTCTTGCCCGGCTCGTCGGAGATCTTCGCCACCGGTTGGCCGTTGCAGGCGGTCATTTTAAGCACGATGCTCATCGGTTCGACACCTGGAATGTCACAGGTCAGGTTGGTGCCGATGCCGAAGCTGACATTGATCCGACCGCGCAGCGCGCGGAAGATCTCCAGCGACTTGGGCAGCGTCAGGCTGTCGGAGAACACCAGGGTCTTGCTCATCGGGTCGATGCCGAGCTTGTGATAGTGAGCGATGCATTTTTCGCCCCACTGCACCGGATCCCCGGAATCATGACGCAAGCCGTCGAACAGCTTGGCGAAGAACAGATCGAAATCACCGAGGAAGGCATCGGTGGTGATGCAGTCGGTCAGGGCGATCCCCAGCAGGCCGCGGTACTCGCGGACCCAGCAATCGAGTGCGGCAATTTGGCTGTCGATCAGACGCGGGCCGAGTTGCTGGTGGGCCATGATCCATTCGTGGGCCATGGTGCCCAGCGGTTTCATGTCCAGTTCGCGGGACAGGTGCACGTTGCTGGTGCCGACGAAACGCCCCGGGAAATCATGCTTGAGCACGTTCACCACTTCTTCCTGCACGCGGTAGGAAAACCGCCGGCGTGTGCCGAAATCGGCGACCTGCAACTGCGACAATTCTTCGGTCGAGGCGTTGGCCGTCAGCCAGTCGAACTTGCGGTAGAGCTGTTCGCGGGCCTGTTCCAGGACGGTTTCGCGGTAGCGATAGCGGTTGCGCACTTCGCTGACGATCGCCAGCAGCGGCACTTCGAACAGGATCACGTGCAGCCACGGTCCGCGCAGACGGATGAACAACTCGCCGTTCTCGATGCCGGTGTGCAGGTAGCGCAGGTTGAAGCGGAACAGGCCGAGGAATCGCAGAAAGTCAGGTTTGAGGAAGCTGATGCGCTCAAGGAAACTCAACTGATCGGCGCTCAGGCTCAACTCGGCCAGACGCTCGACCTGGAAGCGGATCTCCGCCAGATACGGGCGCAGATCTTCACTGTTACGGCAACGAAACTCCCATTCGACTTCGACGTTGGGGTAGTTGTGCAGCACCGCCTGCATCATCGTCAGTTTGTAGAAGTCGGTGTCGAGCAGGTTCTGCACGATGCGATCGGCAAACACACTCTCGCTCATAACGGGGTCTCCAGGCGGACCGCGCGTTGGCGCGGTATCAATCAATGGCGCTAGTGGCTCATATCCGGGGTGTGGATTGCCAGCGATTTTTATCCCGGCGCTGAGCCTCAGACCGCATCAGGACTGTCGATCTGCTCCAGCATCCACTTCACGAAATCCCGCACCTTGGGCACTTCCGCCGCGTGTTCCGGGTAGGCCAGGTAATACGCATCGGTGCTGGGCATTGCATGCTGCCAGGGAATGACCAGTTTGCCGTCGGCCAATTCCTCTTCCACCAGAAACCTCGGCAACAGCGCGACGCCGCAACCGACCTGCGCGGCGCGGATGCACATATAAAAGGTTTCGAAACGCGGGCCGTGGTAGCTGTGTTCGGTCTGGTAGCCCTGGCTGTCGAACCAGTCGTGCCACGCCTGTGGGCGCGAAGCATTCTGCAGCAGCACCAGATCGGTGAGTTGCGTTGGATCAGTCAACGGAGTGTCCGGCAGGCTGCTCGGTGCGCAGACCGGCACCAGTTCCTCGCCAAACAACTTCAGGCATTCGGTGCCGGGGCGTGAACCCTGGCCGAAATAGAACGCCAGGTCGCTGCGCCCTTGCAGCAAGTCATCGGCCTCCTGTTCGTTGCACAGGTCCAGATGAATCGACGGATGGCGCAGGCGCCAGCCCTTGAGGCGCGGCACCAGCCAGCGTGCGCCGAAGGTCGAGGGTGTGGAGACGCGCAGGACTTCGGTCTCGCCGCCGTAGGAACGCAGGTAATGGGTCGACATCTCGACCTGGGTCAGGATTTTTCTGACTTCCACCAGGTACAGATCGCCGGCCGGGGTCATCTGCAAACGGCGGCGTACCCGACGGAACAACAAGTGCTGTAACAATTCTTCGAGTTGCGCCACCTGCTTGCTGACGGCGCTCTGGGTCAGGTTCAGTTCCTCGGCGGCCCGGGTGAAACTCAGGTGCCGGGTCACGGCCTCGAAGCACTGCAACGCGGTGATCGACGGCAAGTGGCGTTTGTTCAGCATGGGCGATCCTTTTCTTGTCTTTCTGCGCAGCATGAATAAACGGAATGATATCTCGCGTAAAGGTCGTTTGTTGCACAGCCTTCCTGACGCTACAACTAAAGGTCTGCCCGGTCGTGAAAACGCGCCCGCACACATTCAGTTTTTTGCTTGAGGAGTGACCCATGGTTGCCGCATTGCTTGATCGTCTTGGTGTGAACCCGGCCCTGTACCAGAACGGCAAAGTGCCGGTGCATTCGCCCATCGACGGCAGCCGCATCGCCGCCGTGAACTGGGAAGGCCCGGCCGAAGTCGAGCAGCACATCAGTCGCGCAGATCATGCGTTCGAACAATGGCGCAAGGTGCCGGCCCCCCGTCGCGGCGAGCTGGTGCGCCAGTTCGGCGAAGTGCTGCGCGAGTACAAGAATGATCTTGGCGAACTGGTTTCCTGGGAGGCCGGCAAGATTACTCAGGAAGGCCTGGGTGAAGTGCAGGAGATGATCGACATCTGCGACTTCGCCGTCGGCCTGTCCCGCCAGTTGTACGGTTTGACCATCGCTTCCGAGCGCCCGGGCCACCACATGCGTGAAACCTGGCATCCGCTGGGCGTGGTCGGCGTGATCAGCGCGTTCAACTTCCCGGTCGCGGTGTGGGCGTGGAACACCACGCTGGCGCTGGTCTGCGGTAACCCGGTGGTGTGGAAACCTTCGGAGAAAACCCCGCTGACCGCACTGGCCTGTCAGGCGTTGTTTGATCGCGTGGTGAAGAACTTCACGGATGCCCCGGCCAATCTCTGCCAAGTCATCATCGGCGGTCGTGATGCCGGCGAAGCGCTGGTCGATGACCCGCGTGTCGCATTGATCAGCGCCACCGGCAGCACCCGCATGGGCCGCGAAGTGGCGCCGAAAGTCGCCGCACGTTTCGCCCGCAGCATTCTCGAACTGGGCGGCAACAACGCGATGATCCTCGGCCCGAGCGCCGATCTGGACATGGCCGTGCGCGCCATCCTGTTCAGCGCCGTCGGCACCGCCGGCCAGCGTTGCACCACCTTGCGTCGCCTGATCGCCCATGAATCGGTGAAAGAAGAAATCGTCACCCGTCTCAAAGCCGCGTACTCCAAGGTCCGTATCGGTCACCCGCTGGAAGGCAACCTGATCGGCCCGCTGATCGACAAACACAGCTTCGAAAACATGCAGGACGCGCTGGAGCAAGCGCTGAGCGAGGGCGGCCGGGTGTTCGGCGGCAAGCGCCAACTGGAAGATCAATTCCCGAATGCCTACTACGTGTCGCCGGCCATCGTTGAAATGCCGGAGCAGAGCGACGTGGTGTGCAGCGAGACTTTCGCGCCGATCCTTTACGTGGTTGGCTACAGCGACTTCGAAGAGGCGCTGCGCCTGAACAACGCGGTACCGCAAGGTCTGTCGTCGTGCATCTTCACCACCGATGTGCGCGAGGCCGAGAAATTCATGTCGGCAGTCGGCAGTGACTGCGGCATCGCCAACGTCAACATCGGCCCGAGCGGCGCGGAAATCGGCGGCGCGTTCGGTGGCGAGAAAGAGACGGGTGGTGGTCGCGAGTCGGGCTCGGATGCGTGGCGTGCTTACATGCGCCGCCAGACCAACACCGTGAACTACTCGCTGGAGTTGCCGCTGGCGCAGGGCATTACGTTCGACTGACAGTTTTCTCAAAGCTATCGACCGTTCCCACGCTCTGCGTGGGAACGGTCATTTTGGTGTGTTTGGCAGGTTTCTGTTGGAGTCTGGCAATGCCGTTACGCGAAGAATGTCTGTGGGAAAAACTCACGCCGCAACGACCGGATAACACGGCGCTCAGGGGCGAAGTCAAAGTCGATGTCTGCGTGATCGGCGCCGGGTTTACCGGGCTGTCGGCGGCGCTGCATCTGTTGGAAAAGGGCAAAAGCGTCTGCGTGCTGGAAGCCCATCGCGCCGGGCATGGCGGATCCGGGCGCAACGTCGGCCTGGTCAACGCCGGGATGTGGATTCCGCCGGACGAGATCGAGGCCGGGTTCGGCGAGGCCGTCGGCAGTCAGCTCAACCGCATGCTCGGTGCGGCGCCGGCGCTGGTGTTCAGCCTCGTGGATAAATACAACATCGATTGCCAGTTGCGCCGCGAAGGCACCCTGCACATGGCGCACAACGCCAAGGGTGAGGCGGATCTGCGCAGTCGCGAAGAACAGTGGAAACGCCGCGGTGCGCCGGTCGAACTGCTGACCGGCAAGGCCTGTGAACAGGCGACCGGGACGCAGAAGATTGCCGCCGCGTTGCTCGACCGGCGTGCCGGCACGCTCAATCCGATGGCTTATGTCACCGGACTGGCCAACGCTGTCATCAGCCTTGGCGGAAAGATGTTCGATCACTCCCCGGTCACGCGCCTTGAGCGTCAGGGCCAGCAATGGTCGGTGCAGACCGAGCAGGGTTCGGTGCTCGCCGAACAAGTGGTGATCGCTTCCAACGCCTACACCGAAGGCGACTGGACCGAACTCAAACGCAATTTCTTTCCCGGTTACTACTATCAGGTCGCTTCGGTGCCGCTCACCGAAGACGCTGCCCAGGAAATCCTCCCGGGCGGGCAGGGCTCGTGGGATACCCGCCAGGTGCTGAGCAGCATCCGCCGCGACAAGGACGGGCGTCTGTTGCTGGGCAGCCTTGGCAACGGCAATCAGAAACCGACCTGGTTCCTCAAGGCCTGGGCCGACCGGGTGCAGCAGCATTACTTCCCCAACCTCAAACCTGTGGAGTGGGAATGCACCTGGACCGGGCGCATCGCTTTTACTCCCGATCATTTGATGCGCCTGTTCGAGCCCGCGCCGGGACTGGTGGCCGTCACCGGTTACAACGGCCGTGGCGTGACCACCGGCACCGTGGTCGGCAAAGCCTTCGCCGACTACCTGTGTAACGGAAATCCTCAAGCGTTGCCGATTCCCTTTGCACCGATGCAGCCCCTGGCGGGCGTGGGTTTGCGCAGTTGTCTGTACGAGGCCGGGTTCTCGCTGTATCACGCGGGCCAGTGCCTGCGCATTGTCATTTGAGTGTTGAAATATGTTGCGTGAAGCGGCGCTTTTCGGCGTAGCGACTAGCCTGTAATGGTGCGGGTTGTAGCAGTCCCGCACCAGCAGTGTGCAGTTCGGTGACGCGGGCTGTTACAGGCTGGTTGCACGTCGTTTGGCGCCGCGGTTGCAATGATGGCGCGTGCGGGTTGCGCCTGAAAAAATAAATGGTTTCACCTTCCGCGGTTTAGACGGTTGCACGCCCAATGAAAATGGGAACGAAACAGTCGAAATAACAAGAAAGCAGCGACTTTTTGAAGAATAAAAAACCGATGGCACGGCCCTTGCTCTGAGCAATCCAGTGAAGTCGCAGTGCCAACTAAAAAAAACCTTGGAGCACCACCTCATGTCCCAGACGTTTTACAAGAAAGGCTTTCTGGCCCTCGCAGTGGCTACTGCGCTGGGTGTTTCTGCGTTTGCACAAGCTGATGTGAAAATCGGTGTGGCGGGCCCTATGACTGGCGCCAACGCGGCATTTGGCGAGCAGTACATGAAGGGGGCACAAGCGGCGGCCGATGCGGTCAACGCAGCGGGCGGCGTCAACGGGGAGAAAATCGTCCTGGTCAAAGGTGATGACGCCTGCGAACCGAAACAGGCGGTGACGGTCGCCAAGGACCTCACCAACCAGAAAGTCGCCGGTGTGGTTGGCCACTTCTGCTCGTCCTCCACCATTCCTGCGTCGGAGATCTACGACGAAGCCGGCATCATCGCGATCACCCCGGGTTCCACCAACCCGCAAGTGACCGAGCGCGGTCTGAGCGCCATGTTCCGTATGTGCGGCCGTGACGACCAGCAAGGCATCGTCGCCGGTGACTACATCGTCGACGTGCTCAAGGGCAAGAAAGTGGCCGTGCTGCACGACAAGGACACCTACGGTCAGGGCTTGGCCGATGCGACCAAGGCACAGTTGACCAAGCGCGGCGTGACGCCGGTGCTGTACGAAGGCCTGACCCGTGGCGAGAAAGACTTCAGCGCCGTGGTCACCAAGATCCGCGCGGCCGGTGCCGACGTGGTCTACTTCGGCGGCCTGCACCCGGAAGCCGGTCCACTGGTCAAGCAACTGCGTACAGAAGGCCTGAAAGACGTGAAGTTCATGTCTGACGACGGCATCGTGACCGACGAACTGGTGACCACCGCTGGCGGCCCGCAATACGTCGACGGCGTGCTGATGACCTTCGGCGCCGACCCGCGCCTGCTGCCGGAAAGCAAGACTGTAGTGGATGCCTTCCGCAAGGCCGGCACCGAGCCTGAAGGCTATACCCTGTACGCCTACGCTTCGGTTCAGGCACTGGCTGCGGGCTTCAACGGCGCCAAGTCCAACAAGGGCGAAGACGCTGCCAAATGGCTGAAAGCCAACCCTGTGAAAACCGTGATGGGCGAGAAGACCTGGGACGCCAAGGGCGACCTGAAAGTCTCCGACTACGTGGTTTACCAGTGGGACGCGACCGGCAAATATCACCAGCTGGAAAAACAGAAGTAAGGGCTGACGCGATCGGCTGACCTCTGCAGAAATTCTGTGGGGGCCAGCCCGGTCGTGGCTGACATTGCTCCGACGTACATCTGTATTTTTCCTAGAAGAACCGCGCGCCCCAGGGTGTGCAGGTTCTCACTGCGTGAGATTGCGTTATGGATGGTATTTTCCTGCAGCAACTGGTCAACGGCCTGACCCTCGGGTCGGTCTATGGCCTGATCGCCATCGGCTACACAATGGTCTACGGCATCATCGGCATGATCAACTTCGCCCACGGCGAGGTTTACATGATTTCCGCTTACCTCGCGGCAATCAGTCTGGCTCTGCTGGCTTACTTCGGTATCGAATCCTTCCCGCTGCTGATGCTCGGCACACTGGTCTTCACCATCGTCGTCACGGGGGTGTATGGCTGGGTCATCGAACGCATCGCCTACAAACCACTGCGCAACTCCACCCGACTGGCACCGCTGATCAGCGCCATCGGTATCTCCCTGATTCTGCAAAACTATGCCCAGATCAGTCAGGGCGCCCGTCAACAGGGTGTTCCGACGCTGCTCACCGGTGCCTGGCGCATCGACGTCGGCTCGGGCTTCGTCCAGCTGACCTACACCAAGATCTTCATTCTCGTCGCGGCGTTCGTCGGGATGGGCCTGCTGACCTACGTGATCAAGTACACCAAGCTCGGCCGCATGTGCCGCGCGACCCAGCAAGACCGCAAGATGGCTTCGATTCTGGGGATCAACACCGACCGGGTGATTTCCTACGTGTTCATCATCGGTGCAGCGATGGCGGCCCTGGCCGGCGTGCTGATCACCATGAACTACGGCACGTTCGACTTCTACGCAGGCTTCGTCATCGGCATCAAGGCGTTCACCGCTGCGGTGCTCGGCGGGATCGGCTCGCTGCCTGGCGCCATGCTCGGCGGGATCATCCTCGGGATCTCCGAGTCGCTGTTCTCGGGCCTGGTCAACTCCGACTACAAAGACGTGTTCAGCTTCTCGCTGCTCGTACTTGTTCTGGTCTTCCGGCCTCAGGGCCTGCTGGGCCGTCCTCTTGTGTCGAAGGTGTAAGCGATGTCTTCAACCACTACAAAATCCATTGATGTCAAAAAAAGCCTGGTTGAGGCGATTCTCGCCGGTCTGATTGCCCTGATCGTGTTCGGGCCGATTGTCGGCGTCGTTCTCGATGGCTACAGCTTCAACCTCGAACCGACCCGCGTGGCGTGGATCATTGCCATCGTCATGGCCGGCCGGTTTGCCCTCAGCCTGTTCCTGCAAACCCCCAAGGGCCTGAAAATCCTCGAAGGATTCGAGAGCACCGGTTCCGGCGTGCATGTGCTGCCCGCCGATCACAAATCCAGGCTGCGCTGGATCATCCCGCTGCTGATCGTGCTGGCCGTGGCCGTGCCGTTCGTTTCCAACTCCTACCTGCTGGGCGTGGTCATCCTCGGGTTGATCTACGTGTTGCTGGGGTTGGGACTGAACATCGTGGTCGGTCTGGCCGGCCTGCTCGACCTCGGTTACGTGGCGTTCTACGCCATCGGTGCCTACGGTCTGGCGCTCGGGTATCAGTACCTCGGCCTGGGTTTCTGGACGGTGCTGCCGCTGGCGGCAATCACTGCCGGGCTGGCCGGTTGCATCCTCGGTTTCCCGGTGTTGCGACTGCACGGCGACTACCTGGCGATCGTGACCCTCGGTTTCGGTGAAATCATCCGTCTGATCCTCAACAACTGGCTGTCCCTGACGGGCGGCCCGAACGGCATGCCGGCACCACTGCCGACCTTCTTCGGCCTGGAATTCGGCAAGCGGGCGAAGGATGGCGGGGTGCCGTTCCACGAGTTCTTCGGCATCGCCTACAACCCGGACGTGAAGTATTACTTCATCTATGCGGTGTTGTTCCTGGTGGTGCTGGCCGTGCTGTACATCAAGCATCGTCTGGTGAAGATGCCGGTCGGTCGCGCCTGGGAAGCCCTGCGTGAAGACGAGATCGCCTGCCGCTCGATGGGCCTCAACCACGTGCTGGTCAAGCTCTCGGCGTTCACTATCGGTGCATCCACCGCCGGTCTGGCAGGTGTGTTCTTCGCCACCTATCAAGGCTTCGTCAACCCGACCTCGTTCACCTTCTTCGAATCGGCGCTGATCCTCGCCATCGTCGTGCTCGGCGGCATGGGTTCGACCATCGGTGTGGTGATCGCAGCGTTCGTGCTGACGGTTGCTCCGGAACTGCTGCGCGGCTTCGCCGAATACCGCGTGCTGCTGTTCGGGATCCTGATGGTGTTGATGATGATCTGGCGACCTCGCGGGCTGATCCGCATCAGCCGTACCGGGGTCACTCCACGCAAAGGTGCCATTCACTATGAGAGGACTGCGCCATGAGTGAAGTCGTACTCTCTGTTGAAAAACTGATGATGCACTTCGGTGGCATCAAGGCCTTGAGCGACGTCAGCCTGAAGGTCAAACGCAATTCGATCTTCGCCCTGATCGGCCCCAACGGCGCCGGCAAGACCACGGTGTTCAACTGCCTGACCGGGTTCTACAAGGCCTCCGGCGGCAAGATCGAACTCAACGTGCGTGGCCAACAGACCAACGTCATCAAGTTGCTGGGCGAGTCGTTCAAGCCGACCGACTTCGTCTCGCCGAAAAACTTCGCCAGCCGTCTGTACTACAAGATGTTCGGCGGCACCCACCTGGTGAACCGCGCGGGCCTGGCCCGGACGTTCCAGAACATTCGCCTGTTCAAGGAAATGTCGGTGCTGGAAAACCTGCTGGTGGCCCAGCACATGTGGGTCAACCGCAACATGCTGGCCGGCATCCTCAACACCAAGGGTTACCGCAAGGCCGAAAGCGATGCGCTGGACTGCGCGTTCTACTGGCTGGAAGTGGTGGATCTGGTGGACTGCGCCAACCGTCTGGCCGGTGAACTGTCCTACGGCCAGCAACGCCGCCTGGAGATTGCCCGGGCCATGTGCACGCGGCCGCAGATCATCTGCCTCGATGAACCGGCCGCCGGCCTCAACCCTCAGGAAACCGAAGCGCTGAGCGCGATGATCCGGCTGCTGCGCGACGAGCACGATCTGACCGTGGTGCTGATCGAACACGACATGGGCATGGTAATGAGCATTTCCGATCACATCGTGGTGCTGGACCACGGCATCGTCATCGCCGAGGGCGGTCCGGAGGCTATCCGTCACGATCCGAAGGTGATTGCGGCTTATCTGGGCGCCGATGAAGAGGAAGTCGTATGACGCAACCCATCCTCGAACTCAAGGATCTGGACGTGTTCTACGGCCCGATCCAGGCCCTCAAAGGCGTTTCGCTGCAGATCAACGAAGGGGAAACCGTCAGCCTGATCGGCTCCAACGGCGCGGGCAAGTCGACGCTGCTGATGTCGATCTTCGGCCAGCCACGGGCGGCAGGCGGACAGATCGTTTATCAAGGCGTGGACATCACCCACAAGTCATCGCACTACATCGCCTCCAACGGCATCGCGCAGTCGCCGGAAGGGCGGCGGGTGTTCCCCGACATGACCGTCGAGGAAAACCTGCTGATGGGCACCATCCCGATTGGCGACAAGTACGCCAAGGAAGACATGCAGCGCATGTTCGAGCTGTTCCCGCGGCTTGAAGAGCGTCGCACTCAGCGCGCAATGACCATGTCCGGCGGCGAACAGCAGATGCTCGCCATTGCCCGGGCGCTGATGAGCCGTCCCAAGCTGTTGCTGCTGGATGAGCCGAGCCTGGGGCTGGCGCCGATCGTGGTGAAACAGATCTTCGCCACCCTGCGGGAACTGGCGAAAACCGGCATGACCATTTTCCTTGTCGAGCAGAACGCCAACCATGCGTTGAAACTGTCCGACCGGGCGTACGTGATGGTCAACGGCGAGATCCGCCTGACGGGCACCGGCAAGGAACTGCTGGTGAATGAGGAGGTGCGTAACGCCTATCTCGGCGGGCACTGAGTTTTCAGGTTTTCCACAGCGATACAGAGCCCCGAGACGCCAGTCCCGGGGCTTTTTTGTATCCAGAATCCATCACGATCCACGCCATTCCCGAAATTGTGGAAAACAAAATCCCCAACCTGCCAAAGCGCGACATATAGACGCTGCAAATCGCTGTTTTTCCACAGTTTTGACTTGTCCCCGTTTGCTGTGGAGCCGGCTGTGAATAACGTGGGAGTAGCTGGCTGAGAGCCTTTCAAACCGTGGCTTGCAGGCCTGTGGTTGTTTTTTGATCAGGCCTTTTCCCAGTTGCTGAGGGTTCGTTTGTCAACCTTTTTATGGCCATGGCAAAACAGGCGAATGCATGTGCGCAAGCCTGTGGATAAGTCTGTGATTAAACTCTGGAAAGACTGCGCTAAGGGCCGTGATTACTGGCCCTGCGCAATCACGGCGGTGACCGGTCGGTCGTGCAAAATGCCTTGCCCGGCACAATCGGCGGATCAGGGTCAAGCGAAAAACTTTGCTTTTGCGGCGCAAAGCCTTGTGTGGCGTGGCTTTGCGCATTTCCACTTGCCCCCGGAAACTGTGGAAGGGCTTGTGGATAACGTGCGTGCATGTGGCTACAGGCCACGCCACTCAAGGCGTTGCGAGCATTGATCAAATAATGAGCAGAAATGCACGCCAGTCGGTGGTTGCTCGTGAATGCGGGGCCGGGCATGCTGCCTGCTGATTTTCTATTCCAATGGCTGCCCCGGGTGGCCGAAGCAAGGAGAACACGATGTCCAACACCCTGTTTATCACCGGCGCGACGTCCGGTTTTGGTGAAGCCTGTGCCCGTCGTTTTGCCGAGGCCGGCTGGAAACTGGTGCTGACCGGTCGTCGTGAAGAACGCCTCAACGCGCTGTGTGCCGAGCTGTCGAAGCAGACCGAAGTGCATGGCCTGGTGCTGGACGTGCGTGATCGCAAGGCGATGGAGGAGGCGATTGCCAACCTGCCGCCGTCCTTCGCCAAGCTGCGCGGCCTGATCAACAACGCAGGTCTCGCGCTGGGCGTGGACCCTGCACCGAAGTGCGACCTCGACGATTGGGACACCATGGTCGACACCAACGTCAAAGGCCTGATGTACAGCACTCGCCTGTTGCTGCCACGCCTGATCGCCCACGGTCGCGGCGCCGGTATCGTCAACCTCGGTTCCATCGCCGGTAACTACCCGTACCCGGGCAGCCACGTTTACGGTGCGACCAAGGCGTTCGTTAAGCAGTTCTCGCTGAACCTGCGTTGTGACCTGCAGGGCACCGGCGTGCGTGTCAGCAACATCGAACCGGGCCTGTGCGAGAGCGAGTTCTCACTGGTGCGTTTCGCGGGCGATCAGGCGCGTTACGACGCGACCTACGCCGGTGCCGAGCCGATCCAGCCGCAGGACATTGCCGAGACCATCTTCTGGGTGCTGAACGCACCGGCGCACATCAACATCAACAGCCTGGAGCTGATGCCGGTGAGCCAGACCTGGGCGGGTTTTGCCATCGAGCGTAACAAGGCTTGATACGGTTTTGCCCTCTTCGCCAGCGGGCTGGCGAAGAGGGCAAATCGGCCAGAATCTGGCAGTAAGGTAGACTCATCCCTCAACAACCCCGCCGCACCCTGCGGTTTTCAAGGTTTTTCGAGGAGTTCAAGTGAGTAACCGAGGTGAGCAGTCGCTGCTCAAACAATCGACCATCCTGATGTTCGCCGTGGCGATCGCCGGGATCGTCACCGGTTTTGTTTCGGGTTCCCAGTCCATCCTGTTCGATGGCTTTTTTTCGTTGATTGCAACGTTCATCAAAGTCCTGATGTTGATCACGGCGAAGCTCATCGCCAAGCAAAGCAACCAGCGCTTCCAGTTCGGCTTTTGGCATCTGGAGCCGATGGTGCTGCTGATCGAGGGCAGTTTCCTGCTGCTGATCGCGATCTATGCGTTTCTCAACGGCGTGTTCGGCATCATCAACGGCGGTCGTGAAATCGAGCTGGGTCTGGTGATCATCTACGCGGCGGTGTTTACCGTTGTCGAGTTCGCCTACTTCTTCTACGTGCGCCACCGTAATCGCAAGCTCAAGTCGAGCCTGATCCAGTTCGACAACATCAGTTGGCTGGTGGACGCGATGCTGTCCGTGGGCCTGTTGATCAGTTTCCTCGCGGCGCTGCTGCTCAAGTCCCAGGGCTATGGCGAATGGGCGAAATTTGTCGACCCGCTGATTCTCATCGTGCTGGCCCTGACCATGCTGCCGCCGGCCTTCAAGATCCTCGGCCCGGCGCTGCGTGACGTGCTCGGTATAGCGCCGGACACGCTGGACGACCAAGTCCGTCAGGTAATGGACGCGGCCAAGGTCGAACATGGTTTTGATGACTACGTGTCTTACGTGCAGAAGCACGGGCGGGCGCGGTTCATCGAGATTCATGTGGTGTTGCCGGCGGATTACCGACTGCAGAGCGTCGGCCAGCTGGATCTGCTGCGTGAGGCGATTTCCGCGAAGCTGGGCAAACCGGATGCGGCGCGCTGGCTGACCATCAGCTTCACTGGCGACAGGAAGTGGATTGCCTGATGTTGTGTGGCGAGGGAGTTTGCTCCCTCGCCACGGCTGTCAGCTCAGATAGTCGGCGAGGCCGCGATAGCAGGTCGCCAGGTGATACGGCGTGGTCGACGGCATGTCCTTGCGGCTGACCTCGCCCTGTTCGTCGCGGCACTCGTTCCAGCCACCGGCATGCAGGAAGCGCTGCTGCAACGCCTGCAACTGGCGCAGCACGGCGGTTTCGCTGTCCGGACGCAGTGTCAGCGCGCGCAGGTATTCGGCCTGGGCCCAGATGCGCTGGGTAGAATCTTTCGGGCGTCCGTCCCTATTCAGATCGAGCATGGCCCGCACGGCACCGGACGGCTGCACCACACCGAACTGCTCGGTGAACGCAAAGGCCCGGTCCAGGGCGGCATGCAGTTTCGAACCGCGCAGCAGGGGCGAAGACTCCAACAGGAAATACCACTCGAACTGATGGCCCGGCTCATACCAGTTATCCACAGCCCCCAGCGGTTTTTCCATCAGCACGCCATGTTGCGGATCGACGAAACGCTTGTGCATGGCTGTGCATAACTCGCTCAGCGCTTGCTTGACCTGTGCATCTTCGCGCACGGCCAGCGTGGCCAGGAAGGCTTCGGCCAGGTGCATCAATGGGTTTTGCAGTGGGCCGGTTTCCAGGGTAATCCAGTCACGGTCGAGGCAGGCTTCATAGAGGCCGTCACCGGTGGCGAAACGCCGGCCGATGACTTCCAGCGCAGCGTTCAGGGTCGATTCGACCAAGGGCTCGCGGGACTTTTCCCAGTAATGCGCGCAAGCGAACAGGATGAAGGCGTGGGTGTAGAGGTCCTTGCGCTGATCCAGCGGTTTGCCCTGCGGATCGATGCTGTAGAACCAGCCGCCGTGCTCGGCATCGTGGAAGTGCCGTTGCAGGGAGCGGAACAGCGCGGCCGCCCGAGCTTCGGCGTTATCCACAACCCCGATCAGGCTGGAAAACAGATACAGCTGCCGTGCGCAGGCCATGGCCCGATAGCGCTGCGGTGGCAGCGGCTGATGCGCGGCGTCCAGCGCCTCGTAAGGCAACGCCATGTCGGCGTTCCAGCCCGGTCCTTGCCAAAGGGGCACGATCACGTCCAGAAAGTGCTGTTGCACTTCACCGAACAGGGTGGTCAATTCAGGCAGGGAGGTGGAGCGGGAAGCGTGGGGCATGGGCGGACGTCGTCACGGCAGGGGCGATTGCGCGACATGGTAGCAGAGAGTGGCGATCGATCGTTCCCGCGCCATGCGCGGGAGCGATCAGAGGTGCCATTCAGCCGGCCAGCAACCACGCGCCCGTCACGGCCGAAGCGGCTCCGGCCAGTCGAACCAGCGGCGCGGCCGCCTGAGGCAGAAAACGCACGACCGCATAACCCGTTGCATGCAGGGCAGCTGTCGCGACCACGAAACCGGCGGCATACGCCCATGGGCTCGACATATCCGGCAACTCCAGACCGTGGGCCACGCCATGGAACAGCGCAAACAGCGCCGTCGCCGCCACCGCCATCACCAACGGCGGACGTACGGCCAGCGCCACCGCCAGGCCCAGCGCCAGCACCGACGCGGCAATCCCGCTTTCCAGCGCCGGCAACTCCAGCCCTTCAAACCCGAGCAGGCCGCCGATCAGCATGGTGCCGACGAAGGTGCACGGCAGCGCCCAGCGTGCCGCGCCTTGCTGCTGCGCCGCCCACAGACCGACGGCCACCATCGCCAGCAAATGGTCGAGGCCGCCGATCGGGTGACTGATGCCGGCCACCAGGCCAGAGTCGCCGTGTCCGGGGTGGGCGAAGGCCAGTGCCGGTGTCAGCAGGAGTGCGACGGCGCCGAGAATGCGTTTGAGTGTCATGAATAAGCTTCCGTGTTGATCAATGAATCAGGCTGCAGTCAGCAGGCCCTGGCGTTCGATGAAGGCGATGATGTCTTCCAGGCCCTGACCGGTTTTCTGGTTGCTGAACACGAACGGCTTGCCGTTGCGCATGCGTTGAGTGTCGCTGTTCATCATCTCCAGCGAGGCGCCGACCAGCGGCGCGAGGTCGATCTTGTTGATCACCAGCAGGTCGGATTTGCAAATGCCGGGCCCGCCCTTGCGCGGCAGCTTGTCGCCGGCCGACACGTCGATCACGTAGATGGTCAGGTCGGACAGCTCCGGGCTGAAGGTGGCGGAAAGGTTGTCGCCGCCGGACTCCACCAGAATCAGGTCCAGTCCCGGAAAACGCCGGTTCAGTTGATCCACCGCTTCAAGGTTGATCGAGGCGTCTTCGCGAATCGCCGTGTGCGGGCAGCCACCGGTTTCCACGCCGATGATGCGTTCCGGCGCCAGCGCTTCATTGCGAACCAGAAAGTCGGCGTCTTCGCGGGTGTAGATGTCGTTGGTGACCACCGCGAGGTTGTAGCGTTCGCGCAGCGCCAGGCACAGGGCCAGGGTCAACGCGGTTTTGCCGGAACCGACCGGGCCGCCAATGCCGACGCGAAGGGGTTGTGTGTTCATGTGATTCTCCAGATAAAAGGCCCTAGGAACGGAACAGGCGGCTGTACTGGCGCTCATGGGCCATGCACGCCAGGGACAGACCGAACGCGGCGCTGCCGAGGTGTTCGGGATTGATTCGGGTGGCGTCCTGCTGCGCCTGTTGCAGCAGCGGCAGCAGTTCGCTGGTCAGGCGCTGGGCGGCTTGCTGGCCCAGCGGCAGGGTTTTCATCAGCACCGCGAGCTGGTTTTCCAGCCAGCTCCACAGCCACGCGGCGAGGGCGTCCTGCGGGCTGATCTGCCAGGCGCGGGCCGCCAGTGCCCAGCACAGGGCAAGGTGCGGTTCGGCGCAGTGTTCGAGAAAGGCCCGCGCTGCCTGATCGAGTTCGGGCAAGCCGTTGAGCAATTGCTGCAACGAGTAGCCCATCTGCCGGCTCTCCAGATGCAGTTCGCGGGTTTCGCGGCTGGCGCGGTGGCTTTCGCAGAGTTTGCGCAATTCATCCCAGTTTTCGTCCGCTGCGCTCTGGCAGTGGGCAAGCAGCATGGGCGCTTCGAACCGCGCGAGATTGAGCAGCAATTGATCGCTGATCCAGCGCCGGGCGCTGTCCGGACTGTCGACGCGGCCGTTATCCACCGCCATCTCCAGGCCTTGGGAATAGCTGTAACCGCCAATCGGCAGCTGCGGACTGGCCAGGCGCAGCAGCGCCCAGGCCGGGTTCACAAACGGACGCCGAACTGGTGGAGTTTCGGCGCGTAGTTGAAGTCCTCGTCACCGTGTCGCGAATGGTGATGGCCGCCACCGTAGGCGCCGTGTTCCGGCTGGAACGGGGCTTCGATGGATTCGACTTGCGCGCCCAGTTGTTCAAGCATCGCCTTGAGTACGTAATCGTCGAGCAGACGCAACCAGCCGTCACCGACTTGCAGCGCGACGTGGCGATTGCCCAGGTGATAGGCCGCGCGGGTCAGTTCAAAGGCGTTGGCGCAGGTGACGTGCAGCAGTTGTTCGGGGCGGGCGCAGACCCGGACGATCCGGCCATCTTCGGCTTGCAGGCATTCGCCGTCATGCAGCGGCGGCTGGCCGCGCTCCAGAAACAATCCGACGTCTTCGCCTTCGGCACTGAAACAGCGCAGGCGGCTTTTGCTCCGGGCTTCGAAAGTCAGGTGCAACTCGGCGGCCCAGACGGGTTGAGGGTCGATTCTGCGATGAATCACCAGCATCGGAAAGCTTCCTGCTATGGACAATGCTCAGGCTAGAGCAAGGGGCTTGCCAATCGGACGAGACGTAGGAAAACCCTGTCGGAGCCTAGCGGATGTTTCAAGATGTTGCAGGATTGTGAGGTGTTTTGGTGCATGAAGGTTTTTACATGCACCAATTTACGGCGCAAAAAAAATCGCAGCTCCAGGCTGCGATTTTGGTCTGCTTACTCGGTACTCCCGAGCCCTTGCCAGTGCTTGAGCCCGATAAAGATGAAGCGCAACTGCTGGGTGATCTTCGCCTGGGGCGTCAGATGCTCGGGCAGGGCTTCGGCCGGTGGATCGATGATGTCCGGCAGGGTGGCGAACACCGATTTGACGATCAGGTCGGCCATCACGCTCAGGCCCTCACGATTGAGATGCTGCAGCTTGGGCATCAAGGCCAGATCCGCCGCCAGGTCGGAACTGATGTTTTCACGCAAACGGCCAATGGCCTGACGCACCGGCAGCGATCCGCCGTACTGCTCACGGGCCAGAAACAGGAACTGCGAACGGTTGGCGCTGACCACGTCGAGGAAGATCCGCACTGACGCATCGATGATCCCGCCCATGACGAATTCGTTATGGCGCACCAGGCGGATGGTTTCGCGGAAGGTCTGGCCGACTTCGCTGACCAGTACCAGGCCGAGTTCGTCCATGTCGGCGAAATGCCGGTAGAAACCGGTGGGCACGATGCCAGCGGTTTTCGTCACTTCACGCAGGCTCAGGCTGCCGAATCCTCGGCCGCTTTCCATCAAGTGGCGGGCAGCGTCCATCAGGGCGTTGCGGGTCTGTTGTTTCTGTTCGGCGCGGGGCAGCATCGCAAGGGTGTGTTCTTAGGCAAGACAAGCGCCGCACTCTAGCAAATCGGCTTTGTCGGCGTCGAACGGCAGCGGGGGAGATGGAAGCGGGAAATCGCGACTTCTTTATACAGGCTGCTGAAAAGTCAAAAGCCCAATCCAGGGATTGGGCTTTTTTTCCAGGCCGCCACGGGCTTAGCTCAAAGCGCTGTTGCGTTCGATCACGCGGTCACCACCACCTTCGGCCAGGGTTTGACCTTGTGGGGTTTTGTCGTAGCCATCTGCAGCCAGGGTTTGGCCTTGTGGGGTCTTGTCGTAGCCGTCAGCAGCGAGGGTCTGGCCTTGTGGAGTGCGATCGGAACCATCGGCTGCAAGGGTTTGACCTTGTGGAGTGCGATCCGAGCCGTCTTGAACCAGACCTTTTTCTTCCAGACGATCACGGCCACCTTCAGCTACGGTTTGACCTTGTGGGGTCTTGTCATAGCCATCTTGAACCAGACCTTTTTCTTCCAGGCGGTTACGACCGTTTTCAGCCAGAGTCTGGCCTTGTGGAGTGCGGTCAGAACCGTCAGCGGCAACAGTCTGGCTGAACACCGAGTGGCTGGATTTCACTTGCGGGGTAGCCTGGTCGGCGGCTGGCAGAGCGAAAGCGGTGCTGGCCAGCATCGAGAGGGTAAGACTGAACAGAAGTTGGCGTTTCATGATGGGTTGCTCCTTGGGAGGGCGATAAAGTGGGTACGAAGCTAATGCTACTCTCGATAAGTCGATATAAAAGTTCATAAACACAATGGTAATAATCAACAGAATTGATTGTTCGCTTGGGAGGCTCTAGCTCGGGCGTTTCAGGCGAGCGGTTTTGCACCGCAGTGGGTATTTTCCACCCACTTGCGCCTCGCAAAAGTGCGGGGCCGGTAACGCCGACTCGACCGATCGGTCAGAATGGCGACCGTTTTTTGGCCCTGATGGGGCTTTCGATTAAACCTGCGGGCTGTTTGTCAGTCGTAGACTTCATGAGGGCCGTTAACGGCCCGTCGTATCAGCGGTGTCGATCCGCCGTCGTATTCAGGAGCTTTGTGCAATGACGCGCACGCGTAAAATCTTCGCCTGGACCTTCGCCACCCTCCTGCTGTTGCTGGCGGTGCTGGTCCTGATCATCGTGTTCTTCAATTGGAACCGGATCAAACCGCCCCTCAACGCCAAAGTCTCGGAAGAATTGCACCGACCGTTCGCCATCAACGGCAACCTCGCTGTGGTCTGGCGGCGCGAGCTCGACGAAGGTGGCTGGCGCGCTTGGGTGCCGTGGCCGCATGTGGTGGCCGAAGACCTGACCCTGGGCAACCCGGACTGGTCGAAGCAGCCGCAGATGGTCACCCTCAAGCGGGTTGAACTGCGCATTTCGCCGCTGGCGCTGCTGGCGCAACGGGTGACGATCCCGCGTATCGACCTGACTGAACCCAACGCCCAATTGCAGCGTCTGGCTGACGGTCGTGCCAACTGGACCTTCAAATTTGATCCCAAGGACCCGAACGCCGAGCCCTCGAACTGGGTGGTGGACATCGGCGCCATCGGTTTCGACAAGGGCCATGTCACTCTGGACGACCAGACCCTCAAGACCAACCTCGACCTGTTGATCGATCCGCTGGGCAAACCGATTCCCTTCAGCGAAATCGTCGGCGACAAAGCGGCGAAAACCGCGCTGGAAAAAGGCGGTGCACCGCAGGATTATGCCTTCGCACTGAAAGTCACCGGCCAGTACCACGGTCAGAAACTCGCCGGCCAGGGCAAGATCGGCGGCCTGCTGGCCTTGCAGGACGCGGCCAAACCGTTCCCGCTGCAGGCCCAGGCAAAAATCGGCGACACCAGCATCGAACTCGCCGGCACGCTGACCGATCCACTGAACCTGGGCGCCCTCGATCTGCGCCTGAAACTGGCGGGCGCCAGCCTGGGCAATCTCTATCCGCTGACCGGCGTCACCCTCCCGGATACACCGCCATACGCCACCGACGGTCATTTGATCGCCAAACTGCATGAGCCGGACGGCGCGCAGTTCCGCTATGAACAGTTCAACGGCAAGATCGGCGGCAGCGACATTCACGGCGATCTCGCCTACGTCGCCAGTCAGCCACGGCCCAAGCTGAGTGGCGCGCTGCTGTCCAATCAACTGCTGTTCGCCGACCTCGCACCGTTGATCGGTGCCGACTCCAATGACAAGCAAAAGGCCCGCGGCGGTGAAAGCAAACAACCGGCGGACAAAGTGCTGCCGGTGGAAGAGTTCAAGACCGAGCGCTGGCGCGATATGGACGCCGACGTCGAATTCACCGGCAAACGCATCGTCCACAGCGAGAAGCTGCCGTTCACCGACCTCTATACCCACCTCAAACTCAATGACGGCGAACTGAGCCTGGAGCCGCTGCGCTTCGGCGTGGCCGGCGGCAACCTTGATGCGCAGATCCGCCTCAATGGCCGCACTGAACCATTGGAAGGCCGGGCAAAACTGACCGCGCGCAAGTTCAAGCTCAAGCAACTGTTCCCGACCTTCGAACCGATGAAGACCAGTTTCGGCGAGCTCAATGGTGACGCCGACATCAGCGGTCGCGGCAACTCGGTGGCCAAGCTGCTGGGCGGTGCCAACGGCAACCTGAAGATGCTGATCAATGACGGCGCGATCAGTCGTGAGCTGATGGAACTGGCGGGCCTCAACGTCGGCAACTACGTGGTCGGTAAAGTCTTTGGCGACAAGGAAGTGAAGATCAACTGCGCGGCGGCGGACTTCGACATCAAGACCGGCCTGGCGACCACGCGGCTGTTCGTGTTCGATACCGAGAACGCGATCATCTACATCGACGGCACGGCGAACATGGCCACCGAGCAACTGGACCTGACCGTGACCCCGGAATCCAAGGGCTGGCGCCTGATCTCCCTGCGTTCGCCGTTGTACGTGCGCGGCAAGTTCATCAAACCTGATGCCGGGGTGAAAGCGGTGCCGCTGATCCTGCGTGGGGCCGGCATGGTGGCGCTGGGCGTGATCGCCGCACCGGCGGCGGGGCTGCTGGCGCTGGTGGCGCCGAGCGGCGGCGAGCCGAATCAGTGCGCGCCGTTGCTGGAGCAGATGAAGGCAGGCAAGGCGCCGGTGACCGTCAAACCCACCCGATAAACCTTCAATGATCGTAGCCTCGGGCCGAGGCTACGATCGCGGCGACAGTCCCGACAACAGTGCCTCTTCGCGCAGCCAGGCAAAAAACGCTTTCACCGGCGGATGCCGCTCACGCCCCGGAACGCACAGGGCGCTGTAACCGGCGCCATCGACTTGCACCTCGCCCTTGTACGGCACCAGCAGACCGCTGGCGACGCTCTCCGACACCAGAATATTGCTCGCCAGCACCAGCCCTTGCCCGGCAATGGCGGCTTGCAGCGCGTAATGTTCTTCGTCGTATTCGCGGACGGCCGGGTGCTGATTCAACCAGTTCTCGCCTGACTGCGCGCACCACGCTTCCCAGCCATGGGCATACAACTTCGAGTTGTGCCAGCGCACGCTGATCAGCGCCGGGGTGCGACGGGCGGCCAGCGCCACCTGTTCCGGCGAGCCGTACACGCCGAACGACTCATCGAACAGGCACAACCCGTAGAGGTTCGGGTAATCGTCGAGGCTGTAGCGCAGCACCAGGTCGACGCTGGCGTCCTGATGCAGGTCGATCACTTCGCAATGGGTGTCCAGCCGCACATTGATGTGCGGGTGTTTTGCGTAAAACCGCCCCAGTCGCGGCACCAGCCACAGCGCGGCGAAGGCGGCGGTGGTCGACAGCGTCAGGCTGCTGCCGCTGCGTTGCGGGCGCAGGGTGTCGACGCTTTGCGCCACCTCCAGAAACGCCCCGTGCAGGCTGCGGAACAGCCGCTCGCCACCCTCGGTCAGGCGCACCTGACGCGGCAGGCGTTCGAACAGCGCCACGCCGAGCCAGTCCTCCAGCGAGCGGATCTGATGGGAAATTGCCGTCGGCGTCACCGCCAGTTCTTCGGCGGCAGCCTTGAAACTCAATAGCCGTGAGGCGGATTCGAACGCGCGCAGGGCGGTCAGCGGCAATGAAGCGAACATGAAAACTCCATGGATGAAATCAATTCAGCCAGACTGATTTTTGCTCATTTGAGGCGATGACTGAATGGCAGCAATCTGGCGCCACACAGCCACTCAAGTCTAGTCCCACGGAGATTCAGATGAGCAAGATTCTTGCGATCCATGCCAGCCCACGCGGTGAGCGCTCCCATTCACGGCGCCTGGCGGAAAGTTTTCTCAGCGCTTGGCAAGTCCGTCATCCGCAGGCTCAGGTCACCCGCCGTGAAGTCGGGCGTGCATTGATTCCGGCGGTGAATGAAGCGTTTGTCGCGGCGGCGTTTTACCCGGAGCCCGAAGCGCGGCCGCTGTCGATGCAGGCCGATCTGGCCCTCAGCGATCAACTGGTGGGCGAGTTGTTCGAGCACGACCTGCTGCTGATTTCCACGCCGATGTACAACTTCAACGTGCCCAGCGGCCTCAAGGCCTGGGTCGATCAAATCGTGCGTCTGGGCCTGACGTTCGATCACACCCTGGACAATGGCATCGCCCAGTACACGCCGCTGTTGCGCGGCAAGAAAGCGCTGATCGTCACCAGTCGCGGTGGTTTCGGTTTCGGCCCGGGTGGCGAGCTGGAGGCGCTGAATCACGCCGATCCATGGTTGCGCACGGCGCTGGGTTTCATCGGCATCAACGACGTCACGGTGGTCGCGGCCGAGGGCGAGGAATCCGCCGAACGCACCTTCGCGGTGTCGGTGGCTGAGGCCGAGCAGCGCTTGCTCGACCTGGCCCGGGAGTTCTAAGTGGCCTGGCTGTTTCTGCTGATTGCCGCCGGGTTCGAAGTCACCTTCGCCATGGGCATGAAGTACGCCGAGGGTTTCACCCGGCTGTGGCCGTCGCTGGTTACCGTGGTCGCGGCGGTGGGCGGGATTTATTTCCTGACCCTGGCGATGCGCGAGCTGCCGGTGAGCATCGCCTACCCGATCTGGACCGCCATCGGCTCGCTCGGCACGGTGTTTCTCGGTTTCGCGCTGCTGGGCGAGAGCCTGACGCTGGTGAAGTTGCTGTCGGTGGGGCTGATTGTGGCGGGGGTGGTGGGGCTGAAGTAGGCTGGTCGTGGAGTTGTCATCATCGAGGAGGATGCTTGGCGGGCGTTTTGCACGTCATGCATCCACCCACCGACCACAGGGATGTCTGCCCATGTCGCAGGATTCGGCCACACGTTATCCACTGGTGCTGGTGCCGGGAATGCTCGGGTTTATCCGGCTGGTGCTGTACCCGTACTGGTACGGGATCATCGCCGCGTTGCGCCGGGGTGGTGCGACGGTGATTGCGGTGCAGGTGTCGCCGCTCAATTCCACCGAAGTGCGTGGCGAGCAGTTGCTGGCGCGCATCGATGAAATCCTGCGCGAGACCGGCGCCGCCAGGGTCAATCTGTTCGGCCATAGCCAGGGTTCGCTGACGGCGCGTTACGCGGCGGCGAAGCGCCCGGATCTGGTGGCGTCGGTGACGTCGGTGGCCGGACCCAATCACGGTTCGGAACTGGCCGACTATCTGGCGAAACACTATCCGGCAGACAGTGCCCGGGGCCGCATTCTTGAGGCGCTGCTGCGTTTTGTCGGCTGGTTGATGGCACTCATGGAAACCGGTTACCACGGGCCGAAACTGCCGGTGGATATCCACGCCTCACACCATTCCCTGACCACCGAAGGCGTGGCGCTGTTCAACCAGCGTTATCCACAGGGCTTGCCGGAAACCTGGGGCGGGCAGGGGCCGGAAGAGGTCAACGGGGTGCGTTATTACTCGTGGTCCGGCACCTTGCAGCCGGGCAAGACCGACCGTGGCGGCAACCTGTTCGACGGTACCAATCGCAGTTGCCGGTTGTTTGCCAAGACCTTCGTGCGCGAGCCGGGACAGTGCGACGGCATGGTCGGACGCTACAGCTCGCACCTGGGCACGGTCATCGGTGATGACTACCCGATGGATCACTTCGACATCGTCAACCAGTCACTGGGACTGGTCGGCAAAGGCGCGGACCCGGTGCGGCTGTTTGTCGAGCACGCGGCGCGGTTGAAAGCCGCCGGGGTCTAGGCGGCGCTCGGGGTGCGGGAGCGGCCGAGGACGGTCGTCCAGCGCTCGGAAAGAATCACCCCGCCCAATGTCAGCAAACCGCCTACCAGGTGATACATCGCCAGTTGTTCCTTCAACACCACCGCGGCAATCAGCGCGGTGATCAACGGCAACAGGTTGAAGAACAGCGTGGTCCGACTCGGCCCCAGACGCTGTACAGCCTGCATCCACGCCAGCGGCGCGAGCATCGAGGCCAGCAGGCACGCGTACAGCACCAGCGGAATGTTCTGCAGGGTCAGGCCGGTTTTCGGCGACACGGCGTACAGCGGAAACAGCACCACCACCGCCACCAGCACCTGCAAGTACAGCAACACCAGCGGCGGCAGGCGCAGCTGCCATTTTTTCAGCAGGGTGCTGTAGATCGCGTAGGCGAGGGTGGCGATCAGCATCATTGCGTCACCCAGGTTCACGCCATGTTGCAGCAAAGCGCCGAGGCTGCCGGACGACACCACCACCAGCACACCGGCGAAAGACAGCACCGCACCGACCAGCGCGCCGGCGGTGAGGCGCTGGCCGAGGCTGATGATTGCCATCGCCAGCGACATCAACGGCATCAGCGACAGGATGATGCCCATGTTGGTGGCGGTGGTCATGGTCGCGGCGAAGTAGGCCAGGCTCTGGTAGACCGCCATGCCGAGCACGCCGAGGATGAAAATCTTGCCCAGGTTCGGGCGGATCTGCGGCCAGTGCGCAATCACCTTCCTGAGCATGAACGGGGTAAACAGCAAACCGGCCAGCAGCCAGCGGTAGAAGCCGATTTCGGCGGGGAAGATCGCACCGACGGCAAGCTTGTTGATCACGGTGTTGCCGGCCCAGATGAAAATCGCCAGCAGGGGAAACGCGTATTGCATGGGAGGAGAAACCAGTACGTTGATGAACGGTGATTATCCCCTGTCTGGATGCAGGCCTATACTGCGAACCGGACAACCTGCCTCTGATTCCGGACAGCATGAACAGTAAACACATCGATCTGCTGGATTTCAGCGAACTGCCGTCGGCGGTGTATTTCCGCTATGCCGACTTCAACGCCCACGAATACGCCGCGCCGCACCGCCATCCTTGGGGCACGCTGGAATACGCGGCCCACGGCGTGCTGCACATGGATGTCGACGGCAGCCGTTTCATGTCGCCGCCGCAGTACGCGGTGTGGGTGCCGCCGCAGGTCGAGCACAGTTTCTACAGTCATCAGCCGGTCAATTATCGGGCGGTGTGCCTGGCGCCCGAGGTGTGCGCGGATTTGCCGGCCCAGGCCTGTACCCTGGCGATCAGCGACATTCTCAAGGCAATCCTCAAGGACTTCGCCGCCCGGGATGTGAAGATCCCCGCGTTCGATGCCGACCAGCGCCTGGCCCAGGTGCTGGTGGATCAGTTGCGGCAGGCGCCGGTTCATCAGTGTTATCTGCCATACGCCAGCAGTCCCGGGTTGCTGACCATCCTCGAAACCCTGCAGGCCGAGCCCGGCAACAATGAACCGCTGGCGCACTGGGCGGCGCAGGTGCATGTCAGCGAGCGCACCCTAGCCCGGCAATTCGTGCGGGAGTTGGGGATGAGTTTCGGCGAATGGCGCCAGCGGCTGCGCTATCTTGCGGCCATCGAGGCGCTGGAGAGTTCGCGCAGCGTGCAGGAAATCGCCTTCGATCTCGGCTACAGCAGCGGCTCGGCGTTCATCGCCATGTTTGCGCGGCAGGCCGGATGTACGCCGGAACAATACCGGCGTAGCCATCTGGAGACTAGGAAGGTGTAACAAGCTTTGACTACACTCAGCCGGAGGCCGCCTCCATCGATGCGGCAACAAGGAGAAAACTCCATGAAGATGTTGCGTGTCCCTTTGTTGATGATCGGTCTGCTGCTGTGCTCCCAGGGTTTTGCCGCCACGGCGCAACAGAACAAGATGACCACTTGCAACGCCGACGCCACGGCCAAGAGCCTGAAAGGCGATGAGCGCAAGACCTTCATGAGCACTTGCCTGAAGGCAGCGCCGGCGGCCAACGACGCCAAGACCCTGACCCCGCAGCAGGAAAAGATGAAAACCTGTAATGCCGACGCCAAGACCAAGGCCCTGACCGGCGATGCGCGCAAAACCTTCATGAGTGATTGCCTGAAGAAAAAATAAGATCGACAGATCGCAGCGAGCGGCAGGGCATCCGCTCGCTTCGGCGCTGGATCGCTGGCAGACTGCCAATCCTTTTACGCCGTTCGTTTTGAGGCTGTATGCCAACGTTTTCTGAGCGTCATGTTGTGTTCTGGGTCAGTTGCATCATCATTTTCGGCGGTTTGCTGCTGGTGCTGCCGCTGCGCTTGTTGCCCAGTCTGCTGGCCGGCCTGCTGGTGTTCGAGCTGGTCAACATGCTTACCCCACAACTGCAACGGCTGATCGAAGGCCGCCGCGCGCGCTGGCTGGCGGTGGCGTTGCTGGGCACGCTGGTGGTGAGTGTGCTGGCGCTGATCTTTGCCGGGGCCATCAGTTTCCTGCTGCACGAGGCGGAAAATCCCGGGGCTTCCCTCGACAAATTCATGGGCGTGGTCGATCGTGCGCGCGGGCAACTGCCGCCGTTTGTCGATGCTTATCTGCCGGCCAGTGCCGCGGAGTTTCGCGTGGCCATCGGTGAATGGCTGAGCAAGCACTTGTCCGACCTGCAACTGGTGGGCAAGGACGCGGCGCACATGTTCGTGACCCTGCTGATCGGCATGGTGCTCGGCGCGATCATCGCGCTGCAGCGCGTACCGGACGTCACCAAGCGCAAGCCGCTGGCGGCCGCATTGTTCGATCGTCTGCACCTGCTGGTTCAGGCGTTTCGCAATATCGTTTTTGCGCAGATCAAGATTTCCCTGCTCAACACCTTCTTCACCGGGATCTTCCTGGCGGTGATCCTGCCGCTGTTCGGGATCAAGCTGCCGCTGACCAAGACCCTGATCGTGCTGACGTTCCTGCTCGGTTTGCTGCCGGTGATCGGCAACCTGATGTCGAACACGCTGATCACTATCGTCGGCCTGTCGCTGTCGATCTGGGTGGCGATTGCCGCGCTGGGCTACCTGATCTTTATCCACAAGCTCGAATACTTCCTCAACGCGCGCATCGTCGGCGGGCAGATCAGTGCCAAGTCCTGGGAGTTGCTGTTGGCGATGCTGGTGTTCGAGGCCGCGTTCGGCCTGCCGGGGGTGGTGGCGGGGCCGATTTATTACGCGTATCTGAAGAGTGAGTTGAAGCTGGGCGGGATGGTTTAGAAGCCGCAATGATCGTTCCCACGCTCTGCGTGGGAATGCATCCCGTGACGCTCCGCGTCACAGCCTCAACAGCGGACGCAGAGCGTCCATGGCGGCATTCCCACGCGGAGCGTGGGAACGATCATCGTAGTGTCAGTTCATCGAGCCATAGCGTTTCATGGCTTCAATCGCCAGGCCGCTGCCGATGCTGCCAAAGATGTTGCCTTCCACATGCCGCGCGTTTGGCAGCATCGCCGAGACGCTGTTGCGCAGCGCCGGGATACCGCTGGAACCACCGGTGAAGAACACCGTATCGACCTGACCCACCGCCACATTGGCGTCCGCCAGCAATTGCGTGACGCTGCCGCGCACGCGCTCCAGCTGCGTATCGATCGCCGATTCGAACAAGGCCCGGGTCAGCTCGACGCTCAGCCCGGATTCGATCCGGTCCAGCGGCACGTGGCGGCTGTCGTTGTGGGTCAGCTGGATCTTGGTTTCTTCCACTTCCATCGCCAGCCAGTGCCCGGCGCGCTGTTCGATCAGCTTGAACAGACGGTCGATGCCGCCGGTGTCCTCGATGTCGTAACGCATGCTGCCCAGGGCCAGGGTCGATTTCTGCGAGTACACTGAGTTGATGGTGTGCCAGGTCGCCAGGTTCATGTGGTGACTGGTCGGCATGAACGCGCCGCTCTTCATGCGGCTGCCGTAGCCGAACAGCGGCATCAGGCCTTGCAGGCTCAGTTGCTTGTCGAAATCGGTCCCGCCGATGTGCACACCGCCGGTGGCGAGGATGTCGTCGTGACGGTTATCCATGCCCCGACGCTCGGGCGACAGGCGCACCAGCGAGAAGTCCGACGTACCACCGCCGATGTCGACGATCAGTACCAGCTCTTCCTTTTCGATGGTCGACTCGTAGTCGAAGGCCGCAGCGATCGGCTCGTACTGGAACGACACGTCCTTGAAGCCGAGCTTGCGCGCCACTTCCACCAGGGTGTCTTCGGCTTCCTGGTCGGCCAGCGGATCGTCGTCGACAAAGAACACCGGACGGCCCAGCACCACCTGTTCGAACTCACGACCGGCGGCCGCTTCGGCGCGGTTCTTGAGCTGGCCGATAAAAAGACCGAGCAAGTCCTTGAACGGCATCGCGGTGCCGAGGACGCTGGTGTCGTGCTTGATCAGCTTGGAACCGAGCAGGCTCTTGAGCGAGCGCATCAGCCGGCCTTCGTAGCCTTCCAGGTACTCGTGCAGCGCCAGGCGACCGTAGACCGGGCGGCGCTCCTCGATGTTGAAGAAGACCACCGACGGCAGGGTGATCTTGTCGTCTTCCAGCGCGATCATCGTTTCCATGCCGGGGCGCAGCCAGCCGACGGTGGAGTTGGACGTGCCGAAGTCGATGCCGCAGGCACGGGCTGGAGAGGCGTCTTTCATGGTCTTTCAGTTCCGGTCAAAAAAACGGCCGCGCAGTGTATGCCAGTGCGCGACAGATTCGAAGGCCAGTCATCTGCTATTTCACGACTAAGCTTGCTTGAAAGTCGCCGCTTTGCCCCAAACTTGCTGGCATGGGCCGGCAGACATACCGGCGGTCGCAAGAACCGCCGTCCACTGCCGATAAACTTCTGCTGCGCCACCCGGTCACAAGTTTGAGATCGGTCAACCTGGCACGCGCGAATCGGCGCATGCTGACGGCGGCGCGAAATCGATAACGGATGGTGACTCCTTCAATGGACTTCAAAGACTATTACAAGATACTCGGCGTGGAGCCGACGGCTGACGACAAGGCAATCAAGGCGGCCTATCGCAAGCTTGCGCGCAAATACCACCCCGATGTCAGCAAGGAAAAAGACGCCGAGGCCAAGTTCAAGGATGCCTCGGAAGCCTATGAAGCGCTGAAAAGCGCCGACAAGCGCGCCGAATACGATGACCTGCGCCGCTACGGCCAGCACGGTCAGCCGTTCCAGGGCCCACCGGGCTGGCAGAGCCGTGGCGGCTTTGGTGGCGGCGGTGGCGACACCGGTGACTTCTCGGACTTCTTCAGTTCGATCTTCGGCAATCGCGGCCCCGGTTTCGGTGGCGGCGAAGGCCGGCAATCCCGCAGCGCCGGACGGCGAGGGCAAGACGTGGAACTGGAACTGCCGATCTTTCTCGAAGAGACGCTTTCGAACGAATCGAAAAAAATCAGCTTCCAGGTGCCGCAATACAACGGTTCCGGCCAGCACGTCAGCAACACCAGCAAGAGCCTGAACGTGAAGATCCCGGCGGGCGTGACCGACGGCGAGCGCATCCGCCTCAAGGGCCAGGGTGCACCGGGCATCGGTGGCGGCGCTAATGGCGATCTGTACCTGACCATCCGTTTCGCGCCGCACCCGAAATTCGATGTCGAAGGCGAAAACCTGATCATCACCTTGCCGCTGGCACCGTGGGAACTGGCGCTGGGTGCCGAAGTGGCCGTGCCGACCCTGACCGGCAAGATCAACCTCAAGGTGCCGGCCGGCAGCCAGAACGGCCAGCGCATGCGCGCCAAGGGCCATGGCCTGCAGAACAAGGCCGGCGAGCGCGGTTATCTGTTCGTCCAGCTCAAGGCCGTGATGCCGAAGGCTACGGGCGATGACGTCAAGGCACTGTGGCAGGAACTGGCGAAGAAAGCCGCCTTCAACCCGCGAGAGAACTTCTGAACCTGGCGACGGAGTAGCCCATCATGAGCAGCCCCCTGATCGTTCAACTGGACATGGCAGAATTCTGTGAGGCGGCCGACCTGTCGGACGTCTACGTGATCGAAATCGTCGAACACGGCATCCTCGAACCTCAGGGCGCGCAGCCCCGGGAATGGCGCTTCACCGACTACGAACTGGCCCTGGCCAAACGCGCCGTCAAGCTGCGGCGCGACCTGGAGCTGGAATGGGAAGGCGTCGCCCTGGCGCTGGACCTGCTGGAAGAAGTGAAGGAACTGCGCGCCGAGAACCGGATGCTTCGTCAGCGTCTGGCGCGGCTGGTGGTCGAGTAGCGCTTCAAACCTGTCTGGGCAGCGTCACGCTGAACAGCGTTCCGTCGGCTTCGCTTGAACTGACTTCGATCGTCCCGCCGTGGGCGGTCACCACTTCCTTGACGATGAACAGCCCCAGACCGAGGCTGGTCGACGGCTGCCCGAGTTCTTCGTCGGCGCTGCGTACCAACGGATCGAAAATCGTGCCGATGGCCTCTTCGGGAATCGGCGTGCCGTCGTTATGCACGCTCAGGCACACGTTGTCGGTGTCGCCGCGCAGATCAACGCTCACCTCGCGGGGATCGGAGCCGTGCTGCAAGGCGTTGCCGATCAGGTTCTGCAACAGCTGATCGATCCGTCCGGCATCCCAGGCACCCCGGGTATCGCCGCTGATGGTCAGTGTCGGATCGCATTCCGGATTCCCGGCGCAGGCTTCGGCGATCGCCCGGCGCGCGGCGTCTGCCAGGTCCATGGGGACAGGGTTGATCGGCAGGCTTTTGCCGAGGCGACTGCGCACCAGTTCGAGCAGGTCGCTGACCATGGCCGCCATGTGCCGCGCACCGTGTTTGATGTTCAGCGCGCAGGTCAGCGCATCGCCTTCCAGGGTGGTTTTGCGCATCAGCACTTCGGTCGACATGCTGACCGCTTGCAGCGGCGCGCGCAGGTCGTGACCGAGGATGGCGAGGAAAATGTCGCGCGAGCGGTTGACCTGCTCGGCGTAGGCTGCCGTGGATTCCGCCAGCGCTTCGTCGATGGCTTCGTTGAAGCGGATCATGTCCTGAAAGTAGGCCATGTCCGGCGACTGCAGCGAATTGACCCACAAGCGAATCACACAGGCGCGCAGGTGACGGAATTCCGAGGTCATCTGCACCAGGTCGAACCCCACCGTATGCCGCAACTCACCGTGGCTGGCGCCGGCCTCGTCCAGGCTCGGGGTTTTCTCGGGGCCTTCGCCCTTGGCCTTGGCGATTTGCTCGCTGGCGGTTTGTGCGGTGTCCATGTCCCGCGCGGCGGCCAGCAGGATGGCCTTGGCATGGTCGCGCAGCGCCGTCTGATCCATATTGTCGGCCGCCGGCGTGATCGTACGGGCGAACTGCTCCCATTCCTCGACGATGTGATCCGCGTGTTGCCTGATGAATTCGGATAAACGCATGTCCGGGTCCTGGAAATTCAAGGCGGGGCGTTCGAATATTAGTCCCTTTGCGCGGGAAAGATAGCGCCGCTCGAGCCTGACATTTCCGCTGACAAGACGCCGTACTGCGAGACATATGTACCGCAGCCACGGAGGTTCGCCATGGTCTGCTTTCGCTCCATTTCAAGGAGCGAATCATGCCCGAAATCCCTCTCACCCCACCTTCGCCGGATAAGGCTGCACCGCCTCCCGGGCCGGTTGTAACGCAAAGTCTGCACGCCGGTTTCCTCCAGCAGGCCAGCCCCGACTGGTTGATCAACGCACCGGTTCAGCAGCGGGAAGGGCTGAAAAGTGCCGATAACGCCACGCCCGACTGGTACAGGCGCGCCTCGCGCGATCAACGCAAGGCGGTGGGCGACGCCGTGACTGCCAGCCTCGCTGCCCAGGCTCGCCTGGACAAAGCCATGTCGGGCTTCCAGGACATCGACAGCTTCGCCGCGCCATTGCTGACCAAGGCCCTCAAGGACCGCTTCAACGTGACGCTGGACCTCAACAAGACCTGGCTGCTGCTGAACAAACCGGTGGAATTGGGGATTTTTGCCATCGACATCGATTTCTTCGAAGTCCTGAAACTGCCATTGCTGCAAGCGGCCCTGCACAACTTCGAAGATCGTGAATGTAAACGTGGCGCCTTTCATGAAACCTCGGGATTTCGCAGGGAAACCTCGACACCCGGTACGCTTGCGCCGTTGAGCACGCCCCTGACGGTCGAGCAATTCACCGGTCTGTGCCGTTCACTGGACATCGGGGCGAAATATCAGGCGTACCTCAGGGATTTCCTGCGCCCCAAGGACGCAGTGACCGAACACGTGCTGCGCGACAAATTCGTCGCCGCGCATAAAACCGCTCTGCGTGCGGCGGCCGAACTGGCACTGGTCAAAGGTGATATCGGACACGAAGACTACGCCTCGATTCGCTCGATCCTCAACGGTGAACTGGTACCGCGTCAGGGCCGTCGGCAGATCTGGTTCCGTGATCTGGGCCTGATGGGCCGGCGCATGACTGGCTGCGTGATGTTCACAATCTGCGAGAAGTATCGCTACAGCGACGACTCGATCCTGTATATCCCGGGTGATCCTTACCACCCGCTCAAACGCTACAAGGGGCTGGAAATCGCAGCGATGTTCAAGCAGCGGTTTACCGCACGCGACGCGACTCAAACTCATCCCGCCGAACCGAATGCCTACCAGCGCTTTTTCAGTCAGTTCGTCGCCTATGCCGACCGGCCGCGCTACTTCGGCCAGTTCACCGACGACACGCCGAACCGCACGTTCACGCAAAGGCTGGCGCCCTACGAGCCGCTGCTCAACGAGTTTTTCAAGGCACTCAACCCGATCAACGCCGCGCTGACAGGGATCCGCGAATTGCCACCTGCGCCGCCGATCGAACAGGTGCCGAATGCTGAGCCGTATCTGAACCCGGTTGACCTGTCTCGCAAGGGGGGCGGGATCTGGTCGGACAATGTCGACCTGTGGAATTACCAGTTCGAGCAGCATCGTGAGCGGTTGATCGCCGATGCCCGCAGCCATGCCGTGCCCACGGCGGATGTCGACGCCAGGGTACGCTCGGAGAAGTTCGCCGCGTTGTTGAACATCGGCATGCTGGTGCTGATGGGTGTCTCGATGTTCGTGCCGGTGCTGGGCGAAGTGATGATGGTAGTGATGGCCGGGCAACTGTTCGAAGAAACTTTTGAAGGCGCCATCGAGTGGAGCGAAGGTGATCGCAAGGCTGCCAAGGCCCATCTGATCGATGTCGCGCAGAATCTCGCGTTGATTGCTTTGATGGCGGGGGTGGGAAAGGGGTTTGCTCGGTTGGCGGCAGCCAGATCGGTGCCGGTCATCGAGAACCTGCATCAGGTGGAATTGCCCGACGGCACGACCCGTTTGTGGAAGCCTGACCTTCGTGGTTACGAGAGTCCGGTTAGGCTGGATCCGTACGCGATGCCGAATGCGCTGGGGCAATACGAGGCCGGAGAAAAAACCTGCATCCGGCTCGACGGCAAGACCTACCAGCAGGCTTATGACGAATCGCTCAAGGCCTGGCGCATCCAGCATCCGAGCGATCCGCAGGCCTATCAGCCGCCCCTGGCGCACAACGGCGCCGGCGCATGGCGGCATACCCTGGAACGCCCACAGGATTGGGATCGATTGACGCTGTTGCGGCGCATCGGCCACAGCACCGAGCCCTTTGCTGACGAACAATTGCTGACGATGGCCGATGTCGCCGGTGTCAGCGACAACGCCTTGCGCAAGATGCACCTGGACAATGCCTTGCCGCCGCCGGAACTGACGGACGCCATGCGCCTGTTCAACGCTGAGCGTGACGCCGGACTGATCGTCGGACAGGCCGCCGGTGCACAGGCGATCGACAGTCGCTTTCTGCATCTGCTGGCGCTGCTTCCCGATATGCCACGCTGGCCGTTCGGACGAGTGCTGAAGATCTACGACAGCCCTGAACTCTCGGGGAGGGCGCGCAGTTACGGGACGAAGCGCGGCGGCAAGGCGCCGATCCGGATCAGCCGGGCCGAGGTGTTGAACGGTCAGCTGCCGACCCGGATACTCGCGGCGCTGGATGAAGCAGAGACGATTCGCCTGTTGGGTGGTGAGCCTGCACGCGTTCGGTCGGCACGGGCGCAGGAGTTCTCCCGACAGATTGCCGACTTCGCCAGCGCTCGTCAGCCTGCGTTATTCAACAGCCTGCTCAAGGGAACCGAGCCAGTCGATCCCCGGGCGACAAAGCTGCAGCGAGTCGTCCCCGGACTATCCGAACGTGCGGCAACGGCTGCATTGGGACAAGCCGATGCCGAAGAACTGGCACGACTGGACAGCGCCGCGAAGGTCCCGTCGCATTTACAGGAGCTCGGTCGCTGGTATGGCCAGGCAGGCCGCATGACAAGGGCACTGGCCGGGTTGCACAGTGAAACCATGGCCTCGGCCGACAGCCGCCATCTCGCGTTGCAGACGTTGGGACGATTGCCGGGGTGGTCCAATGACGTGCGTCTGGAAGTCCGCGAGGGCAGTATCAGCGGCCCGATGCTGGATGCCATCGGCAGCGAAACGGCCTCCGAACACAAGTATCTGGTCAAGTACGGGGACGCCTATCAAGCCGCCAATGAGCGAGGCGAGCCGCTTAACAGTATTCCGGTCAGGGGCGACAACTTTTTCGCCTCGTTGATGCATGCCTTGCCCGATCCGGCACGTCATGCGCTGGGTCTGCCGAATGTCGGGCAGAGTGTCGAGTTGCAAGGCGCGATCATGGATCGGGCGCTTGCCGAGCGCAGTCAGTCGGCACAGATTCTTCGCGCAGGCGCCGCCGAGAAACCCTGGTTCAAGCCGCCGCAACGCATTGCCCCCAAACTGCTCGGTTATCCCGCCAGCGGCGATGGGCCGGGGCCAGACCCTGTGTTGATCGGGCACGTGCAGAATGTCTATCCGGGATTGACCGACGTCCAGGCCCGCGGCTTCATTCTTGAGCAATGGCGGCTGGGCAAGACTGACCAACAGATCCTTCATCTGCTCAACAATCGAATGAGCGAATGGCGAGAGCTGGAAACAACGCTTGATGAATGGCTGATGTCGCAGAACCTGCGCCTGCGCAATGCCCGTGACGAATTCGTCAGCGTGGCGCAAAACATCAAGGACTGTTGGCGCAACGCACCGTTGGCCGAACACAATGCTCAGGCGGCGCGCCTCACGATCATCAGTGATGCTCCGCTGCCGCCATTGACGGCGGATTTCTCTCACGTGCGCGAACTGACACTGCGCGCCCCGGTAGTGGGTGACACGCTTGCAGCGTTCCCCAACGTTGAAAAACTGGTGATGAGCGCCGGCGTCGCGGAATTCGACAAGGTCCTCACAACGTTGAAGACACTGCGGCACATGACCCGGCTGAAACTGGCCACACCCCTCACGGGCGCGGTGGCGTCGAGGATCAGGGAACTGACCCGGCTCGAGGAGCTGGAGCTGCACTGTACCGGCAGCGGCGCCAACCCAGTGGTGCCGGTGCAGCTTGATTTCAGCGGCATGCGCCAGCTGCGCAGGCTCGAAATCGGCAGCCCGCAAATGCATCAATGGCCGCGCGGTGTTCTGGATTTGCCACGACTGGAGCGTCTGAACCTGCGATCAACCTCGATCAATGCGCTGCCGATGGAAATCTATGAAGGTCATCAGCGACTGTTGTCCGGTCTGTCGCTGGACTGGTCGAAGTTCCCGCGCCGGGTGTTCAAACCGATCTACGAATTCGTCCGCAGTCAACCTCGGCATCTGATCGATCTGGACGAAATGGTTGCCGACTACTGTCGCGGTGAGCTCAAGCGTTTTGTCGGCATGGAATCCAGCCTGTTCGATGTCCTGAGCAATGGTTTCAAGACGCAATGGACAGATGCCGGGAGCCGGCTCGTCGCCATCGAAGCCCTGAGTGAACAGTTCAGCGAACTCAACCGGCTGACAGAGTGGGTCGGTTCCGAACCGACCATCGCCAACGGCGGCGCCGCACGCTCGGCAGTCGCCGAAACCTTGCGGAGCAATTGGCGCAGTGGCTTGTTCCAGCGCTACGGCGCGCGCACCGAAAGCGTGTTTTTCAACCTGTACGTCAGTTTGCCCACCGATCCGTCGGTGCTGGATATTCTGGGTTCTCCCGTGGACAGTCTGCCGGTCTTGTCTGCTGAAGGTTTCAGCCACGTCAGAAGCCTGCATCTGGCCGGGTTGCAGGCCCCGGTCGAACAGTTGCGCGGTTTCATCCGCACCTTCCGCGGGGTCGATACCCTCGACCTGAGCCATTGTGGCTTGACCGAACTGCCGCTGGAACCGAGCGATCTGCCGGCGCTCGAAACCCTGAACCTGCACGATAACCCTCTGGAGCGTGTCGACGTGCGCGGCATGAATCGCCTGATGGCGCTGGACCTGAGTTCGACGGCCCTGCGCGAATGGCCGGCCGGTGCCGAGGATCTTCCGGAACTGACCTGGCTGGATCTCAGCGACAGCCAATTGACCTCGCTGCCGGATACGCTGCTGGCGCGTGATGCATTGTTGCTGGATACCAGCCTGACCGGCACCCCGTTGAACCCGCAAGCCAAAGCCGCGCTTGCCACTGCGCGGCAGAGGATCGAAGGCGCCCGAGGCCTGGCCCCCGGATCGTTGCAGCGTTTTGCGCTGGAGGAACCGCGTCACCGTACACCGCCCACCGAAAGCGGTTCGGTCATCGCGCGGCGCCTGTTGCCGTTGCCGCCACGGTTGCCTGCTGTTGAAGGGCCGGCCGGATGGGGTGCGCGCTTGCGCCGCCTGTGCCCGCAGTACGACAACACTCGGGCACAACAGGCCATCGAACGGATGCAGAGCGCGGGGCTGACCGAGGTGCAGATCAGTGCGCGAATCGACGCATGGGAACAGACATTCGAGTCGCTGACGCGGCGCCTCAACGATTGGCTGTTCACTCATGAAACCCGTGGTATGGATTGGACCGTGTCGTCGCGCACCCGCCAGATTGCTGCGCAGCGCATCATCGAATGCTGGCGGGACGGTACGGTCGACTGGAATGGCGTCACTGATCGCGAGCTGAACCTCGACGGTCTGCAAGTAGGCAATCTGCCCGAGCTGACGGACGTGTTTCCTGCGGTGAGTACCCTGAACCTGGCGGGTGTCAAGCTTTCCACCGATGGTTCCAATGCATTCCTCAGGGCATTCACACAGGTGCGCCGACTCAACCTCAGTGGCAACCACTTGCCGGTTATCCCCGAACCTGTCGGGCAAATGCGTCGGCTGGCGCGACTGGAACTGTCGTTCACCGGCCTTGCGGACTCCGCGGCGCTGTTTCAAACGCTTGAAGGTTTGACCCAGTTGCAATGGCTGGATCTGAGCCATAACAGCCTGCGCGCGTTCAGTGTCGCTCGACTCGGGCGACTGGAGCGGCTGGATCTGCGTGACAACCTGCTCACGGCTTGGCCGGAGGGAGTATTGCAAGCCCCGCACTTGCAGGCGATCGACTTGAGCAACAACGAAATATCGTCAATTCCAACGCAGCTGTATGACGGCAGCCATGCTGCGCTGATTGCCGGCAGCAATCTTTCGGAAAACTACGAAATGTCGCAGCAAAGCCTCATTCGGCTGCGTGAATACGCTGATGCGCAGGGGCGTCGTGACGCGCTGGGCATGACGTATGCCGATATCGACCGAATGATCGACGATCTGGACAGCACCACCGAAAGCGATGACGAAGACCTGAGGATCGACAGTGAACCCGATGAGGTCCTTCCGGCGCTCGCCGAAGCGGTCCTTGAGCAGCAAGTGACACCATGGATTGAAAACATCCCCCAGGAGGACGCCTTGCGTTATCGGGCGATGTGGCAGCGGTTGGCAGTCGAGCCCGACAACGAGGCCTTCTTCCATCTGCTGTCGCGGATGCCGGATACCGAAGAGTTCCGGGTGTTTCGCGCCGACCTGACCCGACGGGTCTGGGAAGTCGTCGAGGCGGCCGATGGCAGCCAGGAGCTGCGCGATACGCTGTTTTCCATGGCAACCACGCACACGACCTGCGTCGACGGGCGCACACTGGCGCTCAGCGAAATCGAGGTCAAAGTGTATGAGTACAACGCCTTGCGACACCTGCAGCCAGGTCTTGCGGCGAAGGGGCGCGCCTTGCTCGACTTGTCGCGACAACTGTTTCGCCTGGGTGAGGTGGAAAAACTCGCGGCGCGCAGCATGGACCGTCACGCCGATCCTGCGGAAGTGCGCCTGCAGTATCGAATCGGCCTGACCTCCGGCTGGGAGGATGGCCTGTCATTGCCTGGGCAACCCAGCCACATGCGGTTTGCCCGGCCGATCAGGGGCGAGGATCTGGCAGCCGCTCGCGCGGCGGTGGTGAAGGCTGAAAAAGGCGAGGGGTTTTATGAGGAACTGATCAGCCGTGATTACTGGGTGCAATACCTGACCGAGAAGTACCCGGATGAACTCGGCGCGCTCAAGCGCAGTTCGGATGAAAAATTGCAGCGACTTGAGGATGAATACGAAGACGTCACCAGCGCGGCGTACCAGGAGGCGGTGCAGATGCTCGAGGTTGAACGCAGTATTGAGCGCAACCAGCAACTGATTGCCTTGTCACGTCAGGAAACCGGCGAGCCGGTGAGGGTCGGGCTTTAGGGTGAGCGGCCCGGTACTTCACGGTATCTGATGGACACTTCAGACCGCTGAAGCGCTGGCAGTCTCGGTCGTCGAAAGGCTCGACGACCGAGGCCAGACATCAGAACAGAAAGTAACGCTGCGCCATCGGCAGGGTTTCGGCCGGCTCACACCAGAGCAACACGCCGTCGGCCTTGACCTGATAGGTCTGCGGATCGACGTCGATGTTGGGCAGGTAATCGTTGTGGATCAGGTCGGTTTTCTGCACGTCGCGGCAGCCTTTGACCACGGCGATTTTCTTCTTCAGGCCCAACACTTCGGGCAGCCCGGATTCCTGCGCTGCCTGGCTGATGAACGTCAGACTGGTGGCATGCAACGAGCCACCGTAACTGGCGAACATCGGGCGATAGTGCACCGGTTGCGGGGTCGGGATCGACGCGTTGGCGTCGCCCATCAGGCTCGCGGCGATGGCGCCGCCCTTGAGGATCAGCGTCGGTTTTACACCGAAGAAGGCCGGGCGCCACAGCACCAGATCCGCCCACTTGCCGACTTCCACCGAACCTACCTCGTGGCTGATGCCATGGGTGATCGCCGGGTTGATGGTGTACTTGGCGATGTAGCGTTTGGCACGGAAGTTGTCGTTGCCTTCGCCGTCCTTAGGCAACGGGCCGCGCTGCTTTTTCATCTTGTCGGCGGTCTGCCAGGTGCGCGTGATGACTTCGCCGACGCGGCCCATGGCCTGGCTGTCGGAACTGATCATCGAGAACGCGCCGAGGTCGTGGAGGATGTCTTCGGCGGCAATGGTTTCGCGGCGGATACGGCTTTCGGCGAACGCCACGTCTTCGGCAATGCTCGGGTCGAGGTGGTGGCAGACCATCAGCATGTCGAGGTGTTCGTCGATAGTGTTGCGGGTGAACGGCCGGGTCGGGTTGGTCGAACTCGGCAGCACGTTGGCGAAACCGCAGGCCTTGATGATGTCCGGCGCATGGCCGCCGCCGGCACCCTCGGTGTGGTAGGTGTGAATGGTCCGACCCTTGAACGCGCCGAGGGTGGTTTCAACGAAACCGGACTCGTTGAGGGTGTCGGTGTGGATCGCCACCTGCACGTCGTACTGGTCGGCGACGCTCAGGCAATTGTCGATGCTCGCCGGGGTGGTGCCCCAGTCTTCGTGCAGCTTGAGACCGATGGCGCCGGCCTTGACCTGTTCGATCAGCGGCTCCGGCAGGCTGGTGTTGCCCTTGCCGGTGAGGCCGATGTTCATCGGGAACGCATCGGCCGCCTGGAGCATCCGCGCCAGGTGCCACGGTCCCGAAGTGCAGGTCGTTGCATTGGTGCCGGTGGCCGGCCCTGTGCCGCCGCCGATCATGGTGGTGACGCCGCTCATCAGTGCTTCTTCGATCTGCTGCGGGCAGATGAAGTGGATGTGCGTGTCGATGCCGCCGGCGGTGAGGATCATGCCTTCGCCGGCAATCACTTCGGTGCTGGCGCCGATGGCGATGGTCACGCCGGGCTGCACGTCGGGGTTGCCGGCCTTGCCGATGGCGGCGATGCGCCCGTCCTTGAGGCCGACGTCAGCCTTGACGATGCCCCAGTGGTCGATGATCAGCGCGTTGGTGATGACGGTGTCGACCACTTCGGCCGCCAGCAACTGGCTCTGGCCCTGGCCGTCGCGGATCACTTTGCCGCCGCCGAATTTCACTTCTTCGCCGTAGGTGGTGAAGTCCTGTTCGACTTCGATCCACAGCTCGGTGTCGGCCAGGCGCACCTTGTCGCCGACGGTAGGGCCGAACATGTCGGCGTAGGCTTGTCTGGAAATCTTCATCTAGCGTCCTTCAGAGAAATAACGGCACACACGGACTCAGAGGTCACCCATGACCCGTCCGGCAAACCCGAACACCCGCCGGTGCCCGGCGTAATCCACCAGTTCCACTTCGCGGCTCTGGCCCGGCTCGAAACGCACGGCCGTGCCCGCCGGGATGTTCAGGCGCATGCCACGGCTGGCGGCGCGGTCGAAGGTCAGGGCGTCGTTGGTCTCGAAAAAGTGGTAGTGCGAACCGACCTGGATCGGCCGGTCGCCACTGTTTGCCACTTTCAGGCTGATCGTGCGACGACCGACGTTGAGTTCGATGTCGCCGGGCTGGATCCGGTATTCGCCGGGAATCATCAGTGGGCTCCTTGCAGGATCTTGTAATAGAGGGCTGTCGGGCGATACGTGCCGCTCGGGTCGCAGGCGTAATCGGGAATTTCCCCGGCGCGGGTGTAACCCAGGGCCTTGTAGAAGTCTTCGGCGGGGGAGTCGGCTTCGGTATCGAGGTAGAGCATGCCGCGCTTGTACTGGCGGGCCGTCAGTTCCAGCGCTTCCATCAACTGCTGGCCGAGGCCGCGCCGCCGGGCGTGTTCGCGCACCAGCAGTTTCTGCACTTCGGCGCGGTTCAGACCGTTGGCCTTCTGGCAAAGACCCAGTTGCACGCTGGCCTGCACCTGTTCGTCCTTGACCACCACCCACAGCAAGACGTTGCCCTTGTTCAGGTTGTCCTGCACTTCATCGAAATAGGCGCGGGCCTGAGTGGCATCCAGATCGGCCATGAAGCCGACGCTGGCGCCATACCCCACGGCGTCGAGCAGCAGGTCGATCAGGCCCTGACGATAGTGCGCAAAACTTTCAGCATTGACGCGTCGCAGTTGGGCGGGGTTCATCGGTGTCACTCCTTGTTGGCGAGCGGCGGCTCCGCGCCAGGGTTGAGGGTCAGTTGCATGAATGTCAGGTCGAGCCAGCGGCCGAACTTGGTGCCGACCTGCGGCATCTGCCCGGTGATGATGAAACCGGCGCGTTCGTGCAGACGGATCGACGCCGCGTTACCGCTTTCGATGGCGGCGACCATGACGTGCTTGCCGCAGGTTTTCGCACGTTCGATCAGCGCGGTCATCAATTGCGGGCCGAGGCCGTTGCCGCGCTGGTCGCTGCGCACGTAGACCGAGTGCTCGACCGTGTGACGGAAACCGTCGAACGGCCGCCAGTCACCGAACGAAGCGTAGCCGAGGGTGGTGTTGTCGGCGTCGACGATCACCAGGATCGGATAGCCTTGGGCCTGGCGCGCGCTGAACCACGCCTGACGGTTGCCGAGGTCGACCGGGGATTCGTTCCAGATCGCCGTGGTGTTGAGCACGGCGTCGTTGTAGATGTCGCGGATCGCCGGCAGGTCGGCGTGCAGTGCATCGCGAATGGTGTAAGTCATGGCGCGGCCTCAGACGATCGGTTGGTGGACGGTGACCAGTTTGGTGCCGTCGGGAAACGTCGCTTCGACCTGGATCTCCGGGATCATTTCCGGGATGCCTTCCATCACTTGATCGCGGGTCAGCAGGGTGGTGCCGTAGTGCATCAGCTCGGCCACGGTCTGGCCGTCCCGGGCGCCTTCGAGCAGCGCCGCCGAGATGAAAGCCATCGCTTCCGGGTAGTTGAGCTTCACGCCACGGGCCAGTCGCCGCTCGGCAACGAGGCCGGCGGTGAAGATCAGCAGCTTGTCTTTTTCGCGTGGGGTCAGGTCCATCGTTTTAAATCCATTTGGGCAGATTTGTGTGGTTCTTTCGGTTTGAGGGGGGCAGTTGGAACCGCCCCTCACCCTAGCCCTCTCCCGGAGGGAGAGGGGACTGATCTCGGTTGTTTTCAATGGCCAGTTCAGTCAGTTGAATTCTTGTGTCTGAAACATTTCCAGCGGTCACCTCGGTCAGGTTCCCTCACTCTCCCGGAGGGGGGACTGATCTCGGTTGTTTGTTATGGCCGGGTCAGTCAGTAATTTTTTGAGACTGCAAAATTCTTTCCAGACAGCTCGGTCAGGCTCCCTCTCCCCTCCGGGGAGAGGGCGGGGGGTGAGGGGCTGGCCCTCAAGTACTCCAGATTCTCGGCGGCTGAGCTTCACGGCCGAGCAACGCAGGCCTGAGCAATCGCCACAGATCAATCAGCCATCCACGCGCCAGCAACGCTTCACTGGCCAGACAACGGGCGACCAAAAGTCCGGGAAGTTGCGTCAGATCCCCGCGCACCTCGTGGCCCAGCGAACGGCAGCGCTCCAGCAGTTCAGCATCAATCTCACCGGTGACCAGCAACGTCGCAAACACCGGATTACCGTCCAGTCCGATCGGCGAATCAAGCAAGCCGTCATTGCCGACGATGCGCTGGCGTTCATGCCACAACAGCCGGCCATCACGGCGAATATCCAGATGCGCCTGGAAATGCCCGAGGTCGAAGCGTTCACCACTGGCCGGACGACCCAACGCCACCACGTCCCAGTAGAACAGTCGTGCATCGCCTTCAAGATCGATCGAGGTCGTGAGTTCCGCCTGGGCGGCGCTGTAGACGATGGTTTCCTGTGGCAGCCATTCCAGTGTCGCGCCGGCGGCGACGTGCAGGTCCAGCGACTGATAAGCGGGGCCCGCCGCGCGATACCACTTGGCCGCGCCGGGGCTGGTGATCTGTGCCCAGGCGCCCTGTTCGACGCGGGCGCTGATGTCGAGCCGGTCACCGCCGGCAATCCCGCCCGGCGGGTGGACGATGATGTGCTGGCAGACCTCGGGCCCTTCGGCATACAGATGCTTTTGCACCCGCAACGGGCCGAGGTGTCGGCGTCGGGTCGGCCGCGTGCAATCGCCGAAGCGGGCGTAGGCCAGCTCAAGCTCGGCGTGCCAGCTCGGGGTAAACAGGGCAGTCGCTAAAGGTAAGTTCATGTTTTCTGATTATCGTTAGGACGCTACAGATTAGACCGTAACCTCAAATAGTCACCAGCCCGCGCACACCTTCGGCTTCCATATTTTCGCCACGGCCCTGCTGCACGATCTCGCCCCGGGACATCACCAGGTACTGATCGGCCAGTTCGGCGGCGAAATCGTAGAACTGCTCCACCAACAGGATTGCCATGTCGCCTCGGGCGGCGAGCTTTTTGATCACCGCGCCGATTTCCTTGATCACCGACGGCTGAATGCCTTCGGTGGGTTCGTCGAGAATCAGCAGCCGTGGACGGCTGGCCAGTGCGCGGCCGATGGCGAGTTGTTGTTGCTGACCGCCGGACAGGTCGCCGCCGCGCCGCTGTTTCATTTGCAGCAGCACCGGGAACAGCTCGTAGATAAACGCGGGAACCTCTTTGGCTTCGCTGCCGGGAAAACGCGACAGGCCCATCAGCAGGTTTTCTTCCACGGTCAGTCGGCCGAAAATCTCCCGGCCCTGCGGCACGTAGGCGATCCCGGCGTGTACCCGTTGATGTGGCTTGAACGTGGTGATCGGTTTGCCTTCCCAGTTCACCGCGCCTTCCTTGGCCGGCAACAGGCCCATCAGGCATTTGAGCAACGTGGTCTTGCCCACGCCGTTACGGCCGAGCAGGCAGGTGACTTCGCCGACCTTCACGTCAAAGCTCAGGCCCCGCAGGATGTGGCTACCGCCGTAGTACTGATGCAGTTTGTCGACTTGCAGCATGTTGGAATTCCTCTTCAGCGCCCGAGATAGACTTCGATCACGCGCTCGTTGTCTTGCACCTGTTCCAGCGAACCTTCAGCCAGCACGCTGCCCTGGTGCAACACGGTGACGTGGTCGGCAATCGAGCCGACGAAGCCCATGTCGTGTTCCACCACCATCAGCGAATGCTTGCCCGCGAGCGACTTGAACAGCTCGGCGGTGAATTCGGTTTCGGCGTCGGTCATGCCCGCCACCGGTTCGTCGAGCAGCAGCAGTTGCGGGTCCTGCATCAGCAACATGCCGATTTCCAGAAACTGTTTCTGCCCGTGGGACAGCAGCCCCGCCGGGCGATTGACCGAGGTGGTCAGGCGAATGGTGTCGAGCACTTCGCTGATCCGGTCTTTCTGCTCGCCGCTCAACTTCGCCCGCAGACTGGCCCACACCGACTTGTCGGTTTTCTGCGCCAGCTCAAGGTTCTCGAACACGCTCAGGGCTTCGAACACCGTGGGTTTCTGGAACTTGCGACCGATGCCGGCCTGGGCGATCTGTACTTCGCTCATTTGCGTCAGGTCGAGGGTTTCGCCGAACCACGCCTTGCCATGACTCGGGCGGGTCTTGCCGGTGATCACGTCCATCAGCGTGGTCTTGCCCGCGCCGTTGGGGCCGATGATGCAGCGCAGTTCGCCGACGCCGATGTACAGGTTCAGAGCGTTCAGCGCCCGGAAACCGTCGAAGCTGACGCTGATGTCTTCCAGGGTCAGGATCGTGCCGTGACGGGTGTCGAGGCCCGGACCGACGCGTTGTCCGAGGCCGATCGAGTCGCGGCTGGTGCCTTCGTCCTTGTTGGGCTCCACCGGGAAAAAGGCCGGTTCCAGCATGAATTCAGCGCTCGCCGTGACTCTCATGATTCACCTCGTTTCTTCAGCAGACCGATCACGCCTTTGGGCAGGTACAACGTCACGACGATGAACAGCGCGCCGAGGAAGAACAGCCAGTATTCGGGGAACGCCACGGTGAACCAGCTCTTCATGCCGTTGACCACGCCGGCGCCGAGCAGCGGGCCGATCAGGGTGCCGCGCCCGCCAAGCGCCACCCACACCGCGGCCTCGATCGAGTTGGTCGGCGACATTTCGCTCGGGTTGATGATCCCCACCTGCGGCACGTACAGCGCGCCGGCCAATCCGCACAACACCGCGCTCAAGACCCAGACGAACAGCTTGAAACCACGCGGGTCGTAGCCGCAGAACATCAGGCGGTTTTCCGCATCGCGAAGCGCTGTCAGCACCCGGCCGAACTTGCTGCGCGCCAGCCGCCAGCCGATGAACAGGCTCGCCACCAGCAGCAACACCGTCGCCAGAAACAGCACCGCGCGGGTGCCGGGTTCGGTGATGCCGAAACCGAGGATCGTGCGGAAATTGGTAAAGCCGTTGTTGCCGCCGAAACCGGTCTCGTTGCGGAAAAACAGCAGCATCCCGGCGAAGGTCAGGGCCTGGGTCATGATCGAGAAATACACGCCCTTGATCCGCGAGCGGAAGGCGAAGAAGCCGAACACCAGCGCCAGCAACCCCGGCGCCAGCACCACCAGGCACATCGCCCAGAGGAAGTTGCCGGTGCCGCTCCAGTACCACGGCAATTCGCTCCACGACAGAAAGGTCATGAACGCCGGCAAGCCATCACCGGCAGCCTGACGCATCAGGTACATGCCCATCGCATAACCGCCGATGGCGAAGAACAGACCGTGGCCCAGCGACAGCAGACCGGCATAACCCCAGACCAGATCCAGCGCCAGGGCGACGATGGCGTAGCAGAGAATCTTGCCGACCAGCGTCAGGGTGTAAGCCGAGACATGCAGCGCACTGTCTGCCGGCAACAACGACAGCAGCGGCAGGGCGATCAGCAACGCGAGAACAACGGCACCGACAGCGATGGAAACTTTGGGGCCGGCCTTTTGCGTGGCCGTTACGAGTAGAGGCTGGTTCATCAGTCGATCACCCGTCCTTTCAGTGCGAAGAGGCCTTGCGGACGTTTCTGGATGAACAGAATGATCAGCGCGAGGATCAGGATCTTGCCGAGCACCGCACCGATCTGCGGTTCGAGAATCTTGTTGGCGATGCCCAGGCCGAACGCGGCGAACACGCTGCCGGCCAATTGGCCGACGCCACCGAGCACCACCACCAGGAATGAATCGATGATGTAGCTCTGGCCGAGGTCCGGGCCGACGTTGCCGATCTGGCTCAGCGCCACGCCGCCGAGCCCGGCGATGCCCGAGCCGAGACCGAAGGCGAGCATGTCGACACGCCCGGTCGGCACGCCGCAGCAGGCGGCCATGTTGCGGTTCTGGGTGACCGCTCGCACGTTCAGACCGAGGCGAGTCTTGTTCAGCAGCAGCCAGGTCAGCACCACTACGAACAATGCGAAGGCGATGATCACGATGCGGTTGTACGGCAGCACCAGATTCGGCAACACCTGAATCCCGCCGGACAGCCATGCCGGGTTCGCCACTTCAACGTTCTGCGCACCGAACACCAGGCGCACCAGCTGAATCAGCATCAGGCTGATGCCCCAGGTGGCGAGCAGGGTTTCCAGTGGGCGGCCGTAGAGATGGCGAATCACCGTGCGCTCCAGGGCCATGCCGATGGCGGCGGTAACGAAGAACGCCACCGGCAGCGCGATCAATGGATAGAACTCGATGGCCTGCGGTGCGTAGCGCTGAAACATCAACTGCACGACGTAGGTCGAGTAGGCACCGAGCATCAGCATCTCGCCGTGGGCCATGTTGATCACGCCCAGCAGGCCGAAGGTGATCGCCAGACCCAAGGCCGCGAGCAACAGAATCGAGCCGAGGGACATGCCGCTGAACGCCTGGCCGAGCAGTTCGCCGATCAGCAGTTTGCGCTTGACCTGGGCGAGGCTGGTTTCGGCGGCGGTGCGCACATTGGCGTCAGCCTCGACGCCGGGTTCGAGCAAACCTTCGAGGCGAGTGCGGGCCAACGGGTCACCGGTTTCACCGAGCAGACGCACGGCCGCGAGGCGCACTGCCGGGTCGGTGTCGACCAGTTGCAGGTTGGCCAGCGCCAGGCTCAGGGCGGCGTGGACGCTTTCGTCTTTTTCGCCAGCCAGTTGCTGGTCGAGGAATTTCAGCTGCGCCGGTTTGGCGCTTTTCTGCAATTGCTGCGCGGCAGTCAGACGGGTTTTGGCGTCGACGGCGAGCAATTGGTGGCTGGCCAGTGCGGTGTCGATCAGACCTCGCAGGCGGTTGTTCAGGCGCAGGGTTTTGGGTTGGCCGTCGACGGTCAGTTCGCCTTGTTGCAGGGCGTTGATCAGTTCGACACGGGCCGGATCGGGCTGCGCGGCCCAGGCTTCCAGCAGTTTTGCCTGTTGCGTCGGGTTGGCGGCAACGAAGTCTTCGGCGTCGCTGGCGTGTGCGGCCATCGGCAGTAAAAGTACGAGGGCCAGGACCAAGCGGTAAAGGGCAGTGGACATAACGGGCGTTCCTGTATTGATCGTTCCCACGCTCTGCGTGGGAATGCCTCAACGGACGCTCCGCGTCCGCTTTTGGGACGCAGAGCGTCCCCGGCTGCATTCCCACGCAGAGCGTGGGAACGATCAGGTTGAGCGGGTTAACTCAGTTGCTCTTGACCGCATACTCCGGCTTCTTGTCGTTGCCCGGAATGAACGGACTCCACGGCTGCGCACGAATCGGCCCCTCGGTCTGCCACACCACGTTGAACTGACCGTCGGCCTGGATCTCGCCGATCATCACCGGTTTGTGCAGGTGGTGATTGGTCTTGTCCATGGTCAGGGTGTAGCCGGACGGCGCGGCGAAGGTCTGGCCGCCGAGGGCTTCGCGGACCTTGTCGACGTCGGTGGACTTGGCTTTCTCCGCCGCCTGCGCCCACATGTGGATGCCGACGTAAGTGGCTTCCATCGGGTCGTTGGTCACGGCTTTGTCGGCGCCTGGCAGGTTGTGTTTCTTCGCGTAGGCTTTCCAGTCATCGACGAACTTCTTGTTCACCGGGTTCTCCACCGACTCGAAGTAGTTCCACGCCGCGAGGTTGCCCACCAGCGGCTTGGTGTCGATGCCGCGCAGTTCTTCTTCGCCCACCGAAAACGCCACCACCGGTACGTCGGTGGCCTTCAGGCCCTGGTTGGCCAGTTCCTTGTAGAACGGCACGTTGGAGTCGCCATTCACGGTCGAGATCACAGCGGTCTTGCCGCCGGCCGAGAATTTTTTGATGTTGGCGACGATGGTTTGATAGTCGCTATGACCGAACGGGGTGTAGACCTCTTCGATGTCTTTATCCGCTACGCCTTTGGAATGCAGGAACGAACGCAGGATCTTGTTGGTGGTGCGCGGGTAGACGTAATCGGTGCCGAGCAGGAAGTAGCGCTTGGCGCCGCCACCTTCTTCGCTCATCAGGTATTCAACTGCCGGGATCGCTTGCTGGTTCGGCGCGGCGCCGGTGTAGAACACGTTCGGCGACATTTCTTCGCCTTCGTATTGCACCGGGTAGAACAGCAGGCCGTTGAGTTCTTCGAACACCGGCAGCACCGATTTGCGCGACACCGAGGTCCAGCAACCGAACACCACCGCGACCTTGTCCTGAGTCAGCAACTGCCGGCCCTTCTCCGCGAACAGCGGCCAGTTCGACGCCGGGTCGACCACCACCGGTTCCAGCATCTTGCCGTTCACCCCGCCCTTGGCGTTGATCTCGTCGATGGTCATCAACGCCATGTCTTTGAGCGATGTTTCGGAGATCGCCATGGTGCCGGACAACGAATGCAGAATCCCGACCTTGATGGTCTCGGCGGCCTGTACCGTCCAGGTCATGCCCATCGCGGCAATGGATGCCGTGAGTGTGAAAGCCTTGATCAAACTGCGACGCTTCATTGTGCGATCTCCACGAACGTTAAAGTTTTTTATGGTTGGCAGATGCGAACGACTGAAGGGTGTTTTGCAAGGGCTGTGCCCGGTCGGGATCGGGCAGCAAAAGGTCGGTTTAGAGCGGTTGTGCGCAGGGGCGGCGCACCAGGAGGGGACAGGCGGCAGGGTGTGGTGCGGGGACGTGCTTCATTGTGGTGCTGCCGCGAGGCGGCAGCGGGGATGCGTGACGGATCAGTTCACGCCAGGCCAGGAGTCCACGTACTTGATGGTGAAATCAGGGTAAGAGTCGACGATCTGAATCTTGTAATCGGGATACTGATCAACGATCTGCCATTTGCCCACCGAGTCTGGCCACTGAGTGACTTGCTTCACTTTCAGATCTGGCCAGGAGTTATCGATCTTTACTTTGTAATCCGGGTACGAGTTGACGAACTGGATCTTGCCGTAGATCTTCGAGACATCGACGGTCGTATCGGCCAGCACCGCGCTGGATCCCACAAACAGCAACGCGACAACAGCTGCTTTCAACATGACACTCATCCTGAGAAAAATCGGGGGCGCAGTCTAAAGCAGGCTCAGCGGCGGCGCATCAGGCCGATGAAGAACAATCCGCCGAGGGCAGCGGTGGCAACACCAATGGGCAAGTCTTCGGGGGCGATCAGCGTGCGTGCGGCGACGTCCACCCAAACGAGGAAGACGCTGCCGAGCAACACGCACACCGGCAGCAGACGCCGGTGCTCGGCACCGATCAAGCGCCGCGCAATGTGCGGCACCATCAGCCCGACAAACCCGATTGAGCCGCTGATCGACACCAGTACCCCGGTCATCAGTGAAGCAATCACGAACACCCGCAGACGGACCGCCCGCGCGTTCAGGCCAAGGGTGACAGCCGTCTGTTCGCCAGCCATCAAAGCGTTCAATGGCCGGGCCATGCCCAGCAGCAGAATCAGCCCGAGCAACACGCTGAGCGCCGGCACCGCCAACAACTCCCAGCGCGCCAGACCGAGGCCGCCGAGCATCCAGAACATCACCGCCGAACTGGCGCGATGATCGCCCATGAACAGCAGCAGATTGGCGATCGCCATCATCACGAACGACACCGCTACACCGCACAACAGCAACCGGTCACTGTCCAGTCGCCCGTGACGGTTGGCGATGCCCAGTACCAGAAACATGCTCAACAACGCGCCGATAAACGCGGCAATCGGCAAGGTCAGCAGACCGACGATTTCGCCGACGTGCAGCACCACGATCACTGCGCCGAGGGTCGCGCCGGAGGTAACGCCGAGCAGGTGCGGGTCGGCCAGAGGGTTACGCGTCACCGCTTGCAGCACCGCACCGATCAACGCCAGCCCGGCGCCAACCAACGCACCGAGCAACATGCGCGGCACACGGATCAGCCAGACGATGTGCTCCTGACCAGCGCTCCAGTCCGGCACGCCGAAACCGAACAACTTGTGCAGCAGAATCCGCCACACCACGTCCACCGGCACCCGCGCCGGGCCGAAGCCCAGCGACACCACGCACGACACCAGCAGCACCGCGCCGAGGGCGATCAGCAGCCAGCCGTAACGACGATTGATCATTCGCCGTGGAACCCTTTGGCCAGAGTTTCAACCGCCAGCACGTTGTCGATCCCCGGCGTGGCCTGCACGTAAGGGATGACGATGAAACGCTGGTTCTTGATCGCGTCCACCGATTGCAGCGCCTTGTTCTTCAGCAGAAATTCAATCTTCTGTTCGGCGGTGATTTCGCTGTAGTCGACGATCACGATCACCTGCGGATTGCGCTCGACCACGGTCTCCCAGTTGACCCGGGTCCAGCTCGCATCGACGTCATCGAGAATGTTGCGCCCACCAGAAGCGTCGATCAGCGCTTGCGGCATGCCGAGGCGACCGGAGGTCATGGCGCGGTCTTCGCCGCTGTCGTACAGGAACACCCGTGGCTTCTCGGCGGGCAGGTCTTTGCGGATGTCGGCGACCTGACTTTGCATGTCGGCGATCAGTGCGTTGGCGCGGTCCTGCACGTCGAAGATTCTGCCGAGGTTGCGCAGGTCGTTGTAGGTGTCTTCCAGCGTGGCGGCCGGGCGCTTCATCACGAAGGCGCAGGATTCGGTCAGCTCATAGACGTTGATGCCCAGCGGTTGCAGGGTCTGCGGGGTGAGATCGCCACCGACGCGCATGCCGTAATCCCAGCCGGCGAAGAAGAAGTCGACGTTGGCGTTGAGCAGGGTTTCCACCGACGGGTATTTGGCCGCCAGTTCCGGCAGGCCATCGAGTAGCGATTGCATTTCAGGCGTTACCGACTTCCAGCCGCTGACGCCGCTGTAGCCGGCCATCTTCGACTTGAGGCCGAGGGCGAGCATCATCTGGGTCATGTTGATGTCGTGGCTGACCGCGTGTTTCGGCGCTTCCTTGAAGGTCACTTCGCGGTTGCAGCTGTGGATCGTCAGCGGGTACTTCGTGGACTCGGCGAAGGCTTGGGTGGTGCCCAGCAACAGGGCGAGGCAAAGCAGGGAGCGCACAGTCATGGTCGGGTTATCCAGGTGATTCGCGGGTAGCCGTGGAGGGGGTGGGAATCGATCAGTGCTTCGACGCCGAACACGTCGCGCAGCAATTCAACCGTGAGGACTTCTTGCGGGGTGCCGCTGGCGACGATGCGACCGTGGTTGATCACATACAAACGGTCGCAGAACGCGGCGGCGAGGTTCAGGTCGTGAATGCTTGCCAGGGTGCCGATCTGCAAGCGCTTGACCAGTTGCAGCAGCTCCAGCTGATAGCGCGGGTCGAGGTGGTTGGTCGGCTCGTCGAGGATCAGCAGTTGCGGTTGCTGGGTCAGGGCGCGGGCGAGGATCACGCGTTGTTTTTCACCGCCGGACAGCGTGGCGAATGCGTGGTCTTCGAAACCATCGAGGCCCACGGATTTGAGGGCCTGGGTGGCGAGGTGGCGGTCTTCCAGCGTGTCGCCATCGAACAGGCCTTTGTGCGGCGTGCGGCCCATGGCGACCACTTCTTCGACGGTCAGGCCGAAGGCGTCGGGGAATTCCTGCAAGACCACGGCGATGCGTTGTGCGCACCAGCGCGAGGATTGCTTCCACACGTTGTGATGATCGAGTCTGACCTCACCGTGCTCCGGCTGGCTGAAGCGGTAGGCGCAGCGCAACAGGCTGGTCTTGCCGCTGCCGTTGGGCCCGATCAGCCCGACGAACTCACCGGCGGCCACTTGCAACGAGGCGTCACGCAGCTGGAACTGGTGATGGCAGTGGTCGTGGCCCAGTGGGGACCATCTCAGGTCGGTGAGGGTCAGGGAGGTCATTTCGTTCCTGTTCTAGAAGGTGTAGTCAGCTGTGACAAAGAACGAACGAGGCTCACCCAGAATCCACTGCTGCCCCTCATTGTATTGGCTTTGCGCATAGGTCCGGTCAAACAGATTGTTCACCTGCAGACCCAGCGTGGTGTTGCGCAGGGCTTTCCACGACAGCGTCGCATCGACCACGGTGTAGCTCGGCAGCTCGTTGCGGTTGGCCATGTCAGCGTAGCGCGCATCGACATAACGCACGCCGGCGCCGGCTTTCAGGTCATCGCTCAGCGCCTTGCTCAGCCGCAGGTTCGCCGTGCGACGTGGCACGTCCACCGGGCGATTGCCGTTGCGCGACACCGGCACGCCGCCGACCACCTCTTCGAAATCGTCGTACTTGGCTTTAACGATGGCGGCGTTGGCTTGCAGTTGCCAGGCGTTCGGCAGTTGCAGATCGAGGCTGGCTTCCAGGCCGTTCGACGATTGCTGGCCGACCTGCTGCTTGAGCGTCGGGTTGCCCGGATCGTCGGTCAGCAGCTTCTTCTTCACGATGCGATACGCCGCCAGCGTGAATTCGCCACGCTGATCCCAGAACAGCTGCTTCATGCCGATCTCGGTTTGCCGCGCGGTGGACAAGTCGTATTGCTGCTGGCTCGGGCTCAGAGAAATCAAACCGCCGATGCCATCGGTGCTGGTAGCGACCTGACCGTAGAACGAGGTGTCCTGTGTCAACGCGAACACCAGCCCGGCCTTCCAGTTGTTACCGGTCAGGGTCTTGTCGCTCTGGCTGTCGTCGATCAGATTGTTGCGATCCACCTGCACGTAGTCGCGGCGCACGCCGGTTACCAGCGACCAGCGCTCGCTCAGTTGCGTGCGGTTTTCGGCGAACACCGACATCTGTCTGGTGGTGCTGTCGAATTGATCGCGATACGGGTCGGCGCTCTCGAAGTAACCGGTTTGCGGGTGGTACAGATCCAGCGGTTGGCCGTTCGGCAACACGTCGTTGAACGGCGAGTTGCTGTTGAGCTGGAAGCGGATGCGGTTGTAATCGACGCCGGTCACGGTCTGGCTGTCGAGGCCGAACAGCGAATGCTTGAAGGTGAAAGTCTGGCGGTCGCCGACCTGTTCCTGTTTGTGGCCGATGCCGAAGTAACCGCTGCGGCTGAGTTGTTGGCTGCCAGCGTCGAAGTTGTAGTTCTCGGCGTTCTGCCAGCGGCGCTGAGCCTTGAGGTAATACAACTCGTTGCTGGCGCTGACCGCGTCGTTGATCTGCCAATCGGTGGTCAGGCGTGTCCATTGATCGTTGTAGTGCTGCTTGTCGTTGCGCACGTTGTAGTTCTTGTTGCGCAGGCTGTCCTTCAACTGGCCGTTGATCAGCGGTGTGCCGAAGTAGTTCTGCGGGCGTTGGTCGCCGTAATCGTGGGCGAGGGTGAAGGTCAGATCATCGGTGGCCTGCCAGCGCAGGGCGGCGCTGATGAAGTCGCTGGACGAGTCGCCGCGATCGATCCAGCCGTTGCTGCGCAGGCGGTTGAGGTTGAGGCGATAGCTCAGGGTGTCGGTCAGCGAACCGCCGCTGTCGAACGCCTGTTGCTGGCTGTCGAACGAGCCGTAACCGACGCGCACGTGGTTTTCGATTTCGCCTTCGAACGGTTTCTTCGGGATCACGTTGACCACCGCACCGGTCGCGCCTTCGCCGTACAGCACCGAGGCCGGGCCGCGCAGGACGTCGACGCGCTCCACCGACCAGGTGTCGACCGGGAACGTCACGGTGCCCATGCCGGTGTACATCCGGTTGCCGTCATACAACTGCATCACCGAACTCTGCCCGGTAAAGCCCCGGGCCTGCAACGAAGTGCCGCCATCGCCCGGCGTGCCGGTTCGGCTGATGCCGGTGCTGCGCGACACCGCGTCCTGCACGCTGCGGTCGCCACGAGCGCGGACTTGCTCGCCGCTCAGGCTTTCGACGCTGGCCGGGGTTTCCATCGCGCTGAGGTTCAGGCGCGAGCCGGCGCTGGTCGGCGTGGTCAGGCTGACGGTCTGGTCGTCATTGGCCAGAGCCGTGATGGTGCCGGTGGGCAGCGTCAGCGGCGCGCTGTCGGCGTGGGCGCTGTTGTTCAGGGCGAACAGGCAGAGGCTGGACAAGAGGTACTTGTTCATCGGGGCGGTGAATCACTTCTTCAAAATAAAAGCCCGCAGGCTCATGGCAATGCATGGCTGCGGGCAGAGCAGCAAGTTAGTGTTATACAGTAACACTAAAATTTGCCGGAGTTTAAGCCCCGGCAGTTTAAAGATCTGTCTAGGTCGCGCATCTCGCCTGTTTCATGATGAAGTTGAGGCAGATTCAGTTTGCCGGCCCAGACGCGACAACAGCAGCCGATCCAGCAACCACACCACCACCAGCGAAGCGCCCACCAGCGGAAACACCACCGCCAGTGCGAGCATGATCGCCACGCCGGTTTTCCATTTCGGCAGATCGTGGCGCAGCGGTGGTACGCCGAATTTTCCTTGCGGGCGACGCTTCCACCAGATCACCACACCGCTGACGGCGCTGAGCAGAATCATCAAACAGATCAGCAGCACGATGATCTGGTTGAAGGTGCCGAACATCTTGCCTTCGTGGAGCATCACGCCGATTTCCGTGGCCCGGGCGACGGCGCCGTATTGCTCGAAACGCACGTCGGCCAACACTTTGCCGGTGTACTGATCAATGTGCAGGGTGGCGTCGTTGCGTGGGTCGTCAGCGAATACGGCGATGGTGAACACGCCGGTGGCGGTGGTCGGCAGGGTGATGCTGTAGCCCGGCTCGACCTTGCGCTCGATGGCGATGTTCTGCACGTCCTGCAGGCTGATGATCGGCGCGGCGGGGCCGTGTTGCATGCCGCCGTGGGCCATGTGTTCGGCGTGGTCGCCGGACATCGGCATCGGGGTGTTTTCCATGGCCCAGGGTACGGTTTGGCGCGCGGCGTTGTTGAGGCTGCCGGCTTCGACGTCGGAGGTCGGCACGTTGTCCCACATCGCCGCCGGGAACACGTTCCACACCTGGGCGTACTGCTTGCCCCAGAACCCGGTCCAGGTCATGCCGCTGAGCAGCATCACCAGCAGCAACGCGGCGCTCCAGAAACCGGTAACGGCGTGCAGATCACGCCACAGAACGCGACCGCGACTGTTCAGGCGTGGCCACAGTATTCCGGCGGCCTGACCTCGCGGCCACCACAGGAAAACCCCGGACACTACCAGCACCACGCCCCAGCCGGCGGCGAGTTCGATCAGCCGGTCACCGACGGTGCCGATCATCAATTCGCCGTGGATCGCCCGGGCGAGCGCTTGCAGGTTCTGCTTGGCGTCCTGCTCGCCGAGGATGTCGCCGTGGTACGGATCGACAAACACGTTCAGCTCATGGCCGGCGTTCTTCACCACGAATTGCGCGCTGCGCTCGGCGTTCGCTGGCGGCAGGTACTGGGTGACCTGGCCTTGTGGATAAGCGCTTTTGACCTTTTGCAGCAAGTCATCGGCCGGCACGGTGTGATGCCCGGCCGGGACGTTCAGCAGGCTGCTGTACATCAGCGAATCGAGTTGCGGCTTGAACAGGTAAATGATGCCGGTCAGGGCCAGCATCACCATGAATGGCGCGACGAACAATCCGGCATAGAAATGCCAACGCCAGGCCAGGTTGTAGAAATTCGGTTTGGGCTGTTTCATCACGAGTGCTCCGCTTGGCTTGGATCTTCTAGTTGTCTGTTGTCACTCGCTCCCTCAAGGAGAGCGAGTGCCCTTGAGGGTTAGAAACTCATGTCCACCTTGGTCCAGAGCGTGCGCCCCGGTTCATTGATGGCTTGCGGGTCGTTGGCCGGGTAGCCGAATCCGGCGTTGCCCGCCAGGTTGAGGTGTTCGGCGTAAGCCTTGCCGAACAGGTTGTCGACGCCGGTACTGACCTTCCAGTTTTTGTTGATCCGATAGGCACCGTTGAGCGAGAACACGCCGAAGCCCGAACTCTTGTCGTAATCCTTGCCGACCACGTTGCCCTTGTTCTGGTCGATACGGTTTTGCGCGGCAACCACCCTCCACAGTGCGCCGGCGCTCCAGTTGTCTTCGCTGTAGGTCAGGCCGAAACGTGCATCCAGCGGTGGCATTTGCGGCAGTGCCTTGCCGTCACTGCTGTTCTTGCCCCAGGCGTAGGCCAGGGTCGCATCGGCTTTCCAGTGGTCGGTGAGTTTGTAAGCGGCACCGAGTTCACCGCCCATGATCCGCGCGTCGATGTTCTCGGCGCGGGAGGTGCTCATGCCCATCATCGTCGGGGTGTAGTCGAACAGGATGTAGTCGCGTACCACGCCGATGTAGCCCGAGGCCCAGGCTTCGAGGTCAGCGTCCTTGTAGTTCACGCCGAAGTCGAGCTGGGTGGTTTTTTCCGGTTTGATCGAATCGAACGCATTGACCGAGCCGGCCGGGCCGGACTTGGGCGAAAACAGCTCCCAGTAATCCGGGAACCGCTGGGCGTGGCCGAGACCGGCGTAGAGCGTGGTCGGGCTGTCGGCCAGGTCATGCTCGTAACGGATGAAACCGCTCGGCAGGGTGTCGGCGCGGGTATCGCCTGCGGTCGGGTTCGGGCGGGACATCATTCCCGATCCGGTGGTCTGCCGATAATCCTTGGCCGAGGCACGGTCGACCCGGGCGCCAGTGATCAGGCGGTCACGGTCGGCGGCGTACCAGGTCATTTCGCTGAATACCCCGTAGTTATGGAAGTCGGCGTCCTTGTTGCGCGGCAGATCCTTGTAGGCGTCGATGCCCATGGCCGCGCGCTGACGGTGTTCGTTGGTCTGCGCATCGAGGCCGGTGATCAGCTGGATATCGGCCCAGCGCCAGGTCGCCTTGATCCGCGCACCGAGGGTGCGGCGGTCGACGTTGGACGCCATGGGACCTGCCATCATCCCGGTGCCGGATGGTGTGCGCAGGGTGTAGTTGTCCATCACGTGGTCGGCGTAGTTGTAGTAGACCTGCGCTTCGAGCTTCTCCAGCACATCGGTGATGTTGGATTGCTCGAAGCGCAGGCCGAGGCTTTCACGCAGGAATTGCGAGCCGTCCATGCCGCGCCCGGCGTAGCGCGCTTCGCCGTCGCCCTTGCCGGCGGTCAGCTCCAGCAAGGTGTCGGCATCCGGGGTCCAGCCCACTGCCACGTCGCCGTTCCACTTGTCATAGCGCGAGGCGACGGTGTCGTTGTTGCCATCGCGGTAGTCATCGGAATGCGCGGTGTTGCCGATCACGCGCACATAACCCAGCGAGCCGCCGGCCGCCGCATCGACGACTTTGTCGAAGCGTCCGTTGGAGCCGGCCAGCACGCTGGCATTCACGCGGGTGCCGAGTTCGCCGAAGCTCTCTGGCTCGCGGTCGAACAGGACTGTGCCGGCCGATGCGCCCGGTCCGTAGAGTACGGTTTGCGGGCCTTTGATCACGGTGAGTTTGTCGTAGGTCTCGGGCGAGATGTACGAGGTCGGCGCGTCCATCCGGCCGGGGCAGGCGCCGAGCATCATGCTGCCGTTGGTGAGGATGTTCAGACGTGAACCGAACATGCCACGCAGCACCGGATCACCGTTGGTGCCGCCGTTGCGCACCAGCGCGAAGCCGGGAATCGTTTTCAGATAGTCGCCGCCATCGCTGGCCGGCACCGGTTGGCGCGGGTCTTTCGGGTTGGTGACGATGGTCAGCGGCGAACTCGGGGCGATGGCGGTGATCACCGTCGGGCTCAGTTCTTCTGTGTGGCCGGCGTGTTCATCGGCGTGGACCAGCGGGGACAGCAGAACGCCGCAAAGGACGGCGGTAGCGTGCCTGAAACGGATACGCGATTCGTTCAGGGCGAAGGACGCCGGGGCAGAACCCGAGCGTGGGACAGCAGAAAACCTGGACATGACAATTTCCATCAAACAGTCGTAAACGACACGGCCGGCAGCCTGAAGCTGTCTTCTCAACCGTGTGCAATCAGAGGTGGGTGTTTACGCTGCGACGGGCGGGGCGCGGGTGCGGGCGCCAGGGAAGAAAGTCTGCCGGGCATGGCCCAGACGTGGGGAGGGCGTGGTGAAGGTGTTGACGTGGGCGATGCTGAACGTGGCAAAACTGCCGCCACCGGTCAGTGCCGGGCAGTTGAACAGCAGGCTGCAATAGCCGCATTTCTCCCACAACACATGGTGCGACGATTGCGGCGGGCAGTGTTCGGCCGAGGGTTTCGCTTCATGCGCGGAATGATCCATGCCCGCCATGTCCATCGACATGTCCATGCTCATCGGCATCGAAGTCGAGGCGTGCTGATCCATCGGCATCGACTGAGAAATCAGCGGGCCGATGAAGATCATCAACATGGCGAACAGGGCGATCCAGCTGCCGCGTGTCAGGTGTTCAGTCTGACGGCGTTGCACGGACGACCTGGCGCTGCGCGGGCGCATGGGCGGAGTCTGCCGAAGGGGTTACTGGGCGTGCGCGTGTTCCGGCATGTCTTGCGGTGGCTTCTTCTGCACGGCCACTTCGACGGTTACGTCGCCGGCCTTTTCAAAGTGCATCGTCAGCGGGAAGCGCTTGCCATCGGTCAGCAGGCTGCGGTCGGTCGGATTCATCAGCATCACGTGATAGGCCATCGGCGCGAAGGTCACGTTTCCACCGGCCGGGATCGCCACGTTCGGCACCTGTTGCATCTTCATCAGATCGCCCTGCATCACGTGTTCGTGCAGCTCGGCAGTCGGGGCGATGGGCGAATCCACGCTGAGCAGGCGGTCAGCGGTCTTGCCGCCATTGTGAATGATGAAATACGCGGCAACCGTCGGCGCATTCGGTGGCAGTTCCTGTGACCACGGGTGGGCGATTTCCAGCTCGCCGGCCTTGTATTCGTGGGCATGGGCGAAGCACGCAGGCAGCAACAGCGCAGCGATGACGATGAATTTGTTCAACATGGCAGTTCTCCAGAACGATTTGAAACGCAGGTCAAATGCGGGAACAAATCAAACCAGAGGAGAGGCGCGGGGATTGAGGCTCGGCCATTGCTGGCGCGGTGTCGGGGATTGCAGCAAGGCGAGCGCCACACTGCGATTGCTTTCGTATCGGGCGAAGTACAGCTGCGGCGAATGCCCCGGCAACGCCACCACCGGCGCCGATCCGGAACAGCACCAGCAATGCTGCATGGTCGAATGATTGTCACCGCTTTGCGGTGCTTTCTGATCGAGGCTGCCGATGTCGATCGCCACCATCTTCGTCCCGCTGCCGGTGCAGAAACTGCTCCACAGCAACTGTTCGGCCGGCGTTTGCGCCGCCTGCGCCATGGCACCCGTCAACGGCATGGCGAGCATGTTGAACAGCACTGCAAAGCAGGCGATCCAGGCAAATGCGAGCCGGTGTCGGTTCATGGGACAGGTCCGTAGGGTGGGCGATCAGGCGCGGCTATTTAGCCTGATCAGGGCCGATAAGTAAAAAAGCGTCGTGCGGTTTGGTGTCGCAGAGGATTCAGCCTGCTACGGCATGCAGCCGCAAACCCAGCGCCTTCATGACTTTCATGATAGTCGCGAATTCCGGATTTCCAGTGCTGCTCAGCGCTTTATAAAGGCTTTCACGACCCAGACCTGCATCTCGCGCAACCTGAGTCATGCCTTGGGCGCGGGCAATGTCATTAAGCGCTGCACGGATGAGAACGCCATCGCCAGCATCTTCGTCAAAACAAGCGTCCAGGTAAGCCGCCATTTCCTCGGGCGTTTTCAGAAATTCTGCAGCGTCGAAGCGGGTGAATTTTTCGGTCATGACTTACTCCTCATTACCGATGCTTTGCGCCATCCGGATGGCGCGTTTGATATCTCGTTTTTGTGTCGACTTGTCGCCCCCCAGCAGTAGCAGATAAATCACGTCACCTTTACGTGTGAAGTACATCCTGTAGCCGGGACCGTAATGAACACGCATTTCATAAACGGCACTGCCAACGAACTCGCAATCACCCATGTTTCCATGCTCTGCACCTCGAATTCTGGCGATGATTCGAGCTTTGCCATTGGTGTCTTTCATCGAGTCGAGCCAATCGGCAAATGCAGGGGATCGTTCAAATTCGATCATGTCGAAATCGTATTCCTTGGGATACAGACTGACAAGCCGCATTTTTCTTGAGCGCTGCAGTGCGCTTCAAGAATTTGCTCGCTGCAAATCTGTGGGGATTAAAGGAATCGAAATCTTGGGGTGAGGTGGCAAGAACGAACAGTCAGATGCTTCCTGAAAATTTGCCGGTCAAATCAAGGATTAGCTCGAAATCAGGAATTATCTGACGTAGAGAGGGCTTCCAGGACTTCAGACGTGCTCATGAACTCCCGATCAACCCCCGCCAACTCCGGCCGCTTCAACACCATCACCGGCACCCCAAGCTCCCGCGCCACTTCCAGTTTCGGCTCGGTTGCGGTGCTGCCGCTGTTCTTGCTGATCAGCACGTCGATCTGCCGCTGTTCGAACAGTGCCCGCTCATCCTCCAGCAGAAACGGCCCACGGGCGCCGATCACTTCGCAGCGTTCGTTGCCGGGGTAGACGTCGAGGGCGCGCAGGGTCCAGAACTGGTGCGCAGGGATTTCATCGAGGTGCTGAAGCGGTTCGCGGCCAAGGGTGAACAGGGGGCGGCGGAAGGGTTCGAGGGCGGTGATCAGTTCGGCCCAGTCGGCGACTTCGCGCCAGTCATCGCCCGGCTGTGGTTGCCACGCCGGGCGGCGCAGGGCCCAGCAGGGAATGCCGGTGAGTTGCGCGGCGGTGGCGGCGTTCTGGCTGATTTGGGCGGCGTACGGATGGGTCGCGTCGAGCAGCAGATCGATGCCTTCATCGCGAATGAACTGCGCCAGACCCTCGGCACCACCATAGCCGCCGACGCGCACCTGACACGTCAGGTCGGTAGGCACACGGCCAACCCCGGCCAGGCTGTAGATGTGTTCCGGCCCCAAGGTGCGTGCGATGGCCAGCGCTTCAGTCACGCCGCCCAGCAACAGAATCCGTTTCATACAAAAGCCCCCGCATGGCCAACGATGCCGCCCTGACGATCAATCGCAAACACCTCGACCTGCACCTGCGCCGGCACCACGCTGTGTGCGAATTCCAGAGCATGACGGCAGACCTCGTCGCCCAGCGCAACGCCCGCCGCACTGGCCATCGCCAACGCCTGCTGACTGGTGTTCGCCCCGCGAATAGCTTGCTGCAAGGCGTCATCGGCGCCAATCGCCGCCGCCCATTCGGCCAGTTGCGGCAGGTCGATGCTCGAATGGCGCGAGTGCAGATCCATGTGCCCGGCCGCCAGTTTGCTGATCTTGCCGAAGCCGCCGCACAGGCTGAGTTTATCCACAGGCACTTTGCGCAGGTGCTTGAGTACGGCGCCGACGAAGTCGCCCATTTCGATCAGGGCGATTTCCGGCAGGTCGTAGACCCGGCGCATGGTGTCTTCGCTGGCGTTGCCGGTGCAGGCGGCGATGTGCAGGTAGCCGTTGGTTTTTGCCACGTCGATGCCTTGATGGATCGAGGCAATGTACGCCGCACAGGAAAACGGCCGGACGATGCCGCTGGTGCCGAGGATCGACAGGCCGCCGAGAATCCCCAGGCGCGGGTTCATGGTTTTCAGCGCCAGGGCTTCGCCGCCCTCGACATTCACCGTCACCTCGAAGCCGCCGCGATAGCCGGTTTCTTCGGCGAGCAATGTCAGGTGATCGCTGATCATTTTTCGCGGCACCGGGTTGATCGCCGGTTCGCCGACGGCCAGCACCAGCCCCGGCCGAGTGACGGTGCCGACGCCTTTGCCGGCGATGAAGCGGATACCCGGCTCGGCCATCAGTTGCACGCGGGAGTAGAGCAGGGCGCCATGCGTCACGTCCGGGTCGTCGCCGGCGTCCTTGAGGGTTCCGGCTTCGGCGCCGTTCTCGGTCAGCCGACAGAACTCCAGGCGCATCTGCACCTGCTTGCCCTTGGGCAATACGATTTGCACGGCGTCCGCCACCACTCCACCGAGCAACAGGCGCGCGGCGGCGAGGCTGGTGGCGGTGGCGCAGCTGCCGGTGGTCAGGCCGCTGCGCAGGGGCGCAGGTTGTTCGGCGGTTTCGTCACGCATCGAGGGGTTTGACCAGATCGAGCAGGGTGATCGGCAAGGCCTGACGCCAGGTGTCGAACTCGCCCAGCGGCTGCGCCTGGGCGATGTGGATGCGGGTCAACTCGCCGCCGTGGCGTTCGCGCCAGCTCATCAAGGTCATTTCGCTTTGCAGGGTCACGGCGTTGGCGACCAGTCGGCCACCGGGTTTCAGTTGCTCCCAGCAGGTTTCCAGCACGCCTTCGCGGGTAACGCCCCCACCGATGAAAATCGCGTCCGGGCGTTCCAGCCCGACGAGGGCATGTGGTGCGCTGCCGCGAATCAGTTGCAGGCCGGGAACTCCCAGCGCATCGCGGTTGTGTTCGATCAGTTGCTGGCGACCGTCATCGGCCTCAATGGCGAGGGCGCGGCAACTCGGGTGAGCGCGCATCCATTCGATGCCGATCGAACCGCTGCCAGCGCCGACGTCCCACAGCAGTTCGCCCGGTGTCGGGGCGAGGCGGGCGAGGGTGATGGCGCGCACGTCGCGTTTGGTCAGTTGTCCGTCATGTTTGAAGGCAGAATCCGGCAAGCCGGCGAGGCGTGACAGGCGCGGTGTCTGCGGATCGGCAAGGCACTCGAGGGCGATCACGTTGAGGTCGGCAATGACCGGATCGTTCCAGTCGTTGGCGGTGCCGTCGATCCGGCGTTCGGCGCTGCCGCCCAGATGTTCCAGAACACTCAGGCGACTGGCGCCGAACCCGCGCTCGCGCAGCAATGCCGCAACAGCCGCCGGGGATTGACCGTCGTTGCTCAGCAGCAACAGCCGCACGCCGCTGGATAACTGACCATTGAGGGCCGCAAGCGGACGAGCCACCAGCGACAGCACGCTGACATCCTGCAACGGCCAGCCCAGTCGGGCGGCCGCCAGCGAGCAGGAGGACGGGGCTGGCAGAACCAGCATCTCGGCCCCCGGCACCTGCCGCGCCAGACTCGCGCCAACGCCGTAGAACATCGGATCACCACTGGCCAGCACGCACACCGCTTCGCCACGGCGCTCGAGAACCGGGGCCAGAGAAAACGGGCTCGGCCACAACTGGCGCTCGCCACGGATGCACACCGGTAACAGATCGAGCTGACGCTGACCGCCGATGATCCGCGAAGCGCCCATCAGGGCGCGTCGGGCATTTTTGCCCAGGCCCTTGAAGCCGTCTTCACCGATTCCTACTACTGTCAGCCAGGGTGACATCTGTAGCCCCTCAAAAAAGTGTCCGCAAACGCGCCGTTCCGACGGGCAGACTTTTCATGCCGTCGGACAAAGCAGGCATAATACCGCGCCTTCGCCCGCGAAGCGCCTTTCCCACAGAGCTGCCAGCCCTTGAACGAACGCCCGATGTCCAACGCCATACGCCCCTCGGCCTGTCCGGGGTTGCTGCGTATCGTCCAGGCGCTGGATGGCGGTATCTGCCGGATCAAGCTCGATGGCGGTTCGATCTCGGCCGATCAGGCCGATGCGGTGGCCAATGCCGCCGAGCGGTTTGCCGGCGGGGCGATCGAGGCGACCAACCGGGGCAATCTGCAGATTCGCGGCATCGGCGATCAGTCCGCCGCGTTGATCGACAGCCTGCTGGCCGCCGGGCTCGGGCCGCGAACCGCGACGGGCGACGATGTGCGCAACCTGATGCTCAGTCCGGCCGCCGGCACCGACCGGCAGATGCGCTTCGATACCCGTCCATTGGCCGGGCAGATCCTCGAGACCCTGCAACGTCATCCGCGTTTCCATGAGTTGAGCGCCAAGTTCGCCGTGCAACTGGATGGCGGTGAAGCGCTGGCGATGCTCGAACATCCCCACGATCTGTGGTTGTCGGCATACGAAGATCGCGGCGATACGCTGTTGGCATTTGGTCTGGCGGGTTGCCCGACGGATCGACCGCTGGCCGCCGTGACGCTTGCGGATGGACATGCGCTGGTGGTCGCGGTGCTGGAGTTGTTCCTCGAACTGGCCCGACCGGAGCAGACACGAATGCGCCATCTGCTGGATGAATGCCCGGCGCCGATGTTCCTCGAAAAACTCGGTCAGCGGATCAGCCTGCTAGCTGTAGGTGATTGGCAACGTGGAGCCGTGCAGGAAGGCTTGCACATCGGCATTCATCCTCAGCAAGTGGCAGGTCAGGTCTATGTCGGTGCTGTACCGGCGCTCGGTCGTCTCGATCCGGACATGCTGCGAGGTGCCGCGCAATTGGCCAGAACCTTTGGCGACGGCAGCCTCCGTTTCACACCCTGGCAAAGTCTGTTGCTGCCCAATGTGCGGGAAGCGGACTCAGTCCAAGTGCTTGATGCTCTGAGCAAGCTGAACCTGCTGACCCAGACCGAAGATCCGCTGTCACACCTGATCGCCTGCACCGGCTCCAACGGTTGCGGCAAAGGCCTGGCCGACACCAAACACGATGCCCGCCTGCTGGCTACGCTGTTGCCACACACCGTGGATGTGCACCTGTCCGGCTGTTCGCGTTCCTGCGCCGCCGCACATCGGGCTGCCGTGACTCTGCTGGCGGTCGGCCCCGGTCACTACGATCTCTATTTTCGCGATGCAGCTCTGCCGGGTTTCGGCGCGCTGCACGCTCACAACCTTACTATCGAAGCGGCCGCGACTCTGCTCGCCGCCCGCTCACGGAGCCCCCTTGATGCTTGATTACATCCGCGACGGTCAGGAGATCTATCGCAACTCCTTCGCGATCATTCGCCGCGAGGCGAACCTCTCGCGCATCCCGGCCGACCTGGAAAAACTCGCGGTGCGGGTGATCCATGCCTGCGGCATGGTCGAGTCCATCGACGGGCTGCAATTCTCCGAAGGCGCGGGCAAGGCCGGGCGCGATGCGCTGGCTGCGGGCGCGCCGATCCTGTGCGATGCGCGGATGGTCTCCGAAGGCGTGACCCGTGCACGCCTGCCGGCCAACAACGAGGTGATCTGCACCCTGCGCGACGACAGCGTGCCGGAGCTGGCGCGTGAGCTGGGCAACACTCGCTCGGCAGCGGCGCTGGAACTGTGGCGCCCGCATCTGGAAGGCAGTGTGGTGGTGATCGGCAACGCGCCGACCGCGCTGTTCTATCTGCTGGAAATGCTCGACGCCGGCGCTCCGAAACCGGCGCTGATCCTTGGCTTCCCGGTGGGCTTCGTCGGTGCTGCCGAATCCAAGGCCGAACTGGCCGCCAACAGCCGTGGCGTGCCGTTCGTGATCATGCAGGGCCGCCTCGGCGGCAGCGCCATGGCCGCCGCTGCCGTCAATGCCCTCGCCACGGAGATCGAATGATGCAGGCTAAAGGACGTTTGATTGGCCTGGGCGTCGGCCCCGGTGATCCGGAACTGATTACCGTCAAGGCCCTGCGCCTGCTGCGCGAATCGCCGGTGGTGGCGTATTTCGTGGCCAAGGGCAAGAAGGGCAACGCGTTCGGCATCATCGAAGCGCACCTGCAGGACGCCCAGAATCTGCTGCCGCTGGTGTACCCGGTGACCACCGAAGTGCTGCCGGCGCCGCTGTCCTACGAGCAAGTGATCAGCGATTTCTACGATGACGCTGCCGAGGAAGTGGCCGCGCATCTGGATGCCGGTCGCGACGTGGCGGTGATCTGCGAAGGCGACCCGTTCTTCTACGGCTCCTACATGTACCTGCACGATCGCCTCGCCAGCCGTTACGAAGCCGAAGTGGTGCCGGGCGTTTGCTCGATGCTTGGCGGTGCTTCCGTGCTGGGCGCGCCGCTGGTGTATCGCAATCAGAGCCTGTCGGTGCTGTCCGGCGTGCTGCCTCATGAAGAGCTCAAGCGTCGTCTGGCCGATGCCGATGCGGCGGTGATCATGAAGCTGGGGCGCAACTTCCCGAAAGTGCGCGACGTGTTGGCAGAGCTGGGCCTGGCCGAGCGTGCGCTGTACGTCGAGCGCGCAACCATGGCCAATCAGAAGATCGTCCCGCTGGATGAGGTCGAGCCGATGTCGTCGCCGTACTTCTCGCTGATCATTGTTCCCGGCGAACGGTGGCAAGGCTGATGACCCATTCCACACCGGCCATCGTCATTCTCGGCCAGGGCGCATTGGCCACGGCCCGTCGCCTTCAACAGGTCTATCCGGCTGCGCAGATCCACGGGCTCAAAGGACGTGTCGAAGGGGCTGATCTGACTTACAGCGACTTCGGCGCGACCCTGCGCGAGCTGTATCAACAGGACACGCCGATCATTGCGCTGTGCGCGGCAGGCATTGTCATTCGCACACTGGCGCCGCTGCTGCTGGAAAAAGGCGTCGAGCCACCGGTGCTCGCCGTGGCTGAAGACGGCAGCGCCGTGGTACCGCTGCTCGGCGGCCTGGGCGGGGTGAATGTCATGGCCCGTGAGATGGCGACTGCACTTGAAGTGCCGGCGGCGATCACCACCAGCGGCGAATTGCGCTTTGGCACCTGCCTGCTCAACCCGCCCGGCGGTTATGCCCTCGGCGATCTGGAGCAGGGCAAGCGTTTTGTGTCCGATCTGCTTGCCGGCCACAGCGTGCGCATCGATGGCGCCGCGCCTTGGCTTGAGCAGGCGCAACTGCCGGAAGATTCACAGGCGCAGCGCTCGATTCACGTCGGCAGCGATGCCCGCGTGGCGAGCGCCAGTGAGTTGCTGATTTATCCGCGCAGCGTGGCGGTGGCGGTCGGTGCCGATGTGGCCGACCTGCCGGATGCGATTCGCAATGCGTTGCTGCAGGCCGGTGTGGCGATTCAATCGCTGGCCTGTCTGGTGGCGGCTGACGTTCAGATGGCCAGCCCGGCATTGCGTGAAGCAGCGCTTGAATTGGCGGTGCCGCTACGCTTTGTTGCGCCAGCGAGTGACATCGCGGAGCTGGCAATCCATGCCGTCCCAGACGTTCGAATCATCACAGCATCCCACGACATTGCCATCGCCGTGGCCGAACAGCCGCTGGATGTTTCGCAGGTCGGTCGTCCGCGTGGACGTCTGGCCGTCATCGGTCTCGGGCCGGGTGCCGCCGAGTTGATGGTGCCGGCAGTGAAGGCCGAACTGGCCCGGGCTACCGACGTGCTGGGTTACGAAACTTACGTGCGTATGGCCGGCCCGTTCCGCGACGATCAGGTGCAGCACTGCACCGATAACCGCGAAGAAATGCAGCGCGCTCGCCATGCCTTCAGACTGGCCGCTCAGGGCCGTTCGGTGATTGTGGTTTCGTCCGGCGATCCGGGGGTGTTCGCCATGGCGGCGGCGGTGCTTGAGGCGTTGCACGAGTCGACGGATCCGGCGTGGCACAGCGTCGATTTGGAAATCCTGCCGGGTGTTTCCGCGTCGCTCGCCACCGCCGCTCAGGCCGGTGCGCCGCTGGGTCACGACTTCTGCGTGATGTCGCTGTCGGACAACCTCAAGCCGTGGTCGATCATCGAAAAACGCCTGGACCTGGCCGCCGAGGCGGATCTGGCGTTGGCGTTCTACAACCCGATCTCCCGCGCCCGTCCGTGGCAACTGGGGCGAGCGCTGGAAATCGTTGCGCAACATCGCACACCGCAAACGCCAGTAGTGCTGGGCCGCGATATTGGCCGGCCGGGGCAGACACTGCGAGTGACAACGTTGGGCGCACTGACACCGGATCAGGTCGACATGCGCACGATGGTGCTGATCGGTTCGTCCACCACCTGTACTTTCCCTCGCAGCGAGGGCGGTGAGTGGGTGTATACGCCGCGTTGGTATGGGGAAAAACCGGCCGGATGACAGCGCTTTTGTAATCCGTTTTGTTTCTCTACATGGATGTCAATAACAAGGCCGCGAATGAAAGTTCGCGGCCTTGTCTGTTTTTGCGTGGCCTGTTTTCGGAATCATATTTAATTGTTGTAAAAAATCTTGAGCTGATGTTGTTGGGTGTTTCTTCTGACATTGTTTGAATGGCTTCATGTTTGTCTGTGAAGTTCTTTTGCACTAGTTTTGCGTTCGATGGGTTTTTAAGGTTCCACCGTTTTGGTTTGTCATCAGAGGATTTCTCTCTTGGCTAAGTGTTTGGTGCGCGCTTGTTTTTGGTGCGTATGTCATTGGATGTTTCAAGGAAGTCGGTTCATGCAAGATGCAAAAGTTAAAGCCGTTGATGGTGAATATGTAAAATTCGTCAATTTGTTCAAGTTGGCGGACCTTGAACAGGCACTGTCGCCGTACAAGAACACCCGACAATATGATGCCGTTATCCGTTATTACTTTGCCTGCATCGGCCTGCTTGATTCGCCGCGGCTGCTGCATCCTCTGGCGCTGTTCAAGCAGGCGCTGGGCGAATTTGGCCAGGGCCGTGTACGCCGGGAAGTGGAGCAGGAGCCGGCGCACAGCCCTGATACAGAATCGGCTCCCACCCTTTCACAAATAACTGACCGAGTTGAAAACTTCGAGTCGCGCCTGCTTAACAGCATCGAACAAATTAAATCGCCTGCGACGCAAGTACCGAAAATTTTGCACTTCGTGTGGCTGGGTGGGGGCATTAGCGAGATTCAGCGTGATTACATCAATCTCTGGAAACAAATACTGGCCGGGCAGGGATACAAAATCAATCTCTGGTATGACAGTGATGCAATGCTTGTTTATCAGACCACTCGCATTGTTGTTGAGGCCGCCAAAGCGCACGCGATGCAGAATGGTGGAGTTGACAGCGTTTCGGAAGGTGAACTCGGAGAAGCCTATGTAACGAGAGCCATTGTTCTGAAGCAGCAAATGTTTGCTCATATCAATGAGGCTGTAGCAAGCGGTGTATCAGCTGACGATGCCAGAATGCAGTTGTTGGCCAAAGCGTATGGTCAGCAGGACACAGATCTGAAACTGCTTAAAGAGCGCAATTTGCAGAGCCTGCAGGCGGTGGCCGGTGGCGACTTGCAGTTGCGCGATTTGGCCGGCACTTCGCAACCCATGCAGTTACAAGCCATTTACGATCAGGAAATGCGCATGCGCGGCAATCTTGCCGCGGGTTCCGATGTTGTGCGGCTAGAAGTATTAGTGCCAGAAGGCGGAATGTACTCAGATGTCGATAATCTTCCTCCCTTATTGAAGGAGTTGGGCGGTTTGGATATCAGCAAGTTCGGTCCGTATGCCGAGCTTGGCATCACTCAACTGCTGTTGGATCACAATCCACACTGGATGCCCGGACGTCAGGCATTGCGCAGTCGTTACAAGAGTTATGACCACTACATCCCCCAGGAACATCGTGCCGCGCTGGAGTCTTTTGCCAAAAGCGCGCCGGCGTTGAGTCAAGTCTTCCAGGCGCCGAGCGACCTGTTGGCACGCTCTTACATGCTGCGTGCCGTGGCTGAAATGGGTTCAGTGACCAACGCTTATCTGATGGCTCATCCGGGCGCGCCGATGCTGCAGTCGGTGCAGGAGTGTCTGCGTTTCAACTTTGCAGTGATCGACTCAGTCGCCATGGTGGGTAGGGCCAAAGGTGTCGCGCCAGATGACCACGGTGCCATGCAAAAGCTGGCGGTTGTCGAAATCGAGCGTCGACTCGGGCCTTTGAATGCGCTGTCTAATGTTCGGGAAATGGAAATGTATACGCTGGCGGATGCTATCGCCGGTTACCACAGAGACGGTATTCGTCCAGAAAAGGAGGTAACGATTTTTCTGACCGGTCCAGGGGCTATGCGCCGGGGCATGCAGGACTATGAACGGGCTCATTTCACACCTCGGGACGACGGCACCCTGAATCCAGAGCTGAGTATCGCTCCTCTGGGGACAGTTAATCGCTCTAGCGAGGAGGAGCAGGACCACTCATGGAAGGAAAACGCAGAGAATTTAGTTCAATGGGTAAAAGATGAAAAACAACGTTGGCACGACGGCCAATACAAAACCCGCTACGCCGGCAACATCGACGAACTGCTAAAACACTCGGCCGTCGAATTCGAACTCGGCTGGCCGCTCATCGAAGGACGCCATGTCCTGAATACCGAGCTGTTGCAGCGCATGGCCGAGCGCCTCGGTGAACCGTTTACCCAGGCGATGATGAGCGGCCACGATGGCAAGGTTGTGTTCGCTGAAAGGTTGCCGCTGAGCTTCGATGATCGTCAGGCCATCCGCAATCAGGACACTCGCCTGCGGCCACCGGCATTCCCGAAAAGTCCGATCGCCCAGAATCTCGCGCTGGATGAACTGTTGATCGGTCTGGGCGCCGGCTCCTGGCAACTTGCGCAGCTCAACCCGTTGCAGCGTTTGACGCTTGGGGCGTTGGTGGGCATCGAGTCACTGGACAGTCAGAGCTTTTCCGCCCTGAGCGGTGCGCTGGACAATCTGATCAACAGCGTCAGCGAGCGGGGGACGTCCGGGCGTTACGCAGTGATCGAGCAGCATCTCTATCAGCGTCGGACGCCCGCGTTCCAGGCAGGGATGGCGAGTGTCGAGGATGGCTTGCCGGCGAACTCGGTCAGCGCACTGAGCCTGAAGAAAAACGCGCTGGCCAACGCCGTGACGCTGTTTGACTGGGGGCGTCAGGTGGCGCAGATCCAGCGACTCGCGACGCGGGAACACCGTGAAAAGGTACAGGAACGGGTGGAGCAAGTGCTGAACCAGTTCGAGGCCGGAACCGCCAAACTGGTGCCTCAAGATCTTTTGATGCATGGACCAGGTGACACGGCTGGCGGCCGTTGCTTTCCGCTGGTGCTGGCGATGAGTGCCGCCCTCACGCAGGGCGAGGTAGCGACCCGACAATTGCGCGAGCGGTTTTTCCTGACGGTACTTGAACCGGGGCAATCGGACTCGACGGCGTTTCTGGGGGCACTGGAGGAAATGCGTGGCATGAGCGCCGCAGAGGTCGGCACGGCGCTGGGGCGGGTCGATCTGGACACGGTGGTCGCGACCCTCGAGGAGTCTGTTAGCACCCGAACCCTGATGCTCAACTCGGACAACCACTCGATGCTGGTGGCCCGAACTGTAAACGGGGCGGCAGACGCTTATCACTTCTATGATCCGAACTTCGGCCTGTTCGAATTCGACAGTCCCGCGACCTTCAAAATGGCCCTGAAGCAATTTTTCAAGGACACGGACATGGCTCAACACTACGCCGTGTATGGCAAGGCTGGCAGGCCGCAGTTCGATCTGATCGATGTTCAGGGGGAGCAGGTTGCCGGTCTGGAGCTGTCGAGCGGCTTCAAGGTGGCTCAGTTGCTCAAGGATGAACCACTGCCGGACAAACCGTTCAGGCCCATTCGCCAGAGGGTGAACAGTGCTCACGGCCAGTCGCTGATGGCGAATTCGCGACTGGGCAGTGCGCTGCTGACTTCAGACAATCACTGGTGGGCGGAGCAGATCGCTGAGGCAACTTCGCGCTTGCAGGAGGGCCATGATTCGGTCACTCCATTGGTGCCGTTGTTCGATTCGCTGGAGGTGATACCCGAGGGCGGCTATCGGGTGAACATGATCGATCCGCAGAGTGGCGAGTCGGTGGCCATGGTCACCAGCCGGGATGATCGCCTGTTGCGAATCAGGAGTTACCTGACTGACCTGTTCTCGACCCTGGGGCGCAAACGTGCGACCGGCGCGGTGGTGGATCCGACCGAGGCGGCAGCGGTGCACACGCTCAATGCCGGGTTTGCGGTGCAGGCACTGATGAATGCGTTGCGCGGGCGTGAAGGCGACGAGCGCACATTGACCACTGCGGTGCAGTGGCATGCCTACGTCAACTACGCACAACTGGTGCATGGCAATGTGGTCGATGTGGCAGGGCTGATCGGTCTGGTGCAAGCCGCGTTGCGCGATGAAAAACTGATTGCCCGTACCAGTGCGAAGGTGGTCGGCGAAGCACTTGAGCCATTGACCGGCAGAGCCATCGGTGCTGTAGCCGGGCATGTGGCCAACGAGGGCGTCGGTGCCGTGCTGGGGCTGGCCAATGTCGGCTTCGATATCTATCAGTTGGCGAATGCCCGTAACGATGTCGAAATCGCGACCTATGCCACTCAACTGACATTCGACGCCAGCAGTCTGGCCCTGACGGGGGCGGGACTTGGTGCGGCGCTCGCCGGCGCGGGTACGGCGGCTGCAGTGCTGGGTGGCGCCGGGGTGATTCTGGGTGGCCTGGCAGTCGGCGTGGCTGCACTGGCGCAAAACTTCGCAACCATCGCAGAAGAAGCGAAAGCGGTCGGGCTGTTTTTCGCGGAACTGGAGCAGGCGCATCACGGTGCCGGGTATCGCTACAGCGGCGAGCAGGGTGCCTGGTTACCGCGACCGGCGCTGATCATCAACGGTCTGGATCTGGGCGCCGGTAAACTGTTGCTCGACAGCACTCGTCTGTATCCGCTGCGCGATCATTTCGGTGTACCGGAATTCGAGGTCGACTATTCACGCGCCATCAACCTGAGCAAGGAGCTGGGCTACCCCGCCGAGATGAAGTTCTCGCCACCGGCCGAGCAAGCCATTGTCCTGCCGTGTACGCCGATCACCTGCTACCGCTACGAGTACCAGATCCTGCCGTTTGCATCGCAGCGCCACGACAAGGGCTTCGACATCGCGCGGCGTCTGGAGAAGAAAAAAGCAGACGGTCAGTGGCTGTTCCTGTTTTCGTTCTACTCGTTTCCCAGCCACTACATCCTCTATCGGATGTACCCCGATTATCGGCCGACCGAGATCAACGTCACGCTCGATGCGCAGGCACGCAAACTGGTGGTGCCGGTCATCCCCAAGCCATGGCACGAGCAGATCAGCTATCGGATTCAGGGCGGTGGAGGCACATGCACACTCGTGCTCAACCCCGGCGTCAACGTCGGACTGACGTCAGTAGGCAAACAAAAGGACCGCTGGATCATTGTCGCGCCGTGGGCCGTCGAGACGGACATCGTGTTCGGCAGCAACGGGCAATTCAGTATCAAAGGCTGCGAATTCAAGGTGACGGCTGACATAGCGCCGGAAATTTCCCTGCTGATCGAAAATGGCCGGCTCTTCCGGATTGCCGGCGACAAACGGCTTGAGCTGGATCTTCTGGAAGAACAGGCGCCCAAAGGGCTGGACGGCCAGATCCTGCAGGATCATCTGCAAGACCTGGCGCGAGCCCATCGATTGGCGCTGCGCTACACGCCGATCCACGACTATCTGATTCCGTTCGAAAACATCAAGGTTCCGCGCTACACCAATGGCTGGTACGACGCCGCGCAGGACCGGATCCTCTACATTCGCAACGACGAGGTGTTCGACGATGAGGGGCTGTTGTCGGTGGTGGTCGGCGGCTTGGCGTTTTTCCACGATCCGCTCGGTTACGAGATCTGCCAGGTTGATGCTGGCACGGGACTGCTCAGTCATCGCTATCGTTTGATGTTCCGTCGCACTGGCGTCAGCACGATCCGCAGCGTCGAAGCCGATGGTCAGGGCGTCGTGCATGTGGTGCAGGACTATGCCCATGAAGACGGCACGCTTGAGCGCCTCAATTACCTGATTCACGAAGGCTTGCTGTGGCTGAGTTCGGTTACCCGCGGACTTGAACCGACCTTCGAGTCGCTGCTCGATGACAGCACTCCCTTGGCCGGCTGGGCTCCGATACTGGGCGAGTGGGTGGTGCCCAAACCGGTCTACGATGACAAGGGGTATGCCACGGTCGACTGGCAGTTCGCGCCTTACGTTTCGATCTGCTGGAAGATCGAAGAGAACGCCCGGGACATGGCCTGGATTCGTACCCGTGACAATCTGATCGTGCGGCCGGTACCGCGTCGTCGTCATGCACGCGGCTGGCCCGACTCGGTCCAGAACCTGAACGAGTTGATGCTGCTGACGCTGGCTGATGACGTCGACGTGTTTGTCATATACGACCGCCAGCTTCAGAACCTGTGCCGGGTGCAGCGCACAGTGGAGGAAGGGCAGGGCCAATGGTCGCACCGCTGGGTGCAACCTGGGGGCTTGAAACAGGTGACTGCTGAGCACACGGGTTATCAGGCGCGGACCGAGGACGGGTTGTCGTTCGAGATCGGTACCGACGGCGAAGTGCGTTTTGCGGGTCTGGCCGAACCATGGCTCAAGGGACGAGGGCAATGGTGGCTGGCGCTCGAAGCGGTGGCCCGGCAATACACCGTTGAACAGTTCCTGATTGTCGGCATTGCCAATGCCGCTGGCGATGCACGCTTGCACGCCTGGTACGTGGGAGGCCGCCTGCTGCTGTGTGAGGCGCAACAGACGCAGCTCCAACTGCTCGGCATGACGCCGGACAATCAATCGGCATGGCTGTTCGAACCCGAAAGCGGCGAGGTCTGGCGCCAGACCTTTATCGATAAAGAGCAACTCGACCAGGCCTTCGGAAAAGGCACGCAATTGTTACAGGCCGCATTGCTGCCCAAACCCGAACGACAGTGGACTGCCTGGCGTTTTGCCGATGTGCGGATCGACGGTGCTGGTCTTGTGGGCACGACGCGGGAGGGGGTGGTGCTGCAACTGGAACATCAGGCACCCCCGCTGATCACCGGCGTGCAGCATGATTGGCTGGCGGCCCATGGCGACAATCTGATCGGCAACTTGCAGGCCTTGCTGGCGAACGAGGCGCATCGTCCGTTCATTTCGATCGCTGCGCAGGACGCCAGTGTTCAGTGGTACATCGCCGACAGCGCACGGCTGATCCAGATCCCCGCTGCCGATTTGCCCAAGGATTTCGAGCTGCTCGGAACCCGGCGAAATACCGATGTCCTGCTGCATAAGCCGCAGGAGCGGGTCGTTCAGGGCTACCCGAGTTTGCGTCAGATCAAGCCGCTGGATTATGTCCAGCGCACGGGTGAGGTACTGGTGCTTGAAGGGCGGGTGGATGCCTACGATCTGCTGCCGCTGGTGCCGGACGATGTGCGCACACTGGTTTTGCGGGGGGGACGCGGTTCGATGAAATGGCACCTGTCCGAGGCGCTCATGCGCAAGCTCGATTCGCTGGTGGTGGATTGCCGTTATCCGCTGGTGGGTTTTCCGCAGTTCATGGGCCGCTTGATCCTGACCATGACCGATCCGCACAAGCTCGAAGTGGGGATGGTCGAGGAGCATCTGGTGGTGATTGATCCTGACAGTGAGCACTGTGTGCTGGTGCGCAATGCGGATGCGCCTGATCCGGCGCTGCGTGGTGATGCCATGCTTGAGGTCAAGGGGCTGCATCCATGTCAGGTGTCGACCCTGGTGCGTTGGCTGAAGGCGCGCAAGGATGAAACCGAAAGCGTGACGTTGAAAGCCTTGATCGATCAGGCTGGCGCGAAGAAAACCGTCGAGTCTGCCGGTTGAGGGCTTACGGGCACTGACGAAAAAAGACCGCCGACGTTACCGTCGGCGGTCTTTTCGTTTCAGGGTTCAAGGCACAAGGTAGCCTTTGACCCCGGTAAAGATGATCTGCGCCGCCAGCGCGCACACGAACAACCCCATCAGGCGGCTGACGATCTGCAGGCCCTGGTCACCGAGAATCCGCTCGATGCGGTTCGACAGGTACAGCACCACGCCAACCGTGAAACTGGCGAGCGCGATGCTCATGATCGCGATCAGCTTGTCATCCCAGTGCGGCTGGCTGACGCCCATCACCAGCAATGCACCGATGGTACCGGGGCCGACGGTCAAAGGAATGGTCAGCGGAACAATCGTCACATCCTGCTGCACGTTGTCGGTCTGTACGGCCGACTTGCCCTGCGCCATGCCCAGCGCCGAGATGAACAGCACGCTGCCGGCACCGATGCGGAAGGCATCCACAGTGATGCCGAACACGTCGAAGATCACCCGCCCGAACAGGTACAGCAACACGCTCGAAACCAGGGTGGCGATCGCAACTTTCCAGGCCAGGCGCCGTTGTTCCTTGCGCGAATAACCCCGGGTCAGGCTGATGAAGCAGGACAACACGAAGAACGGGCTATATAGCACCAGCATCTTCAGGTAAACGCTGAACAACACATGGAGCATGATTGAAACTCGCGCCGACGAAAGTTGAACGGAGTCTATCAGGCGGATCTGGCGTCATCACGCCATGTTCCGTTCGAGGAGTGAGGACTCGCCGAGATCAGGGCGTACGGGCCGTCGTGCGGTTTTGCTGATCACGCTGGGCCACCCAGTGCTCGATCAGTTCACGCAATTGCGAAAGCTCCACCGGTTTGGCCATGTGCCCGTCCATGCCGGCCTGACGCGCTCGCTCCTTGTGTTCGGCGAGGATGTGCGCGGTCAGCGCGACGATCGGCGTACGGATGCGCTGATTGCCGACTTCCCAGGCTCGCAGTTGCTGGGTGGCGGAGAAACCATCGAGGATCGGCATTTCGCAGTCCATCAACACCAGGTCGTAGCGCTGGGCTTTCATGGCCTGCAAGGCTTCTTCGCCATTACTGGCGGTGTCCGGTTGCAGATTGAGTTTGCCGAGCATGCCGCGGATCACTTTGGTGGAAATCGTGTTGTCTTCGGCGACGAGGATGCGGAAATCGCTCGGGACCTTGACGGCCGTGGCCGGGCCAGTCGGTTGTGGCTGGAACACGGCCTGGCCACGATTGCGCTGGTTCAGTTCGTCGGCCAGCGTGGTCTTGAGCGTGTAGCCGGCCACCGGTTTGGCCAGGATGCGCTTGATCCCCGAATTGCGCGCGATGATCTTGCTCGGCGCATTGCTGATGCCGGTGAGCATGATCAGCAGGATGTCGTGGTTCAGGCTCGGGTCTTCCTTGATCTTGGCCGCCAGTTGCATGCCGGTCATGCCGGGCATGTTCTGGTCCAGCAAGACCACGTCGAAGTAATCACGCAAATGCGCCTTGGTGCGCAACAGGGCCAGCGCTTCCTTGCCCGACGGTACCGCGCTGACGTTCAGGCCCCAGGCGCTGCACTGTTGCACCAGCACTTTGCGGCAGGTGTCGTTGTCGTCGACCACCAGTACCCGCGCGCCTTGCAGCGGACTGTCGAGATCGGAGGTCGGATGCTCCAGGCGGTCGGGATCCAGCGGCAGGGTCAGCCACAGCGTACTGCCCTGGCTGGCGCCGCTCTTGATGCCGAACTCGCCCTGCATCAAACGGATCAATTGCCGGGCAATCACCAACCCGAGATTGCCGCCCAGTCGATTGGCCGACAGGAAGTGCTTGCTGTGCAATTCGGCGTGCATCAGGGCGTCGCGTTCTTCCTGATCCATCGGCTGGCCGCTGTCCTGCACGGCAATACGCAGGCGCGGTTTGGTGCTGCGCTCATCGAGGGCAACCACCACCAGCACTTCGCCTTCTTCGGTTTTCTTCAGGGCGTTTTCCAGCAGACTCAGCAGCGTCTGGCGCAGACGCGTCGGGTCACCGCTGATGACCCGTGGCACCTGCGGCTGGATGAAGCTGATCAGTTCGACGTTCTGCTGTTCGGCCTTGGCGCGGTAAATGCTCAGGCAATCGTCGATCAAAGCATTGAGGTCGAACTGCACGTCGTCCAGTTCGATCTGTCCGGATTCGAGGCGGGAGATGTCGAGGATCTCGTTGATCAGGGTCAGCAGTTCGTTGCCGGCGCTGTGGATGGTCTGCACATAGTCGCGTTGCTTGACCGACAACGGCGTGCCAAGCAGCAGTTCGGTCATGCCCAGCACACCGTTCATCGGCGTGCGGATCTCGTGGCTGATCTTGGCGAGGAATTCGGCCTTGGCATTGATCTCGGCGTTGCTCGCGGCGAGGTCGCGGCTGATGCTGAAGCGGCTTTCGGTGATGCTGCGCTGGCGCTCACCGAGGGCGATGCTCATCAACAGGCCACTGATGCAGATGAAACCCATCAGGGTCATGATCAGACCTTGCGGCGCCACCAGGGTCAGCCCCAGCAAGGCCGGGAGGATGATCAGCGTGCCGATGTTGAACACCACCATCGCGGCGACGAACAAGCGGGCAGGGCGGTAGCCTTTCTGCCAGTGATAGAACGCCACCAGCAACATGCTCAGACCGGCCAGGGCCACCAGTGCGTAAGTGATGATGTTCAGCGGCAGGGTGTTGACGAACAACAGCAGCAGGCTGCAGATCACGATGAACAGGATGTCGCCCAGCAGCAGCTTGTTCAGCGGGTGCGGGCCGAGCGGGGCGAAGAAGCGGTAGGCGAACATCAGGCCGGCCGGCGCGGTCAGCAGCAGGGCCAGATAGGCGCCGGGAGTCTGGATCGCGTGCCAGTTCGGCAGCCAAGGACCGGCGAGGTTGAGCAGCAGCAACAGGCTCAGGCTCAGCAGCGCTTCGCAGACTGCCAGCCACAGGCTGCTGCGCGAGCGGGTGTAGGCGTAGCGGATCAGGTTGTGCAGGATCAGCATCGCCAGGCAGCCGAACAGCAAGCCGTAGATCAGCGTCTGATTATGGTTGGCCGCGCCCATCACCGCCGATTGCAGGGTGATGTACGGGCGTAACTGGTGGTCGGAGACCATTCGCAGGTAGATGTCGAGGGACTTGTCGCTTTGCGGCAGCGGCAGCAGAAAGTCGCTGCTCGGCAGGGGGCGCTCGGCCTGGGCCTGGACGGTGCCGGTTTCCCGTTGCTCGATCAGTCTGTCGCCATCGAGCACGTACAGATTGAGGTGCGACAGGTCGGGAGCGAAGATGCGCAGCACTTGTTCGTGCTTGCCGGGCGCCAGTCTGAAGCGCAGCCATAACGCGCCATCGGGTTCGGCCGCGGTGAGGCGGTCAAGCTCGATAGGGCTGAATTGATTGGTGTAGCGGGCGGAGCGGATGTCGCTCAGCTGGAGGTTGCCCTGATCGTCGAGCAATACCGACCAGCCACTGCCTTGCGCGGCTTGGGCCGGGAGCATGCAGAGCAAGGTCAACAGTGTGACGGTGAAGCCTATGGCAATCCTGAGCCAGCGCACGGCGAAATCCCTTCGTAGGTTGATGCCAGAATATAACGATGCGCAGCGTCGGAACAGTCCGGCAAGGACCAAGGGCCCTTGCCGGAAACACAGCGTAGCTTATTACCGGGTTTCGCCGCGTTCACGGGCAATGGCGCGGTAGCCAATGTCGGTGCGGTAGAAGCAGCCTTCCCAGTCGATGGCCTTGGCCAGTTTGTAGGCCTGCTCCTGGGCAGCACCCACGCTGGCGCCCATGGCAGTAGCGCAGAGCACCCGACCACCGGCCGTCACGACGTTGCCGTCCTTGAGCGCGGTGCCGGCGTGGAAGACCTTGCCTTCCAGGTTCGCTGCCGCGTCCAGACCGTTGATCGTCGCGCCCTTGGCGTAGTCGCCCGGGTAACCGCCAGCGGCCAGCACGATGCCGACGCTCGGACGTGGATCCCACTGCGCTTCGACTTTATCCAGGGCCTGGGCCAGTGCCGCTTCGACCAGCAACACCAGGCTCGACTGCAGACGCAGCATCACCGGCTGGGTTTCCGGATCGCCGAAACGGCAGTTGAACTCGATGACCTTCGGATTGCCGGCCTTGTCGATCATCAGACCGGCGTACAGGAAACCGGTGTAGACGTTGCCTTCCTCGGCCATACCGCGCACGGTCGGCCAGATCACCAGATCCATCACGCGCTGGTGCACGTCGGCGGTGACCACCGGAGCAGGGGAGTAAGCCCCCATGCCGCCGGTGTTCGGGCCGCTGTCGCCGTCGCCGACGCGTTTGTGGTCCTGGCTGGTGGCCATCGGCAGGACGTTCTTGCCGTCGACCATGACGATGAAGCTGGCTTCTTCGCCGTCGAGGAACTCTTCGATCACGACGCGCGAACCGGCGTCGCCGAAGGCGTTGCCGGCGAGCATGTCGCGCACGGCGTCTTCGGCTTCGGCCAGGGTCATGGCGACGATCACGCCTTTACCGGCGGCCAGGCCGTCGGCCTTGATCACGATCGGCGCGCCTTTTTCACGCAGGTAAGCCAGGGCAGGCTCGATCTCGGTGAAGTTCTGGTAGTCGGCGGTCGGGATCTTGTGGCGTGCCAGGAAATCCTTGGTGAAGGCTTTCGAGCCTTCCAGCTGCGCAGCACCGGCGGTCGGACCGAAGCAGTCCAGGCCACGGGAGCGGAACAGGTCGACGACGCCGGCAACCAGCGGCACTTCCGGACCGACGATGGTCAGGGAAACGTTCTTCTCGGCAAAATCTGCCAGTTGCTCGAGGGCCAGCACGTCGATGGCGACGTTTTCGCACTTGGCTTCAATCGCGGTGCCGGCGTTGCCCGGGGCCACGAAAACCTTCTGCACACGCGGATCCTGAGCCACTTTCCAGGCCAGGGCGTGTTCGCGGCCACCGCTGCCAATGATCAAAACATTCATTTCAAAAACCTCGGATGACGCTAATTCTGTAGGGGCTGATCGTTCCCACGCTCCGCGTGGGAATGCCTCAACGGACGCTCTGCGTCCGAGGGACGCGGAGCGTCCCGGGCTGCGTACCCACGCAGAGCGTGGGCACGATCAACAGTGGATCGTGTACTTAGTGGCGGAAATGACGCATACCGGTGAACACCATCGCGATGCCTGCTTCGTCAGCAGCAGCAATCACTTCAGCATCACGCATCGAACCGCCTGGCTGGATCACTGCAGTGATACCCACCTTGGCCGCATTGTCCAGGCCGTCGCGGAACGGGAAGAACGCATCGGATGCCATCACCGAACCGGCGACTTGCAGACCGGCGTGTTCAGCCTTGATCGCGGCAATACGTGCCGAGTTCACGCGGCTCATCTGGCCGGCGCCGACACCGATGGTCTGACGGTTCTTGGCGTAGACGATGGCGTTGGATTTAACGTACTTGGCCACTTTCCAGGCGAAGATCAGGTCGTGGATTTCCTGTTCGGTCGGTGCGCGCTTGGTCACCACTTTCAGGTCGTCGGCGCCGATCATGCCGATGTCACGGCTCTGAACCAGCAGGCCGCCGTTGACGCGCTTGTAGTCCCAGGCAGCAGCGCGGTCAGCCGACCAGTCGCCGCAGGCCAGCAGGCGCACATTGGCCTTGGCAGCAACGATGGCGCGGGCTTCTTCGCTGACGCTCGGGGCGATGATCACTTCAACGAACTGACGCTCGACGATCGCCTTGGCGGTCTCGGCATCCAGTTCACGGTTGAAGGCGATGATGCCGCCGAACGCCGACTCGGTGTCGGTGGCGTAGGCCAGTTCGTAGGCCTGACGGATGCCGCCTTCGGCGTCCGGGCTCACGGCCACACCGCACGGGTTGGCGTGCTTGACGATCACGCAGGCTGGTTTGACGAAGCTCTTCACGCATTCCAGCGCGGCGTCGGTGTCGGCCACGTTGTTGTACGACAGCTCTTTGCCTTGCAGCTGGGTGGCGGTAGCGATGCCGACTTCGGCCGGTTTGGCTTCCACGTAGAACGCCGCGCTCTGGTGCGGGTTCTCGCCGTAGCGCATTTCCTGGGCCTTGATGAACTGGCTGTTGAAGGTGCGCGGGAATTCGCTGCGACCTTCGGTGCTCAGGGTCTCGGCAGCCTGGTTCACGGTGCCCATGTAGTTGGCGATCATGCCGTCGTAGGCGGCGGTGTGCTCGAACGCCTTGAGCATCAGGTCGAAACGCTGAGCATAGGTCAGGCCGCCGGCCTTGAGGTTTTCCAGGACGTTGGCGTAATCGCTGGCATTCACCACGATGGCCACGTCTTTGTGGTTTTTCGCGGCCGAACGGACCATGGTCGGGCCGCCGATGTCGATGTTTTCGATGGCGGTCGGCAGGTCGCAGCCTGGTTTGCTGATGGTGGCTTCGAACGGGTACAGGTTGACGGCTACCAGATCGATCGGCTTGATGCCGTGCTCGTTCATGATCGCGTCATCGATACCGCGACGACCGAGGATCCCGCCGTGGATTTTCGGGTGCAGGGTTTTCACCCGCCCGTCCATCATCTCTGCGAAACCGGTGTAATCCGCGACTTCCACTGCGGCCACGCCGTTGTCCTGCAGCAGTTTGAAGGTCCCGCCGGTGGAAAGGATTTCCACGCCCAGGGCTTCCAGCTCCCTGGCGAATTCGAGGATCCCGGTCTTGTCGGAAACACTGATCAAGGCGCGGCGGATCGGCAGGCGGGTAGTCTGGTCGGTCATCTCAATTTCCATCAAAAGCAAGGGAAGTCAGCAAAAAAGGCGACCGGTTTTACGCGGGCGCCTTTCTGGTTTGATTGAATGCTTACAGCAGATCGTACTGCTTGAGTTTCTTGCGCAGCGTGCCGCGGTTGAGTCCGAGCAGCTCGCTGGCTTTGGTCTGGTTGCCCTTGACGTAGTTCATCACGCTTTCGAGCAGGGGAGCCTCGACTTCGGAGAGCACCAGGTTGTACACGTCCGTGACGGCTGCGCCCTCAAGGTGGGCGAAATAATTGTGCAGCGCCTTCTCGACACTCCCGCGAAGGGTCTGGCCTTCTTCGCTCGGTGTATTGAGGTGCTGTTTCAAATTCACGTTGTCGCTCACGGGTGTTGTTCCACTCACTAAAGTCTCGGTCATCATCGTCATGCGGCCACCCCTTCTCCGTCCCCTGTCAGGCTCTTGTAACGTTCGGCGAAGAACTCCCGAACGTTGGCGCATTGTGTTTCCGTACCATCCAAACGATTGAAACGGGCGCGAAACTCCTTGGCGCCCGGCAAGGTTGCGAGATACCAGCCCACATGCTTTCGGGCAATGCGTACACCCATCACGTCCCCATAAAAGGCGTGGAGGGCGGCCAGATGCTCAAGCAGAATGCGTTCCACCTCGATCAGCTCCGGCGCCGGCAGTTTTTCGCCGGTACGCAGGAAGTGGTCGATCTCACGAAAAATCCATGGCCGCCCCTGGGCGGCCCGGCCGATCAACAGGCCATCGGCACCGGTCGCGTCGAGCACGTAGCGGGCCTTTTCCGGCGATACGATGTCGCCGTTGGCAAAGACCGGAATCGACACCGCCTGCTTGATCGCGGCAATGGTGTCGTACTCGGCTTCGCCGGTGTACAGGTCGGCGCGGGTGCGGCCATGCACCGCCAGCGCCGTGATCCCGGCCTGCTCGGCGATCTTCGCCACGGTCAGGCCGTTCTTGTTGTCGCGATCCCATCCGGTGCGGATCTTCAGGGTCACCGGCACATCAACCGCAGCCACCACGGCGTGCAGGATCTCGGTAACCAGTGCTTCATCCTTCAACAACGCGGAGCCGGCAGCCTTGTTGCAGACTTTTTTTGCCGGGCAACCCATGTTGATGTCGATAATCTGTGCACCCAGTTCGACGTTGGCCCGGGCCGCATCCGCCAGCATCTGCGCGTCGCCACCGGCAATCTGTACCGAGCGTGGCTCGGGATCGCCTTCGTGGATCATGCGCATGCGCGACTTGCGGGTATTCCACAGGCTCATGTCACTGGTGACCATTTCCGAGACTACAAGCCCTGCGCCCAATCGCTTGCACAACTGACGAAAGGGCTGGTCGGTGACACCCGCCATGGGGGCGAGGATCAAGCCGTTCTGCAATGTATATGGGCCGATGCGTACCGCCGACATAGGACTTCCCTGAAGTGGGGCCGGATCATGAGAGTTCGAAAAAGGGTTGGCATGATACCCGCTCTCGATGACTGGATAAAGGCTGAATTGAACAAAATCTGAACAGTTATTCTGTTATTACCGCCGGTTTGGTCGGTCGATGCCCAGTCAGAAAACTGCCGTCAAACCCGGAGCGGTGAAGCGTTTCACTCGGGCGAGTGGAAACTCAGGCTGTAGTTCACCGCTTTCGGCCCCGGGTCGAGGATGTCGAGGGCGATGTGGATCGGCGTCTGCGGCGGCATCTCCGCCATGCCTTCAAGGTCGCCGTTGAGGTATTCGCCGGGTTTGAAGCGACGACTGGCGATCAGGTGGCCGTTGAGGTCGGCGAAGCGCAACTCCAGCAGCGGAAACGGTTGCGAGAAGGGCGCGCGGTTATAGATGATCGCGTCCACCACCAGCGCTCCGCTGAATTCCGGATGGCTGCGCACTACCAGGTTGCTGCTCTTGATCTTGGCGATGTCGACCTTGGACGGCACCGTGCAGCCGATCTGCGGGCACAGTTGCTGGAACCACGGGCGGTATTGATCCTGGCGAGCCAGCTCATCGAAATGATAGGCGATGTACTGACCGGCGAGAGCGCCAGCGGCCAAAAGTATCAACAACAGCCAGAGCAGGCGTCGGCCCCAGGGCGAACGGCGTTTCTGCCAGTCCAGTTGCAGCGGATCGTCGGTCAGGTCCTGCAGCACTTCGGCACGTACGCCGGGCTCGCTGCGTTCGCGCTTTTTACGCGGCGGCTCGACCGGTGTCAGATCGTCGTCCGTCTCGTCACTGGCCGACAGGCGTTCGTGGCGCGCGGAATGATCGATCGGGTCGTGCAGGCGCAGTTGCGGGATGGGCGGCTCGTCATCGAGGTCCACCGGTTCCAGCGACAACGAAGGTTCGGTGCGTTCCTGCTTCACCGGTTCGAGGTCGATGGCTTCGGTTTCATGCTCGGGTTCGCTGATCCGCTCGTCCGCCGGTTCGCTGAACAGGCTGTCCGACCACGGCTCGTCTTCCGGCTCATGGCTGTCGCGTCGAGCGCTGAGAGACTCTTCGCGCGGGCGGCCGAATTCGGTGGTCGGCTGGATTTCCCGCTGCTCGAGGCGGGCCAGTTCCTGATCCAGGTCCAGGCTGTCCAGATCCAGCTCGGCGGCGCTCCACTGCTTCTGGCTGATGGTGCGCGGCTCAGGCGGTTCGATTGGCTCGGGTGGTCTGGCGACGACCGGTGCTTCGGTGACCGGTGCCGGTTCGACGATGGCTGGCGCTACCGGCGTGACTGCTTCCTTGCCTGCGCGTTGTTCGAGCAACTGCTTGGCTGCGTTGAACACTTGCAGGCAGGAGCCGCAACGAACCACCCCGCGGGCCACGCTCAATTGAGTGTGGCTGACGCGGAAACTGGTTTGGCAATGCGGGCACTGGGTGACGAAGCTGTCGGTCATGCGGCGATCCGGATTGAGCAGGCGGTCATTCTAGCGCCGACGGCCGGTGATGCGCACCCAGCCATCGCGATTGGCGATCGGGTCGAGATCGAAGTCCTGCGCGTAGGCGGCGGCGACTTCTTCACCTTGTTCGGCGAGGATCCCGGACAGTGCGAGACGCCCGCCGGACTTGACCAGGCCGGACAGTTGCGGCGCCAGGGAAACCAGCGGGCCGGCCAGAATATTGGCCACCAGCACGTCAGCTTTGACCTGCGGCAGATCCTCCGGCAGGTACAGCGGGAACAGCTCGTCGGCAATACCGTTGCGACCGGCGTTGTCGCGGGAAGCTTCCAGCGCCTGCACGTCGATGTCGGTACCGACGGCTTCCTTGGCACCGAGCAGCAGGGCGGCGATGGCCAGAATCCCCGAGCCGCAACCGAAGTCCAGCACGTTGCAGTCTTTCAGGTCCTGACCGTCCAGCCATTCCAGGCACAGGGCCGTGGTCGGGTGGGTGCCGGTGCCGAACGCCAGGCCCGGATCCAGCAACAGGTTGACTGCGTCAGGTTGCGGCGCGGCGTGCCAGCTCGGCACGATCCACAGGCGCTGGCCGAATTGCATCGGCTGGAAACCGTCCATCCAGCTGCGTTCCCAGTCCTGGTCTTCGATCACTTCGCTGTGATGCTCGGGCAGCGGGCTGCCGGTCAGCAGTTCGAGATGGGCCAGTACCGGCGCCGCTTCGGTGCCGCCCTCGAACAGGGCCAGCAGGTGGGTGTGCGCCCACAGCGGGGTGGTATTGAGTTCCGGTTCGAAGATCGGCTGATCTTCGGCGTCCATGAAGGTCACCGAAACGGCGCCCACTTCAAGGAAAGCGTCTTCGTAGGTTTCGGCTTGTTCTGGGCTGATGGCGAGACGGACTTGCAGCCAAGGCATGGCGGGCACCTGTGAAAAAGATTGATTGCAGCCTAGCGGCCTGCGAGAAGCGCGCAAGTTTACGCGAGCGCGACGGTTTTGTGGGAGCGGGTAATGTGTGAGCAGATGAAACCTTCGGAAACAACAAAGCCGCCCGAAGGCGGCTTTGTCATGTGCGGGCTGAAGCTTAGTGCTTCTCGCCAGCCAGCTTGTGCTCAAGGTAGTGAATGTTCACGCCCCCTTTGCAGAAGCCTTCGTCGCGGGTCAGGTCACGGTGCAGCGGGATGTTGGTCTTGATCCCGTCAACCACGATTTCGTCCAGGGCATTGCGCATGCGTGCCATGGCTTCGTCGCGGGTGGCGCCGTAAGTGATCAGCTTGCCGATCAGCGAGTCGTAGTTCGGCGGAACTGCATAACCGCTGTACAGGTGCGAATCGACGCGAACGCCGTTGCCGCCTGGAGCGTGGAAATGCTTGACCGTGCCCGGGCTCGGCATGAAGGTTTTCGGGTCTTCAGCGTTGATCCGGCATTCCAGCGAGTGACCGCGGATGACCACGTCATCCTGAGTGAACGACAGCTTGTTGCCAGCGGCGATGCTGAGCATCTCCTTGACGATGTCGATACCGGTGACCATTTCCGAAACCGGGTGCTCCACCTGAACACGGGTGTTCATTTCGATGAAGTAGAAACGACCGTTCTCGTACAGGAACTCGAAGGTGCCGGCGCCACGGTAGCCGATGTCGACGCACGCCTTGACGCAGCGAGCGAGGACTTCCTTGCGGGCCTGCTCGTCGATGCCCGGTGCCGGCGCTTCTTCGAGGACCTTCTGGTGACGGCGCTGCAGCGAGCAGTCACGGTCGCCCAGATGGATGGCGTTACCCTGGCCGTCGGACAGAACCTGCACTTCGACGTGACGCGGGTTGGTCAGGAATTTTTCCAGATAGACCATCGGGTTGCCGAACGCCGCGCCAGCTTCGGTGCGGGTCAGCTTGGCGAAGGCGATCAGGTCTTCTTCCTTGTGCACCACGCGCATGCCGCGACCACCGCCGCCGCCAGCGGCTTTGATGATCACCGGGTAGCCGACTTCGCGACCGATGCGCAGCGCCGTTTCTTCGTCTTCCGGCAGTGGGCCGTCGGAGCCTGGAACGGTTGGAACGCCCGCTTCGATCATCGCGTGCTTGGCCGATACCTTGTCACCCATCAGGCGAATGGTGTCGGCTTTCGGGCCGATGAAAGCGAAACCGGAGTTCTCGACCTGCTCGGCAAAGTCGGCGTTTTCCGCGAGGAAACCGTAGCCTGGGTGAATGGCGGTAGCGCCAGTCACTTCAGCGGCCGCGATGATTGCCGGGATGTGCAGGTAAGAGTGCGCGGCAGAAGCCGGGCCGATGCAGACGGATTCGTCTGCCAGACCCAGGTGCATCAGCTCTTTGTCGGCCTTGGAGTAAACGGCGACGGTCTTGATGCCCATCTCTTTGCAGGCACGCAGAATCCGCAGGGCGATCTCACCGCGGTTAGCGATCAGAACTTTTTCCAACTTCGCAGTCATCAAAGGCTCTCCGCAGTTCAAACGATGGTGAACAGCGGTTGGTCGTACTCAACCGGCTGGCCGTCTTCGACGAGGATGGACTCGATCACACCGCTGGTTTCAGCTTCGATGTGGTTCATCATCTTCATGGCTTCAACGATGCACAGGGTGTCGCCTTTCTTCACGGTCTGGCCGACTTCAACGAAGGACGGCGAGGTTGGCGAAGATTTGCGATAGAAGGTGCCGACCATCGGCGAACGGGCAACGGTGCCGTTCAGCGCTGGAGCAGCAGCGGCAGCCGGAGCGGCGGCAGCGACTGGAGCGGCAGCGGCAACAGGTGCAGCGGCCGGAGCCTGCATCGGAGCCGGTGCGTAGTACTGCTGCGCCGGGGTCTTGCTGTGGCGGCTGATGCGTACGGACTCTTCGCCTTCCTTGATCTCGAGCTCGTCGATGCCGGACTCTTCCAGCAATTCGATCAGTTTCTTAACTTTACGGATATCCATGAATCATCAACTCCCAAGGGTCGGTCAGGGGCGTATAGCTTGTTGTTCAAGCTGCTCTAGTGCAGCCTCCAGGGCCAGTCGATAACCGCTGGCGCCAAGGCCGCAGATCACTCCCACCGCTACGTCGGAGAAGTAAGAGTGATGGCGGAAAGGTTCGCGTTTGTGCACGTTGGACAAATGCACTTCGATGAATGGGATGCTCACCGCCAGCAGCGCGTCACGTAATGCGACACTTGTGTGTGTAAAAGCTGCTGGGTTGATCAGAATGAAGTCCACACCTTCGCCGCGTGCGGCGTGGATGCGGTCGATCAATTCGTACTCGGCGTTGCTTTGCAGGTACAGCAGGTGATGGCCGGCTTCACGGGCGCGGCGTTCCAGGTCCTGATTGATCTGCGCCAGGGTCGTCGACCCGTAGGTCCCGGGTTCGCGGGTGCCGAGCAGGTTCAGGTTGGGGCCGTGCAGCACCAGTAGCGTTGCCATCTGCGTGTTCCTTGTTATGGGTGAGCCTTCGTCAGAACCCGGCGACTATGCCGCAAAGACTTTGTGACTGTCCAGTTCTCTGCAATAGCCAGCACGATCTCCGATGTTTGCGCGAAATATGTGACTGAGTGATCAGATCCGGTCATTCGCGCCGCCAAACCCCGCAGAGTTGCGATCAGACGCGGAAAGCCTGAACCGCTGTATGCAGTTGCCCACCCAATACCAGCAGATTCTCGCCCTGTTCGCGTCCTTCGCCGATGCGCAGCAAGTTATCCCCACCCAATTGGTGAATCCGTTCGCTGTGATCGCGGATTTCGCTGACCGCGCCACTTTGCTGCGCGGTGACATCGGCGATACGGACTGCCGTGTCGGAAATGGTCTGGATCGCGCCGACGATCTTGTCCAGCGCGCCGTCCGCCGATTGCGCCTGATTGGCTGTGGCTTCGGCGTGTTCAACCTGAGCGCGCATGCCTTCGACCGATTGTCGGGCCGCAGTTTGCAGACCGGCGATCAAGGTTTGGATTTCTGCGGTGGCGCCGGCGGTGCGCTGTGCCAGTGAGCGGACTTCCTCGGCCACCACGGCAAAACCACGGCCCATTTCCCCGGCGCGGGCGGCTTCGATCGCTGCGTTGAGGGCCAGCAGGTTGGTCTGGTCGGCAATCGAGCGAATCACCGTCAGCACGCCGCCGATGGTGGCCGACTCTTCGGCCAGATGCTCGATCATCTGCGCATTGCCTTGCACTTCCTCTACCAGCGCATGCAATCCGGTGAGGCTCAGGCCGATGACTTTTTGCCCATGCTCGACAGCCTGTCCCGCATGGCGGCTGGCGTCTGCGGCCTGACGCGCATCGCCGGCCACTTGCTGGATGGTCGCTTCCAGTTCGCTCAGGGAGTCGCGGATCAGTGCTGTATCGCCGGCCTGATGCTCCGCGCCGCTGTGCAGATCATTGCTCAGATCGGCGAGGGTGCGACTGCTGCCCGCCACTTGTTCGGCATTGCCGCGAATCGTCCCGACCAGATCCACCAGATAGGCACGCAGGCGGTTGAGCGACGCTTCGATGTCGTGCAGTTCGCGGTTGGTCTTGCCCAGATGAATGTCTTGGCTGAAATCACCCTCGGCCCAAGTCGACAACGCGGGCGCGAGATTGGTCAGGGTGCGGGCCAGGCGTCGTTGCAGGGTGTCGATCAGCAGGGCGATCAACAGGATCAGGCCGATCATCACGCCTTGCATCAGGCGGACTTCGCTCTGGATCTGGCCATGCTGGGCGCGCACCACTGGCTCCAGACCGGCGATGGCTTGTTGAACGGCAGCGATTTTCTGGTGGGTGGCGGTGCTGAGCTCGGTGCGTTTCTGGATCTGATCGCGAGTGCGGGCCAGTTCTGCAGGGTAACGGCCGAGCAAACTGTTGAGTTCGCGTTTGAGGCCGACGCCGGCATCTTCGGCGACCGCTTTTTCAGTGCTTTCAATGCCCATCATCGAGGCGAAATCGTCGCTGCCGGATTCACTGCGGGTGACCACGCCAAGCAAGGGCAGGGCATCGATTGCCTGGGCCTGGGTGCGGATGTTGGTGACTTCGCGCTCGACGTCGGCGGCCAGTTCACTGCGCCCGCTGCTGACCAGTTTGTCCCGGGCCAGCGACAACTTGCCCAGGTGTTGAGACGCCGCGAGCAGCGGCGTCAGGTAAGTCGCGTTGCCGCCGGCATAGGTGCTGAGCTGATCGAGGCTGGCGCTCAGTTCGCGCTCGGCCTGCAACAGCAACGCCTGTGGATCCCCGGCCAGTTTGCCGGCGGCGAGCAGGTCGGTCTTGCTGAATTCGTCGAGGCTAGACAGGCTCGGGCGTAGGGTGTCGGCCAACGCTGGCGGCAGTTCGCCGAGCTCTTTCTGCAGGCTGTCGATGGCCTGGCTGGCGCTGCTCAGGCGCAAGGCGTCGCCGCTACCGAGGTAGTCCTCGACGTTGCGCGCGACTTCATTCTGAAATTGCTGGGACAGCCCGAGGTAGCGCTCCATCAGCAGATAAGGGCGTTCGAGGGCTTTCTGCGACCACCACAGCGTGGCGCCGAGGGCCACGCAGACGGCGACCAGCAACAGCGTGTTGAGATTGGTGAGCAACTTCAGGCGCATGACGGCTACCAACGGCAGAAATGGTAAGCGCCTGAATTTATTGCGGTTCTGTTACAGGGTTATGACCGAATCAGTGGAATCCGGTGAAAAAGTGGCACTTTGCTTTGAGTCCCGCGCGGTCTGCACCCGATTGCGGCCTTCACCCTTGGCGCGGTACAGCGCCTCGTCGGCCTGGCTCGCCATCATCAGGCTGTCGGAATCGTCGTGCATCTCCACCACCCCGGCGCTGAACGTGCACCACAGATCGTGGGGTTGGGCCGGGTAATGGATTTCGGCGAAGCGCTGGCGAATTTCGTCGAGCACTTTGTGCGCGGCGTCTATATCGGTGTCGGGCATGACAATGGCGAATTCTTCGCCGCCGTAACGGCCGATGAAATCGGTCTTGCGCAGACGCTGCTTGAGGAACAGCGCCAGACTCTTGATCACCCGGTCGCCCATGGGGTGGCCGTGGCTGTCGTTGACCCGTTTGAAGTGGTCGATGTCGAGCATCGCAAAACTCAGCGGCTTGTTTTCGCGGCGGGCGCGGAACGAGCAGTCTTCCAGTAACTGAAGAATGTGCGTGTGGTTGTACAGGCCGGTGAGGCTGTCGCGGACCATTCGCGCCTTGAGATTGCGTGCCCGTGCCGCGCGGTTGCGCACCGTGGTGATCAGGTGACGCGGCTTGATCGGTTTGGTCAGGAAGTCGTCGCCACCCTCGCTCATGGCGTCGAGCTGCTTGTCCAGGTCGTCTTCGGCCGACAGGTAAATGATCGGCACGCTGACGTAGCGATCGTTGTGGCGGATGACCTTGGCCAGTTCGGTGCCGGTGCAGGCTGGCATGTACATGTCGAGGATGATCAGGTCCGGCTGGAAGTCCGCCAGCTCGGCCATGGCCTGAATCGGCTCGATCAGCGTGCGGGTGACGATCCCGGCGCTGTTGAGCAGCCGCTCGGTGTGCATCGCCTGGGCGCGGGAGTCGTCGATTATCAGCACTTTATAAGGTTCGTACTGGGCGACGCAGGTCAGGACTTCGATTTTTTCCAGCAGGCTCGAGGCTTCGAGGGTGCCGGTGAGAAACTCCTGACCACCGGCGCGCACGGCGGCGAGGCGGGTCGGGGTGTCGGTTTCATGCAAGCTGAAGAACAGCAGCGGCAACGGTTCTTCCAGACCTTGCTGGGCTTCGGCGGCGAGTTTCAGGCCGACGCCGGCGCCGCTGAAGTCCACGTCCATGACGATGGCGGCCGGCAGGCGCTCGACCATCGAGGAGCGAAACGCCGACACGCTGTCCAGCGCCTGGGCGCTCAGACCAAAAAATTCAAGTTGCTTGGCCAGCCGCTCGGCGCGGTCGTGATCCTGAAGCATCACGTAGATCGGTTTGCGCAGGGGCGGCAGAAAGGTCTGGTCGAGCTGATCACCATGGCGCAGGCCGGTGCGCGACAAACGCTGCATCAAACGGTTGAGGTCGGTGATCAGGCCGCTGCTCAGGCGCCCGCGATTGGCGTCCACCGCTTCCAGCGACTGGCTGATGTGGTGGGCGAGTTGAGTGTGCTCGGGCTGTTCGAAGCGCTCGGCAAAACGCAGCAGGCGCAGGTTGGCCTCGCTCAGTTCGGCGAGGTCGGCAGTGGACCACTCACTGCGTTGCAGGCGCTGCCATATCTCAAGAATCTGACGTGCCTGATGAATTACCCGCTGGGCAAAGTGGTGCTTGAGGCGCTCACGGCTGGGGTCTTCTGGCTCGGTCATATCCTGACTACTAGTTAGGGTGCATGCTGAGATCGACTGGTGGCTCTATGCTAGCACCTCTTTCCGGTTACATGAGTGTCGTACGTCAATAATCTGCGGTGCGTCACCATTCAGTTTCCGACCGGCGGGTTTCAATCCGAACCGGATCATCGGGAAAGTCCCCGTGAACAGGGCACTTCGTGGCGTATCGAGAAACAGGTTCTGCCGAAAGCGCGAAACGAAAACCTGAGGGTTCACGAATTTTTCCATCGGTATCGACAAGGTTTTCTCAGGGCGACGGGTATCAGGGAATCCCTTAGCGCACGACGGCAAGCCCAAAGAGTCACCCCCTGTCATTATTGACGGGTGCGGGCCAGAGGCACGTTGTTGTATGGTTGCTGTCGAACCGTTGAACCCAAGATTGAAAGGATATCGCCATGCTGGACTGGAAGAATCGCGCGGGCAGCGCGCCCGAACGTGCCGCCGAGCCGAAGTCGGCCGCGCGCAGCTATGTTGGCGGCCTGTTGTTCAGCCGCGCGCTGGCCACGCTGGTCGGTATTTACCTGTTGGTGACCATCGGTCTGGGCTGGTACTGGAGTGAAGAGCCGGCCCTGTTTCCGGTGGCGCAGAACGCACAGCTTGCCGCCGAGAAAGAAGGCAAGCAGATGGTGGTTGGCTATACCACCGTCGAAACCCTGAAGACCGTCGCCGGCACGCTGCTGAACAAGCCGGGCGGCTACATTTCCAATGACCGTTTCCCGCCGGGCCTGTGGATGGACAACATGCCGAGCTGGGAATATGGCGTACTGGTGCAGGTGCGTGACCTGACCCGTGCCTTGCGCAAGGACTTCGCCCGCTCGCAGTCGCAATCGGCTGAAGACGCCGATCTGGCCAAGGCCGAACCGCGCTTCAACTTCGACAACAAGAGCTGGATCCTGCCGTCCAGCGAGTCGGAATACCAGGAAGGCATCAACTCCCTGAGCCGTTATCAGGCGCGCCTGTCTGACCCGACGCAAAAGAACGCGCTGTTCTACGCTCGCGCCGACAACCTGAACAACTGGCTGGGTGATGTCGGGACTCGTCTCGGTTCGCTGTCGCAACGCCTGTCGGCCAGTGTCGGCCGGGTCAAGCTCAACACCGCGCTGAAAACCGAAGTGCCGGCGGTGGGTGAAGTGCCACAGGTCGACGAGGAAATCGTCGAGACCCCGTGGATGCAGATCGACAACGTGTTCTATGAAGCCCGCGGTCAGGCCTGGGCGCTGTCGCACATGCTGCGTGCCATCGAAGTCGATTTCGCCGACGTGCTGGCGAAGAAGAACGCCACGGTCAGCGTGCGCCAGATCATTCGTGAACTGGAGGCTTCGCAGGAGCCGGTGTGGAGCCCGATGATCCTCAACGGCAGCGGCTTCGGGGTGCTGGCCAACCACTCGCTGGTGATGGCCAACTACATTTCCCGGGCCAACGCCGCCGTGATCGATCTTCGTCAACTGCTCAATCAGGGCTGAGTCATGAGCGACAACGCCAGAGAGGCGGCCCACCGCGCGGCCTCGGATGCCGAACAGATCGCCTGGGTCGACGAGCAGGACAACCTGCTCGGCGCCCTGGTGCGCTCCGACTTGCGCGAGCGCGGGCTGATCGGGCGTGGCACCTACATCATGCTGTTCAACTCCGCCGGTGAACTCTGTGTCCATCGGCGGACCCTGAGCAAAGCCATTTATCCCGGCTACTGGGATGTGGCGGCAGGCGGCATGGTGCAGGCGAACGAGTCCTACGCCGAGTCGGCGGCCCGAGAGCTGGAAGAAGAGCTGGGGGTGAGCGGCGTCGAGCTGACGGCCCACGACCATTTCTACTTCGAGGACACCGGCAATCGCCTGTGGTGCTCGGCGTTCTCGGCAGTGTGGGACGGGCCGCTGATCCTGCAACCGGAAGAAGTGCTCGAAGCGCGCTTCATTCCGGTCGCCCAGGTCATGCTGGAAATCGAGCAAAAGCCTTATTGCCCGGACTCTCTGGCAGCCTTGAAGCGCTATCTGAAGGCTCAACAAAGCAACGTCGCAAAGAACTCATAAAATGGCGCCGATTGGCACTTAGCAATCGGCGTTTTTGCCGTTACACTGCGCGACCTTTTCAAGCTGTGCCGGCCTGCTTTACAGGAGCAACCGGCACAGTAGCGCTGCCCCTGCCTGAGTGGGGCTTCGCGGTCGATAGCCTTGCCCAAGGCTGCGATCAGTCTTTGTCCTCCCAAGAGGATTGCCGGTGGCCAAAAAAGCCGCATCCTTCGCCGCCCTGGGCGGCCTGGTATTTTCCACCGACGCAGGTCGTCATTGCCCGGAATGCAGTAAGCCGGTGGACGCCTGTATCTGCAGACAAACCGTGATCCCGGCCGGCGACGGCATTGCCCGCGTGCGCCGCGAGAGCAAGGGCCGTGGCGGCAAGACGGTGACCACCATCACCGGCGTGCCCCTGGCCGAAGACGCACTCAAGGAGCTGGCGACAACGTTGAAGAAACGTTGCGGCACCGGCGGTGCGTTGAAAGACGGGATCATCGAAATCCAGGGCGATCATGTCGAGCTACTCTTGGCCGAGTTGATCAAGCACGGTTTCAAGGCGAAGAAGTCCGGCGGCTAGCAGCCTCTGTGAAAACCACCAGCGGCTTGATCCGGCTCTGATTGTCATCAGTCCCGGCGTCGCCTCCATGGTTTTCACAGAGCCTGTTCATGACCGGTTTCTAAACTCAACGCTGTCAGCGCGGTCTACCGCCCCGCTGACGAACCGTCATTTTCATTCTTTAGACTGCGCCGGCCTGCAATCAGGCGACGCACTATGACTTCTTTATAGGGGACTTCGATGTCCGTACGACGCACACGCAAAGACGATGGCAGCCAATGGACAGTTGCGGACAGCCGCAGTGTTTACGGGATTCGCCATTGGGGGGCCGGGTATTTCGCGATCAATGACGCCGGTCGCGTCGAAGTTCGTCCGAACGGCCCGAGCAGTTCACCGATCGACCTGTTCGAACAAGTCGACCAGCTGCGCAAGAGCGGTCTGTCCTTGCCGTTGCTGGTGCGTTTCCCCGACATTCTGCAAGACCGCGTCCGTCAGCTGACCGGTGCGTTCGATGCCAACATCGAGCGTCTGGAGTACCAGAGCAAGTACACCGCGCTGTACCCGATCAAGGTCAACCAGCAGGAAGCGGTGATCGAAAACATCATCGCGACCCAGAACGTCTCCATCGGTCTGGAAGCCGGCTCCAAGCCTGAGCTGCTGGCCGTGCTGGCGCTGGCGCCGAAGGGCGGCACCATCGTCTGCAACGGTTACAAGGACCGCGAGTTCATCCGTCTGGCGCTGATGGGCCAGAAGCTCGGCCACAACGTGTTCATCGTGATCGAGAAAGAATCCGAAGTCGGTCTGGTGATCGAAGAAGCGGCTTCGCTGAAGGTCAAGCCACAGGTCGGCCTGCGTGTTCGCCTGTCGTCGCTGGCTTCGTCGAAGTGGGCGGACACCGGTGGCGAGAAATCCAAGTTCGGTCTGTCGGCCGCGCAACTGCTGTCCGTGGTCGAGCGCTTCCGCGCCGCCGGCCTGGATCAGGGCATCCGCCTGCTGCATTTCCACATGGGTTCGCAGATCGCCAACCTGGCCGACTACCAGCACGGCTTCAAGGAAGCGATCCGTTATTACGGCGAATTGCGCAACCTGGGTCTGCCGGTCGATCACATCGACGTCGGTGGCGGTCTGGGTGTCGACTACGACGGTACCCACTCGCGCAATGCCAGTTCGATCAACTACGACATGGACGACTACGCCGGTGTCGTGGTCGGCATGCTCAAGGAATTCTGCGATGCGCAGAGCCTGCCGCATCCGAACATTTTCTCTGAAAGTGGCCGCTCGCTGACCGCACACCACGCCATGCTGGTGGTGCAAGTCACCGACGTCGAGAAGCACAACGACGACGTGCCGCAGATCGAGAACAAGGAGTCGCTGCCGGAAACCGTGCAATGGCTGGTTGATCTGCTGGGCCCGACCGACATCGAAATGGTCACCGAAACCTACTGGCGCGCCACTCACTACATGAGCGACGTGGCCGCCCAGTACGCCGACGGCAAACTGACCCTGGCCGAGAAAGCCCTGGCCGAACAGTGCTACTTCGCCGTGTGCCGTCGCCTGCACAACTCGTTGAAAGCGCGTCAGCGTTCGCACCGTCAGGTGCTGGACGAACTCAACGACAAGCTGGCCGACAAGTACATCTGCAACTTCTCGGTGTTCCAGAGCCTGCCGGACACCTGGGCCATCGGCCAGGTGTTGCCGATTCTGCCGCTGCACCGTCTCGACGAAGAGCCGCTGCGTCGTGCAGTCCTGCAAGACCTGACCTGCGACTCCGACGGCAAGATCAAACAATACGTCGACGAGCAGAGCATCGAGACCAGTCTGCCGGTGCACGGGCTGAATGACGGTGAGGATTACCTGCTGGGTATCTTCCTGGTGGGCGCCTATCAGGAAATTCTCGGCGACATGCACAACCTGTTCGGTGACACCGACTCGGTGAACATCTACCAGAACGCCGACGGCAGCGTGTACCACGCCGGGATCGAAACTCATGACACCATCGAAGACATGCTGCGCTATGTGCACCTGTCGCCGGAAGAGCTGATGACCCACTACCGCGACAAGTGCGCCAGTGCCCGTATCAGCGCTACCGAACGTACCCAGTTCCTCGATGCGCTGCGCCTGGGTCTGACCCGCTCCTCCTACCTGTCTTCCTGACGTCAGGTTCCGAATCCATCAGGTTGTCTGAAATTGTTCCGCACGCAGCGGAAGTTTCGGATGACCTGATGAGACTTCTCTTTTTCTGCTAGCGAATTGGCCTTCATCCTCACAAGAAAAGTGATGTTGTCTGCTTTTCGCGTAGGCCATTTCCTAATTTGTACTTGGGCTCTCTACTCGGCCATGGCTCTCGGCGAGAATCCCCGGCCGCCCCTCCTGTAGAGAATCGCCCATGTTCGATCCAGCCGACGAGTCGTCGTTTCGTCTCGATGTCGCGGGTCTGTCCGCCCCGCTCGAAGTCCTGGCCTTTACCGGTTGCGAGGCGATCAGCGAGCCTTTTTCGTTCGAAATCGATCTGTTGATCGACGATCCTCATCTCGATCTTGCCGGCCTGCTGTACCGCTCGGCGCGTCTGTGCTTCGGGCCTTCGGGCAACGGCGTGCACGGACAGTTGCAGGGTCTTGTCCAGCACGAGCATGGCCATGGCGCCAGATTGTGCCGGGCGCGACTGAACCCGAAGCTGAGTTGTCTGGGCCTGCGCCATAGCCAGCGAATCTTCAGTGGCCGGTCGGTGCCGCAGATCCTCGATCAGGTGCTCAGGGAGCACGGCATCAGCGGCCACCAGCGCCGGTTCGAATTGCAGGCGGACCACCCGTCACGCAGGTTTTGCACTCAATACGGCGAATCGGACCTGCAACTGGTGCAGCGCCTGTGCGCGCAGTCGCGGATCCACTATCACTTCGAACATGGGCGCGAGAACCATTGCCTGGTGTTCGGTGACGATCCGGCGTTGCTGCCGCAAACGGGGAGGGTGAGTTTCGCGGCGCAGGGGCGTGCGCCGGCGGTGCGCCGCTGGCTGATGCGGGAGCGGGTCCGAGAGCCCGGTGATTACGCCTTGCGGGCCCGAACGGCGCAGGGACATTCCGATGTACCAACCCTGCGTTGCGGTCGGTGGCTGAGTTTGTCCCCGCGGCCGTTTGCAGAGTGCGACACCCACTGGCTGTTGACCCGTATCGAGCACCGCGCCGACCAGACGCTCGAACCCTCCTACAGCAACCGCCTCTGTGCCGCCGAGCACTTGCAGGCGTGTGAACCGGTCGTCGAACGTTCGGCATTGCGCATGGGCAGCCTGCAACGGGCCTGGGTGGTGGCGGTCGACGAGCCACAACCTGATCGCTCGCGGCCGGTCGCGGTGCAGTTCGACTGGCTCTATCAGGGCGAAGGGGCAAAACCCAGCCACTGCTGGCTGCCCTTGGCACCCGCGTTGGCGGATACGACGCTGACGTCATTGCGTGAAGGCGTCGAGGTGGTGGTGAGCTTTCTCGAAGGCGATCCCGAGCAACCGGTGATCAGTGGTGTTCTGCAGCCGGCGGCAACCACTGAGTGCCATGAGGATGACGAGCCGCCGCCACTGCCCGACACCCTGGCGAGTGAAGGCCTGGCGCCATGGCTGAAGACGGGCGAGCCCTTGCTGCTGCTGTGTCTGATGCCGGGAGGCGGCAGTTATCACCACTGCCGGGAGTCGGTGTGCAGCTGCCGACTGGTCGCCGGGTTCAGCCCTGGCGATGGACGATGAGTGGCAAGGCGCCGGGGCAGCGTGCGCAATGGCTGTTGCTGGATGTCGGGCATGCACCGCAGGCGTTGAGCGTATTGCGTCAGGCGTTCTCCGGCGTACCGAGCCTGAAGCTGTTTGACGGCACGGAGTTTCAGCCCGTGTGCGAGCAGGGGCCGTTGTTGGTCGATCTGCGCGATTGCCCGGTGTTGTCGGCGTTGTGTCACACAGACCCGCAGACCTGGTGCGGGCTGCTGCTGGGCAGTGATGCCTCGAGCGAATCACTGCGTGAACATTTGCAACGGATGCTGACGGTTTCCGTCGGCCTGAATCATCGTGCGCTGCTCAGTTACTACGACCGGCAGACCGCCAGTTACTTTTTCGACGCCTGCGATGCCCGCCAGTTGAGCCGCTGGCTCGGGCCGATCAGTTGGCTGCGCTGGTTCGGCGGCACCTGGGCCGACCGGGCGAGCGGCAGCCTGGGCTGGCAACAGCTGCGAAATCCGGGACTGGCCATCGAGCCACTGAAGATTGAACAGGGGCTTACCCATCATCAACGTGAGCGCCTGCATCGCTGCCTGCTGGAGCAACATATCTGGCGCTGGAGCCAATCGACGGGAACCGATTACCGCACGTTGTCCTCCCACGTTGAACAGGGCCTGACTTTGGGTTTCAGCGAGCGGGCCGTGCTGGACGACTGGTTGTGGCTACGCTTGCAGCATCCCCGGGCAGAACTGGTGCAACCGCCACAAGGATTGACCCAGCAAGAGCGGCTCGATCATCTGCGTCGACGCTGGCAGAACGATCCGGAGTGAGGTGCTCCCCTTCATCGCTTCAGTGAACGGTGCCGACAAACCAGCCGTCGTTGCGCCGCAGTCGCCACGCCAATGTGCCAAGGGTCAGGCTGCGCAGCACCATGAACAGCAGGAATGAAATCCACAGCCCGTGATTGCCCAGCCCGTTCAACGCCCAGGCGAACGGCACCAGCAGAGCGACTGTCAGCAGCATGCCGTTGCGCATTTCCCGGGCGCGGGTGGCGCCGATGAACAGACCGTCGAGCAAGTAGCTCCAGACTGCAATCAACGGCAGGACGGCAAGGTAAGGCAGATAGATGAACGCGGTGTCGCGCACGCTCTGGATATCGGTCTGCATCTCTATGAACAGGTGCCCGGCAAAAAGAAACAGCGCGGCAAAGCCCAGGCTTGCGAGCAGCGACCAGCCGCCGGCCACCACCAGCGAACGGCGCAGGGCGAGGCGATCGCGGGCGCCAATGGCATGCCCGCACAAGGCTTCGACCGCGTGGGCCAGACCGTCCAGCGCATGGGCGGTCAACAGCAGGCCATTGAGCAGCAGCGCATTGGCCGCGACCGTAGCGTCACCCAGTCGTGCGCCTTGTACGGTGATCAGGAAAAACACCGATTGCAGCGCCAGGCTGCGGATGAAGATGTCGCGGTTGACCCCCAGCAGCGGTCGCCAGCTCTGCCACAACCTCAATGCGGCCCAGACGATGTGCCCAGGATAGGCGCGCAGGGCCTTGCGGGTCAGCGCCAGACCGAGCAGGGCACCGCTCCATTCGGCGATCACCGAAGCCCGGGCCGAACCGACCACGCCCCAGTCCAGGCCGATGACGAACCACAGGTTCAGCACGATGTTGATCAGGTTGGTCGTCAGCAGAATCGCCAGCGGCGCCCGGGCGTTCTGGGTGCCGAGGAACCAGCCGACCAGCGCATAACTGGCCAGCGCTGCCGGCAGGCCGAACAGGCGGGTGTGGAAGAAGTCGCGGGTCAGTTGATTGAGCTCTGGCGACGGTTGCATGAAGTGCAGGGCGACCCCGCTCAGCGGCACCCCCACGGCACCCAGCAGCAACGCCAGCCCCATCGCCAGCAACAGACCTTGCAGCAGGATCTGCCGCAGCGCCGCACCATCGCTGCGCCCGGCAGCCTGTGCGGCGAACCCGGTGGTGCCCATGCGCAGGAAGCCCATGGCCCAGGCCAGAAAGGTGTACAGGCTGGCCCCGACCGCCACCGCGCCCAACTGATGGGCGTGGGGCAGGTGACCGATGACGGTGCTGTCGACCAGCGCCACCAGCGGCACGGAAATGTTGGAAAGGATCATGGGGGCGGCGAGGGCCCAGACCCGGCGATGGGTCGGGCGGTCGCGCCAGTCGGCGATCAGGTTGGACATGCGGGCTCCTTGGGGAGCGGCATTGTAGCGGGTGGGGTCAGTGAATGATCCAGCTCAACAGCCACAACCCCAGCAGCAACCAGATGATTCCCGCAATGATCGACGCATTCATGAACGCGCGGATCGCCGACCACAGCAGCATCAGGCCGACGATCAACGCGATGATGCTGATAATCGAAGTGTCCATGCCCAGGGCCTTCGCCAGCCCGTCGACGAAGTTGCCGCCGGCATTGCCCAAGATGTTGAACAGGCCGCTCAGGCCGTCGACGATGAAGCGGATGATCGAGCCGAGCGCCTGGCCCAGCCATTCGAAAAAGCTTTCTACCTGCATGTTTGCATCCTGATGAAAGAGCTGAGCCTTGGGCCGCGCCGGGGGCGGCCGAGTTCCCTGCAAGCATAGAGGGTTTGCCGGGTGGTGGCTGCCCCTTGCCTTCGCGCAGCATCCCCCCGAAGCTATACGCCTTCAGGAGAAATCGATGAACCTTGTTGAACTGACCGAACGCCTGCACGCCATTCGCGACCGCAATGACTGGCGGCAATTTCACAGCCCGAAAAACCTGGCCATGGCTGCCAGCGTGGAGATGTCCGAGCTGGTGGAAATTTTCCAGTGGCTGACCGAAGACCAGTCGCGCGAATTGCCCGCGGACAAACTGGCCCATGCCGGCCAGGAAGTCGGTGATATCGTCCTCTATCTGTTGCTGCTGTGCAGCGAGCTGGGGCTGGACATGAATGAAGTGGTGCGCAGCAAGCTCGCCGACAGCGAACGGCGGTTCAGCTGATGAGCGACCGTCATTTCGATCAGTTGGCGACCCGTTTCGCCGAAAAAATCTACGGCGGTGCCAAAGGCGCGATCCGCCTCGCGGTGTTGCAGGCGGATCTTGCCGAAGCCCTGCCGGATCGCCCGTTGCGGGTGCTGGACATCGGCGGTGGTCTCGGCCACATGTCGCTGTGGCTGGCCGAGCGTGGGCACGACGTGACCTTCACCGAGCCGGCCGAGCCGATGCTCGAAGGCGCGCGTCAGCGTTTCGCCGAGGCCGGGCAGACCGCGACGTTCATTCAGGCGCCGTGGCAGGAGCTGCTCGGTCAACTCACCGAACCCTATGACGTGGTGATCTGCCACGCCGTGCTCGAATGGCTGGCCGAACCCCATGCGATCCTGCCGGTGCTGCATCAACTGACCAAGCCCGGCGGCTGGCTGTCGCTGGCGTTCTACAACCGTGATGCGCTGGTTTATCGCAACCTGCTCAAAGGCCATTTCAAGAAAATGCGCAAGAACGACATGGCCGGCGAGAAGCAGAGCCTGACCCCGCAGCAGCCGCTCGATCCACGGGAGCTGGCCGCGCAACTCGAAGGGTTGTGGCAGGTCGAAACTCAGAGCGGGGTGCGGGTTTTCCACGATTACATGCCGGTGGAGTTCCAGGCCCGCGCCGAGTTGATCGATTTGCTCGAGATGGAGCTCGCCCACCGTCGTCACCCAAGCTTCGCCGGGCTTGGGCGTTACTTGCACTGGATCTGCCGGCCGATCTGATCGGAGCGTGAAATGAAAGGTCATTCAGGGTTACTGCTGATCTGTCTAGGGTTGGCCGCGTGTCAGGGCAGCAACCCCTATGTGGCGCAGTCGCGGCCATTGCCGCCGGCACCACCGCAAGCCGCGACCACTTTCGACCGCAGCGCCTACCCGGCACCGCCAAGGGATTACGGGCGCTATCGCAGTTGGGCGTGGCTCAATGGGCGCTTGCCTCCAGGCAGCGCTTGGGCGGACTCGGCGCAAGTGGCCGAGGCGGTGAGCAATGCGCTGGACCAACGTGGCTTGCGCCCGTTGCATGACAATCGCCCGGCCGACCTGTTTGTCAGTGCCAACCTGAGTCTGGAAACCCGCTTGCGCCAGGTCCAGGACGATTACGGGTACGGCGGATACGGTGGTTATGACCGTTACGGCCGAGGCTACGGGATGTACAACACAGTGCCGATCGTACGCACCTATCAGGAACAGGTCGTGGTGGTTCGAGTCGATCTGTTCGATGCCGGCAGCGGTCAGCCGGTGTGGAGTGCCAGTGCCGAAACCGGCACCCAGGGCAACCAGAGTGACCGGGCCGATGCGATCCGGGAGGCTGTCGAAAAGGCAATGTCGGCGTATCCTCCCAGTTAGCTTCCTGCCAATGAGAAGCTCCCCAGGTTCATGTCTTCCACCGGAGAAAAACCATGTTCCGCCGTCTCGCTTTACTGGCCGTGGCCGCGCTGCTCAGTGCGTGCGCCGCGAACCAGGTCAATCATGACTTCGACGCCAGCCGCGACTTTGCCGCCTACCGCAGCTGGAGCTGGAAAGAACCCGCCCTGCAATACCGTCCCGACGACCCACGGATCAAGAGCGACCTGACCGAACAGCGCATCCGCCAGTCTGTCGCCGATCAACTCGACCAGCGCGGCCTGCGTCCGGCCGCTGCGGGCAGCAAAGGTGACTTGAATGTGCAGACCTACCTGATCGTCGAGGATCGCCAGCAACAGGTGACCACCAACTACGGCGGCGGTTGGGGTGGCCCGTGGAACGGTTACTGGGGCGCACCGATGTACAACGAAACCCGCAACATCACCTACAAGGTGGCGACCATTCAGGTTGATCTGCTCGACGGCAAGGACGGCAAACTGGTGTGGCGCGGCAGCGATGAACAGATGCTCAGTCGCACGCCGAACCCGGCGGATCGCAGCAACGCCATTCGCGAGACGGTGACGCGAATCCTGTCGAACTATCCACCGCGCTAAGCCAGTGCAAAAAACGGGAGCCATGGGCTCCCGTTTTTTTGCATGGCGCGTTGCCAGCAGTCTCGTTGTGCCACGTCTACACTGACACCCACCCATGGAGGTTGCGCCCGGCTGTGCGCCGGCAAAGGAGTGCGCCATGTCGCGTCATTCACAGTGTGGCGGCCCGGCCCGGCAGCGGGGGGCCATCGGCTTGATGGCGGCTGCCACCCTCAGCCTGGCGCTGATATTGATGCTGCTGGTGGTGGACACCGGCCGGTTGTACATGGAGCAACGCAAACTGCAGCGACTGGTGGATACCGCCGCCCTGGAAGCCGTCAGCCGTGGCGGCAATTGCCTGCCGGGCCTCACCGCAGCCAGCTACGCCGGGCAAAGTGCGACGCGCAACGGGTTTACCGCCGATGCCAACAACGTCATCGTGGTCGATTGCGGAACGCTGGTGACCGCTGCCAGCGGCCTGCGCACCTTTACGGTGGATGCCACGCAATCGGCGGCGGTCAAGGTCGCGGTCAACCACACCGTGACCACCAGTTTTGCCGGGGGCGTGCAGGCGCTGTTCAGTAGCACGCCGGTCAGTCTCAACACTGTGCTCTACGCCTCGGCGGTGGCCGCCCTGCCAAAGCCGACCGTCGCCCAACTGAATATCCGCAGTAACCTGGCCAGCATCAACACCGCCCAGTCGAACATCCTCAACCCGCTGTTTTCCGGGTTGCTCGGTGGCAACGTCAACCTGACGGCCTTGGGCTGGAACGGCTTGCTCAACACCGACATCAACCTGCTCAGCTACCTGAATCAACTGGCGATCAACCTCAACGTGGCCGCTGGCAACTACACGCAGTTGCTCAATACCCAGGCCACGGTGACGCAACTGATTCAGGCCGCTGTCTCGGTGGTGCAACTCAATGGCGCGACAGCCGACGTGATCACTGCGTTGGGCCAGCTGCAAGTGGCGGCAACCAATGCCGCGCCGGTAAAGCTCGGTGACATCCTGCAACTGCAGACCGGCACCACGGCGGCCGGACTCGACGCCAATCTGCAATTGCTGCAACTGGTTCAGGGGGTGATTCAGTTGGCCAACAGCAAAAGTGCGGTGGCCGCGACCTTGCCGATCAGCGTGCTGGGGCTGGCGAATGTCACGGTGCGGGTCAAGGTCATCGAGCCGCCGCAGTTCTCTGCGATTGGTGATCCGGCGCTGGCCAAGGCCAATCCCACCGGGCCGAACCGGATTTATGTGCGCACGGCGCAGATCCGCACGATGCTTTCAGTGAATCTGCCGGTGTTATCCGGGGTGGCCGGGCTGAGCAACGCGGTATTGGGGCTGGTCGGCACGCTGTCCACGACCATCAATCAGTTGTTGACCCTGAATCTGGTCTCGTTGGTGAACTCACTCGTCTGTCTCAGTTGCGAGCGAATGGACCCGTTGTTGTTGCCATCACCGGAAATCGACATCAGCCTGGATGCCGGCGGCGCCATCAGCTACGTCACCGACTACAGTTGCCCGACCGACAATAGCGGCACCAAAAGCCTGACGGCCCACACCATCACGTCGGTTGCCGACCTCAAACTGGGCAAGATCGACCCGACCAACGCGTTTTCATCCTCTGCCGAACCCACGGTCACCCCATTGCCCCTGGTGGACCTGGGTATTGTGACCTGCCATACGATTTTGGGCATTGGTGGCTGCGATCCAAGCACCCACGTTCAATACGCCGCCGGCGGCATTGCGATCATGGTCAACACCAGCGTGGTGCAGAATACTCAGGATCTGGTGTTTTCCAGCGGCACGCCGTTCCCCACGCCGCCAAACCTGAAACTGCCGCCGAGCGTGATTTCCGCTGCGCCCTCCAGCAACATCGTCAACAGCCTGGCGAGCACCCTCGCCGGGATCAATCTGATCGTCTACCAACCGGTCGGCAGCAATCCCCTTGGCGCCGTTGTCGCTGGTGTGGCGGGTCTCATCAGCAGCGTCACGGCGATCCTGCAGCCGCTCATTACCAACCTCGTGAGTCCGCTGCTCGACCCGCTGCTCAACAATTTGCTCAGCGGGCTGGGGATCAATCTGATGGATGTCGACGTCGGCGCCAACATGACCTGCGGCCAGACCGGCAAGGCGTATCTGGTGATCTAGTCGTCGGGGGCGATCGGCAGTTCGATACAGAACCGTGCGCCGTCCACCGAGTTGCGCACACTGAGGTGGCCGCCCATGTTGTCGATGATCCCGTAACTCACCGACAACCCCAGACCGGTGCCGACACCCACTGGTTTGGTGGTGAAGAACGGTTCGAAAATCCGCTCCAGCAGTCGCGGGTCGATACCGCCGCCGTTGTCCTCGACCCACAGTCGTATCTTCGACTCGTCACGTTCGGCATAGATCGAGATCCAGGGTTTGAACCCTGAGTCGGACTCACGCTTGCCCAACAGCGCATCCCGAGCGTTGACCATCAGGTTGATCAATACCTGCTCAAGCTGATCGACATAACCGCGTACCTGAACCTCAAACGCGGTTTCACTGATGCGCAAATCCACGCCTTTGCCACGCATGCCTTCGGCCAGCAGCGACAGCGTGCCTTCGATGGCGCTGGCCGGGTTGAACAGTTGCTGCTCGATCTCGGAACGGCGGCCGAACACCCGCATGTGGTCCACAACCTTCGCGGCGCGCTGGACCTGCGCGTCGATGCGGTTGAGTTTGTCGGTCAGGTAATCGATCTGCACATCGCCGTTGCTCAGGCGCTTCTGCACGTTGACGATGGCCATGCGCATGACGTTCAGCGGCTGATTGATTTCGTGGGCGAGACCTGTGGCCATTTCGCCGAGGGTGGCCATTTTCGCGCTTTGCGTGAGTTGTTGTTGGGAGCGGCGTACTTCGGTGTTGTCGCGGCCCACCGCCTGCACTTCGATCAGTTTTCCGTGCTCATCGAACACCCCGCGATCCGACCACACCCACCACGCATGTTCGCGCCCCGGCAATTGCAGGTTGATTTCCGCGGTGCTGACGGGTGATTGCGGGGTCAGCAACGCCAGGCGCTCAACGAAGGCGGCGCGCTGAACGTCGGACATCCAGCTGCCCAGATCGACGCCCGCCAGAGCTTCCGGGGCGCATTCCAAGTACGTCGCCAGCGGCCGGTTGCCGAACGTCAGGATCAGGTCCGGGCGATAGCGGCAGATCATCGCCGGCGAGTCTTCCACCAGAATCCGGTAGCGTTCTTCACTCTGTCTGACCTGTTCGGCGGCCAGCGTCGCTTCGGTGACGTCCAGCCACAAACCGACGGCTTCCACCGGCAGGCCGAGGTCATTGCGCAGCAGCCGGGCTTCGTCGAGCAGCCAGTGATAATCGCCGCGACTGTCGCGCAACCGATAACGGGCGCGCACCGAGCCTTCGCGCAGCAGTTGTCGGGTTCGTTCGAAATACAGGGTCCGGTCATCCGGATGAATCCGCTCTGCCAGCGCACCGGCGTCGCAGTCTTCCAGGCTCCAGCCCATTAACGGTTGCAGACTGGCGCTGAAGAACGCTGGCAGCAAGGCCCCTTCGACGTAGTGCTGGACGTAAATGACCGCCGGCGAACTGGCGATCAGGTTGTCCAGCCGCGCATGGGCTGCAGCGGCCAGTTGCTGCTGGTTCTTGATGTCGCTGATGTCGAGCATGAAACCCACCAGCCGGCGGTGATCGCCGGTGCCGGTGACTTGCCCCTGAAGGCGATACCACGCCGGCATCTGACCGGCGTCGGGATGATGCAAACGCACGCACAGGTCGAGGATTTCCCCGTGCAGTTGCAGGGCTTGCAGGCGGCTGCGGACTTCTTCGCGGTCAGCGGGATGGATCAGCATCAGCCAGTTTTCCAGCGTCAGTGTCAGCCTGTCCTGTTGCAGGAGGGCGGCCAGCGTCGGAGCCAGATGAATCTGGTCGCCATTGTCGATTTCCCACCAGCCGGTGCCGAGCAATGTCTGCAAGGATTCCAATCGCTCCAGTTGCAGCTGATGCTGCTGTTCACGCAGGCGCCCGAGCAGCGGCCCTGCCAGTGCACCGGCCAGCATCAGCCAGTCGCGGTCGGTCAGATACGGCGCGGTCTTGTCCACCGCGTAAAAACCGCAGAGCAACCACGCCATCACGCCTCGGTCATCGCTGTAAGGCACGGCGAAACCTTCGGCATTGCCGAACAGGCCCTGGACCCGTGAGTGTTCATACTGGCCGTAATGCGCACCCAGGCGCTGCGGGCCCGTGCCATTGAGGCTATCGAGCGGCGTGCCCAGACGCTGGCCGTCATGCCACAGCGCCGGTGCGTCATGGGCGTGGAATTGCTGGTGGATCAGCCAGCCTTGTTCCTGTTCATCGAGCAGTGCGAGTGCCAGGCACGGGATCTGCCAGCGCTGGGCGATCACTTGCAATTGTTCGCTGACAAGCATCGGCAATCGTCCCAGGCTGCAGCTGCGCAACTGTTTGCTGATCTGCTCGGCGATCAGATGGCACGCTTCGCGCTGACGTGATTGCTGGCGTTCGAGCAACAGGTCGGCAATGTCCATCAGTTGCAGCAGCCAGCCGCTGCCCAGCGGCTGGACCCAGCCCCGAAGGTGCAAGGTCTGGTCGCTCAGGCCTGGGAAATCCAGATCCAGCAGTTGCCCTTGCCAGTCCAGCGGCCGGCCCTCGATGGCCAGCGTGCTGTGAGGCAGCAGGTAGTCGTGCAGTGGCAACGGTTTGTCACGAGGCGTCTGTTGCGCCAGCAGCAGGCGCAGCGGGCCGGCCATTTGCAACACGCCGCCTTCGCTGTCGAGGTGGATATGCAGGCCCGTCAAAGGCGAACCGAGCACGTCCGGCAAATCGTTGGCGAGCATGCCCCGCTTCATCAGGCGGCCGAGCAGGTTGTCACCCGGGGTCAAAATTTCAGGCTCGAGATGGCGGTCAGGTTGGTGGGCAGGCTGGGCACAGTGCCGACGCCCGGCAACACCAGAAACGGGATGACCTGATTCAGTTTGCTGACCGGGTAATTGACGCTGACGGTGAGGGTGCCAAGTGTCGGGTCATAGACCGCTGATGTATCAGTGCCGACCACCACATTCAGTGACGACGGCAGCACCGACAATTGCTGGGTCAACGCAGCATTGGCGGTACTGACCAGCACGGTCGAATAGTTGGGGATCGTGGGATCGACCGCCACGGCGCGACGTATCGCTTCGGCCGTAACCTGGTTGAACGTCTGCATCAACACAAACGGCAGGCTGTAGCTGACGAGGCCGTAAAACACCGCAAAAAAGATCACGAATACCAGGGCGAACTCGATCGCCACCGCACCTTTTTGCGCCTTCCGAGAGCCGGTTTTCATCCGTGCGTCTACCCTGACAGTCACTGCGTAGTATCAGCATAGAATCATTCAGCAAAAACGGACGGTTTTTACCGGATGCAAAGTCTTGTCCTACTGATCTGGCTGGCGGTCTGCGCGGCACAGGATGCCCGGCAACGACGGATTGCCAATGCCCTGACCCTGGGTGTCGGCACCCTGGCGCTGGTTTATCTGGTGTATTTCGGCACCACCTGGATGGGCGCCGAAGCGGGGCAGGGCGGTTGGGCTTGTCTGGTGGCACTGGCGTTCACGTTGCCCGGGTATTTCATGGGTCGAATGGGCGCCGGCGATGTGAAATTAATGACAGCTCTTGGCCTTGCGACGGACGGCACGTCGCTGCTCGGGATTTTTATCGGTGCCGGCGCGGCGAGCCTGATCTGGATTCTGCTGGCGCCAAGAGTCTGGCTGTATATGAGTCAAGGGCTTAGGCATCGTCTTCGATATATGGCGCCATCGATGTCAAAAAAGCTGCCATTTGCGCCGTTCGTGCTGATCGGGTTTTTACTTGCACTACCCTGGATCCATTAGTCGCTAAACGCCACTAGTCTTATGTACATAGTCGGAAAGTGCGTCTACTTTCAAAGGTACTGGTTATACGGCCAACGGCTGACAGTACAGGAATGGTCAGTTTTGGCCTGGGCATGGAGTGGCACGTGAACAAGCTTACATCTGCGGTAAAAGTCCTCGTTGTCGATGATCAGCCTCTGATCGTCGAAGAACTCTGTGAATTTCTCGAGAGCAGCGGCTACCGCTGTGTTCCGTGCGAGTCCAGCAAAGAGGCGATCGAGCGTTTTACTGACGACACCGCGATCGGCCTGGTGCTGTGCGACCTGCACATGCCGGACATGGACGGCATTCAGCTGGTGCAGGAACTGCAACGGCTGGCCGGCAAACACCGGGCGTTCGAAGCGATCATGCTCACCGGCCGCGCCGACAAGCAGGACGTGATCAAGGCGTTGCGCGCCGGGATTGCCGACTACTACCAGAAACCGGTCAATCTGGACGAGTTGCTGGAGGGTCTGCAGCGTCAGGAGGTGGTGCTGCAGGAACGGCAGAAAACCCTGCAACTGGGGCACTTGAATCAGAAGCTTCAGGACCTGTCGTCGTCCATCGATGATCTGTACCAGGACCTGGACAAGGTTCGTCGCGGCCCTGCGCCCGTCAGTAACGAGGTGCCGAGCGAGGCCGATGCACTGGAGATCCCGGCGATCTTCAATCAGCTGTCGCCACGGCAACTGGATGTGGCGCGCCTGGTGGGCAAGGGCCAGACCAATTATCAGATCGCGTGCGAGTTGGGCATTACCGAGAACACCGTGAAGCTTTACGTTTCGCAGGTGTTGCGCCTGACCCACATGCATAACCGCACGCAGTTGGCGTTGGCGTTGTCGCCGGGTAACTCCGGTTTGCGTCAGCGAGTGACCGCACACTGAGACAGACTGCCGGGTAATCGCTCTACCCGGCATTCACCTTCGGTTTTGGAAACAGGTTGTCGAGGGTTTCCAGCAAACGCACGTGATAGATCGGCTTGCGGAACAGGTCCAGCACCTGCAACCGCAGCATGTCGCTCACATCCTCCATGTCTGCATGTCCCGATGTCACGATCACCGGCAGATGCTGGCGCGAGGTGTGTTCGCGCAAGCGCTTGATCAACGACATGCCGCTTTCCTCCGGCATGCGCAGATCGGTGATTACCAGGGCGATATCGGGATGGCGGGTCAGGTGATGCAGGGCGAGTTTCACCGAGGTCGCGGTATGACAGACGAAGCCCTCACCCTCCAGCAACTCCGCCAGCTCCAGCAACGCGTCCTCTTCGTCGTCAACCAGAAGCAACTGTTGGCGGGGCAGTGAGGAAGCAGTCATTGGGCAATCCCTGAGAAACTGAAGGTGGGTCCGAGTGTAGTGTGAGATTTACCAACCATCGAGTCAGGGCAACTGCGTCGGCGCAGTCTGTGACGAACCGCCCAGGGCCACGAGGATGTTGTTGAAGATCGCGAACACCTTGCCACCAACCGGCGTCACGAACACCACGACCACCACCGCGACCATTGCCACCACAATCGCGTATTCGATAGCCGACGCGGCTTCGGTACTCGTCAGAAGCAACCGGGCACGCATCATCAAGTATTCAAAGAGCATGAGAGTTCTCCTTACATGCCAGGGGCTGCCGGGCACCGGAAAGACAATGGGCGGGCAATGCCTGCGCGCTTTTTTCTCGGCAGCCGGCAGGCATGGATGGAGAGAAGGACTCGGTCAGGGGATGGTGGGTTTGGTCGGAACCGTACCATTCAGCGAGGTCATTATCGTGCTGAAGATGTTGTAGACCTTGGTGCCCATCGGGGAGACGAACACCACGACCACCACCGCCACCATGGCTACCACAATCGCGTACTCGATAGCCGATGCTCCTTCATCGCTCTTGAGGAACAGCCGCACCCTGGCCGCCAGATAGTCGAGACTCATACGAAACATACGTCTACTCCTTCGCGCCTTTGGCGCTGATGTCACGCGACAGCGGCAAGGTTCCACCGTGCCATTTGAGCATTGTCAACAAACTCCCTCCCAACAACTGTAAGAACGAACTAATCACAAAGGATTAGTCGCTTCGTCATTTCCGGTATTTCGACTGCTATTTGGCCAACACCCATACTTTCGTAGGTTATTTGCCCGCCAGTAATGGCGTTTTGGCTTGTTTCAGCTAGCTTGGAAATAGCGAAATAGTTGGATGTTCATAGCTGCCTGATTGCGATGTTCCCTTGGTAGGAAGTGCGGGCTGGTAGTGCAGCAGGATAGGGAGAGCCGTCATGAACAGTCGTGTCACCATGGGCCTTGCCGCCGTGCTTTTACTGGGGGCCATTGTTGTCGGGTATTGGGGCCTGGTGCTCAGCCGGCAACCTGCCCCGGTTGCCGAGGCCCCCGTGCCGGCGGTGGTCACCGTCGAAAAAACCGTCGCTGCCGCCGAAGACCAGACCCGCCAGCCAGTGGTGGTCCTGGTGCATGACGTCCCGCCGTTCACCCCCCTCACCGCCGCCGACCTGGCTGTTGAAAAACTGCGCAGTGCGCCTGCCGGCAGTCTCGGCACCATCGAGCAGGCCGTGGGCCGCACGCCGTGGCGCCACCTGAGTGCCGGGACCTGGCTCAACGTTGAAAGCTTCGAGGCCGGCGGAACGCTGGCGCGCATGATCCACCGCGATGAGCGCGCGCTGGCGGTGTCGGTCGATGAAGTCATCGGCGCGGCCGGGCAACTGGTTCCCGGGGATTACGTCGATGTGCTGCTGTTCCTGCGCCAGGACGCCAGCAACCCGCAGCAGTCGGCGCAGATTGTGGTGCCGGCCATGCGCGTGCTCGGTGTCGGCGAGCAATACGGCCTGACCAATGACGGTCAACCGTCCGCCCCCGCGTTGAGTGCCGACGACAAGATCAAACAGGATCAGCGCCGGATTGCCGCGCGCACCGTGGTGCTGGCGGTGCCCGAACAACTGCTGAGTCGAATGATGCTCGCCACTCAGGTCGGGACATTGCGCCTGGCGGTGCGCAGCAGCGAAGAACAGCGCCTGGCCAAGTATTGGGCCGGCGAAAGCCAGGCACCGGACAAACTGGTTGCCGCCAACAGCCAACTCTTCCAGTTCACTCAGCTGGCGCTGGGGACTGCGCCGAAAGCGCCGCCGAGCGGCGACCACGCGGGGGCGATACGGCCTGCGGTGGAAGTGATTCGCGGCAATCAGATCAACCAACAAAATCCATGACTGAGCAAGGATCCAAGTGCATGCAGAGTCGTTCCTGGCCGACCTTCAATCCCGTGCTCCGGGCCTTGCTGCTGATGGGACTGTCGATTAACGCGGCTCATGCGGCCAGCAGTAACTGCTCGGCCCTCGGGCGCCTGCCGCCGGTGATCGAAATCAACGAAGGCTGGCAACAGGACATGCAATCACCGGTGGCGATCACGCGCCTGGCCATTGGCGATCCGAAAATCGCCGACGTGCATGCCAACGGCAGTTCCTCGTTCCTGCTTACCGGCATGGCGCCGGGCGCCACCAGCCTGATGGTCTGGACGGGCTGCTCCGGCGAGCCGCGTCAGAGCATGGTGTTCGTCAAGGGCGCCGCCACCTCGGCCCTGACCAGCACGGGTGCATTGCCTTCGGATGATGCGCTGTTGCCCTCGCAAGTGCAGACCGACATTCGCTTCGTCGAAGTCAGCCGCACCAAACTCAAACAGGCCTCGGCCAAGTTGATCGGTACCCGCGGCAATTTCCTGTTCGGCTCCCCCGGGACATTGCCGCCCATCGATGGCGTGCCGCAGCCGCGACTGCCGGTGGACAACTCGCTGTTCAACTTCTCGTGGATCGGCGGCAATACCATGGCGATCATCAACGCCCTTGAGGGCAGCGGTTTCGCCTACACCCTGGCGCGGCCAAGCCTGGTAGCACTGAACGGGCAGAGCGCGAGCTTTCTCGCGGGTGGGCAGATTCCGATTCCGGTGCCCAGTTCCGGCAGCGACAGCGTGTCCATCGAATACAAGGAATTCGGCATCCGCCTGACGCTGACGCCCACGATCATCAGCCACGACCGCATCGCCCTGAAAGTCGCGCCGGAAGTCAGTGAGCTGGACTTCAGCAATTCCGTGCAGATCGCCGGCACCACGGTGCCGGCCCTGACCATCCGCCGCACCGACACCAGCATTTCCCTGGCGGACGGCGAGAGTTTTGTCATCAGCGGCTTGATCAGCACCACCAACAGTTCCCAGGTCGACAAGTTTCCGGGGCTGGGCGATATCCCGGTGCTCGGAGCATTTTTCAAAAGCTCGCAGATCAAGCGCGAAGAGCGTGAACTGCTGATGATCGTCACCCCGCATCTGGTGCGGCCGTTGTCGGCAGACGCGCAACTGCCGTCGTTGCCGGGCGAAAAACTGCGCAACTACGACCCGAATTTCTACCGCATGTTCTTCCTGGAAAACGGCAACTTCGACAAGCGCAGCGGGTTGTCCCAATGAGCCAGAACCTGAGTCAGACCTTTCTCGCCATCACCCGCAACAGCACCGATCTGGAGTGGCTGCAAAGCGCCCTCGCGCCCTTGGGCCAAGTGGTCAGCGCCGGTGCCGGCAGCCTCGATGAATTGCTCGCACTGGTGGATGTCACCTTCGCCAGCCTGGTGTTTGTCGGTCTCGATCGCGAACACGTGGTGGCCCAAAGCGCGCTGATCGAAGGCGCGCTGGAGGCCAAGCCGATGCTGGCAATCGTTGCCCTCGGCGACGGCATGGACAACCAGCTGGTGCTCAACGCCATGCGCGCCGGAGCGCGGGATTTCGTCGCCTATGGTTCGCGCTCCAGTGAAGTGGCCGGGCTGGTGCGACGCTTGAGCAAGCGCCTGCCACCGGTGGCCAACAATGCCCAGTTGGGTGGTCTGACCGTTTTGTACGGCGTGCAGAGCAGTTCCGACGGCGCGTTACTGGCCAACCATATGGCGCTGGTGGTGCAAAAAAGCGGACAGCAGACGCTGTTGCTGGATCTCGGCCTGCCCCGTGGCGACAGCCTTGCACTGCTGGGACTGGAGAGCTCGTTCCACTTCGGTGATGCCTTGCGCCACCTGCGAAGGCTCGACGCCACGCTGATCGACAGTGCCTTCACCAGCGCTGAAGCGGGGCTGCGGATCCTGGCGTACGCCGACAATGACGAGCCACTGGAAAGCACCAGCGCCGCCGAGCTGTACATGTTGCTCAGCGCCTTGCGCCAGCACTTCCAGCACATCGTCGTGAACCTCACCGGCCAGCCCGACAGCGAAGCCTTGCGTACCTTTGTCAGCCACTGCGACAAGTTGCTGTGGTACACCGACCAGAATGTGCTTGATTGCCGGCGCAACCTGGCGGTGTTCAATCTGTGGCGGGAAAAAGGCATGAAGCTCGATCACGGACGGCTGTTGGTCGACCGTTATTTGAGTAACGTCGCGCCGGATGCGGACACCCTGGGCAAGACCTTCAATCTGGAAGTGATCGCGGTGCTGGCCTTGAGTCCGGAGCTGCGCATGAACGCCAAGAACCAGGGCGTCAGCCTGTTTGAACTGGCCCCCCGGGAAAAACTCACCCAGAGCCTGCGGGCGCTTGGCGAACGCCTGGCCAAACGCTCCGAAAACATGGTCAATCGTTCAGAAGGCCTGACCAAACCCAAGTCCACCTGGTTCGACCGGTTGCGAGGCACCTCATGAGTCCGGAAAAACTCTTCGGCGCCCCCGCGCGAGGCCTGTCGGGCAACGGAGATCACGAAGGCCTGAAACTGGTCCTGCATCGCTACATCATCGATGCCATCGAGGAGTCCGGGAAAAACCTGCTGGAAGGTTCGCGGCAGTTGCTCGCGCAATTCGTCACCGACAAGGTCGCCGAATACATTGCCCGTTTGCACCTGGCGATTTCACGTTATGAGATGGAGCGGCTGGCGGAAGAAATCGTCGACGAGCTGACCGGATTCGGTCCGCTGGAAGTGTTGCTGCGTGATCCCGCCGTGACCGAAATCCTGGTCAACGGCCCGCACCGGGTATTCGTCGAGCGCGACGGGGTACTGCATCAGAGTGATCTGCGCTTTATCGATGCGCATCACGTCGAACGGGTCATGCAGCGCATTCTGGCGCCGCTCGGGCGACGGCTGGACGAGTCTTCGCCGATGGTCGATGCACGCCTGCCCGACGGCAGCCGGGTCAACGCGATCATTCCTCCCATTGCCCTTGATGGCCCGTGTCTGTCGATTCGTAAATTCCGCAAGGACATGCTCAAGAGCAGCGACCTGATCGCCATGCAGACCATCGATCTGGCGATTTTCGATTGTTTCCAGGAGGCCGTTGGCAAGCGCTGCAACATCCTGATCAGCGGTGGTACGGGCACCGGCAAGACCACATTGCTGAACATCCTCAGCCAATTGATCAACCCCCACGAACGGCTGGTGACCATCGAAGACGTCGCCGAATTGCAGCTCGGCCACCCGCACGTGGTGCGTCTGGAAACCCGGCCGCCGAACGCCGAGGGCCATGGCGAGGTCAAGGCCAGCGACCTGATCCGCAACGCCCTGCGGATGCGCCCGGACCGGATCATTCTCGGCGAGATCCGTGGTGTCGAAGTGCTCGACGTGCTCACCGCAATGAACACCGGCCACGACGGCTCGATGAGCACGGTGCACGCCAACAATGCCCAGGATGCGTTGCTGCGTCTGGAAACTCTGGTCGGTCTGACCGGGCGCACCGTGGCCGAACGCACCCTGCGCCAGATGATCTGTGCGGCGCTCGACGTGATCATCCAGCTGACCCGCATGCCCGATGGTCGCCGCTGTGTCAGCGAAGTGGTGGAAGTGGTCGGCGTGCGCGAAGACGTTTATGTCACCAACACGCTGTTCCGTCTTGATCGACGCACCGGTTTCGGCTTCCTGCGTGAAGCGGTCAACCCGGCCGGCGACAAGTTGCGGCACGAGTCGAGTCTGGGCTGAGCGCATGGAGCCTTCGTCATGATCGGACCGGTGATCCTGATCGTCATTTGCCTGCTGATGCTGGGGCTGTCGATTCGCCTGTTCCTGCATGGCGTGCGCAAGACTGCCAACGAACGGGTGCTGACACGTCTGGCCGCCGGGCAACCGCAGGCGGCGGTCGAAAAATCCTCCTGGGCGGGGCTGGAGCGGATGTTTTTGCGGGCAGGTCTCGGCCGTCCGAGCGAGCACTTCGGGTTATGGCTGGCGTTGTGGGTCCTGGCCATGATGCTGGGTTACCTGATGGCCGAATGGATCGGCCTGTTGATCCTGATGCTGGCGCCGCCCCTGATTCTGCGGTTGTACATCGCCTGGCTGTACCGACGCCGGCTCAACCGCATGATCGAACAACTGCCGCAGTTGCTGGACCATACCGTGCGCAGCCTCAAGTCCGGCCGGACCCTGAGCGACGCGGTGATGGGCGGCATCGAAACCAGTGACGATCCGTTGAAGTCGGCGATGGGCCGGGTGCAGCGCAACGTGCAGCTGGGGGTCAACCTGCCGGACGCGGTGAGCGATTTCGCCGAGCTCTACGAGCAGGATGAACTGCGCATGTTTGCCCTGGGCCTGAAGGTCAATCATCGCTACGGCGGCAACGCCAGCGAATTGCTGGAGAACCTGATCAAACTGATTCGCGAGCGCGACCAGGGGGCACGTCAGTTGCGTGCCATGACAGGCGAAACCCGCATGACTGCGTGGGTGCTCGGATCGCTGCCCTTGATCCTGGTGAGCTATTTCATGCTGACCAATCCCGGCTACATGCTCGGCATGTGGAACGACTCCGGGGGCCAGACGATGCTGATTATCGCGGTGGTGCTGCAGGTGCTCGGTTGCCTGGCGCTGTGGCGCATGTTGAGGAGTGTCTGACATGGTGATGCTGGCCAGTCTCATGCTGTTGCTCGGCGCCCTGTTGCTGGTCGGCAACCACCTGTTGACCGAGCGCCGCCGGGTGCGTCAGGTCAACCAGCGTCTGCAGGGGCATCTGGTGCGCGGGAACCGTTTCGGCAACTGGTTGCGGGCGCTGGGCAACAGCCGCTTCGGCCAGCGCTCGGTCAGCATCGACAGTGAAACCCAGACCCTGCTCAGCCGCCTCGGCTGGCGTCGGGCCAGTGAACGCTCGCTGTTTGCCGCCTGCCAGATCGGCACGCCGTTACTGACGCTGGGCCTGGGGCTGTTCTTGCAGGAAGTGTTTTTCCCCCAGGCCCCCAACGGCTGGCTGGTGCCGATGATCGCTACCGGCGCCGGCTATCTGCTGCCCAAACGCCTGCTGGCGTATGCCGCTGGCCGTCGGCAGAAAATCATTTCGGTGGAAGTGTCGACGTTCATTCCTCTGCTGCGGATCCTGTTCGAGTCCGGCATGGCCGTCGAGCAGGCCTTGCGCGTGCTCAGCATCGAGGGGCAAAAGCTGCTGCCGGAACTGACCAGCGAACTGCGCCTGATTCTGGCGCGTGTCGACTCGGGTCTGGAACTCGGCCAGGAACTGAACAAGGCTGCGGCGATGCTGGCAGTGGATGAGTTCACCGACACCAGCGTGATCCTGCAACAGCTGATTCAGCAGGGCGGCGGGGCAATGAAATCGCTGCTGGCGCTCAAGCAACTGCTGGATGACCGCCGCCTGACGCGCTTGCAGGAATACATCTCGAAGATGTCGGCGAAGATGTCGGTGGTCATGATGTTGTTCCTGTTTCCGGCCTTGCTGATCGTACTGGCGGGCCCCGGATTTACCGCAATCACCCGGGCGTTTGCGTCCTGACACTGGCGATGGAGAGCATTTGATGAAAGCACTGATGGTCGTGGCAAGTTTGCTGTTGCTCGGCGGTTGCGCAACGGACGGTCAGGCGCCGTGGACGACGATGCTGGCGCCGGCCAGTTGCAGCAAGCTGAGCTCCGAGCAGGAGCTGTCGCTGAACCTGGTCGATGACCTGGCCAACGACGGCAAGCTGCACGCCAGCCTGGCCAACCTGCAAAGCCTGCCCGACAACCTTGTCGAGGTGCGGCTGCGCAAGGCCAGGGTCTACCGCCTGCTGGGACGCAGTGAAGCCGAGCCGTTGTATCGCGGCCTGCTCGGTACTTGCCTGAGCGCCGACGCCGAACATGGCCTGGGCCAGCTGTATGCCGCCCGTGGCGACAACGGTCAGGCGCAGGCCCACTTGCAACGGGCGGTGCGACTGGCGCCCACCAACGAAAATATCCGCAACGATCTGGGCGTGGTGTACCTCAATCAGCTGCGACTCCAGGACGCCCGGTTCGAGTTTCTGACGGCCATCGAGTTGAAGCAGAACAATCAACTGGCGACGCTGAATCTGGTCACCCTGTTGATCTACCAGAACAACTGGCAACAAGCCGCCGAAGTCGTCAGCCGCGCGCACCTGACCCCGGAACAGTTCACCGATGCCCAGGAGCGCGCGGAAAAACTCAAGGCTCCGGTGCCGGCCAAACCCGCCGCGAGCAATCAGGTTGCGGTGGTGGCTGACCCGCAACCGGCGACGATCAAGTGAACCTCCAGGAGGCGCCATGAATACCTTCAAGACCTTGTGCTGCCTGAGCCTGCTGAGCCTGCCGCTCGGTGCCTTCGCCATCGACGCCGGCCCGGCATCGGCCCAGCAGCAGGAAACCGAAGGCTGGCTGTTGCTGCAAAGCCGCAACAAGGCCGCGTCCCCTGACCCGCAAGCGGCCACGGCCACCGAGCGCGAACTGGCGATGCAGCGCTGGCTGAAGAAGTACAAATATGAAATCCCCGACTTCTATGACCCGGATGCGGGCGGGAAGATCGAGAAGCAGTAGTCGTGCTTCGCAGGCCACCGGAGTGGCCTGCGACAGCGACTTACAACTGATAGCTGAAACTGATGCTGTAACGCGGCCGGCGGTTGAACGTATCCAGTGCTTCATCCGACATCGGTTTGGCTGCTTCCAGCGCGATGTTGTAGTACTTGGCATCGCCGAACCTCAGGCCCACCGCGGCCGAGGACAGGCTGTTGGCCTGTATCGGCAACTGGTTGAACCAGCTGCGCGAGCGATCGAGCACCACGTAGGGTTGCAGGATCCGCACCCAGTTGCCGTCGCGGTTGAAGCTGTAGTTGATCTCGTAAGCCACCCCCCAGCCCTTGTCGCCGGACGCCTGGTCGTCGGGGTAGCCACGGCCGAAATTCTGCCCGCCGAACACCGCGCGCTCGCTGTCGGGCAGGGTGTCGTCGCTCCAGTACAACGCGGCGGAAATCACGCCTTGCCAGTTGTCGAAGAACTTGTCGCTCTGCACTCCCGACAGTCGCAGACGGAAGAAATGCAGGTCGATGGCGCTGTTGTTGGTGTGTGCGCCCATGCTGTCGAAGCCTTGATAAACCCCGCCGCTGAGAATCCGCAGTTGCCGGGCGTCGGCCTTGCGCCAGTCGCTTTCGAAGGCCAGGGCGCGGATGTCGGTGCGTTCTTCGGCGGTGAGTGGATAGCCGATGACGTTGTAGCGGGTCTTGTCGTTGACCGCGTACAAGCGTGATCCGGCCGTCAGCAGTTCATTCGAGGCGGCAATCAGCGGCATGCTGAAACCGATGGAGTAACGGTCGTTTTCGCGGTGCGGCTTGAGTTCCAGACCGTTGTTCAGCAGCACGTTGGTGCCGGGGTCGGCGCGGTAACGCGAGGCGGACAGACTCAGTTGCGTGCCTTCGTCATCGAGGAACTGGCTGTAGTCCAGACGATAGTAATGCTCGTGGTCATCGCCCGGTGGAAACAGGCCGCTGAGGCTCAACTGTTCGCCCATCGAGGTCTGTGAGTTGCTGCTGACGCCGAGCAAGGCCTGGGTGCCGTTGCGGTTGTCTTCGGTGGTACTCAGGGTGCTGGTGAACGGTTTTCGGCTGGCCTGGGCGATCAGGGTCGTTGCGCCGTCGGTGGTGCCGGGCGGTGGCACCTGGGCCTGGATCGTGACGCCGGGGATGCGGGTCATCAGCGTGGTGTAGCGCTCGAAGGTCTTGCGGGTCAGCGGGCGTTCCGCCTGGATCTTCGCCGTCAGTCTGTCGATCAGTCCCTTGACCCGGCCGATATCGCCCTGGACCTGAACATCCCGCACATAACCTTCCACCAGCACCACTCGCGCGGCGCCGTCGTCGAAGGTCTGCTGCGGCAGGAAGGCGTAGGACAGCAGGTAGCCGTCATTCTGGTAGCGACGGGTGATGTTGCGTGTCGCTTCAATCAGATCGGCGAGGCTGGTTTCGTGGCCGATCAGGGGTTTGTAGATCTCTGCCAGTTCGTTGAGCGGGTAGATCGTGCCGCCCTCGATCTGCACGGTTTTCAGGTTGATCTTCGTGCCCATCATCAACGGCTCGGCAGCCGCGGCACCGGGTTCCGGAACTTGCAGCGGCGCGGCGCTCGGACGGTAAGCGTCGGCGGGCAGATTCGGCACCGGCAGGTTGCGGATGGTTTCGTTGCTGTTGAGAAAGCTGGGAAGGGTGTCGGCGAGGGCAGCGGAACTGAGACTGAGGAACAGCAGGGATGCCATAACGCGCATAGGACACTCCATGTTCAAACCGCAGCACTTGGCGGGTTTTTTCCTAAGAAAAAAGCGGAAGACTCGTGGGAATCTTCCGCCCTCAACCAAGCGTAGGCGCTGTAGGTTAGGCCGTCGAATCGGCCAGGTGCAATTCAGCGTTTGTTGCCGCCCAAGGTGCCAGTCAGGCCACCGAGAACTCCGCCCAGACCGCCACCGGTGCCAGCGGCGGTGCCGCCGTTGACCAGCCCGCCGACGGCGGTGACGGTGTTGCCCACGGTGGCGACGGTGTTGCCGACAGCGGTCACGACCGGGTTGCTGTTGGTACCGGCGATGGCACCGCCAAGGTTACTGACCGCACCACCTGCCTGACCGGTGAGGCCGGCAATCGGGGCGCCGAGACCGGTAGCACCGCCGACATTCTGAGTCAGGTTGGTGACGGCGGCGGTGACCGGTGCAAGGCCGGTGCCTATGTTGTTGCCCAGTGTTGCCAGAGGTGTGGTGGGCGTGGTGATCGGTGAACCCGAACCACCGATTGCTGTATTGAGCGAGGCCACAGTATTGCCCGCCGATGCCAGGACATTGCCCGGTGAACCGAGTGAGCCGTTGCCGGCACCGAGCCCGGCGCCGACATTCACGACCGCGCCACCAACGGTTTGCAGCAGACCATTGTTGCCAAGGCCACCGCCGACGCCTGTTCCGGAACCGGTGCCGTTATCCGCCAGCCCGCCGGTCTTGCCGACCGCCGAACCGACATTGCTCAGGGCGCCGCCGACGGTGTTGGTCAGGGCATTGCCATTGCCGGCGCCCGTGACGTTGTCGCCCACGCCGTCGACAGCGCTGCCGACTTTCTGCAGCACACCGTTCAGTGGATCACCCAGGCCGGTGGTGCCGCCGAGTTTGTCCGTGGTGCTTTCGACCATGGCGATCACCGGCACCAGTTTGCTGCCGACCTCTTTGGTCACCGAGCCGAGCGGGCCGGTGGTGGTGGCGGTGCTGAGGGTGTCACCGAGCATGGTGACTTTTTCGCCAACCCCGTTGAGCAGCGGCGCCACTTTGGTGACCACGCCGCCGACCACAGGCACGCTGCCGGTGGCGGTCGCCAGTTTGCCGCTCAGGTCGGACACGCCGTTGCCGACATCCTGCACTACACCGCCGACGGCCGACGCGGTGACGCCCAGGCCGTTATCGGTGGTTGCCAGTTTGCCAATCCCGTTGCCGATGCCGTCGCCCAGTGTGGATACCACATTGCCGGCGGTTCTGGCCGCGCTTTGCACCACACCACCCACCACCGGCACGCCACTGAGCGAGTCGCCGACCTGACCGACACCATTGCCAACGCCGGCAACGGTGCCGCCGACATCCTGCACCAGGGTTGAGGTGATCAGAGGCTGAGGCGTGCTTGGGTTAGTGGGGTTGGTAGGGTCGGTTGGATTGGTCGGATTCGTCGGGTTTGTCGGATTGCTCGGATCCGAACCACCTGTCCCGCCGGTTACTGTGGTGCCGTCGGTTCCTGTTGTTCCGCCGCTGCCGGATGTCCCGCCAGTGCCTGCGGTGGAACTGTCCGGCGAAGAACTGCCGGAACTGCTGTGGTGACCGCCACCGCCACTGCTGCAACCGGCCAGACCGAGGGAGAGGATCAATGCCAGCGCTGTTGCTGATTTGCACCAAACTTGAGTTTTCATGATGGGTATTCCTTGCACCTGTCTCAACGTTCGTTGTCTTCGACGGCTAGCCGGTTCTGTTGCCGGCAATGCCTTCGTCCGTTGTGCTCATATCAGTCGCAAGGTTGGATCCACACCATTCTCAAGTTGGTATTAACGCCTTTATATAAGCGTGTGATTTGCTGCTTAACGACTAATGCCGAGGATATAAACGCGCAAAAAAAAGCCTTGAGAATCAAGGCTTGATGTTTGGCCGGGGGTTGGATAACGGCGGCAGAAACTTAAGTTATATACACACAATTGATCATGTTTCGCTGTTGTGATCGAACTCCGCGAGGGGCGCGGTAACGATTGGCGCGGCCTATTGATTCAGGCAATCGGTTGCCAGTGGCCGACCATGTGCTCCAGGTCCCCGGCACCGATCAGACGCAACTCCCCGCTGGAACCCGCCGCGCTGGCGAACAGCGATACCTCGCTCGGCAGGCGCACCGGTTTACGAAAATGCACGGCGATCTCCAGGTTGGCCCTGGGCAGGTGATCCGCCAGCGCGGACAGCGTGCGGGCCTTGTTCCACAGACCATGGGCAATGGCGGTGGGGAAACCGAACAGCCTGGCACTGGCGGCGCTCAGGTGGATCGGGTTGTAGTCGCCGGAGACCTTGGCGTACTGCCGGCCGATGTCCGCCGGGGCTTTCCATTGCGCCACCTGCATCAGTGGCAGCGTGGGCTCCCACGCCTGCTCGAGCGCCTCGCCCTCAAGCTTCACGCCTCGACAGAGCATCTGGCTTTCGGCTTCCCATAATGGGCCGAGCTGATCGTCGAGGGTGGTCAGCAGATCGAACGTTGCGCCTTTGGGATGCGGTTGCAGGTTATGCACCCGAACGCTGACCTGCACGTGGCTGATTCCACCCATCGGTCGCAGGATGCGGATGCGATTGCTCAGGTGAATCAGCCCCAACAGCGGGAAGGGAAAGTCTTTGGCCGTGAGCAACTGCATCTGCAACGCAAACGCCAGGACATGTGGATAAGTTGGTGGCAGCAGACCGTCATCGGCAAAACCGCAGACCTTGCGATAAGCCGCCAGACGTTTGCCGTCGATATCGACCCCGCAGCGCAGACCGCTGTCGGGCAAACGGGTGCCGGTGATTTTGCGCCGGGTCGCGGCCCGGACGTACAAACCCGGCAGACTCGGTTCGCGGTGCAACGTGTGCCATTCGATGCTCATGCCTAAGCCCCCAGAACACTTTGTCCACAGACCCGCAATGCCTGTCCGGTGAAGGCACCGGTGCCCGGTTGCGCCAGCCAGGCCACGGCTTCGGCGACGTCTTGTGGCAGGCCGCCCTGGCCCAGCGAACTCATGCGTCGCCCGGCTTCGCGCAGGCCAAAGGGAATGTGCGCGGTCATCTGGGTTTCGATGAAACCAGGCGCCACGGCGTTGATGCTGATGCCGCGCTCCAGCAGCGTCGGTGCCCAAGCCTGGGCCAGGCCGATCAGCCCGGCCTTGCTCGCCGCGTAATTGGTTTGCCCGCGGTTGCCGGCGATGCCGCTGATCGAGGCGAGCAGAATCACTCGCGCGTTATCGCGCAGGGTGCCGCTGTCGAGCAGCGCCTTGGTCAGCACTTGGGGGGCATTGAGATTGACCGCCAGCACTGCGTCCCAGAACTCGGGCGTCATGTTGGCCAGGGTCTTGTCGCGGGTGATGCCGGCGTTGTGCACCAGAATGTCGAGGCCGTCCGGCAACTGTTCGATCAATTGCGCGGCGGCGTCCTCGGCGCAGATGTCGAGGGTGATGGCGCGCCCGCCGAGGCGCGCGGCCAGGGCTTCCAGATCGGTCTTGGCCGGCGGCACGTCGAGCAGAATCACCTCGGCGCCATCACGGGCCAACGTCTCGGCGATGGAGGCGCCGATACCCCGTGCCGCGCCGGTGACCAGCGCCTTGCGCCCGGCCAGCGGGCGCGTCCAGTCAGTCACCGGTGTGGCACAAGGATTCAGACGAATCACCTGCCCGGAGACAAATGCACTTTTCGGCGAGAGGAAAAACCGCAGCGGCCCTTCGAGCTGATCCTCGGCGCCTTCGCCCACGTAGATCAATTGCAGGGTGCCGCCGCTGCGCAGCTCCTTGGCCAACGAACGGGAGAAACCTTCAAGTGCCCGCTGTGCGCTGGCGGCGAACGGTTCGCGCAGGGTTTCCGGGGCGCGGCCGAGGATCACCAGGTGCGCGCTGCTGTCGAGGTTTTTCATCAATGGCTGGAAAAACTCGCGCAGCTGCTTGAGCTGGTCGGTGTGCTGCAATTCGCTGGCGTCGAATACCACAGCCTTGAGTTTCGGACCGTGGCCGGGAATCCATTGGGTGGCGGTCGCGGGCTGATCGCCGTAGCGATAAATGGCATCGGTCAGCCGGTTGGCGAAGGCGCTGACCCGTTCGGCCAGCGGCCCGCCGCCGATCAGCAGCGCACCCTCCACCGGCCGCAGGCGCCCGGCCTGCCAGCGTTCCAGCCGCACCGGCGACGGCAGGCCCAGGGCCCCGACCAGACGGTGGCCGATGGACGAGTTGGCGAAGTCGATATAGCGGTCAGACATGGAACGCTCTCCAGAAGATGGGGTTCAAAGTGTGGACTGCAGAGGGCAATCAATCGTTCGATCCACGCAATAAGGCCTACGCTAGAACAGCAGAGTAGTTTGCCCCCGGTGTTTTTGGGGCCCGGCGGGATTTTCAGTGCCCGATTTTCAGACTGGATATTTCACAAGGAGTTTTTCATGAGTCAGCTGCGCCGCGTCGCGATCATCGGTGGCAACCGCATTCCATTCGCCCGTTCCAACGGGCCGTATGCCACCGCGAGCAATCAGGTGATGCTCACCGCCGCCCTTGAAGGCCTGATCGAACGCTACAACCTGCACGGCCAGCGCATGGGCGAAGTGGTCGCGGGAGCGGTGCTGAAATTGTCACGGGATATGAACCTGACCCGCGAATGCGTGCTCGGCTCGCGCCTGTCGCCGACAACGCCTGCCTATGACATCCAGCAGGCCTGCGGCACCGGCCTGGAAGCCGCGTTGCTGGTGGCGAACAAGATTGCCCTCGGCCAGATCGATTGCGGCATTGCCGGTGGCGTCGACACCACGTCTGACGCGCCGATCAGCGTCAGTGAAGGCCTGCGCAAGATTCTCCTGCAAGCCAATCGCGCCAAGACCACTGGCGACAAGCTCAAGACCTTCCTGCAATTGCGTCCGAAACACCTGATCCCCGAATTCCCGCGCAACGGCGAACCGCGCACCGGCCTGTCGATGGGCCAACACTGCGAATTGATGGCGCAGACCTGGAACATTCCTCGCGAGGAACAGGATCAACTGGCACTCGAAAGCCACCACAAACTCGCCGCGTCCTACAGCGAAGGCTGGCACAACGACCTGATGACGCCGTTCCTCGGCCTGACCCGCGACAACAACCTGCGCCCGGACCTGACCCTGGAAAAGCTCGCGACCCTGAAACCGGCCTTCGAGAAAAGCGCCAAAGGCACGCTGACCGCCGGCAACTCCACGCCACTGACCGATGGCGCGTCGGTGGTGTTGCTGGGCAGCGAAGAATGGGCCAAGGAACGTGGCTTGCCGATCCTCGCGTATCTGCGCGATGGCGAAGCGGCGGCGGTGGACTTCGTCAACGGCGCCGAAGGACTGTTGATGGCCCCGGTGTATGCGGTGCCGCGCTTGCTGGCGCGCAATGGCCTGACTTTGCAGGATTTCGACTACTACGAAATTCACGAGGCATTTGCCGCGCAAGTGTTATGCACACTGAAGGCCTGGGAGGATCCGGAGTACTGCAAATCCCGGCTGGGGCTTGATGCGCCGTTGGGGTCGATTGATCGCAGCCGTTTGAACGTCAAGGGCAGCTCGCTGGCGGCGGGGCACCCGTTTGCCGCGACGGGCGGGCGGATCGTGGCCAATCTGGCGAAGCTGCTGGATGCGGCGGGGCGGGGGCGTGGGTTGATTTCGATTTGTGCGGCGGGGGGGCAGGGTGTCACCGCCATTATCGAGCGCTAAAAGCAGCCCTCACCCCAGCCCTCTCCCGGAGGGAGAGGGAGCCGACCGTGTTGTCTGGCGTTATACATCGACCTGAAAAACCGTGTCGATTATGGATTCGGTAAAGCAGGATCAAGTCGATGCATCTTTAAAGCATCCCCCAATCAGTCCCCTCTCCCTCCGGGAGAGGGTTAGGGTAAGGGGGCTTTTTAGGTTGCCCCCAATCTCAAGTCCGGAACCTTCGCACCAACCCATCCAGCTCATTCGACAACCCCGCCAGACTCTGCGAATCCAGCCGCGCCGAATTGGCCAGCTCCGCCACCAACTGCGCATCACCGTGAATCTGGCTGATATGCCGATTGATATCCTCGGCCACCTGATGCTGCTCTTCGGCGGCCGTGGCGATCTGGGTATTCATGTCCCGAATCACATCCACCGATTCACGGATCTGACCAAAACTCGCCCGCGCCTCACCGATGCGCGTCACCGATTGCTGCGACACATCGAGGCTGGCGCGCATCTGTTGGGTCACGGCGCTGGTGCGCTTGGCAAGGTTGCCCAGCAGACCGTCGATTTCCGCCGTCGAATCCGCCGTGCGTTTGGCCAGTGCGCGAACCTCATCGGCCACCACCGCAAAACCACGGCCTTGCTCACCGGCCCGCGCCGCCTCGATCGCGGCGTTGAGCGCCAGCAGGTTGGTCTGTTCGGCGATGGAGCGAATGGTGCCGAGGATCGACTGGATGTCGTTGCTGTCGCGCTCCAGTTGTTGCATCGACTGCGCCGACTGCTCCAGTTCCTGGCTCAGTTGATCGACGCTGTGCACCGCCGCATCGATCTGCTGCTGACCTTCGCGGGCCTGGCGCTGGCCGCTGTCGGCCGACTCCGCCGCCTGACTGCACGAGCGGGCGACTTCGTTGGCGGTGGCGACCATTTCGTGGAACGCAGTCGAGACCATGTCCACGGCTTCACGCTGGCGTCCGGCGGCTTCGGCCATGTCGCCGGAAACCCGGGTTGAACTCTGCGAGGTGGCGAGGATTTTTCCGGCCGCGCCACCGATGTGCTGGATCAGGCTGCGGATCGCGGTGAGGAACTGGTTGAACCAGTTGGCCAGTTGCGCGGTTTCGTCGTTGCCACGGATATCGAGGTTCTTGGTCAGATCACCTTCGCCCTGGGCGATGCCTTCCAGACCGCTGGCCACGCTGCGGATCGGGCGTACGATCAGGCTGGCGAAACTGGCGCCGACCACGGCGAACAGCACCGCCAACACAGCCGCGATAATCGCGATCAGCCAGGTCAACTGAGTGGCCGAGCTCATCACGTCGTTCTGTTTGATCAGGCCGATGAAGGTCCAGCCCAGTTGCTCCGACGGCCAGACGTTGGCCATGTAGCGCTCGCCGTTGAGTTCGACTTCCACCAGCCCTTTGCCGGCCTTGGCCAGTTGCGCGTAACCGTCGCCGAGGCTGTCGAGGGGCTTGAAGTTGTGCTCGGGCTGCTTCGGATCGACCAGCACCATGCCGCTGTTTTCCAGCAGCATCAGGTAACCGGTTTCGCCAAGTTTGATCTGTTTGACGATCTCGGTGAGCTGCTTGAGCGTGACGTCGATACTGACCACGCCGCCGTTGCTACCGAGCTTGTTGTCGATGGTGCGCACGGTGCTGACGTAGGTCGCATCGTCCTGCGCCCAGTAATAGGCGGCGGTGCGCAACGGTTTGCCGGGTTTGGCCTGAGCGGCCTTGTACCAGGGGCGCTGACGCGGATCGTAGTTGCTCAGTTTGGGGTCGTCGGGCCAGGAAACGTAACCACCGGCAGCGGTGCCGACGATCGCATAGGCGTAGGCCGGGTGGCTGTTGCCCAGATCCTGCAGGAAGGAGAAGACCTTTTTGTCCATCTCGCCCTGCGGGACGCTTTCGGCGTTGGCGCTCATGTAGGTCTTGAGGCTGTCGTCGGTGTTCTTGATCAGCGGTTGCGTCGCCAGGTAATCGACGTTCTGGCTGATACCGTCAAAAAAAAGCTGCATGGCGTTGCTGACCTGACGGATCTCGCGTCCGCTGCCGTCGACAAAACCTTCCCGGGCATCGCTGCGCAGGTTGAGTACCACCAGCGTGGCGACCAGCACCACGGGCAAGCAGGCGATGATTGCAAACGCCCACGTCAACTTCTGTTTGATGTTCATCCGCGCTCCAGATTTTCTTGTAGGCCCACGCAGTGCAGATGACTCGCGGTTTATTGGCAGCCGAAAACGGTGTTTTCAACTCCATTCCCTGAGTGCGACATCGAAGCTTTTTTGAAACGATTGTCGGACAAATCCCTCTGTCTCTGAGGGCTTCGGCTGCCGGAGAGGGAAATTGAGGCTGTAAGAGAAAATTCTTACGGGTGGAGTGATGCTGGATGTCAGATTCTGTCGCAAATGCCCTCAAGTCCTTGCGCCAACAAGTTCGGCAGGCTCGGCTATGATTCGCAGCGGTCGATACAAGAGCGGCGGATCGGCCCGTTTGATCCGGCACAGTGTGTGCATCCACAGGTTCACAGGTCGGCAACCCCTCCCCGTGATGCGAGGATTGCCGTATAACGAATGACATTCGCGTGTTTGGTAATAAAGGACCCACAATAAAAGCTGATGAAGACTCCAAAACGCATTGAACCCCTGATCGAGGACGGTCTGGTCGACGAAGTGCTGCGTCCACTCATGAGTGGCAAAGAAGCAGCTGTTTATGTGGTGCGCTGCGGCAATCAGTTACGTTGCGCAAAGGTCTACAAGGAGGCGAACAAACGCAGTTTCCGCCAGGCGGCCGAGTATCAGGAAGGCCGCAAGGTTCGTAACAGCCGACAGGCCCGGGCGATGGCCAAGGGTTCCAAGTTCGGGCGCAAGGAAGCCGAAGACGCCTGGCAGAACGCCGAAGTCGCGGCGTTGTTCCGCCTGGCCAACGCCGGGGTGCGGGTGCCCAAGCCGTACGATTTCCTCGAAGGCGTGCTGCTGATGGAACTGGTGGCCGACGAATACGGCGACGCCGCGCCGCGTCTGAACGACGTGGTGCTGGAACCGGATCAGGCCCGCGAATACCACGCGTTCCTGATTGCGCAGATCGTGCTGATGTTGTGTACCGGCCTGGTGCACGGTGACCTCTCGGAGTTCAACGTGCTGCTGACGCCGACCGGCCCGGTCATCATCGACCTGCCGCAAGCGGTGGATGCGGCGGGCAACAACCACGCGTTCAGCATGCTGGAGCGTGACGTCGGCAACATGGCGTCGTACTTCGGCCGGTTCGCCCCGGAGTTGAAGAAGACCAAATACGCCAAGGAAATGTGGGCGTTGTACGAAGCGGGTACGTTGCACCCGGCCAGCGTGCTGACCGGCGAGTTCGACGATCCCGAGGACCTGGCCGATGTCGGTGGGGTCCTGCGCGAGATCGAAGCGGCGCGTCTGGATGAGGAGCGCAAGCAAGCCATCCGTGCGGCGGACGACGAGCCCAAGGGCAAGTCCGACGAACCGCCTCCGCCACCGTGGATGCAGTAAGCATCTGAAAAAGAAAACCCGGCTTCGGCCGGGTTTTACACATTCAAGGATTGATTGTGACCACCACCTCCCGCAATGCCCGGCTGATCATCACGGCGCGGCTGATTTCCGATTTCGGCGCTTTCCTCAACATGGTTGCGCTGGCCACTTATGTCTACCTGCTGAGCAACAGCGCCATGAGCGTCGGGATTTTCCTGGCCAGTCGTGTGGGCGGCGGGATTTTCGCCAGCCTGATCGGCACCGCGTTTTATCGCCGATGCAGCGGTCGCTTGCCGTTGATTGCCTTCGATCTGCTGCGCGCCGCTGTGCTCGGGTTGTTGCTGATCGTGCCGGTCAGCCAGCAGGCGTTGTTGCTGCCGCTGATTGCGTTCGGCCTGGGCTTTGGCAATTCGATGTTCGCCATCGGCCTCAACAGCCAGTTGCCGCGTCTGATCGAGCCGGCGCAGTTGCTCAAGACCAATGCGTGGATCACGTCCGCCTCTTCCATGGCGATGGTCGGCGGCAGTCTGGTGTCCGGGCTACTGGTCGCAGGGTTTGGTTTTGAAACGGTGTTCGCGCTGAATGCGCTGACCTATCTGCTGGCGGCGGTGTTGATTGCGCCATTGCGGTTCAGCGCACCGGAACCCGTTGCCGAATCCAGCGCTAAACAGGGTGAATGGTCGGCGTTGTTGCAAGGCCTGCGCAGCGCCCCGGTGGTGGCGGCGATGCTGGCTGTCACGATGGCCGACACTTTGGGTAGCGCTGCGCACAACGTCGGATTTCCGATCATTTCCAAACTGCTGACACCGGACTCGGCGAGCACCACGCTGGGCCTGATGCTCGCGGTATGGGCCAGTGGGAAATTGCTGGGCGCGCGAATCGCCAGTCGCTTGAAGGGCTCGGAAAACATCCATCTGGAGCGCAGGTACTTTGGCGGGGTGTTGCTGATGTCCTGCGGTTTCATCCTGATGTTCCAGCAGCACAGCGTCGTCGGGCTGTTGCTGTTTTCGCTGCCGGCCGGATTGGGTGACGGGTTCTCGGAAGTCGGCCTGATGTCACGTCTGCAACGGGAACCGGAGCCCCTGCGCCTGCCGATCTTCAGTTTCCTGACGCTGTTGCAGATGACCGGGTTCGGCGTCGGCATGCTGATCGCCGCACCGTTCTATTCGTGGTGGGCGCCGGGTGCCGTGGTGCTGCTGTTCCACGGCATTCCCCTCGCCACTGTGCTGTCGATGAAAGTCCTGCTGCTCAGGCGCGAGCGGGTTGCGCGCAGCAGCCCGACGCCAGTTCCTTGAGGATCGGGCAGTCCGGGCGATGGTCGCCCTGGCAGTGTTCGACCAGATCCTGCAGGGTGTCGCGCAGTTCGCCGAGTTCGCGAATCTTCTGATTCAGCTCGTCGATGTGCTGGCGGGCCAGGGCCTTCACATCGGCGCTGGCGCGCTGGCGGTCCTGCCAGAGGGTCAGCAGTTTGCCGACTTCCTCCAGCGAAAAGCCCAGGTCCCGCGAGCGCTTGATGAACGCCAGCGTGTGCAGGTCATCGTCGCCATAGACGCGATAGCCGCTGTCAGTGCGATGGGCGGCCTTGAGCAGGCCGATCGACTCGTAATAACGGATCATCTTCGCGCTCAGGCCACTGTGGCGGGCCGCTTGGCCGATGTTCATCGGTTGTCCTCCAGATCCTCGGGTTTCCAGGTTTTCAACAGTAGCGCATTGCTCACCACGCTGACGCTCGACAGCGCCATCGCCGCGCCGGCCAGCACCGGATTGAGGAAGCCGAACGCCGCCAGCGGAATGCCGATCAGGTTGTAGACGAAGGCCCAGAACAGGTTTTGCCGGATCTTCGCGTAGGTCTTGCGGCTGATCTCCAGCGCTGCCGGCACTAGCCGAGGGTCGCCGCGCATCAGGGTGATGCCGGCGGCGTGCATGGCCACGTCGGTGCCGCCGCCCATGGCGATGCCGATATCGGCGGCGGCCAGTGCCGGGGCGTCGTTGATGCCGTCGCCGACCATGGCCACGACGCCGGTCTTTTTCAGCTCGGCGACGGTGGCGGCTTTGTCCGCCGGCAGCACTTCGGCGTGGACGTTTTCGATGCCCAGCGCTTCGGCCACCACACGGGCACTGCCTCGGTTGTCGCCGGTCAGCAGGTGGCTGTGGATATGTCGCGCAGCCAGTTGTTGCACCGCGTGCAGCGCGCCGGGCTTGAGGGTGTCGCCGAAGGCGAACAGGCCGAGGACACGGGGAACGGGGCTTTTTTCGATCAGCCAGGACAGCGTCCGGCCTTCGGTTTCCCACGCCTTGGCGGATTCCGCCAACGTGCCGGCGTCCAGGCCGGTTTCTTCCAGCAGTCGGCGATTGCCCAGGGCGAGGCGCCGACCGTCGAGATGGCCGGCAATGCCGCGACCAGTCAGGGACTGACTGTCGCTGACGTCGGGCACCGTCAGATGGCGTTCGGCGCAGGCATCCAGCACTGCTTTGGCCAAGGGGTGTTCACTGCCGCGTTGCAGCGCGCCGGCCGCTGTCAGCAGGGCGTTCTCATCACCGTCGATCGCACTGAAATGCGTGATGCGAGGCGTGCCGGAGGTCAGGGTGCCCGTCTTGTCGAACACCACGCTGCTGACTTCATGGGCGCGTTCCAGCGCTTCGGCGTCCTTGATCAGAATCCCGTGGTGTGCTGCCACGCCGGTGCCGGCCATGATCGCGGTCGGTGTCGCCAGACCGAGGGCGCAGGGGCAGGCGATCACCAGCACCGCGACGGCGTTGATCAGCGCGGTTTCCAGCGGCGCGCCGTACAGCCACCAGCCGATCAGCGTGGCGAGGGCCAGCAGCAGAACCGTCGGCACGAACACCTGACTGACTTTATCCACCAGTTTCTGGATCGGTGCCTTCGCGGCCTGAGCGTCCTCCACCAGGCGGATGATCCGCGCCAGTACGCTTTCCGCACCGAGTGCCGTGGTGCTCACCAGCAAGCGGCCTTCACCGTTGATTGCACCGCCGGTGACCTTGTCGCCCGGTTGCTTGGGCACTGGCAGGCTTTCGCCGCTGATCAGCGCTTCATCGGCGTGGCTCTGGCCTTCCAGCACCTCGCCGTCCACCGGGAAACGTTCGCCGGGTTTGACCAGTACGAGGTCACCGAGGCGCAGGGCGCTGATGGCGACGTCTTGTTCGCGACCCTCGATGACTTGAATCGCTCGCTCCGGGCGCAAGGCTTCCAGTGCACGGATGGCGCTGGCGGTCTGGCGTTTGGCGCGGCTTTCGAGGTATTTGCCAAGCAGCACCAGAGCGATGACCACCGCCGAGGCCTCGAAGTACAGATGCGGCATGCGCCCGTCAGCGGTCGCCCATTCATAGAGACTCAGGCCGTAACCGGCGCTGGTGCCCAGGGCCACCAGCAAGTCCATGTTGCCGGCACCGGCGCGCACGGCTTTCCATGCGGCCACATAAAAACGTGCACCGAAGATGAATTGCACCGGAGTGGCGAGGGCGAATTGCGCCCAGGCCGGCAGCATCCAGTGAATGCCGAACGGTTGCAGCAGCATCGGCAACACCAGCGGCAAGGCGAGGGCGATCGCGCAGATCAGCGCCCAGCGCTCATGGTTCAGGCGTTGCTGGCGATTGTCGGTCTGGTGTTCAAGTTCGAAGAGGCTGGCCGAATAACCGGCCTTGCTCACGGCGGCGATCAGGAGCTGTGGATCGACAGCGCCAAGCAGTTCGAGGTGGGCGCGTTCATTGGCGAGGTTGACGCTGACGCTTTTCACCCCCGGAACCTTGTTCAGGGCGCGTTCGACACGGCCGACGCAGGAGGCGCAGGTCATGCCGTCGATGTTCAATTCCACGGTTTGCTGCGGCACGCTGTAACCGGCACGTTCAACCGCCTCCATCAGCGCTGGCAGGCTGTCGCCGGGTGCCTGCACGCGGGCCTGTTCGGTGGCGAGGTTGACGCTGACGGCACTGGCGCCGCTGACTTTACTCAAGGCGCGTTCGACGCGGCCGGCGCAACTGGCGCAGGTCATGCCGCTGATGGGCAGATCGAACGTGATGGAATCGGACATCGGTCGTACTCCCTGTAGTGGATGCCTACAGGATCAACCTTGCCATGCTGGCAAGGTCAAGCGCCAGATTCCGCCACCGGCTACTCGCCACCCGCCACCGCCCACGTACCCGATCGTTCCCACGCTCTGCGTGGGAATGCCTCTTGTGACGCTCTGCGTCACGCTTTGGGACGCAGAGCGTCCCGGGCTGCATTCCCACGCGGAGCGTGGGAACGATCAGCCGTGGGAACGAGCGGTATTCAGTAACCGAGGTCGGTGCGCTTGAGGTACATGCCTTCCGCATTCATCGCAATCCGGAATTTCAGGATGTCGCCGGCATGCAGTTTGATCTCCTGCGAACCCGGCGCGAGCATGCCCGGGTTGCAGCCCGGCATTTGCCCCGGCAGCAGTTTCAGGCGCAGCGAGACATTGCCCGGCGGCAGGTTGAACGAGGTGCTTTGTTCCTGGAACAGTCGCGCCGACAGTTGATCCTGGATGTACACGCCGATCTCGCAGGAGGTCGCGACTTCCAGGCGCTCGCGGGAAATGATCAGCACCCCGAAATCTTCCCCGGCGGCATGCACCGAAGGGATCGCGGCAAAGAGGCTGAGTAAGCCAAACAGGCTGAAAGCTGACCAGCGCATGGCTGAATCTCCTGAATTTATGTCATTGATGCACGCAGCTTGGCCGAGCGCGGCGCCGATTGCCAGCCCGGCAGTTTTTTGCAGAACTTGACCTTGCCATCGTGGCAAGCTCGAAACTGCCGGCAACCTCACTCAAAGGAGTCATTCCATGCAAGTGTTCACTGTTGAAGGCATGTCCTGCGGTCACTGCGTCAAGGCCGTCACCCAAGCGGTCCAGAGCAAGGATCCGGCGGCCAGCGTGCGGGTCGATCTGGCAGCGAAGGAAGTCGGCGTCGAAAGTGCGTTGAGCGCCGAGCAGGTGATCGAGGCGATCAGCGAAGAAGGCTATGTCATCAAACTCGCCTGATCTTTTTAATAGTTAGCGAGCTACCGGAATGTTCAAGGCGTCCTCGCGCGGCTAGACTGTCGGGCTGCACTCTCTCCTGAAGTGCCCGCCCAATTGCCTGTCGAACCTGGACGCCTGATGAACTTCCGTACCATTCTGATTCTCGGTGCCTTGACCGCTTTCGGTCCGTTGGCGATCGACTTCTATCTCCCCGCGTTTCCCACCATGGCGCTGGCGTTCGGCACCGATGAGAAACACGTCCAGCTGACGCTGTCGGCTTACTTCTTTGGCCTGTCCATCGGTCAACTGGCCTACGGTCCGGTGGCGGATCGTTTCGGGCGGCGGATTCCATTGCTCACCGGCCTGGTGCTGTTCACCCTGGCGTCATTGGCCTGCGCTTATGCACCGAATCTGGAATGGCTGATTGGTGCGCGGTTCGTTCAGGCACTGGGCGGATGCGCCGGGATGGTGATTTCCCGGGCGGTGGTCGCTGACAAATGCGACGCTGTGGGCTCGGCGAAAGTCTTTTCGCAATTGATGCTGGTGATGGGGCTGGCGCCAATCCTGGCGCCGATGCTCGGCGGTCTGCTGGTCAATACGACGGGTTGGCAGTCGATCTTCCTGGTGCTGACCGGGTTCAGTGCCCTGGCCGGCCTGGCGGTGGCCCTCGGCCTGCCGGAAAGTCTGCCGGCCCATGTTCCGCGCCAGCCACTGTCCGGTGCTCTGCGTCAGTACGGTCGACTGCTGACCGACCCGGTCTACATGGGCCATGCCCTGACCGGCGGCATCGCGATTGCCGGGATGTTTGCCTACATTGCCGGCTCGCCTTTCATTTTCATCAAACTGTATGGCGTCCCGGCCGAGCATTTCGGCTGGCTGTTCGGCACCAACGCGGCGGGCTTCATTCTGGTGGCGCAGGTCAATGCGCGACTGTTGGCCAAGCGCGGCCCGGCGTTTTTGTTGTCGCGGGCGGTCTGGGTTTACTTCGCTGCCGGGCTGACGCTGCTCGCGGTCAGTGCCCTGCACACCGAGGCACTGTGGCCGCTGCTGATTCCATTGTTCATTTGCGTGGCGAGTCTTGGTTGCATCAGCCCCAATGCGGCGGCGAGTGCGATGAACGGGCAGGGCGCTCGCGCCGGCAGTGCGTCAGCGTTGCTCGGCAGCATGCAGTTCAGCGTCGCCGCCGGGGCTTCGGCGCTGGTGGGGGTTTTGCACGATGGCACAGCCGTGCCGATGGCCATGGTCATCAGCCTGTGCGGTCTGTTGGTGGTCAGCGCGGCAATGCTTACCCGGCGCATACAGAATGCCCGGGCGCTGGCAAAGGCGCAGGCCGAAGTCTGAACGGAAGAACTCAGCCGACAGCGCGTTGCTGGCCGAGGTCGGGAATCTGATGGGGCGCGTACAGACGCGCTTCGAGGGTGCGGGTGAAGGCCCGAGCTTCGGCCTCACTGCGGAATGTCACGGCGTGCTGGTCGAGACGAACTTGCCACTGGGACTTTGCCACTTCTTTTATCAGGATCTTCATTGCTGACCTCCCGGACGTAAAAGATTGCATCGCAGAGGTTTCGATTGTAGACCCGAATACGATCGCAATTGTGACAAGGGTCAAGCATCTGACTGACGGCAAAAAGCGACCGCAGCCCCCGAGTCAACCACGTCTGGCGCTGACAAAGGCTGCGGCCTCCGAAGTTTTAGAAACTTTCTAAAACAATTTTCCCCTTGGCCTTGCCGCTTTCCAGCAGTTCATGGGCCCGGCGCAGGTTGCTCGCGTTGATCGTGCCGAAGTGCTCGCCCACCGTCGTCTTCAACGTCCCGGCATCGATCAGATCGGCCACTCGGTTGAGCAGTTTGTGCTGCTCGATCATGTCCGGCGTTTCGAACAGCGAGCGGGTGTACATGAACTCCCAGTGCAGCGACAGGCTCTTGCGCTTGAGCTTGGTCACGTCCAGCGACTTCGGATCATCGATCAGCGCCAGTTTGCCTTGCGGCGCCAGGGCCTCGACCAGTTGGTCCAGATGCTGGTCGGTCTGGGTCAGGCTGGCGACGTGGGTCACGTGGCCGAGGCCGGCGCGTTTCAGCTCTTCGCTCAACGGCTGGCTGTGATCGATCACCACGTCGGCGCCCAGCTCGTTTACCCAGTCGCGGGTTTGCGGACGGGAGGCGGTGCCGATCACTTTGAGCCCGGTCAGCTGGCTGGCCAGTTGGGTGAGGATCGAACCCACGCCACCGGCCGCGCCGACGATCAGCAGGCTCTGGCCTTCATCGGTGTTGCCTTCGCGGATTTGCAGGCGTTCGAACAACAGCTCCCACGCCGTAATGGCGGTCAGCGGCAGGGCGGCGGCCTCTGCGAAACCGAGGGTTTTCGGCATATGGCCGACGATCCGTTCATCCACCACATGCAGTTCACTGTTGCCACCAGCCCGGGCGATGGAGCCGGCGTAGAAGACCTTGTCGCCGGCCTTGAACAACGTCACTTCACTGCCGACTGACTTGACCACGCCGGCCACATCCCAGCCCAGCACTTTGGCGGCGCCGCCTTCTGGCGCGACGTTCTGGCGAACCTTGGTGTCGACCGGGTTGACCGAGATCGCTTTGACTTCGACCAACAGGTCGCGCGGGCCGGCCACTGGCTCCGGCAGTTCGATGTCTTGCAGGGATTTTTCGTCGCTGATCGGCAGCGATGCGTAATAGGCGATGGCTTTCATGGATGACTCCGAAAGATGCTTGAAGGAAGGATTCAGGCGATGGCGCGCAGACGCTTGAGCTCGAAGTGTTCGAGGAAGCCTGCGGCCTGCGCCCGGAAATGCTGGATATGCGCACTGTCGTCGTGGGCCTGCAGGGCTTCGTCGCTGGCCCACTGCTCGATCATGTAGAAGGCCAGCGGGTTGGCCAGGTCCTGGTGCAGGTCGTATTGGCCGCAACCGGCTTCCGCGCGGGTCGGTTCGATCAATGCGCGCAGATGTTGTTCGAGGGCGTCCTGCTGGCCAGGTTTGGCGATCAGGGTGGCGATGGCGGTGAAGGGCTGGGACATGTTCGACTCCGGAACGGGATGAATTCGATGGGAGGCATGATTGGCTATTTCTACGCGAGATAAAACCGGCTAAAAGAGCAGTCTCTTTCAATATTTTTTTGATAATCGAGGCTGAAATGCTGCGTTTCGATGACTTGCAGTTGTTTGTCCGGGCGGCGGATCTGGGCAGCCTGTCGGCGGCGGCCCGGGTGATGGACATGTCCGCCGCCGTGGCCAGCGCGGCGCTCAAGCGCATCGAACAACAACTCGGGGCACGGTTGCTGGCGCGTTCCACCCGCAGTCTGCGCCTGACCTCCGAGGGCGAAGGCTTCCTCGAATACGCCCGGGCGGCGCTGAGCAACCTGGATGAAGGCCGTCGTCTGCTGGCCAGCGGTCAGGACCAGGTCAGCGGGATTCTGCAACTGTCGGCACCGTCGGATTTCGGCCGCAACCTGCTGTTGCCGTGGCTTGATGAGTTTCAGCGTGAACACCCGAAATTGACGGTGCGTCTGCTGTTGGGCGACCGCATCGCCGATCTGTTTCGCCAACCGGTGGACATCGCCCTGCGTTATGGCGAACCGGAGGATTCCAGTCTGGTCGCATTGCCCATCGCTGCGCAGAACCGGCGGGTGCTGTGTGCCTCTCCCGGCTATCTGGCGAAACACGGCGAGCCGACTCAACTGGAACAGCTCGCGCAGCACAATTGCCTGTTGTACATGCTGGGCAGTCGGGTGCATGACCACTGGAGTTTTCATGACGGCAAACGCGAAGTCAGCCTGACCGTCAGTGGCGACCGCTTCAGCGATGACGCCGACGTGGTGCGGTTATGGGCCGTCGCGGGGGCGGGCATCGCCTACAAATCCTGGCTGGATGTGGCCGACGATGTGCTCGCCGGGCGATTGAAAGTGCTGTTGCCCGGCCTGCTCTGCGAGCGGGCTCCGCTGAATCTGCTGTGCGCCCATCGCGCACAATTGAGTAAGCCGGTGAACCTTCTGAGGGAGATGCTCGCCAGCCGTTGCGCCGAACTGAGTAGCCGATTTCCCGTTTTTCCGCAGGTTGATCATTAGTCGCAGGTAAATAGCGAAATTTCTGTCAGGAACAATCACCAGCCGTACCCGCTCCGGCGCAGGACGCCGCGAGCAACCCGCTTATACTAGCGACCGCCTGAAGCCTGCACCGGCACGCGGGAACAGGCTCGCTCGGACCGGCACTGACCGGGCAGCGGTGAGGGTTGCATCAATTACTGCGAATGCCGGGTGGCAGTGTGTTGCCTTGCCTCGGATCAAGGCGTTTTGCGCGGCTTGGCCGACGACTGATTACTGGTCAAGATGTCTCTGAGCAGTAGACGATACGATTCAACAGGGAGTGAATACATGGAACATGCACCTTGCATCAGCCAGATCGCCACGTTGCTGGCCGATCCCAAACGCAGCGCAATGATGTGGGCGTTGATGGATGGCTCGGCCCGGCAGACCGAGGAACTGGCTCTGTTGGCGGGGCTGTCGCCCTCGTCGGCCAGCGCGCATCTGGGGCGCTTGTCCACGGGCGGTCTGTTGAAGGTCGAGGCTCGCGGGCGCAAGCGCTTCTTTCGCCTGGCGGCTCCGGAAGTCGGCGCGGCCATCGAGGCCCTGGCCAGCGCCACGCTTGCCAGCGCGCCGCGGGAGGTTCCCGACGTGTTCAAGCGCGCCACACCCATTGCCAGACCACAGGCCGCGCCGTCTTCCCTGCTGCGTGCGCGTTTTTGCGACGATCATCTGGGCGGTACGCTGGCGGCCGACCTGTACCAGCGCCTGCTCGATGCCGGCTGGATCGAACAGCTTGAACATCGGGTGGTAGTCACCCACAAGGGCTCGACACAGTTGGCCAGTCGCGGGGTCTTCATCCAGGCGCTGGCTCATCGCAATGTTCAGGTGGCTTGCGCGTGCCCGGACTGGAGCGAGCGACGCCCGCACATGGGCGGTTCGCTGGGGGCGGCGTTGTTGCAGCTGTTCATGCAGTCCGGCTGGTTGATGCTGCCCAACGATTCCCGCGCCCTGCAACTGACGGCGGCGGGACAGCGGGAAATTCATCGATTCGCCCGGGAAACCGAGCTGGAAATGGCATTGTAGAGCGCTTCGCACCATTGTCCGGATGACTGGCGTCGCCTACGACTGCGAACAGGTCGCATCTGGCACAAAGGCTGAACGGCTATCGCGCACACTCGATCCGCAGACATTTCGGATGGAGGAGGTGGCATGGACACGGGAAACTTCAGCGCGGCAGATCGACTGGAACGCCTGCCAGTCAGCGGTTATCACCGGATCATATTCATCATCATCGCCCTGGCGTTTTTCTTCGACTCCATGGATCTGGCGATGATGACCTTCCTGCTCGGCTCGATCAAAACCGAATTCGGCCTGAGCAGCGCCGAAGCCGGGCTGCTCGCCAGTTCGAGTTTTTTCGGCATGGTGCTGGGCGCATCGCTGTCCGGATTGCTGGCTGATCGTTTCGGCCGTAAACCGGTGTTTCAGTGGAGCATCGTGTTGTGGGGGGTGGCTAGTTACCTGTGCTCTACGGCGCAAACGGTCGAGAGTCTGACCCTGTTCCGCATCCTGCTGGGGATCGGCATGGGCATGGAGTTTCCGATTGCCCAGTCGATGTTGTCCGAGCTGATTCCGGCCCGGCGTCGCGGGCGCTACATCGCCTTGATGGACGGCTTCTGGCCGCTGGGGTTTGTCGCTGCTGGCGTGCTGTCGTATTTCCTGCTGCCGCTGATTGGCTGGCGCGACATCTTTCTGGTGTTGGCGGTGCCGGCGGTATTTGTATTGGCGATCCGCTTTTTCATTCCCGAGTCACCACGCTGGCTGGAACAGGCGGGCAAGCATGACGCGGCGGACAAGGTGCTGTGTGCAATTGAGGACCGGGTGCGGGCGTCGCTCGGCGGGGCTGCGTTGCCGGAGCCGGTTCGCCTGCCTCGGGTGATCACGCCACCGGGCAACTTCCTTTCGGCCCTCCGCCAGATCTGGTCGCCGCTGTACCGCCAGCGCACGATGATGCTCTGGAGTCTGTGGTTCTTTGCATTGCTCGGGTTCTACGGACTGACGTCCTGGCTCAGCGCGTTGCTGCAACAGTCGGGGTTCGCGGTCACTCAGTCGGTGTATTACACGGTGCTGATTTCCCTCGGCGGGATACCCGGGTTTCTGATGGCGGCGTGGCTGGTGGAGCGCTGGGGGCGTAAACCGGTGTGCATCGTCACGTTGCTTGGCGGCGGGGTGATGGCGTTTCTGTACGGCCAGAGTGCGGTGTTCGGCGGCAATGTCGGGCTGCTGATCGGCTCGGGCCTGTTGATGCAGTTTTTCCTGTTCGGCATGTGGGCGGTGCTCTACACCTACACGCCGGAGTTGTACCCGACATCGGCACGTGCGACGGGCTCGGGTTTCGCCTCGGCCATCGGGCGCGTGGGTTCGCTGCTCGGGCCGCTGATCACCGGTCTGGTGTTCCCGATCACCGGGCAGAGCGGGGTATTTGCGTTGGGGGCGTTGTGCTTTGCGGTGGCGGCGGGGGTGGTGTGGCTGTTCGGGATGGAGACCCGGGGCAAGACGCTGGAAGAGTTGACTGAAGCGGTTGTGCGCTGAGACCTGAAAAGCCGTTCGAACACGGGCGTGTTCGAACGGCTTTGTGCTGTTACGGTTTTACCAACCGCGCATCCAGGCTGTTTTGTGCCAGGCGTTTGGCCTGATCCTGGGTCATGCCCAGATGTTCGTGCAAGGCATGGAAGTTTTCGGTGACATAACCCCCGAAGTACGCCGGGTCATCGGAGTTCACCGTGACCTTCACGCCGCGCTCGAGCATGTCGAGGATGTTGTGCTGGGACATGTGATCGAACACGCAGAGTTTGGTGTTCGACAGCGGGCACACGGTCAGCGGGATCTGCTCGTCGATGATCCGCTGCATCAGGCGCTCGTCTTCGATGGCACGAACACCATGGTCGATACGCTGGATTTTCAGCAGGTCGATGGCTTCCCAGATGTACTCCGGCGGGCCTTCTTCGCCGGCGTGGGCGACGGTCAGGAAGCCTTCGTGACGGGCACGGTCGAACACGCGCTGGAACTTGCTCGGCGGGTGACCCATCTCGGAGCTGTCCAGGCCCACGGCGACGAATGCATCACGGAATGGCAGTGCCTGGTCGAGGGTTTTCTGCGCTTCGTCTTCGCTCAAGTGGCGCAGGAAGCTCAGGATCAAACCGCTGGTGATGCCCAGTTGCTGCTCGCCATCCTTCAGCGCGGCGGCGATGCCGTTGAGCACCACTTCGAACGGGATGCCACGGTCGGTGTGGGTCTGCGGATCGAAGAACGGTTCGGTGTGGATCACGTTCTGTTCTTTGCAGCGCAGCAGGTAGGCCCAGGTCAGGTCGTAGAAATCCTGGGAAGTGCGCAGCACGTCGGCGCCCTGGTAATACAGGTCGAGGAATTCCTGCAGGTTGTTGAAGGCGTAAGCCTTGCGCAGTGTCTCGACGTCGCTCCACGGCAGGGCGATCTTGTTGCGTTCGGCCAGGGCGAACAGCAGCTCGGGCTCCAGCGAGCCTTCGAGGTGCAGGTGCAGTTCGGCTTTGGGCAGGGCGTTGAGCCAGTCGTACATTATTGGAATCTCATCAGGTGCAATGGCGGGCATTCTACAGATGCCCGCCGAAACAATTGGCAAAACCTGACCAACCGATCCATCACACCGCTTCCTGCTCTCGTCGGTAGGCGTAGGTATCGGCGAAGCGTGACAGCAGGAATTCGGCGCAGGTGGTGGTCGGATATTTCGCTGGATGTCGGTCGTCCTGGCAACCGGGCAGGCATTCGATGCGGGTGTCCGGATGCGGTTCGGCGAAGAACGGCATCGAATAGCGATCAACGCCTAACGGGCTGATCACCCGGTGCGGGGTCGAGCGATAACGGTCGTTGCTCCAGCGCGCCATCATGTCGCCGAGGTTGACCACGAACGTGCCGTCGATGGGCGGTGCGTCGATCCACTGGTCTTTTACGTTTCTCACCTGCAAGCCGCCGGCCGCGTCCTGATACAGCAGAGTGATACAGCCGTAATCGGTATGCGCACCGGCCCCCTGCTGTTCGGCGGAACTGGCGGTGTGGCGCGGCGGGTAATGGATCATCCGCAGTACGCTGACCGGCTCGTTGAAGCGCGTGTCGAAGAAGTCGCGCTCGATGCCCAGTGCCAGGGTCATGGCTCGCAGCAGGGTTTGCGCGAGGGCCTGCATGTCGAGGTAGTGCTGCTCCATCAGCGTTTCCCAACCGGCAATGGCCGGATGGCGGTTGGGGCCGCGCAAGGGTTTTTCCGCCAGCACCTCGGGATGATCGGCCGGCAAGTGCAGGCCCATGTCGAAGGTTTCCTTGAGGTCGCTGGGTTTGTCCGGGTCGAGCTGTTCAGTGGCGATGGCGCCGTAGCCGCGGTGATGGACAGTCTGGGTGATGTCGATCTTGAGTTTTTCTTCTGCCGGTTGCGCAAAGAAGCGCTGTGCGTGATCGAGCAGGGATTCGATTCGCTGCGCAGAAATCGGGTGACCCTTGATGTAGAAGAAGCCCCATTCGCGGCAGGCGCGGTCGATCTGTTCGGCGACGGCGGACCAAGCGTTCTGGTCGTCGGAGTAGAGCGGGCTGATGTCGATGATTGGAAGCTGATCCATACAAAATCCTTGAAAGGTAAAAGGGGGATCGTTCCCACGTCGAGGCGTCGAACCGTCCGCGTGGGAATGCCTCAATGGACGCTCCGCGTCCGCTTTGGCAGGGACGCGGAGCGTCCCGGGCTGCATTCCCACGCAGAGCGTGGGAACGATCAGGGTCAGGTCGGCGTCAGGTGGATTACTTCGGCATCTCGGCCTTCATGCCTTCGACGTAGTAGTTCATCGACGCCAGTTCCACATTGGTCGCGCTGACCCCCGCCGGGATTTTCTCGACCCCGGCCTGATCCTTGATCGGCCCGGTGAACGGTTGCAAGGTGCCGCTCTTGATGTCCGCGATGATCTGCTCGGCTTCGGCCTTCACCGGCGCCGGCACCAGATCGCTGATCGGCAGTTCGACCGTGCCTTCCTTCAACCCGCCCCAGTAGTCCTGGGATTTCCAGTTGTGATCGATCACGCTCTGGGTCGCCTGAATGTAGTGCGGTGCCCAGTCGTTGACGATCGAGGTCAGCACCGCTTTCGGGCCGAAGTGCGCCATGTCGGAAGCGTAGCCCACGGCATAGACGCCGCGCCGTTCGGCGGCCTGAATCGGCGCCGGGCTGTCGGTGTGCTGGAACACCACGTCCACGCCCTGGTCGATCAGCGCGTTGGCGGCGTCGGCCTCTTTACCCGGATCGAACCACGAATTGACCCACACCACTTTGATTTCGGTGCCAGGGTTGTACTTGTTCAGGGCCAGCTGGATGGCGTTGATGTCGCGGATCACTTCCGGGATCGGGAACGAGGCGACATAGCCAATCTTCTTGGTCTTGGTCATCTTCGCCGCGAGGAAGCCACCGACGTAACGGCCTTCGTAGGTACGCGCCAGATAGGTGCCGAGGTTCTTGTCCTGCTTGTAGCCGGTGGCGTGTTCGAAGGTCACCTTGGGAAACTGTTTGGCGACTTTCACCGTCGGGTTCATGTAGCCGAAAGACGTGGTGAAGATCAGGTCGTAGTTGTCCTTGGCCATGTTGCGGATCACCCGCTCGGCATCGGCACCTTCGGCGACGTTCTCCACGTAGTCGGTGGTGATCTGCGTGCCGAGTTTTTCCGCCAGCGCCTTGCGCCCCTGTTCATGCTGATACGTCCAGCCGTGGTCGCCGATGGGGCCGATGTAGACGAAGCCGACTTTCAGTGGATCGGCGGCACTGGCGCTCAGGCTGAGGCCAAGGCCCATGGCGATGCACAGCAGTGTTTGCAGTGGACGTTTTTGCATGAACGCGAACTCCCTTTTGTTGTGTGTGGGGAGGGCAATGCAAAAGGCTGACCAAGCGGACAACAAATCGAGTCGAAATCGAGGCGAGGCCTTCGCGAGCAAGCTCGCTCCCACATGGGAGCACGATCACCCGTGGTGAGCGTGCTTGCTCGCGATGAGGCCGCCAAGGCCAATAAAGTGCACCTGCCGAACCGGCTGCCATTCCGTGGTGCGCTAAGGTGTAACGAACTATTAGCGCCGCCCCGCAGTCAGTCACTCATTCGTCCCCAGCGCCCGCAGGTCCGCCATGCTCACGATCCTCAAGCAAGAAAGCTTTCTGCTGCTGGCCCTGATCGCTGCTCTCGTGGCGTATCCGCTGGAACACTGGTTGCTGCACAGTGGCCAGGTCGTCGCCTTGACCGGCGGGCTGGTATTGATCGCGTTTATTGTCGCCGCCTCGATGCGCGTCGCCCATCAGGCCGAATTGCTCGCGGAAAAAGTCGGCGACCCTTACGGCACGATGATCCTGACCCTCGCCGCTGTGCTGGTGGAAGTGGTGATCCTGGCGATCATGATGAGCAACGAAGCCTCCGCCACGCTGGTGCGCGACACGATTTATTCGGCGGTCATGCTCGACATCAACGGCATCCTCGGTCTCGCCGCATTGATGGGCGGGATCAAGCATGGCGAGCAGTCCTACAACGACGACTCCGCCCGCAGTTACAGCGTGATGATCCTCACCGCCATGGGCGTGTCGATGGTGGTGCCGGAGTTCATTCCCGAGGCCAACTGGAAAATCTATTCGGCGTTCACCATCGGCGCGATGGTGGTGCTTTATACGTTGTTCCTGCGGATGCAGGTCGGCCCGCACAGCTACTTTTTCAGCTACAGCTACCCGGATAAACGCCGCAAGAAAGAGCCGGTGGAGCAGGAGCCGAAACCGGTCAGCCTGGCGCTGTCGATCGGCATTCTGGTGTTCGGTGTGGTGGTGATCGGCGCACTGGCCGAGGTGATGTCCAAGACCCTCGATCTGGGCCTGGAAGGGACGGGCGCACCGCCGGTGATCACGGCGATTCTGGTGGCGGCGATTTCGGCGGCGCCGGAGATCCTGACCGCGTTGCGCGCGGCGCTGGCCAATCGCATGCAGTCGGTGGTCAACATTGCGATGGGCGCGTCGTTGTCGACAGTGATCCTGACGGTGCCGGTGATGGAAGCGATGGCGCTCTACACCGGTCAGCCGTTTCAGATGGCGATGACCCCGGTGCAGACCGTGATGATCTTCATCACGTTGATCGTCAGCGCGATCAACCTCAATGACGGGGAGACCAATGCCATTGAGGGCATGACCCATTTTGTGTTGTTTGCGACGTTCATCATGTTGTCGCTGCTGGGGTTGTGATTGATCGTTCCCACGCTCTGCGTGGGAATGCCGCAAAGGACGCTCCGCGTCCTACGCTGGGACGCAGAGCGTCCCGGTATGCATTCCCACGCGGAGCGTGGGAACGATCAGAGGGGGGAGATCAGGTGCCGGCGATCAACTGGCGAGCCGCCTGGCTGTGATCGGCAATCAGGCCTTTGAGGTCCAGCCCCTCAACCTGCCCGTCAACCACGCGCCACTTGCCGCCGATCATCACGCGATCCGCGCGGTCCGCGCCGCACAACAGCAACGCCGAAATCGGGTCATGACTGCCGGAGAAGCGCAGTTCATCCAGCTTGAACAACGCCAGGTCCGCCTGCTTGCCAACCGCCAGTTCGCCGATGTCGGTACGACCCAACAGACTCGCCGAGCCCTTGGTCGCCCAACCCAGCACGCGTTCCGGGGTGATCTTCTCGGCGCCGTAACGCAGGCGCTGGATGTACAGGGCCTGGCGGGCTTCGAGGATCATGTTCGACGCATCGTTGGACGCCGAACCATCCACACCGAGACCGAACAGTGCGCCGGCATCAGTCAGGTCGATGCTCGGGCAGATGCCGGACGCCAGACGCATGTTCGAGCTCGGGCAATGGCAGATACCGGTGCCGGCCGCGCCGAGGCGGGCGATTTCGTCGGGGTTGAAGTGGATGCCGTGGGCCAGCCACGTGCGCGGGCCGAGCCAGCCGACGCTGTCCAGATAATCCACGGTGCGCAGGCCGAAGCGTTGCAGGCAGAAATCCTCTTCGTCGAGGGTTTCGGCGAGGTGAGTGTGCAGGCGCACATCGAGTTTGTTTGCCAGCTCGGCGCTGGCGGACATGATTTCCGGGGTCACCGAGAACGGCGAGCACGGCGCCAGAGCGATCTGGATTTGCGCACCGTCGCCACGTTCGTGGTACTCGTGAATCAGGCGCTGGCTGTCGTCGAGAATCACCTGGCCTTCCTGCACGGTCTGCTGCGGAGGCAGGCCGCCATCCTTCTCGCCGAGGCTCATCGAACCACGGGTGAGCATGGCGCGCATGCCCAGTTCGCGCACGGTTTCGACTTGCACGTCGATGGCGTTTTCCAGGCCATCCGGGAACAGGTAATGGTGGTCGGCAGCGGTGGTGCAACCCGACAACAGCAACTCGGCCAGCGCGACTTTGGTGGCGAGGGCGAGTTTTTCAGGCGTCAGGCGTGCCCAGACCGGGTACAGGGTTTTCAGCCACGGGAACAACGGCTGATTGACCACCGGCGCCCAGGCGCGGGTCAGGGTCTGATAGAAGTGGTGGTGAGTGTTGATCAGGCCCGGCAGGATCACGTGCTCACGGGCGTCGAACACTTCATTGCACGGGGTCGACGGTTGCTGGCCGGCGCCGAGCACTTCGGTAATCACACCGTCTTGCAGCACCAGACCGCCACGGGCGTCGAGACCGTTGGCCGTGAAAATGGCGAGGGGATTTTTTAACCAGATACGGGTCGCAGGCATTGTGGCCGGCTCCTCTGAAAGTTGGGTTCAGGGTTGCCAGCTCAGTGTTGCCCTGTCTGCTGATCCAGGGTCGCCGCGAAGGACGAGGTGCGGAGTTTCGAACAAATTGTTGCGACGGGCAAGCCCAACCCGACCAGACACCGGGATAACCCTGTGGGAGTGAGCCCCCACAGGGTCCAGTGTTTACCAGGGAATGGTTTCACCCTTGTAGTTCACAAAGTGATGGCCACCCTTGCCGGCAAACGCGTCCACCTGATCCACCAGGCCGCGGGTGCTGGTCTCCACGTCGATGTCGGCGCCTTCGCCGCCCATGTCGGTTTTCACCCAGCCCGGATGCAGCGACAGCACCGTGAGTTTCTGATCGCCCAACTGCGTGACGAAGCTGTTGGTCATCGAGTTCAGCGCCGCTTTGCTGGCCTTGTACAGCGCCAGTTCCGGCGCGTCGGGCATGGTCACGCTGCCGAGCACCGAACTCATGAACGCCAGCACGCCGCTGCCGTCGCGAATCTGCCCGACAAAACGCTGGGCCAGGTTGATCGGCGCCACGGCGTTGGTGAAGAACAACTGACCGACTTCTGCCAGCGTGGCGCCGCCCGGGGTCTGCACTTCAGGGCCTTTGACCCCGGCATTGACGAACAGCAGGTCGAAGGTCTCGCCCTTGAGTTGCTGGCTCAGGGCGATCACGGCTTGCTGGTCGTCCATGTCGAGTTTTTCGACTTGCACGTTGCCCAGTGCTTTCAGCGCCTCGGCGTTCGCAGGATTGCGAACGGTGGCGGTGACTTGCCAGCCGTCGGCCAGCAGGGTTTTCACCAGGCCCAGACCCAGGCCCCGGGAGGCGCCGATGATCAGTGCGTGCTTGGCAGGATTCAGTGCGGACATGATTGGCTTTCCTTGAAAGTTGAAAGATCACGGGTTCAATGGACAACGTTGACCGAGCCGATGCTGCAATTCCTGGCGCAGCTCACCGAGTTCAGCCATGCGGGTTTCGACCAGCTTGAGTTTGTCTTGCAGCAGTTGCGTGACGGTGGTGTCGGGGTTTGGCGATTGCCACAACGCGCCAACGCTGCTGCCGATCTCGCCAAGGGTAAAGCCCAGACGCTGCGCCGTTTTGATGTAGAGCACCAGTTGCACCATTTCCGGCGGATAGTTGCGATAACCGTTGGCGCTGCGTTGCGCCGCGATCAATCCGCGCTCCTCGTAAAATCGCAGCGTGTCACGGCTGACATCGCAGGCCTGGGCCAGCTCACCGATGCGCATCTTGCAGGTCTCGAAAGTGTTTGACCCTGGAGCATACTCCAGGCTTTACCGTGATTGCTCCCTGAATTTTCGGAGCAAGGATGATGTGGACTTCAACGCAGTATCGACAGTTGGTGCGCGGCAGTGCCTGGTATGACTTGATCGTGACAGTGGCGTTTGTCACGCCATGGAGTTTTGCTGTGTTGCATGGGTTGTTGACGGCGTTGAGTCAGGCGCTGGAATTGCCCGGTGAGTTGCCGGCGTTCGAACCTGCGCATCTGTTGATGGCGAATCTGTTCGGTTCTGTGGTGTGCATGTGGTCGGTGCTGCGGATTCGTGATCCGCAGCCGGTTTATGGGCGCTATGACGCGGTGACGCGATTTCTGTTCGCGGCGTGGATGACGTATGCCCTGGCCCACGGCGCCAGTTCGTTGGTGGTGGGTTTCCTGGTTCTCGAAGTGGCGTGGGGCATTGCTCAGGCGTTGCCTGTTCGGTCGCTGTCGCGGGCCGTCACGGCTTAATGTCCGGCCTGCCACGGCTGTCCCAGTGATACCGGCGCGTACAACCGTGTACGCACCGCATCCCGCGACAACAACACCAGCACCAGAATGGTCGCGACGTACGGCAGCATCGCCAGCAGGCTTGAAGGAATCGCCAGCCCCAACCCCTGCGCCACCAGGTGCAGGATGCTGGCGAGTCCGAACAGATACGCGCCGAGCAAAAGCCGCCACACCCGCCAACTGGCGAACACCACCAGCGCAAGGGCGATCCAGCCGCGCCCGGCCGTCATGTTTTCCGCCCACATCGGCGTGTACGCCAGCGACAGATAAGCCCCGGCCAGTCCGGCCATCGCTCCGCCGAACAATACGGCCAGCGTACGCACGGTCAGCACCGGCAAGCCCATGGCACTCGCGGCGTCCGGGTTTTCGCCGACCGCCTGGATGATCAGCCCGACACGGCTTTTAACGATCACCCAGGCCACCAGCGCAAACAGCGCGAACGACAGATACACCAGCAGATCCTGGGCAAACAGCATGCGGCCGATCAGTGGGATTTCGCTCAAGTAAGGAATCGCCAGCGGCTCGAATCCCGCCAGCGGTTTGCCAACCCACGCTGCGCCGACAAAGGTCGACAGGCCCACACCAAAAATCGTCAGCGCCAGCCCGGTCGCCACCTGATTGGCGTTGAACACCAGCGCCACCAGGGCAAACAGCGACGACAACAGCATCCCGGCAAGCATCGCCAACACCACGCCCAGCCACAGGTTGCCGCTGTTGAACGCGACGATGAAACCGATCACCGCACCAAACAGCATCATCCCTTCCTGCCCGAGGTTGAGAACGCCGCTCTTTTCGCAGATCAGTTCACCCAGCGCCACCAGCAGCAGTGGCGTACCGCAACGCACCATGGCGTAGAAAACATTGCTCAGCAGATCGATGTCCATCACAGCGCTCCGGCGGTTACGGCGGTGGTTGAGGTGCGCCGCACCCAGCGCAGGTTCAGTCGGGGTCGGTAGAGGATCAGCACGTCACAGGCCAGCAGGAAAAACAGCATCATTCCCTGAAACAACTGGGTGATCGCCTGCGGCAGGTTCAGCGTCATCTGCGCGCTCTCGCCGCCGATGTACAGCAGCGCCATCAACAGGCTGGAAAACAGAATGCCGATGGGATTGAGCCTGCCGAGAAACGCCACGGTGATCGCCGCATAGCCGTAGCCCGGCGAGACCTGCGGCACCAGTTGCCCGATCGGTCCGGTGACTTCGCAGACCCCGGCAAGTCCCGCCAATCCTCCGCTGATCAGCAGTGCGAGCCAGATCAGACGCTTCTCGCGAAACCCGGCAAATCCTGCCGCGCGTTTATCCAGCCCGAGCACTTTGATCTGGAAGCCGACAAAGCTTTTCTGCAACAACACCCACACCGCCACCAGCGCGAGCAGGGCGAAATACACCCCGGCGTGAACCCGACCATCCTCCATCAACAGCGGCAAGCGGCTGGCGTCGCCAAACATCGCCGACTCGGGAAAGTTGTACCCGGCCGGGTCCTTCAACGGCCCGTGGACGCAGAACAGCAGCAGGTTCAGCGCGATGTAATTGAGCATGATGCTGGTGAGGATTTCGTTGGCATTGAAGCGCGTGCGCAACCAGGCGGTTAGCCCGGCCCACGCGGCGCCGGCGAACGTGCCGGTGAGCAGGATCAGCACCAAGGCCCAACGGCTTTGCATATCGATGATGTTCACCGCCAGCGCACTGCCGGCCAACGCACCGAGCAACAATTGACCTTCGGCGCCGATGTTCCAGATTCGCGCCTGATAGGCCACCGCCAGACCTAGCGCGCAGAGCAGGATCGGCAACGCCTTGACCAATAATTCGGAGACGCCATACAAGTCGCTGACCGGCGCGATCAGCAAGGTGTGCAAGGTTTGCAGCGGATCATGACCGAGGGCGATGAACAGCAGCGAGCCACAACCGAGGGTCAGCACCGCCGCCAACAGCGGCGAGCACCACAGCATCAGGCGCGATTGCCGGCCACGGGGTTCGAGGGAAAGCAGCATGGGAAACTCCGTTAAACCGTGGCGGGTTGTGGTTGAGGGCTGTGGAACTGGCCGGCCATCCAGCCACCGACATCGCTGATTCGGGTTTGCACCGTGTCTTGCAGCGCCGACATCCGCCCGCCGCAGAGCGCGCCGAGGCGGTCGCTGATCTGGAACAGTTCGTCGAGGTCTTCGGAAATCACCAGGATCGCCGCGCCGGCGTCGCGCAGGGCGATCAGGGCGCGATGGATCACGGCCGCCGCGCCGACGTCCACGCCCCAGGTCGGGTGCGCCGCGATCAGCAGTTTCGGTTGCTGAAGAATTTCCCGACCGAGGATGAATTTCTGCAGGTTGCCGCCGGACAGGCTGCGGGCGGCAGTTTGGGTGTCCGGGGTTTTCACGCCGAAGCGCTGGATGATCAACTCGGCGAGGGATTCGACTTTGTTGCGCTCGATCAACCCGTGGCTGACCAGCCCTTGTTGAAAGGCTGTGAGCAGGGCGTTGTCCGCCAGGCTCAACTCCGGGACCGCGCCGTGCCCGAGGCGTTCGGCGGGGACGAAAGCCAGGCCGAGTTTGCGTCGCGCCTCCGGACGTAGATCAGCGACGGCGCGTTCTCGGAAACAGATGGTTTGCGCTGCATCGCGGGGCAGGATTTGCTCGCCGCTCAGCAGTGCCAGCAATTCATCCTGACCGTTGCCCGCCACACCGGCGATGCCGACGATTTCGCCGCTGCGCACTTGCAAGTCGATGTCGATCAACGAACAGCCGAACGGATCGGAGTTGTGCCAGTTCAATCCGCTGACCTGCAAAAATGTCGCGCCGCCACTGGCTTTCGGATACTCGCTGATCAATGCCGCCGACTCGCCGACCATCAGTTGCGCCAACTCTCGGTCGGAACATTCGGCCGGTACGCATTGCCCGGCCACCCGGCCGCCGCGCAGAACCGTGGCGCTGTGGCACAAGGCACGCACCTCGCCGAGCTTGTGGCTGATGAACAGAATGCTGCAGCCCTCGGCCGCGAGCCGGCGCAGGGTGATGAACAGTTCCTCGGCCTCCTGCGGCGTGAGCACTGAAGTCGGTTCGTCGAGAATCAGCAGGCGAATGTCCTGCATCAGGCAACGAACGATCTCCACCCGTTGTCGCTCGCCGATCGACAGGCTGTGGACAAGTCGCTCCGGCTCCAGCGCCATGCCGTAACGGCGGGACACCTCACGGATTTTCGGTTCAAGCTGTTTCGGCGTCCCGGCCGCCGGGCCCATCGCCAGCGCAATGTTCTGCGCCACGGTCAGGGTTTCGAACAGCGAGAAATGCTGGAACACCATGCCGATGCCCAACTGCCGGGCCTGGGCCGGGTTACGCATGTTCACCGGTTGCCCTTGCCAGAGCATTTCACCCGAGTCGGCCTGGGTGACGCCGTAGATGATCTTCATCAGCGTGCTTTTACCCGCGCCGTTTTCACCCAGCAGGGCGTGGATTTCACCGGGGGCGATGCTCAGATCGATGGCATCGTTGGCCAGACAACCGGGATAACGTTTGCTGATGCGGCGCAGTTGCAGGCGCGGGGTGGGCGTGGCGTTGGGCATGACAGGCTCGGCTTGCTTGGAGTTGTGCCTGTGGATAAAGCAATTTCCTGGCCATTGAGTCAGGAACCCGTCAGCCCCTTGCCCGGCGACCCTTTGCGTAGAGCATCGAATGCAAAATTGCCCGGATGGGCAGCACCAATTGAGCGCAAAGCCGTTGATCAGGCTCCAGTTTTGTTCGTGAAAATCTGGTTAAAAAACGAGCAATCCCGCCGGAGTCAAGCAGCACCTGCGGCTAAGGGAGTCATGAACGGGTTATCCACAGGTTGCTCCACAGTATTTGTGCGCAATCGGAAAACCTTGGCATAAGCGCATCGGTGCTATCTCCCAATGGCGATAAACAGATCTAACTGATTGTTTTTGCTTGGAATTAAACTTTTTTCACGTGGTTTGGGCGAAAAGTGAACAAAACGCGCAAAGCCACGTGACAGAAGGGTTACAGCGGTGTGTGCTCAGGTTATCCACAGTCGGGTGCACAGCTGATGTGGGCAACTCGGTGGAATAAGCGAATCGTGTCGTGCCCCGAAATATTGCAGGTGTTCAGCGCTGGAGCAGGATACGTCCACGGCTGAGATCGGCCAGTTGGTTTTGCAGCAACGGGATCTGCGCTTCCCCCACTGCCAACTGTAATTCGACGCCGTTGGCGGTGAAGTTTTCCTCCACCACCAGACCGCCGAGATCCGCCACCCGCAACTTCACCAGCGCCAGTTCGGCAAACCCGCAGGCACAACGCAGGGGCACACGGCTGATCAGTTCGACTTTCGCGGCGGCTTGCAGGCACTTGTTGGCCCCGCCGCCATAGGCCCGGGCCAATCCGCCGGTGCCCAGTTGAATGCCGCCGTACCAGCGGATCACCAGTACTGCGACCTGATCGCAGTCCTGAGCTTCGATGGCCGCGAGAATCGGCCGTCCGGCCGTGCCGCCCGGTTCGCCGTCGTCGTTGCTACGGTACTGATCACCGAGTTTCCATGCCCAGCAATTGTGCGACGCGTTCAAGTCGCTGTGCTGCTCGATGAAGGTTTGCGCGTCGGCAGGGCTGCCGATTGGTGCGGCGAAGGTGATGAAACGGCTTTTGCGAATCTCTTCGCGAAATTCGCAGAAGCCGCTGAGGGTGAATGGCATAAACGACTTATATAGAAGAAGTGAGGCCGCAGCCTTTGAGGATGATGCGGATCAGGTTGGTGCCGGCGTCGTCCATGTCCTGTTTGGTCAATTTGCTGCGACCGGTCACTCGGCAGATCTGTGTGGCGAAGTCGGCGTAATGCTGCGTACTGCCCCACAACAGGAAAATCAGGTGCACCGGATCCACCGGGTCCATCTTGCCGGCATCGATCCACGCCTGGAACACCGCGGCCCGGCCCTGGAACCAGGCGCGGTAGTCCTGGTTGAAATACTCGGTCAGGCATTCACCGCCGCTGATCACTTCCATCGCAAAGATCCGCGACGCTTGCGGCTGACGGCGGGAAAACTCCATTTTCGCGCGAATGTAGCGGGTCAGGGCTTCGGCCGGATCGTCCTCGGCGGTCAGGGTGTTGAAGGTGCTGTCCCACAGCTCGAGGATGTTGCTCAGCACCGCCACGTACAACCCGAGCTTGTTGGTGAAGTAGTAATGCAGATTCGCCTTGGGTAACCCGGCCTTGGTGGCGATGGTGTTCATGCTGGTGCCTTTGAACCCGTGACGGGCGAACTCGTCTTCGGCGGCTTTGATGATGGTCTCTTCGTTCTTCTGACGAATGCGGCTGGCAGGTTTGCCGCCGTGAGCGGGGACTTCAAAGGTCATAGGCACTTCCGGGTTTGTCTGTGGGGTGCAACCAGTTGCGTTGATAGCGCAACCATCGGCCTGCGACAAGCCCCGGGCGAATAAAACCCCGGTCGTCAGCGCGTGGCGGCCAGGCTTTCGAGAAAGCTTTCCAGCACCAGATGCGGACGCCGGCCTTTGCGGGTGACCGAGGCGAGGCTCAAATCATAGAAACGCGTGTTGGCCTTGAGCGCGCGCAGCCGCCCCTGTTGCACCCAGAGGCTGGCGTAATGATCCGGCAGATAGCCGATGTAACGCCCGGTCAGAATCAGGAACGCCATGCCTTCACGGTCGGAAGCGCTGGCCGTGCAATTGAGCGCCTGATAGTGCGCCTGTATCTCCGCCGGCAAACGGAAGGTCGGGGCGATGGCGTCCTGGCTGTTCAGGCGGTCGTCGTCCAGCTGTTTGTCATCGACATAAAACAACGGATGGCCGACCGCGCAATAAAGCAGCGAGCGTTCGCTGTACAGCGGCTGATATTCCAGCCCCGACAGCGCACTGGCCTGCGGCACCACGCCGACATGCAGGCGACCGTCGAGCACACCTTGTTCGACTTCATTGGGGGCGATCATGCGGATCTGGATCTGCACGTCCGGCCCGCGCTCTTTCAACTGTGCGAGCGCGTGGGTGATGCGCATGTGGGGCAGGGTGACGAGGTTGTCGGTCAGACCGATGATCAGCTCGCCGCGCAAGTGCTGGTGCAGGCCGTTGACCTCGGTGCGGAAACTTTCCAGCGCACTTAAAAGCTGCAGCGCCGATTGATAGACCTCGCGACCTTCTTCGGTCAGGGAGAAACCGGCGCGCCCGCGCTGGCACAGACGCAGGCCCAGGCGTTGTTCGAGATCGCTCATTTGCTGGCTGATCGCCGAGCGACCGATGCCGAGCACGGTTTCCGCTGCGGAGAAGCCGCCGCACTCGACCACACTGCGAAAAATCCGTAGCAGGCGAATGTCAAAGTCACTGACCTGGGCCAGTGGATCGGGGCGGCGGCTGCTCATGCTGTTGTTCTCATTGTTTAGCAGGGTTCTAACTGAAGGTTAGAAAAGTTGGATTTCACCGACTTTATCCCCGTGGCAATTTAGCTGCAACAACGCTTTCTATCTCCCTGAAGCTTATTGCCCTGCGAGGTTTTGCCCGATGAACATGCCTGAAAACGCGTCGTCGCCACTGGCCAGCCAACTGAAGCTGGACGCGCACTGGATGCCGTACACCGCCAACCGCAACTTCCAGCGCGACCCGCGTCTGATCGTCGGTGCCGAAGGCAGCTGGCTGATCGACGACAAGGGCCGCAAGGTGTACGACTCGCTGTCCGGTCTGTGGACCTGCGGCGCCGGGCATACCCGCAAGGAAATCCAGGAAGCGGTGGCCAAACAGTTGGGCACCCTCGATTACTCGCCGGGCTTCCAGTACGGTCACCCGCTGTCGTTCCAACTGGCCGAGAAAATCACCGAGCTGACTCCGGGCAACCTGAATCACGTGTTCTTCACTGACTCCGGTTCCGAGTGCGCCGATACCGCGGTGAAAATGGTCCGTGCCTACTGGCGTCTGAAAGGTCAGTCGACCAAGACCAAAATGATCGGCCGTGCCCGTGGCTACCACGGTGTGAACATCGCCGGCACCAGCCTCGGCGGCGTCAACGGTAACCGCAAGCTGTTCGGTCAGGCGATGATGGATGTCGATCACCTGCCGCACACCTTGCTGGCGAGCAATGCCTTCTCCCGTGGCATGCCGGAGCAGGGTGGTATCGCCCTGGCCGATGAGCTGCTGAAGCTGATCGAACTGCACGATGCTTCGAACATCGCTGCGGTGTTCGTTGAACCACTGGCTGGTTCCGCTGGCGTACTGGTGCCGCCACAGGGCTACCTCAAGCGCCTGCGCGAAATCTGCGATCAGCACAGCATCCTGCTGGTGTTCGACGAAGTGATCACCGGTTTCGGCCGTACCGGCAACATGTTCGGTGCCGACACCTTTGGCGTGACCCCGGACCTGATGTGCATCGCCAAGCAAGTCACCAACGGCGCGATCCCGATGGGCGCGGTGATTGCCAGCTCCGAGATCTACCAGACCTTCATGAACCAGCCGACCCCGGAATACGCCGTGGAATTCCCGCACGGCTATACCTATTCCGCGCACCCGGTGGCTTGCGCCGCTGGCCTGGCGGCACTCGACCTGCTGCAAAAGGAAAATCTGGTACAGAGCGTGGCCGAAGTCGCACCGCATTTCGAAAATGCCCTGCATGGTCTGAAAGGTGCGAAGAACGTCATCGACATTCGTAACTATGGTCTGGCCGGTGCGATCCAGATCGCGGGTCGTGACGGCGACGCCATCGTGCGTCCATTCGAAGCCGGTATGGCGTTGTGGAAAGCCGGGTTCTACGTGCGCTTCGGCGGCGACACCCTGCAGTTCGGCCCAACCTTCAACAGCAAGCCGCAAGACCTTGATCGTCTGTTCGACGCGGTCGGCGAAGTGCTGAACAAGCTCGACTGATTTTTCCTTCTATATAGATACGCCAATAGCAGGCGCCCCTCGCGGGCGTCTGCGCACAAGAATTCAGGAGTTCCCCGATGAGCGTTATCCCGCATTTGATCAATGGCGAACTGGTGACCGAGAACGGTCGCGCAGTTGATGTGTTCAACCCTTCCACCGGTCAGGCTATCCACAAGCTGCCGCTGGCCAGCCGCGAAACCATCCAGCACGCCATCGATGCCGCCAAGGCTGCGTTCCCGGCCTGGCGCAACACGCCACCGGCCAAACGCGCCCAGGTGATGTTCCGCTTCAAGCAGCTGCTGGAGCAGAACGAAGCGCGCATCTCGCAATTGATCAGTGAAGAACATGGCAAGACGCTGGAAGATGCTGCCGGTGAGCTGAAGCGTGGTATCGAGAACGTTGAGTTCGCCTGCGCAGCGCCGGAAATTCTCAAGGGCGAATACAGCCGTAACGTCGGCCCGAACATCGATGCCTGGTCTGACTTCCAGCCGCTGGGCGTGGTGGCCGGCATCACGCCGTTCAACTTCCCGGCGATGGTGCCGCTGTGGATGTATCCGCTGGCGATCGTTTGCGGTAACTGCTTCATCCTCAAGCCGTCCGAGCGTGATCCAAGCTCGACCCTGCTGATCGCTCAACTGCTGCTGGAAGCCGGTCTGCCGAAAGGCGTGCTGAGTGTCGTGCACGGTGACAAGACTGCGGTGGACGCGCTGATCGAAGCGCCGGAAGTCAAAGCGCTGAGCTTCGTGGGTTCGACGCCGATTGCCGAATACATCTATTCCGAAGGCACCAAGCGTGGCAAACGCGTGCAGGCTCTGGGCGGCGCGAAGAACCACGCAGTACTGATGCCGGATGCGGATCTGGACAACGCGGTCAGCGCATTGATGGGCGCTGCTTACGGTTCCTGCGGCGAGCGCTGCATGGCGATTTCGGTGGCCGTGTGTGTGGGCGACCAGGTAGCCGACGCACTGGTGGCCAAACTGGTTCCACAGATCAAGGCGCTGAAAATCGGTGCCGGTACTTCGTGTGGTCTGGACATGGGGCCGCTGGTCACCGGTCAGGCGCGCGACAAGGTCAGCGGTTATGTCGAAGATGGCGTGGCGGCGGGCGCGACCCTGGTGGTCGATGGTCGTGGCCTGAGCGTGCCAGGTCATGAGGAAGGCTTCTTCCTGGGTGGCTGCCTGTTCGACAACGTCACCCCTGAGATGCGCATCTATAAAGAAGAGATCTTCGGGCCGGTGCTGTGCGTCGTTCGGGTGAACAGCCTGGAAGAGGCAATGCAACTGATCAACGATCACGAATACGGCAACGGCACCTGCATCTTCACCCGTGACGGTGAGGCGGCACGTCTGTTCTGTGACGAGATTGAAGTCGGCATGGTCGGTGTCAACGTACCGCTGCCAGTGCCGGTGGCTTACCACAGCTTCGGCGGCTGGAAGCGTTCGCTGTTCGGCGACCTGCATGCCTATGGTCCGGATGGCGTGCGCTTCTACACGCGTCGCAAGGCGATCACCCAGCGCTGGCCGCAGCGTGCGAGCCATGAGGCTTCGCAATTCGCTTTCCCTAGCTTGTAAGTAGAAGGGCAATGCAAAGAAGGCCGACCTTTTAAGGTCGGCCTTTGCGTTTCAGGGCTTTTTTGACCGATATGACAGATTTATGAAAATAGAGGTTGACGGCAGATTCTGGAGGCCTATAATTCGCCCCACTTCCGGCGCAGTCGAAACGGAAAACTCCTTGAAACTCAATGAGTTACGCAGTTTTC